>OIYV01000006.1_pt1 | contig 227412 bp, 211 predicted proteins | sample 1588251 | NCBI WGS metagenome assembly OIYV01 (sample SAMN03283282) | human gut metagenome | biome: human-associated habitat; material: feces | host: Homo sapiens | place: Peru | collected 2012
ATATGATAAAAGATGTTGTTGGTATAGTAAAAGCTTATACAACTAGAGTTGGAGAAGGTCCATTTGTAACTGAGTTAGATAATGAAATTGGAGAAGAAATAAGAATCAAAGGTCGTGAATTCGGAACAGTAACAGGAAGATCTAGAAGATGTGGATGGTTCGATGCTGTTATAGTTAGATATGCAGCAAGAGTAAACGGATTAACTAGTATATCATTAATGTTATTAGATGTTTTAACTGGATTTGATAAGATACAAGTATGTACAGCATACAAAATGGGAGATAAAATAATAAAAGATTTCCCTGCATCTTTAGAAGATTTAGCTAAATGTGAGCCTATATATGAAGAATTAGAAGGATGGACAGAAGATATAACTTCTGTGGAAAGATTTGAAGACCTTCCTGAAAATGCTAAGAAATATGTAGCTAAGATAGAAGAATTAATAGGAGTAAGTGTTGATATGGTTTCTGTTGGACCAAATAGAGCACAAACTATAGTTAGAAGAAATGTATTCTAATTTTAAATAATTAAATAATAAAAATAGTTGAGGGTATAAAATATATTTTTATACCCTCTTATTTTATATAACAAACAAATTATTTTATAAAATTTATCTAGTTTTGAATAAAAAATAGGTAAATTTTATTTATTTTTATAGTTAAAAGAAGAAAATTTATAAAATAAACTAAGTTTATATAGTTATATTAATATAAGGTTGAAAGTAAGTAATATAGCCAATTCTAGGTGAATATAAAATATAATATTATAGTGAAAATTAACATATTATTTAATTTATTGAAAAAAATATAAAAAATTATAATAAAAATGTTGACTTAGAATACAAAAGCTAATATAATAATCTTTGTGAGCGAGAGAGATGCGAAGAAATTCGATAAAATCTGACACATAAGATGATCCATTAGCTCAGTCGGTAGAGCACCTGACTTTTAATCAGGGTGTCCCGCGTTCGAGTCGCGGATGGATCACCAAGTGGAGAGGTGTCCGAGTGGTTTAAGGAGCTGGTCTTGAAAACCAGTGATGCTTAACGGCACCGTGGGTTCGAATCCCACCCTCTCCGCCAAATGCCCAGATAGCTCAGTCGGTAGAGCAGGGGACTGAAAATCCCCGTGTCGGTGGTTCGATTCCGCCCGGAGGCACCAATAAAATGCGGATGTAGCTCATCTGGTAGAGCGCCACCTTGCCAAGGTGGAGGTAGCGGGTTCGAGCCCCGTCATCCGCTCCATTGAATCAGTACAGTTGATGTACTGATTTTTTTTATTTTACAGATTTTTTTGACAAATAAGGGGCTCGAAGGCGACCGTTAAGAAAATGCTCCGGTGTAGCCTTGCGACCGCCGCCGGTGGCGGAAAGAGGGAGCAAAGCGCTGTCTGAAATAAGGAGCAAAAGGAAGCACATTTATGTGCAACGCATTGCGACTGTATTTCAGACGGTAAACCTTAAAATTAAGAGCGTTGATGAGAGTTAGGGTTACGCACAGCAAGCAGTTGGCGAGGCAGAAACCTTTGCATCAAACAATCCCCGTCATCCGCTCCATTAAATCAGTACGGTTGATGTACTGATTTTTTTATTTTACAGAATTTTTTGACAAATAAGGGGCTGTTTTTTAACAGCCCCTTTGATTGTTGTGTAGTTAATTATAGTGTTCCGAATAATGATGTGCCTTGTCAAGAAGCATATCCTTAACCTTCATCAGCCTTGTACGACTGCTGCGGTCATTTTCTTCAAGTTTCATCGAAATATACTTGATTGTTTCCTGATATCTCGGAATCATAACATGCTCAAGCGAATTAACACGGCGGCGTGTCTTTTCAATTTCTGCCGACATAAGCTCACAGCTTTTTTCAATTTCAGCAAGCCTTATCAGGTCGGGCAAAAGCTCGTTGAGCGACATAACCGCATCATCAAGTTCAAACGAAGTAAACGCAAAACCGTAGGGAAAAATATCACCCTCGTTGCTTGTTCGTGTGCTTGATGAAAACTGCGGAATATCAACGCTCATAACATTTTTTGAAGAAAGCTCAAGGTCAATTCTCTGCTTAGGTGACATCAATGAGGCGTCCAGAGCCTCTTTTGACATAACCGCACTTGCGTTCACAAAGTGATTGTTGCACTCTGCAAGCTCTCTTTCAATCTTCTCACGAAGCTCCTTGTTTTCTCTTACAAGGTCAAGAAATCGGCGCATCAGTTCGTCACGCTTGTCTTTTAACATTTTATGACCACGGGTAGCTGTTGCAAGCTGTTTTCTCAGCTTTGTCAACTGCATACGGGTGGGATTAACATTCATAACTGCCATTAGCAAACACCTTCAATGCGATTATTCTTTACCGTAAAACTCATCAAGCATATCGTCCTTAATTCGTTTAAGTTCACTTCTGGGAAGAATATGCAAAAGCTTCCAGCCGATGTCAAGTGTTTCTTCAATTGAACGGTTTGCGTCATAACCCTGTGAAACATACTCACGCTCAAATGCCTCGGCAAATTCAGCGTACTTTTTATCCATATCGGTAAGAGCCGCCTCACCGAGAATTATCATAAGTTCTCTTGCGTCTTTACCTCTTGCATAAGCGGCAAAAAGCTGGTTCATGGTTGCGGCGTGGTCTTTACGGGTTCTGTCGGGACCGATACCCTTGTCTTTAAGTCTTGAAAGTGACGGAAGAACATCAATCGGCGGAGTAATTCCCTTTCTGTAAAGCTCACGGGATAGGATAATCTGACCTTCTGTGATGTAGCCTGTAAGGTCAGGAATCGGGTGAGTCTTGTCATCTTCTGGCATTGTAAGAATCGGAATAAGAGTGATTGAACCCTCTTTGCCTTTAAGTCTGCCGGCTCTTTCATACAATGTTGCAAGGTCTGTGTACATATAACCCGGATAGCCTCGTCTGCCCGGAACTTCTTTTCTTGCGGCAGAAACCTCACGGAGCGCATCGGCATAGTTTGTGATGTCGGTCATAATAACGAGAACGTGCATTCCTCTGTCAAATGCAAGATATTCAGCCGCCGTGAGTGCCATTTTAGGAGTTGCAATACGCTCAATGGCAGGATCGTTTGCAAGGTTTACAAACATTACGGTTCTGTCAATAGCGCCTGTTTCTTTAAACGACTGAACAAAGTAGTCGGATTCTTCAAATGTAATACCCATTGCGGCAAATACAACGGCAAACTGTTCGTCCTTGCCTCTTACAGCCGCCTGTCTTGCAATCTGAGCGGCAAGCTGGGCATGGGGCAGACCGGATGCCGAGAAGATAGGCAGCTTCTGTCCTCTTACAAGTGTGTTAAGTCCGTCAATTGCTGAAATACCTGTCTGAATAAATTCCTGCGGATAGTTTCTTGCGGCAGGGTTCATAGGTGTTCCGTTGATGTCAAGTCTTTTTTCGGGAATAAGAGCAGGACCGCCGTCAATCGGATTTCCAAGACCGTCAAATACTCGTGAAAGCATATCGGGAGATACGGGAAGTTCCATTGAACGACCTAAAAATCTTACCTTTGAATTTGCAAGGTTAATGCCTGCGGCTGACTCAAAAAGCTGAACAAGTGCGTTTGAGCCGTCAACCTCAAGAACCTTGCAACGGCGTGTTTCACCGTTCGGAAGTTCAATTTCGCCGAGTTCGTCATATGTTACGCCCTCAACATCACTAACCATCATAAGAGGACCTGCAACCTCTCGTATTGTGCGGTATTCCTTTGGCATCAGTCCTCACTCCTTTCAAGTACATCCTTAATTTCCGAATCAAGCAGAGCCTTGATTGACTCGAACTCGTCCCGAACCTTATCCTCTGGTACATATTTATATCTTCCTATGCGTTCACGAACAGGAAGATTGACAAGCATTTCAATGTCTGCACCGTTTGCAAGAGCCTCTTTTGCTTTGTCATAGTAAGCAAGAATTGCACGCATCATAAGCACCTGCTTGCCGAGAGATGTGTATGTGTCTGTCGGGTCAAATGCGTTTTGGTGCAGATAATCCTCACGGATTGAACGGGAGGTTTCAAGCTTAAGTCTGTCGGGTGCGGAAAGTGCGTCCATACCGACAAGGTTTACAATTTCCTGAAGCTCGCTTTCTTCCTGTAATAATGTCATAAGTTTGCCACGAAGCTCCATAAAGTCGGGAGCGGCATTCTTTGAGAACCAATCTGCAAGTCGGTCTGTATAAAGCGAATAACTTGTAAGCCAGTTAATTGCAGGGAAGTGTCGTTTGTAAGCAAGGTTTGCGTCAAGTCCCCAGAATACCTTAACAATTCTGAGTGTTGCCTGTGATACAGGTTCTGAAATATCACCGCCCGGAGGTGATACAGCACCGATAACCGAGAGTGCGCCTTCCGTGTCCTCACTGCCGTTTACGATAACACGGCCTGCTCTTTCATAGAACTGTGCAAGTCGGCTGCCGAGGTATGCGGGATAACCCTCTTCACCCGGCATTTCTTCAAGACGGCCGGACATTTCACGGAGAGCCTCTGCCCAGCGGGATGTTGAGTCAGCCATAAGTGCAACCGTGTAACCCATATCACGGAAATACTCGGCAATAGTAATGCCTGTGTAGATAGATGCCTCACGGGCGGCAACAGGCATATCGGATGTGTTTGCAATAAGCACGGTTCTCTCCATAAGAGAGTTGCCTGTGCGTGGGTCTTTAAGTTCGGGGAACTCGTTAAGAACATCGGTCATCTCGTTGCCACGCTCACCGCAACCGATATATACGATAATATTGGCAGCCGCCCACTTTGCAAGCTGGTGCTGAACAACAGTTTTGCCCGAACCGAACGGTCCCGGAACTGCGGCTACACCGCCCTTTGTAAGCGGAAAGAGTGTGTCGATAGGTCTTTGACCTGTGGTAAGAAGAATGTCGGGGGAGAGCTTTCTTTTGTACGGTCTGCCCACACGAACAGGCCATTTTGTACACATATTAATCTCAACATTGCCCTTGTCTGTTTTGAGAACGGCAACTGTTTCGTCAATTGTAAAATCGCCCTCGCTGATGCTTTCAACTACACCGCCTGTTTTGTTAGGAACAAGAATCCTGTGAAGAACAGCGTGTGTTTCTTGAACAGTACCGAGTGTGTCGCCTGCCGCAACTGTGTCACCCTTTTTAACAAGGGGAGTAAAGTGCCACTTCTTTTTGTGATCAAGTGACGGAACATCAACACCCCTTTTGAGGTTTGTGCCGGCAACCTTCATAATCTCGTTAAGCGGTCGCTGAATACCGTCATAAATTGAACCGATAAGTCCCGGACCGAGTTCAACGGAAAGCGGAGCGCCTGTGGATTCAACAATCTCACCGGGTCCGAGTCCCGAAGTTTCTTCATATACCTGAATTGATGCCCTGTCACCGTGCATCTCAATTATTTCACCGATAAGTCGCTGACTGCTTACACGCACAACATCGAACATATCGGCATCACGCATACCCTCGGCAATTACCAGAGGACCTGCTACCTTAGTTATAATTCCAGATTTCAAATTCTTACACCTCAATCATTGAAGATAATGTCCGAACCGACTGCCTTTTCAACAAATGACGACAGTCTTTTCATGCCGATTCCCGAATTGCCTTTTACACCCGGAATAGGAATAACGGCAGGAATGAGCCTTTCTTCATATCTTTTTCGCTCTTTTTCAACAAGTCCGAACATTTCCTCGGTAATAAAAATTACCGCATAGTTGTCACCGTCAGCAATCTTTCTGAAAAGATGCGGTGCGTTTTCGTTGTCATCACACGGATAAATGTCCATGCCGATTGCCGCAAAGCCCTTTATGCTTTCGCTGTCGCCGATAACGGCAATATTTTTAGCCATAAACTTCACGCAACCTTTCTTTTACGGTTTCATAATTTGTCTTGGTGCGGATTCCGCTTGCAATAATGTGAATAACTTTTTTCTCTGTTTCACTTGCAATCAGATAGCCCGTAATCGGGTCTGCACCGTCACCGCTTCTTTTGCATTTTTCTTTTGCAAGGCTCATAAGCCTGTTGTCAACAAATTTTTCAAATGCCGACGGAGAAGCCTTGTACTCTTCAACAGCCTTGTTACAGCCGTATGCCGAGATTTTTGACAGCACATCAAGCGTTGGCTCAAGTCCCTTTACGCTTGTCTCAATAACCCTTGAACGGGGGAAGTCCTGCACATCACAGATTGCAATTTCAAGAAAATCCCTGTCGCAATCGGCTTTTGCACCTCTTATGGCTGTCTTTACATTATTATAAAATACTGTTGCTTTAAAATATTCGGACATAAATTCGCTGTCGGATTTTTCGGATGTTTTCAGAACAAGCTCCATAAAAGCTCTGTCAAGAACCGCATCGCTGAGTCTTGCGTCACCTGTGTGTGCAAGAATTTCATATGCCTTGTCACAAGGTGCGGAAAGTTCTTCCCCCAAAAGTGAAAACCTTCTGTTCTCAACCGCCTGTTTAAGCGTTTCTTCAGAGAAAGTACACGGCTTTACCAAAAGCTGTGAATACGGTCTGTTTGAAAGCGTTCCCTTTAAAACAGCTTTAAGGTTGTGAAGGTCGTTAAGATAGAAGAACGGTTTGAATATTGCAAAATCGGGTGCGGTTCTTTTGAGATATTCCCACACATTTTCGCTGTGTGATTTCAAAATATCTTCAATGTCATCGCCCTCACCGTAACCCTTGTCCGAGAGGTATCTGCAAAGCTCGTGCACATTTTCACAACCGAGCATATGCTCAATGTCGCTGTTTGTAAACAGATTTTTTTCTTTAGCACGGACGGAGCCGATGGAAAATTCATAAGATAATGCCATCATATTCCTCCCTATGCCTTAAAAAGTTCCTGATTTATAAAATCCTCGATAGCGTCACGCTTTTCGGACAATATTGCCGAGAAGTCCATGTTTTCTTCAATGTCACCGCATTTAAGAATAAATCCGCTTTCAATGTCACACGGCGTTTTTGAAAGCTCTGCTTTTACACCGCATTTTTCAAGCCTTGCAAGAAAATCCTTAGGAAGTCGGTTCATATCATTTTTGTTCAAAAGCACAACACCGCTCATTCCGTTTAACTTTTTTGCAAATGTGTAAATCAGTTCAAAGTAATCTTCATCGGGAAGATTTTTCATTTTATTAAGAATTTCACTGTATGTCTTGTCAATTTCTTCACGCCTTCTCTTTAGAAAAGCGTTGCGTGTTTCAAGGTCGCAACGGCTCTTTGAAGCCGCCTGCATCTGCTTGACCTTTGACTGTGCCCTGTCGGCAATTTCGGCAGAAATCTTGTCGGCATCAAGCTTTGCCTGTGCCATAATCTGTGCGCATTTTTCATCGGTTTCAGCACCTATTTTGCTGATTCTTTCGTCACAGTCAAGACTTATGCGATTTAAAATTTTATCACCGCTGCTCAAAGTGATTCCACCTTTCTTTCATAATTTTCGTTAGTCGGTTATCAGATGTTAAGGTTTGGAACTGTGATAACAACGAGAAGTGAAACGATGAATGAAAGGAGAGCGTAAATCTCAACGAGAGTTACGGAAACCATAGCCTTTGAGAAGTTTGAATCGTCCTTTGCGCTGAGTGCAATACCCGAAACGGCTGCCTTGCCCTGTGCAAAACCTGAAATCATACCGCCGATACCGATAGCAAGTGATGCTGCAAAGTATGCAAGTCCCTGTCCGATTGTCGGAGCTGTGCCGCCGAGAACGCCGCCGCTTACGAGAATAAGGAAGCCTACGATAAATCCGTAAAGTCCCTGAGTACCCGGGAGAAGTGTGAGAACGAGCATTTTACCGAATTTTGATGAGTCCTCGGAAAGAACTCCCATAGCTGCCTGTGCGGCAGAGCCTACACCTCGAGCAGAACCTACGCCTGCAAGTGCTGTTGCTATTGATGCGCCTAAAAGTGCGAAAAATATTCCATTCATTTTGATTTGTCCTCCTGAATTTTAATATATTTACTGTTGAGCTTGAACGGCTTAAACTGTTTGCCGCCGCCCTCATAGAATTTTCCGAACATTTCAACATACTGAAGTCGCATTGTGTGAACATATGAACCGAGTGCGTTGAGTCCGATGTTGATTGCGTGTCCGATGATGAACACAATAATGAGTAAGATAATTCCGAACCAGCTCTTTCCGAACATGGTTGAAAGCATATTGAACACCTGAGCCATAACTCCCGTTGTAAGACCGAGAGCAAGAAGTCTAGAGTAGCTCAGAAGGTCACTGATGTAACCTGTGATGTCATAGAGAGAGGCAAGTCCGCCGATGACTTTGCCGAATCCCTTTTTGTTTCTGCCCTGTGTGAGAACAAGACCGATTGCGCAGAAAATCGCAATGCCTGCTCCGACATAGACAAGTGTCTGACCAAATGCCATACCTGCCGCCAAAACGGCAAATCCGATAAGCATAAGCATCCAAAGTCCCGTGTCAAAGAACGCTCCGCCGTAATCCTTCTGCCTGAGGCAAACATAAAATTTGCAGCCCATACCGACAAGAATGTGTACAAGACCGAATGCTATTGAAATGATCATCAGCATAAGTGCGTCCTTTTGCGGATCAATTGTCGGCCACGGGAAGATTTGTTTCATCGTAATGTCTGCACCCGTAAAGTAGTTGTAAAGGGTTGCGGGGGCATCTCCGAAGAAGCTTGCAAAAACAAGTCCCCAGAAAAATGTTGAAACACCGCAATATTGGAATAGCTTCAAGGTGTTCCGCATTTCCTTGTCAGGCTTGAACAGCTTTATTGCAAGTCCTGTTCCTATTACCATTAACAGTCCGTAGCCTGCGTCCGAGAACATCATTCCAAAGAAAAAGTAGAAGAAGAATGCAAGCAACGGTGTTGGATCAATATCGTCATGCGACGGGGGAGAGTACATATTTACAATGCTCTCCGCCGGTGCTGCAAAGCGACCGTTCTTTAGCTTTACAGGAGCTTTTTCCTCGTCAACATCGCCGAATTCAACATAGCATACAGAAACTCTTTCGCAAAGCCTTTCAAGCTTTTCACAGTCCTCCTCGGGAATGTAACCCGAAATAACAAAAACATTCCGTGAATGCTGAAGTTCACCGATTACGCTGTATTTATCGGCTCTGATTCTGAAATAATCCTGTGTATCTTTAATATCTTTTCGTCTGTCTGCAAAGGAAATGATTTCCTTTTTTGCATTTTCCGTATCATCTTCAAGCTTGTGACTTCTTTCAACAAGCTTTTTTGATTCCGCCAAAGGGGTAAGGCTTGAGTTCGTAACAGGTTTTGCAAAACCGATATCACGCAGAGCATTTTCCGCAAGCTCCTTTTGAGCAATCGGTGCAAAAAGTACAATGCAGGTAAGCCCCTCGTTTGCAAATTGAATTTCAAAATCAAATTCAAGCTTCGGAGAAGCCTCGGCAAGTGCCTCTGAAAGCGATACCTCGTTGTACTCCTTTTGAATTGAGCCTATGAAAACAGCCGTTGTTTTTGTGTCCTTTGCATTAAGCGGAATGTCAAGATTCTTCCACGGCTCAAGCTGTGCAAGAGCGGTTTTTATGCGAATCCGTTCCGCCGCATTATCGGCAATCTGTTTGTTAAGCTCACAAATTCTGTTGCACACATCAATAACTTCGCCTGCATTTGATGCGATAACTCCGATTTCATCGGGATCAATCTCCCGCCGTCCGCAAAATGCGGAAAGCATACTTTTCTTTTCGGGAGAGTTGCTGTCGAGAATTTTCAGAGCGTTTTCACTGAGAGTAACATTTCGCTCGAAAATCTGAATTTGTGAGGTCATATCAATCTTGCCGAAACCTTTTCTGCAGGTTTCGGTCTTTTCAATCTGAACCAAACCCGAATCCTGCAAATGTTCAAGAAGTCGCTTTCTGTCCTGTCTTAGGGCAATAATCCGAACCGACTTCATTTTAAGTTTTGCCAATTTCTATCACCACGCTTCTTTCATTGCAACCGTTTTAAAGAGAGAGCCTTTGTATAGCCCCGTCAATAACACGCTTGCGGTTTTTGTCTGCAGTCCGAGAGAGAATGTCGCACTCAAGATTTGCCTTTTCAGAGGCTTTCTCAAGCTCTTTTTTGCCCTCTTTCGCAGTCTTTTCAAAAAGCATATCGGCATCCTTCTGTGCCTTTTCCTTTGCCGAAAGCACAACCTGTTTGGCATCTGCCTTTGTCTGTTCAACCCTTTCTGCTGATTCTGCTCGTGCATTTGCCTCACGCTGTCTGCAATCCTCTTCGGCATTGTAAATGGCGTCCAGCATATCTTTTGCCATTATTATCCTCCTTTGCTTAAAAATTGCATAAAAATATTTATGAAGAATACACTATTTTGTTTATTCTATTCCTAGATTGTAGCACAATTATTTAAAAAAAGCAATCAACATACATTAAAGTTTGCCCAGTTTTTTATCATTTTCTTCCCTGTGACCGCATTTGCGAGTGGTTTTACAGCATTAATTTGCGATAAAAGAAAAAACACCGCATAATACGGTGTTTAAAAGTTTTAAAAATTATTTTTTATATACCGCTGATTGCGACTTGTCGGTTTATCGGGAACAGTCATCTGAATCAGATTCATTTCGAGTGCAGGTTTAAGATAATTTTTTCTGAAAGTTTCCCTTGATTTTAAATTCAGCTTATCTAAAAGTTCCGCAGTATTATAGGAAACATCAAATTCCATAACATCAAGCAACTTTTTTACATAACCATTCATCTGCCGAATATCGGATTTGGTTTGTGAAATAATTTCGGTAAGAATTTCGTCAATCATTTCAAGCATAAATTCTATGAAAATATTTGAGTTACCCTCAACATGGCATTTTGAAATTGACTTGTAATATCTGTCCTGATATTTTTGAATTTGACTTTCAATAGGAATGTATTGAAAAATGGGTTTCCATTTTGTCAAAATTGCAGTTTGCCAAAGCCTTGCCATGCGACCGTTTCCGTCAGAAAACGGATGAATAAAAACAAATTCATAATGAAAAACAGATGACAAAATCAGTGGGTGAACATTATTTTTTTCACTGTTCATCCATTTAAACAAATCATCTGTCAATGACGGCACAAAATGTGCAGGCGGAGCCATAAAAATGCATTTGTCACCGTCAAACACACCTTCTTCACCGTTTCTGAATTTTCCCGATTCATTGACAAGAGCATATGTCATTATGCCGTGGTATTTTTTTAGCTCTGTTACAGAATAAGGATTTATATTGTTAAGGTTGTCATAGGCATCGTATGCGTTTTTTACTTCTTGAATTTCTCTTTGCGGACCTAAAACAATGTGACCGTTGATTACATCACGCACTTCTGAAATCGAAAGCGAGTTAGCCTCAATGGCAAGCGAAGAATAGATGGACTTGATTCTATTGTTTTTTCTTAACTGAGGTTTTGATTCAAAATCATTATAATTGCTGATTTTACCTATCTTCTCAGAAATTGATGATACAAATCCGAGCATTTTATTTGATATTGAAAACGGCGGTGTGTAGTCTGACATATTAACCATTCCTTGCACTTATTCTGTTTTTAATTATACCAAATTCAATTGAATTTATCAATAACTTGCTTATTATCTTACTTACTATCTTGCTTACTGACTTGCTTATTATCTTGCGTGTTGTGGACAAAACAGCGATATTTTAGTCTGTAAAACAGAAGAAAGCCGTCCCCAAAAAATTCGGAGCGGCTTTCAAAGCTACGGTTATTCGGCAGGCGTCCCATTCTCCTGCATCTCTCAAGGTTTCCCTTTGTCAAGCCATCGGCGTGTGGACGGGGACGAAATCTTCCACCTCGAATAACTTCTGAATTTATTCTAACATTATTTTAATAAAATTGCAAATAAATCAAGGTTGAAATCCGATGCGAAAAGTTGTATTATGTGAGGGTAATAACAAGATGGCAATATGCATGGAGGATTGTGTATTTATGAAAGAAATCAAGACAAATGTAATGAGAATTTTAGACAAAGAAAAGGTTGAATATACTCACCACGAATATCCCCACGGCAAGGATGCTGTTGACGGAGTAACGGTGGCAACACTTATGAATCAGAATCCCGATTATGTTTTCAAAACTCTTGTAACAAAGGGCATGGGCAGAGATTATTATGTTTTCGTAGTTCCTGTTGACCATGAGCTTGACCTTAAAAAATGTGCCAAGAGCGTAGGTGAAAAGTCGGTTGAAATGATTCCCGTAAAGGACATTACAAAGGTCACGGGTTATGTGCGTGGAGGCTGTTCACCTCTCGGAATGAAAAAGCAGTTCAAGACAACCTTCCACATTACAGCAGAGTCAATTCCGAAAATCATTGTCAGTGCAGGAAAAATCGGTTATCAAATTGATTTAAAACCAAAAGATTTAATCCGTCTTACAAACGGTCAATGTGCCGATATTATTAAAAATTAAAAGGTGTATTGCATTGGATATTGTTGACAAAAATATAGACAACGGAAATGCTTTTGACTGGGGCAGAGTGTCAGCCGAATATGCAAAATATCGTGATATTTATCCGCAAAAATTTTATGATCAAATTGTTGACAGAGGGCTTTGTGTAAAAGGTCAGAAAATTCTTGATATTGGCACCGGAACAGGAGTTATTCCGAGAAATATGTATCGCTATGGCGGAGAGTGGGTTGGTACAGATATTTCAAAAGAGCAAGTTGGTCAGGCTCGTTTATTATCAAAAGGTATGAATATAAAATATTTTACTGTAGCAACAGAGAATATAAATTTTCCTGATGAATCGTTTGATGTTATCACAGCTTGTCAGTGCTTTTGGTATTTTGACCACCAAAAGATTATGCCTGAACTTTACAGAATGTTAAAGCCAAATGGCAGGTTGTTAATTCTTTATATGGCTTGGTTACCGTATGAAGATGAGATAGCAGGGCAGAGTGAAAAACTTGTATTGAAATACAGTCCCGATTGGAGCGGTGCAGGAGAAACTATTCATCCGATAAATATTCCGAAATGTTATGAAGAAAAGTTTGATTTGATTTATCACAACGAATATCCGCTCAAGGTGTATTTTACAAGAGAGTCATGGAACGGCAGAATGAAGGCTTGCCGTGGTGTAGGTGCGTCACTCCCAAAAGAAAAAATTGAATTGTGGGAGAATGAACATAAAAATTTACTCAAAAAAATTGCACCGCCTGAATTTGATGTGTTGCATTATGCCGCAATTGCTGAATTAAAAGTAAAGAAATAATAACACCCCCGACTAAACTGTTTGGTAAAGTCGGGGGTGTATTTTATTAATATGATTTATTCGTCAATAAATTCAAGGTCTTCGTCACTTACTTTTTTGAGTTCCTTTTTATTGAATAAATCGTAAATAACGGGGACGATGTAGAGCGTCATAAATGTTGCGTAGAGCAGACCACCGATGCAGACAATTGCAATAGGCTGCATCATTTCTGCACCTGTGCCTATGCCGAGAGCCATAACAACAAGACCGAGAACGGTTGTGAGTGCCGTTATGAGGATAGGACGCATACGGGTTTTGCCTGCCTCAACAATTGACTCAATTCTCTCCTTGCCGTCAATACGGAGTTTGTTGATGTAGTCAACAAGCACGATACCGTTGTTTACAATGATACCGCAGAGCATTACAAAACCGACAAGCGATACAACGCTGATGTCAAATCCTGTAATTAAAAGTGCGAGGAAGCCGCCCGTAAATGCAAGCGGAATTGTAAACATAATAATGAACGGTGATTTAAGGCTTTGGAACTGTGCAACCATAATGAGGTAGATGAGAATAATGCCGAGCAACAGCATAAGCATAAGCTGTGAAACTGCCTCCATTGTCATCTGATCTGTACCAGCGTAGTCGATTGAACAGGTTTTCGGGAGCTTGTAATCGTTCATTGCGGATTTTACATTGTTTGAAACAGATGTAAGGGTGTAGCCGTCCTTGACTTCGGCGCTGATTTTAAGATAACGCTTTTGATTTTCACGGCTGATTTTATCCATAGTTTCAGATTTTGAAATATCCGAAACAGAGGAGAGTTTAACTGTCTTTTCGTTACCGCTCTTATCCGTATAAGTTATGTCAATGTCACGGAGATTTTTCGGAGTAACGGTTTCGCTGTCGTCCTTTACAACCACAATATTCATATCATTGCCGTCATCATTCGTAAGAGTGGTAGCGGTTTTTTCTGTTGAAATTGCAGCGGCAACCTGCTGATAAACCTGTGCAACGGTAAGGCCCTTTTCTGCGGCTTTTGACTTGTCAACAGTAACCTTGATTTCGGGAGAAACAGCACCGATGCCGTTGTCTACCGACGCAACGCCTTTAACCTTTTCAAGTGTCTTGCCGATATCCTCGGCAGTGCTTTTGAGTGTGTCAAGGTCATCACCGTAGAGCGTAATCTGAACGGAACCGTCACCCATAAGGCTTGACATTGAACTTGTAGAGCCACCGCTTACGGCAGCTTCACCGTCAAGGCTTTCAAGATCCTTTTCAATCTTCTTTGAAATCTCACCGCTCTGTTTTGTAAAATCATCCTTGAGAACGGCATATGCCATAAGTGAGCCGGCATCATTTGACGATGAACCGCCTGTAAGTCCCATAAGGCTTGACGAGCCTCCTGCCATAACGCCTACGGTTTCAAACTGGTCATATTTTGAAAGCAAATCGTTGAGCTTTTCGCCCTCTTTAACTGTTTCTTCAAAGGTTGCGTTATCGTCAAGCTTCAATGATACCTGAATCTGTGTACTGCTCATATCGGGCATAAAGCTGAAACCTCTCATCAGACAAAGACCTGCACTTATAAAGAGAAGTGCAACTGCAACGAGAATTGCAGGAACTTTGTGCTTTAATACGAAACGAAGTGAGCGTTCATATGCCTTCTTGATTTTTCCGTCCTTCGGAGCGGAATTAGGTTTCATCTTGCGGAGCATTCTCTGTCCCATGGCCGGAACAAGCGTCAGTGCAACAATAAGGCTTGCAAGAAGTGAATATGTAACCGTGAGTGCAAGGTCAACAAACAGCTGACGGGTGATGCCTTCAACAAATACAATCGGCAGGAACACGCATACCGTGGTGAGAGTTGACGCCGTAATTGCGCCGGCAACCTGTCTTGCACCGTTAAGTGCCGCCTTAATCGGCGAAACGCCCATACTTCTCAGTCGGTAGATATTTTCGATAACAACAACCGAGTTGTCAACAAGCATACCGACTCCTATCGCAAGTCCCGACAGCGAAATCATATTGAGTGTTACACCGCTGAAATACATGAGGACAATTGCAAACACAACGCTTATCGGAATTGAGCAAGCAACAATGAGCGTCGGTTTGATATCTCTGAGAAATAGGAAAAGTATGATAATTGCAAGAACCGCACCCATAAGGAGGTTTTGCAAAACGCTGTTGATTACAAGGTTAATGTAGTCACCTTCATTGTAAAGGTTTGTAAAGTGAAGTCCGTCAACCTCTTTTGAAAGCGAATCAAGCTTTGCGTTAATGTTTTCGCAAACGGTAGAAGATGCTGTGTTACTTGACTTTGAAAAGCTCAATACAATACCGGGGTTGCCGTTGATTCTTGCAAAGGTTTCGTCGGAATTATCGGCAACAAAAACATCTGCAACATCTTCAAGATGAATAACTCCTATTCCGTCAATTCCTGTGTCAAAAAGCACAAGTGACTTCATCTCTTTTTCATCATTCACCTTGTCGCCGACACGAACCATGAATTTATTGTTATCGTCATCGGTAACATAGCCTGCCGGCATTGAAAAGTTTTGTGCTGTTAGAATTGAAGAAATGGTATCAAGTGTGACCGTGTTGCTCACATCAGCCTTGCTTTTTGCCTCTTTCTTTTTATCTGCAAGTTCTTTTTCGGATGTTTCAATCTGTTTTTCTGCACTTGAAAGCTGTGTAAGTGCGCTGTTGAGTTCACTCTGTTTTGAAGTGAGAGTTGACATGGCAGAGGACATTTTGAAGTCCGCACTTGACTGTTGTTGTGAAATGAGGGCAAGAGCGGAATCAACCGAAACCGATTTATCGTCAAGTCCCGAAATTGCGTTGTCAAGCTGTGCAATACCCGAGTTGATTTGTGAGATTTTCTCCGACATTTCACTTAATGCAGAATTGATTGCATCTCCCGAAGTTCCGAGCTTTTTAAGTGAAATTTCAACATTTTGAATTGCCTCTGCACTTTTGTTAATGGAATTCTGAACTGTCTGCATTGTTTTTGCGATATCGGGAGCTTTGATTCCGTAAGGTTCAAGCACCTTGTTAAGCTCGTCAATCTGCTGTTGAAGTGCCTTGTATTCCTCGCTGTCGGGCAGTGCATCATTCATTTTCCGAACAATTTCCTGATACTGTTCGTTGAATTTTGAAAGCTGTTCAAGCTTTTGTGTAAGCTGTGACTGCTCAGAAGTCAGCTCATCATAGGTAGTTTTCAGTTCAAGCAAACCCTGATAAGCGGTTTCAAGCAAGGTCTTTGTTGAAGTGAGGCTTGCCTTTCGGTCAAGCAACTGCATCTTTGCCGACAAAAGCTGTGTTTTACCGCTTTCAGCCTTGTTCTGTGCATCGGCAAGCTGTTTTGAAACAGCCTCTTGCTGTGAGTCGATTTGCTCAATTGAAGATGAAACTGTACCCTGACCGTCCTTGGCTTTGCCGATATTATCCTGCAATTCCTTTTTAGCCTTGGCAATTTTGTCCTCTGCATCACCGAATTGATTATCGAGCGCAGCGGAAATCTTCTTATTAAGCTTGTCAAGCTTATCCTGTGAAAGTACGACATTTTCCTGTTCCGTAACAATGCCCTTGTCAGAAACAGAGGCAACACCGTCAATGCCTTCAAGTTCATTCAAAAGTTCGTTTGTGACATAATCCGAAAGCTCTGTCTGCGACTTGCCTTCAAAGTCAACCGCCGTCATTGCAACGGGGAGAATATTCGGGTTGATTTTGATGAGGTACGGTGTTCCGACTCCGTCAGGCCAATTGCCCTTGATTGTGTCAAGGCTTGAACGCATATCAACAGTTGCGCTGTCCATATTTGTGCCGTCCTCAAATTCAATCATCAAAAGTGAATAGTTGTCCGATGAGGTAGAGGTGATTTCCTTAACACCGTCAATTGCCGACATCGACTGTTCAAGAGGCTTTGAAACCGTTGTTTCAACCGCCTCGGGCGTCTGACCTGCGTAGGTGGTCATGATAACGGCATAGGGAAAGTCCATGTTCGGTAAAAGGTCGGGCGTCATCTTGAAAAATGACACTATACCGAGAACCAGAACAAGTACAACCGCAACCAATACCGTCATCGGCTTTTTTACGCTGATTTTAGATAACATTGATTACTCCTTTGTTTGTGCTTTTTATCTATGAGTATATTTCATATTAAATGCAATTTCTACCAACTTAGGTTTACATTTTCTGTTGAAATCGGCCGCAACCGGTTGCATGAATATTAAACTTAATCTGCAATTGCACCTGTTTTGATAATTTCAAGTTTTCTGTGATACTCCCTGTGAACCTCGTCAAAAGGTTTTCCTATTACAAAAACATTGAACACGGCATTCTTCAGCACCTGAGTGAGAATCTGTGAAAGACACTTCACATCTTCATCTGAAGTATATTTAAGGTTACTTCTGTCAAAATTGTTTGTAACGCTGACAAGCTCTGCAACGCCCTTGAAACGGTTGATAAAATATTCCGAAACAAGACTGTCATTTGCCTTAATATTTTTGATAAGATTCTTCATAATGATACTTTGTTTTGCATCCTTTGAACATTCGCATAGAATTTCAAAAAGCAAATCATAAGTTACAAATATGTCGCCGTGAGTGCGAGAGATAACCTCTGTGGCTTTTTCAAGCGAAAAGTTGATAAATGAGCGTGTCATAACCTCCACAAGGTCAACCTTATCGTCAAAGTACTGATAAAAACTGCCTCTCGAAATATTTGCGTTCTTTATAATATTGTTTATGCTGACTCTCTCTCCCGACGAACCGGCAAACTCATTGAATATTGCGTCCGTGATTCTCTGACGCTTTTCTTCGGGAAGATTATAAAAGGTGTTTTTTATCATAAAAAATCCTCCAAAACAAATGTGACAGGCAGTCATATGACAACCTGTCACAATTTTAACATCGTTTATTTATTGTGTCAATTAAATGTGTTTTAGATTTTGCACATATACGATCAAAAATCTTTGTGCATATTAACAACAAAATTAAGCTTTGCCTTTGAATTTTTCAAAAAGTCCTTTGCATCCGCTGTAAATATCGTTGTATGCCTGCTCAAAATCACTGCTGTACCACGGATCCGATACATCACGATTCATACCTGCAAAGCTCATCATCTTGCAAACCTTTCCGTCTTTGTCATCGCCGAAAATTCGCATAGTGTTTCTGATATTATTAGAGTCCATGCAGATGAAATAATCGTACTTGTCATAGTCGGATTTTTTGAGCTGAACAGCCCTCTTGCCGTCACAACCGATTCCGTGTTTTGCAAGCTCACCCTTAGCCGGCGGATAAACAGGATTTCCAATCCCGTTCCATATCTCCTCCGTACTCGTAGCAGATGATTTAATCACAAACCTGTCAGCAATCTCGCCCCTCTTAACCATGTCCCTAAATATAAACTCCGCCATAGGCGACCGACAAATATTCCCATGGCACACAAACATTATTTTAATCAAAGTATAATTCCTCCCGATTTCAGATGCTTACGGTTTCAAACAGATGATTTGATTATAGCATAAAAACCATTTAGTCACAACTTTGGAACTTAAATTTCAGGTATTTGTTTGTAAAATATTAATTACTCACCTTTATTTTTAACCTTTTAAATATGACAAAATTTCTCTTACATATGAATGCTAAAGTTTCTGCAACAAATATCATATACGGAAAATTTTACTCTGCGGATACATTCGGTTTTGAGAATTGAAAAGAAATTTTCGGCTAAAGCATTATTATATGGATTACCAAGCTTTTATATAACGGCATTACGCCGTATAATCGTGTTAGATTAAAGTATGCGTGGGATGTATACTGAAATTCCTGTTCAAAAAGTAACCCTCACACTTATCGTACTGTGAGGGTTGTTTTTAGTGTCTAATAAAGATATCTAAGCACTTTTAGTGCTTTTTTCTGCGATAAATTAATAATAGCGAATGCCAATAAGGCGGCAATTCCAGCCACGAGAGTGTATTTTATAATACTGTTTATAGAGTCTATTGCGGGTATTAAAGAAAAAATATTCATTATTAACGGATGCACGCAGTAAATTACTGTACTGGCATTACGCAAATCTTTATTGTGGTTGCATTTTAATTGTTTATTCTTTAATAATAACATAAATAAAAATATTTCGCAGGGGATTGTAAACACTACATATGAATATTGACCTTCATTACTTGTGAATTTTATAAGACAGGCTACTTCAGTCAACAGGCATATAAATGAGATTACAAATAGGATAAATTTAGTTTTAGATTTCAGTTTAAATCCGGTTGTACCGGCAATATATCCGGCAGTCATTAACGGAAATGCACGTGTTGTTGAATTCCATATCTCACCAAAGATTCTTGATATACTATTGATCAGAGTGACTCCGGGGAAATCAATCCATGAGTATGAATATGAGAACATGCCTATTATGTATAACACAACAGAAAAAATCACCACGTTTTTTTTCTTGAACAATGATAATAAAACATATCCTAAAACAGTTGCGTAGATAAGATCAAGAATATACCACAAATGATAATAGGAACCGTTTTTAAAAAAGCCTATTAAATAATCCACAAAGGCGAATGGTGATAACCACCCTGTTGAATACCAATTTGGTATTTGACATATGAACAAATATATTATAGACCAAATAACATACAGGATGACGATCCTCTTGATGTACTTTATCAACTTATGTCTGTTCCTTTTATTGTTTATAATTTTTCCGTTCTCATACGAAAGTGAATTAAAAAAGAAAAAACCGGAACAAGCAAAGAAAAAAGGTACGGCAAGTCTTGGTATTGTGCTTACAAACATTAATTCTATATTGGCTCCAAAGCAAGTTAGTAAAGGACAATGTATAGTTATTACCAGAAATGCCGCTATAAATTTTGCAATATCTATATTTGAGTATGCTATTTTGTGTGTTGCTGTATTTTCACTATTCATCTATATGTTCCCCTCAAAATGATTTTGAATTGTCGCTATAATATGCAATTTTACCCGTTAACCGAAAATTTCTTCGGGAGTGTGTCCGAGCAGAACATGGAGTCTGGCACTTGTGTACATGACTTTTTGACACAAATATTCAAGCTTTCGGTGGCTGAATGCGATATCATCACGGTTGTAGATACCGCTTCCCAGGATTACTTCGTATACAGATTCTTTGGAATTGTCGGGTTGAGTTGAAAAACAAATCATAATATCGTTCGCATAATCGTCTGCGTCCTCTTTTGAAAGTCCTGTTTCATTTCTTAAAAACGAACGCATTTCAAGAAAATCGGGAGTCTTTTTAAAATAACAGTCATCTTCATATCTGAGAAATTGCTCTTTGTCAAGAAAGCAAAATTTCTTTCCGATTTGACGATATTTCAGCATTTCGTATTTATCAAGACTATCATCATCAAATTCAAAAAAGTAAAGATATTCTGCAAGAATTTCCTGTTCAAGAGCAGGGGTTTCTGAGCCGTCATCGTAAATATCGTCCTGATTAAACACACAAAAATACTTTCCCTTAAAATTCATATTTTCAACAAATGACAGAAAATCTTCCTCGCTCACAGGCTCGTTTTGGCTGTTGTAAATTTTAAGAAGTTTGCCGATTTCGATAACCCCGTAAAGATTTGCCGCAGCCGCAAAATATCTGTATAAAAGGTCTTGTGTTTCCTTTGAAAGTGTGCATTCTGAAATTTTCATATGCCTACCTCAATTATATCACACTCTGACTTATATTGTCAGTTTATCATAATTAATCCCACATTTCAACAAGTCTGTGAACAATTTCAGATACTTGCCAGATTATTAACTCCTGAAAGACAGTTGCAGAGTGGTTTAGCACTGTGTATGCGCAAGCTTTCAGGTTGCCGTGCAGAGGACTGTTGCACAGTAAATATAGCGGATTATATAGTGTCTTTTCACCTAAAATAAGCTATAGATTTCTTGCTCAACCGTGCTGTGATTTATTATATTTTATGACAAAGTTTGTACAAAATAACTAAAGTTAATTATATAATTATTGCTTTAGTGAAAACAAATCGTATCTGCAGCGAAAACTTTGCGTAATTATTCCTATATCTTGCTAAAGAAACACTTTTTTTAATTGTTTTTTCCATATTTTACTTTTTTATTGCTTATTGACGCTTTCTGTGGTATAATTCTATAGGTGTATTGCGTGGGTTAGTTTTGGGTTGAGGAGTATTAAATATGAAAGACAGAAAAATGTCGATTTATAACAGAATTGTGAAGAGAATACTTGATATTATTTGTTCATTTGCAGCAATAGTGTGTCTGTCAATACTTTATCTTCCGATATGTGTCATAATAAAATGCACGAGCGAAGGTCCTGTTTTTTTTAGGCAGAAAAGAATAGGAAAAAACAAAAAATATTTCAATATTCTGAAATTCCGCACAATGAGAATTGATACTCCCAAGGATTGTCCAACACATCTTCTTAAAAATCCTGAACAGTATATAACTAAGGTGGGTGCGTTTTTAAGAAAGACAAGTCTTGACGAACTGCCTCAGATTTTTAATATTTTTAAGGGCGATATGTCGGTTATCGGTCCAAGACCTGCACTTTGGAATCAGGATGATTTGGTTGCTGAACGCGATAAATACGGCGCTAATGATGTAAGACCGGGACTCACTGGTTGGGCGCAGGTTAATGGAAGAGATGAGCTTCCAATACCAGTCAAGGCAAAACTTGATGGTGAATATGCTGAAAAAATTAGTTTTTGGTTTGATGTTAAATGCCTTTTCCTAACTATTGCAAGTGTTGTAAAAAGTGACGGAGTAGTTGAAGGCGGAACAGGTCAGATGTCAGAGAAAGAGATTTCTGAAAAGGTTGATAAGTAATCTGAATATGAAAATTTTAATATTGTCAAATCATTATCTTACTCTCCGTGTGTTCAGAAAAGATTTGATTCATGAGTTATCCAAGAATCACGAGGTTGTGATATCACTACCTGAGGACGAACAGGAATATATGGATGAGCTACGTTCATTTGGCGCACGGCTTGTTTATGAAAAAAATATGGACAGGCGCGCTATTAATCCGATTGAAGATTTAAAGTTGATAAGTAGTTATAAAAAACTTTTGAAGACGGAAAAGCCGGATAAAGTAATTACATATACAATAAAGTGTAATATTTACGGTGCATGGGCTTGCAAAAGTCAGAATATTCCTTGCTATTGCAATATTACAGGACTTGGTTCAGCGTTTTATAACGGTGGTATGGTGAAAACTATTACCTCTAAAATGTATAAATATATGATGAATAAGGCAGAAGTGGTTTTTCTTGAGAATAAAGGAAATGAGAAAACGCTTCTTGATATGAAAATTTTTAAGCCCGAGCAGACACATGTGCTTAACGGTGCAGGAGTAAACCTTGAACGATTCTCATTTACGGAATATCCTACAAATGACAATAAGGTTTCATTTTTGTTTTTTGCAAGAATTATGAAAGAAAAAGGCGTTGATGAGCTTTTCTATGCAATTGAGAAGCTGTCAGCTGAATATGATAATTTGGAATTCAACTTTATCGGTATTTATGAGGATGAATATGAGTCTAAAGTAAATGAGCTTGAAAATAAAGGCTTGATAAAATACCATGGATTTCAGAAAAATGTTGTGCCTTTTATTCAGAACTGCAATTGTGTAGTTTTACCAAGCTACCATGAGGGTATGGCAAATACATTGCTTGAAAGTGCGTCGATCGGCAGACCGATTATTACAAGCAATATTCACGGCTGTATGGAGTCAATTATTGACGGCAAAAGCGGTTATCTTGCTAATGTTTGTGACAAGGAAGATTTATATTTAAAGATGAAAAAATTTATTGAGCTTCCTTATGATGAAAAAGTTGAAATGGGTAAGGTTGCCAGAAAGCATATGGAAGACAATTTTGACAAAAAAGCTGTTGTTGCTGAAACTATAAAAATTATAGGGTGTACAGATTAGAATTTATTAATATAGGGTTTGGATATTAGATGGATGCTTTTTTTAATTGCTATATGTGGTATTTCCCACTTTTAGCGATATTCGAGTATATTTTGATAAATAAGAAAAGAATTTTTGCTGCTGAAAATGGCAGACTTTCTTCACCTATAGATGAAGAAAAAGCAAACGATTATAGGGTTAGCATTTTTTTTGCAATAATAGTATTTTTACCAATGATATTAATTGTTGGTTTTAGAGACCAATGGTTTGCTGATACTGCTTTATATGTAAAGACTTATCTTTCAATTCCCGAAGACATTAATGACTTTAATACCTTTCTCGTTGATGAAAAAGAACCTGGCTTTAGGATTTTTACATACATAATTAAGTTGTTTGTGCATGATAATTTTCAGATTTGGCTGTTATTTATTTCTATAATCCAATTTATGTGCCTATTATTAACTTACCGAAGATATACATCTGAAATTGTTGCATGTGCATTTTTCTTCTTTGCGTCAACAGATATGTGGTCTTGGTCAATGAATGGTATGAGGCAATTTTTGGTCTCAACCATTATTTTTGCACTAACTCCTTTGTTGATTAGCGGAAAATCCAGGAATATTATAGTATTTATTGCGTTAGTATTATTATTAACTACATTTCATCAATCTTGCTTAATTGTAATACCTTTGTATTTAGCAGCATTAGGAAAACCATTTAACAAAAAAACTGTATCTGTGTTGATTCTATGTGTACTTGCCGTGGTATTTATTAATCAATTTACCCGTATTATGGATTTAGCTTTGGAAGATTCTAATTACAACCAGGTTACGACACAAATACTTGAGGATGATGGAGTAAATCCATTTAGAGCTTTATTTTATTCAATACCCGCAATATTAGCAATTATATTCAAAAATCGATTTAACGAGAATACTCCTAAAATAATAAGTGTATCTGTTAATATGTCATTAATTACAATGGGATTGTATCTTGTGGCTATGGTTACAAGTGGTATATACATAGGCAGACTACCAATATATTTTTCTTTATTTAATTATATATTGCTTCCATGGGAAATTAATAATTTCTTTAAAAACAATAAACTTATAACCGCTTTTGTTATTGTTCTTATTTATATTGTTTTCTTTGTTTTTCAGATGATGACTTGGGATATGATTTGATAAGAAACAATAAAAGAGTGTTACTATGCAAAAGGCAATTATAGTTGTATTGTATTTATCACACTTTATTTTCCAAAAGTATATAGTTTTTGCAAACATGGAGGAAATGACAGTGCATATAACATTTTTAGATGTAAACATGATTTGCGAAATGGAGATGGGATAATTCGATGCAATATGATGTTTCTACAATACAAGATTATGACAAATTGAGAAAACTTCAACTAACCCAATTGGAAATGTTGAAGTATGTTGATAGCTTTTGCAAGGCGAATGGTATAAATTATTCAATCGCATATGGTACTCTTTTAGGCGCTGTTAGACATAAAGGATTTATACCATGGGATGATGATCTTGATATTTGTATGCCAAGAGATGATTATAATAAGTTTATCGAACTTTGGAAAGATACTGATACCTACCTTCTTCAAAATCACAATACGGATAATGATTTTTCACAGAGTTTTACTAAAATTAGAAAGAAAAACACAGCTTTTGTACAGGAAGTTGATTTAAATTGCAATTATCATAAGGGCATTTTTATCGATATTTTCCCATTTGATAGAGTACCGGAAGGAAAATTCAATAGGTATTTGCAGATGTATCATGCAATGATGTATCAACTATTTTTAAGAAAATATCCACCTGAAAAGAATGGAACAATACTAAAAATTGGTTCAAAAATAATTTTGACACTTATACCTAAAAAAATGTATCCCTCGATGGTAAAAAGGCATTATGTAAAGATGTGTAAATATAATTCGGAATCTAATTTGGGATTAGCAGATATGAGTGTTTTTTCAACAATTAAAAGTGTTTATACTCCTGATTTTTTTGAAGATTATGTAATGCTTGAGTTTGAAAAAATCAGCGTTAGAGCTGCGAAAATTTACGAGGATATGCTTATAAAAGTCTATGGTGATTACATGCAGTTACCCCCGGAGAATGAACGTAATTGGTTTCACCATCCGATTTACATTAGCTTTGAACATAATTATGAGAATAGGAAAATTTAGAATAGAGGATATATAAATGGAATATAATCCAATTAGAATACTGCAGGTTATTGGTATTATGAATCGTGGTGGTGCTGAAACCATGATTATGAATTTATATCGTAATATTGACAGAAATAAAGTTCAATTTGATTTTGTACAACACACAAACGAAGATGCAGTTTTCAATGATGAGATAAAGAAACTTGGCGGAAGAATATATCATTGTCCTAAATATAAAGGTAAAAATCATTTTGAATATAAAAAATGGTGGAAAGATTTTTTTGATGAACACGCAAAGGAATATTCTGCTGTTCATGGGCATATAGGCAGTACTGCAGCTATTTATTTAAACATAGCCAATAAATACAACTTATTCACTATAGCACATAGTCACAGTACAAATGGTGTTCTAGGTATTAGTTCAATTATGTATAGAATTATGTCATACAATACAAGAAATATAGCGGATTATTTTTTTGGCTGCTCTAAACAATCCGGGATAGATAGGTTTGGAACAAAAGTTGCTTCTAATGAAAAAATTTATTCAATATTAAATAATGCTGTAGATACAAGAATATTTGACTATAATGAAGAAACAAGAACACAGATACGTCAACAACTTAATTTTTCATCGGACAATTTGGTAATTGGTCATATTGGTAGATTTGGACCTGAAAAGAATCATGATTTTTTAGTTGAAATATTTGCAAAGATACATAAGATAAATAAAAATGCAAGGCTTTTACTTGTTGGTGATGGGATCTTAAAAGATGACATAATGCGTAAGGTTGAATCACTTGATTTAATAGGTTGTGTTCTATTTACAGGAGTAAGAAATGATGTTCAGGATTTGATTCAAGCAATGGATGTGTTTTTGTTTCCGTCTCTTTTTGAGGGGTTGCCAGTCACGTTAGTTGAAGCGCAAACTTCCGGATTAAAATGTGTAATTTCTGATAATATTCCCAAAGATTGTATTTTAATAGATGAAATAGTTCAAACTATCCCATTGAATATTAGTGCAGAGAAATGGGCTGAGATAATTGTTTCAGATTCCAAATATAATAGATTTGGAAGACGAAAGGAAATTATTAACTCAGGATTTGATATTATCGATACGTCTAAATGGCTGGAGGATTTTTATCTTGAAAAATGTAAAAAGTAAAGATGTTATATTAACAATATTTACACCAGCATATAATAGGGCTCATACAATAATTCGTACATATGAAAGCTTATGCAAACAGAATTGTAAAGATTTCATTTGGCTTATTGTTGATGACGGCTCAACAGATAATACTGCCGCTTTAGTTAAGAGCTGGCAAGAAATAGATAATGGTTTTGAAATACGATATATATATAAAGAAAATGGTGGTATGCATACAGCCCATAATGTTGCCTATGAAAATATTGATACTGAAATAAACACTTGTATTGATTCTGACGATGAGTTATCTGAAAATGCAGCTCAAAAAATAATAAATAAGTGGCTTGAAATTAGAGATAAAGGATATGCCGGAATAATTGCTTTAGATGCAAAGCTGGGTACAGAAGAGGTAATCGGAAAGGGTTTTCCGGACGGGTTAACCGAAACAACCGTTTCAGGATATTACAATAATGGCGGATTTGGCGATAAAAAGTTAATATATCGCACGGATATAATTAAGAAGTACCCCGAATATCCTGTTTTTGAAGGAGAAAAATATGTAAGTCTTTCTTACAAGTATCTTCTTATAGATCAGGATTATAAGCTTGCAGTTTTAAATGAAATTGTGTGCAACGTAGAATATCAGCCTGACGGATCAACAAACAGTATGTTTAGGCTGTATGTAAATAATCCAAATGGATGGGTTTTTTGGCGAAAAGTTAGAATGAAGTATGATGTTAGTTTTAAACGTCTATTTGTCGATGCTATGCACTATGTCTCGAGTTGTAAATTAGCCGGAAAGAAACATATAATTAATGATTCTCCAAAAAAAATTGCAACGCTATTGGCATATCCATTCGGAATATTACTTTGCCAATATGTAAAAAATAAGTCGAAAAGGTGATATGATGATACCAAAGAAAATTCATTATTGTTGGTTTGGCAGAGGGGAAAAGTCAAAGTTAGCTAAAAGATGTATTGAGAGCTGGAAAAAGTATTGTCCTAACTATGAAATTATTGAGTGGAATGAAGATAATTTTGACATAAATCAAAACGAATATACTAAGATGGCATATACCGAAAAAAAGTATGCTTTTCTAAGTGATTACGTAAGACTTGTGACCGTTTACCAAAATGGTGGCATTTATTTTGATGTGGATGTTGAGGTTGTAAAGAGTTTTGATGACCTGCTTGATAATCCTGCTTTTTTCGGATTTGAAACAGATAAGTTTGTAGCTACAGGTTTGGGATTTGGTGCAGAAAAAGGAAATCCAATTGTTAAAACTATGATTGACGAATATGATCAACTTATTGACGGCAAGCATGGAACTATTGGATGTCCTATACTTAATACCAAGGCACTTCAAAAACACGGATTAGTATTAAACGGTGAAAAGCAAAAGCTTGATTATGCAACGGTTTTTCCTATACCCTTTTTTAATCCCTATGATGACCCTACAGGTCGTCTTAATAAGACAAAGGATACATATTCTATTCATTGGTTTCAAGGGAGTTGGATGAATAAAAAAGATATAATTAGAAGTCGACTATCTCGACCGCTGCATAGAATATTTGGAACTGACTTTTTCAGAAAACATTGATTATGAAAAAAATCCTCATATTCTCTCAAGCAATGGAAATCGGCGGAGCAGAAAAAGCTCTACTCGGATTGCTTGAGAATATAGATACAACTAAATACGAAGTGGATTTGTTTTTGATGCGTCATTCGGGTGAGCTGATGAAGTACATTCCGAGTAACATCAATCTATTGCCTGAAATTTCACAGTACGCCGATTTAGCAGTGCCAATTGGTAATGTCCTCAAAAAAGGTCATTTCAAAATCGCTTACGGTCGCTACAAGGGCAAGAAAGCCGCCGTAAAAAGAGTCTCGGAGCTTGGTCTCGGCGATAATGATGTTGCGATTGAGTACAGTCACAAGTACACAGCAAAGTATATGCCAAAGATTTCCGACAAAGAATACGACCTCGCCATCAGCTTTCTGACTCCGCACTATTTTGTTACACAAAAGGTCAACGCCAAAAAGAAAGTTGCTTGGATTCATACTGACTATTCAAGGGTTGAGATGGACAGAGAGTCGCAACTTGTGATGTACAGCAATTACGACAAAATCGCTTCAATATCCGATAAAGCAGCCGAGAAGTTTGTTAGGATTTTCCCCTCTTTAAAGGACAAGGTCATCACTATTCAGAACATACTCCCTGAGAAATACATCAATAAAATAACAGATGAATTTACTGTAGAAAACGAAATATCGAACGATGGAAGCATTAAGCTGCTCTCAATCGGCAGATTTTGTACAGCAAAAAACTTCGACAACATTCCTGAAATCTGCAAGTTAATCAGAAATCAAGGGGTAAATATAAAATGGTACATCATCGGCTACGGCGGTGATGAGCAGCTCATTAAGGACAAAATCGCTGAGTTTAATATGCAGGACTATGTGATTGTCCTCGGTAAGAAAGAAAACCCTTATCCCTATATCAAAGCCTGTGATATTTACATCCAGCCCAGCCGCTATGAAGGAAAATGCGTTGCTGTTTGCGAGGCGCAAATTCTCAATAAGCCCGTAATTATTACAAATTACGCAACCTCTGCAAGCCAGCTCACCGATGGCTATGACGGCGTAATCGTGCCAATGGATAATCAAGATTGTGCAGAAGGTATTATCCAATTGCTTAATAATAAAGAATTAATGCATAGATTATCTGAAAATACCAAGACAGTTGATTATGCAAATTCAAAAGAAGTGGAAAAATTGTATTCAATAATGGGTGATTAATTATGGATTGTACTATAAGCGTAATAGTACCTGTGTATAATTCAGAGAAATACTTGAAACGATGTATAGATTCTATACTAAATCAAACATATAAAGCTATTGAACTAATTTTAGTTGATGATGGTTCGCCTGACAATTGCGGTAAAATTTGTGATGAATACGCAAAGAAAGATAAAAGAGTGAGAGTGATTCATAAAACAAATGCTGGAGTTTCTGCAGCTAGAAATTCAGGTTTAGAAATAGCTTCAGGAAACTACGCTACTTTTGTGGACAGCGATGATTATATTGAACCTGAGATGTATGGCAATATGATGGAAAAAGTTCATCAATATAATTGTGATGTTGTAATGTGTGATTGCATAAAAGATTTTACGGATCATTCTGAAATTTATACCCACGATATAAGAGCTGGGTTTTATGATAAAGAGCAGCTCGTAAATGAGTATTATCCGCATTTATTAATGATGGAAAATGTAGAATATCCTGCTACTATATCAAATTGTCTCATCTTATTTAATCGTAACAAATTGGGAAATTTAAGATATGTTGTTGGAGTAAGATATTCTGAAGATTTGTTGTTTGGGGCTCAGCTTGTTTACAATACTGATTCATTTTATTATATGAAGGAACAAGCATATTACCATTACTATATGAATCCAACATCAGCAACGCACAAATTTACTGTAGATAAATGGAATGACTATAAAACATTACATTTTGAGATAAACAAATATTTTTCGGAATGTGAAAGCTTTGATTTCTCACATCAAATTGATTTATGTTTGTTGTTTTTTGTATATAATTCGGTTAGTAATATATTTAGTGCTGATAATTTAGAAAGAGAAAAGAAGTTTGAAATAGTAAAGAATATATTAGGGGATAACGAAGTTCGCAGAATGTTTTCAAACATAAAGGTATTGAAACTTCCGATTTCTAAAAAATTGAAGATAGTTACAATTATTTATAAATATAGAATCGGATTAAGTTTTTGGTATAGGTATTCATAATATAGGGGGTAAAAATTTGAAAAAAAAGATTTTATTCGCTAATTTACATATGAACACCGGCGGAGTTGAGAAGTCTCTGCTTGATGTATTGCAACATTTGGATTATTCAAAATACGAAGTTGATTTATTGCTGTTTCAAGGAATAGGTGATTATAAAAGCTTGACCACAACATCTTGACATAGAATATTGCAGAATGTATAATCAAATTATAATTAGTCGTGTAAAAACGCAAGCTAAAGTCAAATACGAATTGAAGATATTGTACTAAATAATTCTTGACACACAAGAACAATCTAAATTCAGATTATGAAGGTTGTAGAAAAAAATGAAAAAAATTTTTGGAATAAAGATTTACAGAACAAAATGATTGAAAACACCCGACAATCTGATTATACAAACAAAGATGAAATAAAAAAATCTATCAACTAATAGTATAAGACAATGAAAAAGAGTGTTGAACTTTTAACGACCGGGAGGGGTAATCGTAACCTCTCTATTGATATTGCAAAGGGTATCGCTATTATTCTAATGGTGATTGGGCACTGCTATCATGAAGATAATTTAATATTAAAGTTTATTTATGCTTTCCATATGCCCTTCTTCTTTATTGTTTCAGGTTTCTTATACTCCGGTAAAGATGAAATCAATTTGCCAAAACAGACACGGAGCTTATTGATGCCTTATTTGATTTTTGACGGTTTATTTGCTGTTTTTTTATATGTTTCCAGTGGCTTCCAAGACTTGCTATCAAAAGCCATTTCGATTCTTAGCTTGACCGGAGTTACTGCAACATGGTTTTTGCCGTGCCTATTCATCTGTGAAGGCTTGTTTGTTTTGCTCAAGTTTACGAATAAATTCCGCTTACCTATCATAACAGTATTGCTTGTATTTGGTTTACTATTTCCAAAATCCCCAAATTTAATAGTTTTACAGCGAGCGTTTGTCGGTCTGGGCTTTTTCGCTGTCGGTTATTATGCTCCGCTTTTATTCTCTAAGCTGCACAAGTGGTATTTCCAAATTATTGCGCTGGCATTGTTTTTACTGAGTACTCTTTTTAATGATCCTGTTAGTATAGTAGATTTAAAGTTCTCAGATCCTTTTTTATATGTTATGTCCTCACTTTCCGGATCTTATCTGTTAATACAACTGTCATATTTTATCGGCAAATTCAGTTTAAATAGCAATAAGCTGTTAATTTATTTGGGACAGAATACTTTGATTGTTTTATGTACCCATATGTTTTATGTTGAAGCTATCAGAATGATTGACTATAAGCTGTTCAATAATATCCTATATAACTTTTCGTATTTTGAAGGTTTATTATTCGGCATCATAGTTGTTGCTTTGGAAATTATCACAATATTCGTTTCCAACCGATATTTATGGTTATTATTTGGTAAGAAAAGGATGAAGTGATTTGTATAAAATCAGTGTTATTATCCCTGTATATAAAACTGAAAATTATATACATAGATGCGTGGATAGTGTGTTAAATCAAACCTACCCCAATTTAGAGATTTTGTTGATTGATGATGGTTCACCAGATCATTGCCCGAAGATTTGCGATGAATACGCTAAAAAAGATGGACGCGTAAAAGTAATACATAAGTCGAACAGCGGTGTATCGGTAACAAGAAATGCTGGATTAGAGAACGCTTCCGGTGATTACATCACCTTTGTGGATAGTGATGATTTCATTGAACCCGATATGTACAATCAGATGTTGACTATTGCTGCAAAAAACAATTGCGGTGTTGTTCTTTGTGACTGTATTAAGGACTTTCCCGACCACAGCGAGCTTTACTCTCACAGCATTCGCGACGGCTACTATAACTAAGAACAGCTAAAAAAGGAGTATTATCCCCATCTACTAATGATGGAAAGTGTAGAATACCCTGCAACGATTTCCAATTGTCTTATGCTGTTCAAAAAAGACTTGTTAATTGATTATAATGGTGAGTCAATAAGATATCCAGATGGCATACGTTTTTCAGAAGATTTGCTGTTTGGTGCGAAGATAATGTATGAAGCGAAGTCTTTCTATTATATGAAAGGGCAGGCTTTTTATCACTACATTTTTCGTGATAATTCTGCTTCGCATTCTTATTGTGAAGATAAGTGGGATGACTATTTAAAATTGTATTCGGAAATAAAATGGCATTTTTTAAGTATTGCGACTTTTGATTTCCGTCATCAGATAGATTTATGTTTACTGTTTTTTTTGTTTTTAACTCAAGAGGAGAAATTTTGTGTTCCGAAACTTTGAGCAATGAAAAAAAGAAGGAAATAGTTTCGCATATATTGAATAACTCCGAAGTCAGAGTAATGTTTAAGAATATAACACCCAAAAAATTACCTGTGACTTTTAAATTGAAAGTGGTAACATTCCTATTAAAACATAGGCTTAATATCTAAAATCAGTTAAATACTAAAAAGAGTCTTACAGTTTCCTATACCGGAAAATATTGGTATATTACTATAAATTGATTAGGAGAGATAGTATGTGCAAATTAACAATTCACACAGCTACATATAACAGAGCGTATATTCTGAGGAAGGCTTATGAGTCCTTAAAAGCTCAAACGTGCAAAGACTTTGAGTGGATTATTACCGATGATGGATCTAATGATAGCACTGAAGAATTGGTTAATTCTTGGATTAAACAGAACAACGGTTTCCCGATTATCTACAATAAGTTGAATCACGTAGGCATACCGCGAGCTCTTAATTCAGGAGTTAATCGAGCTAGCACACAATGGTTTATGATGCTTGATTCAGATGATTATCTTTTACCCGAAACCGTTGAAAAGGTTATGGCTTGGCTTGAAGAAATCCAAAATGATGAAAGATTTGCGGGAGTCGGCTTTGCAAGGTGTTATCCTGATGGACGATATATGAAGAAACAAGAACCTTGTGGGATAAACGAGCATGGATATTTCGATGCTACGCATCTTGAAAGAAAAGACCATAGAATTGATATGGATATGTGCGAGGTACATAGGACTGAACTTTTCAAAAAATACCCATTTCAATATTGGGAAAATGAGAGCTATGCTCCTGAACAGCTCAATTTCAATCAAATAGCTTTTGCGGGTTATAAGTTGCGATGGAGACTAGATAAGCTATATATTTGTGAATATCTTCCAGGTGGGCAAACAATGGATGATGGTTTGGTGAAACGAAACCCAATGGGATTTGCTATGATGCATAACCAGAATTTGCTAATTAACAAATCTTTTTTTGAAAACTGTAAAAGTGTAATTTATATGATTGCGCTTTGCTTATATGCGAGTTATCCCGAATATTTAAAACACAGTAATAAGAAAGTTCTGACATATCTGCTCTTTCCTCTTGGTTGGTTGTTGTCATTAAGAAGGAAGCGACAGTTTAGAGCGATGAATTGAGGGGAAATTGTGCCTGAAATTAGTGTTATTATCCCTGTTTACAATAAAAGAAAGTATCTTGACGCATTATTCGACGATCTAAGCGCACAATCTTTTGCAGATTTTGAATGTTTGATTATTGATGACGGATCAACCGATGGATCCTCAGATAAATGCGATCAGTTCGCAGAAAGGGACCGCCGTGTAAAGGTGTATCATATCGAAAACAGTGGGGTGTCTCACGCTAGAAATGTGGGATTGGACAATGCTAAAGGAGAATATATTACATTCATTGATTCCGACGATAGAATTCATAAGAATTATTTAGAAAATTTATATAAATGTATAACATCAAATACTGTTGATATTGTTATTAGCGGTGCAGAGAAGGTTTTTAAGAACAGAAACAATAAAACAATAATAATGCCATATCACGGTGCAAAATCTTTCGATTCCATAATTTATGAATTTGTTCAAACTCAAAACTTAAATGGATTATATGGATATTGTTGCTCAAAAATCTTCAAAAGAGAATTAGTAAAGAATATTTTTTTTAATGAAAGTTTAAAACTGGCAGAGGATTTGGATTTTTACCTTTCTATTTATGAAAAGGTTGATACAATCTTCTTTGATGATAAAGCTTACTATTATTATCTTCAAGAAGCCGATAATTCTTCTGTTTTGGTTAATGATGACAATATAGATTATTTTGCTCAGTTATGTGTTCGTCTTAAAATCGCCGATTTTTTAAAGACTAAAAATGCGTATTCGAACGAAAACAAAATGCTGATAGACAGCATCATATGGAACTTTGTATACTTGATTTTTTACCATTGTGAAATTGAAAAAATTGAGGAATTATATAATAAAGTACATTCATTGGATTTACCAGATAGACCTCTGTTTAACAGTTTTTGGAAGAATAGGATACTGAAACACTTTGATAGTAAAAAAAATCGACAATTGTCAAATGATTTGAAGACATTGCGATTTATGAGATTTATTAAAAGAATTATTAAACGAAAATGATGATTTCAATTATTATCCCGATTTATAACTGTGAAAAAAACATTTCTACGATGTTGGACTGCGTTCATAATCAAACCTACAAGGATTATGAAGTGATTATGATTGATGATGGCAGCACAGATAAAACACCTGATATTTGTGACAGCTATGCTTATAGATATAATAATTTCAAGGTAATCCATCAAGAGAATCAAGGTGTTTCAGCAGCTCGCAATAATGGCATGAAAGTAGCGTTGGGAGAGTTTATTACTTTTCTTGATGCTGATGATGAAATCCCGAATGATTTTCTATTAGAACTAATTAAAGCGCAGGAGCTGACAAACGCAGATTTAATTATAACAGATGTAGTAGTTGTTGCTGGAAACAAGGAAGTAAGAAGGTTCACATACGAAAACAAAACAATTAATCAAACTGAGTCGTTAAACCTATTATTTACAAGAAAATATATGAATTCAGGTCCTTGCGCGAAGCTTTTTAGGAAAGAAGCCTTACAGAGTGTTTCTTTTCCTCAGTTGAAGACTTATGAGGATATTCTATTTGTAAAAGATGCAATTATAAACACTAAAATAATCTCAGTTACGAACGCTACTGAATATAGATATATTCAAAGAGAAAACAGTGCAATGCACAACAATTTTGCTGTTCCTTCTTTGGATATTGTTATTGCAACAACCGAACTTGCCGACTTTATAAAAAAACACAAGGAGTTAGATGATGAATGCTTGTATACAACACTCTCCCACCTTTATCAATATGTTATCCTGATTAAGGGTAATAAGAATAAAGAAGCAATTATCTTCAAAAAAAGAGCAAAAAGAGTATTTAGAAAGAATCTCTTGGAAATAATTAAATGTTCCGCCTTCCCGTGGAAGGAAAAAGTATTGTTTTCTTTCGTTGCTTTATAATTAATAAACTGATTTATTTATTTAAAGGAGAATATATCATTGCCTAATATTTTTTTATACGCACATGGTGGAAGTGGTAATCATGGTTGTGAAGCTATTGTGCGATCTACTGTAAAAATACTAAATAAAAGAGATATTACCTTAATATCCTCTAATCCCGAGGAAGATATAAAGTATGGCATCAACTCAATCTGCAATATCATAAAGGACACAAATGATATCTTTTCCAAAAAGAGCTTTGGGTTTCTCAAAGCGTACCTTGCGCTGAAGCTGAAAAAAGACTATATACCTATGGAGAAACTGCGTTATCAGGATGCGTTTAGCCATATCTCAATAGGTGATATTGCTTTGTCAATCGGTGGGGATAACTATTGTTATGCGGATGTGGATAAGTATATTATGCTACATGATATGCTCAAGAAACGTGGAGCAAAGACTGTTTTATGGGGGTGTTCTGTGGAGCCTGATGTAGCAAAACAGCCTAAAATAGCCAAGGATTTAGCTCGATATAATTTAATCACTGCACGAGAAACGATTACTTTTGAAACGTTAAAAAAGATAAATTCCAATACCATTTTGGTTTCTGATCCCGCATTTCAGTTAGATAAAGAAGAAACAGAGTTGCCCGAGAACTTTGTTATTGGTAATACAGTCGGTATCAACCTAAGCCCTATGGCTATTGAAAATGAAAGCATAAAAGGTATAACATGGGATAATTACATAACGCTGATAGACTATATTCTGAGTGAAACCGATATGAACATTGCGCTCATACCGCATGTTGTTTGGAAAGAAAATGATGACAGAATACCGTTGCGAAAACTATTTGAGAGGTTCAAGGAAACAAAACGTGTTTGTGTGGTGGAAGATGATACCTGCACTAAACTAAAGTTTATCATTTCCAAATGCCGCTTTTTTATCGGTGCCCGCACCCACTCTACTATTGCAGCCTATTCTCTTGGCATTCCAACTTTAGTATTAGGATACTCCGTAAAGTCTCGAGGAATTGCAAAAGATTTATTTGGTGTAGAGGAAGGCTATGTTGTACCTGTGCAAACGCTGAAATTCAGTACTGATATAAAGAATACCTTTAAGAATTTAATAAACAACGAGCAAGCAATTAAAAAGAAATACGAATTAGTCCTAAGGGATTATGTCTTAAATTCCTTAGTCAAATTGGAGTTTTAAAGATGAAGTCAAGATTACAGATGACTGCCCGTAATGCCGTATGGAGTTATGTTTCAATGATAGTATCTCTTGTATTATCATTTGTTTCAAGAACTATATTCATTTATACATTAGGGGAATCTTATTTAGGTGTAAGTGGTCTTTTTTCAAATATTTTAGGAGTATTATCATTTGCTGAGTTAGGGATTGGAACAGCATTTGGATTTAGTTTATATAAACCTGTTGCAAATCACGATATAGATAAGATAAGGTCTTATATGCACTATTACAAAATTGCATATAGATTGATTGCAATAGTAGTTACTATCGTTGGTTTAGGTGTACTTCCTCTTCTGCAATATATCATTAAACATTCGAGTAATATTGGCAATATTTATATTTATTACTTAATTTACCTGTTTAATACCGTATCGTCATATTTTGTGTCGTATAAATTTAGCTTAGCTAATGCAGAACAAAGGAATTATATTTTTACTAATATTAATTTGATAACTACACTTGTAATTACATTTTTGCAGATCCTTTCACTCTTATTATTCAAGAATTTTTTGATTTATTTGCTAGTGGCAGCTGCTTTTGGCTTGTTTCAGAAAATATTTGTTAGCATTTATTTTAATAAGCTTTATCCGTATTTAAAAGAAAGTGAGCCCCAAAACCTATCGCAAGAAGAAAAGACCACACTAAAAAAGAAAGTTAAGGCCTTAATTATTCATAAAATTGGCGAGGTAAGCGTTCATCAAACTGACAACATAATAGTTTCCTCATTTATCAGTACAGTAATGGTTGGGCTTATTTCCAACTATACCCTAATTATGTCCACGGTTAGTAGCTTTATTAATATTCTATTTAACTCGGTTACAGGAAGCTTAGGTAATATGATAGCTGTGGAATCTAAGGAACATCAATATTCAATCTTTAAGAAATATAGGTTTATTGGCTTTTGGTTCTATGGTTTCTCTGCAATTGCAATGGCAGTTTTAGCTGGACCTTTTATAACCTTATGGATTGGAGAAAACATGGTAATTGATCCATTGGTTTTTAATTTAATGATGATTGATTATTATATGATAGGTCATAGAATTTGTTTAAATAATATGAAAAATGCAGCAGGAGCCTTTGAACTAGATAAATTTGTCGCTTTGATACAAGCTATTGTTAATCTGATAGCTTCAATTGTTTTGGTTAACATCATTGGATTGCCCGGTGTTTATATTGGTACAATCATTCAAGGTGCGATTGCAACTGTAATAAAGCCTATAGTTTCTTACAAACCATTATTTAACGTAAGTAGTAGATATTATTTTAAGGATTCCATTAAATATGGTGCTTCAGTTTTGTCTGCATATATAATTTGCTTCCTGTTTTCAAGATTTATTCTTTCGTATTCTATTAACATTATAACATTTATTGTTCTAACGGTATTTGTTGCGGTTATTCCAAACACACTTTTTTTATTGTTGTTTAGGAAAACTGAGGAATTTGGATACTTAAAAGTTATTATTAAAAAGGCATCAAAAAGGCTTCGAGACAAAGATTAAACTGTTGTGATATAATATAGTTGTGTTGTGCTAAACTATAGTTGTAACACCTTGACCTAATAAGATATAATCTTAGGAGAAAACGAGGTATGTTACAAATGAGTAAACAATATGAACCAGAATTCAAAAAGAAGATTGTACGTCTTCATCTTGAAGAGGGACGAACCCTCAGAGGCCTTGCTGCCGAATATGGCGTATCTAAGGCAAGTATATCTATTTGGATAAAACAGTTCCGTGAAGAATGCCAAACAAATGAAGAAGCCAAAGCAGATTATGATTATATGAAGGAAAATTTGCAGTTGAAAAGACAACTGGCAGAACTCCAAAAGGAAAATGACTTCCTAAAAAAAGCGGCGGCATTCTTTGCGAAGGAAATCGATTAGTGACTTATCGATTTATTCAGCAGTATGGGCACAAATACGGTGTCCGTTGGTTATTAAAAAAACTGAACATCCTACCAAATGCTTATTATAATTTTCTGAAGAATAGGAAATCTGAATATCATAAGCGTAAGGAAAAAAATCAAACATGAAATTGTGGACATCTATCACTCTCATAACGGCACTGATGGTTACAGAACGGTGCGCGCTTATCTTCTTCGCAAGGGATACAGCATCAGTTGTGTAACTGTCCATAAGTACATGAATACAGAGCTTCAGTTATTTTCAATTACAAGGAAACACAAAGCCTGAGTAAGGCTGGATATCCGTATGATAATGCTCCTATGGAACGTTATTACAATACTCTCAAGAATGAACTGATTAATCATCATTACTATCATTCTGAGAAAGAATTATATACATCCATTGAAGAATTTGCGTATGTTCATTACAATCACGAACGCCCGCATTCTTATAACAACTATAAAACGCCTTTTGAGGCACGCTACGGGGCATAAACCCTGTAGCAATAAAAATTAGGTCAGAGTGTTACAAAAAAGCTTGACCACAACAAAGATATGATAGGTTTGTGATAGCAAATAACGGAAATTCAATTTATCCTGCAAAACATGGACAAAACTGGCAAATGCTTTTACCTATTTACTACAACGCAAAGCATGGTTTTATTGATTTGCCTCTTTATAAATATCGAATTGATAGCAACTCGATGTCTGGATTTTTTAATACAGCTAGCAGTATAAAAATATACAAACGTCATAATGAATATATAAGGTTGGTCGACAGTACATTAAGACGCATAAAGGGATTACCGCCTTACGATCGTAAAAGATATATGCATGTATATAGAATGTTTGTATATGATAGGAATATTGATATAGCTTTAGATAAGAAAAACCATTAGAAAAGTACTTTTGGGCTTTATGTAAAAAATTGAGTTTTTCTCATCATAAGTTTTGAAATACAGCAAAAAGACTATTTATTATAGTGGGAAGAAAGTGATATATATGAATCCATTAGTCAGTATTATAGTTCCGTGTTATAACGGAGAAAAATACATTGATAGATGTTTTGAATCCATTAAAGCACAAGATTATTCTCCTGTAGAGTTGGTTGTTGTAGACGACGGATCAACTGATAGTAGCAAGAGAAAAATACTAGAATGGAAAGACAAATTATCTGAAGATGAATTACATATTGAGTATATCCACCAAGATAATCAAGGGGTGGGTGGAGCAATAAATACAGGATTAAAAGCGGTTACTGGAAAATATCTTTCTTTACTGGATGTAGATGATGAGTATCTTCCTGACTGCATCAAAGAGTGTGTTGAATACCTTGAAAGGAATTCCGAAGATGATATTGTTCGAACAAACGGATATATCGTTGGAACTGCCTATAAATATTTGTTTGTGAATGAGCAAAACGAGAAAGAGGTCGAGGATGTTTTTTTAGCACTATTGCGTGGTGAAACAAACAACTGGGCAGGAAGTTATATGGTGAGGACAGAGCCTTTATTTCGGTTTTATCCTGACCGTGAGATATACATAACTAGATACGGACAAAATTTACAAATTATGCTTCCTTTGCTTTATAAAAAACAATGTAACTTTATTGATCATCCGCATATGAACTATAATCGTCAGAATGAGTCATTATCTCACACGCAAGATACTTTGGCAAAAGAAAAAAAGGCTATAGAAAATGCTTATGGATATAGAGATATTCGACTACACATGATAGATTTAATTGTCAAAGATAATATCGAAAGAAATTACTATATTAATCATATTAACGATGCATTTTGGTTAAGAATGATGAATATTGCGATGGAAAATAATGACAAAAAACTAATGAAAGAATCATATAAAGAGAAAAAAAGTCATTATATAGTTAGTATAGATGATACTATTATGTATTATGAGATTATATGTCCACCGCTTGCGATTGGATTCAGAGTATGGAGAAAATTAAAAAAAGTATTATGGAAATAACAAAATACGATTTATGCACAGGTTGTACGGCATGCTATTCTGTCTGTCCTAAGACCTGTATAAAAATGGAAAGTGATAAATATAACTTTTATATCCAATTATAGATAGAACACAATGTATTCATTGTAACCGTTGTAAAAACGTTTGCCCTGTAATCAATCCTCCTGCGAATTACACGGAAACCATATGTTATGTTGCTTATTCACATAATGCTGAAATTCGGAGATTGAGCACTTCGGGAGGTGTGTTTTCAGAGCTTGCAAATATTGTGTTGCAAAATAATGGTGTAGTGTACGGTGTTGCCTTTGATGAGACTTTTAAAGTGAAGGATTATTAGTTACACAGAATTTTATGGGGTGCTAATCCGGGGAGCCGTTTTTCTTTTAGAACTGCAAACTGTACCATTGCTTTGATGGATATTTTTTGCTGCAAAAAGCCCTTGATCCAGTTTGCAGTTCGGTATGTTATCCGTGTTCCGGGATATTTGAAAGGTATTTCTTCTGTAAATGTTTCGTGGCAACAGTTGCATTGATATCTATGGATAAAGAAGTTCCATATGTGTGCAGTACCTCTCCGTATTGGAACATCTTTGAGTTTGACTTGTCCGTTTTCATAAATATACACACTGCCTCCGCAATAAGGGCAACGGACTGTCTGTGTTGACCTTAAGCTCTCCAAAAACAGTACGCTTTTATCCTTATTAGAGCTGATTCCTATATGTGTTCCTTTAAATCCTTGACTTTCAAATTCGAGTTTGATATCTTCTAAATAATGTCTACTGAACAAACGCGAAAATATTTTTTGTGGGGCAGCGCACAGAAAAGCTGCGCCGACAACTGCCGAATCTTTTTAAGATTCAGCAGCAAAACGGACATAGCAAGGCAGTGACAGGTTGTTTCCTTTAACCTTGTCACTATCATTCCCATGCCGCACTTTCTCTTTGCCAAGCTGAACTTGCGCTCGACCTCAACTCGGTCGGCTTCGTCGATGTAGTCCTGCGTTTTTCTTAGGCCTGCCAAGTGCCGGACCCGAAAGAGTTATTCCAAGCTCTTTGCAGTATTTCAAATTTTCGCGGTTTCTGTATATCTTGTCCGCAAGAACTTTCTTCGGATAATGTCCCGTTCTTTTGCGGTAGCTTTCTATCATATCCTTTAGCTTTGTGGATTCGTTGTAGGCATCGAATCCGAAGCATTCAAGCCTTGTCCAGCCGTTTACAACGCTGATGTCAAGCTTCGCTCCGAACTCTACCTTTGCCTTGGCTTTTCCACGGACTATCGGTCTGATCCATGGCTGGCTTACACTTACTATCCTGTCGGGGACGCTGTAGCAATGGTTGTCATACATGTATTTCTGCTGTTCATAGATCTTCCTGACCGTTTCCAAGCGCTCAGCAGTTTTATCCTTCAGCTTTTTTCCGTTTTCAATCAGTATGTCAATATTGTTTAGATTCCTTCTCAAATATCCCAGCTGTTTTCCTATTGCCTTACGAATCTTTTTTGCAGACGGCTTGCGGCTTCGCGCAATTGAAAGATAATCCTTGTAAGCTTTCTTGCGATATGTTCTCGGCTTTTTGTTCCCTTTGGTGTGAAGTTCATCAATGAGTTTTTCTGTATTCTCTCTGGCTTCATTGAGAAGCTCGGTATCCTGCGGATACTTTATCTGAGACGGTGCACAGGTAGCGTCAACGATCATTGTGCCCGAATTGCCGCTGTCATCGGAATTGTCATCGTCATTTTTCACAGGCTCATCTTTTTCGGTTGCAGATTCAATTATCATTTCATTGATTTCTCCGAGTATCTCGGGAGTCAGTCTCTTGCAGAAGTATACCATCAAAGAATGGTCAAACGGCAGCTTTGAATCGTCATATCCCTTGTATCCGCAGAATTATTGAAGATATGGATTTTCCTGAATCTGCAACACAATCTCTTCATCGGAGTATTTGTACTCCGCTTGAATTATGCAGGCTCCGATACCCAGACGTAGAGATTTTGCTACATTGCCCTTCTTGTTTGAAAAAAGCTTTGCATAACGCTTCTCGATTTTGTTCCATGGGATAGTCTGAGCTTTCTTCACCCAGCGGTTCTCATTCTTCAAATGCATACCTACCGGCTGCTCAAAATCCTCAAGGCTTATCTGTCCGTTATCAAATTTATACATTCCCGTCAACTCCAAGTGCAAGCTTTTTCGCCTTTTTCAGGCGTTTCCCTTGCACTTATCATACCATATTTCCGCTGCTTTGTCAGTATTTATGCGTAGTTTGGAGTTCTTCAGGAGACATTAAGTAATATGTACGGTAACTATATGACTCCTCCTCCAGAAAATGAAAGAGGTGGTCATGCTTATACTTTAGGTGACATAATATTTGATTTGTATAAAGATTATTCGGAATATCAGCGGGAAATAGAGTTACATAATAAATAAATCAGAAACACTATTGTTTTGCTTTTTTTAATTATTTATATTTTTAAAGGAGAAAAGACAATGATAAATTTCACTGTAGGACCGGTTCAATCTAGTGAAAGTGTTCGATCTATTGGATCAGAACAAGTACCTTATTTTAGAACACCGGAATTTTCGGAATTAATGAAAGAAAATGAAAGCTTAGTGCTTGAATATGCAGATGCACCGAATGCTTCAAGAGCTGTTTTTATGACTTGTTCCAGTACAGGTTCAATGGAAGCAACCGTAATGAATTGCTTTTCTGAGAATGATAAGGTATTAGTAATAAACGGAGGAAGTTTCGGTCAGCGTTTTGTTGATATTTGTAAGATACATGAGATTCCCTTTGTATCTTTGAATTTAAATTTTGGAGAAAGACTCACTAAAGAAAAGTTGTATAAATATAATGAACAGGATTTTACCGGGCTTCTTGTTAATGTTGATGAAACTTCTTCGGCAGTCCTTTATGATACCACAATGATTGGAGAGTTTTGCAAAAAAAACAATCTGTTCTTTGTATGTGATTGTGTGTCATCATTTCTTGCTGATCCTTTTAGTATGAAAACATGTAGTGCAGATGTAATGATCACAGGTTCGCAAAAAGTATTAGCATGTCCTCCGGGAATATCAATTATTGTATTATCTCCAAATGCAGTTAGTCGTGTGAATAAATCTGAAGTTAAATCTTTGTATTTTAATTTATCAGATGCATTAAAAAACGGAACACGTGGTCAAACTCCATTCACACCTGCGGTTAGTATTTTATTACAAATCAATGTAAGGTTAAATGAAATTAAAACTCAAGGTGGCGCAAGTGCTGAAATCGACAGGGTGGCATCTCAAGCTAGAGATTTTAGAAATAAAATAAAAGAACTTCCATTTGAATTTGTTTCTGAAAGTCCGTCCAATGCTGTAACATCACTTCATCCTATAACTGCAAAGGCAAGTGATATTTTTTCAATACTTAAGGATGAGTACCAAATTTGGGTTTGCCCAAATGGAGGAGATAAAAAGGATACAGTGTTTAGGGTAGGACATATTGGCTATTTAAATCATAGAGATAATGATGTATTGATTCAGGCATTAGAAGATATGCAGGCGCGAGGATTGATTTAAGACTATACTCGTTTTGGAGGAAAGCAAAATGACTAAAGTCATTACATACGGAACATATGATCTTTTACATTACGGACACATTAAGTTACTTGAAAGAGCCAAAGCCTTAGGGGATTACTTAATAGTTGGGGTTACTTCTGAAAACTATGATAGATCTCGTGGTAAATTGCTAGTTCAACAGCCTTTATCCGAAAGAATTGAAGCTGTTAAAGCCACAGGGCTTGCCGATGAAATTATAATAGAAGAATATGATGGTCAAAAAATTGATGACATTAAAAAATATGGTATAGATATTTTTACTGTTGGCTCTGATTGGAAAGGAAAATTTGATTACTTAAACGATTATTGTAGGGTTGTATATTTGGAAAGAACAAAAGGAATTTCTAGCACAGAGTTACGCTCAAAAGGAAATGAAGTTAAAATTGGAATTATAGGAGAGTCACCAACTTTAAAAAAATTTGTTGGTGAGAGTATGTATATTAGTGGTGCTAGTGTTACTGATATTTTTGTCAGTGAGGAAATTCCCAAATTCATTTCTGAGTATAATTTTATCAAAGTGCATGATAATTTAAGGAATATGTTTGATTCCGTAGATGCGGTTTATATTATATCAAGTCCCGAAACAAGGATTAAATACGCAAAGGCTGCAATTTTAGATGGTAAACATGTGATAATAGAAACTCCTATATCATTAAATAGAAGAGACGCTATGTCAATATATCAATTAGCAAACGATCATAATGTTATCTTGTGTGAAGCGCTTAAAACAGCGTATTCACTTGCTTTTCAGAGAATGTGTTTGTTAGTTAGATGTGGTATTATTGGTAAAGTAAAGGGTGTAGAAGCAACATGTACTGATATATCTTTAAATAATCCAAAATGGTTGTATAAAAATAAGTCTGGTGGAGCCATGATTGAGTGGGGATCTTATGTTATTTTTGCTGTGATGTCAATCTTAGGTCAAAATGAAAAAAATATAAATTTTATTTCTTCATTTGACGATAATAATGTTGATATTTATACCAAAATCAATATGTTATATCCGAATGCTGAGGCGTCATTAAAAGTGGGAATTGGTGTAAAATCAGAAGGTGATTTGATTATATCAGGTACCACCGGATATATATATGTTCCCTCTCCATGGTGGAAAATGGATTATTTTGAAGTTAGAAGAGAGGATTTTAGAAATAATAAAAAATATTTTTACCAATTTGAAGGTGACGGTATTCGTTACGAATTGGCTGAGTTTATAAAATGTATAAGAAATAACTCGGAGAATAATAAATTGACATGTACTGAGAGTGTTAAAATTGCAGAAGTAATAGAAAAGTTTCTGTCTGGCGATAATGTTAATTGTATTTAATTATGGATTGTTATACAAAAATCCCCATAGATTTCATTGCGAAGTCTATGGGGAGTCTTTTTGTGAATTGTTGGTTACTACTTCTTCTTCAATTCATTTTTGAAACATTTTTTATCGAATGAGGGGTTGAAGGCGTAGAAGTTCTTTTCGTTGAGTTTATCGGTTAAGAGGCGGAGGTTTTCGCCGAAGCGTTGATAGTGAACGACCTCACGGGCACGCAGAAAGCGAATCGGATCTTTTACATCGTAGTCATCGCAGAATCTGAGGATGTTATCGTAGGTTGTTCGGGCTTTTTGCTCAGCCGCCATACTTTCGTGCAGATCGGTTATCGGATCGCCTTTAACCTGCATTGATGCAGCTGTATAGGGAAAACCTGCTGCCGCCTGTGGGAAAATTCCGGTTGTGTGGTCAACAAAATAGTCACCGAATCCCTGCTCCTTGATTTCATCCTCGGTGAGGTCTTTCGTCAGCTGATATACTATTGCACCGATCATTTCAAGATGATTAAGTTCTTCTGTGCCTATGTCGGTGAGAGTGCCCTTGAGTTCGGGCAATGGCATTGCAAATCGTTGACTCAGATATCGCAATGACGCACCCAACTCACCGTCCGGACCGCCGTATGGCAGAATGTTACTTGTTTTGACTGAGAAATATGTTGAGGTGGGAGGCTTTGCGGTCAAATATTATTCTTTTTGTAATTATGGATAGTAAGTCGTTTTGCGTTTTTAAGGGATAAGTTTCTTTAATCGTGAAAGCATCATTAATTAAATTGTTCTTTATAAGAATATTGATTGTTTTAATTACCACTTTTTCAATCTTTTCAATTTTTACGCTGTGTGACGAATGGCAGTTGCCGTGAATGTAGGCGGAGCATTGGAGAAGATTATTTTTAATCGGAACGAGGGTTGAGTTGCAATTTGAACAATTAACAAGATTTTGAACAAGGCATTTAATTTCGGTTTGTTTATGGGAATGTTCTTTGCTTATTATTCTTTGCAAGAATAATATCTGCCTTGTTTGCTCAAAAATTACTTCATCAATAATAGGTTCGTGAGTGCCGTTTGAAATTATCAAATTTTCGTTATAGAAATCTCTGCCTGTTTTGCAGATTGGATTCCACCTGATTTTGCCGATATAAACGGGATTTTGCAGAATATATTCAACGGCACGGAAATCCCAGCGGTTGCCCTTGGCGGTTCTGATTTCTGACGAATTTAAGTTGTCACAAATCATATTTATATCTTTATTATTCAAAAAATCGGCAAAAATTTTACTGACAATCCGGGCTTTTTCGGCGTCAACCACAAGTTTTCCGTCTGCCACTTTATAGCCAAAGGGCGCAATGCTGACGATACCGCCACGCTCGGCTTTTTCGGTCATTCCTCGCCTTACCTCACCCGAAAGTCGAATAGAATAGTATTCGTCCGACCATTCTATAATGCGTTCAATCAGCTTGCCGAAAGGACCGTCATCGACGGGTTCTGACACACTTATGACCTCAATTCCGTTTTTTCTCAACAGCGATTTGTAGAAAATACTTTCCTCTTGATTGCGTGCAAATCGGGAAAATTTCCATACAAGTACGGCTGAAAATGGGGGAGGCTTTTGCTTTGCAAGGCTTATCATTCGGTTGAATTCAGGTCGCTTGTCGGCATATCTTCCCGAAATTCCGTTGTCACGAAAAATGAAATCCTCATCAATCAGATAGTCTTTTTCATCTGCAAATTTTCTGATGATTTTCAGCTGACTTGACGGTGAAAGCTCAGTTTGATTTTCGGTTGACACCCTTATGTATGCCGCCGCAAAGTGATTTTTATTGTAATTTCCCGACAAATTAATCACCTCTTTAAAGAATAATTCTTTTATGCAATAATATGCCTGCGATTGGAAGAAAATTCTTCGGCAAATTTCTCGAAAACACTTTACTTTGCTAACGCACTAATGTATAATATACAGAGGTTGTTTTGCAAGGTGATTTGCAGAACATAGGTAGAGAGTATATCAGATTACGGAGGAATAATTATGAAAAAGAAAAAGTTACTTTCATTACTTCTTGCAGGTGCAATGTCAGCGTCAATTTTTGTAGGTTGCGGTTCTTCTGCAACAGACTGGGATTATATCTCAAACAAGGGAGAGCTTGTTATCGGTGTTACATATTTTGAGCCGATGAACTACCTTGATGCAGACGGCAAGCTTACAGGTTTTGAAACTGAGTTTGCAGAGGCAGTTTGCGAGAAAATGGGCGTTACTCCAAAGTTTCAGAAAATTGACTGGGATTCAAAAGAGGTTGAGCTTAACTCAAAGACAATCGACTGCATCTGGAACGGTCTTACAATTGATGACGACAGAAAGACAACAATGGATATTTCAACTCCTTATATGGAAAACAAGCAGGTTATGGTTGCAAAATCTGATGTTGCAGACAAAATCAAGTCAGCGGATGACCTCAAGGATAAGACAGTAGTTGCAGAGAAGAAGTCAGCAGGTGAAACTGTTGCTCAGACAGACGAGTTCTTCTCAAGTGCAAAGTATGTTTCTGTTGACGCACAGGCTAAGGCTCTTCTCGAGGTTAAGTCAGGCACAGCAGATGTTGCGGTTATCGACTATGTAATGTCAATCGGTACACTCAAGAGCGGTTCTGACTATGCTGACCTCAAGGTTGTTGACGGCAAGGACTTTTCACCTGAGCAGTACGGTATTGCACTTCGTAAGGACAGCCCCGAAACACTCAAAAAGCTTAACGATGCTATTCAGGCAGTTGCCGATGACGGTACACTTGATAAGATTGCTGAGAAGTACAGCCTTCAGGATCTTCTTCTTGTAAAAAAGAAATAATTTAATTAAAATGAGCTTGTACATACAGGGCGGACTATGTTCGCCCGTTGTGCTTTTTATTGATTAAAATTTACAAGTTCAAATTTGTAAGCCTTTTGATATATTCAAAACTGAAAATACTTGGGTAGAGTGGTATATAAAATGGATCAATTTTTTAATGTAAGCGGTCAGTTGCTTGAGGGATTCGGCGAAAACTGTATAATTTTCATTGTAACCCTTCTTGCGGCAATTCCGCTCGGACTTATTATCTCAATGGGTTCAATGTCAAAATTCAAGCCGTTAAAATGGCTGACAAAAACATTTGTGTGGATAATCAGAGGTACTCCGCTGATGCTCCAGCTTTTCGTAGTGTTCTATGTTCCGCCGCTTGTGTCAAACGGCAGTGTGACATTTGCACGAATGAACGCTGCACTTATCGCATTTATAATCAATTATGCCGCATATTTTTCTGAAATCTTCCGTGGCGGTATCGAGTCTGTTCCAAAGGGACAGTACGAGGCAGGTCAGGTGCTTGGCATGACGAAGGGTCAGATTTTCTTTAAGGTTGTGCTTTTGCAGGTTGTAAAGAAAATTACTGCACCCATGGGCAACGAAATTATTACTCTTGTAAAAGATACTTCGCTTTCAAGCGTTATCGCAATTCCGGAAATTCTTATGAGAGCAAAGGACTTCTCAATGCAGGGACTCATCTGGCCGCTTTTCTATTCGGCAGTATTCTTCCTCGCATTCTGCGGAATTCTTACCTTGCTTTTCTCATTTATCGAGAAAAAGCTTGATTACTACAAGGGTTAAGGGGGAAATGTTATGTCTTTGTTAAATGTTGAAAACATCCGTAAAAGCTACGGCAAAACAGAGGTTTTGAAAGATATCAGCTTTTCTCTTAAAAAGGGCGAGGTGCTTGCGATTATCGGTTCATCGGGTTCGGGCAAGACTACGCTGTTAAGGTGTCTTAATTTTCTTGAAACTCCGGGCAACGGCAAGATTTCCGTCAATGACAAAGTGCTTTTTGACAGCAATGACAGCTCTGCAAAGAGCGACAGCGAAATCAGAAAAAGACGACTTCATTTCGGACTTGTGTTCCAGTCATTTAACCTGTTTCCGCAGTATACGGTTATCGAGAATATTATGCTTGCTCCAAAGCTTGCCGCAAAAGAGCAGATAAAGCAGACAGGCGAATATATGGGCGCAAAAAGCTATAAAGAGGCTCATGAAATTATCAAGAACAATGCAAAGTCTTTGCTTGAAAGGGTAGGACTTTCCGAAAAGAGCGAGTCATATCCGTGTAACCTCAGCGGCGGTCAGCAACAGCGTGTTGCAATTGCAAGAGCGCTTGCACTCAATCCCGATGTTCTCTGCTTTGACGAGCCTACCTCCGCACTTGATCCCGAACTCACAGGTGAGGTGCTTAATGTTATCCGCAGTCTTAAAACCTCCGACAGCACAATGATTGTTGTAACTCACGAAATTGAGTTTGCAAGAGATGTTGCCGACAAGATCATTTTTATGGCTGACGGTGTAATTGCCGAAGAAGGCACTCCCGAACAGGTAATCAACAATCCGCAAAATCCAAGAACCCAGGCGTTTTTGTCAAGGTTCAACTGATAACTGAATATTAGGTGATGAAAGCACTCGGAAGGGTGCTTTTTTACATATTTTTACAAATAACCTTGAAAAGTTTATGCCATTGTGCTATAATAATCGTGTCATTCACTGACAAAGGCACAAAGCCTGAAAAATGAGAAATCCCGATAGGGAAAACGGAGGAAAAACAAATGAAAAGAATTTTCACAATCAGCGTTGCGGCTGTTATGGCACTTCTTATGGTGCTTTCACTTACAGCCTGCGGTAATTCAACACTCGGCTATTACAAGCTTACAAGTGCAGAAGCAAGCGGTATGAGCTTTGACAGCAGTACTCTTGCCGCTGTCGGTATGGACAAAGGCTACATTCTTCTTAAAGAAGACGGCAAGGCTAAGCTTTCTGCAGCCGGTCAGGAGCAGGAGCTCACATACGATGACAAGAACTTTACAGCAGGGAGCGAGAGCATTCCATACACACTCAAAGACGGTGTTATTACAATGGAAAAAGACGGTACAAAGCTCGTTTTCACATTTGACGCTAACTTCAAGCCCGAATCTTCTGATTCAGAGTCATCAAAGTAATTAAAACTTAATGGTGAAAAAATTTCGGCAGTCCAAATCGGACTGCCGTTTTTGTATAAACAAAAAATGAAGGGCAGCGGAATTCCGTTGCCCATAATTTTTATAAGATTTTATCAGTCTGAAAGACACTCGTCAAGCGCATCAACGATTGCGTGCCTGTCCATGTGCTGACCGATGAATACAAGCTTGATTTCTCTGTCGCCGTATTTTTCGTCCCACTTTTCAGCCATATCCGGATACTCTGCAAGATAGAGCTTCTGCTGTTTCTTTGGGAATGCGGCAAGCCACTTGCCCTGTTCCGTAGCAGTAATCTGAACGCCTGCCTGCTCGAATACATAAACATCTTCTCTCTTGTCATCAAACCAGAGAACACCCTTTGCACGGACTACGCTCTTTGGCCAGTTCTCAACAAACTGCTGGAGCTTGTCCTGATTGAAAGGACGAATGCGGTGGTAAACAAATGAACCGATGCCGTACTCTTCTTCACCGTCCTCATGATCGTGGTCGTGGTGACAGCAATGACCGTGTTCGTGGTCGCAATGAGAGTGGTCAAGACCGTCCTCATCATGGTCATGATCGTGATGCTCATGTTCGTCATGGTCTTCATCGTGGTGGTGATGGTGGTGATGATGACCGTGACGGTCTGTATCCTCGTCATCTTCATCCTTATCATAAATCTGAGCCCAACCTGCGGATGCGGCTGTTTCTTCAAAATTAAAGCACTTTGTATCGAGAATATCCTTAACTTCAACCTTGCCAAACTGTGATTCAATAATTCGTGCCTTTGGCTGAAGTGTCTTAATCATAGCCTTAACTCTCTTGAGCTGTTCCTCTGTTACCTTGTCAACCTTATTGAGAATGATTGTTGAACAGAACTCAATCTGCTGGATAAGAAGGCTTTCAACATCCTCTTCGTCAACATCTTCCTTGAGGAGATCGTCGCCACAGCCGAATTCTGTTGCCATACGGAGTGCGTCAACAACTGTAACAATGTTGTCAAGACGGACAAGCTCGGGAATATTGTTTTCCTTATCGCCCTCAAGAACTGAGATTGACTGTGCAATCGGAAGGGGTTCGCAAATACCGCTTGCCTCAATGAGAATGTAGTCAAACTTGCCTGACTTTACAAGGTCTGTAATCTGGTTGATAAGGTCAACGCTCAAAGTACAGCAGATACAGCCGTTTGTAAGCGGAACAAGGTTTGTATCTTTCTGAGTAACAACGCCTGCCTTTTGAATAAGCTCTGCGTCAATATTTACTTCACCGATATCATTTACGATAACGGCACACTTGTAGCCCTCCTGATTGCCGAGGACATGGTTGATAAGAGTAGTTTTGCCTGCACCGAGATAACCTGTAAGAAGTGTTACGGGAACAGGAAGCTTAATGTTAGCCATATATTTCATTTCCTTTCGTTGAATTGTGCTTATTAATGCGGATTACCGCTGTCCTTAAATATAACACTTTGCAAAATTATTGTCAATACAAAGTACGGAGTGCGGTCAATCCGAATAGCTGATTATTGCTGTACATTTTGTGTTTTTTGTATAATCACCTTTTATTTATTTTGGTTTTATGTTACAATAGTCAAAAGTAATTTTACGGAGATAGATTATGATTGTACTTGCATCTGCTTCACCACGAAGAAAAGAGCTTTTAAGTTTTATAACAACCGATTTTAAAATTGTTCCCGCAGACATTGACGAAACGGTTGAGAACAATATTCCGCTTGAAAAGCGTCCCGAATATCTTGCCGTCAAAAAGGCATTGCATATTTCAAAAAACGGCTATGAAAATGACATTGTAATCGGTTGTGACACGGGAGTTTTTGTTGACGGCAAAATGCTCGGCAAACCTAAGAACAGGGAAGATGCCAAGAATATGTTAAAACTGCTTTCGGGCAGACAGCACAAGGTTATCACGGGTTGTTGTACCGTCAAAAACGGTGTTGCAAAATCATTTTCCAATGTAACACTTGTTGAATTTTTTGAACTTTCCGATTCGGAAATAGAGGAGTACATTGCAACGGGCGAGCCTTTTGACAAGGCAGGTGCATACGGAATACAGGGCAAAGGTTCTCTGCTTGTAAAGAAGATTGACGGCGACTATTTTAATGTTGTCGGACTTCCCGTAAGTGAATTAAACAGGATTTTGAAAAAGGAGTATTCATATGAATGATAATATAAATAAAACAGTCAATGAAATTCTCGAAAGCTATTCAAAGCATGAACAGACTTGCAGACTTTCGGAGGATAACATTATCAACAAATCTGTGCTTATTCAGGTGCTTGAAGAAATCCGCAAGCTGTTGTTTCCGGGCTACTTTGACAAGAACAGAGTAAGAGAAGAATACATCGGCTATATTGTAGGCGACAGAATAGAATTTATTCAGTACAATCTTAAAAAGCAGATTGCAAAGGCTTTAAAGGGTTGCGAAAAGTGTAACGACCTTTCATATGACGAGGTTATGGAAAAGTCAGAAAAGCTGGTTTATGAGTTTCTTTCAAAGATTCCGTCAATCCGTGATTATCTTGCAACAGATGTTGTTGCAGCCTTTAACGGCGATCCTGCCGCATACAGCACGGATGAAATCATTCTCTGCTATCCCGGATTTTTTGCAATCACGGTTTACAGAGTGGCACATGAATTGTGGAAGCTTAAAATCCCGATGATTCCGAGAGTGCTTTCGGAGTACGCACACGGACTTACGGGAATTGATATTCACCCCGGTGCGACAATCGGCAAGTATTTCTTCATCGACCACGGCACAGGTATCGTAATCGGTGAAACTACCGAGATAGGCGAGAATGTAAAAATCTATCAGGGTGTAACCCTCGGTGCGTTGTCAACAAGAAAAGGTCAGCAGCTTAAAGGCGTTAAAAGACATCCTACTATCCGTGATAATGTTACAATCTATTCGGGTACAACTATCCTCGGAGGTGAAACCGTAATCGGCAAGGGTGCAACAATCGGTGGTAACGCCTTTATCGTGAACTCAATTACTGAGGGTATGAAAGTAAGCATTAAAAACCCCGAACTCCAGTTCAGTCCCGACCTTTCGGAAAACAATCAGGACAAGTATTGGTATTGGATGATTTAAGCTTACGCTTTAATTGAAAATGTAAAATTGAAAATGGAAAATTTTGGTCGGGAAGAAAGTTTTGTGTAGAATAAACTTCACATTCCCGACCGTATTCATATTGATTTGCTTTGCAAATCAATTGAGATAAACAAAATTCTATAAAAGAACAATCTCGTAGGGGCGTTCATTGGACGCCCGCTTTGATGAATGTTTTTGTTTAAACACATATTTTTTGATGTGATTAAAATTGTGTATCCAAATGTAGCGGCGAACCGTGTTCGACAATCGTATCGTGTGCAAACACGATGCGAATAAGTATACATACATAGTTTCAAAAATAACCGAACATTAAAAATGCTTTAACAGAAACGCAACCTCACTTTAAACTAATTATGAACAGATATATTAAAGAAACAAAAATGTTGGATTATTCAAATCCTAACATACAGCAGTTAATTGAAAACAGAAAATGGCTTGAATTACAGGAATTTGACAGGCTGAAATCAATTTATAATTTTGTCCGAGATGAAATATTGTTTGGCTACAACATTGACGATAACATTCCTGCCTCAAAAGTTTTAAAAGACGGTTTTGGACAATGCAACACAAAGGGTACTTTGTTTATGGCTTTGCTCAGAGCCTGCAACATTCCCTGTCGGGTACACGGATTTACGATTGACAAAAAACTTCAAAAGGGTGCAATGACGGGAATTGTCTATAAAAACGCTCCTCAAAATGTATTTCACAGTTGGGTTGAAGTGTATTTTGAAGATATGTGGTACGAACTCGAAGCGTTTATTCTCGATAAAAAGTATCTGAACAATTTGCAGAAAATTAACATCAGTTGCTCAGGTGCATTTTGCGGTTACGGTGTTGCCGTTAAAGATTTCAAAAATCCTGTCATAGATTTTGACCGAAATAACACCTATATTCAAAGCGAGGGTATTAATCAAGATTTCGGTGTTTATGATTCTCCCGACGATTTGCTAAAAGAACATCATCAGCAAATGTCACCGATAAAGGCTTTTTTATATAAAAATTTCGGCAGACATCTGATGAACCGCAATGTCAGAAAAATTAGAAATTTTTAATTGAAAATTGAAAAGGTGAACTAAAATGTTAAGACTAAGACCGTACAAAAGCTGTGATTCAAAACACATAGCCGACTGGATTAAAAATGAGGAAACTTTTGTAAAATGGGGCGGCGAAAGATTTGGTTCGTACCCGATTAATGCAAAAATTATTGATGATAAATATAGACTTAATAACGGCGATTGCGTTGAAGAGGACAATTTTTACCCTATGACCGCATTTGACGACAGCGGTGTTGTCGGACATTTTATAATGCGATACATAAACGGCAACAACAAGATACTTCGTTTCGGCTGGGTAATTGTTGATGATACGCAAAGGGGAAAGGGTTACGGCAAGCAAATGCTTGAACTCGGACTCAAATATGCATTTGAAATTTCGGGTGTGGAAAAGGTCACAATCGGCGTTTTTGAAAACAATATTCCTGCGTACAAATGCTACAAATCAATTGGTTTCAATGAAATTGCTACCGACTGCTACGAAATCGAAACCGTAAACGGCGAAGAGAGTAAAATAATCGAACTCGAAATCACAAAAACCGATTATATAAACCACAACAAAAGGAAGTGACAATATGCCCGACTTTACAATACGATACGCTAAGAAATCGGAACTTGAGCGTGTGAATGAAATTCGTTATCAGGTCAACAGAGTTCATTCAAACGGCAGACCTGATATATTCCGAGATGATTTCTGCGATGAGATGAAAAACATAGTGTATAAAGTTTTTGACGGTGAAAATTCCGATGTTATCGTTGCCGTGAACGGTGACACAATCTGCGGATTTGCAACTGTTGAATACATAGTCAAGGAAAAATCTCCGTACGGTTTGCAAAGGAAATTCTATCAAATTTGCGAATTCGGAGTTGATGAAAACTTCCGCAGAATGGGTGTTGCAACCAAGCTGATAAGCTTCTGCAAACAAGAGGCTAAGAACAGAGGCTTTGACAGGCTGGAACTTGATGTGTGGGAATTCAACGAGGGTGCAATGAAGTTTTACGATTCCGTAGGATTTAAAACCTACAGAGAATACAAGGAAATGAATATTTAAACCGAAAAAATCCGTATGAAGATTACTCCATACGGATTTTATTTTGTGTATCAAATTTTATTTATCGCCATTTAAAGGTGACGAGTCCGTAAACATAGATAAATGCGATAGCTGTAGGAACTACATATTTGAAAATCGGTTTCATCCACGAACGCACTTTCATACCGATGCCCATGTTGGCTTCTTTAATGAAGTTATCCCAACCCCAGCCGAACTTGTTACAACAGAACAGAGCAAGCATAAGAGAACCGAGAGGAAGAACATTTGTGGAAACAATGAAGTCCCAAAAATCAAGCCATGTTGTACCCTCTGCAAACGGCCGAAAATGAAGAACGCTGAATCCGAGAGCCGTTGTGAGTGCAAGCACAAACACTACAATTCCGCAAATAAGACTGCCTTTTCTTCTTGACCAGCCTGTCAAATCACGAATCATTGCAAGAATATTTTCGCAAACACCCAAAACGGTTGACATTGCCGCAAACACCATAAACAGGAAGAAGAGCGAACCCCATATTCTTCCGCCGGGCATATTGTTGAACACGGTTGCCATTGTGTCAAACAAAAGGTTCGGACCTGAATTAACTTCAAGGTTGTAAGTAAAGCAGGCAGGGAAGATGATTATGCCTGCAAGCAGAGCTACGAGTGTGTCAAGAGAGATAACATTGATTGCCTCGCCCATAAGTGAACGGTCTTTGCCGATATAACTTCCGAAAATAGCCATACCGCCCATACCTGTTGACAGCGAGAAAAATGCCTGATTCATCGCACCCACAACAACATCACCGTTGATTTTTGAAAAGTCGGGTTTGAGGTAAAATGTCATACCCTCACCCGAACCGCTCAAAAACAGACTGTGGATTGCAAGCACAATCATAAGTGCAAGCAAAGCAATCATCATATATTTTGTTATCCTCTCAAGTCCGCCCTGAATGTTGAACGAGAGTATAACAAAGGCGATAACAACCGTTATCATCATAAAAATAACATTGACTGACGGATTTGCAATCATTGTGGTAAATCCGAGGTCACGGTTGTTACCCGTCAGAAAATTTATGAAGTAGTAAATTATCCAACCGCAAACAACTGTGTAAAAAGCCATAATTGCAAGGTTGCCCACAAGGCATGCCCAACCGAAACCGCCCCATTTTTGCTTTGGCTTTTCAAGTTTGCGGTACATTTTAATCGGACTTGTCTGTGCCGCTCTGCCCACCGAAAATTCCATTATCAAACACGGAATTCCCAAAACAATAAGACAGATGATGTACACAAGCATAAAACTTCCGCCACCGTATTGTCCGCACATCCACGGAAACTTCCACACATTTCCGCAACCGATTGCACAGCCTGCCGAAAGCATTATAAAGCCGAGTCGGCTTCCTAATTTTTCACGATTCACAACACAAGTCCTCCTGCCGAATTTATTTTATCTACACAATATTTTTTCGTCATAAATACTGCTCCTTTGTTTATTTTGCAATACAAAGAGTAGTATAGCAAATAAAATACCATTTGTAAAATTGATAAAACTGTGCTATAATAACGAAGATATCGTTCGTATAAAAGAGGATTTAGTTATGGATACCAATGTGCTTAAAACCTTTGTAGCTGTGTGCGAATATTCGGGATTTTCTGCTGCAGCGGAAAAGCTCGGCTATACCCAGTCAACCGTTTCATCACAGATAAAACAGTTGGAAAGCGAGCTTAACACGGTGCTTTTTGACCGCTTTTACCACAGAATCAGCCTGACTTCCGACGGCATAACGGTTCTGCAACACACAAGAGAAATTCTTGAATCTCACGAAAAGATGCTTGAAGATTTGCGTACCCCCGAAACAATTGAGGGCAACATTCGCCTTGCAATGTCAAGTTCTGTCTGCAACCGATTTTTTAAAGATGATTTTCTTGAGTTCAGAAAGCATTTTCCTAATATTCACCTTGTCGTTGTCGAAAGCGGTACAGAGCAGATGTTTGATATGTTACGCAAAAATGAGGTTGATTTGATTTTTACGCTTGACAGCCACATTTATGATTCGGAATTTATAATTTGTGCAGAGCATGAGGAAAAGGTTCACTTCTTTGCATCAGTTGACAATCCACTTTTGAATAAAGAAAATATTTCGCTAAAAGAATTATGCACCGAGGATTTTGTACTGACCGAAAGTAATATGAGCTACAGAAAATTGCTCAACAATGAACTTGCCGCACAATCGCTTGAAATTCATCCTGTTTTGGAAATAGGAAACCCTCTACAAATTTGTTCTCTAATCAAAAACAGCAAAATGATCTCGTTCTTGCCTGATTTCATCACGGAGGATTACTACAATTCGGGAGAGATAAAACATTTTCCAGTCAACGATTGTGATGTTTCGGTGTGGACGCAGTTGCTTATCCACAAAAACAAGTGGAAATCTCCTGCGCTTAATGCGTTTATTGATTTTTATCGGGATGTTATACGAAAATAAAAAGTATCACATTTTGCCCTACGCACCGCCGTATTGCGTTATGATAATCTTGGCAAGCTTTGCGTTCGGCTTTTTGATATTGACGGGGTATTGTAACTTTTTTTCATAGACAAACATCAGCAATCCTCCTCGTTTTCCCACGGCCACGGTCCCTTTATCCAGCTCCACATATTGGTGCTTGTCATACTCTTTTTCAAAGGACCGAATTTTTCTTCATATTCTTCAACAAGCGGTTTCAATTTTTCTTTGAAACCGTTCATTTTTTGTATCATTGCCGTATCGTGCGGATGAGTGTCAAGATAAATCTGAAGGTCAAGTGCGGCAAATTCGTAGGTTGAAATTTTCTTTAAAAGAATTTCTCTTTCAGTCAAGTCCCTCACCGCATTTCTTTCCGTAGAATGGTTTGTTGAGAACGGGGAACATTGTACCCGACTCAAGTCCCTGCAACGGGTTGTAGGTTGGAGAGTCGAACTGCTGAAAGGGAACATATGCCATAGCCTCGCTCGTTCTCTTTGGCAGACTCGGTATTCCGTACTGCTGAGAAATAATTTCTTTAATATCCAATTTAATTCTCCTTTTTGTTCAAACTTATGAACATTGCTGTTCATTCTCATAATATGCCCGTTTCAAACTTGTGTTTACATAATAAAAAACAGAGCCGACAGCAATGCCGTCAGCCCTGATACAGAGGTTTTACCGTGAATATCCGATTAAATGTTAATTAACCTTTTTGGCAGAATTTGAAGTAACCTTTGCAATGATTGCAAAAACTACGCAAAGCACAATTCCGATTGCCGAAACGATGCCTACAAGAGTGAAGTTTGTGTTTGAAATGAGTGAAAAATCAAGCACACCGCTGTCGGGGTTCTGAAGTGACGCAAAAACTGCAACAGCGTCAATAATTACGGCAACCATAAGTGAAAGAATTGAAATTGATGCCGTAACAGTTTCTGTAAGGTTCTTTTCAATTTTCTTTGCAACGCTGATTTTTTCACTTCTGAAGTTAAGACAGCCGAAAAGCCAGAATACAGCCGCCGCATTGATTATTGTTTCGGGAATCATATATGTAGCGTTGTAGCTGAGTGAATAGAGAAGTCCGTCGGTTGAGGGGATTGAAACGCCTGCCCATACGGTACAGCCCGAAATTACATGACAGATATATCTCAAAGCACAAACTCCTACCGTGCCTGTTACGGCAGCGGCAGACGGATTGCTGACCTTGTTTCTGAGAAAGCCTGCAAGGCCGATAACCGTGAATGCGAATATATAGTCCAGGAAAATGATTGTTACAGCTGCCCAAAATGAAGTTGCGTATGAGAGGGTTGACGCAGTTTGAATAAGCTGAATAATGCTGAATACAAATCCCGAAAGCAATCCCCATTTTACACCGTGGCGATATGAGATAATTACAATCGGAACAATGCTGAATGCGGTAACACTGCCGCCGTAGGGAAGCTCTAAGATTTTTACAAAGCTTAAAACTGCCGCAAGTGCAATCATAATTGCACATTCGCACATAACAAGTGCATTTTTCTTATTGTTCGTTTTCATTAAAACTACTCCTTAAAATAAAATTCTTTCGGAGAAAAAACACAACAAAAAAGGAGTATGCCAAAAAGACATACTCCAAGTGCGTACACTTCAAGCTTAATATGTCCCTTCGTTGGCATTATCCAAATCAGGTTTACGGTCGAAATCGAATTTCCTCTCAGCCGGTAACAGCTCCCGTTTTGTATGTGATTATTCTCACTTTGATTACGAATATTACACATCTTTAGGTTGTGTAATATCTGCACTATGATTATAAACTGTATTTGACAATTTGTAAAGTCTTTTGTGTGCAATGTTACAGATAATCGCATATTAATTGACAAACACTTTGCTTTTGTGATAATATGTATCCTGTGATTTTGCGGTTTATTGCCGAATGACAGTAAATTTTGCAACAATTGATAAACTAATTGAAGAAGGTTTTTTAATGGACAGCAGATTTAATTCACCGGCTGAAATTGCATCGCTGGTGTCAAAATCAGGTGTAACAAAATCAATGCTTTCTCTGCCGAAAATGATTTTGCTCGGACTTATGGCAGGCGCATTTATCGCATTCGGCGGTGCGGCAAGTGATGTTGCAATGCACGGAGTTGCCGATGTGGGGCTTGCAAGAGTGGTTGCAGGCGTAATCTTCCCTGTAGGACTTATGCTCGTTGTGTTCACAGGCAGTGAACTTTTTACAGGCAACTGTCTTATGATTATTCCGACGCTTGAAAAGAAAATCAAGCCGGTTTCAATGATAAAGAATCTTGTTACGGTTTATATTTCAAATTTTGTCGGTGCAATGATTATTGATTTGCTGATATTTTTTTCGGGACAGCTCAATTATTCAAACGGCGGACTCGGTGCTTTTACGATCAAGGTTGCACTTGCCAAAACAACAATCAATCCTGCAACAGCAATTATCAGCGGCATACTTTGCAACATTCTCGTATGCCTTGCAATCGTTATGGCAACAGGTGCAACAGATGCAATAGGTAAGATTTTCGGTGTATTTTTCCCGATTTGCGCATTTGTAGTCTGCGGATTTGAACACTGCGTTGCAAATATGTTCTATATCCCGACAGGTGTTATGGCGGCAATGAATCCCGAATATGTCGCAAAAGCTCAGGAGCTTTACGGCATTACGGCACAGCAATGTCAGAATCTTGCAAATCTTTCGGGCTGTGAATCTCTGCTGTTCGTTACAATCGGCAACATAATCGGCGGTATGGTCTTTGTGGGACTTCCGCTCTATTTTGCCTATATTCGCAAAAAGAAAAGTGCTTAAAATACATAAACATAATAATTCAAGAGAGCAGTCGTTTTGACTGCTCGTTTTCTTTTTAGTGCAAATTATTTAAAAGTATGTTATAATAAGCCTTACAAAACAAAAACGGAGGATATAATGGATTATTCACAGATTCTTTCACAGCAGTTTAATATTAAAGAGGAGTATGCAAAGAACATCATCACATTGCTTGATGACGGCAACACTATTCCTTTTATTGCACGATACAGAAAGGAAATGCACGGTTCAATGGATGACCAGTTGATTCGTGAATTTGCCGAAAAGCTTGAATATTTAAGAGGACTTGACAAGCGCAGAGATGAAATCCGTTCACTCATTGACGCACAGGAAAAGCTTACCGATGAAATCAACCTTGCACTTGACAAGGCTGCTACACTAAGCGAACTTGAGGATATTTACCGTCCGTACCGTCCAAAGAGAAAGACAAGGGCGTCAATTGCAAAGGAAAAGGGACTTGAACCGCTTGCTAACGATATTTTAAAGCAGGAAAAAGGTTTTGATCCGTCAAAGTCGGCAGTTGATTATATTGACGAAGAAAAGGGAGTTGCCTCCGTTGAAGATGCAATTCAGGGTGCAATGGATATCATTGCAGAGCTTGTGTCGGATAATGCGGAAATCCGTAAGAGAATAAGAAATCTTACAAACGCAAACGGTGTGCTTGTGTCTGTTGCAACAGATGAAGAAAAGGACAGCGTTTACAAAAATTATTATGACTACAAAGAGCCTGTTAAAAAGATTGCAGGTCACAGAGTGCTTGCCGTGAATCGTGGCGAAAAAGAGGGATTTCTCAAAGTCAGCGTTGAAACCGACAGCGAAAAACCGCTTAATTCAATTTTCAGAGCAATGATTACAGACAAAAATCAGCTTTGTTCAGACATTATCCGTGAGGCTTGCACAGACGCTTATCAGCGACTTATTTATCCCTCAATTGAGCGTGAGGTCAGAAACGACCTTACAGATACCGCTGCCGAAAATGCTATGAAGGTTTTTGCCGTAAACCTCAAGCAGCTGCTTATGCAGCCGCCCGTAAAGGGCAAAACCGTGCTTGCACTTGATCCGGGATATCGCACAGGCTGTAAGACTGCCGTTGTTGACAGCACAGGCAAGGTGCTTGATACAACCGTAATTTATCCTACACATTCAGACAAAAAAATTCAGGAATCAAAGCAGACCTTGCTCCGCCTCATCAAAAAGCACCATGTCGATATTATTTCAATCGGCAACGGTACTGCAAGCAAGGAAACCGAGATGTTCACAGCCGAAACAATCAAAGAGGCTGACCACCCCGTTTATTATATGGTAGTCAGCGAGGCAGGTGCGTCGGTTTATTCGGCATCAAAGCTTGCCGCAACAGAACTTCCCGAACTTGACCTCACACTCAGAAGTGCCGTGTCAATCGCAAGACGACTTCAGGATCCACTTGCAGAGCTTGTTAAGATTGAGCCTAAGGCAATCGGTGTCGGTCAGTATCAGCACGATATGCCGCAGAAAAAACTCGGCGAAACACTTGACGGTGTTGTTGAGGACTGCGTAAACTCGGTTGGTGCAGACCTTAATACGGCATCGCCTGCACTTTTGTCGAGAGTGTCGGGACTTAACGCAACCGTATGCAAAAATATTGTTGCATATCGTGAAGAAAACGGTGCGTTCTCATCAAGAGCAGAACTCAAGAAAGTTCCGAAGCTCGGACCTAAAGCGTTTGAGCAGTGTGCAGGATTTTTGCGTGTTCCCGAAAGCAGAAATCCGCTTGACAACACAGGCGTTCACCCCGAAAGCTACAAGAGTGCAAAAGAACTTTTAGGACTTCTTGAATATTCCGATAAAGAAATAAAATCAGGCAACTTCTCCGATATTCAGCAGAGAGTAAAAGCAAAGGGAACAAAGTCACTTGCCGATGTTCTCGGAATCGGACTTCCGACCCTTGACGATATTGTAAAGGAACTTTCCAAACCGGGCAGAGATCCCCGTGACGAACTGCCTGCACCAATGCTCAGAAGTGATATTCTCGACATCAAGGATTTGAAAGAGGGAATGGAGCTTAAAGGCACGGTCAGAAATGTAATCGATTTCGGCGCATTTGTCGATATCGGTGTTCATCAGGACGGACTTGTTCACATTTCGCAGATTTGCGATAAGTACATCAAGCACCCGAGCGAAGTTCTCAAAGTCGGTGATGTTGTAAATGTAAAGGTTCTTTCAGTTGATCCCGAAAAGAACAGAATTTCTCTCACAATGAAATTTTAATGCGAATAAAGCAAAAAGACAGTTCTATTGTTCCGCAAATCACCTTTGCATTATTCCGCAACTGTTGATATTGTTCCGCAAAAGTGGTATAATAAGCAAAAATCAATGCTTATTGTACCGCTTTGTTTTTTACGCGGAGGTGTGACTTATGTTTATGACAGTAAAACAGGCTTCTGAAAAATGGGGTATTTCCGAACGCAGAATAAGAACGCTTTGTTCCGATGGCAAAATATCGGGTGCATATCAAGAAAAAAGAATGTGGCATATTCCGACTGATGCCGTGAAGCCTGTTGACGGCAGATACAAGTCGCAGGAAAGTATTCTATCGCAGATTGACCGTAAAAAAGCCGAGCTTGACAAATGCAGACCTTTGACCGAGGGTGAAGTTGAAAGGCTTAACGAGGAATTTATTGTCGAATACACATACAATTCAAATGCTATCGAGGGCAACACGCTGACTTTGCGTGAAACCGATTTGGTTTTAAGAGGACTCACCATTGCGCAAAAGCCGTTAAAAGACCATATGGAGGCTGTAGGTCACAAAGAGGCTTTTGACTATATATCACAGCTTGTAAAAGAAAAAGTCCCGATAAGTGAAAGCATTATAAAGCAAATTCATTTTTTGGTGCTTGCCGATAAGAGAGATGACCGTGGAGTCTATCGAAGAGTTCCCGTGCGAATTATGGGAGCACAGCACGAACCCGTTCAGCCGTATCTTATTGAGCCGAAAATGGAACAGCTGTTGATTGATTTTGCAGAAAGCAAGGAACATATAATTACTAAACTTGCCCGTTTTCATATTGAGTTTGAGGGAATTCATCCATTTATTGACGGAAACGGCAGAACAGGCAGATTGCTTGTGAACCTTGAATTGATGAAAGCCGGCTATCCGCCGATTGATATTAAGTTTGCCGACAGAATTGCCTATTATAATGCTTTTGACGAATATTATGTAAAGCATAATCTGTCTGCAATGGAAAAGCTTTTTGCAGGTTATGTCAACGAAAGATTGGATACCTATTTAAAAATGCTTAAAAGTAATTAAGGAGATGTTCTTATGAAAAAGGCGGTTGCAATAATTTGTACTATTGTTATTTTTGCGTTTTCGTTGATTGGGTGCGGTGATAAAGATACGGTCGCCTATAATCTGAAACTTAATGTTTCAAGCGGTGAAGTTGCGGAATCGTTTGACACGCACGGTGGATTTAACGGTGACGGAGCAACTTTTGCCAAAATTAAATTTTCAGATGACAGCGCTTTAACGCAAATTGAAAATAATAATGTATGGACGCCGTTGCCGTCCGATGAAACGGTTCAGTCTTTGTTATATGGCGATTACAGCGGATTTGTGTGTGATGAAAACGGCAATTCGCTCATACCCAAAATAAAGAACGGCTATTCAATGTTGATTGACAAACAAGATAAAAGCCTTACGAATATGCTTGAAAGAGCGTCGCTTAATTTTGTATTGGGAGTTTATGACACCGACACAAACACGCTTTATTACTATGAGTTAGACACATAATTTCAGCGTTCAAAAAGGTTGGGAGAATATGCTTATAAAAATCGGTGATTTTGAATTTACCGAGGTATGGGATTGGTCGGAAAAAGTGTATCGCCTTATTGAAAGCAGTTGAGTAAAAACAAAGGCTGACGAGAAATCGTCAGCCTTTTGTGTGTAATATTCGGTAATTATTCAGCCTTTTACTGCATATGATTTTCAAGGTGATTTTTCAATGCGGCAAAGGTTTCGTCGCTGATAATGTGTTCCATTTTGCAGGCATCTGCGGCGGCAGTTTCGGGATTAACTCCGAGCATAACAAAGAGCTTTGAAAGAACAGTGTGTCTTTCATATGTTTTTTCTGCAATTTCCCTGCCGAGGTCGGTAAGAATAAGCGAGCCGTCATCGCCGACTTTAAGATAACCGCCCTCTTTGAGAAGACCAACGGCACGGCTGACGCTCGGCTTTGAATATCCCATTTCTTCACATACATCAATTGATCTTATATAATTGCTCTTTTTTGAAAGAACATATATTGTTTCAAGGTACATTTCACCTGATTCTTTTAATTGCATAGTCTGCACTCCTTTACACTGTCTAATCATATCATGATATGAACAAAAAATCAATAAAATTAATTGTGCTTTCAATAATTATGAAAAAACGATTTACCGAAATCAACAAAAATAATATCCGAATTACAGATGTGAAATATTCAATTTGCCAAAATTCAAAATAAAATAAATTTTTTTCGCAAGCCTATTGACATATTTCGAGTTTTATAGTACCATATAATCGGTTAGCGAGAGCTAACCTTTGATTAACAAATATTGTTAGTATCTGCTAACTTAAAGGAGATTGATTTTATGATGCCTTTGATGTTTGCTAACACAGGTGAAACCAATATTATAAAGAAAGTCGGAGGTTCTCCCGAGGTTAAAAAGCATCTTGAAAATCTCGGTTTTGTTGCCGGCGGAGAGGTTACCGTTATTTCGTCACTCGGCGGAAATGTTATTGTTAACGTAAAGGAAACACGAGTTGCAATCAGCGAAGAAATGGCTCGTAAAATTATGATTTGATTCTATGTAACAAACACACGGCGGAATTGTTCCGAGAGGTGTTTTTATACGGCTTTATGCTGAAATTAAGACGGAGGAGACTGTTATGAAAACTTTAAAACAGGTAAAAGTAGGTGAAACCGTAAAGGTTGTTAAGCTTCACGGTGAGGGCGCTGTCAAACGCAGAATTATGGATATGGGCATCACAAAGGGTGTTGAAATTTACATCAGAAAAGTTGCTCCGCTCGGAGATCCGATTGAAATTACTGTAAGAAATTATGAACTTTCGCTCAGAAAAGCCGATGCTGAAATGATTGAAGTTGAGTAATTCGGACTTGCAAATCCTACGGGAGAAATCCCGTATTTTTATAACATTACGGTTAGCTTTTGCTAATCTAAGAGAGGATAACTGATATATGGAAATTAAAATTGCTCTTGCAGGTAACCCTAACTGCGGTAAGACAACTTTGTTTAACGCACTCACGGGTTCCAATCAGTTTGTCGGTAACTGGCCCGGCGTAACTGTTGAGAAAAAAGAGGGTAAGCTCAAAAAGCACAAGGATGTTACAATCATGGACTTGCCCGGTATCTATTCACTTTCACCTTATACTCTTGAAGAGGTTGTTGCCCGTAACTATCTTGTAGGTGAACGCCCCGATGCGATTCTCAACATCATTGACGGTACTAACCTTGAAAGAAACCTTTACCTCACAACACAGCTTACAGAACTCGGTATCCCTGTTGTTGTGGCAATCAATATGATTGACCTCGTTAAGAAGAACGGCGATTCAATCAACATTGATGAGCTTTCAAGACAGCTTGGTTGTAAGGTTGTTGAAATTTCGGCTCTTAAAGGCACAGGTATTATGGAAGCTGCCGAGGCCGCAATCAAAGCCGCAGGCTCAACAAAGACAGTTCCCATGCACAGCTTTAACGGTGTTGTTGAACACGCAATCGCTCACATTGAAGAGGCAGCTGTTCACAATATGCCAGAGGAACAGCAGCGTTGGTACGCTATCAAGATTTTTGAGCGTGACGACAAGGTTCTTGCAAAGCTTGACATTCCGCAGAATGTTATTGACCACATTGAAAAAGATATTCAGGCGGCTGAAAAAGAGCTTGATGATGACGCAGAGAGTATCATCACTAATGAGAGATACATCTACATTGCCTCAATCATCAAGAGCTGTTATAAGAAGAAAAACAAGGGTAAGCTTACAACATCGGACAAGATTGATAAGGTTGTAACCAACCGTTGGCTTGGTCTTCCGATTTTTGCGGTTATTATGTTCCTTGTTTACTACATCTCAATGCAGACAGTAGGTACTGCCGCAACTGACTGGGCAAACGACGGTCTTTTCGGTGACGGCTGGCACCTTTTCGGTATCGGTTCATCACAGGCTGAGAAAGCTGAAGAAACCTACGGTGATTCAGATGCAATTATCGAGGCATTCAATGCTCAGTACGGAAATGACGACATTGCCGAAGCTGTTGACCTTGAATCTGAAAATTATTCCGAAGATGCCGCTAAGGCTGCTCTTGCAGAACTCGTAAATCTCACACCTTCAGATGCAAGCGTTACATATTCTGTTCAGGATGAAGAAACTCTTGAAATTACAGAAACTCCCGACACTAAGAAATCGGCTCTTGAAGAGGCTGTTTCAAACTACCTCAACACAGATTATAAAGAGGGTTACGGCGCTCCCGATGTCGCAACATACGGAATCTGGGTTCCCGGTATTCCAAAACTTATTGAGAACGGTCTTAACCAAATCAATTGTGCAGACTGGCTTCAGGGTCTTATCCTTGAAGGTATCGTAGCCGGCGTAGGTGCGGTTCTCGGCTTTGTTCCGCAGATGCTTGTACTCTTTATTCTCCTTGCTTTCCTCGAAAGCTGTGGTTATATGGCTCGTATCGCATTCGTACTCGACCGTATCTTCCGTAAGTTCGGTCTTTCGGGTAAGTCGTTTATCCCAATGCTTGTCGGCACAGGCTGCGGTGTTCCGGGTATCATGGCGTCCCGTACAATCGAGAATGAGCGTGACCGCCGTATGACTATTATGACAACAACATTCATTCCCTGCGGTGCTAAACAGCCGTTTATCGCTATGATTGCAGGCGCTATCTTCGGTGGTTCACCGTGGATTGCAACATCGGCTTACTTCATCGGTATGGCTGCAATCGTAGTTTCAGGCATTATGCTTAAAAAGACAAAGATGTTCTCAGGCGATCCTGCTCCGTTTGTAATGGAACTTCCGGCTTATCATCTTCCGACAGTAGGCAACCTTCTCCGTTCAATGTGGGAGCGTGGCTGGTCATTCATCAAGAAAGCCGGCACAATTATTCTCCTTTCAACAATCCTTGTTTGGTTCACAACATACTTCGGATTTGTTGACGGTACATTCCGTATGCTCGGTGAGGACGAAATCGGAAACTCAATTCTTGCCGCAATCGGTAACGGTCTTGCATGGATTTTTGCACCGCTCGGCTGGGGCAACTGGCAGGCAACCGTTGCATCTATCACAGGTCTTGTTGCTAAGGAAAACATCGTTGGTACAATGGGTATCCTTTATCCGGGCGGATGGACAGAAATCGGTGCTGCATTCACAGGCCTCAGCGGTTTCTCGTTCCTTCTCTTCAACCTTCTCTGTGCTCCTTGCTTTGCCGCTATGGGTGCTATCAAGAGAGAGATGAACAACATCAAGTGGTTCTGGTTCGCAGTTGGTTATCAGTGCGTATTTGCTTATGTAATTGCATTTATGGTATTCCAGTTCGGTTCAATCTTTGCAGGCGGTCTTAATGTAATCGGTCTTATCTTTGCCGTTGCAGTATTTGCATTTATGATTTATATGCTCGTAAGACCTTACAAAGAGGCTACAACTCTTAAAGTTAAGTCGGCTAAGAAGTAATAAATTTATTGATTAACAATGGGAGGAATAAATATGTTGGAATGGTTAGCGGCTAATATCGGCACAATCATTGTTGCATTAATTGTTATTGCCGTGATTGCTTTTGTGGTTGCCCGTATGGTAAAAGACAAAAAAGAGGGCAAATCCTCCTGCGGTGCAAACTGTGCGCACTGTGCGTGTCACGGTGACTGCCATAATCATAAGTAAATGTTTTGTAGGGGGTACAGCTAAAAAGCTGTACCCCTTCTTGTTTGTTATTGAAATTATGAATTTGGTGTTGAAGAAATTATATGAGTAATGTGTATTCAGTACGATTCTGAATCGTAAAAAATAATAAGAGGTGATACGAAATGTATCTTGAAATCAAAAACATTCACAAATTCTTCGGCACAGGTGAGAACAGGACAGAGGTTCTCAAAGGCATAAACTGCAATATTGAAAAGGGCAGTATCTGTGTTTTGCTCGGTCCGTCAGGTTCGGGCAAATCAACACTTCTTAACATTATCGGCGGTATTGAAACTGCCGAGGAGGGCAGTATCTCAATCAACGGCGATACAATTGAAAATATGAACGAAAAACAGCTTTCACTCTACAGAAGAAAGCACCTCGGTTATGTTTTTCAGTCCTACAACCTCATTCCAAACCTTACTGTAAGGGAAAATATTGAAGTCGGTGCATATCTCAGCGACAATCCCCTGAATGTTGACGATTTGATGAAAACGCTCGGACTTTATGAACACAGAAACAAAATTCCGAATCAGCTTTCGGGCGGTCAACAGCAGAGAACATCAATCGGCAGAGCAATCGTGAAAAATCCCGACTTACTCTTGTGTGATGAACCCACCGGTGCCCTTGACTACAAAACTTCAAAAGAAATTCTCAAGCTGATTGAAGATGTAAATAAAAAGTACGGTAACACCGTTGTACTTGTAACTCACAATGATGCTATTAAAAATATGGCAGACAGAGTTATAAAACTCCGTGACGGTCAGATAAGACACGATATTGTCAATACGGAAAAAACTTCGGCACAAGAGCTTGACTGGTAGGAGGTGCGTTATGAGAAATCCTCTTACAAAACGAATACCCAGAGAAATAAAAAACGATTTGGGAAAATACATTGCACTTTTCCTCTTTCTGATTTTAAGCATAGGTTTTATTTCAGGCTTTCTTGTCGCAGGCGACAGCATGAAATCCGCCTTTGACAATTCTTTTGAAAAGTATAATGTTGAGGACGGTCACTTTTGCCTTGCCGCAGAAATTGACGACAAAACAAAAGAAAATGTTGAAAACCTCGGCGTAAAACTTTACAAGAATTTTTATGTAAATAAAGACCTTGACAACGGCAATACTTTCAGATTATTCAAAAATCGTACAGATTTTAATGAGATTGCTGTTTTTGAGGGTAATCTTCCCGAAAATAACGGAGAAATTGCAATTGACAGACTTTATGCAGAAAACAATGAAATTAAAGTCGGCGACAAAATCAAAGTTGCCGATAAGGATATGACAATTTCCGCAACGGTTGCATTCTCTGATTACACATCTCTTTTCAAGAACAACACCGATATGATGTTTGATGCGAAGAAGTTTTCGGTTGCTGTTGTTACAGATTCCGATTTTAACAAAATTGCCGATGACAACTACACTTACTGCTATTCGTGGATTGACAATGACAAAAATCTTTCAGACAGCAGGAAAAATGACCTGGGCGATGATGTGAAGGAAGAGCTTGTTAAAACAGGAATGCTCACAGATTTTGTAAAGCGTGCCGACAATCAGGCTATTATGTTCAGCGGTGACGATATCGGCAGTGACAAAACTATGATGCTTACATTGCTTTATGTTCTTATCATTGTATTCGGCTTTATATTTGCAATCACAAGCCGTGACACTGTCGAACAGGAAGCCTCGGTAATCGGTACACTCAGAGCGTCGGGCTACACAAGGGGAGAGCTTACAAGACATTACCTTGTTGTTCCCACACTTGTAACTTTTACGGCGGCTGTAATAGGCAATATTCTCGGTTATACGGCTATGAAAAATGTTGTGATGAATATGTATTATCACAGCTACAGTCTGCCGCCTTATCAGACCTTGTGGAACGGTGATGCGTTCATACTCACAACGGTGATTCCGTGTATCATAATTACACTTATCAATCTGTTTGTAATTGCAAAGGCATTGAGATTGCCTCCGCTCCAATTTCTCAGACATGACTTTCATATGAAGAAAAAGAAAAAGGCGGCAAAGCTTCCGAATTTCAGATTTCTTACCCGTTTCCGTCTGAGAATTATTCTCCAGAACATTCCGTCATACATAATTATGGTGTTCGGAATTATGTTTGCAGGTCTGCTGTTATTCTTTGGACTTGCACTCAATCCGTTGCTTTCAAACTACAAAACAGAGGTTGTAAACAATATGATTTGCGATTATCAGTATGTTCTGAAAGCCCCTGTTGAAACAAGCAATGACGCTGCCGAAAAATTCTGTATGACAACGCTTTATGAGTCAAATGACGAAGAAATTTCAGCCTACGGAATTGAGGAAGATTCGGAGTATCTTTCAAAGGTTAATGTTCCTAAAAAGAAAAATGAAGTTGTCGCATCACAGGGATATCTTGAGAAATACAGCCTTAAAGTAGGCGACAGGGTTACTTTAAAGGATAAGTACGGCGAGAATAAATACACATTCAAGATTGTCGGCAGTTACTACTATCCTGCTTCACTTTGTGTATTTATGACAAACGATAACTTTAACGATGTTTTTGATAAGGATGAAGGATATTTTACAGGTTATTTCAGCAACGAAAAACTTAAAGATATTGACGACAAGTACATTGCAACAACAATCACTCAGAAAGACCTTACAACCGTAACGGATCAGCTTGACGATTCAATGGGTATGTCGTTCACACTTCTTGTAGGCTTCTCGGTTCTGATTTACATTATCCTTATGTATCTGCTTTCAAAGCTTGTTATCGAAAAGAACGAGCAGAATATTTCAATGCTGAAAATTCTCGGCTATTCAAACAGAGAGGCGAGCAAGCTGTATAACCGTGCAACAACGGTTGTGACAATAGGTGCGATCCTTGTAAGTGTTCCGCTGATATACTATGTTTTTGAAGGCTTGTACCACTACTTTATGTTTGAAATGAAGGGTTGGTTACCATATGTTGTACCGTGGTATGTATTTGTTGAAATGGCAGTAATCGGCATTATCTGCTATGCAATTATATACTTTATTCTTCAAAAGAAAATTAATAAAATCAAACTCTCACAGGCTTTAAAGAGTGACGATTAAAACCTAAAAAATAAAAGGAGAGATAAATATGGAGTATGTTTTTTACGGGTTGCTTGCCGTGGCATTCATTGCGTTTGTGGTTCTCGTAATCAGAAGTTACAGGAAAAAGCTTGCAAGCGGATGCTGCGGAGCAAGTGACGAAAGCGTTAAGAAAAACAAGGTTGCCGATAAGGATAAGTCACATTATCCTTATGAAAAAACTCTTGTTGTTGACGGAATGGTCTGTAAAAACTGTTCCGCAAGAGTAGAAAACGCACTCAATTCAATTGACGGTGTGTGGGCGGAAGCCGATGTTTCTTCCGGCAGAGTTACGGTCAGAATGAAAAGAGAAATTGAGGATAAAGTCCTCAAAAAGACAGTAAACGATATAGGCGCATACACCGTTATGAAGGTGGAATAAGGCCTTTTAGGAGAAGAGAGGCAACCTTATGGCAGTATTGCAGAAAATTGACAATCCATACGGTATGATACAGACTGTTGAACACTGCGAATCGTTCAGCATATACCGTTCACAGGACAGCACGGGCGATTGCGAGGTCACCGTGTATCCTGTGTTTTCAGGCATTGAGCTTGTGTATTACGATGTACATATGCAAAGTTGTGACATTAATCTTGCAAAGGGAAGAGAAATGCTCATCATCACGCATTGTCAGGAGGGCAGAATTGAGTTTGAATACAAAAACGGCGAATATCTTTACCTTGCGTCGGGTGATTTGTCGATACAGAAGAACACGGAAAACATCCGACACAGATATTGTCCGCTGAGCCACTACCACGGTGTGTCGGTTGCAATTGATATGAACCGTGTGCCAAGGTGTTTTTCGTGTATTCTTGACGATGTTTTTGTCAGCCCCGAAGAGCTTGAAATGAAATTCTGTTCCGAAAAGCCGTACTCAATTATGCGTGAAAATATCAGCATTGAGCATATTTTTTCGGAACTCTATTCCGTTCCCGAAAATATCCGAAAGGGTTATCACAAGGTTAAGGTGCTTGAACTTCTTTTGTTTTTGAGCGGTCTTGAATACAAGGGTGAGAGTGAGGAAAGACGATATTTTTCACGCTCACAGGTTACCGCAGCAAAAGAGGCAAAAAAATATCTGCTTGCTCACCTTGACGAGCATATAACAATTACAGAGCTTGCCGATATGCTCGGCATCTCTTCAACTTCTCTTAAAATTTGCTTTAAGGGTGTCTACGGCGACACGATTAACGGCTACATAACGAACTGTAAGATGCAAAAAGCCGCCTCGCTTTTGAAAAACACCGACAAAAGCGTGCTTGAAATTGCAGGAATTGTCGGCTATAACAACGGCAGTAAGTTTGCGGGTGCTTTCAGAAGGGTGATGAACAAATCGCCGAATGAGTACAGAAAATCGCTCGTCTGAACAGAGCCTTATATGTCCGTAAAGAGCAGTAAAAAGACTTTGTAAGGTGCTATAATAACATTGTCGAAAAGATACGCCTATATTCTTTTCTGACGGACTGCGGAAATATCCGCAGAATATTTGATGATTACTTTGCCGGGTAATTATTCATAATATCTCTTCTCCTTTCAGGGACAGCGTTTGCTGTCCCTAAATCTTTGCTGAAATTGTCTGTCCGTTTGGAGCGTAGAAAACCTTTTAAGAGCCGATAACAACATTGATTGATGGTATATTTTAACTGTAAGATAAAGACAACAAAATAGTCTTGCTTATGGAATTAAGTTAGCGATAGCTAACTGTAAAACAATTATCGGATAATCACTGTGGTGTATTTATTCAATTCTATTCAAATCATTCATTCAATTATTTAGAGGAAAAGATGTCAGAAGATTTAATTATCAAGCATTGTTCCCCAACGCTTGCAGGAATAAAAACGGCTAACCTTTTTAACTGTCCGTACTCATCACGGCTTGAGTGCGAATGTGATGTGAGAAAGCTGAATAAAATGTTCTGCAAAAAGGGAATAAAAGTTCTGCCACTAAAGTTCAGCAACGGAAAGGCTTTAATCTATATTTTTCGCCCGTCCAAGCTTGCTGTTGATTTGTCCGATGAATATGCGTGCAAGCTGCTTGAGTCGCAGGGGTATCATTCACACGATGCCGCACGCTGTATAAGGGAGCTTCGCCACCGACTTAAAGACTCAACCGAGTTCCCGCACGAAATCGGACTGTTCCTCGGTTATCCTCCCGAAGATGTCCGTGGCTTTATTCTTCATAAAGGAAATTGCTGTAAATATTCAGGTTGCTGGAAGGTTTACGGTAATGAAGAAAAAGCAGCCAAAGAGTTCGCCAAATTCAAAAAATGTTCTGACATCTATTACTCTAAGTGGTTACAGGGCACACCTATTCAGAAACTGACGGTTGCGTGTAACTGACTTAAAGTGTAATCAAGTACAAAAACTGAAAGGTGAGTATATAATATGAGTAAAGTAGCAGTAGTATTCTGGAGCGGTACAGGTAACACAGAGCAGATGGCGGAAGCCGTTGCCGAGGGTGCAAAGTCCGCAGGCGCAGAAGTTACTCTTGCAAATGTAAACGATTTTGATTCTTCATCGGTTGCAGATTTTGACGGCATTGCATTCGGTTGTCCTGCAATGGGGGCGGAGGTTCTTGAGGACAGCGAGTTTGAGCCTGTTTTCAATGAATGTGAAAGTGCATTAAACGGCAAAAGCATTGCCCTCTTCGGTTCATACGGCTGGGGTGACGGCGAATGGATGAGAAACTGGGAGGACACCTGTAAGGGTGACGGTGCAAACCTTGTTTGCGAAAGCGTTATCTGTAACGATGCTCCCGATGACGACGCCCTTGAGGCTTGCAAAAAGCTTGGCGCATCACTTGCTTAACTTAGGCTGTAAGTATTCAATTAGTTAATACCAATTTCATAATTTCATAGAAACGCCTGTTTACGCTTGTAAGCAGGTGTTTTTATTTGTTCATCATTAATATTTTATATTCTGTTTGCGAATTATGAATAAGACTTTAAAAAATCCTGCAAAAATTCCCTTTGTTTATTCTAAAAAAACTTGATTTTAAAGCCTTGTTGTATTAAAATAAGCAATGGATACATATAGAAAAGGAAGTAATTGGTATGCTTACATTAGACAAAATCTATCACGCATCATATGTTTTGAAGGATGTTATCAGACAGACTAATATCGTTCAGGCAAGGGGTATTTGTGATGATTGTGATGTTTATCTCAAACCCGAAAATCTTCAGATTACAGGCTCATTCAAGGTAAGAGGTTCAGGTTACAAGATTTCTCAGCTTACCGAAGAAGAAAAGGCAAGAGGTGTTATTGCCTGTTCTGCAGGCAACCACGCTCAGGGTGTTGCACTTGCCGCTACAAAGTACGGTATCAAGTCGCTTATCTGTCTGCCTGACGGTGCACCTATTTCAAAGGTTGAGGCTACTAAGAACTACGGAGCCGAGGTTTGTATGGTTCCGGGTGTTTATGATGATGCTTATAACGAGGCTTTAAGACTTCGTGATGAAAAAAACTATACATTTATCCACCCGTTTGACGATGAAAATGTAATTGCAGGTCAGGGTACAATCGGTATCGAAATTATGAACGAAATGCCCGATGTTGACGCTGTTGTATGTGCAATCGGCGGCGGCGGACTTATTTCGGGTGTTGCCTGTGCAATCAAGAGCCTTAATCCTAACATTAAGGTTTACGGTGTTCAGGCAGAGGGCGCTCCTTCAATGGTTGAGTCAATCAAGAACGGCGAGCCTGTTCATCTTGACAGCGTTTCTACAATTGCCGACGGTATTCAGGTTAAAGAACCGGGTGAGCATACATTTGAATATGTTAAGAAGTATGTTGACGATATCGTAACAGTAAGCGATGACGAAATTTCATCTGCAATTCTCAAGCTTATTGAGTCGCAGAAGATGATTGCCGAGGGCGCAGGCGCAGCTCCTTTGGCTGCTGTAATGTTCAACAAGCTCCCCGTTAAGGGCAAGAAGGTTGTTTGCGTTGTATCAGGCGGTAACATTGATGTTACAATCCTTTCAAGAGTTATCAAGCGTGGACTTCTTATGACCGGCAGACAGCAGACTTTCTGTGTTGAACTTCAGGATAAGCCAGGTCAGCTCGTTGCCGTTTCAAATATCATTGCTGAAAAGGGCGCAAATGTAATTTCTATCCACCACGAAAGAGGCGGAGAGGGTACGGATGTAAACGGTTGTTATCTCCGTGTTGTTCTTGAAACAAGAGATTTTGCTCAGATTAAAGAAATTCGTGATGCACTTGTTGACGCAGGCTTTAAGCTTGTTTAATCAGTAATTTTTAATATATTGACAGGAGGTCATTATAATGGAAAAGGTTTATACTAAAAATGCTCCCGATGCTATCGGTCCGTATTCACAGGCTGTAAAGGTAAACGGTCTTGTTTTTACATCTGGTCAGATTGCAATTAACCCTGCAACAGGCAATGTTGAGGCTGCAACAATTGAGGCTCAGACAGAACAGGTTTGCACAAACCTTAAAAATGTTCTTGAGGCATCAGGCAGTTCACTTGAAAAAGCTGTTAAGACAGTTTGTTTCTTAAAAAATATGGAAGATTTCGGTGCTTTCAATGAGGTTTACGGCAAGTATTTCACATCAAAGCCGGCAAGAAGCTGTGTTGCAGTAAAACAGCTTCCAAAGGATGTCCTTGTTGAAGTTGAGGTTATTGCAGAAGTTTAATTCTGATTAGGAATTAAAAATAATATCAGTATAAAAATTACAATCCCGATTAACCGTAAAAAGTTAATCGGGATTTTTGTGTTTATATTTGAAATATATGTTGTTATGAGAATGAAGGGGCGGATAGTTTGTAATGCCCACAAAACATATCAAGCCCGAGCGTAGCATTGTAATTGTTTGTACAATTTATCAACAATATTTTTTGAAATAAAAAAATCGGGAACAAGAATTTGCGCTTGTACACAAACCTTACTCCCGAAATTATTGAACAATTTAATTCTATTAGCCGACAGCCTTTAAAAGCTCGTCAACCTTATTTGTCTTTTCCCATTCAACACCGAGTTCTTCTCTGCCCATATGACCGTAAGCGGCAAGTGGGAGATACTTTGTTTCCGTGAGTTTGAGCTGTCTGATAATAGACTGCGGACGGCAGTCAAATACCTTTTCAACAGCGTTTGCCAGTTCTTCGTTTGAATATTTTGATGTGCCGAATGTGTCAACCATTATTGAAACAGGCTTTGCAACACCGATTGCATATGCAAGCTGAATTTCGCACTTTTTGGCAAGCTTGGCGGCAACAATGTTCTTTGCAATATATCTTGAGTAGTAAGCGGCACTGCGGTCAACCTTTGTCGGGTCTTTACCGCTGAATGCACCGCCGCCGTGACGAGAAAATCCGCCGTAGGTGTCAACAATAATCTTTCTGCCTGTAAGACCTGAGTCGCCGACCGGACCGCCGATTACAAATCTGCCTGTCGGGTTTACGAAAATTTTTGTGTTCTCGTTCATAAGCTCAACAGGGATAATCGGTTTGATAACATACTCGATGAGGTCTTTTCTAATCTGCTCAAGTGTAACATCTTCATCATGCTGTGTTGAAATTACAACCGTGTCAATGCCGACAATCTTGTTATCGTCATACTCAACAGTAACCTGAGTCTTGCCGTCGGGACGGAGATATGAAAGAGTGCCGTCTTTTCTTACCTTTGTAAGCTGTTTTGCAAGCTTGTGGGCAAGAGAAATTGGCATCGGCATAAGTTCTGGTGTTTCATCACACGCATAACCGAACATCATGCCCTGATCACCTGCACCGATCTGATTGTCGGTATCGCTTTCGCCGTCTTTAAGCTCAAGGCTTTCGTTTACGCCCATTGCAATGTCGGGTGACTGTGCATCAATTGATGTGAGAACCGCACAGGTGTTGCCGTCAAAACCGCACTTCGGATCGTTGTAGCCAATGTTGTTTACAACCTTTCTTGCAACATCTGCGATGTCAACATAGCAATCGGTTGAAATTTCACCCATAACATGAATCATACCTGTTGTAGCCGTAACCTCACAGGCAACATGAGCGTTTTTATCCTGAGAGAGGATTTCGTCAAGAACTGCGTCGGAAATCTGGTCACACACTTTGTCGGGATGACCTTCCGTTACAGACTCGGATGTAAATAAATGTTTAGCCATTTAGAAAACTCCTTCCAAAAAAATAAGCACCGTTCATCCGAAAGGTGCTGTGTTTACTCATCTTTCGGTAAATACCGCAGGATTTGGCACCTTGCATACGCAGGTTGCCGGACTTCACAGGGCCTGTCCCCTCAGTCACTCTTGATAAGATCATTCTTATTCAATTCTATAAATAGATTATACAGTATCTTTCGACAAATTTCAAGATTAATTTGCAATTTTAAAAAGGTAAAAATAGTAAATATTTCAGCCGTTTGGATTGAAAATTTTAACTTATAGTGCTAAAATTAACCCGAGGTGACTGAAAATGAGTATTACCGTGAGAGAATACGGGGAAAATGATATTAAGGGTATGATTTCCGTATGGAATGAAGTTGTAAGGGACGGAGTTGCCTTTCCGCAGACTGAAGAACTTGATTTTGAAAGCGGAAAAAAGTTTTTTGCAGAGCAGACTTGTTGTCCCGTTGCAACCGATGAAAACGGCGAGATTCTCGGAATGTATATTCTTCATCCGAATAATGTCGGCAGATGCGGTCATATTTGTAATGCAAGCTATGTGGTTTCCTCATCGTCAAGGGGAAAAGGTGTCGGCAGAAAGCTTGTGTCGGATTGCCTTGAGCGTGCTAAAAAATACGGCTTCAAAATTTTGCAGTTTAACGCTGTTGTAAAAACCAACAAACCTGCAAGAAAACTTTATGAAAGCCTTGGCTTTGTAAAACTCGGAGTTATTCCGAAAGGCTTTTTGATGAAAGACGGTCACTATGAGGACATCTGTCCTTATTATAAAGAACTTTAAAATTTCAATTTAATCAGGAGGATAAGAAATATGATTATTGATTTCAAGAATATAGAAGAGCAGATTTTGCCGAATTTTAAAGGCGGAGAAAAGGCATATGCCGTAAAGAAATTCACGGATGACAGAAATATGATTATGCACGGTCGACTTGAAAGTGGTGCGTCAATCGGACTTCACACTCACGAGGGCAACTGCGAAATGTTCTACATCATTGAGGGAACAGGCAAGGTGCTTATGGACGGCGAGTATGAAAGGGTTGAGGCAGGCGTGTGCCACTATTGCCCGAAAGGTCATACACACAGCCTTATTAATGACAGCGACTCCGACCTTGTATTCTTTGCTGTTGTTGCAGAGCAGAAGTAATTTTATTTTCGGTTTATGATTTCCGATTATTCTCTGTTGTATCTTAAATCCCTATGCAAAAACTAAAACAGGGGTGATTACGGTGAACAGAACTGCAGAAATACTCGGAGAAAAATGGGATTTGCCGCTTGGCTTTACAATGGCACTCGGCGAAAATCCCGACGCAATGTTTGTCTTTTCAAGTATGCCGAAAAAGTACCGTGAAAGCTGCATTGACAGGGCAAGAAACGCAAATTCCCGTTCCGAAATGCAGAGAATAGTATCGGATATAGCGCAAAAATCTTTTAATGATTTTATAGGTTAACAAAAAAGCAACGGAGCAAAAACTTCGTTGCTTTTAAATTGCTGTCTGTTATTCGTTTGCACTTTTATAAAAATCTCTTTCGCCGATAAGCTCGCTTGCATTTCTCCAACGAACTTTCTTTGAGCAGATGACCGTGCCTTTATAATTGTGTATGTCATCTTCCTTTACATCACCGTTATCGCACCAATAAATAAGACCGTCTTTTACGAAAAATGATGCGTCCAATATTTCACAGGTGTAGTCCGGATTTACAGGGTACATTCTTATATACTCAAGTTCGGAAAATTCAAGTTCAAGTGCGGAAATATCCTCAAATTGTCGCTGAATAAGAACTGTTAATGTACGCTTTGTGTTTACGGGCGACATTGACAGATTCGTTTCGACATAAGCACCGCTTGAATATTTTATTTCTTTTATGCAACTGTCGTGAAATCCGATAATTTCTTTCATGAAATTGTCAATTTCATGCTGTGTACGAAGTTCTTTCCACATACATATCAACCCACAATAAATAGAATATGTAAATAATTATACAATATTCCGACCTTTAATTATATCGGTAAACTGTACAATCATTTTATGTCTGCTTTGTTGATAAAGCCAAAAATGCACCCCGACAAACCAAAACTGCCACGGCAATGCACGAAGCGGGACAATATGATTAAGAAAACCAATCCAACCGATTAGCTGAATTTTGTTGTGAAAATATTGACTTTCTATTATATGTACGCTATAATGTACATATAGTAATGTAGGAGGTGCGATTATGATTAATACTAATGTAACTAATTTCAGAAAACAAATTTTTGAATTGATTGATCAGACTGTAAAGTATAATGAACCTATAAACATCAGCACCAAAAGCGGAAATGCTGTGCTTATAAGTGAAGAAGATTATAATAATCTTGTTGAAACAATGTATCTTAATTCAATTCCCGGTATGAGTGAAAAATTAAAGGACGGAATTGAAACTCCGCTTGAGGAGTGTGAAGAATTTGAGTGGTAATTATAAGCTGATGATTACAAAATCAGCTCAAAAGGATAAGGAGAGAATCAAGCAGTATCCTGCATTAAAGCGTAATGTGCAGAATTTGCTTGAACTTATCAGCGAAAATCCTTTTCAAAATTCACCGCCTTATGAACGGCTTATCGGAAATTTGAAACAATGCTATTCACGCAGAATAAATTCTCAGCACAAACTTGTCTATATGGTTTATGAGGAAGAAAAAATCGTAAAAATAATCTCTATGTGGTCACATTATGAGTTTTAATAGAAAATCAGTTTATAAATATGAAAAGGCACCTTCAATGTGAGGCGTCTTTTTTTGCATCTTACAAACTGTACCTATAAAAATTCTGAAAATTGTACATACAAATAATGACAGTGGTGTTGTATAATGACAACATCACAAGATAAATGTTGAACTGTTCAGAAATTTTAAGGCGTGGTATGATGACAAAAAAAGCTGTATTAATCAATGATCTTTCGGGGCTTGGCAAGTGTTCGCTGACGGCGGCAATCTCTGTTTTGTCCGTAATGGGCATTCAGGCGTGTCCTATGCCGACAGCCGTTTTGACAAGTCAGACGGGATTTGAAAGCTTTTACTGCAACGATTGCACTGATAAGCTTGATTATTACACAAGTGAATGGAAAAAACTCGGCTTTCAGCCTGACGGAATCTATACGGGTTTCCTCTCAAGCGAAAAGCAGGTGGACAAAATCCTTTCATTTATAGACAGCTTTGAAACCGACGACACGCTTGTACTTGTGGATCCGGTTCTCGGTGACGGCGGAAGAACCTACAGTCTTTATACCGAAACTCTCGGCAAAAAGATGAAAAAACTCGTTTCTGTTGCCGATGTAATCACCCCGAACCTTACCGAATGTTGTATTCTGTGCGATACCGACTATTCAGAACTGATTGAAAATGCCGATTCTCCCGATTTTCTCGATACGGTTGCAGAGCTTGCCAAAAAGCTTTTGAAACTTTACAAGGTGAAAACCGTGATTGTTACAGGCATTGAACATAAAATTTCCGATGAGGTTACAAAGATTAACAATCTTATTGCAGCCGATGATGAGGTGTTTTGTGTCAGCTGTGAAAAGACGGGCGGAAGCTATTCGGGTACAGGTGATTTGTTTGCCTCGGTTGTCTTTTCGGGACTGCTCCGTGGTGACAGCCTGAAAGATACCGTAAATCTGGCGGTAAAATTCATACAGACCTCGCTTTGCGAAACCGTTAAACTCGGCATCCACCGCAACGAGGGTATTGAATTTGAAAAACATTTAAAAATGCTTTTGTGAGGAAATTACTATGACTGCTAAAACTGTTTCAAAAACCGATTCAAAATTTAATGTAAAACTGATTGCAATTACGGCAATGTGTGCGGCTCTTGTTACCGTAACAACTGCTTTTATCAAGATTCCGTCACCGCTTGGATACTCCCACGCAGGCGACTCTATGATTTATCTCGCCGCAAGTATCCTCCCCGGTCCTTTCGGAATTATCGCATCATCAATCGGCGGCGCTCTTGCCGACTTCATTTCGGGTTATCCGCATTGGGCAATCCCAACAGCTATTATCAAGGCTGTCAACGCAGTTCCGTTTGTGCTTTGCAGAATGGCGATGAAGAAGCGTGGCAAAGATGAAAAAATCATCAGTCCGTCATCACTTCTTATGCTAATTCCAACAACAATCGTTACAATCGGCGGTTACTTTATTGCAAACGGTCTTATGTATGACTTTGGTGCCGCAATTGCGGAACTTCCCACTTGCTGGTTGCAGCCCGGTGTAGGAGCATTAATCTACATTGTTGTAGGCATCGGTCTTGATAAAATCAATTTCAAGAAAAAACTCTCGCTTTAATGTGAGTTTCAATAAGGAGAAGAAAACATAATGGCAGATATTCTTTATGTGTACAAAACATCTATCTATGCTAATCTGACGAACAAATGCCCTTGCAGATGCACATTCTGTATCCGCAACAATACCGATTCGGTCGGCAGTGCAGATACACTCTGGCACAAGCATGATCCGAGTATGGAGGATATTAAAAAGGCTGTTGATGATTTTGATTTCGCAGGCTACAAGGAGCTTGTATTCTGTGGCTACGGCGAACCGACTTCGGCTCTTGATAATATGCTTGAAACCGCAAAATATGTAAGGGAAAAGCACCCCGACATCAAACTCAGACTCAACACAAACGGTCTTTCTGACAGAATCAATAACAAGCCCACAGCTGAGTTGATTTCAAAGTATATTGATTCTGTTTCAATCAGCCTCAATACCTGTTCATCGGAAAAGTATGACGAAGTTTGCCGTCCTGTTTTTGATCATGCGTATGAGTCAATGCTCAAATTTGCAGAGGATGCAAAGAAATATTTTGAACATACGCAGTTTTCAATCGTAGATACAATCCCCGAGGAGGACATCAAGGCTTGTCAGAAAATTGCCGATGACAGGGGAATTTATCTCAAAATCAGAAAATATTCCGATTAATCGTTAATTTTAATTTTTCATTTCATTTTATATTTCAGAAGTAAAGCCGACTTGTTGTTATGACAGGTCGGTTTTATTTTTATTCGGTATGTCATCCGCAACTGTCCGATAGGACAATTTCACTTTCAAATGATTCTATACTTAAAGCTGTATATCCACCGCCTTGACGGAGGTAATTTTAATTGCTATAATTTATACAAATGGGGTGGTGTTTTGAAAAAGACAAAACTGTTGAAAATTGTCCTCAAACGGACGGGCGCAATTAAGCTTTTGTGCAGTTATGTTATCGTGTTTTTTGCGGTGAGTGTTGCAATATGGATTTTTGAGCCGAACATAACTCGGCTTTTTGACAGCATATGGTACTGTTTCAGCGTTGCCACAACAATAGGCCTCGGAGATGTGCTTGCAACAACGCTTGTCGGCAGAGTGCTTTCAATCTTTCTTTCGATATGTTCAATTCTTATCATTGCGGTAGTCCCCGGTGTAATCACAAGCTACTATGTGGAAAGTACAAAACTTCGTGCTGATGAAAGCAGTGCAAAGTTCCTTGATGACCTTGAACATCTTCCCGAACTTTCAAAAGAAGAGCTTGTCGAGCTTTCCGAAAAGGTAAAAAAGTTCAATCGTAAAAAGTAAATTTAATAAATGCGGACATAAAAAATCCCGACAGTATCAAAAACATACTGTCGGGATTTTGCTTTTAAAGAAATATATTAACTTATTTTATGAATCCCTGAACAATCAAAATCAGTACAAGAACAGGGAGTACATACTTGAAATACGGCTTTAAAGCCTTTGAAAATTTAATGCCTTTACCGGTATTACACTCATCAAGGTAGTTGTCAAATCCCCAACCGAATTTTGTAACGCAGAAGAGGAGATAGACAAGTGAACCTACAGGAAGAAGGATATTGCTTACGAGGAAATCTTCCATACCGAGAACATTCTGACCGAAAATTTGGAAACCGCTCCAAATGTTGAAACCGAACACACACGGCAAACTTGCGATAAGAATGATGATTGTGTTGATAAGAACAGATTTCTTTCTGCTGATGCCGAACATATCAATCCAGAACGAAATGATGTTTTCAAACACGGCAATGATTGTTGAGAAGCACGCAAAAGTCATAAACAGGAAGAACAGAGTACCCCAAATTCTTCCGCCGGCCATATTTACGAACACATTCGGAAGTGTTACGAAAATCAGAGCAGGACCTTGGTCGGGCTGAACACCGTATGAAAAACAAGCGGGGAAGATGATAAGACCTGCCATAATTGCAACAAATGTGTCAAGTGCGCAAATTTTGATTGACTCACTCGGCAAAGTGTGGTCTTTTGACATATAACTGCCGAAAATTTCCATTGCCGCAATGCCAAGACTGAGTGTGAAAAATGCCTGATTCATAGCGGCTGAAATAACATTGCCAAGTCCGATTTCATTCACCTTGTCCAAATCGGGAATAAGGTAAAAGCTGAGTCCCTCACCTGCACCCGAAAGGAATAAGCTGTTGCCTGCGAGTACAAGAATGAGTATGAGCAACGCAATCATCATAACTTTGCTGACTTTTTCAATGCCCTTTTGAATACCTCTGCTGCAAACAAGGAATCCGAGGACGGTGATAATCGCCATCCAAATTACCATTTCAAGCGGATTTGACTGCAATTCGTTGAATACTCCGCCAACTTTCTCCGAGGTCATTCCGCTTTCAAACGAACCTGTTGCAAATTTGTAGAAGTAGCTCGTCATCCAACCTGAAACCGTGGTGTAGTACATCATCAAAAGGTAGCATCCGAGCATACAGAACCAGCCGTGAATGTGCCACTTGCTCTTTGGCTTTTCAAGTTTTTTGTAGGCGAGAACAGCACTTTTTCTGCTCGCTCTTCCGACTGCAAGTTCCATTGTCAAAACAGGAACACCCATAAGCACGAGGAAGATTAGGTACAAAAGTACAAATAGTCCGCCGCCGTTCTGTCCTGCAACATACGGAAATCGCCACACATTGCCGATTCCGATAGCGCAACCCGCACTTACAAGGATAAACCCAAGTCGGGATTTAAAATTTTCTCTTTCCATAAACGAATTCTCTCCTATAAAAACAGACTTTTAAATTGTACAAAAAATTCACACATTTGTCAAGATGTTCTGCTTTTAATAAATGAAGATTTTTCGCAAAAAAACCGCATAAATAAGCCGTTTTTCAGAGCAGAGGGTAGATAATGGGACAGTGGTTTATGGTATAATATTATTAAAGAAAAGGAAAGGAAAAACCTAATTAAAAGGACAATAACAATAATTGTTACTAAGTTAATGAAAGGCGGAAATTATTATGTTAATGAATTGTAAAAGAAAGATCCACGAAAAGCTTGTGTTTGAAAACGCACCGCAAAATCCCGAAGCAATCAAGGGTATCCGTGCATACCTTTTGGCGCTGCTTTCCTATGCAACGATGTCGAAGAGATGTGAAAACGCTGACTTTGATTTGCATATTGATATTGAGGGCGATGAAACGCTTTTTGAAACCGAAGACGAAAGTGCGGGCGAGATAATCCAGAAGCTCGGTAATCACGGCGGATTCACAATTGACATCACCTGCAGCGGAAAATTTGTGAATATCGGCAACTGTTCCGATGAGGAATTTATCACGGTGGCGTGTTTTCCCGACAAAGTTCCAAGCATTTTTGATTGCCTTGAAAATTCGGGAGAAAAGGACTTCAAGTACGGAAAAATAGCTTATTTTGACGGCATTGATTTGTGGTTATCTCAGTACATTGACGATAAAACCTGTATGGACAATGTTTTTGATTTTGGCGACATTGTTGAGAAAAAGGACTTCGCAATTTCAAATTTGTGGAATAGTGAAATGTTTCTTGTTATCGCATTTGATTTTGAAAAGTATCACGATGAAGCTGAGGAAATCAAGAATATAATCGAAAGATATATTTATGTTGATGATGAAAAAGCATTTAAAAAGTGCCGCAAAAAGTGGGATGAGGAAATGATAATCGGAATTGACGGTGTGCAGTGGATTCCCGAAAATGTGGGAGAAATCGTTGCATTTACCGATGAAATCAACGAAATGCTTGCTCGCCTTGACAAGGATGAAGATGTAGGAATTGAATCGTATGGACTTTTCTGCAATATGGACGAGTTCTTCTCGGCGCAGATTTATGCAGACAATGAGGCACATTGCTTTAAAGTTGTTGCGGTTCAGTCCGTAGTATGAAAAAAGGGAAGGATTTCTCCTTCCCAAACAGTTAGATTATTCTATTATGATGTTTTCAACGCCGTGACTGAGAATTACATTGATAAGCTCGTTTCTTGAATAATTTGTTTCTGCGGCTGTTTTGATTGCACCATTGATTGACGCAAATCCTGTTGTTTCTAACAGGTTGGTTGGAAAATGTAAGAACAGCAACGAAACAACATATGTATTTAATGAAAATGGTATTCAGTACTACTACAACTTACATACCTTGGTAATAAAAGAATGCATTTTCAGACGATTTTAAAGACGCTACTTTTGATAGAATTCATCTTTCAGAAAGTGATTTGCAGTAAACAAAAACGAGGAAGGCATAAAACCTTCCTCGTAATTTTTTTGCTATTTTGTTAAGTCGAAAAGTGAAAATTCAAAAATTAAAACTCAATTGCATCTGTGAAATTGTCAGCTTCATCATCAGATTCGTCAAAATAATCGGCATCGTCAGAATCGCTTTCGTCTTCGGGAATGTCAATCATATCGAACTCGTCATATGTAACAGCCTTGTTGAGCTTAAAAAAGTTTGTCTGGCAGAAGTAACGGCAGACACGGATGTAGTTGAGAAATTCGGGAGTTTCATTCTCATAGTCCTCGGCAGGAATACCCTCTTTGATGATAAGCAACATCTCGACAATCTGCGAGTTACTGATAAAGAAGTTGTTATGCTCCTCAAAGATGATGAAAATATCGTCATCATCGAGGTCATATTTTTCGCAGGCATAAAGCGCCTCGCTCTTTGAATTTCTCACAACTCTGTAAATCTCAAAATCAATCATATCAGGCTCATCGCAATCAATATTGCCCATAACGCAGAGTTCAAGAAAAGTCTTGCTCATAACAGCCTTGTCGGTTAGTTCAAGGTCAAAGTGCTTTTCAAGAGAAATGATAAGCTCGTCCTGTGACTTTACACCCGGTGTGATGAGTGGCTTGTATCGTTTGATGAGTTTGTTTTTATAAAATTCCGAATTTTCATACTTTAATGAAAGATTAGCGGCAATGTTGTCAAATATATTCATCGTTATCTCCTTAAAAAACAAGTGGTTTTTATGTTTACGAGTAAATTATAATCGAATTTAAGGATAAAATCAATATGCTTTTTGAATATAATGCCCAAACAGATTTATAAATTCGCAGTTTTCATTTATAATCTTAATGTAGAATGACAAACTTGTAGGGGCGGATATCATCCGCCGGCCTTGATGCTATCATATGTTTTTCTGAATGTTTTGATATGATAAAAATTGTGTATTCGTAATATTGAAGTAAATATATGACAAGCAGAAAACGGTAAGGAGGAGAGTCATGAACTTGTTTGATAAAATGAAAAAACATCAGCCCCCTGAAAAACCGAATGACGGTGAATTTAAGAGCGATGTAAACACGATTCTGCACGGTACAAGCGTTCAGAACAGAAAAGAAATGTGCGAGCTTGAATATATGAAGGCAAGACGGCTTTTGAAAAATCCGACCGTTGAAACCGTTGCCCGTGCTAAAAATATAATGAATACCCTTGCAACCGATTTCGATTATCTTCCTGCCGTATTGTGGATGGCTGAATTTTCCGTGAACGGTGTCAAAAATCCCGAACAGGCGGCTATGTGGTACAAAAAAGCCGCAGACCTTGGCAGTGCGAATGGAGCGTCCAAAATTGCAGATATTCTTATGGACGGCAGAGGTGTTACCCGCAATCCGAAACTTGCAATGGAGTACTATAAAATCGCCGCCGATAATGGTATAGCGTCAGCATCATTCGCATTGGGTGAATATTATGCAAAAACAGGCAATAGGGAAGAGGCAGTAAAAGCCTATGAAAAAGCCGTCAAAGGCGGATATAAAGATGCCGAAAAAAAGCTTGCCAAATTGAAGAAAAAGTTTTGACTCTAATATAATTCTGTATTAGAATAATTGTGTATTGGTAAACGCAGTTCAATTGAAAATTGAAAACGGAAAGTTGAAAATTATGGTCGGGTATATGGATTGCAAAATGAAAATCCGTGTTGCCCGACCATATTATATATAAAAGTATATGCGTGTCAGTAGGGGCGTTCATTGGACGCCCGCCAAGTAAAGATACAAATACTATGTTAGAAATAAACCGTATAAATGAACCATAGTTACCGAAATAATGTATGGGAGAACCGTGTTCTCCCGTTCGTGCGCAATGCACACGATTGCACGCATTGCGTGCAAATTTGAATACACGGTTTTCATCATATTAAAAAATATGTGTTTGAACAAGTTCTGCCATTAAGGCGGGCGCCCAATGAGCGCCCCTACAGGTTTACATTAAAATATGCAAAAAGAAAAGGTACTCATTTTCTGAGTACCTTTTAGTGGAGCGGATGATTACTTTGTGGTACGGAAGTTGCCAATCTCGTCTTTGTCTAAAGCGTTTAGGCTTAACTTGGATCAACGCTACGCCCTAAAAACAGTTCACTGAACTGTTTTCTAAACGGGCTTTCGATTCCCATCTGGTTGTTTTATTTTTAAATTTTTGCAAAAAGAAAAGGTACTCAGTATTGAGTACCTTTTAGTATGGAGCGGATGATGGGAATCGAACCCACACGATCAGCTTGGAAGGCTGAAGTTCTACCACTAAACTACATCCGCTTATCTGTAGCATTGTTATTATATCACGCAGTTTGGTATATGTCAAGAATTTTTTTGTTGTGAAATATACAGGGGCATTCGATGAACACCCCTGATGAATTTAAATAACATATTATCTCACAAATTAGAACTTGTTTCAAATCGTTTTCGCAATTGTTTTAACGCTTTGGTTTCGATGCGGCTGACATAGGAACGGGATATGCCTAACATTTTGGCAACACTTTTTTGAGTCAAGGCTTCCTTGCCGTCAAGACCGTACCTCAGTACAATAATCTTCTGCTCACGCTCGTTAAGTTCCTCTCTTATGAACTGACCGAGCTTTTTTGAATTAAGCTTCAAATCAAGATTGTCGATTATATTATCGTCAACCGACATAATATCAAGAAGGGTGAGAGGGTTACCGTCCTTGTCGGTATCAATTGTTTCGTTTAAAGAAATATCCTGTGCACTTTTCTTTGCATTTCTGAAATGCATAAGAATTTCGTTTTCAATGCATCTGCTCGCATAAGAACTTAATTTTATGTTTTTGTTCATATCGAATGTGTTGATTGCCTTTATCAGACCGATTGTGCCGATTGACACGAGGTCATCTTGTTCGCTTTGGGTTCCGTAGTATTTCTTTATTATATGTGCAACAAGCCGCAAATTGTGTTCAACAAGCATATTCCTTGCCGTTACATCGCCGTTTGCGCTTTTTTCAAGACATTCACGCTCTTGCTTTTCGGTTAAAGGTTTCGGAAACGAACCCCCTCCGCACACATGGAGAATGAAGAAACATATATATTGTCCTAAAAATCCGAGTAACTCAATCATATTTGCACCCCTTAAACTAAAATATACCGTTATATAATTTTATTCGTGGAATGTTCAATAATTGCCTGTACCTGATTTTTCTCAAAAACTTCACAAAGCAATCAAAAACTTGATTTTTGCAATGAATTTGTATAATATACCACTTGAAATTTTGGCAAGAATAAACTACAATTTAACTATGTCGTGTTTCGACAAAATATTTTAGGGGGGCTTTCTTTTGGAAAAACTTTTCAAACTGAAAGAAAACGGCACTAATGTCAAAACCGAGATTATTGCCGGCATTACAACATTCCTTGCAATGGCTTATATACTCGCTGTAAACCCGAGTATTCTTTCTGCCGCAGGAATGGATCCGAATGCAATCTTTGCAGCAACAGCTGTATCGGCTGCTTTCGCAACACTCATCATGGCATTTTATGCCAACTATCCTGTAGTTCTTGCTTCCGGTATGGGACTGAATGCATACTTTGCATACACAGTTGTTCCGCAGCTTGCAGAGCAGGGGATCACAAATCCATGGCAGGTAGCTTTGACAGCTATCCTTGTTGAGGGTATTATTTTCATTATCCTCTCAATCTTCAAATTCCGTGAAACACTTGTAAACAAGGTTCCTCAGAACCTCAAGTACGGTATTTCGGCAGGTATCGGTCTTTTTATCACAATTGTAGGTCTTAAGGGTGCAGGCGTTATCACAACAGACGCTTACTATGACGGCAAGGCTGTTCAGTCATCAACTCTCGTTAAGCTCGGTGATGTTGGTTCTGCTCCGGTGGTTCTTGCACTTGTCGGTATCCTCATTGTTGCTACACTCTGGCACTACAGAGTTAAAGGCTCAATCCTTATCGGTATCCTTGCAACATGGGTTCTCGGCATCATTGCTCAGCTTTGCGGTTGGTATCAGGGTGCATCGCTCATTCCTGATTTTGCAAACTACTCTGTATTCGGACCTATCCAGAATATGGCAACGGAAACTTTCTTCAAGTTCGATTTTGGTTATGTGGCACAGCATGTGCTTAACTTTGCCGTTATCGTATTTGCATTCCTCTTTGTTGACCTCTTCGATACAGTAGGTACACTTATCGGTGTTGCTCAGGAGGGTAATCTCCTCAATGAAAAGGGCGAGCTTCCCCGTGTAGGTCGTGCTCTTATGTCTGACGCACTCGGTACATGTCTTGGTGCTTGCCTCGGTACATCAACAGTAACATCTTATGTTGAGTCAACAACAGGTGTTGCAGAGGGCGGCAGAACAGGTCTTACAGCTCTTACTTCTGCAATTCTCTTTATCCTTGCTATTCCTCTTTATCCGATTTTCCTTGCTATTCCTTCATTTGCAACAGCTCCTGCACTCGTATTTGTAGGTCTTCTTATGATTAAGAATGTTACAAAGATGGATTTTGAATCAGACATTGCTGATACAGTCGGCGGTTTCGTAGCAATTATCTTTATGCCGTTTGCATATTCAATAGCAACAGGTATCATGTTCGGTATCCTTACTTGGGTTATTCTCAAGATTGTTACAGGCAAAATCAAAGAAATTCATCCGATTATGTGGGTTGCATTTGCTTTGTTTGCAGTAAGAATTGTAACAATGATTTGCGGTGTATCGTCGTAACTTCATATATAAACTCTGCGGGGGCGTTTTTCGCTCCCGCTTTTTGTGTTTTCTTACAAGTTAAATAGATTATTGTTGTGCAACAGGCTCATTGACATATACAGCCGTTTATGATATGCTTTAATCATATTATTAATATATGAATAGGGTGGTTAATTTGAAAATTTCAACAAAGGGCAGGTATGCGCTCCGACTTATGGTTGACCTTGCTCAGTGTAAACAAGGGGAAAATGTAGCCCTAAAGGAGGTTGCCGCCCGTCAGGGAATATCGCTTAAATACCTTGAACAGATTATTACCGTACTTACAAAGGCAGGTTATGTGCTCAGCACAAGAGGTTCAAACGGAGGATATCGTCTTGCTCATGAACCCGAATATTATACCGTCGGTATGATTTTAAGACTTACCGAGGGCAGTCTTGCACCCGTGGCTTGCCTTGAGGGTAATGAAAATACCTGTGATCGTCGTGAACAATGTTCAACGCTTTTTGTGTGGGAAAAACTCCAGAAGGCTATTGATGATGTTGTTGACAACATTACTCTTGCCGACATTATTGCAAATTCGGCAGATAACTATGTAATTTAATATAATCCGAAAGCATCCTTTACGGGTGCTTTTGTTATTTACACAGCAATTTAGTAGGTAATGCGGTGTTTTGCCGTTTGCAAATGATGTTTTTGAATATTAGTTTTAAAAAATCAGAAAAAATTTCAAATTGACTGCTTAACGGTTGAAATTAAAAAAACGGCTTGAATATCGGCTTTTTCGACCTTTCCAATAATCAAAACCCAGCAAACCTACTAAACCAATAGGAAAGATAAGAAAAAATTTCAAAAAACCTATTGACAAATAAAAAATCTGTGGTATGATATAGACAATCCAATTAAAACCCACCAATCAAATAGGAAATATGGGAAAGGTGATCCAAATGAAAAATCTCAGATTCAAACGATGTTGCAGTAATGCACGAATGTGATACGGGACACATCAAATCCGCAACATAACTTCTGAAATTAAAATTAAAATGAAATGAGGACATTAAAATGAGTAAATTAAGCGAAAGAAATCTTAAATTTGAAACAAAACAGCTTCACATCGGTCAGGAAACAGCAGACCCTGTAACAGACGCAAGAGCAGTTCCGATTTACGCAACTACTTCTTATGTATTCCACAACAGTCAGCACGCTGCAGACCGCTTTGCACTCAAAGATGCAGGTAACATCTACGGCAGACTTACAAACCCGACAGAGGATGTTTTTGAAAAGAGAATCGCAGCTCTTGAGGGCGGCACAGCAGCTCTTGCAGTTGCATCAGGTGCAGCGGCAGTTTCATATGCACTTCAGGCTCTTGCAAAAGCAGGCGACAACATCGTAGCCGCAAAGACAATCTACGGCGGCACATACAACTGGCTTGAGCATACATTCTCAGAGTATGGTGTAACAACAAAGTTCGTTGATCCTGACGAAGAAAACGCATTTGAAAATGCAATTGACGAAAACACAAAGGCTGTTTTCATTGAATCACTCGGTAACCCCAATTCAAATATTATTGATATTGAAGAAGTAGCAAACATTGCCCATTCACACAAGATCCCGCTTGTAATCGACAGCACATTCGCTACACCTTATCTTCTCAGACCGTTTGAGTACGGCGCAGATATCGTTGTTCATTCGGCAACAAAGTTTATCGGCGGTCACGGTACGGCTCTCGGCGGTGTAATCGTTGAAAGCGGTAAGTTTGACTGGGCTGCATCAGGCAAGTTCCCACAGTTCTCAGAGCCTAATGCATCATATCACGGTGCAGTATTTACAGAGGCTGCTCCTGGTGCTGCTCTTGTAACTTATGTTCGTGCCATTCTCCTTAGAGATACAGGCGCTACACTTTCACCGTTCCACGCATTTATGTTCCTCCAAGGCCTTGAAACACTGTCACTTCGTGTTGAACGCCATGTTGAAAATGCACTCAAGGTTGTTGACTTTCTCTCAAAGAACCCGAAGGTAGAAAATGTTAATCATCCTTCACTTCCTGACAGCAAATACAACGCACTTTACAAGAAATACTTCCCGAAGGGTGCAGGCTCAATCTTCACATTTGAAATCAAGGGTGACGCTGAAACTGCAAAGAAATTCATCGACCACCTCGAAGTATTCTCACTTCTTGCAAATGTTGCTGATGTTAAATCTCTTGCAATTCACCCTGCATCAACAACTCATTCGCAGCTCAGCGAGGCAGAGCTTGCAGAACAGGGCATTAAGCCAAACACTATCAGACTTTCAATCGGCACAGAGAATATCGACGATATTATCTATGACCTTCAGGAAGCATTTGATTCACTTGATGACTGATTTTAATTTGTTGAATTTTGAAAGGACTTGATTTTTGTGAGTAAAATATATACAAGTGTAACAGAACTTATCGGCAGAACACCGCTTATCGAACTCGTTAATATAGAAAAGAAATATGACCTCAAGGCAAAGGTTGTTGCAAAGCTTGAACTCTTTAATCCTGCCGGCAGTGTTAAGGACAGAGTGGCAAGAGCTATGGTTGAGGACGCTGAAAAGAGCGGTAAACTCAAAAAGGGTTCAACAATCATTGAACCGACATCAGGTAACACAGGCATCGGTCTTGCATCTGTAGCTACTGCAAAGGGCTACAAGACAATCCTCACAATGCCTGAAACAATGAGCGTTGAGAGAAGAAATCTCCTCAAGGCATACGGTGCTGAAATCGTTCTTACTGACGGTACAAAGGGTATGAGCGGTGCAATTGCAAAGGCTAAAGAGCTTGAAAAGGAAATTGACGGCGGCATTATCCTCGGTCAGTTTGAGAATCCTGCTAACCCTAAGGCTCATTTTGATACAACGGGTCCGGAAATCTGGGAGGATACGGACGGCAATGTTGATTTCTTCGTTGCAGGTGTCGGCACAGGCGGTACACTCAGCGGCGTGGGTAACTTCCTCAAGTCAAAGAAGGCTGATGTAAAGGTTGTTGCAGTTGAGCCGCAGACTTCTCCCGTACTTTCGGAAGGTCACGGCGGTCCCCATAAGATTCAGGGTATCGGCGCAGGCTTTGTCCCGGATACTCTCGATACAAAGGTATATGACGAAATTCTTCCGATTGCTAACGAAGCCGCTTTCTCAAATGCAAATGATATTGCAAAGACAGAAGGTATCCTCGTAGGTATCTCATCAGGCGCCGCTCTTGCAGCCGCAATTGAGCTTGCCAAGCGTGAAGAAAATGCAGGTAAGACAATCGTTGCATTGTTCCCCGACACAGGTGAGCGTTACCTCTCAACAGGCGTATTTAACAGCTAATAAGTAATTGGATTACTTCCCGATATTGACAAAGGACAGCCACACAGACTGTCCTTTGTCTTTTTTTATTGCAACCGTTAATTCGATATGGTACAATTATTTTGTAGGTGAGTTTATGAAAGTTAAAATTTGCGGAATTACATCCGCCGAAGACATTAAGATAGTAAATGCCTGCAAACCCGATTTTGCGGGCTTTGTAATGTTCTTTCCAAAGAGTAAGCGGAATATTTCTCCCAAAACCGCCAAGAGCCTGATTGAAACGCTTGATAAAAATGTTTTGTCGGTTGCGGTAACTGTTTCTCCGACTCTTGAACAGGTGAAAACTGCATACGACTGCGGTTTTGATTACATTCAAATTCACGGTGAGGTTGGAGAAGATGTGCTTTCAAATCCGTATCTAAAGGTAATTCGTGCCTTTAATGTGAGCGACCTTGAAAAGTTTGACGAATACAGAATGAACCCGAACATTGTAGGCTATGTTTTTGACGCACACGAACCCGGCAGCGGAAAAACCTTTGACTGGACAATGCTTGAAAATCTGCCTCGTGATGATAAATTGTTTATGCTTGCAGGCGGTCTGAATCCCGAAACCGTTGCAAAAGCCGTAAAAGCCGTTAAGCCTGACGGAGTTGATGTAAGTTCGGGTGTTGAAAATTCAAACGGTGACGGTAAAGATTTTGAAAAAGTGAAGAAATTTATTATATCTGCTCGAAGTGAAAATTAATAAAACAGTAAAAAAATGTTGACAAACCGTGGTTTTATGTTATAATAAATCTGTTATGTTGTGTACATAACAATCCTTGCGGTGAAAACCGCCATAATGTCCAGAAGGAGGTGCAATATTAATGGCAGTAACAGCTAATTACGAAACAGTAATGATCGTTTCAATGAAGAAGGGCGAAGAAGGTATCCAGGCCATCGTTGAAAAGTTCAAGGCTCTCATTGAGAAGCATGCCACTTTGAAGAATGTTGACGAATGGGGCAAGAGAAAGCTTGCTTACCTTATCAACAAAGAGAGCGAAGGCTATTATGTTCTTTTCGATTTTGAAAGTGAAGCTGAGTTCCCTGCAGAGCTCGACCGTATCTACAAGATCACAGAAGGCGTAATGCGTTCAATGATAATCAAGAAGGAAGTCGAATAATCAATTTGTAGGGGTTAACCCGAACACGAAAGGAAAAGTATGTTAAACAGAGTAATCTTAATGGGCAGAATTACAGCTGACCCTGAATTAAAAACAACAAACACAGGCGTAAGCGTTACAAGCTTCAGCATTGCAGTTGATCGCAACTATGTAAAGCAGGGCGAGGAGCGTAAAGCCGACTTCTTTAACATTGTATGTTGGAGAAGTACAGCGGAATTTGTATGCCGTTACTTTGGAAAGGGTTCTCTCATTGCTGTTGAAGGACAGCTCCAGAGCCGTCAGTTCCAGGCTAAGGACGGTTCAAACCGTTACGTTGTTGAGGTTGTAGCAGACAATGTTTCGTTCACAGGCGAACGCCGTGACAACAATGCAGGCGGCTACAATCAGTCCTATGGCGGCAATCAGTCATACGGTGCTCCGTCTTACGGCGGAAGCCAGGCTTATCATCAGGAACCTGCTCAGCAGGCACCTGCGTCTTATCAGAGCGGTTCAAACTCTGATTTTCAGGATATGCCGTTGGACGATGATTTACCATTTTAACTTCAACTTAATTTAAATAATTCTCATTGAAAGGAGAACTTCATCATGGCAGACAGACCAATGAACCGTGGCAGAAAAGCTCGCAAGAAGGTTTGCGGCTTCTGTGTTGACAAGGTTGAGAATATCGATTACAAGGATATTGCTCGTCTTCGTCGTTATATGTCAGAAAGAGGAAAGATTCTTCCTCGCCGTGTAACAGGTACTTGCGCAAGACATCAGCGTGAGCTTACAGTTGCTATCAAGCGTGCTCGTCACCTTGCTTTGCTTCCTTACACAGCTGACTAATTTAATAACAGCTTTTAACACCGTACATTTTGTGCGGTGTTTTTTTATGCAATAAAAGCAGGGTATTTTTAGTACCCTGCTTTTTTGTTAAAATAAATCGCTGTGTGAACCTGTTCTTGTAAGAAACAGTATCAATTCATCATCTAAATATTCGTAAATTAACAGCCAGTCAGGCTCTAAGTGACATTCATGTTTGCCTTTGTAGTTTCCTATCAGCAAATGGTCACGATATTTGTCCGGAAGAATTTCGTCATTTGCGAGCATATCAATTACTTTCTTCAGAATGTTCAAATCTTTGTTTTGCTTTTTAATTTTTTTAAAATCTTTTTTGAATTGATTTGTGGGTTTGATTATATATTTCATTTATCTAAATCCTCAAATAATTCATCGGCACTGCTATAGCTCTTATAAAGTTCGGGGTGTTTTTTCATTTCTTCAATTTCAGCGAAAGCGGCTTCGGTTTCTGCATTATATTTGCGAATAGTAAACGGAATACCGTTAAATTCAAGCGACTGCTGAATGAAAAGATTGATGGCGGTAGTCATATCAAGTCCTAAAGATGAAAACAGTTCCTGTGCTTTCAATTTTTTATCAGCATCAATTCTGATGTTTATATTTGTCATAGCCATAAAATCATCTCCTTGTTATTATGTTATCACAATGTAATAACATTGTCAACATTATCTTGTGCATATTTTTTGTTAGTTTTTCCTGTAATTAACCTATTGACAAATACCCTTATGGGGTATACAATCATAACTGTAAGATACCTATAGGGGGTATAATAAAAGGGCTTTGAATAATATATCCTATTTTGAAATTATGAGGTTGATATTATGGAGAATAATAAGTGTGAACATTGTGCAAAACACAAGCACCGTACCGAAAAAGAATACAAGTCGCTTGTAAACCGACTTAATCGTATTGAAGGTCAGATACGAGGGATAAAGGGTATGCTTGAAAAAGACGCCTACTGTCCCGATATTCTGGTACAGGTTGCCGCCGCCAATGCGGCACTCAACGCTTTTAACAAGGAGTTGCTTGCTAATCATATCCGCACCTGTGTTGCAGATGACATAAGGGCAGGTAACGATGAAACAATTGACGAGCTTGTCGGTGTTTTGCAAAAGCTAATGAAGTAGGAGAAACTATGACTCAATACAATGTAACGGGCATGAGCTGTGCCGCCTGTGTTGCCCGTGTTGAAAAGGCGGTATCAAAGATTGACGGAGTAAATTCCTGTTCCGTCAGTCTGCTTACAAATTCAATGAGTGTTGACGGTTCAGCTGATTCATCTGCAATTATAAAAGCCGTGCAGAATGCCGGCTATGGTGCGTCTTTGAAAGGCAAAGAGAAAAAATCGCCCAATGCAGAGGATTCTCTCAAAGATACCGAAACACCTAAAATCAGAAAAAGACTTATCGCATCGCTCATTGTCCTTGCAGTGTTGATGTATTTTTCAATGGGACATATGATGTGGGGATGGCCTTTGCCGTCATTTTTTGACAACAACCATATTGCAATGGGACTTGTTCAGCTGATTTTGTCAGGCATAGTGATGGTGATTAATCAGAAATTTTTTGTCAGCGGATTCAAGGGGATTATCCGCCTTGCTCCCAATATGGACACGCTTGTTGCACTTGGTTCAGGTACAGCCTTTGTTTACAGCACAATTGCGTTGTTTATGATGACCGATGCGCAGGTGAGAGGTGACTCGGCGGCGGTTATTTCGTATATGCACGAGTTCTATTTTGAATCAGCCGCAATGATTTTGGCACTCATCACAGTCGGTAAAATGCTTGAGGCTCACTCAAAGGGCAAAACTACCGACGCTCTCAAAGGCTTGATGAAACTTGCACCAAAGACTGCTACGATTGTAGTTGACGGTGTTGAAAATACTGTTCCGATAGAGCAGGTGAAAAAAGGCGATATATTCGCAGTTCGTCCGGGTGAGAGTATTCCTGTTGACGGAGTTGTTATTGACGGTGAAAGTGCCGTCAATGAATCAGCGCTGACGGGTGAAAGCGTTCCTGTTGACAAGCTTGTAGGCGATACGGTTTCAGCCGCAACAATCAATCAGTCGGGATATATCCGCTGTGAGGCTACGAGAATCGGTGAGGACACAACGCTGTCGCAGATTATTAAAATGGTCAGTGATGCGTCAGCCACCAAAGCACCTATCGAAAAAATTGCCGACAGGGTATCGGGTGTGTTTGTTCCTGCGGTAATCACAATTGCCGTGATTACTGCAATCGTGTGGCTGTTGCTCGGTCAAAGTGTAGGATTTTCGCTTGCAAGAGCCATTTCCGTTCTTGTAATCAGTTGTCCGTGTGCATTGGGACTTGCAACTCCTGTTGCGATTATGGTCGGCAACGGTGTCGGTGCAAAGAACGGAATCCTCTTTAAAACCGCAGTTTCGCTTGAAACAGCCGGCAGAATTGACACGGTTGTTCTTGACAAAACAGGCACGGTTACCAAGGGTGAACCCGCCGTTACCGATATTGTTACAGTCGAAAATATCTCGGAAACCGAGCTTTTGAAAACAGCCGTTGCTCTTGAAAAATCAAGCGAACATCCGCTTGCAAAGGCAATTGTAGTTTATGCAAATGACAGACATATTATCGGCGATGCCGTTACTGAGTTCAATGCCGTAACGGGTAACGGACTTACCGCAAAAATCGGCTCAGAAAGCGTTTACGGCGGCAATTACAGATATATTTCACAATTTGCTGAAATTTCATCAGACGAAAAAGCAAAGGCTGAACAGCTTGCGGAAGAAGGCAAAACTCCGCTGTATTTCTGTAAGGGAAATAAATTTCTCGGTATTATTGCTGTTGCAGACATAATAAAAGAGGACGGCAAACAGGCTGTTAATGAACTCAAAAATATGGGTGTGCGTGTTGTAATGCTTACGGGCGATAACGAAAAAACCGCAAAAGCCGTTGCGAAAAACGCAGACATTGATGAAGTTGTTGCAGGAGTTCTTCCTGACGGCAAGGAAAAGAATGTAAGAGAACTGAAAAAAAACGGCAAGGTTGCAATGGTCGGTGACGGCATTAACGATGCGCCTGCCCTCACAAGCGCAGACTTGGGTATTGCAATCGGAGCGGGAACGGATGTTGCAGTTGATGCGGCAGATGTTGTACTCGTAAAGAGCCGCCTTGCAGATGTTCCTGCAACAATCAGACTCGGCAGAGCAACACTCCGTAACATTCACGAAAACCTTTTCTGGGCATTTATTTACAATGTAATCGGTATTCCGCTAGCCATGGGTGCATTTATCAATCTTTTCGGCTGGCAGTTAAATCCGATGTTTGGTGCGGCGGCAATGAGCCTTTCAAGCTTTTGCGTTGTAACAAACGCATTAAGGCTTAATTTTGTTAAGGTTCACAGCTCAAAGCATGACAGAAAAATAAAACATAAAAATAAAAAGGAGAATAAAACCATGGAAAAAATAATGAAAATCGAAGGTATGATGTGTCCGCATTGCGAGGCAACAGTAAAGAAAACTCTTGAGGCAATTGACGGTGTTGAATCGGCAGAAGTAAGCCACGAGAAAGGCTCAGCCGTTCTTACAATGTCAAAAAATGTTGAAGATTCCGTTCTTAAAAAAGCAGTAGAGGACGCAGGATACAAAGTAAATTGAAAATTTAAAATGTAAAATTGAAAATTAAGGTCGGGAAGAGAGTGTGTAAAATGAAATGCTCTGTTTCCCGACCTTTGTTTTATTGTATGTAAAATTGTGCAAAATAATGACAGCGTAATTATAATTGCTTGACTTTGTAATTTGTATGTGATATTATACATATACAGATATAAAGGAGTTGATTTTATGGCAACAACAAATCTGAATGTCAGAGTTGATGAAAATCTTAAAAAAACAGCTGACACATTGCTTAACGAACTTGGTTTGAATATGTCAACAGCAATCAATATCTATCTCAAACAAATTGTCAGGGAGAACGGCATACCGTTTGAAATCAAACTTGATAAGCCAAATGCAGAAACCTTGCAGGCTATGCAGGATGTCAGAGAGGGCAAAAATCTTCACGGTCCTTTTGGTTCTGTAAGCGAGCTTATGGAGGCCTTGAATGCTGACGATTAAGTATCATACCCTGTTTAAAAAGGATTTTAAAAGAATAAAAAAGCGTGGTTATGATATTTCAAGGCTTGAAAAGATAGTTGAATTGCTTGCGAATGAAGTACCGTTGCCCGAGCAATTCAAAGATCACAATCTTTCGGGTAATTATAACGGCTTTCGAGAATGTCACATTGCACCCGATTGGTTGCTCATTTATCAAGTAAACAACAACGAGCTCGTTCTTGTTTTGTCAAGAACAGGTTCACATAGCGATTTATTCTGAACTTAATATTTTAAATTAGGGCACTTTGCAGAAATGCAGAGTGCTTTTTCTGTATAAAATGCAACAAAGATATTGTTCTACATAAGAAAAAACGGAGTAACCAAAACCGATTACTCCGTAAATTCAATGTTAAATTACATTTTGTTTGCAAGGGCTCTTTCAAGCCAGATGTCTGCAATATCCATAGCAAGGAACAATCCCTTTTTCTCGCTTGACTTAACAAGCTGTTTTCTCGGTGAAAGATAAGGGTCTGTAGCCATTAGCTGAACTGTTACCTTATCGGCAATCTCAGTTCCGTTGACATCCTTTTTGCTTTTGATTTGCATTCTTATAACATACGGTTCTTCCATACTGCCGTAGTAAATCTCGTCATTGCAACGAACGAGCGGTCTGCCCTTGTAAGTCGAAAATTTCTTTTCGGTCTTTTTGGTATCTGCCACAAGGCATCATCCTTTCTTAAACATTAAGATACGATTTTACCAGTGCTTCAAGTAGGTCGTCACGGTCGATCTTGCTGATGATGTTGCGAGCGTTATTATATGTTGTAATATAGGTCGGATCCTCGCTTAAAATATATCCCACAATCTGATTAATAGGGTTATATCCTTTTTGGCGGAGGGCATCATAAACGATTGTAAGCCCTGCTTTTATCTGGTCATCTTTTTCCTCACCAAGAGAAAAAATCATTGTTTTATCCAACATACTGAAACACCTCCTATTCTGCTACTATACCATATTTCAAAGTAAATTTCAAGCACTTTTTAATAAATATGCCTAATTTATGTTATTTCAATGTCAAAAACATTGCTTTGTGTGATAAAACAGCAGTAATATTTTTTAATTTTATCTTATGCTTGTCAGATTATGTCACAAAAAGGGGACGGAAAAACCGCCCCCATAATTTTTAGCCTCTGAGCTTTACTCCGTTTTCAGAAAGATTTGAAATTATCTTGTCCATAATCTTCTGAACCTCGGCTGATGAAAGTGTTCTTTCATTTGATGAGAACTCAAAGCGGATTGTTACGCTGTGAACTGTATCTGTGTCATATGTGTCAACAATCTTTGTGCTTTTGAGAATCTCTCCGCCTTCGTTTTTCCAGCACTCTGCAAGGTGTGAGAAGAACATTCCCTGAGGAACTTCAACGCTGATGTCGTAGTCCATCGGCGGGAACTTTGACGGTTCGTCATAAACAATCGGAGCGGCCTCTGTGTTTGCATAAGCGTTCACATCAATTTCTGCAAATACGATTGCGGCTTTTTTGTCAATCTTCTTGTTTACTGTCGGATGAACAATGCCGATTGTACCGATATTTCTGCCGTCAAGGCATACCGAATAGAGGTTTACGGGGTGTTCGTAGCTGTGAGTCGGTTCAGCCTTTTCAAATGTGAGAGCCTTGTGCTTGATTTCATCTGTTACGACTGCGAGAATGTCACGGAGTTCAAAATAGATGTCCTTAACATTTCTTGTCTTGCTGTAAAGTGTGATTGCAAGCTTTTTGTTTTCAATGCAAAGACCGTTTTCATCAAGACCGTTTACAACTCTGCCGATTTCAAAAATACCGAAATCGTTTGAGAATGAAAGGTTTGATTTAATCTGACAAAGCTGTGTGGGAACAATTGAATTTCTTAATGTTTCAATATTCGGGTTAGTTGCGTTTGCAAGCTTAACATTATCCTCAACAGGAATGTCAATTGCCTTGAGTTCATCGTTGTATGCCCATACATATGAGTGAAGTTCGTGGAGATTGTATCTCTTAACGAGCATATCCTTGATTTTGTTTTCCGTAGTTTTAACAACGCTTGCTCTTACGGGGTAGAGGGGAGAGCGTGTTGTGTGAATTTCAAAGTTGTCATAGCCGTAAATACGGGTGATTTCTTCAATGATGTCAGCCTTGATTGTAACATCCTTTGTTGCTCTCCAGCTTGGAACCGTTACGCTGAAGTTATCGTTGTTGAGCTCAACCTTAAAGCCGAGGCTTTCGAGTGTTGCAACAATTCTGTCGTTGCTGATTTCAATGCCTGTGTAGCGGTCAACAAAGTTTTTGTCAAAGTCAAGAACAACTGTGTCATACCTGAATGCGTACTCGTCTGTGAGCGAAGAAACAACCTTGATGTCGCTGTCATACTTTTTGAGAAGATATACAAATCTTGCAATTGCAGTAACAGTCATTTCAGGATCAAGACATTTTTCATATCTCATTGATGCGTCTGTTCTGTGAGCAAGTCTTACTGTTGACTTTCTTACGGATACTGCGTTGAATGTTGCAGATTCAAGTGTGAGAGTAGTTGTATCGTCAACAATTTCCGAATCGAGACCGCCCATGATGCCGGCAATTGCTACAGGAGTGTTGCCGTTGCAAATCATAAGTGTGTTTTCGTCAATGTTTCTTTCAACACCGTCAAGTGTTTTGAAAGTGAAGGGCTTGTCAAAACGCTTGATTCTGATTTTTTCAACCTTTCTTGAATCGAAAGCGTGCATCGGCTGTCCCATTTCAAGCATAAGATAGTTTGTAAGGTCGGCAAGATAGTTTATTGCTCTCATACCGCAGTAGAAAAGACGGATTCTCATATTTACGGGACTTACATTGCGGTTGATGTTCTCAATCTGTAAGCAGCTGTATCTCTGACAGAGAGTGTCCTCAATCTTCATATCAATCTTTTTAAGACCGTCATATGCCTTTAAATCGTCAAGGTCAAGAGGTTTAAGCTCTCTGCCTGCAAGTGCGGCAAATTCTCTTGCGATTCCGTAGTGTCCCCAAAGGTCGGGTCGGTTTGTAAGCGACTTGTTATCAACCTCAAAAACGATATCGTCAATTTCATAAATGTCTTTAAGGTCTGTGCCGTTTTTAACATCATCAGTAATTTCCATGATGCCGGAGTTGTCATCGCTGATACCGATTTCAGCCTCACTGCAGCACATACCGTTTGATGTAAAGCCGGCAAGAGCTCTTGGTGTAATCGTGATTTCGCCGATTTTAGCGCCAACCTTTGCAAAAGCGGTTTTAAGACCGACTCTTACATTCGGAGCACCGCAGACAACATCAATAAGTTCATCTTCGCCTGCATCAATTTTGAGGAGATGAAGCTTCTTTGAATCGGGATGATTTTCAACCGACTTAATTTCACCTACAACAATACCGCTGATTTCACTGCCCTTGCGGAGAATATCGTTTTCAACCTCGGCTGTGGAAAGAGAAAATTTGCGGATAAGTTCAATTTTATCAAGACCGCTCAAATCAACAAAGTCCTGAATCCAGTTCATAGATAAAAACATTTTGTATCTCCTCTCTTATTCGTCATCAGTAAACTGTGAAAGTGCTTTAAGACTGCCGCTGTTAAGGTCACGGATATCCTTGATTCCGTACTTCATCATTGCAAGTCTTGTAAGACCGAGACCAAACGCAAAGCCTGTGTATTTTTCGGGATCAATTCCGCCCTCACGCAGAACATTGGGATGAATCATACCGCAGGGGCATAGCTCAAGCCAGCCGCTGTGCTTACATGACGGACAACCCTCGCCGCCGCAGATAAGACAGCTGATGTCGAGTTCAAAGCCCGGTTCAACGAATGGGAAAAAGCCGGGGCGAAGTCTTACCTTGATATCCTTTTTGAATACCTCGGAAAGCATTGTTTTCATAAAGTAGATAAGGTTTGAAATTGAAATGTCCTTGTCAACCATAACCCCCTCCATCTGGAAAAATGTGTTTTCGTGACAAGCGTCCGTAGCCTCGTTTCTGAAGCATCTGCCGGGGAAGATGGCTTTTATAGGTGTGCCGTTTTCAATAAGTCCCTTGCCGTACTTTTTAAGAATTGCGTTCTGTGCGGCTGATGTGTGTGACTTTAAAAGCTGACCGTTGTCAAGGTAGTAAGTGTCCTGCATATCTCTTGCGGGGTGGTGCTTAGGAATGTTAAGAGCCTCAAAGCATTCATAGTCGGTTACGATTTCGGAGTAGTCCTCAATGTTGAATCCCATTGATGAGAAAATCTTTTCGCATTCTCTCTGAACAAGGGTGATTGGGTGATAAGAACCCCTTGCAAGTGCAACAGGCGATGTAATGTCAAACTGCGGCATCAAGGCGATTTCACGCTGAATTTCCTTTTCTTTAAGTTCCGCAAGTCTTTCTTCAATAAGCTGTGCGGCCTGTGCTTTAAGCTTGTTTACCTCAGCACCGAAAGTTTTTCTTTCCTCATTGGGAAGGTCTTTCATACCCTTTAAAAGAGCCGTGATACTGCCCTTTTTGCCAAGATAAGAAACTCTGATTTTATCAAGGTCGGTCAAATCTTGTGTTTCGCCGAGTCTTGACTTGATTTCGTCTTTTAAACTTAATAATTTCTCGTTCATAAATTACCTCCGTAAAAATAATAAAGCCCTGCGTAAAATCAATTACGCAGGGACGAAATAATCCGTGGTACCACCCTGATTTTTGCATCAAAGCAAACACTCCCGAAAGCAGACACTTTCACAACCTGTAACGGAGTCAGCCGTTGAGATCTACTGAAAATTTCAACCTCACCACTCGGAAGGGAACTTCACACCTGCAACACCGTTGTATGCTTTCAGCCTCGGCACACATTCTCTTTGACGGTATCACGCAAACGCTACTTTCTTCGTCATCATGTTATCTTTTTCTATGATAACACCAAAACATTTTTTTTGCAAGAGTTTTTGTATCTTTTGTTGAAAAATACAACAGCCTGTGATATCATATGAAATATCAATCATAAAGGAGAAAATACATTGAATAATTTTAACGAACAGGTTGTAAGACGGGTTAACAAACCTAAAAATCTGATTATAAAAATTGTTTCGGTACTTTTGCTTATTTTAGTGCCGACAACATTGTTTTTACTTGCTTTTGCAACAATTGCATATCTTATCTATGTGGCTTTTTTCGTGTTTATAGGCGGAATTTATGTTGTTTGGTATGTGTTCAGTATTCAGAAGGTCGATTTTGAATATTCGGTTTCGGGAAATGAACTTGAAATTGCAAAGGTTGTTGCATTGCGCAAAAGAAAAACCATGTGCAAGGTTCAGATTAACGAGATTGAAAGACTTGAAAAAGACGATACCGAAATCAAGAAGATGAGATTTCTCAAAACTTTTATCGCCGCAAGAGATATTGACTCCAAGGACGAAAACTATTTCGCTGTTTTCAACAGTCCTGCATACGGCAGATGTCTTCTTGTTTTTACTCCGAACGAGGATATTCTCAACGGTATGAAACCGCACCTCAACAAGAATATTGTGGTTCAGTTATTCTATAAAAGAAAAATGAGTTGATTGTATGACAGTAACAGATGTAAATGTTGTAAAAAGTGCAATTTTTGAACGCCCCGATGATGCAAACAAGGGAACTTTGGGTTCATTGCTCTGCGTTTGCGGAAGCTACGGAATGGCAGGGGCGGCGGTTATGTCGGCAAAGGGTGCGTTAAGAACGGGCATAGGTCTTGCAAAATGTGCCTTGCCGAGAAGTATATACCCGATTGTTGCCCAAACGATTCTTGAGAGCGTTTACTATCCTCTCAGCGAAAATGCAGACGGCAGAATCTCAAAGGTAAATGTTCCGTTTTTAGTCAGCGAATCGTGCAAATCCTCTGCAACTCTTGTCGGTTGCGGACTCGGTGTGTGCGACGATACATTAAAAATTGTATTTTCTTTAATAGAAAATTCCACAACACCGCTTGTGCTTGACGCAGATGCACTCAATTGTGTTGCAAAACAGCCTGAAATTCTTTTAAGGAAAAAAGCGCCGATTATAATTACTCCTCACCCGGGCGAAATGTCAAGACTTACAGGTCTTGCAACTCCGCTTGTAAATGCGGAAAGGGAGAGAGTTGCCCTCGATTTTGCACAAAAGTACGGTGTTGTAACCGTTCTCAAAGGAGCAGGAACGGTAATTGCCTCGCCAAACGGCAAGGTGCTTGTGAACCCGACAGGCAATTCGGGAATGGCAACAGGCGGCAGCGGTGATGTGCTTGCAGGAATGACCGCATCAATTATTGCTCAGGGCGCAAGTGCGTTTTCATCAGCCGCAGCGGCAGTATATCTCCATGGTCTTGCAGGCGACATTGCCGCCGAAAAATACGGCAAAATCTCAATGCTCCCCACAGACCTGATAAATTGTATTCCCCTTGCCTATAAGCGTTGCGGATTTTGATTTAAAATACAAGTAGAAACGGGAATCTTTTTGCGAAAAAAGTTGTGAAAATGATGACGATTTTGTTGGGGCAGATATTATCCGCCCGCAAGTAACAGCTCAAAATTTATATTAAGTCAGATTATATAAATGTCACAAAATTACTTTTATGCAGTAGTGTGAGGTAATGTTTTGCATATAACTCTGTTTATGGAGGCGAATAAAAATGATGCCGACAAGAGCGGAAGCTGAAAAAATATTAGAAGAAGCTGAACAATGTAATTCGGGTCCTTGGGTAAATCACAGTCGCATTACAGCAAAATGTGCTGAAAAGATTGCGGAATTATGTGAAAATTTGGATTCGGAAAAGGCATACATATTAGGGTTACTCCATGATATTGGCAGAAAGTTTGGTGTTAGGCATTTAGGTCATGTTTATGACGGATATACATATATGATGTCATTGGGATATGATGAGGTCGCAAAAATTTGCCTGACACATTCGTTTAATAATTCAACCGTAAAGGAATACATTGGTAAATTCGATGTTTCTGATGAAGAACTTGAATTGATAGAAACTGCTCTTGCTAAAGTGAATATGGATGATTATGACAAATTAATTCAGTTATGCGATGCATTGGCAGGCAGTGGCGGTGTGTTGAATATTGAAGATCGTATGATAGATGTAAAACAAAGATATGGTTATTACCCACAAGAAAAATGGAATTCAAACATAAGATTAAAAAATTATTTTGAGAAAAAAACAGGAAATAATATATACAAAACAGTTAATCAATCGTAAGTTGAATTGTTCTTTATAAGAATAAAAAGCGTTACTCATTTTGATTTGGTTTTGCAACTAAATCAATGGACGGTCACTGACAGCCGTTACAAATTTTTTACACAACAAAACTTGATTTTAATTCAAAACGGTGTTATAATCACCGTGAAAAAGAATTTAAGGAGGCGAACAGTATGGACAGTTGTGATAGTCGAAGTCGAAGTACACATAACGATGGATACAGACTTGGAAGCTATTTCAGGTGTCTGTAGGTGCGCCGTTTTTAAGCAGTAAATAATCATAAAGCCTTTACCCATCGTTACAAACTATTCACAGCTTATTTTTGTGACAGTTAATGTTACGATGGGCTTTTTACGCCCTTTTTTAGTGAAAAGGAGGCTAAATGATGAAAAATAAAGTATTAAAAGAACCAATCTATACAGAAAGAATTGTAAATGCAGTCAAGCTGTCTTGTTCAATGGAAGAGATGCGCAACAAGCTGAAGAATTACCATGACAATGACATTGCGCAAAGTTTTGAGTTTTTAAACAGAGCCGAAAGAAATCTTTTGTACAGCGCTCTTGATGCAAAATGGCTTGCTGAAATTATTTCTTACATTGATAACCCGTCACAGTATATCGAAGAAATTGAAATTGATAAATTGGCTGAAATCGTGAACGAAATGGATGCCGATGATGCTGTTGACCTTTGGCGTGATATTGATGAAAGTGTAAAAATAAAGCTTCGTCCGATGATTGATGATGAAACCAAAACGGACATCAGGCTAATCTATTCCTATGACGATGACGAAATCGGAAGTTTGATTACAACAAACTATATATGTATCAGGGAAAATCTTACAATCCGTGAAGCAATGCACGAGCTTGTAAGACAGGCGGGCGAAAATGATAATATTTCAACAATATATGTGGTTAATGACAAGGGTTGCTTTTGCGGTGCGATTGATTTGAAGGATTTGATTGTCGCAAGAGAAAATGTTGAATTGAAAACCCTCATAAGCTACGCATATCCCTACTTGTACGATAACGAGAAAATTTCCGACAGCGTTGTGAAGATAAAAGATTACGCTGAGGATTCGCTTCCGGTTCTTAACAGGAAAAAGAAAATGGTCGGCATTATCACCGCACAGGATGTCATTGAAACGGTTGATGACGAAATGGGCGACGATTATGCAAAGCTTGCCGGCTTGTCCTCGGAGGAAGACCTGAACGAAACTACAAAGGAAAGTATGAAAAAGCGTCTTCCGTGGCTGATTATTCTTCTGTTTCTCGGAATGGGCGTTTCGGCAGTAGTAGGTGCTTTTGAAGGCGTTGTGGCTGTTTTGCCTGTTGTAATTTGCTTTCAGTCTTTAATTCTCGATATGGCTGGAAATGTCGGCACTCAGTCGCTTGCCGTTACAATACGAGTGTTAATGGATGAAAAATTAAACGGTAAAGACAAGCTTAAACTGACGCTTAAAGAGATGAAAATAGGTTTCTGCAACGGCGGACTGCTCGGTGTGTTCGCACTTGTCTGTCTGGGAGTTTATATAGTTCTGTTTAAAGGCTATGCAATCGGAACGGCATTTTTAATTTCGGGATGCGTCGGTGTTGCATTGCTTGTTTCAATCATTATTTCAAGCCTTGTCGGAACTTTAGTTCCTATATTCTTCAAGAAAATTAAAGTTGATCCTGCAGTTGCTTCGGGTCCGCTCATCACTACAGTGAACGATTTGGTTGCAGTTGTAACCTATTACGGACTTGCATGGCTGTTTTTAATTCAGCTCATGCATGTAGTTTAAGGAGGGCAATATGAAAATATTAGTGATTAATTGCAGTCCTGTGAGAAATGGAGCTACAGCAGAAATTGTAAATACAGTTAAACAGTGCGTTGAAAATGAAAATACAGTAAAGACCGTATGCATAGATGATTATGAAATAAAGGTGTGCAGAGGTTGCCGTAAATGTCACAAAACTGCTGAATGTTTTCAAAAAGATGATGTTACAAAATTGATGGAAACATATGATTGGGCAGACAAAATTGTTTCGGTTTCTCCGTCTTATTGGGCTGATATTCCGGGTCAGTTCAAGGTGTTTATAGATAGGTGTACCCCTTGGTGCAATACGCATGAGCCACACGCAAAATTATTAAGTGGTAAAAAGGGATACACAATTGCGTTAAGAACCGGTCCGAGTATGCCTGAGTGCGAAAGAATTATTAGCAGTATAGAACATTTTTACGGACATTTGAAAATTGAGCCTTGCGGAAAATTAGGATTGTGCGGAGTTGAATATAAAGAAGATTTAGAAAACAGATTGGAAGAAATAAAAGACTTCTGCAATTTAATTAAAGAACAGTAAATATTTCAATTATCAATTTCAAACAACACACTTATTTGTACAATGTATTAAAAATTTCACGGGACATATAATGTATCGGGAGGTGTCTTATGGCACGGAAAATCTTGATTGCATTATGTGTCCTTTTTGTTATGCCCGTTTTTGTCATTACGGGGTGTGATGAAGTGCAGGAAAATCTCACTCCGAAATCCTCGTTTATTGCCGATTTCAGCTGTGAATACAGAAAAATGAACATCACGGGAAAGCTGTCTGCAAGCGGTAAAAAACTCATCAACATTTCGCTTGATTCTCCGAACACGGTCAGCGGTTTGTCGGTTACATACAAGGGTTCGGATATTGAAATTTCAAGGGAGAATATGATTTGTTCCGCCGATGAAGCGTACATTCCCGAAAGCAGTTTTCCTAACATTACAAAAGAAATTTTATACGGAATTGCAGACGGCAGGGCGGTTTTTGAGGGAAAGTGCGAAGATGTGTGTACATACAGACTTGATTCAGCGTTCGGCAAAGCCGTTGTCAGCACAAATTTAAAGGGCTGTATAAGCAAAATCAGCGTTGACGGCGAAGATTACGAAATGGTGCTTTCCGATGTGAAAGATGCAAACGGCTGAACCGATTCACAAATTTTACGCTCAAAAATATTATGTAATAGCTGTATAAAAGCTTTTGGAAAGGCAAAAATACAAGTAAACAATTATTTGGAGCGTGAAAGCCTTGAATATACGAAGAGGAGATATCTATTATGCCGACCTGAGTCCTGTTGTAGGCTCGGAGCAGGGCGGAATCAGACCTGTACTCATCGTTCAGAATAATGTCGGAAACCGATTCAGTCCGACTGTAATCGCCGCCGCAATTACAAGTCAGCAGTCAAAGGCGAATTTGCCTACCCACATTCCATTGCACGCCGACAGCTCGGGACTCGCCAAAGACAGCGTTGTTTTGCTTGAACAGGTACGAACAATCGACAAAAAACGGCTCAAAGAAAAAATGGGTACTGTTGATGAAAATTCTATGAACGAAATAAATAACGCAATATCAATCTCGTTCGGTCTTAACGCATAATTCCGCATTACATACGGATAATGCTAAAAAAGAAAATAAACAGACAACAAAACGGTCGGTTCAGCTTGAAAAAAACTCTAAGCCAACCGACCGTTGTTTGTTGTGTGACTTTACTTCTATGCTACATTATAAGCGTGTATGTAGCACGAAAGTAAACTTATTATTCTGTAAAACAATTAAAAATCATCTTTTTCCTGCATAGACATTTTTTATGTTTCTTTCGGAATATTGAATTAGGTTGAATAGTGACGGGGCGTCTTTTTCAAAATAGACTGAAATTACATCAGGAGAGAGGGTGAGGGTAAGCTTATCATTTTCAATAAGTTCGTTGATGAGTTCAAGGTCAAGAATCATTGATGCACCTGTAAGATTTCTGTAGCGATTCCTGTCAAGGGAAAACATAGTTTGTGAGTTGCTCTTTTCGGAGTTATAAATTGTGCGGAAAATTACATATTCGGCGCTCATAAGGTAGTTGCTGACTGCGTTTGTAAGGTGCTTGTTGCCGATTTTTGCAAGCAAATCGTAGATTACCGAGGTGGTGTTCATCAAAAGACTGCGGTTTATTTTATTGATCATACTGCCTTTTTCGGTATTGATGACAACTTCTTTTTCGGCAGCCTCAAAAGGATCGGCTGTGAAATTTCTCTGTACGGTTCTGCCGAGAAGATAATCGGTTGAAACACCGTAGTATTCGGCTGTTTTTACGAGAAAATCAAGACCGCATTCACGGATTCCCTTTTCATAATGTGACAAAAGTGCCTGCGAAATTCCCATATCGCCTGCAACCTGTTTTTGACTCAAACCTCTTTCTTTACGAAGAAATGTTATAATTCTCGGAAAATCTTTGTTCAAGACTTGACACCTCATTTTTAAAGATAGTATAATTAACTTGATTGTCAGAAAAAGCAAAGCAGAATTTGCTCTAATAATATATAGTGCATTGAAAGCATTTACAGCAATATACTTTCTATACAGACAGTATAGTACAAAATTTACTTTTTGTAAATAATTAAGTGCCGATTTGCTGAAAGTCGGTTTATGGGAGAAGTTATGAAATCATACATAATTCATTTTATAAGACACGGTTCGATTGATGATACACTTGCGGGGAAATATATCGGAACAACAGACGCTCCGCTTTCCGACAGGGGCAGAATGGATTTGAGAAAACTCGATTATGAGTACAAATATCCGGGTACGCAGGTTGTGTTCACAAGTCCGTTAAAGCGTTGTACCGAAACCGCAAAAATTCTTTATCCCGAACAAAATCCGCTTGTTATCGACAACCTTTCCGAATGTAATTTCGGTGAATGGGAGGGCAAAACTGCCGATGAGCTGAAAAACGATCCCGATTTTGAAAAGTGGCTCGCAGGCGATTCTTCCGTAAAACCTCCGAGGGGGGAGAGCAATGCCGATTTTACACGCAGAGTATGCAAAATGTTTGAAAGCATTGTTGAGGGACTTATGAAAACAGGTACTACCGAAAGCGTAATTGTCACTCACGGCGGTGTTATTATGACCTTGCTTGCAGTCTACGGACTTCCGCAGGCAAAACCGTTTGAATGGACAATGGACAACGGTTTCGGCTATTCACTCAGAGTTACTCCCGTACTTTGGCAGAGGGATAAAGTCTGTGAAGTTTTTCAGACGATTCCGCTTCCGTCGGAGAATGACTGATTTTTTGAAACTTTGGCAGAATTGTAGCACAGTTTACAATCTTTTGCCGTATATTGTGGGATAATATCCATTGATAAACAATTGATTAAGGAGATATAAAAATGGCAGATTATAAAATTACTCTTTTAAAGGGCGACGGTATCGGTCCTGAAATCGTAAATCAGGCTGTAAAGGTTCTTGATTGTGCCGCTGAAAAATTCGGTTTTGGTGTTACATATGACGAGGCACTTCTCGGCGGTTGTGCTATTGACGCAACAGGCGTTCCGCTCCCCGATGAAACAGTTGCAAAGTGTAAGGCGTCGGACAGCGTGCTTCTCGGTGCGGTAGGCGGTCCTAAGTGGGATTCACAGCCGGGTAACAACCGTCCCGAGGCAGGACTTCTCGGTATCAGAGGCGCACTCGGACTTTTCGCAAATCTTCGTCCGTCAGTTATTTTCGGACCGCTCAAGAGTGCATCACCTATCAAGGATGAAATCATCGGAGGCAACCTCGATGTTATGATTGTTCGTGAGCTTACAGGCGGTATCTACTTCGGCGAAAGAGGAAGAAAAGAGGTAAACGGTCAGCCTGCGGCTTGGGATACGGAAATGTACACAATCGGTGAGGTTGAAAGAATTGCAAGAGTTGCTTTTGACCTTGCTATGAAGAGAAATAAAAAGCTCACAAGCGTTGATAAGGCAAATGTTCTTGAGTCATCAAGACTTTGGAGAGAAACAGTTAAGAGAGTTGCCGAGGATTATCCCGAGGTTGAGCTTAACCATATGTATGTTGACAACTGCGCTATGCAGCTTGTAAGAAATCCCCGTCAGTTTGATGTTATTCTCACATCAAATATCTTCGGTGATATTCTTTCTGACGAGGCATCAATGATTGCCGGCTCAATCGGTATGCTCGCATCTGCAAGCCTTTCGGGCAGCAAGCTCGGTCTTTATGAGCCTATTCACGGTTCTGCTCCTGACATTGCGGGTCAGAATATCGCAAATCCGCTTGCTACAATTCTTTCTGTTGCAATGATGCTCCGTTATTCACTTGATCAGAGCGAGGCGGCAGATGCAATTGAGGCAGCTGTTGCAAAGGTTCTTGAAACCTACCGTACGCCCGATATCTATGAAGAGGGTTTCACAAAGGTTGGCTGTGACGAAATGGGCGACCGTGTTTGTGAAGCACTTTAATTGGTGAACGGTATGCAGCTTTTCGATATGCACTCTCATATTCTTCCGGGTATAGATGACGGTGCAAAAACGGTTGAGGACAGTCTGGAGTTGCTCTCCTGTCTTAAAAATCAGGGAGTAACGAATGTTTGTCTTACACCTCATTTTTATACAAATGAAATCAGCCTTGAAGATTTTATTGCCGAGAGGGCGGAAAAGTTTGAAAAATTCAAGCCGCACATTCCAAACGGTATGAATATCGTTCTCGGAACAGAGGTTTATGTTACAAAGTATCTTTTCAACAATGAAAATATCAAAGGTATAAACTACGGAAATTCAAACTATATTCTCACTGAGTTTCCGTATAATGCAACATTTTCGGACAATTCGTATGAAATGCTCGACAGGCTTATGAGCGAACAGGGACTTATTCCCGTAATTCCTCATGTTGAGCGTTACAGCTTTCTTGTTGACAATCCTGATGTGATTGAAGATTTAAAACGGCTCGGTGTTGTTATTCAGACAAATATTTCAAATTACACAAAGAAAGCTCCGATGATGAAACGCCGCAGAATGTTAAAGCTTGTAAGTGCGGGACTTATCGACATTATCGGTACGGACGCACATTCATTCAATCATAATACACCTGAGCTTTATTCCGATGCAATCGAATGTATTGCCAAAAAATGCGGTCGGCAGGCGGTTGACAGATTGATGAAAAACAGCGAAAAAATCTTCAATGCCGCAATCGGCTGATATATTGCAAAATAATAATCACACAAATAAAAAACGATTGATTTCCTTTCGGATTTCAATCGTTTTTTTGTGGGCTAATCCCACGGTATAATCGGGAGCGGCAAAAAAATGCCCGACTTTTACGGAGTCGGGCAGATGTATGATTTTAAGTTAATCAGCCTTCACAGCCACAGCTGTCACATTCGGGAACATTGCCCACGATTGGCTCGGGATCAACGCCTCTTCTTTTGTAGTAGTCCGAAACAGCTGCCTTGATTGCCTGTTCTGCAAGAACAGAGCAGTGAACCTTGACAGGCGGAAGTCCGTCAAGAGCCTCCATAACCGCCTTGTTTGTGAGCTTGAGAGCGTCATTGATTGACTTGCCCTTGATAAGCTCTGTTGCCATACTGCTTGTTGCAATAGCTGCACCGCAGCCGAATGTTTTAAATTTTACATCAGTGATGATATCGTTATCAACCTTAATGTACATTTTCATAATATCGCCGCATTTTGAGTTACCGACCTCGCCGATGCCGTCTGCGTTTTCAATTTCGCCTACATTTCTCGGATTAGCGAAATGATCCATTACTTTTTCCGAATAAGCCATTTTAATCCTCCTGAATATATTGTTGCCGAATATCTATTCAATTCTATACGAATTTTATCTGGTTGTCAATCAGCCCTGAGCTTCCTGCTTTTTAATTTTTTCCCAAAGAGGTGACATACTTCTGAGGTATGAAACAATTTCGGGAACGATTTCAAGAATATAATCAATATCTTCCTCTGTATTGTCGTCAGAGAATGAAAGTCGCATACTGCCGTGAGCAATCTCGTGGGGAAGACCGATTGCAAGAAGTACATGGCTTGGATCAAGACTGCCCGATGTACATGCAGAACCCGATGATGCAGAAACACCCTTGAGGTCAAGTCTTAAAAGAAGGCTTTCACCCTCAATGCCCTCAAAGCACATATTGACATTGCCGGGGAGTCTGTGAACTCTGTCACCGTTGATTCTTGAACGCTCAATCTTTAAAAGACCGTCGATAAGTCTGTCACGCATCTTTTCAAGCCTTGCGTTTCTTTCATCCATACCGTCAACTGCAAGCTGAAGTGCGGCATCAAGACCTACGATGCCTGCAACATTTTCGGTACCTGCACGCTTGTTCCTCTCCTGAGCACCGCCGCAGATGAGGTTTTCAATTCTTACGCCTTTTCTGATGTAGAGAAGGCCGCAGCCCTTCGGTCCGTGGAGCTTGTGTGCTGTCATTGAAAGAAGGTCGATATTTTCTTTTTGAACATCAATCTTCACATAACCTGCCGCTTGAACTGCGTCTGTATGGAAAAGAACGCCGTGCTTTCTGCAAATTGCACCGATTTCTGAAATCGGCTGAATTGTACCGATTTCGTTGTTTGCATACATAATTGATACTACAGCCGTATCCTCACGAATTGCATTTTCAACATCCTCGGGATGAACAATACCGTTTTCGTAAACATCAAGATAAGTAACCTCAAAGCCTTCCTTTTCAAGAGCCTCACATGTGTGAAGAATAGCGTGATGTTCAAACTTTGAAGTAATGATGTGCTTTTTGCCCTTTGCCCTGAGAGCGTGACAAACACCCTTGAGTGCCCAGTTGTCGGATTCACTTCCGCCTGAGGTAAAGTAAATTTCATTCGGGTTAGCCGCACCGAGATTCTTTGCAATGTTTTCTCTTGCAGTTTCTACGGCAGCCTTTGCCCTTGCACCGATTGTATAAATGCTTGACGGGTTTCCGTAAACCTCGGTGAGGTATGGCATCATTTTTTCAAGCACCTTCGGTGAAAGTGCTGTAGTAGCCGAGTTGTCGGCATAAACATATCTCATTTTATATCCACCTTTATATAAGTATATTGTTATGCAAATTGTTTTGCGGCTGCAACGGCAAGTCGGTCGCAACGCTCGTTTTCGGGATGACCTGCGTGTCCTTTTACCCACACAATTTCAACCTCGTGAGTATCATACAGGGTAAGAAGCCTGTCCCAAAGTTCGGGATTCAAAGCCTTTTCTTTTTTATTACGCATCCAGTTGTTTGCTTTCCACTTTTTAGCCCAACCGAGTTTTAGTGCGTTGCAAACATACTGCGAATCGCTGTAAAGCGTTACCTTACACGGTTCTTTGAGCAAAGCAAGTGCGTTGATAACAGCCGAAAGCTCCATACGGTTGTTGGTTGTGTTTGCCTCACCGCCTGAAATTTCCTTTTCGTGACCGTTATATCTTAAAACAGCACCCCAACCGCCGGGACCGGGATTTCCGCTGCAAGCACCGTCTGTAAAAATTTCAACTTGTTTCAAAAATAATTCTCCTTTAATTCAGAGTGTACTAATTATTCAAAATATTAAAATCCGCACTATAGATTATAATACGCTGAAACGACAATTGCAACCCATTATTTGATATAATTCTGATAACTTTGGTAGGTGTTTGAACAAATTTTGAAATTTATACATAATTTGCAATTAAAAAATCGCTTACGGGTTTTATTTTACGGAAATTTCAAATTTTTATGCATAAAATTGCCTTTGTTATGCGGATTGCAAGCCTTGGATTTTGTGTTTGTTATGAAAATTTCTTGACATTGCAGTAGGATATGCGGTAAAATAAAATGAAAAACTATGATAGGGTAGCTATGTGTTGCCATAATTACGGGAATAAAATTCGTATATTTTGCGGATATTATTATAAATACAGATGTTCACCGTTATCAGAACGGAGAATTTATTTTATAAATAAATTAAGACCTCACGGGCGCTCAGAGGTCTTTGATATATTTATTTTTCTTTTATTCAGTACATATTTCAGAAAACGGAGGTAGATTTGTGAGTACAGAAAAGAGAAACGAAAACTTTATGCTTAAACAGTCAAGGTACTCAAAAGGCAAAAAGAATGTGAAGCAATACTCTAAAAATAATGCTTCAAAAAAGAGCGGTTCGGGTAAAAATTCCTACAACGCTTACTATAAGAAAAATGATGACGGATTTCAGCCGAAATCGAACGGAAAGTCAAATTACGGCAAAAAGAAATATCCGTCAAAGTCAAAGGGTTATCCAAAAAAGAATGCTCAGAAGCCGTCAATTAAGATTGCATTTCTCGGCGGTCTTAATGAAATAGGCAAGAACATCACCCTTGTTGAATGTGAAAACGATATAATCATCATCGACTGCGGTATGGCATTTCCTGACGGGGATATGCTCGGCGTTGACCTTGTAATTCCGGATTTCACATATATTGAACAGAATGCCGACAGAGTTAAGGGTATTATCCTTACACACGGACATGAGGACCATATCGGCGGTTTGCCTTTTCTTCTTTCAAAGGTGAATGTTCCGATTTACGGTACACCGCTTACGCTCGGTCTTGTAGGCAACAAGCTCAAGGAGCATAGTCTTTACAATCAATCTCAGCTTAATGTAATAAATGCAGGTCAGTCAATAAAGCTCGGTTGTATGAAGATTGACTTCATTCATGTAAACCATTCGATTCCCGATGCTGTTGCTTTTGCAATTCACACTCCGGGCGGTACTATTGTTCACACGGGCGACTTCAAGATTGACTGCACACCTATCACGGGTGATATGATTGACCTTTCAAGCTTTGCAAGAGTGGGTGACGAAGGTGTTCTTGCACTTCTTTCGGAGAGTACAAATGCCGAAAGACCCGGATACACCCCTACGGAAAGAACTGTATCCGACAGCCTTGACAATCTTTTCAAGAGTGCGGAAAATTACAGAATCATAATTGCAACTTTTGCGTCAAATGTAAACCGTGTTCAGCAGATTATTGACTGTGCAGAAAAGTACGGAAGAAAGGTTGCTTTTTCGGGCAGAAGCATGGTCAACTATATGGATGTTGCCCAAAAACTCGGCTATCTGCATCTTCCCGAAAATATTCTTATTGACCTTGATATGCTCGACAAATATATGCCGCAGCAGGTTGTTCTTGTTACAACAGGCAGTCAGGGCGAGCCGATGAGCGCACTTTCAAGAATGGCATATTCAGACCACCGCAAGGTAATGGTCGGTGAGGGTGATTTCATCATAATTTCAGCCAATCCGATTCCCGGTAATGAGAAAACAGTCGGCAATGTTGTTGACGAACTTCTTAAAAAGGGTTGTAAGGTAATTTATGAGTCAATGTATGAAGTTCATGTTTCAGGTCATGCCTGTCAGGAGGAACTCAAAATCATGCAGAAGCTTGTAAAGCCAAAGTATTTTATCCCTGTTCACGGCGAACAGAAACATCTCAGAAAACATGCCGACCTTGCAATGTTCCTCGGCATGGAACGCAAGAACATTTATATCGGTGATGTCGGAAGTGTTCTCGAAATCAACGAGGATTATATGAAAGAGCTTCCGCCTGTTCAGGCAGGTAAGGTGTTCGTTGACGGTCTTGGCGTTGGTGATGTCGGAAGTATTGTTCTTCGTGACAGAAAGCACCTCGGACAGGACGGACTTATCATTATTGTTGCTTCTCTTGATGTTTATGACGGTCATGTTATAAGCGGACCCGATATTGTTTCAAGAGGATTTGTATATGTTCGTGAGAGCGAAAGACTTCTTGAAGAGGTCAAGCAGACCGCTCTTGCAATTCTTGAGGATTGTGCAGAGAATAATGTTCACGAATGGGGCATTATTAAGAACAGAATCAAGGATGATGTTTCAAAACTTATCGGTCAGCGTACAAGGAGAGCTCCGATGATTCTTCCTATTCTTCAGGAGGTTTAAGTTTTATTCGCTGATTTATTTTTTGCTATTTTGTTATTAACAGAGGTTTGACATGAGAAAAAGAAATTGGACGCTTACACCGTGGTTCATAATTTTTTCGGTGATAATGTTTGCCATGGCTGTTGTCAGCTATGACTATTCGCCTGTTGTGTTCTATATCGAACTCGGTGTGTCTGTTCTTTCCTTAGCCGTTGTGCTTATAACTTCATTGCGATTTACAAGCTATGTAAAAAGTACGGTAAAAAATATAGTCGGAAGTATAAAGGGTATTAACGAAGATTACCTTGAAAAATTCAGTTGCCCTGTTGCCGTTATAGGCAGACAGGGTGACATTGTATGGTGTAATTCACGATTCCGCAAGGCTATGTGCGGCGGAAAGGGTGCAGAGGGCGATAATATCAAAGCCTACCTTTCGGGAAAAGAAATTGACTGCCTGAAAAAGGGTGAGGGCTGTGATGTTGCCGTTGACGGCAGGGAATACACGGTTTATTGCCGTTCCACAGGCGAGGGCGCTGTCTGTGAATTTATCGAAAACACCTATTACAAGCAGATTACAAGGGAATATCTTGCTTCCAAGCCGTGCGTTGCGATTGCCGTTTTTGACAATGCAGAGGACTTTTCCGATAACTCGGACGAGTCGTTTTCCGAGGCAATGCTCGATATTGAAGTTTGCCTGCAAAAGTGGGCTGAGCAGTATTCGGCTCTTTACAAAAAAATCGGCAACAACCGTTATATGATAATTTTCAGAGATGCCGATGTTGAAAAAATGGCAGCCGATAAGTTTCCGATTCTTAAAACTATCCGAGAAATCACGATAAACAACCACAGTGCGTCAATCTCGGTAGGTCTTTGCCGAGGTTATAATAACATCAAAGAGAGCGAGCTCAACGCAAGGAAAGCCCTTGAAATGGCACTGGGCAGAGGCGGCGATCAGGTTGCTGTCATTAAAAAAGACAATACATACGAGTTCTTCGGCGGAAAGGTTGCCGCAGCGGAAAAGGCAAGCAAGGTGCGTATGAGAGTTATTGCAAACGCAATCAGCCGTGTTGTTGCCGACTGCGACAAGGTCTTTATTATGGGACACAAGTTTTCCGACCTCGACTGCGTTGGTGCGGCAATCGGACTTCAATGCATAATGGAGAAAACTTTCAAGCGTTATTCAAAGGTTGTCATTAACCGAGAAACCTCAATGGCAAAACAGCTCATTGAATATACCGATGAAAAGCTTGACACCGATATATTCATCTCTCCCGAAAATGCTCTTTCGGGACTTACGCAGAAGTCGCTTCTTATCATAGTTGATACGCACCTAAAGCGTTCTCTTGAAAGTACGGAGCTCTACGAAAAATGTAAAAAGGTTATCATTATCGACCACCACAGAAAGGCGGTTGATTACATAAACAACGCTCTTGTGTTCTGCCACGAACCCTCAGCGTCTTCAACCTGTGAAATGTGCAGTGAAATAATCAGCTGTCTTGATGATTCTCCGCTCACATATGTTCAGGCTGACGCAATGCTTGCAGGCATTACACTTGACACAAAGAATTTTGCCGTTAAAACAGGCGTGCGCACATTTGAGGCGGCGGCTTATCTGAGAAAAAGGGGTGCAAACACGCTCACCGTAAAGGGTATGTTCTCCGATAACATCGAAACCTACCGTGAAAAGGTTGACATTGTGTGCAAGGCTCATGTTTACCGTGGCTGTGCAATTTCGATTGCACCGAGCGGTGACGGCGATATAAGGCTTGCGTCGGCTCAGGCGGCTGATGAAATGCTCAACCTCAAAGGTGTTGACGCATCCTTCGTTCTTTTTGAAGACAACAGTCAAATTAACATTTCAGCAAGAAGCTACGGTAATGTTAATGTTCAGATTATAATGGAAAAGCTTGGCGGCGGAGGTCATCAGACCATGGCGGCGACACAGCTTAAAAACACTACAAAAGAGCTTGCTTATCAACAGTTGCTGTCTGAAATTGACAACACACTTGATGATGAGGAAAACTCGTAAGAAAGGTTGATTGGTTATGAAAGTAATTTTAATGCAGGATGTAAAATCACTCGGCAAAAAAGGCGAGCTTGTTGAAGCGTCTGACGGTTATGCAAGAAACTTTCTCCTTCCGAGAAAGCTTGCAAAAGAGGCAAACGCTCAGGCTATGAATGAATATAAGAATGCCGAGAATTCCAAAAATTATAAAATTGCAACCCAAAAGGCTCAGGCAGAACATGACAAAAAGACTCTTGAGGGCAAAACCTTTAAGATGACTGCAAAAGCAGGACAGGGCGGCAGACTTTTCGGCAGCGTAACTTCAAAGCAGGTTGCCGAGGAAATCAAAAAGCAGTACAACATTGATGTTGACAAGCGCAAGGTTGTTCTTGACTGCGACATTAAGGAATTTGGTACATATCATGCAGAGGTAAAGCTCTTTACAGGCGTTTCTGCAAAGATTGATGTTCAGGTATCCGAGGCATAATAAACAGGAGTAAAAATGGCTGATTCAAATTTTGCGGGCAGTTATGACGGACTTCATCTGCCGTACAGCCCCGAGGCGGAACAAGCGGTTTTAGGTGCAATCATTCTTGAAAGCGACACCTTTGACAAGGTTGTTGATACTCTGAAAAGCCCCGATTATTTCTATGTTTCTCTGCACAAGCTGATTTTTGCACAGATGCAGGAGATGATCGGACTCGGTCTTAGCATCGACTTTGTCACTCTGCTTGAAAAATTAAAACAGAATAAGGCTTTTGACGAGACAACGGGAAAAACCTACCTTATGGATCTTGTCAACAATTGCCCGTCAATTTCAAATGCCGAGGAGTATGCGAAGATTATTGCCGAAAAGTACAATGTTCGCAGACTTATTACGGCGTCCCGAGAAATTATTGATGACGCAACTGCAGGCAACGATGATCCTTCGGTTCTGATTGATTCGGCTGAGCAGAAGATTTTTGACATCAGACAGGGCAATGAAAAGCACGGTCTTGAGCGTATCAACTCGGTAATTTTACAGACTTTTGACCGACTTGACGCACTCAACAGCGAAACCGACAACAGTATGAAACCTATCCCAACGGGCATAGGTGACCTTGACCGAATGATTACGGGGCTTAACCGTTCCGACCTTATCATTCTTGCCGCCCGACCGGGTATGGGTAAAACGAGTTTCGCACTCAATATTGCACGAAATGTTGCGTGTAAGTCTAAAAAGACCGTTGCGTTTTTCTCGCTTGAAATGTCAAAGGAACAGCTTGCAAGCCGTTTGCTTTCAAGTGAGGCGCTTATAGGCGGTACAAAACTGAGAACAGGTCAGCTTACCGAGGAGGAGTGGTCAAGACTTATCCCCGCAAGCGATATTCTCAGCAAAACCGACCTCTATCTTGACGATACTCCGGGTATTACAATTCCTGAGATGAAGTCAAGACTTCGCCGACTTCACAACCTTGACCTCGTTGTAATCGACTATCTTCAGCTTATGTCGAGCGGAAGAAAGATTGACAGCCGTGTAAATGAAATTTCGGAAATCACACGAAATCTGAAAATTCTTGCAAAGGAAATGAATGTTCCCGTAATCACCCTGTCACAGCTTTCCCGTGCCGCAGAAAAGCGTGATGACCACAGACCGCAGATTGCCGACCTGAGAGATTCGGGTTCTATCGAGCAGGATGCCGATATCGTACTGTTCCTTTATCGTGAGGGCTACTATGACAAAGAGGGCGGAGAGGATTCTGCCGCACCGACAGCCGATATGAATTCGGGCGAGTGTATCGTAGCAAAGAACCGTCACGGTGAAACTAATATTGTAAAACTGCATTGGCAGGGCGAGTTCATGCGCTTTACGGGAACGGACAACCGAGATGCTTAACCGTGTTATAGCAACCGTTGAAAAATACGGCTTGCTTGAAAAAGGTGACAGCGTAATCGTTGCACTTTCGGGCGGAGCTGATTCCACGGCTTTGTTAAGCGTTTTTATTTCTCTGAAAGAAAAATATAATCTTTCGATTTATGCCGCTCATATTAACCACAATATCCGTGGTGATGAGGCAAAGCGTGATGAAAATTTCTGCAAAATTCTTTGTAAGAAATTTAACACGGAACTTTTCATAAAAAGCGTTGATGTTCCCACACTTGCCAAACAGCAGAAAATCAGCGAAGAGCTTTGCGGAAGAAATGTCCGCTACGCTTTCTTTGAAGAGCTTTCGCAAAAACTTTGTGCAAAGATTGCAACCGCTCACACGGCATCCGACAATGCCGAAACGCTGATATTCAATATTGCAAGGGGTGCGTCTTTGGCTGGTTTGTCGGCAATTCCTCCAAAACGGGGGAACATAATCAGACCGCTGATTGAACTTTCGAGAGGTGACATTGAAAGCTATTGCGAGGAAAACAACCTTGAATATGTTACCGACAGTACGAATCTTGCCGATGATTACACACGAAATTACATTAGGCATAACATTATTCCGTGTCTTAAAAAGCTGAATCCTTCTTTTGAACGGACGGCTTTAGGCTTGAGTGAAAATGCCGGAGAGTCAGCTGCTTTCATTAAGAAATGTGCCGAAAAAGCCGTGAATGACTGCAAAGCTGATTTTGGCTACGACTGCAAAAAGCTGTTGAGCCTTGATTCTGCCATTCTGAAGGAAATGTTGTTTATTCTGTTAAAGAATAATTGCAACATTTCTCCCGAAAGAAAAACAATTTTACTATTGTGTGAAATAATCAGAAACGGAGGAAGTGTTGAACTGTCAAAACAATGCACAGCCGTTTCAAAACAGGGAATATTCCGCTTTGTATGTCCTAAAAACTCCCCTGATTTTAATGAAATTCCGTTAAAGAATAATATGACCTTTTCTTATGACGGAAAAATATACACGGTAAATGAAATTACCGAAAAAGTAACAAATCAAAATAACCTCGTTTCCAAAAAGCGGCTTGGCGAAAATCCTGTTTTTCGCACACGCAGAGCAGGCGACAGGTTTACATATCCGGACCGCATGGTCACAAAACCGCTCCGCAAGGTTTTTAACGAACAGAAAATCCCGTCCGAAACGAGGGACAGGCTGTTACTGCTTGCGGTATCCAACACCGTTTTGTGGTGTGAAAAGCTTGGTGTTTCATTGCAGGGAAAGGCAGATGACACCGAAAAATTACTCATAAATATAGACAAAGAGGGTTAATTATGCATAAGGATATTGAAAAAATTCTGTATTCGGAAAAAGATATTGAAAATATTGTGAACACTATTGCAAAACAGATTGAAAAAGATTATAATGACAAAGATTTTATAATGGTCGGTCTGCTCAAGGGCAGCGTTGCCTTTATGGTTGACCTTATGAGAAAGGTTAATCTTGATTTTTCAATCGACTTTATCGTTGCTTCAAGCTACGGCAGCGGTACTGTAAGCTCAGGCAGAGTTAATATTCAGAAGGATATTTCCCAGTCTGTTGAGGGCAAGGATATTCTCATTGTTGAGGATATTATCGACTCAGGCAATACTCTTGACTTTATCACAAAATATCTCAAAGCCAAGAAGGCAAAATCAGTAAAGCTCTGTACACTTTTCAACAAGCCGGACAGACGGGTTGCCGATATCCATATTGACTACGCAGGTGCGGTAATTCCGGATGAATTTATCGTCGGCTACGGTCTTGACTATGACGAAAAGTACAGAAATCTTCCTTATGTAGGCGTATTAAAGCCGTCAGTTTATTCGTGATTTTAATGCGAAAATAAGCCGCAAATTTTCGTGGCATTACATATTTCCACCTCGGAAAAATAATACTATACAGAGGAGTGACAGCATTGGACAATAAAAAGAAAGTGCGCAATCTGCTGCTTTATCTCGGAATTCCCATTCTGATAATCATTATAACAGCGGCTGTGCTGAGCACAAATAAGTCAACTTCACCGAAAACCTCGGAGCTTGAGCAGTATTTTGTTCAGGATATGGTTGACAGCTTTAACATTGACTACGGTTCAGGTCAGATTGAAATTACCCTTAAAGAGGGTATGAGTCCTATCAAATCAACCGATTCCGACTCTCAATCTGCAACAACTGCTACTCAGCCCGCAACCGAACAGCAGAAAACCCAGTCAAACAGCAAAAAATCAAAGATTGTTGTAAAAGGACAGCTTGCCGACATTCAGCGTTTCCTTGATGACATCAAGCCGTACTACAATCCGGCGTCAACTGATGAAATTCCGCATAACCTTACCCGTGCAACGGATAATTCCATACTTATGGAAATGATTCCGACACTAATCATTATGATTATTCTCATCGTTGCCTGGGTGCTCATTATGAAGAAAATGGGCGGCGGAGGTCTTGGCGGCAAGGAAATGAGCTTTGGCAAAGCCAAGATTAAGAATACAAACGATGAAAAGCGCAAGACAACATTTGATGATGTTGCAGGTGCCGATGAAGAAAAGGAAGAGCTTGCAGAGGTTGTTGAGTTCCTCAAGGCTCCCGAAAAGTATAACAAACTCGGTGCAAGAATACCAAAGGGCGTTCTTCTTGTAGGCCCTCCCGGTACAGGTAAAACATTGCTTGCAAGAGCTGTTGCAGGTGAGGCAGGTGTACCGTTCTTCTCAATTTCAGGTTCAGACTTTGTTGAGATGTTTGTCGGTGTCGGTGCGTCCCGTGTTCGTGACCTCTTTGATCAGGCAAAGAAAAACTCACCTTGTATCATCTTTATTGATGAGATTGACGCCGTAGGTCGCCAGAGAGGCGCAGGTCTTGGCGGCGGCAACGATGAGCGTGAGCAGACTCTTAACCAGTTGCTTGTTGAAATGGACGGCTTCGGTGCTAACGAGGGTGTAATCCTTATTGCCGCAACTAACAGACCCGATGTTCTCGATCCGGCTCTTATGCGTCCGGGCAGATTTGACCGTCAGGTTGTTGTAAGCTATCCCGATGTAAACGGTCGTGAGGCTATCCTCAGGGTTCATGCAAGAAAGAAACCTCTTGCACCCGATGTAAATCTCAAGACTATCGCTAAAACAACAGCCGGATTTACAGGTGCAGACCTTGAAAATCTTCTTAATGAGGCCGCACTTCTTGCCGCAAGAAAAGATAAAAAAGCCATTACTATGGACGAAATCAAGGAGGCAACAGTCAAGGTCGTTGTCGGTGCAGAGAAAAAGAGCAAAGTAATGAGTGAGAAAGAGAAAAAGCTTACAGCCTATCATGAGGCAGGTCACGCAATTCTCTTTGATAAGCTCGAAACTCAGGATCCTGTTCACGAGATTTCAATTATCCCGACAGGTATGGCAGGCGGTTACACAATGCCGCTCCCGAGTGAGGACAAGTCATATAACTCACGCAGAGGTATGTATGAGGATATCGTTGTAAGTCTTGGCGGTCGAGTTGCCGAAGAACTTATTATGGATGACATCTCAACAGGTGCGTCAAACGATATTGAAAAGGCTACAAAAACAGCCCGTGCAATGGTTACAAAGTACGGTATGACTAAGGAACTCGGTTGTGTATGCTACGGCACAGACAACAATTCCGTATTCCTCGGCAGAGATATGGGCAGCAGAACTCAGGATTATTCCGAGGCTACCGCAGCTAAAATCGATCAGCTTGTTCTTGATATGGTCAACAAGGCATATGGCGACGCTACTAAGATTCTCAGCGATAATATGGATAAACTCCACGATATTGCAAAATATCTTATCAAGCATGAGAAGATGGGCAGCGAGGACTTTACTGCCGTAATGAACGGCACATATAAAGAACCCGAAGAAGTTGAGCAGGAAACTGCCGACAAAGAACCCTCAGCCGAAACAAAGGTTGACGAGTCCACAGAAGGTTAATATCAAATAAACATAGCCTCTCGCAATGAGAGGCTATGCGTGTATATGAATCAAAATTTAAATGAATGTATGAAGTTGTGTCGGGTGTTTGACACAGTAAAGGGTAGATGAAATGGCACAGGATAAAATTATTGTGAGAGGTGCAAAAGAGCATAACCTCAAAAATGTAAATGTTGAAATTCCTCGTAACAAGCTTGTCGTAATTACAGGACTTTCGGGTTCGGGCAAAAGCTCGCTTGCATTTGACACCATCTATGCCGAGGGACAGAGAAGATATGTTGAAAGCCTTTCTTCCTATGCAAGAATGTTTCTTGGTCAGATGGACAAGCCGAATGTTGAAAGCATAGAGGGACTTTCGCCTGCAATATCAATTGATCAGAAAACTACTTCAAAGAATCCCCGTTCAACGGTCGGTACAGTTACGGAAATTTACGATTATCTCCGCCTTTTGTACGCAAGAATAGGTGTTCCGCATTGTACGGTTTGCGGAAGGGAAATCCGTCAGCAGACAGTTGACCAGATTGTCGATAAGATTATGACCTATGAAACGGGTACTAAAATTCAGGTTATGGCTCCCGTTGTAAGGGGCAGAAAGGGCGAACACGCAAAGGTTCTTGACAGTGCCGGAAAATCGGGCTATGTTCGTGCAAGAGTTGACGGGATCATCTATGATTTGTCGGAAAATATTCCGATTGAGAAAAATAAAAAACATAATATAGAAATCATTGTTGACCGTCTTGTAATCAAGCCTGAAATAGCATCAAGACTTTCAGACAGCATCGAAACAGCGTCAAAGCTTGGCGGCGGTCTTGTTACGGTGAACTTCAACGGCGATGAGGATGTGACTTTTTCACAAAAATATGCCTGCCCCGAGCACGGTGTGAGCATTGACGAGCTTTCACCGAGAATGTTTTCATTCAACAATCCGTTCGGTGCGTGCCCAAAGTGTACGGGACTCGGCGTGTTCCTCAAAATTGATGAGAACAAAATTATTCCCGATATGTCAAAGAGTATCCGTGACGGCGGTATCAAGGGCAGCGGTTGGGCAATGGAAGGCAGTACAATTGCCGCAATGTATATGGAGGCTTTAGCGAAAAAGTACAATTTTTCGCTTGATGAACCGCTTGAAAATCTCCCGAAGGAAACTATCGACAAAATTCTCTACGGCACAGGAGATGATGAGCTGACAATCAATAAAAAATCGGTTTACGGCGGAGGTACTTATCAGCATAAATTTGAGGGTATAATCAACAACCTTGAACGCCGTTATCATGACACAAGCAGTAACTGGATTAAGGATGAAATCCGTTCGTATATGGCAGAAATTCCGTGCGATCTTTGTCACGGTGACAGACTTTCAGCCGAAAGCCTTGCAGTAACAGTCGGCGGACTTAACATTGCCGATTTCTGCAAAATGTCGGTTATTGACGCACTCGACTTTGTAGGTCAGCTCAAGCTTACGGAAAAAGAGCAGATTATCGGTGCTGAAATTATAAAAGAAATTAACGAAAGACTTAACTTTCTCAAGAGCGTAGGACTTGGTTACCTTACTCTTTCAAGAAGCTCGGGAACACTCAGCGGCGGTGAAAGTCAGCGAATCCGCCTTGCAACGCAAATCGGCAGTTCGCTTATGGGTGTGCTGTATATTCTTGACGAGCCGAGTATCGGACTTCATCAGCGTGACAATGAAAAACTTCTTGCAACCTTAAAGCGACTTCGTGACCTCGGAAATACTGTTATCGTTGTTGAACACGATGAGGACACCATGTATGCCGCAGATTGCATTGTGGATGTAGGACCCGGGGCAGGTATTCACGGCGGTGAAATTGTCTGTGTCGGTGATGTTGAAAAGATTAAGCAATGTCCTAATTCAATCACAGGCAAGTATCTTTCGGGTGAACGCAAAGTTCCCGTTCCCGAAAAGCGCAGAAAAGGCAACGGACTTTTCCTTGAAGTCAGAGGAGCGGCTGAAAATAACCTTAAAAATATCAATGTTAAAATTCCGCTCGGTGAATTTGTTTGTGTAACAGGCGTTTCGGGATCGGGCAAAAGCTCACTTGTAAACGAAATTCTCTACAAAGCCCTTGCCCGTGACCTTAATCGAGCAAAGACAATCCCCGGTAAGCACAAGGAAATTAAGGGTATGGAAAATCTTGACAAGGTAATTGCCATTGACCAAAGTCCTATAGGCAGAACTCCCCGTTCAAATCCTGCAACATACACAGGTGTGTTTACGGATATCAGAATGCTTTATGCCGCTACAACCGATGCGAAAATGCGTGGCTTTACACCAAGCAGATTTTCATTCAATGTAAAGGGCGGCAGATGTGAGGCTTGTCAGGGTGACGGTATTATCAAGATTGAAATGCACTTTTTGTCAGATGTCTATGTTCCGTGTGAGGTCTGCAAGGGCAAGAGATATAACCGTGAAACCCTCGAAGTAAAGTACAAGGGCAAGTCAATCAATGATGTTCTTGAAATGTCCGTTGAGGAGGGAATGGAGTTCTTCTCAAATATCCCGAAGATTTACAGAAAGCTGAAAACCCTGTATGAAGTAGGTCTTGGTTATATAAAGCTCGGTCAGCCTGCAACAACGCTTTCGGGCGGTGAGGCTCAGCGTGTAAAGCTTGCAACAGAGCTTTCAAAACGCAGTACGGGCAAGACGATTTATATTCTTGACGAGCCGACAACGGGCTTGCACATTGCCGATGTACACAGACTTGTTGATGTTCTTCAGCTTCTTGTTGACGGCGGAAACACGGTTGTTGTAATCGAACACAACCTTGACCTTATCAAGACAGCCGATTATCTTATCGACCTCGGTCCCGAGGGCGGTGACGGCGGCGGTACAATCGTTGCCAAAGGCACTCCCGAACAGGTTGCAAAGGTTGAAAAATCATTTACGGGACAGTACCTTAAACCGTTGCTATAATTCTTATAGAGAAAAACAATTGTTTAAAAAATGGTTCATCACGATTTTTTGTGGGATGGAGAACGGACAGACGGAATAGAAAGATAGCGAATCAAGGTAAAGAAGAAGTCGTCGTCACGGTAACAGTAGCCGATTCGTTTAGCGACCTTTATCTTGTTGTTGAAGCCTTCGAGCTTGCCGGTGCTGATTGGGTGGATGGCATGGGCAGTTAAGCCGGGGAGCTGTTTTTCTTTTTGAACTGCAAACCGTACCAATAAAAATCTCAGTTTATAGGGGGCGAATATCTATTTTGAATTTAGCGAGAGCTTGTAAAATGGCACCCCATAAAATTCAGGATCCGAAGTAGAAAATACTTCGGCTGTAATTACAATATATGATTTTAAAAACATAAAATTTAATAATCTACTCCCTCTTGCTTTATCATATTATCTTCAATTTTATAGTGTTTGGTAATTTCCATATTATCAGCAACCCACAGTGCTAAATCGCCCGAAGAAAGATCTGTATCATCGTCAAAAGCTCCGCATACTGAAAAGTCGTCATCACGGTAGCAATTAATAGCTTTATAGGTTTTATCTATAATTACATAGGAATATTCTACCGCAATAATCTTTCCGTTCTTACCGTTATATTCACTGAAAGTAAAATCAGTTGCCCATTTTTTGTCATTCCATGACTCCGGCATTGTAACATCCGGTGTACTTGTACCGTCAACAAGTATATTAAAGTAATCCATAATGCTTTCAGGAGTTTCAAAAGTAACGTCCGGGAAACTGTCCATTACCTTTCCTATATTTATATATTCAATGTTATCACAAATTAAATCTTTAATACCATCATATTTGCCATTAAATAAATCTTTATAAGCTTGTTTATATTTGTCATCAATTGGCATTAGTGATGGAATGATATAGTTATCTATACTTAACTTGTAGGGAGAAATTTTTTCGCCGGCATTTGTTTCGTTTGCATCAGGACTAAAACAAGCAATAGATGTATAATTCTGAGCGTATAATTTCCAGTTTAAAGGAATATCAAGTGAAAAAGTTATATAATCACCTTCGCTGTTTTCCGTCACAGTTTTTGTTTCTATATCAGGCTTAATAATTGTATTGTTCTGCTGACAGCCTACAAGCGAAATCATAAGTACGATGGATATTATTGCTGATAAGATTTTGTATTTCATTTGTATGCTCCTATTATATATTTCAATTTAAAATCACTTGAGATTTTTGATTTTATTCATTTAATATTACTAAATTGTGACATCTATTGTACTGTTTGTATTGCTTTTTGTAAAGTAATAATAAAAATAAATATAAAGAAATTTCGGAGAAATTGCATTGTTTAGTGCAATTTCTCCTTTTTTTGAGCCTGTAAGTGGGAGGTGATTTTTTTGACAGACCAAATTCTTATAGCGTTGATTTCATTTGCAGGTACTCTTGCCGGCTCACTTGCAGGCATTTTTACAGCGTCAAGATTATCAAATTATCGCATTGAACAGCTCGAAAAAAAGGTTGACAAGCATAATAATCTTGTTGAGCGTGTATATCTTATTGAGCAGCACGAGGCAGTTAATGACAACAAAATCAAAACAGCGGAACACAGAATAGCGGATTTGGAAAACGAACAAAACAAGGAAAGGAAAATATAATATAATGAGTAAAATAAAAATATGCTTAAAAAAGCCGTGTTTAAAAAGAGCGTTCAGAACATTTATTCAGACTGCTCTCGGTTATGTTATCACCAATGTAACGCTCGCTTTGGGCGGTCTTGATTTTAACGACGGTGATGTTGTAAAAAACGCTCTTATCGGTCTTGCTGTTGCGGCTGTTGCGGCAGGCGCATCGGCAGTGATGAATTTAAAAGAGGGAGAAGATAAAGAAAATGAGTAAGAAAATCTATCTCAGTCCGTCCAATCAGAACGGCAACACCTATGCAACGGGCGGTACTAACGAAATGGCTCAGTGCGACAAAATTGCCGCCGCAGCAGCCAAAGCACTCAAGCGTTGCGGGTTCAATGTTATGGTCGCAAAGTCGGGCACGCTTATGCAGACACGCTGTCCCGAATCGGATAAGTTTGGAGCAGACATTCATATGCCAATCCACACTAATGCGTTTAACGGCAAATATACGGGCGGTACAAGAGTGTTTTGCCTGAACTCAAACGGCAGAAAGGCTGCCGAGGCGGTAAAGTCTGCCCTCGGAGCAATCTCCCCCGGCAAGGACGATTCAGTCAGCTACAAAACCGATCTCTACGAAATCAATGTGCCGAAGGCTTTGTCGGTATATGTTGAGTGTGAATTTCATGACACCGTGACAGGCTCGGATTGGATACGCAAGAATACAGTTGCAATCGGAGAGGCAATCTGCAAGGGTATGTGCAATTATTTTGATGTGAAATACAAAACTGACTCTGCAGGCTCAGACAGTTCAAAAGCGGGTTCGGATAAAGCTTTCAGGCGTTATATCGTGAGAATAACCTCGTCAAACGGCGTGAATATCCGTAAAGGTCCGGGTACAAATTACGATGTGAACGGTGCTGTTCCAAAGGGCGGAGCGTACACGATAGTCGAAGAAAAGTCGGGCGCAGGTGCAGCCAAGTGGGGCAAACTCAAAAGCGGTGCCGGTTGGATAGCACTTGATTATACTGAAAAAATAAGATAAAGCAAAAAAGGAGTCGTGATTTTTCACGGCTCCGATTTTTATGCAGAAATTATGTAATTATGAATTTTTTCCAAACGCAAAAAAGACCGTCAAATGACGATCCTTTTCGCGATTGTGTGTTTTATGAAAATGAATGTTTCAATAAAGAAGCAAACATTTTTGCCGAATATTTAATGAACAGGTAAGATTAAAGTTTTGAACTTTATCTTTGTTCATTGTCTTATATTATACCGATTTTTAGGGGTAAATTCAAGGTGAGAGGGTGCAATTCTAATATTCATACAGTCGAAAAGACAAACTGTACAAAAAATCAAGAAGATGTTTGTGCAGTATTTTTTTAGAATCTTAAATTACCCGACAAAAACGATGCTTTTAATAATTGGCTCTATACAAAATAAACAAAAAGTAAATCAATAAGAAATATTGTTTTTACTGTTAAACACCATTTTTAATTGGATTAATCTTTTTTCTGCGGATATTTGCCATAAAAATAAGTGCAACGATAAAGGCTAAAGCTTCGCCGATAGGGAATGCAATCCAGATTATTGAAGATGCAAAATCAAAGCATGAAAAGATGTATGCAAGGGGCAGAGGAACAACAATAAGTCGTACAAGCGAAAGTATCAGCGAATGCACACCGTTGCCGAGTGCCTGAAAAATTCCCTGATACGCAATGTTAGCACCGACAAATATAAATCCGGGTGTGATAATTCTAATTGCAAGCATTGCAAGTTCGGTTGTCGATTCTGTAAGCGAAAATATTCCGAGTATCTGTTTTGCAAAAATTTGAAGAATTATAATTCCTGCACAAAGAATTGATACCGTGTAAATAAGTCCGTATTTAATGCTGTCGTTCACTCGCTTTTTATCCTGTTTGCCGTAGTTGAACGCTATAATCGGAATCATCGCATTGTTCATGCCGAATGCGGCAAAAAATACAAACTGCTGAATTTTGTAGTAAATACCGTAAGCCGTAACCGCATCCGTTGAAACTCTTACAAAAATAACATTAATGCTGTATGTCAAAATCGACATAAGCGCCTGCATAATAATTGCGGGGATACCGACCTGATAAATCTGCCTGATAATCCTGCCTTCGGGTTTCATATACTTTAATGATGTGTTGAAATGCTTTGAATTGCATCTGAAATAGAAATATGCGTCAATAAAGAATGAAATGAACTGACCTATAACCGTTGCAATAGCAGCACCGTCAATACCGAGCTTCGGGCAACCGCACCAACCGAAAATCATAATCGGATCAAGTATCATGTTCACAACCGCACCGACAATCTGCGCAACTGTTGTCTGCATTGTATATCCCGTTGCTTGTAACAGCTTTTCAAAAATCATGTACATACTAACGCCCAGTGAACTGTAGGTGCAGATTTTCAGATACGAAACAGCCATTGATGTGATAATCGGATCGCTTGTTTGTGAGGCTATGTATGCGTCAACTCCGAAAATTCCGAAAAGCACAAATACAACACAGGTGCAAAGTGCAAGAAAAATTGAGTTGCCCGAAATTTTACTGCACTTTTCTTTGTTGCCCTCACCAAGACTTCTTGACAAAATCGAGTTGATGCCGACTCCCGTACCGACTCCGACCGCAACCATAAGCATCTGAACAGGAAATGCCAGCGTGAGTGCATTTACCGCATAATCACCGAGTGCGGGTATATTCGAATCTTTCATACAGCTTACAAAGTAGCTGTCAACGATATTGTACACAGCCTGTACAACCATTGAAATTATCATCGGAACACCCATAGTAAGCAAAAGCCTGCTTATTTTTTCAGTTCCCATTTTATTCATTTTTTGCGTTTTTTCCATTGTATAACCTCCGATGTTTTTGACACAAAAAATGTGCAGCATTGAAAATCCGGACTTATGCCATTCAATGCTGCACGATTACTCTTATTATACACTTTTTATTATGCTTTTGTAATTGATTTACACACCAAAATTTTGGTAAAAACGCAAAATCTTTTTGTTGATTATCCGAATTATATGTCATAAACAAAGAAATTTTGAAAAGACAGAGCATAGTCCGTACAAAGGGACAGTGAATGTATGTCACTCATAATATCGAACAAATGTTCTTGAATTTGTTCGATATGTTCTGTATAATGGAATTAGAAGGTTGAAAGCCCCGCCGACCTTCTAAATGAATAAAATCAAGGAAAGGATATCGGTATGGTTAATTATTTTGAATGGTCAATGGAATATAAAAATACTGCCGACAGCATTCAGAATGTTATCGACAGACTCAAAGCAGAAAAAAGAGGCAAATCGGAAATCAACAAAAAAGAACTTGATTTGAAAATTGCAAAATACAAGATTTATTATAGTGAATGCATTCACATTTCAAATCATCTTATGGATAGATATTACGGAGTATGATAAAATGAAAAGAGAAATTATACATATTACAGACAACAACAAACACAGATTAATTTCGGATTCGGGATTTTGGCACGGCAGTACAAATGAAAAATCCCGTGATAAGATGAAGAAAATTCTTTCAATGGCTGTTCTGAACGAGCTTACCGAAAGACAGAGAATCTGTATTGTAGATTACTATCTCAACGGCAAAAAGGAAAAGGAAATTGCAAAAGAACTGGGAGTCAACTCGTCAACGGTTTCCCGTCACATTATGAAGGCAAGGGATAAACTCAGACATATTGCGTCTTATTATGTAAATTAATCGTCTGCAATTTCAAAATCGGGAAGATACCATAGCAATGCTTCTTCGGCACTGTAGCCGTTTTTGCAAAGGTAATCAATTCCCGAAAGACTCACTCCGACACATTCGGCATTTGCGTCAAAATCGGTTTGGTAACAATCCCACGGAGATGCAACGCTGTGAATATACCTGTAATTTTCGTTTTTGTATGTAGTACCGTTTGAAGTTTCGGAATAAGGAACAAACAACGCTTCGCTGTTTTTGCGGAGCGTTTTGTTTTTTGCGCTCTCAGCGGCTTTTTTTATTTCACCGTAAACATCCTTTATACTTCCCGATGCGTTTTCTTCATACAGAAAATCGTTTGCCTTGAAAGAATCGGGATTAGCTTTGTAATTTGTGTTCATAAGAATTGCAATTGCCTTTAGTGTTTCGGCAGAGTAGCTGTCTTTATACAATCCTGCTGTCAATGCACAGAGAATTTCACCCGAATCTTTTGGCTTTTCGGGGGTGTCGGATGTTGAAACTGTCGGTTTTGCAAAAGACCGTTCAGAACATTTTGAAACTGCAATGGGGAGGCTTGCCGTGAGAATCAACAGAAGGACAACTGCAATTAATTTTTCCTTCATTACCATGCTCCTTTATTTCGCACAAAAAAATAAATAATACTATTGTATTTTGTGACTTATTTTTTCTTGACATAACGGTTATGTTGGCTTAAAATAATATATGATTGATTCGAAATAATAATTACTTACAATTCATTTTGTATTTGTTTTTGCTGTTTGATTTTTCGGCGGCATATCAATAATCGTGTAACAAAGTCATTTTTAAAATTGTCTTGTTACGGTACAGAAACGGAGATTTTTATGAAAACCAAATATTCAGTTATACCATTTATTCCGGCTGTAATAGCTGCTATAGGTCTTAAAATTATGAGTATGTTCGCAGTTGACGGCAACGGATTGTTGTTTGGCATGAACAAGTCGGGCATTAACTATTTCATAATTGAAATCATACTCGGGCTTTTTGCGGTTTGTGTTTTAATTAACCTTTTTGACAGAAAGACGGCTCCCGTATATCCCGTTAAAAAGAATTTTGTTTCGGGTGCGTTTGCAGTAATTTCGGGTATTGCGATTGTCGGTTCGTCATTTTTGGCTTTGATTAACGCAACTCCGGGTAACACGGATAATTATCTTTTGAGCATCATTGCGGCTCTGTTCTCAATTCCTGCGGCTATTGCTATGATTATGATAGGCAAGGTGCATTTTTCAGGCAAATCAATCGTATCAAATGCATCGATGTTCTTTGTTTTCCCTGCACTCTGGGGATGCAGTGAACTCGTTACGGAATTTCTCGCCGCAACAAAGGTTTCAATCTCAGCAAGCGATATGACACCGCTCTTCTGTTATATTTTCATCACACTTTACCTTTTCTCAAGTTCAATGGTTGTTTCAAGGGTAAAGGGCAGAAACCCTGTTAAGGCCTGCTTTATTTACGGTATGCCCGCTGCCGCTGTCTCACTTTCATACGGTGTCGGTGCTGTTTTGACATCATCCGTTGAAAACACAGGCATCAGTGCTCTTGTGAACGGAGTTATGTTTATTGTTCTCGGCATTTATATTGTTTCGTTTTCTGTTGAAATGTTCGCAGGCTGCCTTACAAAGGCGGAGGTTGAGATTATCGAAAGCCTTCCCGAAGATGATGATACATACGAAAACAGCTATATCAGCTCAGGCGGTTACGATGAGCTTGTTGCTTCCGATAAAAAGGAAGATGATGTTCCTGCAAGCAATGACAGCTACGAGGCAGTTGCACAGGGACTTTCCGATTTTGTGATGGGCTACGATGAGGAAAAATATGACGATGCAACAATCAAAAACGAAAATATAAATGACGGTCTTGTTCTCGGCTACGACAATGAAAATCAGACTCAGCTTGCAGAAGAAATTGCTACCGAGCCTTTAAAAGAGGAAACTGCAAAGCCTGTTGCAGAAGCTCCTGCAGAGCCTGAAGTTCCCGAAGAACCCGTGCACGCAAAGCGTCTTGATGTTTCAGAGGAAAAAACCGAGCCTGTAAAGGCAGAAGCTCCTGTTAAAGCCCCTGTTGAAGACACAGAGGTTTCAGACGACAGAATGAGCGAAATCGACAAACTTCTCAAGGAACTCGAAGATAAAAAATAATTAAAAACATCAAATTGGGTGTTGACATTCATGTTTTAAAGTGATACCATACAAGTGAAAAGAAAATTGATTTTTGATGAGGACATGATTTGCAGTCCTGCTTTTTCCAGAGAGCGAAATTATTTGCTGTGATATTTCGCAAAAAGCATTGCAAGTTACCACCTTTGAAACTGTGCAGGAAATGGCACGGCGTTTGGTTGCGTTAAAACCGTCAAGAGGGCTTTCAGCCGAACTTGGGTGGAACCACGATTTATTCGTCCCAATATTCCGTTTTGGAATATTGGGATTTTTTGTTTTCATCACATATTAAAAAGGAGAATGGTTATGATTAATGTTGAATTAAAAGGCGGAGCAGTCAAGAAATTTGAAAACGGTACAACTCCTGCCGAAATTGCAAAATCAATCGGTGCAGGCTTGTACAAGTCTGTTTGCTGTGCAAAGGTTGACGGCGACCTTTGTGACCTCAGAACACCGCTTGAAAAAGATTGTAAGGTTGAACTTCTCACATTTGATAATGTTGACGGTCAGAAAACTTTCTGGCACACAGCCTCTCATGTTCTTGCTCAGGCAGTAAAAAGACTTTATCCGAATGCAAAGTGTGCAATCGGTCCTGCCGTTGACAACGGTTTTTACTATGATTTTGATGTTGAAAAGCCTTTCTCACCCGAAGACCTTGAAAAAATCAAGGCTGAGATGAAGAAAATCGTAAAATCAGGTCTTGAGCTTGAAAGAGTTGAGCTTTCTCCGGAGGAGGCTGAAAAGAAACTTGAAGAGATGAACGAGCCTTACAAGGTTGAACTTGTTAAGGAACATTCCGACAAGGGCGAGCATATCACATTCTACAAACAGGGTGAGTTTATCGACCTCTGCGCAGGTCCTCACCTCATGAGTGTTGCACCGATCAAGGCTATTGAACTCACTGCCTGCACAGGGGCTTACTGGAGAGGCGACGCAAACAACGCACAGCTTTGCCGTGTTTACGGTGTAGCGTTCCCTAAGGCGTCAATGCTTGAAGAACACCTCAAAAAGCTTGAAGAAGCAAAGCTTCGTGACCACAACAAGCTCGGTCGTGAACTTGAATACTTTACAACTGTTGACTATGTCGGTCAGGGACTTCCTATTCTTCTTCCAAAGGGTGCAAGAGTTGTTCAGCTTTTACAGAGATGGGTTGAAGATGTTGAGCAGTCAAAGGGCTGCCTTCTTACAAAAACTCCTCTTCTTGCAAAGAGAGATCTTTATAAGATTTCAGGTCACTGGGATCATTATCTTGACGGTATGTTTGTACTCGGCGATCCGCATGATGAAGAAAAGGAATGCTTCGCACTTCGTCCTATGACTTGCCCATTCCAGTATCAGGTTTATCTTAACAAACAGCGTTCATATCGTGACCTTCCGATGCGTCTTACGGAAACATCAACACTTTTCCGTAACGAGGCAAGCGGTGAGATGCACGGTCTTATCCGTGTTCGTCAGTTCACAATTTCAGAAGGACACTACATTCTCCGTCCTGATCAGCTTGAACAGGAATTCAAGGGTTGTCTTGAGCTTGCTAAATATTTCCTTGACACGGTAGGACTTCTTGAAAACTGTACTTTCAGATTCTCACAGTGGGATCCCGAAAACAAGAATAATAAGTATGAGGGTACAAAGGAACAGTGGGAAGAGTCGCAGGCTGTTATGAAAACTATTCTCGATGACCTTGATGTTGACTATGAGGTCGGTATTGACGAGGCAGCATTCTACGGTCCGAAGCTTGATATTCAGTACAAGAATGTATTCGGTAAGGAAGACACAATTGTTACAATCCAGATTGATATGCTCCTTGCCGAAAAATTCGGTATGTACTACATCGACAAGGACGGTCAGAAGAAGCTTCCGTATATTATTCACAGAACTTCACTCGGTTGCTTTGAAAGAACTCTTGCATATATGATTGAGAGATTTGCCGGTGTAATGCCGCTTTGGCTTGCTCCCGAGCAGATCAGACTTCTTCCGATAAAAGAGGGTAATGTTGAGTATGCACAGGGTATTGCAGACAGACTTACTTCACTCGGTATGAGAGTTACTGTTGACAGCAGAGATGAAAACATCGGTCCAAAGATTAAGGCTGCAAGACTTGAAAGAATTCCGTATATCCTTGTAATCGGCGACAACGAGATGAATTCATCAACAGTTACGGTTCGTTCAAGAAAAAGAGGAGAAATCCCGAATATGTCTGTTGACGAATTTGTTGCTCTTGTTAAGAACGAAGTAGATACAAAAGAAAAATAATTCTGAAATTTTTTCGGAGGGATGCTGATGTCCGGAGGATTCACTCCGTTTGATAAAAACAGCTACAGAGAATCAAAACGCAGACGAAAACAGGCGCTTATTGAGGAGAGAACGGGAAGAATTCTTCCCGTATCAAATCCTCGCCGAAGGTACATTGCGTTAGCTTGTATCGGTGTGATTCTTGTCGCAGCTATTGCGTTCGGAATTTTTTCAATACTTAAAAGTAATCAGAAAAGTAATCCCGAAACTCCCGAACAGATTCAGGCAGAAAGCGAAATGCTGCTGACGGTTGTTGACAGCGCAAATCCGCTTGATAAGGATTATGTGCCCGATCTTGAAACCGTGAACGGATTCAAAGTGAACAGGGACGCACTGAAACCGCTTGAGAATCTTTTGAAAGCGTCAAAAGAAAACGGCACCGAGCTTAAAATCAAGACTGCATATGTGAGTTATGATGAACAGGAAGAAAGGTTTCAATCCGAACTTCAAAAGATGCTGCAATCATCAAAATATACAACTGTCAGAGCAGAGGCGGAGGTCTTAAAAACCACGCCTCACGGAGGACAGTCGGAGTCACAGACTGGATTGCTTGTTGAATTTGATTTTTCAAATTCGGGTTCAAAGGCATTTCTTGAGCGAAACTGCGTTGAATACGGATTTGTTCAGAGATATACCGAAAGCAAAACCTCAGTAACACGAATGAATCCGTCAGACTCGCTGTACAGATACGTGGGGATTGAAAACGCAAAGCGTATGCGTTCCTACGGAATGTGCCTTGAAGAGTACAAAAGCTACCTTCAAAAACAGGCAATCCCAAAATAAAATAAATATTTTTTAAAAACGCTTGCATTTTGCAATATTATGTTGTATAATTAATCCGTTAATTGTGTAATGTCAGGTAGGTGAAAACAATGAAAGAGAATATCCATCCTAAGTATGAGAAAACAACAATTACTTGTGCTTGCGGTAATGTTATTGAAACAGGTTCAACAAAGAAGGACATCCGTGTTGAAATTTGTTCAAAATGCCACCCATTCTTTACAGGAAAGCAGAAATTAGTTGATACCGGCGGACGCGTTGACAGATTCAAGAAGCGTTTCGGTATGGATAAATAATTTATTATGTAATTGTTTAGGCGGCACATTGTGCCGCCTTGTTTACTTTACGGAAACTTTGCATAATCGTGTGCGGAGTGTCTGTATAATTGAGGTATTATTATGGCAAAGGATTACAAAACCGTTTTAAGTAACGCAAAAGACGAATTTGTTGAAAAGCGTTCACGCTTTATCGGCTATTGCAAGCCTGTAACCTGTGAGCAGGAGGCTGTTGATTTTATCAACGAAAAACGCAGTGAACATTGGAACGCAACTCACAATGTTTATGCCTATTCTCTGCGTGAGGGCAACATAAAGCGTTACAGCGATGACGGTGAACCCTCGGGTACAGCCGGTATGCCTTGCCTTGATGTAATTGTAAAAAATGAAATTTATGATGTATGTGTTGTTGTTACCCGCTACTTCGGCGGTGTTTTGCTTGGCACGGGCGGACTTGTGAGAGCATATTCTCACGGTGCAAAAATTGCCCTTGATGCCGCAAAAATCGTTATGATGCAGAACTGTCTTGTCTGTTCTGCTCGTTGTACATACAACCGGTACGGCAAGGTTTCGGCACTTGTAACTGATAACGGCGGTGCTGTTGACGATACTGTCTATGAAGGCGATGTGCTGATTAAATTTCATATTAAACCCGATTTACTGCCACAGCTTAACAAAAAGCTTGCAGATGCAACTGCGGGTGAGGTTCAGGCGGTTTTTGATGAGGAAAAATATTATGCCGTTGAGTTATAAAGTTTTCTTTATGACAAAACTTTTTATGCTTTCGACCTCAAAAGCTAAAAAATGAAATACTTTTCAAAATAATTTCAAATATTTAAAGGAATATTCAAAAAAATTTCGTAAAAAGCTAATAGGTAAGCGAGAGGAGGAGTTTTATGGCTTTCCCTGAAAGTTTCTTGCAGGATTTAAAAATGCGAAACGATATCACGGATGTTGTTTCGGGTTATGTCAATCTCAAAAGACGGGGAAGAAATATGGTCGGTCTTTGTCCGTTCCACGGCGAAAAAACTCCCTCTTTTAATGTATATACCGAAAACGGTTCGTTCTATTGTTTTGGCTGCGGAGTAGGCGGAGATGTCATCTCTTTTATTATGAAAATTGAAAATCTTGACTATGTCGATGCCGTGAAGTATCTTGCACAGCGGGCAGGACTTGAAATGCCAGAAAACAGTTATGATGACAGCATGAGCCGTCTTAGAAACAGAGTGTTTGAAGCTAACCGTGAGGCGGCAAGGTTTTATTATGCCGCTTTGTGTTCTCCGCAAGGCAGAAAAGGTCTTGATTATTTTCATTCAAGAGCCTTATCCGACAGAACAATCCGTCATTTCGGACTCGGTTATGCCGATGATAACTGGTCGTCACTATGCAATCATCTCAAATCAAAAGGCTTTAATGACAGCGAACTTGTTGCCGCAAATCTTGCGGTTCGGCACAGAAACGGCAACGGAATCTATGACAGATTCACAGACCGTGTTATGTTTCCGATTATTGATTTGAGAGGAAATGTTATTGCATTCGGCGGAAGAATTATGTCCGATGCAAAGCCTAAATATCTCAATACCTCCGATACCCCCGTATTTAAAAAGAGTGCAAACCTGTTTTCACTCAACAACGCAAAAAATTCGGGCAAGAGAACTCTGATTCTTTGCGAGGGCTATATGGATGTCATCGCTGTGAATCAGGCAGGTTTTACAAATGCCGTTGCAACCCTGGGAACGGCTCTTACAGGTGAACAGGCTGTTTTGATGAAACGGTATGCCGATGAGGTGATTATCTGTTACGATGCCGATGAGGCAGGTCAAAAGGCTACCGCAAGGGCAATTCCTATACTCAGAAATTCGGGACTTAATGTTAAGGTTCTTACAATTCCAAGCGGTAAGGATCCCGATGAATTTATCAAATCAAAGGGTAATGACGGTCCTGCCGCATTCAAAGCGTTGCTTGACAAATGCGGTAACGATGTTGAATACCGACTGCAAAAGCTAAAAAATGCACACAATATTCAGCTGACGGAGGGCAAGGTTGCTTTTCTTGAGGAGGCGGCAAAGCTGATTGCAACAATCAGCAGTCCGATTGAACGAGATGTCTATTCTTCAAAGGTTGCATCCGAACTCGGAGTTGACAAAAATGCATTCAAACAGCAGGTGTCAAGGGTATCACGCAGAGGTGAAAGGGCTGAAGAAAAGAAACAGGCTCGTCAAATTCAGCTTGAACTCAGCCGAAGAAATGACAAAATCAATCCCGAACATTTCCAAAAGCCACGCAGTTCAAGTGCCGAAGAAGCTCTTTTGGTTTATCTTTTAAACAATCCCGATGCATATGAGGAGATTTCTGCAAGGGTAAAGCCCGAACAATTTCAGAATACTCTGATGCGGAGGTTTTTTGAATATTTCAGTGCTCGCATTGAGAGGGGAGAAGATCCTCTTACGAATACGGCGGCAGATTTTACACAGGATGAAAATTCAAAGCTTTATCAGCTGATGTCACAGGCAATTCCGGGGGCGTCAACCGCTGAGGCAATGAATGAATACATAAATGTTATCAACGAGGAAAGCTCAAAGCTCAATTCCGGCGATTTAGCCGATGTTTCAAATGAGGAGCTTATGGCATATCTTGATAAAATAAGGAAAAAGAAACAGTAAACGCAGGAAAGGAAAATGAGTATGGCAGCTACACCCGATAAGAAAACAGTCGTAAGAGAACTTATGGAACTCGGTAAGCAGAAAGGTCAGCTTACAAACCAGGACATTCTTGATGCAATCGGTGAAATTGACTTTGATCCCGAACAGCTTGAAAAGCTTTATGACGCACTTGCACAGCTTGGCATTGAAATTGTAGAGGATTCGGGCGATATTAAAATTGATGATATCGACCTTGGCTTTGATGAAGGCAAAGACGGCGACTCACACGCTCAGATTGCAGAAACAGGCAGCGTTTCGGTTGACGATCCCGTAAAGGTATATCTTAAAGAAATCGGACGGGTTCCGCTACTTTCTTCCGATGAAGAAATCAACCTCGCAATCAGAATCGCTGACGGTGATGTTGCCGCAAAACAGCGTCTTTCCGAGGCAAACCTTCGTCTTGTTGTTTCAATTGCAAAGCGTTATCTCGGCAGGGGAATGCAGTTTCTTGACCTTATTCAGGAAGGCAATCTCGGTCTTATCAAGGCTGTAGAAAAGTTTGACTATACAAAGGGCTTTAAATTTTCAACATATGCAACATGGTGGATCAGACAGGCTATTACCCGTGCAATTGCCGATCAGGCTCGTACAATTCGTATTCCTGTTCATATGGTTGAAACTATCAACAAGGTAAAAAAGGTTCAGAGCCAGCTCCTTCACCAGAACGGTCATGAGCCGTCTGCCGATGAAATTGCCGCAGAAATTGATATGCCTGTTGATAAGGTTCGTGAAATTATGCGTGTTGCTCAGGAGCCTGTTTCACTTGAAACTCCTATAGGCGAGGAGGAGGACAGCCATCTCGGTGACTTTATCCCCGATAACGATGCTCCCGCACCTGCCGATGCCGCATCACACACAATGCTCCGTGAACAGCTTTCGGATGTTCTTTCAACCCTCACTCCCCGTGAAGCCAAGGTTCTCAAACTCCGTTTCGGTCTTGAGGACGGCAGAAGCAGAACTCTTGAGGAGGTCGGCAAGGAGTTTAATGTAACCCGTGAGCGTATCCGTCAGATTGAGGCAAAGGCTCTCCGTAAGCTCCGTCATCCTTCAAGAAGCAGAAAGCTCAAGGACTATCTTGACTATTAATCAGACTTTATGATTACTTTTGATGAATGCGGCGCAATGCTTGACGAAATTGCAGATTCCATGCCTTATGAATTATACAGAGATTTAAACGGTGGGATTTCACTTCTTCCTCAGTTAAAGGTTCATCCAAAAGCACTTAACAATGATTTGTTCATTTTGGGTGAGTACATACGCAATTCTCTCGGCAATGCAATTGTGTTTTACTACGGTTCAATCAACAGGGTTTACGGCTCACTTGATAATGAGGCATACCGAAAAAAGCTTGTTGAAATACTTCATCACGAGGTTCGCCATCATAACGAGTATCTTGCAGGTTGCGATGATCTCGGAATTTTTGACAGAAATCAGATTGACGATTACCTTAGAAAACACAGGAAATAATCAAATGAAATTTTAAGAGGACAGCTTTTCTAAACAGAAAGCTGTCCTCCTTTGTTATCTTACCTTTATAATCTGCCCCGGATAAATTACATTCGGATTTGAAAGTCCGTTAAGTCGTGAGAGATTGTCAACGGTTGTTCCGTGCATTTGTGCAATTATCCACAGCGAATCACCCGGACGGGCAACATGATACTGCGTTTCCGCACTACCGGCGGGAACCGTAAGAACCTGACCCACAAAAATAGTGTCAGGAGTTTGAATGTTGTTGTATTTTAATATGTCATTCACCGTTGTCTGAAAGAACTGCGCAATGCCAAAAAGCGTATTGCCCGGACGAACGGTGTACTGAACCATTTCCATATCTGTCCTCCTTGCTTTTCATAGTAACAATATATGCCTGTGACAAAAATGCGTTACTCCTGCATAAAATAAACCGTGCACGGAAAAATAACAATGCAGACAAAACACAGCGTTGTTCAGATTAAAAATATCTGAAAACGGTTTATGTTATAAAATTTCAATACGAGAGGGCATATAAATGGAAATAAAAATAGATACGATAATCGGAAGAGAAATAATTGATTCAAGAGGAAATCCTACGGTTGAGGCGGAGGTCGGACTTTCCGACGGAACCTTTGCAAAAGCGTCTGTCCCTTCGGGTGCGTCAACGGGAGAATTTGAGGCGGTTGAACTTCGTGACGGTGAAAAACGCTATCTCGGCAAAGGTGTGCAGAGAGCCGTTGAAAATATCAACAGCATAATTTCACCTAATCTTTGTTGTGACTCACCTTTTGACCAGTGTGCAATCGACAGCAAAATGATTGAACTTGACGGCACGGAAAATAAGGAGTTGCTCGGTGCAAATGCTATTCTTGCCGTATCGCTTGCCTGTGCAAAGGCTGCGGCAAAGAATCTCAGACTGCCGTTATTCCGTTATATCGGCGGAACATATGCGGTCAGAATGCCTGTTCCAATGATGAATATTCTCAACGGCGGCGCTCATGCGTCAAACAATATCGACATTCAGGAATTTATGATTATGCCTGTCGGCGCAAGGTGTTTTTCCGAGGGAATGATGCAGTGCTGTGAAATCTACCATACGCTCGGTAAAATTCTAAAAGAGAATAATATGTCAACAGGTGTAGGTGATGAGGGCGGTTATGCACCGAGCCTGAAAAGTGACGAGGATGCAATTGAGTATATAATTAAAGCGATTGAAAAAACAGGTTATACTACCGATGAAATTAAAATTGCGCTCGATGCCGCATCTTCCGAATGGTATTCCGACGGAAAATATATTCTTCCAAAGAGAGGCGATTCGCTTTCAAGCGATGAACTTATTAATTATTTTGACAAGCTCTGTTCTGATTATCCGATTATTTCGCTTGAAGATCCGCTTTCCGAACACGACTGGGACGGTTGGCAGAATATTACTTCAAAAATCGGCAACAAAGTTCAGCTTGTCGGCGATGATTTGTTTGTTACAAATACAAAAAGACTTAAAAAAGGCATAGAGCTCGGAGCCGGCAATGCAATTTTGATTAAAATTAATCAGATAGGAACGTTGACGGAAACGCTTGATGCAATTGACACGGCTCACAAGGCAGGTTATCGCACGATTATTTCACACAGGAGCGGCGAAACAGAGGACACAACCATTGCGGATATTGCCGTTGCGGTTAATTCGGGGCAGATAAAAACAGGTGCTCCGTGCAGAACCGACAGAGTTGCAAAATATAACAGACTTCTTCGGATTGAGAGTGCAATTGTCAACACTTCAACCTACGGAATATAACAGATTTCACCCCGACCGAGGTTGGGGTGTTTGTCTTTTAAGAACAAAATTTTATTATTATGTAAATTTAATTGCCAAATTGTATTTTTTTGACAGATTTTTCTTTGCTTAATATAAATTTAAAAATAAACTTTTAGAAAATCAGCATATTGCACATATTTGTCAAAGAAAATTCTACAACAATAAAGCCTTTATCAATTGCTATATTCTTAATCGGAATTAAAATATATTGCCTTATATGATAAAATTAACTAATGAAATGCTAACATTGGAATTCGTATGGACTATTGTAAAACAGTGCTGATTGTAACCTTTGTTTTGCTCATATCCGAATAAGTCAGGAGGCATTTTTGATTGTTTCTAAAAAGATTATTGGCAGGAGTAATGACAGCTATGATGATTACGGGAATGTGTGCGGCTGATGTTTCGGCAGCGGAAAAGAAAACTGTAACAGATTATCAGGCATATGCTGCAAATCTGGATAAGTCGGCATATTCAGGTAATGATTTGGGGGCTTCTTACTCAAAAAAGGCAACTACCTTCAAGGTATGGTCGCCTAATGCGGCGTCTGTTCGTGTGAATATTTTTGAACACGGCAGTGATAATGAGGGAGATGCAGGTTCTATAATGTCAAGAGCCATGTCGCTTGACAAAACAACGGGCGTGTGGTCTGTTACAATTAACGGTGACCTGCTTAACAAATATTATACCTACTCGGTAACACACGGAAAAACTACCAAGGAAACAGCCGATGTCTACGCAAAGGCGTGCGGTGTGAACGGTCAACGCTCAATGGTTGTCGATTTAAGCACAACCAATCCCGATGGTTGGGAAAATGATAAGCATGTGCTTGTACAGAATCAGACTGATGCGTCGGTCTGGGAAATCTCTGTAGCAGACTTTTCATCATCCGAATCAAGCGGCGTGAGTGAGGCTAACCGTGGCAAGTACCTTGCTTTTACCGAAGAAGGTACAACAGTCAACGGTGTTCAGGGTGCGTCATCAACCTGCGTTGATTATCTGAAAAAGCTCGGCGTTAAGTATGTGCAGATTATGCCGTTCTATGATTTCGGTTCTGTTGACGAGAGCAAGAACATTATGGACCAGTACAACTGGGGCTACGATCCCGTCAACTACAACTGCCCCGAGGGTTCTTATTCATCAAATCCTAAAAAGGGTGAAGTGAGAATCAAGGAATGTAAGCAGATGATTCAGGCACTTCATAATGCAGGAATCGGTGTAATTATGGATGTTGTCTATAACCACACCTACACCTCTGATTCTTGGTTTCAGAGAACAGTTCCGAATTATTACTACAGAATGAACAATGACGGAACTTTCTCAAACGGTTCGGGCTGTTCAAATGATACAGCAAGCGAACATCTTATGTTCAGAAAGTATATGATTGATTCCGTTACATATTGGGCAAGCGAATACCACATTGACGGTTTCCGCTTTGACCTTATGGGACTTCACGATGTAACAACTATGAATTCAATTCGTACCGCACTTGACAATCTTTATGCAGATGGCAGCGGCAGTCAGATTCTTATGTACGGTGAGGCGTGGGATATGGCAACCAATTGTGACGAAGGCACAGTATTGGCAAGTCAGAAAAATCTCAAGCAGTTGAGCGACCGCATCGGTGCGTTTGATGATACAATCCGTGATGCAATCAAGGGCAGTACAGGCGGTACGGACGGTGCTTTTGTTCAGGAAGGTTCACGCAGAGCCAACCTGAAAACAGGCATAGCAGGTCAGAGTGACACAACAACAGGCTGGGCAAATGTTCCGTCACAATGTGTAACATATGCGTCATGTCACGATAACCTTTGTCTTTACGATAAGCTTGTCGGCTCTGTTTACGGTGCCGACGGTAAATATCGCAAAAGATATGAAGATCTTGTTGCAATGAACAAGCTTTCTGCGGCAATTGTTATCACTTCACAGGGTATTCCGTTCTCACTCGGCGGTGAGGAGTTTTGTCGCAGTAAAGACGGTGATGAAAACAGCTATGCGTCAAGCAGAAAAGAGAATATGCTTGACTGGGAAAATGTCGATCTCTATTCAGATGTAATTGAATATTACAGAGGTCTTTATAAAATCCGTGACGCTTTTGCGGCATTCTCGGATTCTACTGCTGCAACAGCCAACAGCCTTACATATCTTTCCGATGTTCCAAAGGGTGTTACGGGCTACACAATAAATAACACCGAGAGCGGAAAGTGGAGTCAGATGTGCGTAATCTTCAACGGCTCCGATTCTGCACAGAATGTTACCGCAAAAGGCGACTGGGTTGTTCTTGCAGATAACAAGACAGCAGGACTTCGCAACATAAAGAATGTTACAAACAGCGTAAAGGTTGAGGCTCATTCAGCTGTTATTATGGTTGACACAAAGAGCTATGATTCTGCGGGAATTATGGATGATGAGGGTGCAGTTGTCATTGATTATTATGACAACAAAACCGAAAAACTCATCAAGTCACAGACGCTCACAGGCGAACTCGGCACAAGCTATGATGTGACAAATCTTGCGTCAACTCTTAATTATGATGTTAAGAAAACCGACGGTGAAATCAAAGGTGTGTTCACGGATCAGGTAGGTCATGCAAAGGTTTATGTTGAAGAATATGACGGCGAGATGTCAACGGTTACCGTAAAGTTTGTTGACGAAACAAATAATACGGAAATTGAAGATTCTTTTCTTGTAAAAAACAGAAAGGGCGAGCAGTATTATACTCCCGACCTTCCGTCAATTAAAAATTACAAGCTTGTTCTTGACGACCTCCCGACAAACGGTGCAGGCAAGCTTGATTCCGCAAGCAAGACCGTTACATACAAATATACCCGTGTAACTGATGATGAGGATAAGACTGTTTGCAGAGTCAATGCCATTTATATGGACGATTCGGGTAAAATTCTTGATACAAAGACAATCACAGGTGTTGAAGGACAGGCTTATTCACTCTCTCAAAATACATATGAGGAAAAAGATCTTGTAAGCGTTCCCGAAAAGGCAAACGGAACATTTAAATCGGGCGAAATCAATGTAGTGTTCAGCTACTCGTCAAATCCCGATCCGCTCAAGCAGATGCTTCCGTTTGTGTATGTCGGCACCGGTCTTATAATTGCTCTGTGTGCGGCATCGGTTATTTATTCTTCAAACAAGCGTAAAAAGCGCATTATGGCAGAGCTTGATATTGAAGAAGATTAATTAAAGGTAGTTATTTCCGTATGCTGACGGAATAGATTATAAAAATTAATAAGGAGGAATATTATCTATGAGAACTACGAAGAAAATTGTTTCTGCAGTTCTTGCAGCGTGCATGCTTGCCTCAACAGCAGTTGTGTCAAGCTTTGCCGCAACAGCCGATGACAGTTCGGCAGTTTCAAGCGACTACGCAAGAGACAATTCTTACACAAAGGCTGCTGAAGATATTGACGCTCAGTATGCTTACTCCGGCAATGATCTTGGTGTTACTTACACAAAAGATGCTACAACATTCAAGGTTTGGTCACCGACAGCAACCGGTGTTAAGCTCAATGTCTTTACAACAGGTTCGGATGACGAGCAGGGTGCATCTAAAGTTGCCAGCTACACACTTGAAAAAATGCTCGTTGAAGGTGAGTGGAACGGTGTTTGGACGATTACACTCGTCGGCAACTGGAAGGATTATTATTACACATACTCAGTCACAACAACAGACACAACACACATCGGTTCAGATGCAACAAAGACTTATGAAACACAGGATGTATACTCAACGGCAACAGGCGTAAACGGCAAGCGCTCAATGATTGTTGATCTTGACGAGACAGATCCTGAGGGCTGGTCAAACGACAGCCATGTTCTTCTTTACAAGTCAACAAAGTCATCAGTATGGGAACTTCATATCAAAGACTTTTCTTATGACAAGGCCTCGGGCGTAAGCGACGCTAACAGAGGTAAGTACCTTGCTTTCACGGAATCAGGTACAACTCTTAACGGCGAGGGCAAGGTTTCAACCTGTATTGATTACCTTAAAGAACTCGGTATAACAACAGTACAGCTTAACCCGTTCTATGACTTCCAGTCAGTAAATGAGGCAGGCGATGATTCTCAGTTTAACTGGGGTTATGATCCGACAAACTACAATGTTCCGGAGGGCTCGTATTCTTCAAATCCGTATGACGGTAAAGTAAGAATCAAAGAATGCAAGGAAATGATTAAGGCTCTCCATGACGCCGGCATTTCTGTTGTAATGGATGTTGTTTACAACCATACTTATTCAACTGATTCATGCTTCCAGTACACAGTTCCTAACTACTACTACAGAATGAAAACAACAGGCGCATTCTCAGACGGTTCGGGTTGCGGCAACGAAGGTGCAACAGAGCGTGCAATGTACAGAAAGTATGTTATTGATTCACTCAAGTATTGGGTAAACGAATATCATGTTGACGGCTTCCGTTTTGACCTTATGGGTCTTATGGATGTTGAAACAATGAATATGGCAAGAGAAGCGCTTGACCAAATTGACCCACGAATCACAATGTGGGGTGAAGGCTGGGCAGGCGGTGACTCCTACCACCCGACTAACACTTGCTCAGGCACAAAATTTTATCCTGCAACACAGGCTAATGCGTCAAGACTCAGCGACAGAATCGCTATTTTCAATGACGGCATCCGTGACGGTATAAAGGGAAGTGCAATGGAAATCAGCGATGTTGGTTTTATACAGGGCTCAAAGTCATCCGCAAAGGGTGTAAGCTACGGTGTTCGTGCCAACAGCTCAGGTACATATAAGTGGAAGGCTCAGGCTCCTTCACAGTGCGTAACCTATGATGCGTGTCACGATAACGCAACACTTTACGATCAGATTATTGCGTCTACAGGTCTGGCAGACTACGGAGAGAGAAATTCCGAGGCTGTTAAGATGAACAGGCTTGCAAGTGCAATTATCTACACATCACAGGGTATTTCATTCACACTTGCCGGTGAAGAAATGGCTCGTTCAAAAGACGGTGACACAAACAGCTACAAGTCGGCAGCTGACCTTAATATGATTAAATGGCAGAATGTTGTTGACTATGCCGATGTAGTTTCTTACTACAAGGGTATGATGCAGATTAAGTCAGCATTCTCGCCTCTCACAGCTATGGATAATTCATATGCTGACAAATACACATTCACAAACAAGGTTTCTGCATCAACAAATCAGATTTCATTCACAATTCAGAACGATGTTGAGGGTGAATGGAACAAGATGGCTGTTATTTATAACAATGCAACCACAGCTGCAGATGTAACTCTTTCGGATACATCCGTAACAGATTGGGTTGTTATCGCTAACGGTGAAACAGCAGGTCTTGACTCACTCGGCGAGGTGACAGGCTCAACATTCACAGTTCCTGCTCGTTCGGCTATCGTAGCTGTTGACAAGGCAGGCTATGAGTCGGCAGGTATCAAATCTTCAAACGGTAAGGTTAAGGTTAACTATGTTTACGAAGCAACAGGCGAAAAGCTTGAAGATTCTGTAATCCTTCAGGGTCCTGTAGGCTCAGGTTATGTAACAGTTCCGAGTGCAGTTATTCCCGATACATACATCGTAAGTCGTATTGGCGGAAATGCAGAAGGTAAATATACTTCCGATATGCAGGAGGTTACATACTACTACACAGACTACATTCCTGAATCACTCAAGAACGCTGACTTCAACGGTGACGGTGAAATTAATGTAATTGACGCTACACTTCTTCAGAAGTATATTGCAAAGCTTGAAACTCCTACAGTTGATGAATCAGTTCTTGACCTAAACTATGACGGTACTTTCAACATTGAAGATTCAACAATGATAATGAAGTATGTTGCTGGAATTCCTGTATCTTCCGGTAAAGTAACAGTAAACTACTACTACACAGACGCTGACGGAAAACAGCAGAAGCTCACTGATTCAATCGTATTCGCAGGCAGAGCAGGCAGCACATATAAATCAACTGCATTCAAGGTTGTTGGCTACGCTGTTGATCCGGACAGAATGCCGGAAAATCAGTCTGGCTTAATTCCTTACGGTGAGGCAGAGGTTAACTACTACTACATCGCATCAAGCCTTGATATCAAACTTCACGTAAAGCACAACGGTTCACTTACATGGACGCCATACCTCTGGATATGGGGTTCAAACCTCAAGGGCGCAGACTCAGGCAACTTTATGTCAGAGTGGCCGGGTGATCCTATGACTAAAGGTGAAAACGGTTGGTTTGATTACAGCTTCACATATAAGGGAGCAGGTACATACAATGTAATCGTTTCTGATAATGCAACTAACCAGACAATCGACTACAAGGGCTTTGTAGATAACGAAATGTGGATTGTAATTGATGACTCTGCTGTTATGGGCAGTACATACCTTACATTCTACACAGATAACCCTGACACTAACCCCAATGCTCCAATCGCTGAGCAGGTTACACTCGGTTAATCTGAAATCGCAAACACAAATTGCAAAAGAGGGCTGACCTTAAACGGTCAGCCCTTTTAATCGGTAAAAAAGGTTATTATTGCTCTGTAACGGAAAACTCCCCGACAGCTTATAAAACTGTCAGGGAGTCATTGGTTTATCAGTTGTTGTTCATTCTGTAGCAGAGAGTCATAAGGCTGTCGCTGAGATGAACATTTTCTACCATAGTATCATTATAACGAGCATTTATATCATAGTGGCTGAAATTCCAGTAATTCTTGATTCCGTGTGAATAAAGCTTATCGAGAACATTTTCAACACAAACACGGGGAATGCACAAAAACGCGGTATCAATATGATTTTTATTACAAAAATCATCGAGTTCACTTTCGTTCTTAACTGTAAGTCCATTGAGCTTTGACCCGACTTTTTGTTCGTTGTTGTCGAAACAGGCGATAAGCTCAAAGCCGAGCTTTTCAAAATTCATATGCATTGCAACGGCCTTACCAAGATTACCCGCACCGATAAGAATGGCCTTGTAATCGTTGTTAAGTCCCAGAATGTTCTTGATTTCCTCTTTCAGCTGACTTACGCTGTAACCGTAACCCTGCTGACCGAATCCGCCGAAGCAGTTAAGATCCTGTCTTACCTGTGAGGCGGTCACATTCATAATTTGTGCAAGCTTAGTTGAAGAAATTTTGTCAATGTTCTGGTCGTTCAGTTCTGATAAAAAGCGGTAATATCTTGGCAAACGCCTGATAACCGACATTGAAATACTGTCATTCTTAGACATTACTCACTATGCTCCTTTAACTTTAAAATCAGAGAGATGCTGCAAGGCGCTCGTCAATAGCCTTGAGAAATTCTTCTGTGTTTACTTTCTTTTTGTTCTCAAGTGTCGAAATAGCGTAGAGATCGCCTGTCATAACGCCGTCCTCAATTGTCTTGATTGTTGCTGCCTCAAGCTTGTCTGCAAACTTCATAAGATCGTCAAGGCCGTCAAGTTCGCCTCTCTTGCGAAGTGCGCCTGTCCATGCAAACAATGTTGCAACAGAGTTTGTGGAAGTTTCTTCGCCCTTGAGATACTTGTAGTAGTGGCGCTGAACTGTGCCGTGAGCAGCCTCGTATTCATAGATGCCGTCGGGAGAAACAAGCACGCTTGTCATCATTGCGAGCGAACCGAATGCAGTTGCAATCATATCACTCATAACATCACCGTCATAGTTCTTACAAGCCCACATATAACCGCCTTCACTTCTGATAACTCTTGCAACAGCGTCATCAATAAGTGTGTAGAAATATGTAATACCTGCGTTTTCAAACTTTTCTTTGTACTCATTCTCAAAGATTTCGTTGAAGATGTCCTTGAATCTGTGGTCATAAATCTTGCTGATTGTATCTTTTGTAGCAAACCAAACATCAAGCTTCTGATCAAGTGCATAGTTAAAGCATGAACGGGCAAATGATGAGATACTCTTGTCAATGTTGTGCATACCCTGAATAATACCGTCAGTCTTGAAGTCAAAGATTGTGCTTCTTTCCTCGGTACCGTCAGGCTTTGTAACACAAAGTTCAGCCTTGCTGCCTGCCTCAACCTTCATCTCTGTGTTCTTATAAACATCACCGTATGCGTGACGGGCAATGCAGATTGGCTTTTTCCATGTAGGAATGTAGGGGACAATGCCCTTGACAAGAATCGGACTTCTGAATACCGTACCGTCAAGGATAGCACGAATCGTACCGTTAGGTGATTTCCACATACTCTTGAGGTTGTACTCTGTCATTCTTGCGGCATTAGGTGTGATTGTGGCACACTTAACGGCAACACCGTATTTCTTTGTTGCGTTGGCGCTGTCAACCGTAACCTGATCGTCTGTTTCGTTTCTGTGCTCAAGACCGAGGTCATAATATTTTGTTTTGAGGTCAACATAAGGTGTGATGAGAATATCTTTAATCTGTTTCCAGATGACTCTTGTCATCTCGTCGCCGTCCATCTCTACGAGAGGAGTGACCATTTTAATTTTTTCCATATCAGCTGTTCTCCTTTGTGTAGTCAAGCAGACCGCCTGCAATGATAATGTTTCTTGTTCTGTCTGAAAGCTCACAGTCAGCAACAATTGTGTCGCCTGTTGTCTTGTTTACAACAGTAACCTGCTTGCCGTTTGCAATTTCGTCCTTAACATTCGGGAGTTCAAGCATATCGCCAAGCTTGATTTTATCATAATCTTCTGCGTTTACAAATGTAAGCGGAAGAATACCTGCATTGATAAGGTTGCTCTTGTGAATTCTTGCAAAGCTCTTTACGAGTACAGCCTTAACACCGAGGAAAAGGGGAGCAAGAGCTGCATGCTCACGGGATGAACCCTGACCGTAGTTTTCACCGCCGACAATAATGCTCTTGCCGAGTGTCTTTGCACGGGTTGGGAATTCCTTGTCGCATACTGTAAAGCAATGCTCTGAAATTTTCGGAATATTTGAACGGAGCGGAAGAATCTTTGCGCCTGCAGGCATAATATGGTCGGTTGTAATGTTGTCGCCGACCTTGAGTGAACACGATGCCTCGATAGAATCTGTGAGCGGATGAGTTTCGGGATAGCTCTTGATGTTAGGACCACGGAGGATTTCTACGCTGTCCATTTCTTCAACAGGAGCGGGATCAATAACCATATTATCATTGATGAGGAATTTTTCGGGCATTTCAATCTCAGCAGCCGCACCAAGACATCTCGGGTCTGTAAATACGCCGTTGATTGCAGAAACAGCCGCAGTTTCCGGAGATACAAGATAAATCTGACCGTCTGCCGTTCCGCTTCTGCCTTCAAAGTTACGGTTGAATGTTCTGAGTGAGATACCGCCGCTGTTAGGTGACTGACCCATACCGATACACGGACCGCAGGCACTTTCAAGGATTCTTGCACCTGCCGCAATCATGTCGCCGAGTGCGCCGTTGAGAGCGAGCATATTAAATACCTGCTTTGAACCCGGAGCAATTGCGAGCGATACATTGTCTGCAACCTTTTTGCCCTTGAGAATGTGAGCAACTCTCATAAGGTCAAGGTAGCTTGAGTTTGTACATGAACCGATACAAACCTGATCAATCTTCTTGCCCTCAAGCTCTTTGATTGGCTTAACATTGTCGGGTGAATGCGGACAGGCTGCGAGCGGTTCAAGCTCTGAAAGGTTGATTTCGATAACTTCGTCATAAACAGCGTCATCATCAGCTTTGAGTTCTGTATAGTCTTCCTCACGGCCCTGAGCCTTGAGGAACTTTCTTGTTGTTTCATCAGACGGGAATACAGAAGTTGTAGCACCAAGCTCTGCACCCATATTTGTGATTGTTGCTCTTTCGGGAACCGTAAGTGTGGCAACACCTTCTCCGCCGTACTCAACAATCTTGCCAACGCCGCCCTTAACGCTCATAACACGAAGAACTGCGAGAATAATATCTTTTGCAGAAACCCACGGACTGAGTTTGCCCGTAAGATTAACTCTTACCATTTTCGGCATAGTAATATAGTATGCGCCGCCGCCCATTGCAACAGCGACATCAAGACCGCCTGCACCGATTGCGAGCATACCGATACCGCCACCCGTTGGAGTGTGGCTGTCAGAACCGATTAAAGTCTTTCCCGGTTTACCGAATCTTTCAAGGTGAACCTGGTGACAAATGCCGTTGCCGGGTCTTGAAAAATAGATACCGTGTTTTTTACAAACAGATTGAATGAATCTGTGGTCATCGGCGTTCTCAAAACCTGTCTGAAGTGTGTTGTGGTCAATGTAAGCAACGCTTTTTTCTGTTTTTACTCTCGGAATGCCCATAGCCTCATATTCGATATAAGCCATAGTGCCTGTTGCATCCTGAGTAAGAGTCTGGTCGATTTTAAGACCGATATCACTGCCAACGGTCATTTCTCCGCAGACAAGATGATTCTTGATGATTTTCTGCGCAATCGTGTAGCCCATAATATTACCTCCTAAAAATTAATGCCTATCATAATTCAGGTCCTGCGAAAAAAATGCAAAACACTATGTTAATTATATAACAATCTTGAGATATTGTAAAGAAAAAATCACACGAAATGAGCAAAAATCGTTATTTTTTCACTAAAAAACATTTTTTGCGGTTTTCTATCGGAAAAATGTTCAAAAAGTGTCGGATATTAGGATAAAAGGTGATGAAAAATATAAATTGAATTTTAGCTTTTATAGTGTTATAATGCTTGATGTATGCAATAAGATTTAAGTGATTTTAGCAAAACGAGGTATTTTTATGGATGTAAGAGAGAATTTAAGAAATATTGCAATTATCGCCCATGTTGACCACGGCAAAACTACTCTGGTTGACCAGCTTTTGAAGCAGAGCGGTGTTTTCAGAGCAAATGAAAATGTAGAAGAAAGAGTAATGGACTCTAATGACCTTGAGCGTGAAAGAGGTATCACAATTCTTTCAAAGCCGACAGCCGTAATGTACAACGGCATCAAAATTAACATTGTTGACACCCCAGGTCATGCCGATTTCGGCGGTGAGGTTGAGCGTATTCTCCAGATGGTTGACGGTGTTGTATTGCTTGTTGACGCATTTGAGGGTTGTATGCCGCAGACAAGATTTGTTCTTAAAAAGGCACTCGGCCTCGGCAAAAAGCCGCTTGTTGTTCTTAACAAAATCGACCGTCCCGGTGCAAGACCCGAGGAAGTTGTTGACGAGGTTCTCGACCTCTTTATCGAACTCGGTGCAGATGAAGATCAGCTTGAATTCCCTGTAATTTATGCGTCTGCCCGTGACGGCTATGCGTCAGAGGATTATCATGAACCCGGTACGGATATGAAACCTCTCTTTGATGCAATTGTAAAAGAAATCCCTGCTCCTCAGGGTGATATGAACGGAGGACTCCAGCTCCTTATTTCAAACATTGACTCCGATAAGTTTGTCGGCAGAATCGGTGTAGGCCGTGTTGAAAGAGGTACTGCAAAGAACGGACAGGCTGCCGTTCTCTGTCACACAGACGGTACAACTCAGAATGTAAGAATTGCAAAGCTCTATCAGTTTGAAGGACTTAAAAGAGTTGAATGTGACACTGCAACAGTCGGTGACATCGTTTGCGTAAGCGGTGTTCAGGATATCAACATCGGTGAAACAATCTGTTCAAACGATTGTGTTGAGCCGCTTCCGTTCGTAAAGATTGACGAGCCTACGGTTTCAATGAACTTTATCGTAAACAACTCACCATTTGCAGGCAGAGAGGGTAAGTATGTAACCTCCCGTAACCTTCGTGACAGACTTTTCAAGGAAATTGAAACAAATGTTGCTCTCCGTGTTGAAGAAACAGACAGCGCCGATACATTTAAGGTATCGGGCAGAGGTGAACTTCACCTTTCAATCCTTATCGAAACAATGCGCCGTCAGAATTATGAATTTCAGGTTTCCCGTCCGCAGGTTATTACAAAGATGATTGACGGCAAGCTTCATGAGCCTATGGAGTTTCTTATCATTGAAGTTCCCGACACATATGTCGGTCCTGTAATGGAAAAGCTCGGTTCAAGAAAAGGTGAGCTTATCAATATGGGTACTCGTGAAGGCGGTGTTACTCACATTGAATTCAGAATCCCGTCAAGAGGTCTTATGGGTTATCGCCCCGAATTTCTTACAGATACAAACGGTAACGGTATTATGAACCATGTATTTGACGGTTATGAGCCATACAAGGGTGAAATCGTAACCCGCCATCAGGGTTCACTTATCGCTTTTGAAACAGGCGAAACTGTAACCTACGGTCTTTATGCCGCTCAGGAAAGAGGCAGACTCTTTATCGGACCGGGTGTTCCTGTTTACGAGGGTATGATTGTAGGCGCAAGTCCTAAGTCTGAGGATATCACAGTTAATGTCTGCAAGAAAAAGCACATCACAAACACCCGTGCATCGGGTTCTGATGATGCCCTCAAGCTTACACCTCCGACAATTATGTCGCTTGAACAGTGCCTTGAATTCATTGCTGATGATGAGCTTGTTGAGGTTACTCCCGAAAATATCCGTATGCGTAAGCGTATTCTTTCAAAAGAACAGCGTATGAAACAGGCATTCCGTAAGAAATAATTAAAATAATGAGTTATGTAATTCTTGACCTTGAATGGAACGGTTCATACAGCAAGGTTCTGCACAAATTTGTCAATGAAATAATTGAAATCGGTGCGGTTAAGCTTGATGATGAACTGAATGTATGCGACACCTTTACAATGCTTGTTGCTCCGAAAATCGGCAAAAAACTATGCAGTAAGGTAAAACAGCTTACTAAAATAACAAATGAAGAGTTGAAGGACGAGGGCGTCAGCTTTATCAAAGCAATCAGCCTGTTCTCGGATTTTCTGGGTGACGGTGTGCTTATGACATGGAGCGACTCCGACCTTCATGCTCTTATCGAAAACTACAGCTACTACACGGGCAGAACCAGACTTCCGTTTCTCTCACGCTATTGCAATCTGCAAAGCTATTGTGAAGATTGTCTTGATTTGCACGATTCATCCTGTCAGCTGGGACTCGGTGCCTGTGCCGAAATGGCAGGTGTTGATTTTTCGGAAGATGATCAGCACAGGGCGCTTGCCGATGTGTACCTAACATTGGAATGTATGAAAGCTTTTTACGGTAAGTATCCGTTAAAGCCGTACATTAAGGATGCTGTTTGTGATGAATTCTATGACAGACTGCTGTTCAAAAATCATTTTGTTACAGATATCAACAGTCCCGATGTTGACAAAAGCGTTATGTTTTTCGATTGTGAAGATTGCGGAAAACCGCTTGTTCAGCTTTCAAAGTGGCGACTTCACAACAAAAGCTTTACCGCCGAATTTTCATGCAAATATTGCAGAAAGAAGTTCAACGGCAGAGTATCCTTCAAAAAGAAGTTTGACGAAGTTTCGGTAAAGAAAAAGCTTAACGAAAAGAAGGTTGAAAAGAAGCCCGAAACAAAAGAACAGGTCAACACCGTTTCGGCAAACTGAGTACATTTTCATATGGAGTTATTTTTATGATTATTAAGTTTTTTGATAAACTTCATTATAAACTTTCTTTATCAGAATCACAGATAAATGATATAATCAGAAGTCGTTCTAAGCGTGGTCCCAGTATCAAAGGAAATGAATTTTCCTATGATGTAAACTTTACTGATAAGGGCTTTAAAATGAAGTTTGTACAGTCTGTAAATTTTGGTGGAATTTATAGCCTGAGTCCGATTTTTTCAGGTAAGATAGAGGAAGATTGTGGATATTCTGATTTAACAATCAGAATGTTTCCAAATCCAATAATGGCTGTTGGTTTAGCAATCTTTTTGTATTTCTTCTTGATCGGTATTCATTTTATTTCGGTTGCAGGAATTTTGGGATTTCCAACTATAATTGTAGCTATTCTGACTTTATTCCTTTGCGTAATCATAAAAATCACAAATACTCAATTTAAAAATATGAAAAGTATTCTTGATGAATTATTTCGTTATTATCAAATTTAGGATAACAGATATTTAAAATTGTTATTATCTTAAACATTATATAGGGCAGAGCGTTTTGTTCTGCCCTTTTTTCATGAATACAGATGATTGTGCCGTACTCCTCACAACGCACACCGAATTTTCACATACTATTTTCTTGCTTTCAACATTAATTCAGCCGTATTTCATATACTTTTCACTTTGGGGCTTTATTATATCTACAACATCAAAAAACAACACCGACATTCGATGAAGTCTTTTGAAAATATAACTTTTAATCGGAGGTACAGTTATGAACGATAACTTTGAAAACAATAAAAACGGTTATGACGGTTATTCGTCAGATAATAATACTGCTGACAATAACTATCAGGATATTCATTCATCATCAGATCCACAGTCTGCATCAACTGCAGAAAATACAGAAAGCTCTTATGAATGGAACACAAATTCAACATCAAGTGTAAATTCGGGTGAGTACCGCCATTCGTATATAAACGGTAACAACGAGAATGCGTCACACAACCCTAACCGTTATGAAAGCGCTTATTCTTCAAACACAGCATCGGGTACATCCTCACAGAACTACTCATCGGATTCATACGGTTCACAGTATTCTTCAAACCCATATTCTTCACAGCAGACTAACAACTATTCATACGGCAATCCGTCACAGAATCCATACGGCTCACAGTCGGGTTCACCGTATGCAAATCAACAGTATTCCGCACCAAAGGCTAAGAAAGTAAAAGTTAAAAAGCCTAAAAAGCCGAAGAAACCCGCATCAAAGGGTTTTGTAGCAGCAATGCTTGTAGCTGCAATCATTCTCGGCGGCGGTGCAGGATTCGGTGGCAGTATGCTTGCATCATCACTTAACAACAACTCATCTTCAAGTGTAAACATCAAACAGGCATCTGCAAACAGCACATCAACCACAAGCAATGCCGCTCTCAGCGGAACAACTTCCCAAATTGTTAAGAAAACAGCCGACAGCGTAGTTGAAATTGCTACCGAAAGCGTTGTAACAGGCGGATTTGCTCAGCAGTATGTTCAGCAGGGTGCAGGTTCAGGTGTTATCATTTCCGAGGACGGTTACATCATCACAAACTACCATGTAATCGCAGGTGCGGAGAATATCACGGTAACACTCCGTGACGGTGCAACTTCATACAAGGCTAAGATAATCGGCAGTGATGAGGACAACGATATCGCACTTCTTAAAGTAGATGCAACAGGTCTTTCAGCCGCAACAATGGGCAACAGCTCAGATCTTGCAGTAGGCGACTATGTTGTTGCAATCGGTAATCCGCTCGGACAGCTCGGCGGTACAGTAACAGACGGTATTATCAGCGCACTTGCCCGTCAGGTAACGGTTGAGGGCAAGAGTATGACGCTTCTCCAGCACAACGCTCAGATCAGCCCCGGTAACTCAGGCGGCGGACTCTTTAACTCAAACGGTGAGCTTATCGGTATTGTAAACGCAAAGGACAGTGCAACAGAGGTTGAAGGTATTGCATTTGCTATTCCGATTAACAATGTTCTTGATATAATTGACGATCTCAAAACATACGGTTATGTAAAGGGCAAGGTTGACCTCGGTATGGAGCTTACAGACATCACTTCCGACGATTCCGCATTCTACTACGGACTCAGCAACACAGGCTGTTATGTTCTTTCGGTAACAAGCGGTTCTAATGCAGAAAAAGCAGGATTTATGAGAGGTGATATGATTACCGCAGTAAACGGTACAAGTGTTTCTTCAAAATCAGACATTGAAACAGCCCTCAAAGATTCAAAGGTGGGAGACACAGTAACTTTTACCGTTACAAGAAGCGGTAAGACTGCAAATCTCAAGCTCACTCTTGCAGAATATTCACCGAGTGGCAGTTCTTCAACAGGCAATTCAAACAAACAGAATAAGTCGTCACAATCACAGGGCAAAAGTTCAGATAAAAGTGACAGCGACTCAATCTGGAACTATATGTTCGGTCAATAACAGCCAACAAGCTTTTTAGCTTTTCATATAAATATTCATACAGCCAAAGCTGTAGACAAAAACTCTCTCTTAACGAACAAAGCTCCGTAACCGCACGGAGCTTTGTTCATTTTCACTTAATATTCAATAAAAGAAAAAAGAACCGTGCCATAAAAGCACGGTTCTTCTGTTTGTTTAAAAATCTTATTTATTTTCTTCCATATATTTAAGCTGTTTGTAAATCATATTGGCACACATATACACATTACCGCCGCCCATTGTGAGAATGAGGTCGCCCTCTTTTGCATTTTTGCAAACATAGTCGGTAATTTCTTCAAATGTGTCAAGACATACAGAACCCGGAACTTTTGCACCGAGGTCAGTAGAATAGATGTTATATGTGTTTGTTTCACGAACAGGTAGAATAGCCGAAATAATTGCCTGATCCGGAATTTTAAGAGCCTCCGCAAAATCGTCAAGGAGCATGGCTGTTCTTGAAAATGTATGTGGCTGGAATATTGCCCAAACCTTGTTAAAGCCCATTTTCATTGCGGCATTGAGTGTTGCAGTAAGTTCTGTGGGATGATGAGCAAAGTCATCGGCAACAGTAATTCCGTCAGGTGTGCCGAGAATTTCAAATCTTCTGTGAACACCGCCGAACTTGTGAAGATTCTCGGAAATTTCCTTCGGAGTAGCGCCAAGATAATGTGCAGTAGCCGCAGCGGCAAGTGCATTATAAATGTTGTGCTTTCCCGGAACGATAAGCTTAATCTGTGTGAGCTTCTCACCCTTATAGTAGAGGTCAAACTGCTCGTGAACACCCTTGTCTGCGCTGATGTTTTCAGCTCTGTAATCGCAGTTTTCGCCAAAACCGTAGGTGGTTTTCTCAATCTCAACATCCTTTACGGCATCAAGAGTGTTTTCATCGTCACCGTTGATAACAAGCAAGCCTGTTGTCTGATGAGCAAATTTGTTGAATGACTTCTTAATGTTGTCAAGATTCTTGAAGTAGTCAAGATGATCTGCGTCAATATTAAGAATAATCGAAATAAACGGATTGAGCTGTAAGAATGTGTCAACATACTCACAAGCCTCACAAACGATTATATCGCTGTGACCGACATAGCTGTTACCGCCGATGAACGGAAGTTTTCCTCCGATAATAGCTGACGGATCAAAACCACTGCCGATAAGCACCTGTGAAAGCATAGCGGTTGTGGTCGTTTTGCCGTGTGTACCCGAAACCGCAATACTTCTTCTGTATCTTCTTGTAACAATACCGAGCATTACGCTTCTTTCAATGCACGGAATACCGAGTTCCTTTGCTGCCTGTCTTTCGGGGTTAGTTTCCTTAATAGCCGCTGAGTAAACAACAAGCTCTGCACCCTTGATATTTTCTGCGGCGTGTCCCATAAATACGGGAATGCCGTAACCCTTAATTCTGTCAAGAGTTTCACCCTCGTTCATATCCGAACCCGAAAGTTCGTAACCCTCGTGGTGAAGAATCTCAGCCAGCGGACACATTCCGCTGCCGCCTATACCGATAAAATGTATTCTTTTTATGTTATCCATAAGACTGTCGTAATTCACAATAGTCCACTCCATTCCTGATAAGTATATTTGTCTGTCGGAAAAATCATTCCGTTTTGCCTGTATTTAAGTCGGAACACAGGTTGATTTGCATTCAAAGAGCAATGCCGTGACAGAACTGCAATACTCATATTATAAGACGAATGGACAAAAAAATAAATACCTAATTTGATATTTGTGCAATTTTTGTGTATTGTACGGATACTGTGTTTTAATTGTTGCCAAATTGTAGAGTAAATGCTAAAATAAAAGGGAATAGGATTATAAATAAAAATACACATAAAATGGCAGAGTGATAAAATGACTTTAAAAAAGAACGATATTGTAAACCTTACAATAACTTCGGCAACTGCCGAGGGCAGCGGAGTCGGAAGAACAGATGACGGCATTGCCGTTTTTGTACAGGGTTCTGCAATCGGTGACGAACTCAATGTGCGTATATTAAAGGTTAAGAAAACCTACGCTTTCGGCAAAATCGAAGAAATTCTCGTTCCGTCCAAGGCGAGAATTACTCCCGACTGCGAAAACTTTATGAAGTGCGGCGGTTGCACATGGCGACATATTTCTTATGAAGAAGAATGCAAAATAAAACAGCAGAGAGTTGAGGATGCCGTAAAACGCATCGGCGGTCTTGATAATGTTGTTTTCAAGCCGATAATTTCGTCGGATAATATCACAAGATACCGCAACAAGGCGCAGTATCCTGTCGGTCTTGACCGTGACGGAAATGTTGTGACGGGCTTTTATTCATTCCACAGCCACCGCATAATCAATTGCACCGACTGTATTTTACAGCCCGAAATTTTTGCAAGGGTAATTGAAATCACAAAAGATTTTATCGCAAAAACCAACACGGAAATTTATGACGAAACAACAGGCAAGGGCAGACTTCGCCACATTTATATCAGAATCGGCGAGGTTTCGGGCGAGCTTATGGTGTGCTATGTTGTTAACGCAAACGGTCTTAAACAGGAAGATTTACTCGTGAAAATGCTCAAATCCGAACTTCCGCAGTTAAAAAGTGTGATTATTAATTCTAACAGAGAAAAAACAAATGTTGTTCTCGGCAGAAAAAACAGAACAATCTACGGAAGTGACCATATTACCGACACACTTTGCGGATTGCAGTTTAAAATTTCACCGTTTTCGTTCTGGCAGATCAACAGAAAACAGGCTGAAAAGCTTTACGGCAAAGCCAAAGAATATGCAAATCTTAAATCTGACGAAATTCTGCTTGATTTATACTGCGGAACGGGTACAATAGGTCTTACAATGGCTGATTCCTGTAAACAGCTTATCGGTGCGGAGATTGTTGAAGATGCCGTGAAAGATGCAAATGAAAATGCAAAAGCAAACGGCATTGAAAATGCACGATTCATCTGCGGAGATGCCTCAGATGCCGCATTTCAGCTTGAAAAAGAGGGCTTAAAACCCGACTGCGTAATCCTTGATCCACCGAGAAAAGGCTGCGGTGAAGAACTTGTAAAGACAATTTCAAGAATGTCACCGAGCCGTGTAGTCTATGTATCCTGTGACCCCGCAACCCTCGCAAGAGATTTAAAATTCTTCACAGAAAACGGCTACACCCCCAAAGAAATCACCCCCTGCGATATGTTCTCCGGAACCTCCCATGTGGAGAGCGTGGCATTGATTGAAAGAAACTAACAATAGAAAAGGATTAAAAATGCAAAATACACTTAAAATAAAACGAACAAAAACGGCTTTGGTATTTAATCTTGCGATTATCGCTTGTGAGATTGCCGCAATAATTATCGTGTTTTTCAAAATAGGCTGCTATCCGCTTGTATATTACACTGAGGACAGCAACCTGTTTGCACTTGTTGCCTGTGCGGTTATGGCAGGCTTTCAGGTGCGATATCTCAAAAGCGGAAAAGAAATTCCGCACTCGGTTCAAATGTTCAAATATATGGCGGCGGCTGTACTTTCGGTAACATTTATCGTAGTTCTTGCCGTGCTTTCTCCGATGCGTGGAGAGGGCATAAACGGTTGGCTCTATATGCTTTTTAACAAAGACTTCACCTTTTTACATACTTTGTGTCCGATTCTTACAATTTTATCGTTTGTGTTTTTTGAAAAAGAACCTCACCTTAACACAAAATCAGCTTTCACGGCTACAATCCCTACATTAATATATGCGATTGTGCTTATTATACTTAACATAGTTGGTGCATTTGACGGTCCATACCCGTTTTTGCGTGTGATGAATCAACCATTGTATATGTCATTTGTTTGGTTCATCGTTATAGTAGGCGGTGCGTTTTTCCTTGCACTCTTACTTCAAAAACTTAATTCAACAGGAAGAAAAAGAAAATAATAGATAATAAGACAGTAAACAGATGAAAATTTCAGATTGGAGTGATTTTTATGAAATACCGCAAGTTGGTGGAGAATGCTAAAAAGCCAAACGGCTTTTGGGGCAAAATGATGATTAAGGCTATGAATAAAGGACATTCAAGCCTCACCTCATGGGGACTTGAACATATGAATATCGAACGCACCGCAACTGTACTTGACATAGGTTGCGGCGGCGGAAAAACCGTTGACCGACTTTGCTCAATTGTTGCCAACGGCAAGGTTTACGGAATCGACTATTCCGAACTCTCGGTAAAATCCTCCGAAAAACTCAATTCAAAAAATATACTCTGCAACAAAGCGAAAATTCTTCAGGCATCAGTATCCGATATGCCTTTTGATGACAATACATTCGACAATATCACGGCAGTTGAAACCTACTACTTCTGGCCTGATAAGGAAAATGATGTAAAAGAAGTTTTTCGTGTTCTCAAACAGGGCGGAACGGTTATGCTGCTTTTTGAAATGCTCAGAACAGACGATGATCCGTTTAAGTGGGAAAAGGTTGAAAATATGCTGAATATCAAGTCGGTAACTCCGCAGGAAATCAGAGCCGTACTTGAATCGGCAGGCTTTGAAAACATAAATACATACACTAAGGAAGGTACAACATGGCTTTGTGCCACAGCACAAAAACCGAAGGATGATGAAAACTAATGAAGGCTTTGATTACAGGCGCAAGTTCGGGCATAGGTAAAGAAATCGCCCGATATCTTGCAGAACTCGGTTATGACCTTATTCTTGTATCACGCTCAACAGATAAGCTTAACAAGCTGAAAGAGGAACTTTCAAATGTGAATGTCAGGGTAATTACGCTTGATTTTTCACGAGAAAGTGACAGCATGGATTTGTATGAGCATATTAAGAATGAAAATGAACAGATTGATTTTCTTGTCAACAACGCAGGCTTTGGTGCTTACGGAAAATTTCTGGATGTTCCGCTTGAAAGAGAGCTTGAACTCATTCACACAAATGTTTCAACGGTTCACATTCTCACAAAGCTTTTTCTTAAAGATATGGCGGAGAGAAACAGCGGATATATTCTCAATGTAGGTTCTGCCGCAGGATTTCTTGCAGGACCGACATTTGCAAGCTACTATGCATCAAAGAATTATGTTGTCCGTCTTACTCAGGCAATTCATGAGGAAATGCGTAGGGATAATAAAAATGTCAAGGTTTCCGTACTTTGCCCGGGTCCCGTAAAAACCAACTTCAATAATGTTGCGGATGTTAAATTCTGCATAAGAGGACTTGATCCGAAGTTTGTTGCAAGGTATGCCGTTGACATGACCATGAAGGGCAAAATGATTATCACACCCGGCTTTGAAATGAAAGCGGTGTCGTTTTTCAGACATTTTGCACCCGAAAAACTTCTCACAAGAATCTCTTATAATGTGCAGATGAAGAAAAACGGTATAAAATAATTATCATATAGAAATAGGGGAGGTGACGCATTGAGGGTAAAATTCGTTGACAAGGCGATAAAACTTTACAAAAGAATAACAGGCAGATTTGAACCGATAACAAGCAAATGCGTTCACGATAATATTTTTGCAATTGCCGGACAGTCGGCATTCTTCATCATATTATCGTCTGTGCCGCTCTCAATGTTCTTTGTGTCACTTTTGCAGAACCTGCACATTCCGATTGATTTTGTTTATCACGGACTCAGCAGTGTGTTTTCGTCAAAAATTGCCGATGACTTAACATACTTTCTGACCTCTGCCTATGAAAGTGCTGTGGGTATTTCTCTTGTAACGCTTGTAGTCACTCTGTGGTCGGCGGCACAGGGAATCCACGCAATCACAAACGGACTCAACAGAATTTATGACGCTTACGAAAACAGAAACTGGTTCTTTTTAAGAATAAGGGCGATGTTCTACACAATTGCATTGTTTGTAATTTTGCTTGCGTCACTTGTACTTATTGTCCTCGGTTCAACAATTAACGATTTTCTTTCACCGCATCTAAAATCGTTGCCGGACATAATCGGAATAATCTATCATCTCAGATATATACTTATCTTTATGTTTCTAACGGTATTGTTTGCGCTGATTTACAGGAACTTTCCGAACATCTCACGCAGCGAGCATAAGGAATACGGTTTTAAGTCACAGTTGCCCGGTGCGTTTCTCTGCACGGTTTCGTGGTATGTGCTTTCGTTCGGTATTTCGGTTTATGTGTCGGATTTCAACGGATTTTCCGTGTACGGAGGTCTTACAAGAATTGCCGTTATTATGATCTGGTTTTACTTTCTAATGGTTTGTCTTATGGTTTGTGCGGAAATCAATTATGTCTATCATGACAGGATAAAAGCGTTTACCGTTGCAAAATTTAAAAGAAAGGTAAAAACCAAAGGTTCAGAGCTTAATCAAATAAGAAAAGAAAGAAAAAATAATAAGTCAAATAAAAGTAAATAAATCAAAATAAAACACTTCCGTTCGGTGATACTACCAATGGAGGTGTTTTTTATGAAAAGAAAATTTTCTAAAAAGGTGATTTCAATATTGCTCGTATTTGCAATGCTTATCGGCGGAGCGTGCTTTTCATGCACAAGTGCAGCGGCGTTTGACCTTGACTATATCAGCGAGGACGGAATGAAGCTCGGTTACAGTATAATCAAGGGCTATTCCAAAATGTCGATGAAAAAAGGTCAGTACAAGGACGGGAAAATTGCCGTTTACTGCGGACTTGATGTGAATAATTTATATGTTATGGGTTCGCTTGGTTGGTTCTATATGACAAACGGTGTTGATCTCGACCGTGCAATGACGGATAACGATTACGCAATGGAGATGATTGCAAAGCTTGACTCACATCTTCAAGGTGCAGGCATAACAAATGACAGGGCAAAAGAAAAGAAAGCCGAGATTTTAAAGGATGCAAAGTATGTTTATCAATGCTTTGACACATTGGGACTTTACATTGTTGATGTTGACAAAAACAGAGCCGATGAACTCATGAACGACAGCGGTATTGATTTTGTACTTGACGGCGGTTGCGTTCCCAAAAATATGAAAGACCTAAACATTGACGGAAAAACAGATGAAAAGGACGCTGAGCTTATTCAGAAGTATCTTATCAAAGACCTGACCTTTGACGATTATGACGAAAATCAGTATGCTCTTTTTGTTTGCGATATCAACGGTGATAAAACCCCCGATATCCGTGATGCGACAGAAATCCTAAAAAAGTGACAATTGTCATAATTTGTGCAAAGTGAATATGATTTCAACTGCGACAGCTGTAATTTTAGCTGTCGCTTTTGATTTGTGACAGCAATATGAAACTTTGAATAATTATTTGTAATTTCTCTTGACATTCAAAATGAAGGTGCTATAATTACTGATACAAATTGTTTTGTATCGAACTATTCTATATAGAACAATATCTCATAAGTGTGATTTCGGAGGTGAAATAATGTGTGATGACAAAAGCGTAAAAAGCTGTAAGTGCAACAAACGCTTTAATGATTCAATCGGTCACGAAATCAAGGTGCTTAATCAGGTTTTGCAGAGAAAGTTAATCTATTCCGCCAAGGATAAGGGTGTGGATAAGCTGACTCTTATGCACGGCTGGATTATTGCATATCTCTATGATCATCGTGATGGAGATGTTTATCAAAAAGATATTGAAAACGCATTTTCAATTGCCCGTTCAACCGTTACAAGTATTCTTAAACTTATGGAAAAGAAAAATTACATAACGAGGGAGAGCGTTGAAAGTGACGCAAGACTCAAAAAACTTGTCTTGACCGAAACAGGTATTGAACTTCATTACAAAATCGAAAATATGATAACCAAAAACGAAACTTTGCTTGACAGTCTGCTGACAAAAGAAGAGAAGAAACAATTTCTTTTTCTTATAAATAAAATTCTCAGCGGACTTGAAAATGCAAATTAAAACGGAAGGAGATAAGTATGATAAAAACTTTGGCAAAAAATATCAAAGGTTTCGTCAAAGAGTCTGTTCTTACACCGTTCTTTATGATACTCGAAGTAATTGTTGAAACAATTATTCCGTTTCTTATGTCATCAATGATTGACGACGGTATCAACAAGGGCGATATGCAGCACATAGTCATAACAGGCGGTTATATGGGCGCACTTGCGCTCACAGGCTTGTTTGCAGGTATGATGGGCGGTATCTACGGTGCAAAAGCTTCGGCAGGCTTTGCAAGAAACCTCAGACGCTCAATGTTTGCAAATATCCAGTCATTCTCGTTTGCCAATATTGACCGTTACTCAACCGCAGGACTTGTTACCCGTATGACAACGGATGTAACAAACCTTCAAAATGCATATCAGATGCTTTTAAGAATGTGTTTCAGAGCGCCTGTATCACTCATCTGTGCAATGACAATGACATTCATCATCAATGCAAGGCTTGCCTGTATTTATCTTATTGCAACAATTTTACTTTCAATTGTTCTTGTCTTTATTATGAAGACAACATACAAGTATTTCAGTCAGGTTTTTGAAAAGTACGATGAACTCAACGCAAGCGTTCAGGAAAATGTAACTTCAATCAGAGTCGTAAAGGCTTTTGTTCGTGAAAAACACGAAGTAGGAAAGTTCCACAAAGCCGCAAATAATGTATACAAACTCTTTGTTAAGGCTGAAAATGCAATGGTAACAGTATCACCGGTTATGATGGTTACTTCATACGCATCAATCATCCTTGTAAGCTGGTTTGGCGCAAATATGATCGTAAGCAGTGAGCTTACAACAGGTGAACTTACAAGTATGCTCACATATTGTATGAACATTCTTATGAATCTCCTTATGGTGGCAATGGTGTTTGTAATGCTCACAATGAGCCTTGCAAGCGGTAAGCGTGTTGCAGGTGTGCTTAATGAAAAATCAACGCTTGCAAATCCCGAAAACCCCGTTTACGAGGTTAAGGACGGAAGCATTGAGTTTGACAATGTTTCATTCTCATACAACACAAAAGCCGAAAAACCGATTCTCAACGATATCAACCTAAAAATCAAATCAGGCGAAACAATCGGTATTATCGGCGGTACGGGTTCTTCAAAAACAAGCCTTGTAAACCTTATTGCAAGACTTTATGATGTAACCGAAGGTTCTGTTAAGGTCGGTGGAAAAGATGTTCGTGACTATGATATCGAAACTCTGCGTGACAAGGTTTCGGTTGTGCTCCAGTCGAATGTTCTTTTCAGCGGTACAATCCTTGACAACCTCAGATGGGGCAACGAAAATGCTACAGAGGAAGAATGCGTCAATGCCTGCAAGCTGGCGTGTGCAGATGCGTTTATCGAAAGCTTCCCCGATAAGTACAACACAAAAATCGAACAGGGCGGTACTAATGTTTCGGGTGGTCAGAAACAGCGTCTTTGCATTGCAAGAGCTTTGCTGAAAAATCCGAAAATCCTTATTCTCGACGATTCGACAAGTGCGGTTGATACCGCAACAGACGCAAGCATCCGCAAGGCATTCAGCGAGAATATCCCCGATACTACAAAGCTGATTATTTCACAGCGTGTATCAAGCGTTTCACACGCAGACAAGATTATTGTAATGGATGACGGTGAGATAAGCGCAGTGGGTACTCACGAAGAACTTATCAAAAACAGTCCGATTTACAATGAAATTTATGTTGCCCAGACAAGCGGCAACGGTGATTTTGATGCGAAAGGAGAGCTGTAATTATGCCGGGACCAATGGGAAGAAGAAACCGAGGACCTGCACAAAAGGTTGAAAATTCAGGTCAGGTTCTTAAAAGACTATTCGGTATTATCTTCAAAAAATATAAATTTCAGATGATTATTGTTTTCGTCTGCATCCTCATCAGCGTACTTGCAAATGTTCAGGGTTCATTGTTTATTCAGAATCTTATTGACGATTACATCACTCCGATGATTCAGAGCGGCAGCCGTGACTTCGGACCGATGCTCGGAGCAATTTTAAGAGTTGCAATTTTCTATGCAATCGGTGCAGCGTCGGCGTTTATCTACGCAAAAATTATGGTTTATGTAACACAGGGTACAATGCGTGATTTGCGTTGTCAGATATTTGAACATATGGAAAGCCTTTCGATAAAATACTTTGACACACACCCTCACGGCGATATCATGAGTGTTTACACAAACGATATTGACACCCTCCGTCAGATGATCAGCCAGAGTATTCCTCAGCTTTTCAACAGCGGAATTACAATCATAGCCGTTCTTGTCAGTATGTTTACACTCAGTATTCCTCTTACAATTCTTACACTTGTAATGGTTGGCGTAATGCTTTTTGTAACAAAACAGCTTGCGTCACGAAGCGGAAAGTTTTTTGCAAAACAGCAGGCAGACCTCGGTGCGACTAACGGTTACATTGAGGAAATGATGAACGGCCAGAAGGTTGTAAAAGTATTTAACCATGAGAAAAAGAGCATTGAAGAATTCAATGAGCTTAATGACAGACTTTTCAACAGTTCATACAACGCAAACAAGTTTGCAAATATCCTTATGCCGATTAACGCACAAATCGGTAACATCAGCTATGTGCTTTGTGCAATCGTAGGTTGTATCTTTGCTCTCAACAACTTCCTCGGATTTACAATCGGTAAACTCGTAAGCTTCCTCACATTCAACAAGAGCTTTACCCAGCCTATCAATCAGGTCAGCCAGCAGTTTAACTCAATTGTTATGGCGCTTGCAGGTGCAGACCGTATCTTTAAACTTCTTGACGAAGAGCCTGAGGTTGATGACGGATATGTAACACTTGTTAATGTACGCAAAGAGGGCGACAGGCTTGTTGAAACTGAGGAAAAAACAGGTATGTGGGCTTGGAAGCATACTCACAGCACAACAGGCAAAACAGAGTATCGTGAACTCAAGGGTGCGCTTGTTATGGACGATGTTGACTTCGGTTATACAGATGATAAAATCGTTCTTCACAATATTGATTTGTACGCAGAACCCGGTCAGAAGATTGCGTTTGTCGGTTCAACGGGTGCAGGCAAAACAACAATCACAAACCTTATTAACCGATTCTATGATATTCAGGACGGTAAAATCCGTTATGACGGAATCAATATCAACAAAATCAAAAAAGACGACCTTCGCCGTTCACTCGGTATAGTTTTACAGGATACGCACCTGTTCACGGATACCGTAATGGAAAATATCCGTTATGGCAGACTTGACGCAACAGACGAAGAGGTTATCGCAGCGGCAAAGCTTGCCAATGCAGACAGCTTTATCAGAAAGCTTCCTGACGGCTACAACACCCTGCTCAAAGGTGACGGCGGCAATCTCAGTCAGGGACAGCGCCAGATGCTTGCGATTGCAAGAGCCGCTGTTGCAGATCCGCCCGCACTTATCCTTGATGAGGCTACAAGTTCAATTGATACCCGTACCGAAAAGATGGTTCAGGACAGCATGGATAAGCTTATGCACGGCAGAACAACCTTTGTTATTGCCCACAGACTTTCAACAATCAAGAATTCAGACTGTATTATGGTTCTTGAAAAGGGCAGAATCATCGAGCGTGGTTCACACGAACGGCTTCTTGAACAAAAGGGCAGATACTATCAGCTTTATACAGGCAAAACCGCATAATGATAATCGAAAGGGGAGAGTCGCAAAGGCTCTCCTTTTTCTGTTCTTGAAATATTGACTTGTTTATTGTACAATAAGACTCAGAATTGTGAGGTGTTAAAAATTAAAATTAATTCAAAGTTAATATTAAAGCTTACTGCATTGTTTGCGGTAATCTGTCTTGCACTCTGTTCGTGTTCAATCAATATCAATGTGAACGGTTCCGATTCGGAAAGCAAAACAACTGTTTCAGAAATCGGAACATTATCGGTTCATTACCTTGATGTCGGACAGGGTGACAGCATATTTATTGAACTGCCGAATCAAAAGTGCATGCTGATTGATGCAGGCGAAAATATGTACGGCAAAAGTATTACCGAATATATCAATAATCTCGGATACACAAATATTGATTATCTCGTTGCAACTCACCCTCATGCCGACCATATCGGTTCAATGGCTTATGTTGTAAAGCATAATAATATCGGCGAAATCTATATGCCTAAGGTTACAACCACAACCAAGACCTATGAGAATCTGCTCACGGCAATTGCAGACAAGGGACTTAAAGTCAAGTCAGCCAAAGCGGGTATGAATATTATTGATGACAACGATTTCAGCATAAATATTCTTGCTCCCGTAACAATTGACGAGGATAATCTGAACAATTGCTCTGTAATTCTAAAAATGACTTATAAAAACGACAGCTTTCTGTTCCTCGGAGATGCCGAAAAGAAAGAGCTTGAAACCGTTACGGCAGATATGAGTGCAGAAGTTCTTAAAGTAGGTCATCACGGAAGCAGGACATCAACAACAAAAGCGTTGCTTGAAAAGGTAAATCCAAAATGTGCGGTTATTTCACTCGGCAAGGACAACAGCTACGGACATCCGCACAAAAGCGCATTAAAGTTGCTTGATGAATTCGGAGTTGAAACATACAGAACCGATGAAAACGGAACAGTTGTCATTTCAACCGAGGGTTCAGGCGTGACAATCAAAACGGGACAAACTTCAATGAAAAGGGATGAATAAGCTTGAAAAAATTTATTGTTGACAGAATAGAAGGCGACAAGGCTGTTCTTGAGTGTGAAAACGGCGATATGGTGAATCTTGAACTTAAAGCCCTGCCGAAAAATATCAAAGAAGGCGATGTAATCAACTTTCAGGAAAACAGCTATTTTCTGAACAGCGATGAAACAAAAGCCAGAAAAGAAAAAATTAAAAATCTGATGAATTCGCTTTTTGAAGATTAAAAATCATGCAAAAACAAAAATGCTCTGTACCAAATCAAACGGTACAGAGCATTTTTATTTGTAATTGTGTAATCAATGTGTGTTGTCTGCTGTAAGTGACCTTCTGAAAATATGTCTGAAAATGAATCTGACAATCGGGCCTGCAAAAAACAACTGCCAGCAAAGTGCCATAGGGAAGTTGAGTGCGGTAGTTTCAAGGCATACCGAAATAATCTCAACACCCGCATTTTTGAAAATAAGAGTGGCAGCAAGGCTCATAAGAGGACACATAAAGATAACCGAAATTGCAGAAATTGCGAGTACAAGGAAGAAAGGATTATCCTTTGCAGGGTTTACAATCTTAAAAGCAAGCTTTTTGGCAATGTTACCGATAATGAAAAAGTCAAGAATAAATGCAATCGGCCCCATAAAAGAAAGTTCTTTGAAGGCGGAAAGAAAAACTTCGTTTTTCATTTCGCCGATATTAAGAGCTGTGTTGTAGCAAATCATGGCATAAACCATAAAGAACACCATGATAATCGTAAAAATAACTTCCTGAAATTTAGTTTTTGGCATAAAAAATCTCCTTTATAAAAATGATAACTTAGTAAACATATAAGTGTTGTTCGTTATCATTTCCTTAAGGAGAAATGTGCGTTTCCAATTAAACCATCATATATTTCGGAAATTATACTATAATTTTTTTATTTTGTCAACTTCAAAAAAATTTTCATTGCAATTACTCTGTTTAATACATTTTGTGACACTTTTATTACAATTCAGATTCATTTCTCGGTGGATTTTTACTTTGAAATTTGGTATAATATATACGATTGTGATGAAAATTACGCTTAAAGTTTGCGGTTCTGTTCAGAAAGGGTATTTTTACTATGGGCGCATCAATTTATATTGCGGATGATGAAAAGAACATTCGTGACCTTATTACAAAGTTTCTTGAGAGTGACGGTTACAGCGTTACCGCATTTGAAACGGGTGATGAGCTTATGGAGGAATTTCTTAAAAACCCGTGTGAACTTGTAATTCTTGATATAATGATGCCCGGAACAGACGGCTTGACAATATGCCGTCAACTCAGAACGATAACGGATGTTCCTATAATTATGCTGACCGCAAAAGATTCCGAATATGACTATGTAAGGGGAATAACCCTCGGGGGCGATGATTACCTGACAAAGCCGTTCAGACTTACAACCCTTTTAATGAGAGTAAAATCCCTTTTAAGAAGAATGGATATGAACACCAAAAAGGTGACAGGTCAGGAGCTTTCGGATATTAAAATCGGAAATCTTAGATTTTCAGCGCAGGAAAACTGCCTTTATTGCAAAGGCAAGCCTGTTTCTTTGAGCAAAACAGAACTTAAAATGCTTACATATATGTTAAAAGAACCGAAAAAGGCATTTCCAAGAGAAGAAATTCTTGAAGGTGTGTGGGGATTCGATACCGAAGTTGAAACCCGTGTAACAGATGAAACCTTGCGAAGAATACGCAGAAAGTTAAGCCTTGCAGGCAGTAATGTCAGCATAGGCACGATATGGGGCTTTGGTTACAGAATAAGCATTGCGGAGGATAAAAAGTGAAACACATAAAATTCCGTATTTTGATTATTGTATGGTCGTCAATGATTTTACTTTTTTTCGCATTTGCAGGAATTTTAAATATAGTTTTGCCGTCCCACTTCGTAAGTGAGGCAGAAGACGCTCTTGAATACGAAATTGATTATCAGCATTATATTTCTAACAGCAACGACGAGAGCGAAGATGATTCTTCGGATTATTATGAAGAAGATTCCAATGAAGAATCAACTGAAGAATCAACTCTTCAAAAAAAGTTTGAAAGCGGTTATCAGGATTCGTATTTCACCTCGGATATTTACTATATTAATGTAACAGACGCTCTTAATGACAAAAACACCCTCGAGGACAACAGCCTTGTCGGCTCAAATTCAACTTCATTAAAAAGCACATACGAACTCACCGAATGGGTTAAAAATCACGATATATCCGAAGAACAAATATATACACTTCAAACAGATAACGGCTATTATGTGTTTACAGTTTATGAAGAACCGCAGAATTATGATTATTGGGACGATGCAGAATCCGATGAAAACGATTCGCCTGTGTATTTAATGTACATAAATATCGACCATATCGTAAAATATACCCGTTCGCTCAACTGGCTTATTTCAGCAATTTTTCTTTGTGCAATTGTTGTGATGAGCATAATCGGTTACAGACTCGGTGTTAAAATTGAGGAATCACAGAAAACTCAGCGCAGATTCTTTCAGAATTCTTCTCACGAACTCAAAACCCCTCTTATGGCAATTCAAGGCTATGCCGAGGGCATTGAAATGGATGTTGTAGATCCGCAAAATGCCGCAGGCATAATTATGCAGGAAACCGAGAGAATGACAGGTCTTGTTGAGGAAATTCTTTCAATTTCAAAAATTGATTCACGACATTTTAAGCTTGACCTTGTAAAGCTTGACATAAAAGAGGTTCTCTACGATTGTTTTCGATCGCTTGACGCTGTTCAGCAGATGAACGGCATAAGCATTGTGCCTGAATTTCCCGATGAAGAAATTTATGTGAAATGTGATGAAGATCAAATGGCAAGGGCATTCCGAAATATCATAATAAACGGTCTGAAATATTCAAAAAAGAAAATTACTGTTGCCTGTGAAACCAATCAGAAATATGTTTATATCCGATTCAAGGATGACGGTAACGGTATAAACCGTGATGATATTGAACATATCTTCGACAGATTCTACAAAGGCAGTGACGGCGGAACGGGCATCGGTTTGTCGCTTGCAAATGAGATTATACATCTTCACAAGGGCAGCGTAACAGCGTATAACTACCTTGACGGTGCCGTATTTGAAGTGAAACTGCCGATTGTTGACTGATTATTTGTGCAAATTGCTGAAAATATAAATAATTACTTACTTGTGACATTTTTATGATGCTTTTTGACGAATTTTGTGGTATTATATTAATGCGTTCGCAATATATAATTTTGTCAACGAATTTATAATTTGATAATTAATATACAGATATATAATGAGGTGCAGCTATGAACAGCAGTGTGCTGGCTTATCTTGAAAACTCAGCCGAATACTTTCCCGAAAAATGTGCGGTAACTGACGAAAAGGTTTCCTATTCATATTCCGAGCTTGTAAAACTCAGCTCATCTGTCGGAACCGCCCTTTCTGAACTTATCACATCGGGAGATGCAGTAGGCATATATATGGAAAAATGTGCCGATGCGGTAGCGGCATTTTTTGCAACCGTGTACGCAGGCGGATTTTATTCTGTTCTCAACACGGAGCTTCCGCAGAACAGACTTCAGACCACAGTTTCCGTACTCAATCCAAAGGTGATTGTAACTTCTGAAAGCTTGCTTGAAACAGCGAAAGAATATTTTTCTGAAAGAAAAATTGTGACCTTTGAGGATTTGGCAAAATCGGAACCTGATTATGCAAAGCTTGGCGAAATCCGCAGCCATAAAATTGACACAGATCCGCTCTACATCAACTTCACTTCCGGTTCAACAGGCACTCCAAAGGGAATTGTTGTGTGTCACAGAAGTGTAATTGATTTTATTGACCATTTTACCGAAATATTCGGCATTGATAATAACGATGTAATAGCAAATCAAGCACCGTTTGATTTTGATGTGTCCGTCAAGGATATCTATTCGGCTGTTAAAACAGGCGCAACTCTTGTTGTTGTGCCGAGGAGAATGTTCTCCGCTCCTGCTGAACTCATTGATTTCATATGTGACCGCAGGATTACTGTTATGATATGGGCTGTTTCGGCTCTCTGCCTTATCAGCACATTCCATGCGCTTGACTACAGAACTCCCGAAACCGTTAATAAGATTCTTTTCAGCGGTGAGGTTATGCCGCTCAAGGCACTTAAAAATTTCCGTTCACATCTTCCAAATGCGAAGTATGTCAACCTTTACGGACCGACTGAAATCACCTGTAACTGCACATACCATATTCTCGACAACGATTGCGACTATGCAGACGGTATTCCGATAGGCAAACCGTTCCCTAATGAAGATGTTATTCTTCTTGATGAGAATAATAACAGAATTTCAGAAGTTGGCAAAGTCGGTGAAATCTGCGTGAGAGGTACTGCTCTTGCACTCGGTTACTACTCAAATCCCGAACAGAATGCAAAGGCTTTTGTTCAGAATCCGCTTAATCCGTACTATCCCGAATTAATTTACAGAACAGGCGACCTTGCAAGATACAACGAAAACGGTGAACTTGTTTTCAGCGGAAGAAAGGATTTTCAGATTAAATATATGGGACATCGCATAGAACTTGAGGAAATCGAGCGTGAGATGTCAGCCGTTGACGGTGTTGAGCAATGCTGTTGTATTTTTGATGAGAAAAAATCAAGGCTCAAGGGCTTTTTCGTAGGCTCAATCGAAAAGGACGAGCTTGCCGCATCAATGTCAAGGGATTTGCCTGCGTTTATGATTCCGGGTGTTATCCGCAAGGTTGATGAAATGCCGCTGACAAAGAACGGCAAAATTGACCGTAAAAAGCTTGCTGAAATTGCAGGGGGCAGAAGAAAATGAACAAAATATTAAAGCAGAACAAAACTGCATTCTATGTTTTTGATGTAAAAACTCTCAAAGACAGAGTAGCATATCTCAGAAAAATGCTTCCCGAAGATGTTGCAATCTGCTATGCAATCAAGGCGAACACATTTATTACGGCAGAACTTGAAAATGATGTTGACCGCTTTGAAATCTGCTCACCGGGTGAGGCTGAAATCTGCCATTTACTTGATATTCCCGATAAAATGATGGTGATTTCGGGTGTGTACAAAACTCCCGAAGTTATGGAAAATATGGTTGCAAAAGGAAAATGCGACAGAATATTCACCGTAGAGTCACTTACACAGTTTAATCTTTTCAGAGAATTATCCGAAAAATATAAAAAGAAAATTTCTTTGCTTCTAAGACTTACAAACGGAAGTCAGTTCGGAATTAATTCCGATGAAATCGAAGAAATTATTTCAAAAAGAAACGAATTTGAATATCTCGACATACTCGGTATTCAGTTCTTTTCAGGAACACAGAAAACTTCTCTCAAAAAACTCAAGAGAGAAATTGACAAACTTGACAATCTTCTTATTCTTCTCAAAGAGAAATATGATTATACCGCAGAAGAGCTTGAATACGGCACAGGATTCCCTGCAGCCTATTTCAAGGAAGATACTATAAATGAGGACGAGCTTATCGGCGGATTTGCACAGCTTTTGAATGAGATGACTTCAAAGCCGAAAATCACGCTTGAGCTCGGACGAAGCATTGCCGCAGTCTGCGGTAAATACTACACGCATATCGTTGATAAAAAGTGCAACAAAGGGGAGAACTACCTTCTTGTTGACGGCGGAATGAACCATATTGTGTACTACGGTCAGCATATGGCAATGAAACAGCCGTACCTTTCGGTTTGCGGAAAAGAAACCGAGCCGTGTACCGAATCGTGGAATATCTGCGGTTCGCTTTGTTCAATGAATGATATAATCGCAAAACAGATTTCTTTGCCTGATATTGAAATCGGTGATGTAATTTGTTTTGAAAATACAGGCGCGTATTGTATGACAGAGGGAATTTCTTTGTTTTTAAGTCGTGACATTCCCTCGGTTTACATAAAAAAGGAGGACGGAACATATCTTTGCGTCCGTGATTCCTTTGAAACATTTAATTTAAACAAACCCAATTACAGAAAGGAAACGAATTAAAATGGATGAACTTATTGAGATTTTAGAGGACATTAAACCGGATGTAGATTACGAAGGCTGCGAAAACCTTATTGACGGTCACTATCTTGACTCTCTTTCAATCATTTCTCTTATTGCTGAGATTGAGGACGCTTTTGATGTGACAGTTCCTGCAGTGGAAGTTGTTCCTGCAAACTTTAATTCAGTAAAGGCGATGTGGAGTATGATTGAAAGACTCCAAGAGGAGGAATAAGATGGATCTTCCATCATTACTGATGGCGGGCAGTCTTGACACGCTGACCTCATATTTTTCGGTAGCGTTTCTTGCCATTTTTCTGCCTGTTTCAGTTGTTGTATATGCCGTAATTCCGCAAAGAGCAAGAAAGTATTTTCTGCTTATTGCGAGCTTTGCTTTCTTTTGGCTGATAAGCGGTCAGTTGATTGCCTATTTATGCCTGATAATAATGGGTGTCCATTATTTCGGCTTGTGGCTTGACAGGATTCAAACGCAAAAAAGTGCGGCGCTCAAGGCCGTGCCTAAGGAGGAGAAAAAGGCTCTTAAAAAGGTATATCTCCACCGCAGTCGCAGAGTTTTGTTGTTTGCCGCCGTACTTATGATAGGCGGTCTGCTTGTAATCAAATATTCACCGTTTTTTACAACAAATGTAAATTCGCTGTTATTGCTTTTGAATATTCCGATTCAGTTTGATATTCCGAGTTATATAATGCCGATTGGTATTTCATTCTTTACTTTGCAGGCTGTATCGTACCTCTTTGATGTTTACAGAGGACTTATTAAAGCTGATGACAACATATTAAGACTTGCGTTGTTTATGTCTTTCTTTCCGCAGATTGTAGAAGGTCCTATCTGCCGTTACGGTCAGACAGCCAATCAGCTGTGGAATGTAAAGCAAATTGAGTTTGAAAACTTAAAACTCGGTGCAGTCCGTATTCTTTTCGGTCTTATGAAAAAACTCGTAATCGCTGACAGACTTAATCCTATGATTAAGCAGATTTTCAGCCATTACGATGACTATCAGGGCGGAATAATCGCTCTCGGAGCAATTGCCTATACAATTCAGCTCTATTGCGATTTCTCCGGTACAATGGATGCCGTAATGGGTGTTGCTCAGATTTTCGGCGTTACAATGCCCGAAAACTTTCAAAGACCTTTCTTTTCAAAATCAATTTCAGAATTTTGGAAAAGGTGGCACATCACACTCGGTACATGGTTCAAGGATTATATCTTCTATCCCGTCACCATGTCAAAGCCGATGAAAAATCTTACATCTTCCGCACGCAAAAAGCTCGGCAACCACTTTGGCCCGTTGCTTGCGGGAAGTATAGCGTTGTTCTGTGTATGGTTCTGCAACGGACTGTGGCACGGTTCTGCGTGGGGTTACATATTCTTCGGTATGTACCACTTTGTGCTTATTCTGTCGGGCAACATCATTGCCCCTGCGGTTACTGCATTCAATAAAAAGCTTCACATCAATTCCGAATGCTTTGCGTACAAAGTGTTTCAGATAGTTCGTACAGGCATACTTGTTGTTATCGGCGAAATGTTTTTCAGAGCAGAAAGACTTACAACAGGTCTTTCAATGTTTGGAAAAATGGTGACCGATTTCAGCTTTTCAAGCCTTAACTATGAGCTTATGAAAAAGCTTAAAATTGATATGCATGATGTTATGATCGTGCTTATTGCGCTTGCATTTATTTTTGTAATCAGCGTTCTCAATGAAAAGGGAATATGTGTGCGTGGTGCAATTGCAAAGAGAAATGTTGTTATAAGATGGGCGGCTGTTTACGCTCTTATTATGTTCATCATAATCTTCGGTGCTTACGGCAAGGGCTATGTTGCCGTTGATCCGATTTATGCGAACTTCTAAGGAGGTCTGATTATGAAGAAAATAATTAAGAGAATTGTCAGCTGTGTCCTGTTTGTTGCAATACTTCTCGGATTACTTCAGGTGTCCTCACTCATATTTCAGCCAAAGTCAAATGACAAGGCGTCGGGCATTCATTATCCGAGAGCAAACGGTATTTTAAGTGAACCTAAAGACAGTATTGACACTGTATTTATCGGTGACAGCGAGGTGTATCATTCGTTCATTCCGCTCAATATCTGGAGGGATTACGGAATTACCTCGTATGATGTTTCTTCTCCGAGTCAAAAGCTTGTGTATTCAATGGAATTTTTGAAAAAAACTTTTGAAAAACAAAGTCCTAAGATTGTGTTCCTTGAAACCAATGCGATTTTCAGGAAATCTTATTTTGAGGATGAAATCACATATAAGGCGGAGCAAGTTTTTCCCGTGTTCAGGTATCATGACCGTTGGAAGAATCTTCAGCTCAAGGATTTTTCGGCTACAGTTGAATATACTGCGAACGAGAATAACAAAGGTTATTACTTTACTAAAAAGTCTAAGCCTGCGACAGATAAGGCTATCAAGGAATATATGAAGTACTCCGATGTTTCTGCACCGATACTTTCTACCAACGAAAAGTATCTCAAAGAAATTGCGAAATTCTGTAAAAAGCACGGTACAAAACTTGTGTTGATAAGTACCCCAAGTACAAAAAACTGGAACTACCAGCGACATAACGCTATGGAAGCATTTTCAAAGGATCTCGGTGTTGATTATATTGATACCAATCTTCTCCGTGATGATATCCCGATTGATTGGAAAAAGGATTCAAAGGATAAGGGCGATCACCTTAACTATAACGGTGCGGTGAAGGTGACGGATTATATCGGAAAGTATCTTGACGATACAAAGCTCTTCAAAGATAAGCGTAACGATCCGTCATACGATAACTGGAATACCTGTCTTGATAAGTTTGAAAAGAAGGTCAAAAAAGTGTAAAAGTCAGGAAGGCTGATTTGTTCAAAACTAAAATCTTTCCCCTGTGTTGCAATTCAATGCAGGGGAAAGAAATATTAAAAAACTTTTAAAAAAGTATTGACAAAATTACAGTTTTACCGTATAATCAATACTGCTCACGGAAAAAGTGAGAGATAAATGCGAGTGTGCTGGAATAGGCAGACAGGCACGTTTGAGGGGCGTGTGTTTCACGACGTACGGGTTCAAGTCCCGTCACTCGCACCATAGAAAAGACTTGATACCTTGCGTATCAAGTCTTTTCTATTTTATGCAAGCAAGCGATGACGGGACTTGAGGTAGCCTTGCGACCGCCGCCTGTGGCGGAAAAAGGGAGCAAAGCGCTGTCTAAAATAAGAAGCATAAGGAAGTGCATTCATGCACAACGCAAGGCGACTATATTTCAGACGGGGAGAGAGTAACCGTAAAAACAAAAGTGGATAGAAGAAAACAACTATTTTTAGGGAGAGCGTTGATGAAAGTATGACTATGAACAAGCCGCATTGGCGAGGACGGAAGTTTGACTAATAGCAATCACCGTCACTCGCAGTTGCCGTTACAACAAATTGCAATAGGGATATGACGGGACTTGTTTTTTGACCACACAATTTTTTTGTAGTCAGTAAGGGCATTTATCGAACGCCCACAAGTAAAGCAATATATCTACAGCACCATACCTTGACAACCAAAATCCGTTGTGATAATATCGTTTTGGCAACGGGCAACCGTTAATCATATTTGATATGGAGATATGAATTTATGAAAAAAGCAGTTTTATTTGACCTTGACGGCACATTGTGGCACACTTGTGATGTGATTTTGCCTGTGTGGAACGATATACTTAAAAAACATAAAGAAACAACAAAGCAAATCACACTTGAAGAAATGAACAGCTATATGGGAAAAACGGTTGAACAGATTGCGTCAATAATGTTGCCCGAACTTACGCTTGAAAATTCGGTCGCAATTGTAAAGGAGTGTTGTGCGGAACAGATTCCGTCACTTCGCAAAACGGGCGGTCATTTGTATGACAATCTTGAAAGTACACTTGAAATTCTTTCAAAGAATTATTTTCTCGGCATAATCAGCAATTGCCAATGCGGTTATATAGAGGCATTTTTGTTTGCGCATAAGCTTGAAAAATATTTCTCTGATTTTGAAATGTCGGGCAGAACAAATCTGACAAAGGGTGAGAATATAAAGCTTGTTATGGAGCGTAACGGGATTGATAATGCTTTGTATCTTGGCGATACAATCGGCGATCAGCTTGCCGCAAAAGATGCAGAAATACCGTTCGTGTTTGCATCATACGGATTCGGTACAACGGAAAATCCCGAATATACAATCAGTTCGTTCGATGAATTGCCAAAAGTTGCGGAAAAAATTCTCGGCTGATTGCCAAAAAATAGGATGATGTCGGGATACAGCCTATCCCGATGTCATTTTTGTAAAAGCATAAAGTTTCAGTTTTTATGCGTTTTTTGCAGATAGAGAAAAAATTATGTAAGAAAATTGAAAAAACTTTCAAATATGTGTTGACAAGTTAAATGCCTTATGATATAATCTTGATTGTTGAGTTGAGAAACCGACAAAAATCTAATAAATGCGAGTGTGCTGGAATAGGCAGACAGGCACGTTTGAGGGGCGTGTGTTTCACGACGTACGGGTTCAAGTCCCGTCACTCGCACCATAGAAAAGGCTTGATACCATGTGTATCAAGCCTTTTCTGTTTAAACGGGTAAAACCGCTGAAACACTTGTCCGACACAAACAAACACGGCTCAATGTTTTGGCAACCCGAAAAAATAAAAATACGGAACAGAAATCTGCTCCGTAAAAATTATTTAAAGAATATCCAACCTTCAACCTTGTCGCCGTCAACCATAAAAGCTTTTTCTGCAATTTCTGCAAGCGGCGAATCGCTGTAACTGTCCGAATAAAAATTGTCAATTTTTCCGTCAGGAAAAGCCTCATAAAATCGCTTTACCTTTTCCTTGCCGTGACAGTTTACACCCGAATATTTTCCGCTGTGCATATCTACCTTTGACGCCATAAGGTTTTTTATTTTGAGCCTTTTGCAAACGGGTTTCAGCAAAAATTCGGGCGATGCCGAAATAATTACATCATCATCTTTCTTTTGCTCAAGGTAAAACGGTTTTATATTTCCTATGTATTCCTTCCAGAAATCATTTACATCCTTTTCAGTATCGCAATAGGTAAGAAATCTGTACATTTTTTCTTTAAAATCAGTTTTTGTACCTTTTTTGAATACATAGAATTTTAAAAATGCTCCCAAAAGCGATGGGGCAAGAGTGAGTATTTTTTTATGCCTTTTAAGGCAGAATAAATAGAAGTCGGCTGTTGAGTCCCCGTAGTAAATCGTTTTATCAAAATCGTAAACATTCATAATATGCAAATTCCTTTTTAGTTTTGCAAATAATTTTTGACATTCAATTCTTAACAGAAGAGAACATCTGCACTATGATTATAATATGAGAAGAAAATTTTTGCAACATTTCCCGTTAATAAGCTCATTTTGGCTGATTATCCAAAGAATATACCGTTATTCTGTTGCTTTTAACTCTGTTTTGTTGTACAATATACTATGTATTATTGTATAAAGGAGAAAATCCGTGTTTGGTTATTTGCAGATTCAAAAGAGCGAACTGCTTGTTCGTGAATCCGAGGCTTATAAGGCTGTGTATTGCGGTCTTTGCAGGCAAATGGGTAAGGATTACTCCGTGTTTACAAGATTTACGCTAAGCTATGACTGCACATTTTATGCAATGCTTTTAATGTCGCTTAACCGCTCATGCAAAGGCTTTAAAGACGGCAGATGCACCTGTAATCCTCTTAAAAAATGCAAATTTGCAACAGATTCCGGTGACGCATACAGAAAGGCTGCCGCATTTTCAATGATATCGGTTTATTATAAAATCATTGATGATATTCAGGACAGCGGATTTTTTAAAAAGCTTTTGTGCAGAATCATAAAGCCTTTCTTTTCTCATCAGAGGAAAAAGGCGGCAGATAAGTATCCTGATATGGACAAAGCGGTTTCTGATATGATGAAGATGCAGTATGATGCAGAACATTCGGAAAAGCCGTCTGTAGATATGTCGGCTCATCCAACGGCATTAATGCTCGCTGCTGTATTGTCGGCTGAGGCTCATGATGAAATTCAAAAAAGAGTTCTCTATGAATTCGGCTATCATATCGGCAGGTGGATTTATCTTGTCGATGCCGCAGATGATATAGAAAAAGATATCAAATCAAACGGATTTAATCCGTTTGTAAACAAGAAAACAGGTGAGGTAAAATCATCGGATTTTATAAAAGCGGTGCTGAATCAGTCACTTGCAAGGGCATATGATGCCTACAATCTTTTGAACTTTACCGATTTTAAGGGAATTTTAGATAATATGATGCTCTTGGGATTCCCTGCATCACAAAACAGAGTAACAAGCAAACTTGATACGGAGGTCAATAATGAATAATCCTTATGAGGTTCTCGGTGTGTCTGAAACAGCTACCGATGAAGAAGTAAAAGCAGCGTACAGAAACCTTGCTAAAAAATATCATCCCGATAACTACACCGACAGTCCTCTTGCGGATGTTGCGGAGCAGAAAATGAAGGAGATTAATGAGGCATACGATATGATTAATCAGATGCGTCAGAAGGGTAAGGGTACAGGCTCAACAGGCAGTTCGTCCTATAACGCAAATTCTTCAAGCTCACAGTTCTACAATGTAAGAATTTACATTCAGAGAGGACTTCTTGATCAGGCCGATCAGATTCTTGAAAACACAGCACAGTCAATGAGAACAGCTGAATGGCATTATCTCAAGGGCATGATTGCATACCGCAGAGGTTGGTCTGAACAGGCTTTTTCATATTTCACAACTGCGTGCAATATGGACCCCAACAACACGGAATACCGAGCCGCTCTTAACAATATGCAGAGCCAGAGAGCATACAACTACGGCGGTTATACTCAAACAAATCCTAACGCAACAGGCTCATCCTTCTGCGATGTTTGTGCAGGAATTATGTGTGCAAACTGCTTGTGTGATTGTTGCAGAATGGGATGTTAATATGAAGAAAAACGGTATCAAAAAGGGTACAATGCGTATTGCGGTTTGCGGAATTATTGCGGCGCTCTCACTCGTTTTTATGATGATGACATCTCTCGTTCCAATCGGAACATACGCTTTGCCCTGTCTTGCAGGAATTCTCATTTCCTGCATAGTTGTTGAATACGGCTATGGATGGGCAATCGGTGTGTTTTGTGTAACTGCCGTGCTTTCAACGCTCCTTGCCGGCGATAAAGAGGCTGTTATATATTTTATTGCACTTTTCGGCTATTATCCGATTTTAAAGGGCGCTTTTGAATTTAAAATCAAAAACAGGGCAGTTCAATACATACTCAAGTTTGCGGTATTTAATGTTGCCGCCATCGGTTCGTTCTTTGTCGCAACATGGCTGTTGTCAATTCCGACAGATGAATTTACCGTTTTCGGTTTTTATGTTCCGTGGGCATTTTTGATTGCCGGAAATATTTTCTTTTTGCTCTATGATTATGCAATTACCGTATTTGTTATGCAGTATGTTCGCAGATTAAGAGGAAAAATATTCGGTAATTTTCACAAGTAATTATAATTCAAAGAAGTTTTGAGAAGGTGGACTCAAATGAAAAAGCAAAAATTGTTTGTCCGTATAGTCTGCATAGTCCTTGTGGTTCTTATGGCAGTATCGGTAGGTGCTGTTGCAATAACTGCATTTTCGGCTAATGCGGCTCAATCAACCGAGGAGGTTTCCGCAAGCGTATCAGCAGGCGCATCAGGCTATATAAATGCATCGTATGTAAATCTGAGAAGCGGTGCAGGCACGAATTATTCGGTTATAACCTGTATGGCAAAGAACACAAAATTTACTTTTGTTGACGGAAAGCTCTATAACTCAAAGTGGTACAAAATCAAGCTTAAATCAAATTCAAAGACAGGCTATGTTACAAAGGAATATGTTGCCGTAAGTTCTTCGACAACGGCATCAAGCGTAACAGGTTATGTTTCTGACGATTATGTAAATCTCAGAAGCGGAGCAGGCACAAATTATTCTGTTGTTGGTTGCCTGAGAAAGAATACTAAGCTTACTTTTGTAAGCACTTCACTCTACAACTCCGCCTGGTATAAGGTTAAGGTTACTTCAACTGCTAAAACAGGTTACATAAAGAAAGACTATGTAAAAATTAACAGTTCAACCCAACCTACAACGAAGGCAACACAACCTACAACAAAGGCAACCAAACCTGTAACTCAGCCGACTGCGTCAGCGTCAACCGTAAGCGGTTATATAACAGACGATTATGTAAATCTCAGAAGCGGTGCCGGTACAAGCTATTCGGTCGTTGATTGTATGAGGGTGAATACAAAGTTTACTTTTGTTAGCACAAAGCTTTATAACAATGATTGGTATAATATTAAGCTTACATCAAATTCAAAAACAGGCTATGTAAAGAAAGACTATGTTAAGATGAACGGTCAGACACAGCCTACAACGACTCAGCCTACAACCGCAAAACCGTCAACAGGTTCATCTGTTAAACTTTCCGTATCAAGCAAATCAATTTTCACAGGCAACAGATTTGCAATTACTGCAACAGCGTCGGGAAGTGTTTCATGGTCAAGCTCAAATACAGGAGTTGCAACCGTTGACTCTCGTGGTATTGTAACAGCCAAGAAAGCAGGCTCTGCAACAATTACTGCGAAAAGTGGTTCACATTCTGCAACCTGCAAAATTACCGTAAAATCCGGTTCATCTGTAAATATATCCAACAGCAATGTAAATCTTCCGTGGCAGAAGTCAATGCTTTTGAAATCAAGCACAAGCGGTGTCACATGGTCAAGTTCAAATACGAAAATCGCAACAGTTAAGAACGGTGTTGTTGATACGGTAGGCAAGGGTTATGTAACAATCACAGCCTCAACATCATACGGAGCGGCAACCTGTCTCATTCATGTTATGCCGAGGGAGAGTGTGCGTTTCTGCTATGCGTCACCAAACTCCGCTCCGCTTAATTCAAATGTAAGCTTTAAGGCTATTACCGACACAGACAGGGTAGGCGTGTATTTTGTAGTTACAAATGGTTCAACCTCTTATAAGGTCACCGCAAAAAATAAGGTTAAAGACGGTAACTCCTATATCTGGACAGGTACACAAAAGCTTTCAAAATCAGGAAAATGGTCTGTAAAAGCATATTCTAAATTTAAAACCGAATCAAAGTATTACACCACGGCAGGCGGCGGTGAGGGCGAGGTGTTTGTAACCTCAACAACCAATAAAACCACCACAGCCTGTGCCGAGCGCAGAGCGAGTGACGAGGTAATCAAGCTTATTGCAAACTATGAGGGATTTCTCTCAAAAGTCACAGCAGACAGCATTACAACCGATCCTACACTCGGTTACGGCAAGGTTGTAGTTTCAGGCGAACAGTTCTACAACAACATAACTTCAAATCAGGCATATGCTTATCTTTGCCAGACCGTGAACAAGGGCGGATATACCACCACAACAAATTCCTACCTTGTAAATAACGGTATAAAGTTCAATCAGCAACAGTTTGACGCACTTGTGTGCTTTGCATACAATGTAGGCAGCGGTGTGTTCTACAATGATTCCGAACTCCAGTCTGTTCTCTTGAACACAGGTTCAAGCGGTACTATCAAAGCAGGCGCTTCGGGTACGGTTACAGGTTCAGATGTAAACCTCAGAAGAGGTGCAGGAACTAACTACTCCGTTGTTACCCGTATGAACTACGGAACAAAACTTAAATTTGTTGACGGAAAGCGTTATAACACAAACTGGTACAAAGTTAAGCTTTCAAACGGCACAACAGGATATATCCACAAGGATTATGTTTCTGCTTCGGGCGGTTCAAGAGATTTGAATAATGTCAATAAGCAGAACCTCATTGATGCACTCTTGCAGTATCACCATGCGGCAGGTTCTTGCTATTGGGGACTTTTGTACAGAAGAGTTGACGAGGCGGAAACCTTCCTCTACGGCGATTATGACCGTGACGGTCAGCACAATTATCACAAATTCCATTTCTCATGTTACTCAAACCCGAGTTTCGGTATCTGATATTAATTTTTGCAAAGAAGGTCTTAAAATGAAAAAAATAGGTTTCATAGGTGCGGGCAATATGGCAACAGCCATTATAAAAGGTCTTATGGCACAAAACGACGGCAAGGCTGATTTTATCAATGTTTTTGATGTAAGCAAAGAAAAGTGTGCCGCTATGAAAAATATGGGTGCAAATGTAATGACATCTGCCGATGAAATTGCAAAGAACAGCTCAATTGTTGTTCTTGCAGTCAAGCCGCAGAATTATCCCGAAGTTCTTGAGTCCCTCAAAAACAGCATTACAACAGCCAAAACCGTAGTATCAATTGCCGCAGGCATATCTATTGCATATGTAAGAAAAGGTCTTGAATGTGACTGCCCTGTTGTAAGGGTTATGCCTAATACGCCTCTCTTGCTCAAAAAGGGTGCAACAGCCCTTTGTCCGTCTGAGAATATCAGCGATGATGACAAAACAATCGTTTACAATATGTTTGCAGGCAGCGGTGTTTGTGAATATATTGACGAAAGCCATATGAATGAAATAATTGCGGTAAACGGCAGCAGTCCTGCTTATATTTATCTTTTTGCAAAGGCTATGGCTGATTACGCAAAGAATTGCGGAATCGACTATGACAAGGCCATGAACCTTGTCTGTGCAACTCTTGAGGGTTCGGCAGCAATGCTCCGTGACAGCGGTGAGCCTGTTGAAACACTCATAGACAGGGTTTGCTCAAAGGGAGGCACAACAATTGCCGCTATGGATAAGCTTAAAGAACACGGCTTCTATGAGGCTGTTCTTGACGGCATGGACGCTTGTACAAAGAGGGCAGAGGAGCTTGGCAAATAATTTTGCCTTAACATAAAATGAATACATTCCTCATATATTTTAACGGACAACCAATGAGAGGAATGTATTTTATGAAAAGCATTGTATTTTCTTTTAAAAAGCGTTATCTTTTTCGCAGATCAAAGGGAATTTCACCGTCTGATGTCAGATTTTTTATAAGGAGATATTCCGTGGTGCTTATCTTTGTTTCGGCTTTTCTTACCGGACTTGTTTTCGGTTCAATTTATGCATCAAAAGCCGATAAGCAAATGCTTGATTCCCTTGATTTTCTGTTTACTACAAATCTTGATGCAAGGCTCGGTCAGAATGCCGTCAGCACATTTTGCGCCTGCTTTGCATCTGATTTTATATTTCTCACGGTTGTATTCCTCTTGGGACTTGCACCGTGGGGAATACCGTTTTTGCCGTTTGTTTCAGCATTTAAAGGCTTTGGAACAGGACTTACTGCGGCATATCTTATTATTACATATTCACTTAAAGGAGCAGGTTTTTATCTGCTTGTTGTGTTGCCGGGAACATTTTTGTTCTGTCTGGCACTCGTAAAGCTGTCGGCATATGCTTTTGAAATTTCAAAACAGATGTTTTTCAGCTTAATCGGTCATTCTCATCAAACAAATTCTTTGAAAAATGAGGTGATTGATTTTTGTTCCCGATCTGTTTCGGCACTCATAATGACCTTTTGTTCAACTTTGCTGGACACGGCTTTGTGGTGTTTGTTTTCGGGAGCGTTCAATTTTTAATTTTGGAGGGCGCTATGGCATCGGAAAAGAACGCTGTAGCATTGACAGGATTTTTCTCGTCATTGTTTCACAATTTACCACGACTTTTGCTAACGAATGTGCTTTTTGCATTGCCGTTTGCCGTAATATTCGGAATTTTCTTTTTGATTAATACCATTACGGGTCTTAATTCAATGTTTATATATTTTCTTACGATAATTCCGCTTTTTCCGTTTTATGCCGGCGTAACTCAGGTTACTTCCCATATGGTAAGGGGAGAGGAAAATGTTGATGTTTTCTCAAATTTCATCGGCGGAATAAAGGAAAATCTGCTCAGATTTCTCATACACGGCGTTGTGATGTATGCCGCTGTTTTTATCAGCTACTACTCAATTGTGCTTTATCTCGGACTCGGTTCAAAGAACGGAATGTTTTATGTTCCGCTTGTTATTTGTATTTTAATTGCAATTTTCTTTCTGTTTATGTTCTTCTATGTTCCGCCTATGACGGTTACTTTTGATATCAAGATGAAGGATATTTACAAAAACAGTGCACTTATGACATTCGGCGAGCTTAAACACAATCTGTTTGCAGTTTTCGGAATTCTTATTTTATTTCTCGTTTGTGCAACAGTGCTTATGTGCAGCTTTACTCCGGTACTGCTCATCATTTTCACAATTGTTCTTGCATTGTTCATTGTTCCGTCAATTTTATCTTTTATAATCAATTCTGCAGTTTATAAGAATATGTATTCAATGATTGTTGACAGGGATTCAAAGAGCAAGACAATTGATAAGAAAATGGAGAACAGACGCAAAGGTCAGTTCCGTGATGATGAAGAGCCTGTTTCAGAAGATTATTCGGATCTTGAAATTGATGAATCGGCTGACGGTGATGAATTTATTTTCTATAACGGAAAAATGATGAAAAGAAGTTATCTTTTAAAGCTTAAAAAAGAGGCTGAAGAAAGGAAGAACGCAAAATGAGCGGTAAACACGCAGTTAAAAGTTCAAAAAAATCATTGATAATAATTATTTGTGTTGTTGTACTTGTTGCAGTAATTGCAGGTGCGGTTATCCTGTTTATGAATCTTTCGGGTAAAAATAATAATTCGGCAACAACAGTACCGACTGTGGCTGCTTCAACAACCGCCGATAATACAAACTCAACACAAAATGTTTCCGACTCTGTATCCGAAACCACACAGCCTGCAACCAAATCGGGTGAAGCTTCACAAGAGCCGACAGAACAGGGATACACAGCCGAAACATCTTCAAATGACAGTGAAATTGTTGTTCCGACAATCAGCGGAGAGGAGCAAAAGCCAAAATTCAGTGCAACTCTTATTCCGTACTATGCAAAAGACGAAAATTCTTCTGAAGAATATTCTTTGAGAGATCTTTTCGGTTCTGCTTATTCAGGCGGCGGATTTACTTTTAATGAGGACGGAACATTCATTGACGGAATCACAAGTGCCTCGGCAAATTCGGGTGCGTACATAGTTGAGGGCGACTCCGTTGTAATAACATATTCCAACGATAAAAATGTTATTGCTGCCGTAACCGAATGGAATGGTGATGTTCCTGCTGAAATTACCGTAAACTACGGCGGAATTATTGTATCCTTTAAGTAAAATATCGGTGATTAAATGAGTAAGAAATCTGTTAAAAAGCCTGACTATGCAAAATTTGAGGCTAACAGGGCTGTAAAAAAGAAGAATAAGAAAAAGAAAACAACAGCAATTATTTCATCGGTTATTGCCGCCTGCGTATTTATCATTGCGGCAATCGTTGCCGTTAATGTGCTTTCACCGTCAGCAACCGCCGAGCTTACCTCGTCTGCATGGATTCCCGAAGGTGCTAAGAATGCGAGCGGTGATGAGGTTGAAATGAGTGAGGTTTACAACACAAATTACAGCGCTTATCAGGGCTCTATGTCATTTTCCGATGACGGCACTTTTACTTTATGGCTTTCGCCGGGAAGTCCTGATGACGGAACTCACAGCGGAAAATATACCGTGTCAGCTTCGGACAAAGTCAATTTGTCATTTGATGACGGAACAAATACTTCCGCCATACTCACACAAAAGAACGGTAAAATTTCGGCTGTTGTGCTTAAATATAACGACTATGAAATCACATTTGTAAAACAGTGAATACTTAAAACAAAAAGATATACGGTAAAATTTTCTGCCGTATATCTTTTTTATTTTTCTATATTCCGTCAAACAGACTTAGCTGTTCGGCTTTGCTTTCAAACTTATGCAAATACGAAAACACATTTTCAACTCCGAACATAATTCCGTGATTTCTGCAAACTTCTGAAATCCTGTATATCAGAACATTATTGTTACTGCTCGTAAGCTGATATGAATTTCCGTATGTATAAATGTATCGTTCCTTCATATTCGGAAAGTGTTTGTCAAGCCGGCTGTAAAAATATTCTCTGTCACCGTCACGCAGAGTAAGACCTATGCCAAAGCATATTATTCCACGAACCTTTGCGTCAATGCAATACTTTAAAAGTCCGTCAATATTTTCTTTTGTATCATTTATAAACGGTAAAAACGGAGAAAACCACACAACACTCGGAATACCGTTTTCATGAAATGCCTTGAGTGTTTCAAATCTTTCTTTAGTAACGGAAACATTCGGTTCAATTATTCTGCAAAGGCTTTCGTCTGCCGTTGTAAGCGTCATCTGTAACACAGCCTTGCTTTTATCGTTTATTTTCGTAAACAGGTCAATATCTCTCATAACAGATGCCGACTTTGTCTGTACGGTTACACCAAATCCGTAGCGGTTGATTATTTCAAGACATCTTCGTGTCAGTTTCAGTTCTTTTTCAAGGGGAATGTACGGATCGCTTATCGCACCCGTACCAATCATGCATTTTCTGCGTTTCCTTTTTAAAGCGTTTTCAAGCAATTCCGGGGCATTTTCTTTCACCTCAATATCTTCAAATCGGTGATTCATCTGATAGCATTTACTGCGTGCGTCACAATAAATGCATCCGTGTTGACATCCTCTGTAAATATTCATGCCGTTTGCGGCAGATAAAATTCCTTTTGCTTTAACCTTATGCATATAATCCTCCGCTTATTGTTTGGCATCGACAAACCACCTGTTTTCCTCCAAAAACAGATATCGTTCTTTGCCGAGAATATGGCAGGTGTAGCGTATTCCCGCACCGCCTGCTTTGAGAGACGCCGCATACCGCACATCGGAAATTTTGTCAATGCGGTATCTCCTTCCGTCATCCCACACAATATATTCGGGGATAAGATCTCCGTCACAATCAAATGTGGCAGTAACTTTAACATACTTTTTCATAGCTTGTTACCTCCCTTAAAATCAGAGAAACATCTTTAATTTTTTGCCTAAGATGCATCGTTATCATAAATATCCGACAGGATGAATTGTATGGTCCTCCTTTGGGTTAAAATCCGAAAGCTCCTTGTCATCAAGCAAAACGGCAGGGCGAACAGCATAATTGCCGAATCGCTTTTTTAATCTGTCAAGTGTTTTGTCAAGCTGTTCGTTCTGAATAAGTCGCTTTTCATCACGCAAAAGGCTCATCTGGTGCGGCTGATCATCGTGAATAAAATCCGTAACGCTTACCCCGATACTTCTCAGCGGTTTTTCCATTTTATAGCTTTTTTTGAAAAGCTCAATAGCCGTATTTGTTATATCCTTTGTAAGATTTGTGTGGATTTCTGTTGTGTGCTGTCGGTTGCATGACATCAGCTCGTTGTCACGAATCGTAATGCAAACCGTTTTTGCCATAAACCCCTGTTCACGCATTCTTCTGCAAACGCTGTCACACAAAACGAATATAACCTGTTTTACATCGTTAAAGGTTACCATATCTTTCGGCGTTGTGGTTGAGTTACCGATTGACTTTACCTCGCTGTTTTCGTTCATATGGGTAACAGGGGAAGAGTCGTATCCGTTTGCAAAGCCGTAAATTAGGTCGCCCCATTTTCCAAGATATGACCGCAACAGTGTAACATCGGCGGTTGCAATATCTCCAATCGTATAAATGCCGATAGATTCAAGCTTTCTGCCCGTTGCTCTGCCAACATACAAAAGGTCTTTTGCAGGACAGTTCCACACAATATCTCTGTAATTTTCCCGTGTGATTTCCGTTATAGCGTCAGGCTTTTTATAGTCACTTCCGAATTTGGCAAAAATTTTATTAAAGCTGACTCCGATGCTTACGGTTATTCCGAGTTCCTGCTTTATACGGCGATTAATTTCGAGTGCAATCTCTTTGCCGCTCATATTCTTATTGTCGGTAACATCAAGCCATGCCTCGTCAAGTCCGAACGGCTCGATTTTGTCGGTGTATTCGCTGTAAATTCTCCTCGCCATTTTTGAAAATCGCTTGTACAAATCAAAGTGGGGAGGAACGGTTATGAGGTCGGGACATTTCTGCTTTGCCTGCCAGATTGCCTCGCCTGTTTTTATATTATACTTCTTTGCAATCTCATTTTTAGCAAGAATAATTCCGTGCCGATTTTCCGCATTGCCGCTCACGGCAACAGGTTTGTTCCTGATTTCGGGATGATGCAAACACTCAACGCTCGCATAAAATCCGTTGCAGTCGCTGTGAAGAATAACCCTGTCTTTTTTATATTTGCTTTTGTCAACGGCACAATTAATATTCACAACGAATCACCTCGAACATTTGTTTTTATTCAATTATAGAACACTTGTTCTATAAAGTCAAGCGTAAATAGTTAAAACGGTAGTCAAAAACGAAAAAGAAAAATGTAAAAATTTTTTGATTTGCAAGGCTATGCACTGCATATTGATTACAGCTGTGTAACTGTCATTTACAAAAACGAGATATTGTGGTAGAATTTACAATGTTAAATTATGTAAAAGTGTCGGATATTACAGATGTTTGTCCGAAAGCTATTTTGTATCGGAGGTTTTATTGATGGAAGCTTACAAAAAGGAATTCATTGAATTTATGGTTGATTGTCAGGTTCTCAAATTTGGCGATTTTGTTACAAAGAGCGGAAGAAAAACTCCTTTCTTCGTAAACACAGGTTTCTACAGAACAGGCGCTCAGCTCCGCCGTCTCGGTCAGTATTATGCAGAGGCTGTCAACAGCAAGTTCGGTCTTGATTTTGATGTTCTTTTCGGACCTGCATACAAGGGCATTCCGCTTTCTGTTGCCGCAACTATCGCAATCAGCGAAAAATACGGTCAGGATATCCGTTATTGCTCAAACAGAAAAGAAGTTAAGGATCACGGCGACAAGGGCATTCTTCTCGGCAGTCCTATCAATGACGGTGACAGGGTTGTTATCATCGAAGATGTTACAACAGCAGGCACTTCAATTGAAGAAACTCTCCCGATTATCAAGGCTCAGGGCGATGTAAACCCAATCGGTCTTGTTGTTTCCGTTGACCGTATGGAGCGTGGCAAGGGTACAAAGAGCGCACTTTCCGAGATCGAAGAAAAGTACGGCCTTAAAACAACTGCAATCGTAACAATGGCAGAGGTTGTTGAACACCTTTACAACAAGGAATACAAGGGCAAGGTTATTATTGACGACAAGCTCAAAGCTGCTATTGACGCTTACTATGAGCAGTATGGCGTAAAGGAATAACAGCTTTTAATTATTAATATTAATCAGTCGGGGCGGTTTTATCCGCCCCCAAAGTTTGAAAAAACTTATTTTGCGGTGGGGATAATATGGCACGGACAACCGATAACGAACACAGCGGTCATCGTGAAAGAATGCGTAAAAAGTTCATAGAAAACGGCTTTGATGTGTTTGAAACACATGAGGCTCTTGAAATGTTCCTTTACTATGCTATTCCGAGAAAGGACACAAATCCTCTTGCACATCGTCTGCTTGACCGTTATATCACTGTCGGCGGAGTGTGTGACGCTCCGATTGACGAGCTTATGAAGGAATTCGGTCTGTCTGAAAATGCCGCCGCATTGCTTAAAATGTTGCCCGAAATGGCAAGGCTTTATACCGAATCAAAGATGTCACATGATAATATCATCGACTATGAAAATCTCGGTAAAATATTTAAAGCAAAATTTATCGGTCGGACAAACGAATGTGTCGCTCTCATGCTCGGTGATGCAAAGGGCAAGATGATTTATTTTGATATAATTTCAAAAGGTTCACTCAATTCATCCGATATGCCCGTCAGAAAAATTGTTGATTTGTCACTTCGTCACAATGCCAAAACTGCATTTATAGCACATAATCATCCCAGCGGAACGGCTCTGCCTTCGGGAAGCGACCTTGACACAACAATAGTTTTGAAGAGTACGCTTGCAACTGTCGGAGTCGAGCTTATCGACCATTTCATAATAACCGATGATGATTATGTTTCTCTCCGTGAAAGCAGGCTTGCGGGGAATATCTTCTATTATGAAAAGTAATAATGTTCTTTAAAAGAAACATTTGACAATTTAAAACATCTGTTCTATAATTAAAATCGAAATTTTGTTCGGATATGTTTTCTGTTACAGGACTTTTGTAATAAAGAGCCTTGTAACAGGAAACATAATAAAAAAATCCGTATTTGGAATGTGATGTGTATTATGGAATTTAAACTTCATTCAAAATATCAGCCGACAGGCGACCAGCCGCAGACAATCGAAAAGCTTGTAAACAGTATAAATGCAGGCAACCGTGAACAGACGCTCCTCGGTGTAACGGGTTCGGGTAAAACTTTTACAATGGCAAATGTTATTCAGAGGGTTCAAAGACCGACACTTGTGCTTGCACACAACAAAACTCTTGCGGCTCAGCTTTGCAGTGAGTTCAAAGAGTTCTTTCCGGAAAATGCGGTTGAATATTTTGTGTCATACTACGATTACTATCAGCCTGAGGCATATGTTGCACAGACGGATACTTATATTGAAAAAGACAGTTCAATCAATGATGAGATTGATAAACTCCGCCACAGCGCAACGCTTGCACTTTCCGAAAGACGAGATGTAATTATTGTTGCCTCGGTTTCTTGCATATACAGCCTGGGCGATCCTATTGACTACCGAAATATGGTAATCTCTCTTCGTCCCGGAATGGAAAAGTCCCGTGATGAGCTTGTAAAAAAGCTTGTTGAACTGCAGTATGAACGCAATGATGTAAGCTTTACCCGTAATAAATTCAGGGTTCGTGGTGATGTGGTTGAAATTTTCCCTGCCGCATCAAACGATTCTATAATCCGTGTCGAATTTTTCGGAGATGAAATTGACAGAATTTCCGAAATCAATCCGCTTACGGGTGAACTCAAAGCTGTTCTGAAACATGCCGCAATCTATCCTGCGTCACACTACATTGTGTCGGGAGATAAGATGAAAAAGGCTCTTGCGGAAATTGACAGGGAGCTTGAGGAAAGACTTGCATATTTTCGTGAAAACGGAAAGCTCCTTGAGGCACAACGACTTGAACAGCGTACAAGGTACGATATGGAAATGTTGCAGGAAATCGGATTTTGTACGGGTATCGAGAATTATTCAAGAATAATGTCGGGCAGAGCGCCCGGCTCATCGCCGTACACGCTTTTAAGCTATTTCCCCGATGATTTTCTGCTCTTTGTCGATGAGTCCCATGTAACGCTTCCACAGGTACGGGGAATGTTTGCGGGTGACTATGCAAGAAAAAAGAGCCTTATTGACTACGGTTTCAGACTTCCGTCTGCACTTGATAACCGTCCGCTCAACTTTGACGAATTCTATTCAAAAATAAATCAGGCTGTTTATGTAAGCGCAACGCCGGGCGATTTTGAGCTTGAAAAATCGGCTGTTGTTGCAGAGCAGATTATCAGACCTACAGGACTTCTTGATCCTGAAATTTCGGTAAGACCTACCGAAGGTCAGCTTGACGACCTTGTGTCCGAAATCAATATCCGTACAGCCAAAAATCAAAGAACCCTTGTCACAACCCTTACCAAGAAAATGGCGGAAGACCTTACCGCATATCTTGAAAAGCTGGGTATCAGGGTTCGTTATATGCACCATGACATTGACACCGTTGAAAGAATGGAGATTGTCCGTGATTTAAGACTCGGAGAATTTGATGTTCTTGTCGGAATCAACCTTCTGCGTGAAGGACTTGATATTCCCGAGGTTTCTCTTGTTGCCGTACTTGATGCCGACAAAGAGGGATTTCTCCGTTCAACCCGTTCGCTTATTCAGATTGCCGGCAGAGCCGCACGAAACAGCGAGGGCACGGTTATTATGTATGCCGACAGCGTAACACCGTCAATGAAGGTTGCAATAACCGAAACACAGCGCCGCCGTGAAATTCAGAATAAATATAATGTTGAACACGGCATCGTTCCGAAGACTATTGTCAAAAAGGTCAGCGATATACTTGAAATTTCTACTCACGATGACAGTGAATTTAAGAATACAAAAAAGCTTTCAAAGGCACAAAAACAACAGTTGATAGAAAAACTGACAAAGGAAATGAAAGCTGCCGCAAAGTTGCTTGAATTTGAACACGCCGCATATCTGCGTGATAAAATCAAAAAACTGCGTGGTGAAAAATGATAAAGGAAGAGTAAAATGCCAAGAAAGAAAACCACCGATTATGATAATACCAGTATCACAACGCTAAAGGGTGCCGACCGTGTCCGTAAGCGTCCTGCCGTAATTTTCGGTTCGGACGGTATTGACGGCTGTCAGCACTCCGTGTTTGAGATTCTTTCAAACTCAATAGACGAGGCGAGAGAGGGTTACGGTAAAAAAATCACAGTTACACGCTATTCCGACGGCTCAATTGAGGTTGAAGATCACGGCAGAGGAATTCCCGTTGACTACAACGAAAACGAAAAGCGCTATAACTGGGAACTGGTTTTCTGCGAACTCTATGCCGGCGGCAAGTATAATAACAACGAGGGTGAAAGCTACGAATTTTCCCTTGGTATGAACGGTCTCGGTCTTTGTTCAACCCAGTACAGCTCCGAGTATATGGATGTTGATATCCGCCGTGACGGCTACCGATACACTCTCCGTTTTGAAAAAGGCGAGATTGTCGGCAAGCTCAAAAAAGAACCGTACAGCAAAAAGGATACGGGTACAAAAATTCATTGGAAACCCGACCTCGAAGTCTTTACGGATATCGACATTCAGCCCGAATATTTTCTTGACATAATGAAAAGACAGGCTATTGTTAACGCAGGAATTGAATTTGTTTTCCGCAATCAAAACGGCAAAAGCTTTGATACAACAAGCTATAACTATGTAAACGGTATTGTTGACCATGTTGCCGAGGTAGTCGGTGAAAACGGACTCAGCTCAATTCAGCACTGGGAAACCGAGGTTAAAACCCGTGACCGTGACGATAAGCCCGAATATAAGTGCAAAATGGATATCTCGGTTGCATTTTCAAATAAAGTGCATCTCACCGAATACTACCACAACTCAAGCTGGCTTGAACACGGCGGCGCTCCCGATAAGGCGGTGCGGAATGCCTTTGTTTACCAGATTGACAGCTACTTAAAACAAAATAATAAATATAACAAAACCGAAAGCAAAATCAAGTATGACGATGTTGAGGACAGCCTTGTGTGCGTTATTTCGTCTTTTTCAAGTGTTTCATCATATGAAAACCAGACCAAAAAGGCGGTTACAAACAAGGGTATCCAGGACGCTATGACTGCATTTCTCCGTCAAAGTCTTGAAGTTTATTTTATTGAAAATCCGCTTGAGGCAGAAAAAATCTGCGAACAGGTGCTTATCAATAAGCGCAGCCGTGAAAATGCTGAGAAAACACGACTTAACATAAAGAAAAAGCTTTCGGGCAATCTCGACATAACAAACCGTGTTGCAAAATTTGTCGATTGCAGAAGTAAAGACACGGAACAGCGTGAACTGTTTATAGTAGAGGGTGATTCTGCTCTCGGTGCCTGTAAACAGGCAAGAAACCCCGATTTTCAGGCAATTATGCCAATCAGAGGTAAAATACTTAACTGCCTTAAAGCCGACTACGATAAGATTTTTAAGAGCGAAATCATTACCGATTTGCTCAAGGTTCTCGGTTGCGGTGTTGAGGTTAAGTCAAAAGCAAACAAGAATCTTTCAAGCTTTGATATGAACGCACTTCGCTGGAGCAAAATTATTCTCTGCACCGATGCCGATGTTGACGGCTTCCAGATCAGAACACTTTTACTTACCATGCTTTACAGACTTACACCTACACTCATTGAAGAAGGCAAGGTGTTTATTGCCGAATCGCCTCTTTATGAAATTACATCCAAAAACGATGTATATTTTGCATACGATGAGGTTGAAAAGGATAAGTTCATTGAACAGCTCGGCAAGGAGAAATTCACAATTCAGCGTTCAAAAGGTCTTGGTGAAAACGAACCCGATATGATGAACCTTACCACAATGAACCCCGAGACACGCAGACTTATCAAGGTTCTTCCTGCCGATGCAGAACAGACAGCGGAAATTTTTGATGTTCTTCTCGGTGACAATCTTCAGGGAAGAAAAGATTATATAGTAGAACACGGCAACGAATATATTGACCAGCTTGATGTAAGCTGATTGGAGGTGGAAATAAATGGCGAAAAAATCTTCAAAGACTCCCCGCAGAACTTCACCGTCAAAAACTCACGGTGTAATCAACGGTGCGGGTGAAGTAGTGGAACAGCCAATCGTTTCCACTATCAGAGAGAACTATATGCCGTATGCAATGAGCGTAATTCTCTCCCGTGCAATTCCCGAAATCGACGGGTTCAAGCCGTCGCACAGAAAGCTCCTGTATATGATGTACAAAATGGGACTTCTGAACGGCGGAAGAACAAAATCGGCAAACATTGTCGGTGCAACAATGAAGCTCAATCCTCACGGCGACTCTGCAATTTATGACACAATGGTTCGTCTTTCAAGGGGCTATGAGGCACTTTTGCATCCGTATGTAGATTCAAAGGGTAACTTCGGTAAATTCTACAGCCGTGACATGGCGTGGGCGGCATCCCGTTATACTGAGGCAAAGCTTGACGCAATCTGCAATGAGCTGTTTCGTGATATAGACAAAGATACCGTAGATTTTGTAGATAACTACGATAATACAATGAAAGAACCGTCACTTTTGCCGGTTGCATTTCCGTCTGTACTTGTAAATGCAAACACAGGTATTGCCGTTGGTATGGCGTCAAATATCTGTTCATTCAATCTGCGTGAAATCTGCGAAACAACAGCGGCACTAATCCGTGATCCCGACCATGATATAAAGTCAACTCTGCCGGCTCCTGATTTCACAGGCGGTTGTCAGATTATCTATGACGAAAATGTCATCAATCAAGTCTATGAAACTGGCAGAGGAAGTATCAAGCTCCGTGCAAAGTATGTCTATGACAAGTCTGCAAACTGTATAGATATACTTTCAATCCCGGCTACAACAACTTGTGAGGTTATCATTGAAAAGGTAATCGACCTTGTAAAGCAGGGTAAAGTCAAGGAAATTTCCGATATTCGTGACGAAACAGGTATTGACGGACTTAAAATTACAATTGACCTCAAGCGTGGCGTTGATGCCGACAAGCTTATGACAAAGCTTTACCGCTTTACAACACTCGAAGATTCCTATGCCTGCAACTTCAATGTGCTTATTGCAGGTGTTCCGAGAGTTCTCGGTGTAAAGGCATTGCTTGAAGAATGGATTGCTTTCAGAATTGAGTGCGTCAGAAGAAGAACATATTTTGACCGCAACAAAAAAGCTGACAAGCTTCATCTTTTAAGAGGTCTTGAAAAAATTCTTCTCGATATTGACAAGGCGGTAAAGATTGTCCGTGAAACCGATGAAGAATCCGAGGTTGTGCCAAACCTTATGATTGGATTCGGAATTGACGAAATACAGGCTGAATATGTTGCCGAAATAAAACTTCGTCATCTTAACCGTGAATACATTTTAAAGCGTACAAAAGACCTTGAAGACCTTGAAAAAGAGATTGCCGAGCTTGACGAAATTTTAAAAAGCAAGGCAAGAATCAAGACAATCATTGTCAAAGAACTCAAATCAATTGCCGAGAAATACGGTCAGCCGAGAAAGAGTATCATAATCTATGACGATGTTGCAAGGTATGAGGAAGAGACAGTCGAGATTCCCGATTATCCTGTTAATCTTTTCTTTACAAAAGAGGGATATTTCAAGAAGATTACTCCGCAGTCGCTCAGAATGAGCGGTGAACAAAAGCTCAAAGACGGTGACGAAATCATTCAGGAGCTTGAGTTCACAAATAACTGCGACCTTTTGTTCTTTACAGACAAGTGTCAAGTGTATAAGGCAAAGGCTGATGATTTTGCACAGACAAAGGCAAGCGTACTCGGTGACTATGTTGCCGCAAAGCTTGGTTTTGACGAAGGCGAAAATGCTGTGAAAATGGTTGCTACAAAAGATTACAAGGGTATGCTGCTCTTTGCTTTTGAAAACGGCAAGGCTGCAAAAGTTCCGCTTGAATCCTACGCAACAAAGACTAACCGTAAAAAGCTTACGGGCGCATATTCCGACAAATCTCCGCTTGTCGGACTTCTCTATATGCCTGAGGACGAAGAGGTTCTCTTCAAGGCGTCATCGGGAAATATGCTCCTTGTTCACACGGGCGCACTCGCTCTCAAAACAACCCGTTCAACACAGGGTGTTGCCGTTCTCAAGCCCAAAAAAGGTCACAGACTTTTCAGCATAGAACGCTATAAAGACGGTACTTTTACAAATCCAAAGCGTTACAGAACAGGTTCACTTCCTGCAAGAGGTGCTTTGCCCGTGAACGATGATTCAAAAGACGAACAGCTTTCGCTGATTTGATTTTGAAAAAATTAATAAAAATCTTGTAATATCTCTTGAAAAAGCTGTGTTTATGTGGTATTATAAAACAGTTATTAAAGCAGAATTTGTTTTATTCGTATTTATTAAATGAAAGGAAGATAAAAATGAGCATTTGGGGCATTGTTTTAGGCGTATTGCTCGCAATCGTATCTGTTGCCATTATCGTTGTAATTATCCTTCAGGAGGGTAATCAGCAGGGTATCGGTGCTGTAACAGGTGTTGCCGATTCTTATTTCTCAAAGAATAAGGCTCGTTCGATTGATGCGTTCCTCTCACGCTGGACAAAAGTTTTTGCTGCAATATTCGTAATTTTTGTAATTGCACTTAATGTGCTTTCAAAGTTCGGTATACTGTAAGCATATTAACTTAATAATCAGCATAAAATTAACCGTCAGGGCAATCCTCTGGCGGTTTTACTTTTTATATGGAGTTGTTAAAAATGCCTTGGTGGGGAATATGTCTGATTATTTTTGTAACATTTATAACTTTCGCAATCTTGCACTCTTTCGGCAAAAACAAGCATCCGTTCAAACGCTCTCTGCTTTCAATGACTTTGGGAGCGGCAACATTGTTTGCGGTCAATCTGACGGGAGCTTTTACGGGCGTAACTTTGCCCATAAGCCTTTTATCGCTTTTGGTATCAATAATAGGAGGAATACCCGGAGTAACGCTTATGCTCGGTCTTAATCTTTTTTTCTGAATAATCACAGAAGGGGCGGTCACATCGACAGCCCCTTAATTGTTTGTATGAAATTTTATACAATGCCGTAAAGTTCCTCAAGAGCCTCACCGACGGTTTCTTTGTCTTTGGTCAGGAGCGCAAGCATAATTTTGTACGCTTTTTTCGGATTGTCAAGAAAATTTTTTTTGAGAATAAGAGCCTGTTCCATTTCGGGAGCATAAACATCAAGCTTCATCAAATCCATATCACCGCCGGATACAGAACATTTAACAGTAAATCCGTTTGAACTTTTTACAATATCAACCTTGTTTTCAATCTCATTTTTCTTTACGGCAAGGAGCTTAACCGCACAAGCGTATGCCTTTTCTTTGATAGAGTACGCAAGAATGCTGTCAAGCTGTTTTGCAATTTCAACACCGTTTTCCGTGAGCGCATATGTTTTGTGTTCATCATCGGCAGGCACAAGGTTACCGTTTGTAACAAGGTCGTCAAAGGCGGAACTTGTTTCAAAATAATTGGCAAGTCCCTGCTTTAGAATTGCCTGAATGACAATTCCTTTGTCTATATTTTCTTTTACAGAATTATATAAATAACATATCAAGGTTTTAATTTCGTTTTTGCTTCTCATTCCACCGGGATTAATACCCTCGTCAAATGTATCGAAAGCCATAAAATCACCTGCTTTTGCTGATAGATTCGTAGTGACAGCTTAATTTGTGCAAAAATAACTTAAATTATATCTGTCTATTGTTATTATAGCACATTATCTTCACAAAAGCAAAGAGGTTGTGCGTATTTATTTTATTCATTATTAAGTAAATTTGCAAGAGTTACACTGTCAAGGTAATTATTGATTAAATTGTCAAGCTGTTGCCAGATAGGATGTGAGGGACACGATTCCATATGATTGCAATGTTCGTGAGTTTTTGAAGTGCATGGAACAGACGCAAGGTCACCCTCCGTAAGCCTGAGAATTTCACCGAGTGAATAATCTTTTGGTTCTTTGGTCAGCTTATAGCCGCCGCCCTTTCCTTTTACGCCCTCAAGCAGATTGCGGTCAACAAGGGTTTTGAGTATGCCTTCCATATATTTTTTGGAAATATTCTGTCTTTCTGCAATTTCTTTGAGCGGAATATATCTGTTCTGCCCGTTTTTTGCCAGATCAACAAGCACATACAGCGTGTAACGACCTTTACTTGAAATCAGCATAAAATTATCCCCTTTTGGCAAGGCTTGCATATTTTGTAAGCCTGTTTTGCTTATATACCTTGATTATATACAAAAAACGATAAAAATGCAATACCAACCCATTGACAAAATGGGTTGAAAAGGTTATATTTTAATTATCCACTCCTTTGATGGGTTGATAATATAACAAGGTGGGATTATGAAATGGCAGACAAATTACTTGATGTAAACGGTTTGACTGTAAGTGTAGAGGAAAAGGAAATTCTGCACGATATAAATCTTAGTATAAACAAAGGTGAAACGCATGTGCTTATGGGGCCTAACGGTGCAGGCAAGTCAACGCTCGGATTTGCACTTATGGGCAGTCCTAAATATACGCTTAATTCAGGCGAAATACTTTTTAACGGAAAAAACATTAACGATGAAACACCCGATAAAAGGTCAAAGGACGGAATTTTTCTTTCATTCCAAAGTCCTCTTGAGGTTCCGGGGCTTTCACTTTCATCGTTCATTCGTAACGCTCTTGAAAAGAACCGTGGCAAAAGAATCCGCCTTTGGGACTTTAAAAAAGAGCTCAGACAGGCAATGGAGCTTTTGCAGATGGATCCGTCATATTCCGAGCGTGATCTAAATGTAGGCTTTTCGGGCGGTGAAAAGAAAAAAGCAGAAATTTTGCAGATGCTTTTACTCAATCCAAAGCTTGCAATTCTTGACGAAACAGACTCGGGTCTTGATGTTGATGCGGTTCGCACAGTTTCAAAGGGCGTTGAACATTATCAGAAAAACCGTGACGGTGCATTGCTCATCATCACACACAGCACAGGTATTCTCGAATCTCTCAAAGTTGATTATACCCATATTATGGTAAACGGTCATATAGTTAAAACAGGCGACGCATCGTTGATTGATGAAATCAATGAACACGGTTTTGAAAAGTATCTTGAACTTTATGCAGAAAAGTTCTGACGGAGGTATTAAGATGAAAGAAAGAACATATGTCGATGATGTTGACAGAAGTGTCTACGATATCAAAGACGAAGAAAATGATGCCTACCGTATCAAATCAGGTCTTGATGCCTCAATTGTAGAAAAAATTTCAAAGGAAAAGAACGATCCCGTGTGGATGCAGAATTTCCGTTTGCAGTCACTTCAAATTTATAATGAACTCAAAGTTCCAAACTGGGGACCGCCCATTGACGGACTTAATATGGACAATATTGCAACCTATGTCCGTCCGAACACAAGAATGACCGCAAAATGGTCGGAAGTTCCCGAAGATATCAAGAATACATTTGAAAGGCTAGGTATTCCTCAGGCAGAGAGAAAGTCCCTTGCAGGTGTCGGAGCGCAGTATGATTCCGAGCTTGTGTACCACAATGTTCGTGAAGAGGTTGCCTCACAGGGCGTAGTATATACCGATATGGAGAGTGCGTTAAAGGGCGAATATGCCGACATGGTAAAAAAATATTTTATGAAACTTGTCCGTCCGAATGACCACAAATTTGCCGCACTTCACGGTGCAGTATGGTCAGGAGGTTCGTTTGTGTATGTTCCGCCGGGAGTATCTGTAGAAATTCCGTTGCAGTCATATTTCAGACTTAATGCACCCGGTGCAGGTCAGTTTGAACACACGCTCATTATCGTTGACGAGGGTGCAGACCTGCATTTTATAGAGGGTTGTTCTGCTCCGAAATATAACATAGCAAATCTTCACGCAGGATGCGTTGAGCTTTTTGTAAAGAAAAATGCAAGGCTCAGATATTCAACAATTGAGAACTGGTCAAAAAATATGTACAACCTTAACACCAAAAGAGCGCTTGTTGAAGATGGCGGTACTATGGAATGGGTATCGGGTTCATTCGGTTCTCATGTGTCGTATCTTTATCCGATGACAATTTTAAAAGGCGACCGTTCAAGAATGGAATTTACGGGCATTACATTTGCAGGCAAGGGACAGAACCTTGATACAGGCGCAAAAGTAGTTCATATCGGCAAAGAAACATCTTCATTTATGAACACAAGGTCAATTTCAAAAGACGGCGGTATCAGCACATTCAGAAGCTCCGTTGTTGTAAACAAATCTGCCGAAAATGCAAAATCTGCCGTTTCATGTCAGTCACTTATGCTTGATTCAAAGTCACGCTCAGATACTATTCCTGTAATGGATATCAGAACTCCGCACGCAGATATCGGTCATGAGGCGAAAATAGGCAGAATCAGCGATGAGGCTGTATTCTACCTCATGTCAAGAGGTCTTAGTGAAGAGGATGCAAGGGCGATGATAGTCAGCGGTTTTGCAGACAATGTGTCAAAGGAACTTCCGCTTGAATATGCGGTTGAAATGAACAATCTCATTCAGCTTGAGATGAAGGGCAGTATCGGATAAGGAGGACATTATGGTTGATAATAAAGACTTAACAGTGAACTTTCTTCCGTCACCCACTTGGAACCGATTGGGAGTGAATCAGGCAAAAATCCGAAATATTCCCGTTGACGGTTGGAACAGTATTCCTGTTCAAAAAGAAATAATCGAAAAATATACAAACAATTCAGATTCAAAAATCAGGGATTCATTTGCAAATATTCAGACAGGTATGGGCGAGGAGATTGACGAAATCTCAAAAATATCACAGCCTGAAAAAATCAGAATATCGGCTGATAAAACAAAAAGCGAAAAGCTGTTTTTTAATTGCAAAAACGGTGAAAACGCTTTTGCAGATGTAGAACTTTACGCTCCCGAAAACACAGAACTTACCGTGTTTATGACAATGCAGTCAGCGTGGAATGCAAACGGTATTTGTGCCGTAAGAACGAAATTTAAAGCTGAAAAAGGCGCAAAAATCAGACTCGTACAGCTTAATCTCCTTTCGCAAAATTTCCGCTTTATAAACGATGTCGGTGCAGAATGTGAAGATAATGCAACCGCAGAGATATTACAGCTTTTTATCGGCGGAAATGAAACCTATACAGGCACAAAGACAACGCTTTTGGGCAGGCAGAGCAATCTTGACCTCAATGTCGGCTACTATTGCAAGGACGAGCAGTTGCTTGATATGAACTATGTTGCCGAGCATATCGGCAAAAAGACTGTCAGCTCAATGAATGCCGGCGGTGTTTTGAGAGATAAAGCACATAAATTATTCCGTGGTACAATTGATTTTCCGCTCGGCTCATCGGGTGCAAAAGGTGACGAGAACGAAGATGTTCTCATTTTAGGCGAAGATGTAATCAATCAGACCGTACCGCTCATTCTTTGTGCGGAAGAGGATGTTGAGGGCAACCACGGTGCGTCAATCGGCAGACCGTCTGATGATGTGCTTTTCTATCTTGCAAGCAGAGGTCTTGACGAAGAAGAGGCTTGTAACCTTATGGCTCGTGCAAAACTTGACGCTTTATGCTCGAAAATCGGTGATGAAGAGCTTGAAACGCTTGCAAAATCCTGTCTGGAGGAGGTTACAGGCTATGCAAATGAAAAACTTTAAGGAAGATTTTCCGCTTTTGCGAGAAAATCCTGTAGTCTATCTCGACAGTGCCGCAACTGCTCAAAGACCTGAATCGGTTATAAATTCGGAAATGGAGTTCTACAAAAAATGCAATGCAAATCCTCTGCGTGGACTTTATGATTTGGGTTTCAAAGCAACTGAGTGTTATGAGCAATCCCGTGAAACAGTCAGAAAGTTCATTAATGCAAGGTCGGAGCGTGAAATAATATTTACACGCAATGCAACCGAAAGCCTCAATCTTGTTGCCTACAGCTACGGAATGAATTTTCTTAAAAAAGGTGACGAAATTCTTGTCACTGTAATGGAACACCACAGCAACCAGTTGCCATGGAGAGTTGTTGCAGAAAAAACGGGCGCAGCGGTAAAGTACATTGAATGCAACCCTGACGGCACAATTACCGAAGAACAACTGAAACAGGCTTTTTCGGAGCGTACAAGGCTTGTGGCAGTAACTCACATATCAAATGTACTCGGTTGCAAAACTCCCATAAAGAGTATCACAGAGCTTGCAAAGGAATGCGGTGCAGTTGTTGTGCTTGACGCATCACAGAGCGTTCCGCACATTCCTGTTGATGTTCAGTCGCTTGATGTAGATTTTCTTGCATTTTCCGGTCACAAACTTATGGCACCCTTCGGAATCGGTGTATTGTACGGCAGAGAAAGCCTTCTTGAAAAAATGCCGCCGTTTTTAACAGGCGGTGAGATGATTGATTCCGTTACAAGGGACAAGGTTATCTATTCCGATTTACCGCATAAATTCGAGGCAGGAACGGTAAATGCGGCTGGCGCATGGGGGCTGAAAACCGCAATTGAATATATTCAAAATATTGGTTTTGATACAATCGGCGGTATTGAAGAAGAGCTTACCAAAAGAGCCTTTGACGGACTTATGAAAATTCCTCACATCAATATTCAGGGAAGCAACAATCCGAAAGAGCATTGCGGAATTATCAGCTTTACAATTGACGGAGTTCATCCGCATGATGTCAGCAGTATTCTTGACGCTGACGGTATTGCAGTCCGTGCAGGACACCATTGCGCACAGCCTTTGATGGAATTTTTAGGCATTCCGTCAACAACAAGGGCAAGCATTTATTTCTACAATACGAAAGATGATATTGATGCGTTTTTGAACAGCGTGTCATCTGTCAGAAGGAGAATGGGATATGGAAAATAACAGAAGCTTTTACAATGAAATCCTGACCGATCACAATCTTCATCCAATGCACAAACATCCGCTTGATACGGCAACGGCAAGCCTTGAGGGTGTGAATCCAAGCTGCGGTGATGACATTGTGCTTAATCTTAACATCAAAGACGGTGTCATTACAGACGGTTCGTTTACAGGTGACGGCTGTGCAATTTCCCAGGCGTCAGCCGATATTATGCTTGATTTGATTATCGGCAAAACAGTTGATGAAGCCGAACATCTGAAAAATATTTTTCTTAAAATGATTCAAGGCAAAGCAACTGACGAAGAAATTGAAGAGCTTGAGGAGGGCGGAGCATTGTCTGACATTGCTCATATGCCTGCCCGTGTAAAATGTGCAGTTCTCGGTTGGCACACATTTGAAAACATTGTAAAAGAATAATTTACTGAATTTAATATTTTATAAAACACATTCGGGGAACAGATAAAATAATTTCTGTTCCCCGATTTTTATTTAAAAAATCAGGATTAATGTATTAAAATAACTAATACAAATCTTGACAAATATTGTTTTAAAATAGTATAATAAAACTGCAAAGAGGTGATACTTATGAAAAAGAAATGTACTCTCGTTTTAATATCCGTATTGACAGTTGCATGCATTGTATCTGCATATTTGCTTTTCTTTTATAATCCTTCATTTAATATGGTTTACGATTCCGACACAGATTCATATTTTAACAACAGTTACCTGTCCTATAATGACGGAACGCTTGCAGCGGCAGATTACAGAAAAACTAAGGTTACGGCTTATGATTCAAAAAACAATTCAACCGTAAATTTGCCTTCAAACGGTTCTCTGATTAACGATAATTTATTCTATATTAACGGCAATAAGCTCTGCTGTCTTGATACAACAACAAACACACTAAAAATCATAGACACCGATTGCCGAAGTTTTGTTTGTAACAATGAAGTTATTGCTTACACAAAGAATGATTCCCTAATATTGAAAGACTCTGATACTCTTGAAAATATAGGAGATATTAAGTTTGATAATCAGATTTATTATATAAATATTTCAGATGGCAATCTCTATATTGTGGAGCGTATTTTTGAGGATGAAACAGATGAATACGGTTACAGCTTCAAAGTAGTAAAGCAGTATATTTTCAAAAAATATGACCTGAAATCCTGCAAATTGCTCAAAAGTAAAAATGCAAATTATGTAAACGGAATTCGCTATGTAACGGTATGCAAAGATACTTTCTATTTCTTTTGCGATGAAACCCAAACCGTAAACAATGTATGTCTTGATAAAGATGTAAATTATCCGACAATTCAGCATCCCGATGTTAAATTTATTACATCCAATAACGATTGTGTTTACTACATATCCGAGAAAACAGAATCGGCGATAATACGCAAAACGGTTGAAAGCCCCTATAACGGTATATGGAAACTCGAAGTCGGCTCTAATAAACCTGTTAAAATTGCTGACAAATGCGACTGTGACGAACTGCTTGCAACAAAGAATTTCTTGTATTGTTACGCAATTAACTACATTTTGCCTCGAGGAGTGGCTAATTCATGGGTGAAAGGTTACTTAATTGATCAGCTCGCAATAAGCTGATTTGTTATCATAAACCGAATTGGTATATAGTGAACTGAAAATAATCATTAGGAAGGTGATATTATGAAAAAAGATGTTAAATTATACAATATGATTTTGCCGCCGTTTATGCTGTTCTTCTTTGTTCCTGCTCTTTGGATTGTATCAGCCTTAGGGAATTTCATAATAGATTCAATAGTTCTCTTAATAATTTCAATTTTTATTTACAAGAAATTCACTTGGCAATTGTATAAGAAATCAATAATTCCCGTATTTCTGTATGGATTTCTTTCTGATTTTTTAGGTGTGCTGTATCTAATGGCAATATCTATTGGATCAGGTGCGGAATATTACGAGGGCAACGATATCGGAAAACAAATTCTTTCGGGAATATATCTTGCAACCAACCACTCCTGTTATGACAGCATCTACGGAGTTTTGTTTATTGTCAGCGGTATTCTGTTTAGCAGTATTTTTATTTTTGCTTTTAATTATCGTGTGTCATTTAACAATAAAGGACTTTCTAAAAAGCAGAAAATAATTGCATCTCTTACAATGGCAATAATAACCGCACCTTACACATTTTTGTTGCCTAAAGAGCTTTTTTATCCGTAATAAAAATATATCTCGGTTTGGTACGGCAATTGCAGTAATTACAGGAAAATATCTTTTTCCTATACTAATCAGAGCATTGACTTAGTATATTCAAAAAACGAACCCCTGAACATTGATTCTGATGAAGGATTATGTAAATCAATCGCAACAAATTGGTATGTTGTAGAATATTGACTGTGAGGCATATATTATGAAAAAATATTCGGCTAATTAAAAAAACAAAAAGACCGACTTCAAAATCAAATTTGAAATCGGTCTGTAAATTTTAAAAAATCCGAACGGAATTTGTACTATTCGATTACATCTTCGGCTATAACAGCTTCCTGTCTTTTTGTAATCTGATGGTCTTCATGCAAAACAATGCAGTATGTAACAGTTGATATGAGTGCAAGAATAAGTACAACCGCAATAAGTCTTTTGATGTATTTGCCTGTCCTTATTTTCTTGACAACATAGGAAATCCCCGTTGCTGAAAAATATTGCGAAACAACATCAATCGGACTTCCGTAATTGTTGTACAATTCTTCCTTAGAGGTTATGCCCTCTTGCTCACAAAAATCCGCAATATCATTGCTCAGATTCTTGATATACTCCCGTTCCTGCTTGCTTTTAACAGGGAAAACCGTTTTTATTTCCCTAATATATTCCTTGCAAACTTTATTGTTCATTGCCCTTGTCCTCTTTTAAAATATTTAAAATACTCTCTACACCGCTGTAAGCATTATGAAAACTATCCAAAAGGTTTTCATAATATGCCCGACCTTCGTCCTCAATATGATAATAAATTCGTGTGCGCTTTTTGCCGACAAGCTTTGAATATTCGCTGATTTTTCCTTCGTTAACAAGCTTGTAGGTGACTGCGTAAACGGTGTTCTGAGATATGGACAGGCATCCGTTTGATTTTTCTTTTATGAATTTTACAATTTCATACACATAACTGTCATGCTCACACAAAATGGCAAGAATCAGTATATCCGTAATTCCGCTGAAAAAATAATTTTGTTTTCCCATAGATACCTCCCGATATACATTATACACACTTAATCACTAAAAATCAATCTAATACATTCAATAAGAATTTAATATGAGCAGTTATTACAGCAAAGCCTTTTGCTGCCAACATTGTGATTTTTTCGTCAATAGTATTCGTAAAACCCGAATTGACCCAAAAATTTCTTTGTGTATTAATCTCATCAGCCATGATATCAACATACACATTATTGATTTCGTTTGAATTCTTTTTGATATAGTCAAATATGAAAAGTAAAATAACAGATAGGATGTTTTAAATGAAAGCAAAGAAAATTTATTATTCAATTGTCGTAGTATTACAAAGCTTATTTATATTATTGCTGTTTGTGAACATTGGTTATTGCATAATTACTTCGGATTTAACAATGTTTCCTACAACTGCGTTGTATTTGAATTTTTACCCTTTTATAAATTTTTGTCAAACGCACAATCCATACGATTTGCTTGTATTTATATCTTTGATGATTTTAATACTTGTAATGCATTTTGCAACAATATATATTCTTTTTAAAAAGGTTAAAAGAATATATGCTTGGGTAGTTATAGTTAATGCATATATGTACGCCTTGACTCTATATAGTAACGGAGATTTAATATATGTGTTAAAGGGCGGTGCATATTTAATCTATGGATATAGCAATGTGGCAATGTTTTTCTTGCTGTTCATTGCGGCTTTAATTAAACTATATCGTAAGAGGGTTCATATTAATTCAAGCCTTGCAGAGGATTATTTTCTGCCGAATGAAGAGGATGACAAACCGGAGGATAAATGCGACAGAACAATCCAAGCCTGTATTTTAGCTCCGATTTTCCAGACAGCTTGCTTTGCATTTTCTTTGATAACAAAGTACTACGGTTCGTTGCTGGAGAATTATTTGTTTTTGTTTTATATTGTGTTCATGATTGTGTCAATTTGTATATTAATTTATTCGTATCGTGAATATAAAAAAGTAGCAAACTCAAATCAATTTTCTGATGATCGAATTAAAAAAGTGGAGAAATACATAAAAATTCAGCCGATTACTTTTGCGCTTTTTCTCGCATCGGCAGTTTTGATATTTGCATTTTGACAGTAACAAAAATAGGGTAGAACATTACAGCTATGTAAAATTTTTATACAGATATAATGATGAAATATAAAATATCGAAATAAGAATAAACCTCCTGCACAGAGTAAAATCCGTTGCAGGAGGTTTTGTTGTACAAAAAATTATATTGGCTTAATTATTGGCATATTTGTTGGAATCTATATGTAAAATTTACAGAACCTGAAAATATGCATTATTGTTACTTTGTCGGGACAGGCACACATCAGTTCTTGCTGTTTGCAATTGCCTGATCAATCAACTTTTGCAGCTTTTCAGACTGCTTTTCGGAGGTTATTGCACCGACAATCGGCTCTCCCACAATATTACCGTTTTTATCGACAACATAAGTTGTGGGGTAGGAGTACAATCCGGATGTGAATTCTCCGGCTTTACTTTTTGAATCAAACCAAATGTTTTTGTAGGTCACACCCTTTTTTGCCAGAATATTCTTTGCGTCAGAGATAGCCGTTTTGTCACCGTCAAGTGTAAATGAATTGATTCCGACTACTGCTCCGCCTTTTTTTGCAAGCTGTTTATTCAGAGCTTCCAGGTCGGCAAGTTCTTCCACGCAGGGATTGCAGGTGGTAAACCAGAAGTTTACTACGGTAACGGTATTTTTTGCAAAAAGCGTACTGCTCTTAACTTCATTTCCGTCAAGATCCTTGCCGTCAAATGTCGGGAATTTCATCAGATTATCCTTTTCGATGGGCTTACCGTTTTCAGCCGGAACGCTCATATCTCCATCAGACGGTTTTTCTCCGCATCCGGGAAATTTTTGTTCCAAAACTGTCAGCTTTCCTTCAATTTCCTTAATCTCTTCGGCGCCTTTATTAAGCAGCTTCAACTCATCAGCACTGAACTGATCCTTGATACCGTCAATTGTTTTCAGAAGAAAATCGCCGTAGTTTTTGCCGTCCTCATTCATCGCCATACCTTTATCGGCTGAAGCAAATACCTTTTCCCAAAGCTTGCTGTTTTCGGAAAGAATAGCATTTTCCTGTGCCATCAGTTTTTGATGCAGGTCGGCGGCCTCGTCTTTTGTTTTTGGATTCACAGCTGTCAGCATAGCCGTTTCGCTTTTCTTATTTGCAGTAGTATTCGTCGTATTGCCTTTGGCTGTGCCACAGGCGGCAAAGCTTAACAACATCATCAGGGCAGTCAGTAAGCTTAAAATTTTAGTCGTTTTCATAGTGTTTACTCCTTTTCTGTTTCAATTCCTGTTTTAATTTCTGTTTCAATTTTTTGTTTTGCTGTTTCCGCTTTTTTAGCGGGACAATCATTTTCTTTTCCTTTGCCAAAGCCGTAGCAAAAGCTGACCGCCTCGACAGGACAGGCACGGATACACTTACCGCAGCGTATGCATTCGGTATGGTTGGGAGTTTTGGTTACATCTACATCCATCTTGCATGCTTTGGCACATTTTCCACAGGAAATGCACTTGTGTTTGTCTACTTTCATTCCGAAAAGTGACACCTTGTTAAGCAATGCATAAAATGCACCGAGAGGACACAGCCACTTACAGAACGGTCTGTAGAAAAGCACACTCAGTACGATTACTGCGATCAATATGCCCAGCTTCCACGAAAAGAGCGTACCAAGTGCGGCACGGATTCCCGAATCGACAGCGGAAAGAGGGATTGCCCCCTCGAGTACCCCTTGAGGACAAAGATACTTACAGAAAAAAGGATCTCCCATATCCGCATCGTTTGTAATGAGCATCGGCAGTAAACATACAGCAAAAAGCAAAACTGCATATTTTATGTATGTCAGCGGTTTCAGCTTTTTAGTGGGAAGCTTTTTTGTCGGCACCTTATGTAACAGTTCCTGAAGCCATCCGAACGGACACAAAAAACCGCAGATAAACCGCCCGAGCAGAACCCCTATCAATATGAGGAATCCTGTGATATAATATGAAAAACTGAATTTTGACGAACCCACCACTGCCTGAAACGAGCCGATTGGGCAGGCTCCCGATGCCGCCGGGCAGGAATAGCAATTCAGTCCGGGCACACAAACAGCCTTTCCTTTGCCTTGATAAATTCCGCCCTTAAAAAAATTCGGCAGATGAATATTACTCAGCAAAGTTGCTCCTGCTTGAATAAGCCATCGAAAGCGTGAGAGGAACTGCGATACACCGCCTCTTTTTTTCTTCGGTTCTTTGTTATCCAATTCCCACACACTCCAAACACAGCCGGATTGCCTTGCTTAACACGGTTTCTGCTTCTCCTCGCAGAGCTCCGTAACACAGCATCGTAATTCCGCAGATAATCAGCACGATCTGAAATACGGCTTTTTTCTTTCGAGTCAATTCGGTCACCCCTTTCTTTTGTGCTCTCATTATAGCACAAAGGATGTAAAATCCCTGTTAAGAATGAAAACTTAACAAAAACTTTATGCCTTAGCGATATAATGATATAATTAAATTATCAAAGAAATATTAAAACATAACAAGGAGAGTTTCTATGCGTATTTTAGTAATTGAAGACGAGCGTGCGCTGTGCGAGACAATTGTTCGCAGCCTTAAAAGACTGGCATACAGCGTTGATTTTTGCTATGACGGAAACAAAGCAATTGAGTTGCTTGGAATGGAAAAGTACGATCTTGTTTTACTTGATCTTAATTTACCCGGTGCAGACGGGATGACGGTACTGCGAACTCTGCGACAAACCGACAGAGATACCGGAGTGTTAATTCTTTCGGCACGCTGTGAGGTTGCCGACAAGGTGGAGGGACTGGATGCCGGAGCAAACGATTACCTGACAAAGCCTTTTCATTTGGAGGAACTTGAGGCACGAATACGCAGTCTGACTCGCCGGCGGTTTACACAAAACAATGTTGTTTTGAACTGCGGAAAGGTTGCTTTTGACACCAAAGCCCGTGTTGCCGTTGCTGACGGTCAGGAGCTGTCACTTACCCGAAAAGAAATCGGAATACTTGAATATTTACTTCTTAATCAAGGTCGCCCCGTCAGTCAGGAAGAACTGCTCGACCATGTTTGGGATAACAGTGTTGACAATTTCAGCAATTCAATAAGAGTACATATTTCTGCATTACGAAAGAAACTGCGTGCGGCACTCGGCTATGACCCGATTCGCAATCGCATTGGTGAAGGATATGTTATGGAGGAAGAAAAAGTATGAAAAAGCTATCCTTGCAATGGCGCATAACTCTGATGACAGCACTTCTTATCGGAGCCACCTGCATTTTTATGAATGTTCTTATCGGCTATTCCGGCAGCCATTATATGGATTCCATAGGCTCTTATGTTACAGGTTACGGAGATACGGACAAAGGAGAACCTGACTTTTTCGATCCCGAACACGAAAAGCTTGATCGTGAATTGACTATCGTAATTAACGGAGCACAGGAATCCTTTATCGCTACCAATTGGTATATTACGGCGGCGGCAACATTGTTAGGCGGTGTGCTTGCGTATTTTTTAAGCGGGCATGCACTGAAGCCTCTGCGTACTTTTACCGCTCGGGTTGAAAAGGTTCAACCTAACAATTTGACGGATATGAAGATAACCGAAGAAGTTCCGCCTGAACTGAGACAGTTTGTCAAGTCGTTCAATCGGATGCTTGACCGTCTTGATGAGGGATTTACCGCTCAACGACAGTTCACGGGAAACGCCGCACATGAGTTGCGTACGCCGCTTTCGCTTATGCAGGCACAGCTTGAACTTTTTTCGGCAGAGCATCCCGAGGCATTGCCTGAAACGGCGGAGTTCCTCCGATTGTTGCGTGAGCAGACCGAACGAATGACACAAATGACAAAAACCCTGTTGGAAATGAGTGAGCTTCGCACAGTATCGTGTGCTGACCGTATAGAGATAGGTCCTATGGTAGAAGAGATTTTCACTGACCTTGCGCCCCTTGCAGAGAAGAACAATGTTACACTTGAAAGCACTGGCGACGCTGTTATGACAGGCAGTGACACGCTGATTTATCGTTTGTTATACAATCTGACCGAAAACGCTATACGCTACAACCGTTTTGACGGTACAGTGAATATTACCGTAACACACAAAGACAATCAGCTTGTTATTACGGTTGCGGATACCGGCTACGGCATCCCCGAACAATACAGAGAAAGTATTTTTCAGCCCTTCTTTCGTGTGGATAAATCCCGAAGCAGAGAATACGGTGGAGTTGGATTGGGACTTTCTTTGGTGTGGGAAATCGTTGCACTGCACAATGGTAAAGTTCGTGTGGAAGAGAGTTCGGAAAAGGGTACTGCTATAGCAGTAAAGTTTCCGACAGATGTGATAAAAATTTAATATTTTGCGATTTTTTATTAGTTAATTGTTGAAATTGCCGTAGCTCTGTGCTATACTATAATTAATTAATCGATTAGTTATCAAAAGGAAGCGAACATTATGAGAACAACAGAGGAACAGCACAACGAGCGTAAGAGGAAAATAATGGAAAAATGCTTTGAATGCTATGCTGAAAACGGATTGACCGGTACGGGCATCAAGGCTTTGGCGGCAGCGTGTGGCTGTACAACGGGAAATCTGTATTCCTATTTCAACAGTGTGGATGAACTGATTATTGAATCAACTGCATACTGTATGGAAAAGGTCGAGGATGATTTTATGGAAAAAGCTCCAACCGACCCGAAGGATGTTGTCCGATTTGTGAAAGAGGTTCCGTATTGGACCGCAAAGAAGCACGGCAAGAAATATCGGCTGATGTATCAGGTCTATACCCATCCGAAATATATTGAGCACGGCAAGAAATTCTTTGAGGGGGTAAATGAGCGCTATACCGAGTATGCCAAGCGGCTTGAGCCGAAAATCGGCATTCCGTACACGGTGATTACACCGCTGATTTTTATATTTGTCCGTGCCTGTGTACATTATGCTATGTTTGAGGATGAATATTATTTAAAAACCCAAATGGAGGTCTTAAAACAGGGTGTTGCCCTGTTTGCTGATAAATACCGTTCACAATATTTGAGAGGAGGCAATGATAAATGAAAAAACGAATATACTGTATTACCACCGCACTCTGTCTTGTGCTTTGCATCATACTTTGCATTGCATTTGCTGCCGTATGCAGCAAGGCGGAAAATAGCAAAACCCTGTTGCCGGAGGTGCGAAACAACGGCACAGCAATCCAATGGAGAGATACCGCCGAAGGGGAATGGCACGATCTTGTAGCTCTTAACACGCTCAGAGGTACTGACGGAAAGAACGGCACTGACGGAAAGAACGGTCTTGACGGCAAAGACGGTACTGACGGAAAAGACGGTGCTGACGGCAAAGACGGTACTAACGGAATAAACGGCACTGACGGCAAAGACGGCATTGACGGTAAAAACGGTCTTGACGGCAAAGACGGTGCTGACGGAATAAACGGTACTGACGGTAAAGACGGCATTGACGGCAAAAACATAGAGGTACAAAGAACAACAGAATATATACAGTGGCGCTATGAAGGAGAAAATTGGCAAAACCTTGTTGCCATTTCCGATATAAAAGGACCCACAGGGCAGAACGGTAAGGACGGAGCAAACGGAAAAACACCGGAGTTCCGTGTAAATGAAAACAATCTTCAATGGCGTTATGTCAGCGATGAAATATGGCTAAATCTTTACGATCTTTCAAATTTGAAAGGTCTTGACGGAAAAGACGGAATCGACGGAAAGAACGGTGTCGATGGTATTGACGGCAAAAACGGTGATACGCCGTTCATCGGTGAAAACGGCAACTGGTGGCTCGGAGTGACCGACATTGGCGTAAAAGCCGCAGGTGTTGACGGTGAAAAAGGCGACAAGGGAGATAAAGGAGATGCCGGAGAGAACGGTAAGGACGGAGCAAACGGAAAAACACCTGAGTTCCGTGTAAATGAAAATAACCTACAGTGGCGTTATGTCGGCGATGAAATATGGCTTAACCTTTACGATCTTTCAATTTTGAAAGGTCTTGACGGCGCAGACGGTAAGGACGGTATAAACGGCAAAGACGGTGTTGACGGTAAAGATGGTGTTGACGGCAAAGACGGTGCTGATGGTAAGGACGGAACAAACGGACAAAACGGCACTGACGGCAAAGACGGCAACACCCCGTTCATCGGTGAAAACGGCAACTGGTGGATTGGAACGACCGATACGGGAGTGAAAGCCACAGGAGTTGACGGTGAAAAAGGCGAAAAGGGTGACAAAGGAGATAAAGGCGACAAAGGTGACGCAGGTCAGAACGGCAGCTGTTCGGGGTATTTTTACGGAGAGGCAAACGCTCCAAGGACAGTACTGAATAACAGTCGTGTCAATATTTCTGTCTACGAAAAAATAAACAAGGGCGGCTTGATTTCATCCTACAGGAATAATATTACCCTCAAAAAAGGACATATTTACAATGTCTGCTTAAGCGGTTCTCTCGAAGTTGGTTCAAACGAATTTAACAACAGCGGCAATTACTCTATTCAGATGACAGACGGTTATGATGACGATCTGTGCAGGGAGCTTACACGAATAAAAAGGGACGGGGCAAAAATACCGTATACCAATGATCAACATTCCTTTAATTTCAACAGAATGTATGATGCGTCAAATAAAGACATTACATTGCAGTTGTGGTTTGAAAATTCGGCATACAATACTTATCTCGGTGGCTTTAGAGGTACTATTACAATAACCGCTCTTGATTAAATTTATATAACGGAGGTGGCGAAAAATGAAAAAACGAATACTTAGTATCCTGCTGACTTTATGCATGACGCTCTGCCTTACGCCGATAAGCGTATTCGCCGAGGAGGTTGGTACAGAGGGCTCTGCTGCGATACAGCTTGGTGCAGATGCACTAAGTGTGTTAAGTAAAAATGTAAACACAGCGACCGCACCGACTGTGTATTTTGGGCAAAACAATGAAAATAATCCCACTGCATGGCGAGTTATCGGCTATGACGGAAGCGGTGTTACAAGCTCAAAGGGGGATATTACCCTGCTTGCGGCAGGCAATATGGGAGAAACCGTGTTTGACAACGATTGTGTCAGCAACGAATATGCACCGAGCGATTTAAAAACCGCAATAGATGCGCTTGCAGCAAAGCTGACGACTAAAGAAAATGCCGTCGTAAAGAAACGGACGCTGACAAGCGGAAGTTACAATGGAGAAAATACCGACTGTGTAGCAGGAGGACAGGTGGATAACGCTGTATTCTGGCCGCTTTCCACAGCGGAAGTGTTTGCGGTAAACGATGATCTGCGAATTGTCGATAAAGAACATCCGGGTTGGTCGTCAAGTTATTGGTGGCTGCGCTCCCCCGGCTCCAATAAATATAATGTCGCCGTCGTGGATAGTGATGGTTCTGTCCAATACTCTGGGTACACTATCCGCTTCTACAGAACGCGGGCTGTTCGTCCCGCTTTTAACTTAAATCTGAACTCTGTCCTTTTTGCATCTGCCGCCGTGGGCGGAAAGCCTGACGGAGGGCTGACCCCGATTCCCGAATACAGCGGAAACGAGTGGAAATTGACGCTTTTAGATAGTAGACGCAATTTTGCCGTAACGGAAAAAACTGTCAGCGCCGTCCCCGACGATACCGTTACGCTGAATTACAAAGGGGCGACCACAGGGAAAAATGAATATATCTCTGTCATCCTGGCGGATAACAACGGCGCACAGTATTACGGCAGAGTAGCACAACCTACTGCCAAAAGCGGAACGGTTGAAATCAAAATCCCGTCTGACATTGCACCGGGCGACTATACCCTGAAGGTATTCAATGAACAGTATAACGGTGATTATAATACCGATTACGCAAGTAATTTCACAGACATTGCGCTGACGGTGGAAAATCAGCCTGACGAGCAGTTTACCCTCGCTCCCGGCGGCAGATACTATTTTGACCTTTCGGCAATGGATATTCCCGGAACGGTAAACAGCAATTTGCCGGACAGCACCCTGCATTATGTGCCTTTTACATATGCAGGCACGGTGGACGCCTATGTGCTGAAACCTGCATCCAACCATGTAGATGGTTCCTCCGAGCAGGCTTCTGTGGCTAAGGATAAAGACGCACAGTACGGATATGCTTACGAGCATAGTCTGTTCATTGCCGACTACAAGGTTACTACCAACATCAGTTGGATTGATCTAAACAATGCCGGTTTCATTTTCGGCAAAGCCTATACTGCGGACGGCATAAACTACACCCTCCGCGCACCAACCATGGGCAGTTACTTTAAGAGTTCTCAGCGCGGAAATCCGGATAACAACGAGTGGGATCAGCTCATCACCAAGAACTCGGATTTCATAAAAGCGCTGGATAACAACTATGATCTTTTCAGAGACTGGGGCCAGGATACCGCCAGTTATGGCGATTCCGACAGTCGTAAAATCGCACGCAATCGAGTGAATAACTTGATGTTCGAGAAAGAAAGCGGTTCTAATGGTCTCTGTTACCGCCCCGTCCTTGAGCTGCCGACAGATCTTGCCGCCGACAGCCTGAAAATAGTAGAGCTGCGAACGGGTGAATTTATGCCCGGCGAGCAGCAGCACTGGATCAACATCATCGTGAAAAAGGGCGAGAGCTTCACTGCACCCTCTGCCGAGGGATTGCCCCTTTCCGATGGCATCTCTGCCGACACGCCGATGTGGTGGGTAGACGAAAACTTAAACTTCTACAAGCCCGGCGATACCGTTCCCGCAGATGTTTCGGCACTCTCCGCTTTCTATGGCGCTTTCGGTCTGTTTTTGGATCGGGGCGACGGCGAGGTCGAGGTCACACCGGACAATTATACCGATATTTTCGGCGACGGGACGGCGTCCTTTGTTCTGCCTAAGGGCAGAAGCCTTACAGAGCTTGGGGAATCAGTGAATCTGACATCCAAGGATATTTTGGAAATTTATTCGACCGGCAGGCTTGAAAGATACGGTTGTGTTTTCCCGAATCTGAAGCTCAAAAATGCAGATCTGACTTCTGTGCGCCTGAGCAAAAAGTTTATCGGACGTGAAAACCCGCTCTTTATCACGCTGGACGGAAAGAATACCGTCGGAAGCCTGAACGGAATTAGCATGAGCAGTAACACCCTTTCCGTTCTCGGCGATGGCTCGCTGACGCTGAACAGCGCACTGACGCTTGGCCAATACACCCAGTATGGCGGCGGCAGCGTCACCATGGCGGGCGGGCTGACGGTGTACAATCTTTCTATAGACAGCGGCTCGCTTACCGTAACGGGCGATCCGCAGGCAATTACGCTGCGGGATCAGGATATCAGCAATCTGTATATGGGTGACGGCGTGCGGCTGTTCACGGGCTCTTCGGCGCAGGATGCCGCAGAGGCTGACGTGCCGGAGCTTTCCGCTGAAATGCAGGAAGTGTATAAACGCTATCAGGCGGAGGACAACACGCTGACATATGAAGAGATTTCCGCGCTGAACAACGCACTCAGGGAGCAGCTCAACGCTATCTTCAGGCAGCTTCCGGGCAAGACCTATGTGTGTATCACAAATGCTTGGGATGTGACATATCAGCCCGGAGAAAGCGGCGACGGCAATGCGGTAACGGATGTTAAGCTTTACAATGACGCTCTCACGCTGCGAGGCGCTTTGTTCACACGCACGGGGCACACGCAAGTAGGTTGGGCGACCGTGGACGGCGGTGAAAAGATTTACGGTCTTGATGATGTTTATACGCAAAACGAGGCGCTGACGCTCTATCCCGTTTGGAACACGAATAAATATACGATCACCTTTGATACCAACGGCGGCAGTGAAATCGCACCCATTACACAGGACTACGGAACGAATATTACCGCCCCTGCCGACCCGACAAGAGAGGGCTACACCTTTATCGGTTGGGACACGGAAATTCCCACGACCATGCCTGCCGAGAATATGACTGTCACGGCGCAGTGGAAAGACAGCGAAAAGCCCACGGGCGAAATTAAAATCAGCGAGAACAGTTGGAAAGCGTTCCTCAACAATATCACCTTCGGGCTGTTCTTTAAGGACACGCAAACGGTGACGATCACCGCAGCCGACAACAGCGGTGAGACGGTAACGGTTGAATATCTGCTGTCGGCTAAAGAGCTTACCAAAGCGGAGCTTGACGGCATGACCTTCACAGCGTACACCGCACCGTTCGGCATTGACCCCGATAACGAATACATTATCTATGTCAGACTGACCGATAAGGCGGGCAATACGGACTACATCTGCTCGGACGGCATTGTGCTTGACGGCACAAGCCCGGTTATCACCGGCATTGAGGACGGCAAAATCTATTGCGAGGCACAGACCGTAACGATTGACGAGAAATATGTAGATACCGTCACCGTAAACGGCACAGAGGTCACGCTTGACGAAAACGGCAGCTTTACCC
>OIYV01000008.1_pt1 | contig 205120 bp, 184 predicted proteins | sample 1588251 | NCBI WGS metagenome assembly OIYV01 (sample SAMN03283282) | human gut metagenome | biome: human-associated habitat; material: feces | host: Homo sapiens | place: Peru | collected 2012
TTGTACCGTCATGATAAATCATTTTAACATCAGGAGCATTTAAAATAACATTATATTCAACAGATTTGATTTCAAAAGTTCCGTTGTCAGTAGCTCGAGAAATTTTATCAGTTCCTTTATATGTTGCAGAATATATGTATTTGCCCTCTGGAAGTTTATCAAAGCTTCTGGAACCAACACCATCAGTTATTACTATTTTATAGAACTCTTTATTAAGCTCTAAAGTTACATTACCTGTAATTGGTGTTCCATCTTCTGTTTTAAGAGTTGCACTAAATATTATTTCATTTTCACCTATTTCAACATTAACTTTCAATATACTTCTTGTTTGATTTATTACAAGTATTTTAGTTGTATTTGAGCTTAAATAATTACTGTCTCCATTATAGTATGCATTTATGGTGTATGATCCACTTGTTAATGGTGAAATAAGCCAAGTAGCATTACCGTTGCTGATGGTTTTATTTCTTGGTGAATATAATCCTAAAATCCTGAAAGTAACATTTCCAGTTGCATCATCATTAACTACAGCATATATTAGGATATTTTCTCCTTCTACAATTTCTGAAGTTATGATGGTAATGTTGGATTGTGCTTTGTTGATATTTACTTGGATGTTGTTTGCGGATCCTTGATAAATATTATCTCCATTGTATCTTGCAGTTATTGTTTGTAATCCTGCATTAATTTTATTAAATGTAGCTTTAGCAGTTCCGTTTATTAAATTAGCGGTTATTTCTTGATTGTCTACTTTAAATGTTACGTTTCCTGTTGCACCTGGTGTAACTTTTGCAGTTACTGTTATTTCTTCACCGTAGATGGTGTTGTTTTTGTTAATTGTGATTTCTGTTTTTGATAAGGAGTTTTTAATATTGAATTCTAATGTTTTTGTATTATTTGTGTATTTGTCATCTCCTGAGTAAATTACTTTTAATGTATGTTTTCCTAATTCAAGATTAGGAATTTCTAATATTGCTTCTCCATTTTTAAGTGTTTTTACATAGGTTTTACCATCTAAAACAAATGTAATACTTCCAGTTGCAGTTTCTGGTAGTGTGACTTTAATTTCTTCTATTTCGCCTGCAAGTATGTCTTTAATATCTATGTTCATATTTGCAGGTTTTACTGTGATTGTGTTTTTTATTGCTGTTTTTCCATATATTGCGAGTATGGTGTATGTTCCTGCTTTAAGGTTTAATGGGAATTTACCAATTCCTTTAGAGTTTGTTTGTAAAGTATAGTTTTTGTTTTCTAATATGATTGTTATGAGTGCGTATTCGTATGGGTTTCCATCTAAATCTGTTATAAGTATTGTGTAGTTGGAGTTGTCTTGTTCTGATATTGTTAAGTTTTCACCAGTTAGTTTAACTTTACTTTCAAGTGTTATTGTAGTATTCCATGTTGCAGATTCATAGTAGCTATCACCAGGATAGTATACGTATATGTAGTTGTTTCCTCTGGAATATTCAACGTTAAATACTGCTTTTCCATTGGTTAAGTTTAATTGGTAGAATTTATTATTAATATAAACACCTACTGTACCTGTGCAGTTGTTTGGTGTTGTGATTACTGTTATTGTACCTGTTAAATTAATTTCATCGTATGTTACATTAACTGTAATTTTTGATGGATTTCTAAGCACTTTAAATGATGTAGAAGCATTACATGGAGAATATTTGGAATCTCCAGGATAATAAACAGTTATATTATAAGTCCCGTTATTTAAATTGCTTAGTGTAACATTGGTTATTGTGTCGTTTATAAATATTGTCTGATTTACTCCGTTCATGGATATTATAGCTTCTCCTCTCACATTTCCAGGATTTATTTTAATTGAAATAGTTGCATTTTCCCCTACTTTAACATCACTGGCATTAACAGTCATATTTGTCTCATAAGTTGTCACTTTAAATATCACTGTTGCTGTTGTAGATTCATATTCATCAGTTCCAATTAATTTCACTGTGAAGTTGTGTGTTCCTAATGCCATATTTCTAACTGGTATGGATGTGGTTCCACCATATAAATATAAATTTTGAGTTAATTTTCCGTCAATATATAATTGTGCAATTAATTTTACATTTTCAGGTGCTAATGTAGCTATTAATAAACCTGTTTCACCTATTTTAAAATCATCTAATACTAATTCTAATGTTGTTGGTATTTTATGGACAGTGAAATTATTTATTGTAAAGATTTTGAAGTAATCATCATCTCCTTCATAATTAATTTTAATAACATAATCTCCTACTTTAAGATTGCTTATGTTTATTTTTGCTTGTCCATTAACTAAATTCACATAATATTTCTTATTATTAATTACATAGGATATGTTTCCGGTTGGTTTGTGTAAATTAGGAACACCAGTGACATTAATTGTAATAATTAAATCTTCCTTGTAAATAATGTCTTTTATGTCAAAGGTCATATTTGCATGTTCTTTTCCAATGTCTATTGTTGCATTGGTTGTCTGACCTTCACAATAAGCATAAACTGTATATTGTGTTTTTTTATCTGAAAAAGAATAATCTATAGTTGCACTACCATTTATTAATTCTTTAGTAATGTTAGTTGGAACTCCATTGATTAATGTGGTTATAGTGACATTTAATTTTGGTAGTAAGTCCCAATCATTAAAGATAGTGTCTTCATAATTTTTAATTGCAGTATTTAACTGTAAGGATACTTTGATTTTTGTTGTATCATTAATATCTACTGCAAAATATTCAGGATCAAAACGAAGTACAAAATAGTTATTAACTTTAATAATGCCTGATCCTACTCCAATTACATTATTGGAAAATATGTCATTATTTATTCCAAAATAATTATAAATAATATTGATTTTAGTAGTTTCACTATATATGAAACTGTATGGTGCCCAGACAAGACTATCGGTACTATTAACAGGTTTAGGTAATGGGGGTGTATTTATAAATAAATTACATTTTATGGTGATTTCACCAGAATTATATATGCTTAAGCTTCCAGTAGCTCCAGTTAGAGCTTGTTTCCAACCTAATACTTTATTAGCATCAAATATTGATTTTGTTATTGTAAGTTTTCCTTCATTAAAAAGAGCTCCATAGTAATATGATGGATAACCACTGTGTATAGGAAGGTTGTTATTTTTAAATAATGAGTTAGTTATTGTTCCTTCTCCAGTTTCACCATTATATACAATACCGGTTCCAGTATTATTGAATAATGTAATTGTATCTAATGTCATTACTCCATCATTAGATATTGCACCACCGTTACTTTTAAATGATGAGCTAGATTGTGTTATTGTAGAATTAGTCATGATTAATGTTCCATTATTATATATTCCTCCACCACGTGAGTAAGTGTTTACATAGGTGTATCCAGGACCAATTTCTTCAATACTTTTTGCTTCTGATTTTGTAATAGTTATATTGTTTATATTTAAATTTCCAGAATTATATATTGATCCACCATATGCTCTAAGTGCTGTATTATTATTAAATTTAGAGTTGGTTATAATTCCAGTTCCTGTAGTGTATATTGATCCCCCATCATTTCCATTTACATTGTTAAAAATGGAATTGGTTACTTTCATGTATTTAGTGTTGTGTATTGCTCCTCCATCAAGTGTTGCTTTTGTTTGTATATATGATTGGTATATTGTTGTTGAGTTTACTGTTTTGTAATTTGTTGAGTTTACTGTTAATTTTACACTTTGTGAAGTTATGTTTTCAAATAATGTATTGGTTATTTCTAATTGTCCTTCGTTTTTAATAGCTCTTGTTTGTATATTTGTAAATTTAGCATTGTTTATTGTTGTTGTTCCTGTTTTGAGGTTATATATTATTCCATACCACATAGTATTTTTTGTTATTTGTATTTCTGTTGGAAGTGTTATGTTATTAAAAACACTGTCAGTTATTTCTAATTGTCCTGTATTTTCTATTATTCCATTTTCAAGTGTTGTTTCTTGTGGAATGATTTTAGGATGACAGTATATTGGGTCAGTATCTTCAATTGTTGTGTTTGTTATTTTCAATGTTTTTGTGTTAGTTATTGCTTTTCCTATTATTGTTTTAAAAGTAGTGTTAATTATGTTTAAGTTTCCACCATTATCGATTACACAATTTGTAGTATTGGTAAATGTTAAATTTATTAAAGTTACATGTGCGTTTGAAGCTATTTTAAAAATGCTTTCTTGTTCTAATCCATTAAAAGTAGCATTATTACCTATTATTGTAATATTTTTATTTATACTTACAGTTTCTTTTAAATTAGATAATATGTTTATATTGGATAAAAATATGGTATCTCCATTTTGAGCTAATTCTATTGCTTTTTGTATTGATTTTATAGAATTGGTCCATGAACTATTGGAATGAATTCTATTATTTATATTAATGGAATTACTGGTTAAATTAGTTAGTTGTGTTGTCTGCATTTTATCGAAAGATAATACATTTGAATATACTCCAAATACAAATACTGTTAAACCAGTTTTATATTGTACATGGTATGGAAATGTAATATCACATGTGTAAATGTTTGCTTCATTACCATCGTAATATTTGTATGGTGGTATATTTTGCTGTCCTAAAATTAATTGGCCAATTTGAGTATTATTGTCATAAATCTTTAGTGCAGTATTATTAAAATATTTTTCATCACACTTAAGGTGACTTGTCATGTGAATGTTTAGTGTTATATTTCCAGTGGTGTTAAATGTAGTGGTATCATTAATGGTTAATGTAAGTTTTGTTCTATAAATATCATTTCCTTCTGAATAAATATAACTATTTTGTATTATCGGTTCATGTTCTTTATTCCCGATTATCATATTCTCTTGATTATATTCGTTTATTTCTATATTTTCATTCATATTTATTACTGTTTGATTATAAGGGTCTTGTATATCTTCTGTTGCATTTACAGTTGATATTGTTAATATTATTCCAATAATCAGTAGTATTAATATGATTCTTTTTTTAATCATATTTTTTCACACTCCGTTTTTGAGTTTATTTAATACAATTTTCAGTTTTTATTTTATTTTTATTTATATTTATACTTTGTTTTTGAATTAAAATGAATAAATTACCATAATTTTATTTTTATTTTGAATATTGGACAGTTAAATAATTTGTGGTTGTTTGGTTATTAGTTGTTTCAATATTTTTTTAATTCTTTTTAATATTTTTTAGTATTTTATTATTTCAATGAATATATAATTATTTTTAATTTATTTATTAAATATATTTATTCAGTTTTTGCGAAAATAATTGAAAATATTTAAATATAAGTTATTAATTTATATACAATTGTGCTTGATAAAATATAATTAATATTTGAGTACATTTTAATGGAATTTTTAAATTAAATTCTTTTTTGGGTAAAAAATGAATTAATTATTAAAATTCCTTTAAAATTTGGTTATAAAAAACTAAGATTTAATTCGGAGGTAATGATTTAATGTTTAAGTCTAAGAAATTATTAATAATATCCTTATTATTAATATGTATTTTTAGTATAAGCATGGTTAGTGCTAGCGATGTTTCTGATACAGATGCTTGTGTCGATGAATCTGAAGTTAGTGTCTATACTTCCAATGTTGATGTTACATCAAGTTCTGATAGTGTAACACTAGTTGATAATTGGGCAGACTTAAAATCTAACTGTGAAAATGAAAATGGTAGTCAAAATATTAAATTAAATAATAATTTGGCTCCTGAAAGTCAAATTTTAATAAATCATAATGTGGTTATTACAGGTTCTACCGGTACATATATTGGTGGAAGTGATGAAAGTAATATAGCAACTTACAGCTATGTTCCTTTTTACACAACTGCAAGTAATGTTAATATAACCTTGAAGAACCTCAAATTCCAGAATTGTGGTGGAAATATTCTCATGCAATTTAATGGAAATGGTAATTACATATTAGATAACTGTAGTTTTTACAATGTAAATGCAACAAATTCTCATCAATCTGTTGTTTACTTAAACTTAGGTGAAGGAATTATTGAAAATTGTAATTTTACTAAATGTACTACAAGTTTTGGTACTGTTACTGTTCATAATGCTGCAAGTACTACAAATGTTCATATGGTTGTCCGTAATTGTAATTTTGAAGATAATTATGCAACAACTGAACCTGGTGCTATTAATAACTGTGGTCAATTAGAAGTTTATAATTCTAATTTCACACGTAATGGTGCATATTGGTGGGCCGGAGCAATTCATACTCATTATAGAGCAAACACTACTATTGTAGGTTCTATCTTTAAAGACAATGTTGCTGGATGGAATGGTGGAGCTTTATATACTTACAGTACTTTAAGTATATTTAATTCTACATTCATCGGTAATAATTGTACTACAAATAACGGTGGTGGAGCAATAGGTGCATATAATTATGGAAGTAATTTTGATATATTAATCGACAATTGTTATTTTGTGGATAATAATAATACCTGCAAAGATAATGGTAGAGGTGGAGCTATTTCTACTTTAGGTGCAGGTAAACTTCAAATATATAATACTGATTTCACAAATAATGATGCAGCAATAGGAAGAACTATTGCAGTATACGGTTCTTCAGGTACTACTTTTATATATCATAATGGTAAGATTGTTGATCCAAAAGGTGAAAACGGTACAATAGTTATTAGTGGAAATGTTAATAAGTCTGTTGAGAATGTCACTGTAACTTATGTTAATGAAACTGGTAATGAAACAAATGATACTAATGGAAGTACTGGTGGAAATTCATCTGTTATAGTTCCACCGGATTATGCAGATAAAAATACTCCTACTTGGAATGCTACTTTATCTGATAATTTAGCTGGTACTCCAGTAATTGGTGCTGATGGAAATATTTATGTTCCTAATGGTCAATATGTATATTGTTATTATAGTAATGGTACTTTAAAATGGAATTTCACTACTCAATGGGGTTATTTCCATGAATTAGCTATTTATAATAATAATCTTTTATTTGCTCCAGCATCTGGAGATACATTATATATTTTAAATATTAATGATGGAACTTTAGTTGCAAATTTCACAAATAATTATCAGGATTCTAGTTATTTTGCTCCTGTATTTGGAAAGGATGGAACAATTTATATTTCAAGCGAATATGGATATGGTAATGATAATAATCTTTGGATTGCTATGGTGAAATTTGGTAATACTGCTTCTGTAACTAATACTTATTATTATGCCGGTAGTATTTGTCAAATTGATAATGTGCCTTATGGTACTCAAGCTTTACTTTCTGCTCCTGTTTTAGATGGTCAAGGTAATATTTGGGTAAATACTATTCATGGTCTTATGTGTGTAAATCTTTCAAATGGTCAAACTATTGTGTCTAATATTACTGGAGTTATTGGTATTCCAGTTGTAGGTAGTAATGGTGTAATTTATTATTTAGGTAATAATAGTAAAGTATATGCAAGAAATGTTGCTGGAGAACTATGGAATGTAAATATTAATGGTACTTCTGGAACTACTTTAATAATTGATAGTACTAATAGTACTTTATATGCTGTAAGTGCTGAAGGAAACATATGTAAAATTGATATTGGTACTTATGAATGTAACACATTGTACAGGGTTAATCCTGTTTCATCAGCTATTGCAGTGGTAGATAATGTTTTATATGTTGGTGATGATCAAGGTATTGTTTGGGCAATAAGTGAGAATAGGCATCCAGTTATTTGGGCTTTTAATGCGAGTTCTTCTATTGTTGGAGGTTTTGCAATAAATGGTACTATTTATGCTGGGAATTCTAATGGTACTTTTTATGCTTTACCTATTGCAAACACTTTTCAAAGTTTAAATGTTCAATCTTTACTTAAAAATAATATTATTATGAGTAGTGTATTATCTGTTAATAATAAACCGGTTTTAGGTAGCATAACTTATAAAGATATTTATGTTTCAACAAATGGTACTGGTGATGGGTTATCTAAAGATAACCCTACCACCCTCCAAAATGCAGCTGCTAGTTTAACTGATAATACTATAATTCATTTGGCTGATGGAATTTATACTATAACAAAAACTCTGCGTTTTTCTAAAACTAATATTACAATGCAAGCAGATAACTATGGAAAAGCAGTGATAACAAAAAACAATCTTAGGGTAGATTTTGAGTTTGGTGGGACTAATGTAGTTGTGAAAGGACTAGCTGTCAGGTCTGCATATGCTATTCCTTTTTCAATTGCGAAGGGAAATAATATTACTGTTGATTCTTGTTTTTTTGAAAATTCTACATTGACTAAAAGTGGTGGTCATAATGCTATTGCTTGGGCAGAATATTCTAATTTAGTTATATTTAATAATTGTAGTTTTAAAAATAATCAAAGGGACATGTTGTTTTTTTATGGTTGTACGAATATATTTGTAACTAATTGTATTTTTCAAAATTTGACTTGTAATGAGAATATTCAGAGTTCTGCTCGTTGTGGTATTATAAATACATTACGTAAGTGTGGTAATCTTACAATAGATAATTGTACTTTTATAAACAATTCCATGCTATCAAATAGGAGTATTATAAGTGATATGGTTACGGGTACTATAAGTAATTGTGTTTTTCAAAATAATATCTGCCCATATGAGATTTATGTAACTGGGGAGTGTTATTTAGAAAATAATGTTTTTGAACATCCTATAGGTGCAAGTACGGGTAAAATTCTTTCTGTAACTGATCTTGTGATTTTAGATAATGAAACTGTTGATTGTGCTGTTGGTGATATTGTTAATATTACTGCAACATTAAGATTATCCAATCAACCAATTGCAAATATTTATTCCTCTAATTTGAAATTTATCATTGATGGTGTTGAATATGCTGCTAAATATGCAAATGGTAAATATTATTATGAGTATAATGTAACTAAAGCTGATTTAATTTCTGTTAGTGCAGTTTGTAGTAATGTGCCATACGGGTTAGTTCATAATGCTACTTTGTATGCTAGATTAGTTTCTAATATTACATTAGAAAATATATCTGATATCAAGTATGGTGAAAGTATTACTTTAGTAGCTAATTTACCAAGTGAAGTCACTGGAAATGTAACATTTACAATTAATGGTGAAAATTACACCACTACTATTAATAATGCTGTTGCTAGTGTAACTATCAATAATTTAGGTGCTGGAAAGTATAATGTATCTGCTAAATACTTAGGAGACCTTACTTATGGTACTAGTGTTTCTAATACAGTTTCATTTAATGTAAGTAAAATAGACTCTACTATGAATATTAATGTAAAAGATATTACTTTTGGCGAAATTGCAATTATAACTGCTAATTTACCTGTTAGTTCAACTGGAAATGTAACTTACATAATAAATAATAAAAATTACACTGCTAGTGTTAAAGATGGTGTTGCTAAATTGGAATTAGGTGATTTAACAAGTGGAACATATAAGATTGTTGCTAAGTATGCTGGTGATAATAATTACAACCCTTGTGAAAATAGTGCTTTATTTAAAGTAAATAAAATCGAATCCAGTTTAAAAATCACATTAAGTGAAGTCAAAGTAGGTGAGGATGTAATAATAACTGTTAATGCCCCAAGTGATGCTAGTGGTAGTATTGCTTTTGATGTTAATGGTAAAATTGAAACTGTAAGTTTAAAAAATGGAGTAGCTACTTTAACATTGCTAAATATAAGTGTTGGCCAATATAATGTTGGTGTAACTTATGCTGGTGATGATAACTATTTAGCAAGTAGTAATAGTACTTCATTTAAAGTAAATAAACTGGAATCTAATTTAGTTATTGATATTGGGGAAATTAAATTAGGTGAGGATGTAATAATAAATGTCAAAACACAAAAAGATGCAACTGGTACAATAACTGTCACAATAAACAATATGAAAGAGGTTATAACTGTTGTTAATGGATTAGCTAGTTATACATTATCAAAAGTAACTGCTGGAGTATATAATATTTCTGCAACTTACAGTGGTGATGATAAATATTTAGCAAGTAGTAATAGTACTTCTTTTGTTGTAGGTAAGTTTAATTCAACTGTATTGGTTAATGTTTCTAATATTCGTGTTGGTGATGAAGAAATTATTACAATTGTAGTGCCTAATGATGCTACTGGTGTTGTGGAAATTATTGTAAATGGTAAGAAGGAAACTTTAAATTTAACTGGTGGTGTTGCTAGTTTAGTTTTAGATGATTTAGTTGCTGGTAATTATAATGTTACTGTAAATTATAGTGGTGATGATAAATATTTAGCAAGTAGTAATAGTACTTCATTTACTGTTTCTAAAATTGATGATTATCAAATAATTGTTGCAACACCCGGTATTATTGCTGGTGAAAATGGAATTATCTATGTTTCCTTACCTGATGGAGCAACAGGAACAATAACTGTTAAAATAAACAATAAAACTTATGTTGTTAATGTTACTGGTGATGTAACAGAAATAGCTATTGATCCTTTAGAAGAAGGAGTAGTTATGATTACCACAACATATTCTGGTGATAATAAATATGCTTCTAAAGTGGAAAATGGTAATATAACTGTTGTTCATAATCCAAAAGTTAATTTGGATATTGAAAATATTACTATGATTTACCATGACGGAACACGTTTAATTGCTAAATTAACAGATTTCCGAGGTAAACCAATAGTCAATGCTACATTATACTTTACCATTAATGGTCAAACTTATAATAAAACAACTGATGCTAACGGCACTGCTTCAATGGGATTAAACTTAGTATCTAATATATACGAAGCTACTGTTTCTTATAAGGGTTCTGATAAATTTGATGCAGTTTCTAAAAACATCACTGTAACTATTAATCCAACTATTGTAGCTGATAATTTAGTTAAAATGTATCAGAACGCTACCAGATTCTATGCTAAATTCACTGACAGCACTGGAAAAGCACTGGCTAACACTCTTGTTAAATTTAACATTCATGGTGTATTCTACAATAAAACAACTGACAAAGACGGTGTAGCTGATTTAGGTATTATGTTAAGACCTGGATCCTACATTTTAACAGCTTACAACCCAGTAACAGGTGAAGAAAAAGGATTTAACATAACCGTAAAATCATTAATCATGCAAAACGATTTAACCAAATATTACTTAAATGCTTCTAAGTTCCAAGCAACTGTCTACAACAAAGACGGATCTTTAGCAGTAAATAAAGAAGTAACATTTAACATCAACGGTGTGTTCTATCACAAAAAAACAGATGAAAATGGTGTTGCAAGCTTGGGTATTGCTTTAAGACCTGGGGAATATACTATTACAACAATGTATGACGGTTTGGATATTGGAAACAGAGTCAGTGTCTTGCCAACTTTAGTAACAAAAGATCTCTCCATGAAACATTTAGACGGCAGCAATTTCACTGCTTTAACTTTAGATGGTCAAGGTAAGCCATTAGCTAACCAAAATGTATCATTTAATGTAAATGGTGTCTTCTATCATAAAGTTACTAATAAAGACGGTATTGCAAGCTTAGGAATCAGATTAATGAGTGGAGAATACATTATAACTTCCTACTGGAATGACTTCCAAACTGGAAACACAATAAAAATCAGTCCTTAAAGAGAATTCATAATTCTCTTACTTTTTTTCTTTTTTAACTACTTAAAATTAACAACTTCTTTTAAAAAGGAGTATGTTTTGATTTTTTAATATTTTTTTTGACATACGATTTTTTCGGTTTTAAAGGCAATAATATTAATTGTTTTAACAATAAGATTTTTTGGGTACATAGAGAGTCAAAATATTTCAAGCTTTTTGATTTTGTATTATATTTTTTTGAATTTCATTAATCTGAAAATCCTTTCATCATTCCTTAAATTATATATTAAATAAAGGACATAATATATAACAATAAAATAAAAATTATTTTATTTATTTTTATAATCAATTATAAAAGGTGTTATTTTGAAAATTACAGCTATAGGTGCAGATATTTCTAGAAATGACGTGTCCTGTAGTAATACATTAGTAGAAAATATTGAATCTGACCTTTACAAACTTAAAGCTTTAGGTGCTAGAGATGCTGCCTTAACAAATGTAACTGGTGATGATGTAGTTATCAGTGCATTTGTAGAAGATGATTTACTTGAAAATGTTAATGAAGGTATTGTAAATATATTAAAGGACAATGCTGAAAATTTAGGTGACCTTTCAGGAATATCTCAAAGTCCGGATACTGCCGGTGAAGGCATATCTTATGCTGAAGCTAGTATTCGTCAAGACAGATATCCTGATGCTATCGTTTTAGGTTTTGATACCTATGGTGGAGAGTCATTTGTAGGAGATGCTGCCAATTCAGCTATTGAAGCAGCTAAAGGAATGAAAAATATGACTGATGTTTCTGATTTAATAGAACCTAAATCCAAAAAAATTCCAGGTGTAGGTTATGTTTCACCGGAAACTGATGATCCTGTAATAGTAGCTACTGTTGAAAATATAGAATCAGTTGGTGTAATAGCAGGTGCAATGATTGGAGCAGCACTTGGAAATAAAAATGTATATCTGGTTAAAAGAGGCACTAACTGTAATGTATTGCCTGGAAGTGTCATATTTTCTGCTACGGCTTTTATGAATGGAAATGTAATTGATTTGGCAGTTCCATTTGAAAACAAAACAAGAATTTTACGTTAAATAGGTGGTTGTTTTATGATTTTATTAGATAATGATACAAAATGTTTGGTTCAGGGGATTACTGGAAAACAGGGATCTTTTCACACTGAACAAATGTTGGAATATAATACAAATATTTTAGCAGGTGTAACTCCTGGAAAAGGCGGTCAGGACTTTTTAGGTGTTCCTGTTTTCAATTCAATTGAAGAAGCAAAAGAGGAAACTGGTGTTAACTCTTCAATTATTTTTGTACCTGCAAAATTTGCAAAAGATGCGGCATTTGAATCTATAAGACATTTGGATTTGGTTGTTATTATTTCAGAACATATTCCTGTTCATGACAGTTTAAAAATAATGAATTATGCTCGTGAAATGGGTACTACAGTTATAGGTCCAAACACTCCGGGAATCATAACTCCAGGTGTTGGTAAACTGGGAATTATGCCGACTCATATTTTTAAAGAAGGTAATGTTGGAGTAATTTCAAGAAGCGGAACTTTAACTTATGAAGTAGCCAGCCAGCTTACCCGTGGGGGAATTGGTCAAAGTACCTGTGTTGGTATAGGTGGAGACCCTGTAATCGGTACAAATTATATTGATATTCTTAAAAAATTTGAAGCAGATGATGACACTGAAGCTATTGTTTTAATTGGTGAAATCGGAGGTAATGCTGAAGAAAATGCAGCAGAATTTATTAAAGACAATATCTCCAAACCGGTAGTTTCATATATCGCAGGTAGGACCGCACCACCTGGTAAAAGAATGGGGCATGCAGGAGCTATTATTCATGGAAGTTCAGGTACTGCAGAAAGTAAAATTAATGCATTAACTGATGCCGGTGTAAGTGTAGCTAAAATGCCATCAGAAATTGTAGATTTAGTAAGGAAGTCAATTTAAATGAATTCTAAAGAAATTATTGATAAACTGTTAAATGGTGAAATGAAATTATACCAGGTAGACAAATATGTTTCACCAAAGGAAGCCACAGATATCAGAAGAGAATTTATAGAAAAAACAGCCGGTTGTGAATTGCCACATATGGCTAATTATTCTCTGGACATGGAAAAGGCATCTGCAAGAAACATTGAAAATCCGATTGGAACAATCCAGCTTCCTGTAGGTGTAGCAGGTCCGTTAAAAATCAACGGAGATTACTGTAAAAGAGAAGTTTATGTTCCGTTAGCTACATCTGAAGGAGCACTTGTAGCATCAATTAACAGAGGTGCATCAACAATTACAGCATCTGGAGGAGTAAACGCTCATGTTATTTCAGATATTATGACTAGAGCACCGGTAATCAAAACCTCTTCAGCAACTGATGCTTTAAAAATTAAACAATGGTTTATTGATAATTTTCAGGAACTTAAAGAAATTGCAGAATCTACCACTTCTCATGGTAAGCTTTTAAAAATTGATCCGATTTTAATTGTTGGAACTTATGTTTATCCACGTTTTGTTTACTCTACTGGAGACAGTATGGGTATGAATATGGTTACTATTGCTTCAGAAAAGATTTTGGATAAATTGGCAGAAGAAACAACCGGAAGACACATTGCATTAAGTGGAAATGTTTGTGTTGATAAAAAGCCTGCAGCAATTAACATGATTGAAGGAAGGGGAAAAAGTATTGTTGCAGATATTTTAATTCCTGAAGAAATAGTAAATAAAAAACTTAAAACAACTGCTGAAGCTATTGAAGAAGTGAATATAGCTAAAAATTTAATAGGGTCTGCAGCAGCAGGTTCTATGGCATATAATGCTCATTATGCAAATATGGTTGCAGCAATCTTTTTGGCAACAGGTCAGGATGCTGCACATGCAGTAGAAGGTTCTTTAGGTATTACAACAGCTGAAAACAGAAACGGGGATTTGTATTTTTCAGTAAACCTGCCTGATGTACCGGTAGCTACTGTTGGTGGTGGAACAAGTTTGGAAACTGCTCATGAAGGTTTGGATATTCTTGGTGTTGCAGGTTCCAATAAGGCTCGTGAATTTGGTGAAATTGTTGCAGCTACTGTATTGGCTGGAGAATTATCTTTAGTTGGTGCTCTTGCAGCAGGACATTTGGCGAGAGCTCATCAGGAACTTGGAAGAGGGTAATATGGATGAAAATATATTTTATCCAGAATTAACTTTGGAAACTGATGCTATTATAATGGAATTGGCTATAAAAAAAGATTATTCTAAAATCAGAGATTCAGATAAAAGAAAAGAAGAGTTTATAAAAGATTTGCATGACTTTATTGATGAATTCAGTCAGGCTGATGAATCTTTGGACTTTATAAAATATTATGATGATTAGTATTTGGAATCCAGTTTTTCAAATACTTTTTTAATATCTACTTTTGTTTCAAAACAGCCTGTTTTAGAAAGTAAAACTCCTTGAGGGCAATAATCAGAAAGCAGCATCATCATCTGATTTAAATCTTCATGACAGGCCACTCCAATAACTGCTTTAAAGTTGTTTTCTTTAACTATTTTTTTAACAAAGCTGGATCCTGGAACTATATATAAACTGTATCCCAATTTGTCTGCTTTTTTCTTAATAACTCCAATGGAACATTTACCGCATTCTGTACATATCACTCCTTCTTTTTGAAGTGCCGCCTGACAGTCCCTGTGTCTTAAACAGTGAGGTAAAAATATTAAAGTTTCCTCTGCAGGTATTTTTTTAAATTTTTCCCTATTTACATCATCTCTAACTTCGATGCTGATTCTGTCAATCATGTCATCGTCTATTTTTAACAGTCTAGCTATTGTTTTAAAAGGTGAGTAAAATACATCTACAACAAAAAGAATGAATCTTGGAAATAAAATTATGTTCTTTTTAAGCAGAATTTTACCAAGAGTAATAGCTATTATAAATAATATAATAATTAATATGATTATAAAGACTATTCCCTGTCCCAGTATTGTGTAAATAAAATCTAAAAGTTGCATTTTAATCTAAAACTTTTCAATTGTGTAATTATCAAATTCTTTGTTTAATTTAATCCCAGTTTCTGTTTTATCAATTTCTAAACCGGATAGTGAATCACAAGAACATAAAACGTCCTGTTCCGGGTGTGTTCCAGGGGTAATATTGCAGTTTAGACAGACTCTAGCACCTACAGATAGAACAGTTTCTAATCGTTTAGTAGATGGGTGATTTTTGTTTAGAATTACAAGTGGTGAATTTTCCACACGGGTTAAATATGCTTGAGAGCGGATAGCTCGTTTGTCTTTTTTAAAGTTAGATACAGCTATTAAGTCATCTTTTTCTAAGAATTGGACAATTTCTTCATTGTCCTGTGTAGCTATAAATAACATTTTATTTTCATAGGCTACTTTTATAATTCCTACAATTCCAGTTTCTCCTTCCAGAAATAGAATTTCATCATTATTAAAATCAATAATCAAAGTACCACCTAAAAAATAAAAATAGAGTAAACAATTGCAGGTTTACTCTTTACATTCAACATTGTCACTTTGGCAGGATGGGCAAATTACTTTTCTGCCAAGGCCTTTAAAATCGTTTCCACAATCTAAACATCTGTATCTTTTTGTTTTTAATTTTTTCAAATCAATGTCCGCCATTGGACCTCCTGTAGAACACATTGTAAATCACCTATTATTTCAATATATATAATATATGTTATTATGTTACTATTTATTATTTGCCATTTTAATTTAATCAATGTAAATAGTATTATCAGATATATATTTATTTGTGCATTCTGGATGTTTTGTTAATGTCCCATTAATTATTAATATAATTACGAACAGAATATATCTTGATAAATTTATATTTAGGTGATTTTTTTATGAAAGCAGATGCTACTAAAATTACTGATGGAGTATATTGGGTCGGTGTATTGGACTGGGATTTAAGAGATTATCACGGTTACAGTTTAGATGGAACTACATACAATTGTTATTTGGTATTTGGTGAAGATAAAGTAGCTTTAATTGATAACGTATATCCTGGAACCTCTGCACAGTTATGGGGTAGAGTAAAAGATGCATTCCAGCAAGAAGGAAGAGAATTTAAAATAGATGTAATTATTCAAAACCATATTGAAAACGATCACAGCGGTTCCCTTCCTGAATTTGTTAAAAAATTCCCGGATGTTGAAGTTTATTGTTCACAGATGGCTGTAAACGGATTAAAAAATCATTTACCATCTTTAAAAGACTATGATTTTAATGTTGTAGGAACTGGAGACAGTTTAGATTTAGGTGGAAAAACTTTAGCATTTGTAAATGCACCAATGCTTCACTGGCCGGACAGCATGTTTACATTATTAGTTGAAGACGGAATATTATTCTCTAATGATGCATTTGGTCAACATATCTGTTTTAGTGAAAGGTTTAGTGATGAGGTAGAAGAAACAATCCTATTAAATAATGCACAAAAGTTCTATGCTAATCTGGTTGTTAACTCTTCTTTAATGTATAATAATAAGATGAAAGAATTAGCTGATCTGGATTTAGTCAGTAAAGTTAAGATGATTGCACCTTCTCACGGTCAAATCTTTAAAGATCCTTCATTAATTATTAACAAATATAATGAATGGGCTAACGGTGTATGTAAGGATAAGGTAACTTTAATTTATGACACTATGCATCATTCAACCCAAAAAATGGCAGCATCCATTGCAGAAGGTATTATGTCTGAAGGATTTGAAGTTAAAATGTACTTCCTGCATGAAGATGACAGAAGTGATGTTGTAACTGATGTTTTAGACAGTAAAGCAATCTGTTTAGGTGCACCTACTATTATGAACAAACCGTATCCAAGTGTTGGAGACATTATTTATTATTTGGATGCTCTTAACTTTAAAGCAACAGGATACACCAAAAAAGCAGTAGTGTTCGGTTCTAAAGGATGGGGTGGAGGAGCTAATAAAAAAATGAGTGCTGAATTGGAAGCTGCAGGTTTTGATGTTGTTGATCAATTTGACACTATTTTCATACCTGATGATGATGTTTTAGATCAATGTTATGATTTAGGTAAAAAATTAGCCCAATCTTTAAAAGATGAATAATTTTTTTTAAAAAAAATAAGAATGAAAGTTTTTATAAACTTTCAAAATTTAATTTTATTTTATAGTTAACCTATAACAAAACGTTTAACTATAACAGTTTGGGAAACAAATGATTCTCCGAATGTTGCAGTACATATATGGTATGTAGTTCCCCAATCTGCATTAATATATATGATGGCATCGATTATACCAAATTTCTTAGTAGTGCCTTTATAAATGATTCCATTTATATTAAATGTTATTAGTTGATTAGCTAAGGGGTTTCCTTTTTCGTCAAGAGTTGTTGCTCTGCATTGAGCATAAGCCTTTCCATTACCAATAGACATTACAGGTATAACATATCCCCCAGGCAGTATTACATTTGATGCATTATTTAAATCTAGCAGTTGTATTCTTGACACTACATTAATGTTATTGGATTTTTCTTCACCTGTAACCAGGTTGTAAACCGTTACAATATAGTTTCCAGGATCTAGGTTAATATTTAACTGAGCTACTCCTTTTTCATTGGTTTTACGTTCGGAGAATATTCCATTTATATTGAAACGCACGGTTTTATTAACTAAAGCTTTTCCAGTTTTATCATACAATGTAACTGAGTATTGTGTTGCATTTTTAAAGTATTTTGTAAGGTCGCTACCGTTAATACTTGATAGAACAGTTATATTATTAGTTATTGTTTCATTGGTGGTTGGATTGTATGATATTATTGTATAGTTACCTGATTCTAAATTAATATTTAATTTGGCAGTACCATTATTGTCAGTTGTTTTAATATAGCTTACTCCATTAACACTAAAAGTTATATTTTTATTAGTTAGTGGAGTTCCATTTTCATTATAAAATGTAGCACAGAATCCTTTATCATTTTTATAATATTTCTCTAAGTTATTTGAGATTATAGATGATTTATTTCTAAGTTCATTAGATGTGGCTATTGATTCATCTATTAAAACTTCATTTAATGGATTAATATCGTTTGTAGTATTAACATCAATATTTTGTGCACTTACACTTGAAATGGAAAATAGTGCTAATGTTAATAGCAATATTAAAACTATTTTCTTAAGTTTCATAATAATCACATTTTTTAATGTAAATTAATTTTTACATTATGTAATGTATATATTACATTTTATATTATATATATGTTATGCAATTTTGAATATGCTAAAGTTTTTATATAACCTCAAACTCATTATTAATATATAAAACTTTTTGATTTTATATTGTTTTTTTATAGAAATTTATTAATTAAGGTGATATGATGGCAAATCAACCAATATTCATTCTTCCTGAAGGTACTGAAAGGTATTCTAAAAGAGATGCTTTAAGAATGAATATTACAGCAGCTAAAGTTTTAAAAGATATTGTAAGAACTACTTTAGGTCCTAAAGGAATGGACAAAATGTTAACTGATTCATTAGGTGATGTTATTGTTACTAATGATGGTGCAACTATAATGAGAGAAATGGATATCACTCAACCTGCTGCTAGAATGCTTGTAGAAACAGCTAAAAAACAAGAAGACATTGTTGGAGACGGAACCACTTCCGTTGTTGTAATAGCTGGTGAATTATTAGTTAAAGCTCAAGAATTATTAGAAGATGGAATTGCAACTTCTGTTATTGTAAAAGGTTACAGAAATGCAGCAGCTAAAGCTATTGAAATTTTAAACAATGTAGCTATGGATGCGGATGATAGGGAAACTCTTAAAAAAGTAGCTATGACTGCTATGACCGGTAAAGGATCAGATTATGCTAAAGATAAATTAGCTGATTTAGTAGTAGATGCAGCTTTAAGAATAGCTGAAGACGGTGAAATCGATATTGACAACATCAATATCCAAAGAATTTCCGGAGATTCAGTTGAAGATTCATTTTTAGCTGAAGGTATTGTTATGGATAAAGATCCAGTATCTAAAAACATGCCTACTGATGTTGAAGATGCTAAAATTGCTTTAATTAAATATCCTATTGAATTAAAAGAAATCAACACTGATGCTAAAATTGATATTACAGACCCTGCACAATTTGAAGCTTTCTTAAACAATGAAGAAGAAATGATTAAAGATTTAGTAGATAAAGTTGTTGCATCTGGAGCAAATGTCTTATTCTGTCAAAAAGGTATTGACGATATGGCACAACACTACTTAAACAAAGCAGGAATCATGGCTTATAAAAGAGTTAAAAAATCCGATATGGAAAGAATCAACAAAGCTACCGGTGCTCAGTATGTAACTGATATTGAAGATTTAACTGCTGACAAATTAGGTTCTGCAGGCCATGTATATGTTGATAAAATATTCGACCACAAATTAACTTTCATTGAAGAATGTGAAAATCCAAAAGCATCTTCAATTGTACTTAGAGGAAGTACCCGTTATGTAACTGAACAAATTAGCAGAGCATTAGATGATGCTTTAGGTGTTGTAGCAGCTACTATTGAAGACGGTAAAGTTCTCATTGGTGGAGGAGCTTGTGAAATTGATTTAGTAAAAGGATTAAGAGCATATGGTGAATCTGTAAGTGGAAGAGAACAATTAGCTATTTTAGCTTATGCAAATGCAGTTGAAGTTATTCCAAGGACTTTAATTGAAAATGCTGGTTTGGATACTATTAATTTAATTGCAGAATTAAAAGCTGCTCATGAAAACTCTTCAACTACTGGTATTAATGTATTTACCGGTAAACTTGTTGACATGGAAGAAGCTGGTGTTATTGAACCACTTAGGATTAAAACACAAGCTATTAAAGCTGCTAGTGAAGCTGCTGAAATGATATTACGTATTGATGATATGATTGCAGCTAAAAATGCATTAAACTCTCCAGGTCCTGATGAATCTGGAAATGATGCTAGCGGAATGCCTCCAATGGGTGGTATGCCTGGAGGTATGGGTGGTATGCCACCTATGATGTAAAATTATTTACATCTTTTTTTATTTTCTATTTTTCTTGCTTATTTTTCAATTTACTAAATTTTTTGGTTTGTTTTTTTATATAATTCAATTCAAATTAGTTTTTTTATTTTTTATAAATTGTTTGTCATTTTATTTTAATTTAAATAAAATTTTCATAATCTTTTATAATTTCATAATCTTATAAAACTTAAAAGATTACTTGTTGTAATTTTAACTTATTATCCTTTAAATCAATATAATTTTTATTAATTTCTTAATATTCTGGGGTTTTAATACTTAATTTTTTAAATTAGAACTATTTAAGCAGTTTTATTAAATAAATAGATTTATATACAATATTCTTAATATAATTAAGTACTGAAAATAATTTTTTAATTTATAGTTAAATTAAATTTATAATGGAGGTAAATGATTTTGAAAAAACGTGTAATAATCTTTGCACTGGTGATTCTAACTGTATTTTTGTCAGTTAGTGCAATCTCTGCAATGGATGTAAATACTGTTGACTCAAATTCTACAGTATTAACAGCTCCTGATGATTCTATATCTGTTAATGAATCAAATAATAATGTTGTTTCTTATAGTAATGTTATTGAAGAAAATAGCAATAATGTAATTGGAGAGAGCAACCAACAAAAAGCTGTTAATTTAGATGCTCCTAGTATAGAAATGTATTATAAGAATGGTACTAGGTTCATGATTAATTTAACTGATGAAAACGGAATTGGATTAGCTAATCAATCTATAAGTATTGTAATTAATGGTGTTACTTATAATAAAGTCACTAATGAAAGTGGTTTAGCTTCTATGGGTGTAAATTTATACTCTGGTTTGTATAATGTTACTGTGAATTACAAAGGAACAAGTGAATATGCTCCAGCTAGTACTACTTCACTTATTAAAGTAATTCCAACTATAAATGGTGATGATATTACAAAGTTCTATAGAAATGGAACTCAATATTATGCTACTTTTTTAGATGGTTATGGCAATCCTTTAGTTAATACTACTGTTAAATTTAATATTAATGGTGTATTTTATACTCGTGATACTAATGATAAAGGTGTAGCTCGTCTTGGTATTCAACTTCGTCCTAACACTTATATATTAACTGCATATAATCCTAATGATGGTTATGAATGTGCAAATACTGTTAAAGTATTGCCTACCGTTGTAGCTGATGATTTAAATAAATTATATTTAGATGAAAATCAATTTTATGCTACTTTCTTATATGGTGATGGTACTCCTTTAGTTAATACAAGTGTTGCTTTCAATATTAATGGTGTACTTTATCATCGTGATACTAATGACAAAGGTGTAGCTAAACTTAATATTAAGTTATATCCTAAAACATACATCTTAACTGCATACCATCCACTTGATGGATATGATGTAGGTTACACTATTACTGTTGTTGATTCTGTTAACACTATTATTAAAACACAACACTATGATTTTATAGCTGATGATAATAAAGTTGTAAGTATTACATTATATGATCAGTTTAATCATACTGTAAGTAATCAAAGTGTCAGTCTTAATGTTGGTGGTGTTACATATACAAGCACTACTGATAGTAAAGGTATAGCTAAATACAATATTAACTTAGCTACTCCGGGTAATTATACTGCAACTTATAAGTTTAATAAAAATGGTGGGTATTTAGCATCTAGTACATCAAGCACTATTTCTGTTTATGAAGGTAAAGATGTAGTTTTCACACCTGAAGATAATGTAGTATTAAAAGGTGATGCATTTTCAGTTTTAGTAAAAGATGAAGATGGTAATTTAGTAATTAATAAAAATGTTTACTTTAATATAAATGGAGTTAATTATTTAAGGGTAACTGATAAAAATGGTGTTGCTAGTATAAATCTTAGATTAGATGTTAAAGTATACAGCATATCATATACATTGAATGATACCGGTTACAAAAAAGTCACTGGATCAACTATTGTATCTTTAATAGATACTAATAAAACAGTTATTCATGGTGATGATATTACTGTAGGTAAAAATGCAGGTCAAAAGTTCAATGTTTTATTGACTGCAGGCGGAGTTCCTATAGTTAATAGAAATGTAATTATTAATATAAATGGTGTAAATTATACTAGAACTACTGATAACAATGGTATTGCTAGTTTAACTATTAGTTTAAATACCGGTACTTATTATATTACTTATTCATTTAAAGGAGATTCTAAATTAGCTCCAAGTAATGGTGAGGCATATTGTATTGTTGTAGATAGAAAAGATTCATCATTTACTGTTAATAGTGGTACTGTATTTACTCAAAATTCAAATGATGAATTTAAAGTTTTACTTAAAAATGGTGATGGCAATCCAATATCAAATGAAAAGGTTATATTTACAATTAATGGTGTAAATTATACCAAAACAACTGATGCTAAAGGAATTGCTAGTTTAAATATAAAATTAGGAACTGTAGGTACATATGAAATATCATATAAATTTGCAGGAAACAATGAATATTTAGGCTGTGAAGGCACTAGTTCAATTGTAATAACTAAATACATTAATAATGGAAACGGATACTGGGTTCAAGGAGCTAATATGTATAATGTAGACTTAACTAGTCTGGCAGCTTCTGGAACAGGTAATATTTTCTTAAATTTCTATGCATTCACTAAATATGGAGAATCTAGTGTATTATCATGGATTAAGCAAGCTAATTCTTATGGTATCAAAGTTCATATATGGATGCAGGTATTTTATGATGGTGGATGGCTTTCTCCATTAAATAGTGACGGATCCATGAACACAGCTTTATTCAATGAGAGAATAGCTGAAGCTAAAAAATATGCTGCACTTCCTGGTGTGGCTGGTGTTCACTTTGATTATTTAAGATATCCTGGTACTGCATATAAACATCCTGGTGGAACTGAAGCTATAACTGAATTTGTAAAATTAGCTACAGCTGCTATACGTAGTGTTAATCCTAATTGTTTAATTTCTGCAGCAGTAATGCCTGAGAAAAATGATGCATATGTATATGGTCAGGATATTCCAGTTATCAGTAAGTATTTGGATATTATAGTTCCTATGGCTTATAAAGGAAATTATAATTCAGGAACCAGTTGGATTTCATCAATCACTCAATGGTTTGTTGAAAATTCTAATGGAGCAACAATTTGGGTAGGTTTACAAACATATGTCTCTGATAATGATATTACAAAGTTGTCAGCCTCAGAGTTGTCAAATGATGCTCAAGCAGCATATAATGGTGGTGCAAGTGGTGTTATGATGTTTAGATGGGGTGTTTGTAACTTTATTGATTTCAATAAATTAAACACTCATAATGTTACTCCATCTTATGGCGATTCTGTATCTGTAAGTTCTATTGTAGGGGCTTCAGCATCCTTAAAGAAATATATTGAAGCTAATGGTGTATTGCCAAAGTTTATAACTATTGGCAATTCTAATTATACGATGCCTCAGTTTTTATACTTAATGACTAAAGCTACTGAAGAAATAGGCAACAGTGATTCCAAAGCAATTACTGCTATTTTAGTTAATGCTTCATCTAAAACTTCTGGTGATGTAATCAATAAGCAGTTAGTAAAATCTGAATTTGTATCATTAGCTAAAACATTAGCTGATTATATTGCTGCAAATGGTGTAGCTCCAGGTAATATTTCAAGTACTTTAGGTGATATTAAATATGAATCATTAATTTATGCATATGCAAGGATTTTATCATATTATAACTCTAACAGTGCATTTCCTAACTTTGTCTTTGTTACAAATTTATTGGACAATTATTCCTTAACAGTTACAATGAAAGTAAGTGCTGGAGGCACATCTTACAATCCTGGTGTGTTCTACACTACTGTTTGGTTAAATTATTGTCCTCAATGCGGATATTACGGAACTTTATTAATTAATCCAAAAGGTACTGCAGAAGGAGAGCTTACCTGTGCATACTGTGACTGTGATTACTGTGGTGTTTCTGGTAAGGAGAAAATTTCATCTTCTACTAATGTGTTAACTAGATTAACTGAAAGTATTCCAGAATCTTCAGGTAAAGTAGGGGATAATATATCTATAAATGCCATATTGTCTGCGGCTAAGGTTTTAAAAGCACATATTCAAGCAAATAATGCATTGCCTGATTATGTAATTTTAAATGATGAACAGTATACTTTATCTCAATTCTTATACTTGATGAGTAAAGCTATTGTGAATATTAATGGTGGTAATTTAGGAGATATTGCTGTTGTTGGAGCATCCAGTCCGTCTACTCCAAGTGGTGACAGAATAACAAGTAACCTTAATAAAACTGAATATTTGGATGTTGCATCTAGAGTTTCTCAGTTTATCATTAACAATGGACAAGCTCCTAATTATGCATCTTCAAGTGCAGGTAAAATAAGCTATTCTGAATTATTAGATGCATTTTCAAGAATATTGGCTTATTATGCTGATAATAGTAAAACATTACCTAATTCAGTATTTATTAATAATACTATGGATTCTGGAGCTTCAGTAAAAGTTGCTGATAAAGCAAAAGATTTGGTCAGAGGTATAGATTCTACATGGGATAAGGCAGATGCTTTATTTAAATTTGTTAGAGATAACATTGCCTATAAAATGTATTTTGATACAGTTTATGGTGCTGAAGGTACTTTAATTAAAGGTTATGGAAACTGTTGTGACCAAGCACAATTATTGGTGGCAATGGCAAGATCTGTTGGTTTAACTGCTAGATTTGCTACAGGTAAATGTGTATTTACAAGTGGATTGGATGTTGGTCATGTCTGGGTTCAATTTTACATTGATGGAAAATGGGTTGTTGCTGATCCAACAAGTACCAGAAACTCTTTAGGAGTAATTAAGAATTGGAACACTAATTCTTACATTAACAAAGGAACTTATGATGTTTTACCTTATTAACTCAATTTTTTGAGTTAATACTTCTTTTTTTATTTTTAAAATTTTTTTTTAATATTATTATTTAGGCTATCCCAAACTTTTTATACTCTTAATTCCAATATATAATTGTTTAATCTAGGTGAAATCTTATGGCAAATGATGGAATTAGTGAAAATATTGAAGAATATTTGGAAGTTCTTTATCGTAATGGTAGTAATAAAGAACAAATCTCTACTACAACTTTATCTAAGGAATTAGAGATTGCACCTGGTAGTGTAACTCAAATGCTTAAAAAATTAGAAAAATTAAATTATGTTAATTACATTCCATATAAGGGAGCTTCTTTAACTGATGAAGGGATGAAGATTGCTCAAAAAATAACAAGGAAGCATAGGATTCTTGAAAAATTTTTAATTGAAGTTTTAAATATTAAACAAGAAAATGTACATGAACAAGCTTGTAAAATGGAACATACATTATCAGATGAAGCTGAAAGAGCACTTTGTACAATGTTACATCATCCAGATTTAGGTCCTAGTGAGAGTATTATCCCGGCCTGCGATTTGGAATTCAGTAACTGCAGTCAGTGTTTCTCAGTAAAGGATTTTGATCAAGTTATAAACAGGAAATTTAATTTATTATCTATTTCAGAATTAAATTCAAGTACGGAAGGTATTGTATCTTTTATTCGTGGAAATTCTGAACTTTTAGATAAAATTTCTGATTTAGGAATATCTGTTGGGTCAGATATTTATTATCATGATTATCATGATGATTCTGATGTTTTCGTAGTGTCTATTGGTGATAAAAACATTGAATTATCAAGGGACATGGCAAATAATATTTTTATAAGAGTTTAGCTCTTATTTCTTTTTTTCTAAAGATATATATAATATCGTAACCATAAATAACTCCATTAAATATAATTTTTTTCTTTTGATGGTGTTTTAATGCGCGGAAATTTATCTAATGATATTGTATCTATAAAAATTGAAGAAGGTAGTAAAAGACCGATAGCTTTACATGAAAAAAGTCTATTTGGTAAAATTGAAGCAGATACTTTGAATCTTTCTTTAATTGAAGCTTGTTATTTACTTGAAAAAGGTCGTTTAGATGTTTATGAAGATGAAATTAAATGTAGTTTAGATTATTTTATTGACCTTTTGAAAAATAAGGAGATTTATGGAAAATACATTGTTTTTCGTGATTTAAAAGACCGGGGTTATGTTATTAAAACCGGATTTAAATATGGTTCAGATTTCCGTTTGTATAATAGGGGAGGAGGTCCCGGAAAAGGGCATTCTGACTATTTGGTTAAAATTATTTATGAAACTTATGAGATTAATGCACTGGATTTCTCAAGTTATGTTAGAGTTTCTCATGGTGTTAATAAGAAACTTCTTTTAGCTATTGTAGATGATGATTTGGATATTACATACTATAATGTTGAATGGACAAGACCATAAGTTTTAATTAAAGAAATGATTTATATTTTTATAGGTAATTAGATTTACCATTATAATTTTTAATTATATATTTAATTTAATGTAGTTATTGTAAGTAAGGTGATTTATTTGATAGATCCATGGGCATCATCAAGTGTAGATTATGATAAGTTAGTTAATCAATTTGGAATTCAAAAATTTTCAGACTTAATTAATGATGTAGAAAATCCTCACAGATTAATGAAAAGAGGAGTAATTTTTGGACATAGGGACTTTGATAAGGTCAATAATTTAATTAATAAAAAGGAAGACTTTGCAGTTGTTGGCGGAATGATGCCAAGTGGACAAATGCATATTGGCCATAAAATGGTTGTTGATCAATTAAAATGGTATCAGGACAAAGGTGCAATGTTGTCTATTTTAATAGCTGATTTGGAATCATATGCAGCCAGAGACATGAGTTTTGAAAAGGCAAGAGACATAGCTGTCAATGAATATTTAACTAATTATATTGCATTAGGTCTGAATTTGGAAGAAGATAATGTTAATGTTTATCTTCAATCTAAAAACGATACTCTTAGAGATTTAGCTTTTAAAGCTTCTAAAAAAACTAATTTCAATGAATTAAAAGCTATTTATGGATTCAACCAGTCAACAAATATTGCTCATATTCAGGCACCTCTTGTTCAGGTAGCGGATATTTTACTTCCGCAACTTGAAGAATTTGGAGGTCCTAAAAGGGTTGTAGTTCCTGTTGGGGTAGATCAGGACCCCCATATAAGATTAACAAGGGATATTGCCCATAAACTTAATGATGAATATGGATTTTTGCCTCCGTCTTCCACTTATCACAGGTTCCTGACTGGTTTAAGTGGAGATAAAATGAGCAGCAGCAAACCTTCTACAGCAATTTATTTAAATGAGGACAGTAAAACTGCAGCTAAAAAAGTTAAAACAGCTAAAACCGGTGGTAGGGAAAGCTTAAAAGAACAGCAGGAATTAGGCGGTCAGGTAGATAACTGCGTAATTTATGAAATGTTTGTATATCATTTAATAGATGATGATAAGGAACTTGAAAAAATACGCCATGACTGTTTAGACGGATCTTTACGCTGTGGAGACTGTAAAGCAAAAGCCAGCGAATTAATGGTTGAAATGTTTGACGAAATTCATGACAGACAGGATGAAGCTCGTGAAATAGCTAATAATCTGATATAATGTTAAATATTAGAAATGAAATTAAATTAGCTTTTTTAGAAAATAAGACAGCTATTTATATTTCAGTTATCCTTTTACTAGGTACTTTAATTGCAGGTTATATATTGCACCCTTATTTGCAGAGCATATTTGATCCGGTTGTAGATAAGTTAACTGAAGATGTAAAAACTGGTGTTATAACTTTAACATTTCAAACAATTTTTACAAATAACATTTTAATTGTTTTCAGAATGTTTTTATTGGGAATATTCTTCTGTTTTTCAGGAGTTATTCTTGCATACAACGGTTTTTTTGTAGGTTATTATATAGCTGATTCTCAAAATCTTTTTAAGGTTTTATTATACATTATACCTCATGGGATTTTTGAATTTTCATCATGTATAATAGCTACTGCATCAGGATTTGTACTCTTCCATTTTTTATTCAGACTGATGTATAATATAGCAAAGCCTGATTTTGATTATGTCAGATTGGAAGATAAATTTTATAATTTAACATTTAAGGATAAATTAGTATACTCACTGGAGAAAAATTATGACAAATTAAAACAGTCATTGATTTTACTTGGTGCTGCGGTTATTTTAATGGCAATAGCTGGTGTTATTGAAGTTTATTTAACTGTACCAATTGCAAATTTTATTCTTTCAATTTTTGGTTAAATTTTTATATTGATGATTATTAAAATAATATGTAGTGATTTTTTATGATTAGATGTGTTTCATGCGGAGAAGAATATGATAATGATGAGATAATTTACACTTGTGAAAAATGTGGATCTGTTCTCGAACTTGTTAGTGATTTTGATGTTTCTAAAGATATCTTTGACGGCAGAAAAGATACTTTATGGAAATTTAAAGAATGTATACCTGTTGATGAATCTAAAATAGTTTCCCTTAACGAAGGAGGAACTCCATTTTGCAAATGTGACAAATTAGGTGATGAATTAGGTATCAATTTATATGTTAAAGTTGAAGGATCAAATCCGACAGGAAGTTTTAAAGACAGGGGAATGACTGTTGGTATGACTAAAGCTATGGAATTGGGAGTTCACACTGTCGGATGTGCTTCAACTGGAAATACTTCAGCATCTCTTGCAGCATATGCAGCTAGAGCAGGTTTACGTTGTATTGTATTTTTACCTTCTGGAAAAGTAGCTTTAGGAAAATTAGCACAGGCTATGTTCCATGGTGCTGAAGTAATGTCTATTAACGGAAACTTTGATGAAGCACTTGAAGCTATGACTGCTCTTGCATTAGAAAAACATCTTTACTTGTTAAATTCAATTAACCCTTACAGACTTGAAGGTCAAAAAACAATCGGATATGAAATATTAAGGGATTTAGGCTGGCAATCTCCAGACAGAATTATTTTACCTGTTGGAAATGCAGGAAACATTTCAGCTATCTGGAAAGGTGTTAAAGAGTTTTACGAAGCAGGTTTTGTAGATAGTGTACCTATGATGACTGGAATTCAAGCTGAAGGTGCATGCCCAGTTACAAATGCATTTAAAAAACATGCTGACAGAGTTGTTCCAGTAGAAAATCCGGAAACAATAGCTACTGCAATTCGTATAGGTGCTCCTGTAAGTGATATTAAAGCTTTGAGAGCTATTTATGAATCTGACGGATATTCTGAAACTGTCAGTGATGAAGAAATATTGGACGCTCAAAAATTATTAGCTAGAAAAGAGGGAATTGGTGTTGAACCTGCTTCTGCAGCTTCAATTGCAGGTCTTAAAAAATTATGTGATGAAGGTGTTGTAGATAAGGGAGAAACAGTAACTTGTGTTGTTACTGGCCACTTACTTAAAGATCCGAATACTGCAATTGATGCATGTACCAAACCAAAACAGGTAGATGCAGATATTGACAATTTAAGAAAAATTTTAATGAATAAATAGTTTTATAGCTATTTAAATCTTTTTTCTCTTTTTTTATTTTTAATTTTTTTATAAATACTTTATATTTTCATATTTTTATCTGATTTTTTATTTTGATTACTCTTTGAAAAACATTTTACTTTTCAGTAAGTAGCACCTTAAAGATAGGATAGTTCACTTTATTATATTGAAATTTTGTAAATTTAAGGAAAATATACCAATATATTTATATATGGGAAAGTTTAAACTATCTATATAAAAAAATGAGGTGTTAATTATGGAATTACCAATTGCTCCTGTAGGCAGGATATTAAAAAACGCTGGCGCTCAAAGAGTCAGTGATGACGCAAAAATCGCTTTAACCGAAGCTATCGAAGAATGTGGAAACGAAATCGCTCAAAAAGCTGTTGGATTTGCACGTCACGCAGGTAGAAAAACTGTTAAAGCAGAAGATATTAAATTAGCTATCAAATAGATTTGTTAATTAAGTATCTGTTTTAGATAGTAATTTTTTAATTGCTATCTTCTTTTTTATTATATTGTTTTATTTTTGTACTTTTTTTCTAATTTTTACTGATTTTAAAAATAAATAAATGTTTTTTTCCATCTAAAACACAAATTGTATACAATATTAATTATTTTTTTTATGATGATTTTTGTTGGATTAATTTGTTATCCTGTCAAATTTGTGGTGGTGTAAATGTACTATCCTTGAAAATAAGAATTTAATTGTTGTTAATTTGAAATTATGTCTGCAAAAAATATTCAGTATGGAAATTAGTTAATAATATTAATATTAATTAATAAAATTATATATTGATTGTATGAATGAAGAAGAATTTTTGTTATTAAAAAACATTGCATCATCTTTAGAAAGAATTGCTGATTCATTAGAAAAGAATGAAAATAATGAAGTTAATGATAAAGTTGATGTGGCTGTTGAATCTAGTGAAGATAACCATGAAAACGCAGATATGGACTCTGGTTGCAGCATCAAAGAAATTGATGTCAGTATATTGATTGATAAACTGCAGGAGAAAAACATCACTGTTAAAACGTACGTTGATTCTTTTCAGGAAAACACTTCACTTGACAACATCGCATATTTTATGGGAAATCGGTACAAAGATATCAGAAAAGTTTATGAAACTATCAAACGTCATTTAAATAAACCTAATGGATTTCATTTAGATTTAAAGAACTCAACACAAAGCGAAATTTCAGCTTCATGCCAGCTATGCACCACTCTTTACGATATAGCATTTTTATCAGAATACAAATACGATAAGTCACCAAGATATTTTATTCATGCAACACCAAATAAAATTCCGATTGCAATTAATTTTCTTACCGGGCACTGGCTGGAGGTCTTTATTCGAAAAACAATACAGGATTCATTAAAATCATTACCTGTAGCTATTGAATATACATATTTAATTAATCCTCAGATTATTCTTCCAAATGGAAATGATTTTGAATTAGATGTTGTTTTTTTAATAAATGGTGAAATATACTGGGTTGAAGGAAAAACCGGAAATTATCAGCATTATATCAACAAATATTCTCATGTGGCAAATATGTTAAATTTGGATAAAAATCATTCATTTTTGGTTTTAACTGATGTAATTAACCCAAACACTATCTATATTTTGAGTAAAACTTTTGACATGACCATAATTCCCGTTGAAGAATTTGAAGAAGAAATAAAATATGTTTTTCATGAAAATTTAATGCCATAACTTTTTTTTTAGATTTGAAAAGTGTATGGATATTTTTTAACTGAAAAATGCATTTAATCTCACTAACAGAGATTATTGGGATAAATACTAAAGACAGTTAAAATAAAAAAATCTGATTCATAAAAAACACAGGAAAGTGAAAAAAAATATTTTTGTCTGTGTCTATGAATCAATAGCTGTTTTACACTTATAATTGGGATTTTTTTGTATTTTGGATTGTCTCAGTTTTTTTAGTAATTTAGTTTACACTAGATTCAGGAAGTTTTAATTCAGATGAATTGATTTTCCCTTTTAATTCTTTGCTTCTTTGTAATATATAATATTCCATTTGATTATTGAATTCGGTTTCATCTTTATAGCTTCTATAAATGATATATAGGGCATAGATTCCTAAAGTTATAACACTAACAAACCATGTTATAATCATTTTTCCTACTTTTCCGTTTAAACCATAAAATAAACCTGCAATAAATATGCTGGTCCACCAGTATTTTTTTTGGTTAGTAGTTCTTATATAATTTAATTCATCCATATCTTCGGCATTTGCAATTTTTTCTTTTAACAATGTCAATTCTTCATCGAAAATCATATAATCACATCTATATATCTATAATTTAATGCTTTAATCAGATATATAATTTTTGTAAGACATAATAAAGTAAAAAGTCATGTTAATTTGTTGCTGTTAGTAAAAAATAGATAAAAAAAGAAAGGTTTTAAAGTTTATTCAATAGTGATACATTCATTTGGACAGATGTCAGCACAGCTTTCACAGTAACTACATTCATCAGGTTCATTTATGGTTAATTTTTCATCTTCAAGAATTAAAACTTCCATTGGACAAACATCTGCACAGTCACCGCAATTATCACATTTATCATTGTTTATTATAATATCAGCCATTTTTTAACCTCCAATAAAAATAAAAATAAGCATGTTTTAGCATACTCTGTGGCCACAGCATTTTTTAGGGTCATGTGAGGTATTTGGATTGTGGTGGTCAGGATGTGGTTTTCCACAGGTTAACGGTCCTCTTCCACGGGCAGAACCGCAGCATCCACCCATTCTTTTATTGTGGTTTAATATGGAATCAATATCCAAATCTTTTACTTCACCAATATATTCAATTGTTTCGCTGTGGCATTTTGGACAGATATGGTGCTCACCATTTAAGGTTATCCAATTGAAACCACATTCTTTACAAACATATTCTAAATTATCAGCCATTTAAATTATCTCCTTATTACATAATCTTCTTTGTAGTGATGAACCGCATTTGGGACATATTTTAGTTCTGCATGGTATTCCTCTAATTTTTGCTTCACTGTAACTGCAATTAGGACAGCTGCAGGTGTCATCTGATACATTATTTTTATTATTTGCATTTAATTTACGAATATTTGTTGATTTGCAATCTGGACATTCTTTGTATTCTTTTTCTGGATTTGACCATTGAAAACCACAGTCTTCGCATAAATATTTATTTGGATCAATCATTGTATCACCTTTGACAATAACTATTGGTCGGCCTTCAATCAAAGAAGTAGACAGTTTATGTCTTGCAGAATTTAGAATTCTGTGGAATGTTGATTGTGAAATTCCCATGAACTCTGCAGATTCTCTCTGTTTGATGTTATGATAATCTTTGAATCTGATAGCTTCAAATTCATCTACAGACAGTTCTATCGGTTTTAGATTTTTATTTAATTCATGTCTGTGACATGTAACTACTCTTCTCATTCTTTTAGGTCTTACCATGATTTTGTCCCCAAATGTCTTTAGGTATTATGAATATATATTCATAACTTTATATAAAGGTTAGCTTTTGCCGGTGAAAATTAAATTAAAATTTTTAAGATCTGAAATTGCAGTCTTTGATGGCTTTAGGATTAGCTTTTTTCAAAAGTATTAAAAAGTATAGATTACTATTATTAAATTGGTAAACTTATTTTTAGGAAAAAGTATGGAAAACATTTATATGTAATAAAAACATACTTAATACTGTCTAGTTCTCTAGAATTATTTCATTAATTACTAAATTTTTATTTTTAGTTTTGCTAAAAATTATATGAAATTCAGAAGTATTTGTATTGAAAGTTTAATCCCTCTTTTTTTTTATTAATGGGATTATATTTAGTGATATATGAATGTATTCAAGAATTAGTATTATTAAAAACTATAAAATTATTCGCTCATTGAATAATTTGAGTAATTTCTATAGTTAAAATAATATAACTATATATAATTACGAATATTATAATTCAAGGAATTATAATATCTGCCGATGGATGGCATAGCCAGATGAAAAAGGAGGTATATATTATGGCAAAAGCAATTTATGTAAAATTTGATACACCTGAAGAATTAGCTAATCAAGCTGAAGAAGCATTAAAAACCGCACAAAACAGTGGTAAAGTAGCAAAAGGAACTAACGAAGTAACTAAATTTATCGAAAGAGGAGATGCAGCACTTGTTGTTATCGCAGAAGATGTTGATCCTGCTGAAATTGTTGCACACATTCCTGTTCTCGCTGATGAAAAAGAAATTCCTTACATTTACTTACCTACTAAAGAACAAGTTGGTGGAGCTGCAGGTTTAACTGTTGGTACTGCATCTGCTTGTATTGTTGACGCTGGAGATGCTGAAGGCGACGTAGCTGAAATTGTTGAAAAAATCGCAGAATTAAAAGAATAGATCTTCTTTTTGAAGATTAAAAGGTGATTTATATGGAAGAAGCTACTCCTGCTGAAGTCATTAATGTTTTAAAAAGAACTGGTATGACTGGAGAGGTTATGCAAATTAAATGCAGAATCCTCGATGGTAGAGACAAAGGAAGAATTTTAACAAGAAACATTATGGGTCCTGTAAGAGAAGGAGACATTTTAATGTTACTTGATACTATTAGAGAAGCTAAGGAAATTAAAACTCCTTAAGAAGGTGTAAGAACATGAGGACTTGTTCATTCTGTAATAAAGAAATAGAAGAAGGTACAGGAAAAATGTACGTTAAAAAAGATGGTTCTATTTATTTCTTTTGTAGCAGTAAATGTGAAAAAAACATGATTAAACTTGGTAGAGTTCCAAGAAAAGTTAAATGGGTTAAAGAATGATTCAAAAAAGTTTTGTAATGATGAAACCAGACGCAGTTCAAAGACGTCTTATGGGTAAAATATTATCCCGTTTTGAAGAAAAAGGTCTTCAAATCGTTGCTGTAAAGTTAATGCAAATTAATGAAGATTTAGCAAAAACTCATTATGGAGAACATGCAGATAAACCATTTTTCGGTAGTTTAATTGAATACATTACATCTTCCCCATCTCTTGCTATGGTAATTGAAGGAGAAGAAGCTATCAGTACTATCAGAAAATTAGTTGGAGCAACCAATCCTTTAGAAGCAGATCTCGGAACAATTAGAGGAGATTTTGCTATGGATACAGGTAGAAACATTATTCATGCTTCTGACTCTCCAGATTCTGCAGAAAGAGAAATCAATTTATTCTTTAATGAAGATGAAATTTGCGATTACGAAATCGTTGATAACAAATTAATTTACGAATAATTATTATTTAAGATAACATGAAAATCAGATCCCCAATTGTATCAGTTTTAGGACATGTAGACCACGGTAAGACCACTTTATTGGATTATATCAGAGGAAGTACTATTGCAGCTAAGGAAGCTGGAGGTATTACTCAGCATATCGGTGCTACTGAGATTCCTAATGATACTATTGAAAATATCTGTGGAGATTTCATATCCAAATTAGCTATTAAAGATTTAATTCCTGGTTTGTTTTTCATTGATACTCCGGGACATGCAGCATTTACCAGTTTAAGAAAACGTGGTGGTGCATTAGCTGATTTAGCTGTATTGATTTTAGATGTTAATGACGGATTTAAGCCACAAACTTATGAAGCATTAAACATTCTTAAAATGTATAGGACTCCATTTATTGTTGTAGCTAATAAAATCGACAGGCTTTTTGGTTGGGAAGTTCATGAAGGTGCCTCTTTTAGGGAAACATTTTCCAATCAGGCTAAAAGTGTTCAGCAGGATTTAGACAATAAAATTTATGAAATTGTCGGTGAACTTCATAAAGAAGGATTCCAGTCTGAAAGATTTGACAGAGTAAGTAACTTTGCTTCCCAGATTAGTATTATCCCAATTAGTGCTAGAACTGGTGAAGGAGTTATAGAAGTTTTAGCTATGCTTTTAGGACTTGCTCAAGAATATTTAACTGAACAACTTGAAATCGATGAAAATGCTCCAGCTAAAGGTACAGTTTTAGAAATTAAGGAAGAAACTGGTTTAGGAGTTACTCTTGATGCTATTATTTATGACGGTGTTTTAAGAACCAATGATGAGATAGCTTTAATGCTGTCTTCAGAAGATGTATTGGTAACTAAAATCAGATCTATTTTAAGACCTCTTCCTCTTGAGGAAATGAGGGATTCTAAAAAGAAATTTAGAAAGTTGGATGAAGTTGTTGCAGCAGCAGGTATTAAAGTAGCTGCACCTCATTTAGATGATGTTGTTTCTGGTTCTCCCCTTAGAGTTTTAAGTGAAGATACTGATGTTGAACAGGAGATTTTAAATGAAATTGACAACATTACTATTGATACAGAAGATGAAGGTATTTTAGTTAAAGCAGATACTATTGGTTCACTGGAAGCTGTTGTTAAGCTATTAAGGGAAATGAATATTCCAATTCGTGCAGCGGATATTGGTGATGTAAATCGTAGGGATATTATTAATTCTTCAATTGCTTATGATGAAAATGAACTTCATGGAGCAATTATTGCTTTTAATGTAAATGTTCATCCGAATTCTGAAGAAGATCTTAATAATTCTGAAGTCAAGCTCTTTTCCGGAGATGTAATTTATCAGATTATTGAAGAGTATGAAGAATGGGTTAAGCAAAAACAGGAAGATAAGAAAAAGTCATTTTATGATGCTATTATTAAACCTGCAAAATTTGTGTCACTTCCAAAATTAGTGTTCCGTCAAAGTAAACCTGCTATTATAGGTATTGAATCTTTAAGCGGAACTCTTAAACAAGGTCAACAGTTGATTAATAAAGATGGGCATGTTGTTGGTTCAATAGCTAGTATGGAAGATAAAGGTGAAACATTACCTGATATTTCCAGAGGTCAAAGGGTGGCTATGGCTATTAAAGATGCTATAGTTGGAAAAGACTTTGAAGAGGGAGACGAGCTATATGTTGATATTCCTGAAAAACATTACAAATACATTGAAAGGGAATTTAAGGATAAATTGACTGAAGATGAATTTGAAACCTTATATGAGTTTTTGGAAATTAAACGTAAGCAGGATCCTGATTGGGGAAGTTTTGGTCTTTTTGAATAATAAATATTTTTTTATAAAACAATTTAAAGGAGGAATACCATGGCATTCAAAGTAGTTGTATCTCAAAAAGAAGTAACTCATCAGATTGAAGTTGAAGATGGCAAAGCTCTTAATGGTTTAGCTATCGGTGATGAATTTGATGGTGGAATCGTTGGTTTAGACGGTTACACTTTAAAAGTAACTGGTGGTGCTGATAAAAATGGATTTACCATGAAAAAAGACGTACCAGGTACTAGAAGAATCAAAAGTTTATTAAGTGGTGGTATTGGTTATCATCCTAAAGCTGACGGTGTAAAAAGGAGAAAAACCGTAAGAGGAAATACCATTGCTGATGATATCGTACAAGTTAACACTGTTGTTGTTTCAGCTGGAAGTAAAGCTATAGCTGATATTCTTGGTGTTGGCGATGAAGAGGAAGAATAGTTTTACTATTTTTCTTATTTTAACTTTTAAGTTAAATTTAAAATTATAATAAAAAGGTGGTTATCTGTGAACATACAGTCAGATGTAAACATAGGTTTAGTTGGTCATGTGGACCACGGTAAGACTACTCTTACCAAAGCATTGTCAGGAATATGGACTGATACTCACAGTGAAGAAACAAAAAGAGGTATTTCAATCCGTTTAGGTTATGCAGACATTGAATTCAGAAAATGTCCAGATTGTGATGAACCTATGTGTTATACTACTTCTAAAACTTGTGAAAACTGTGGAAGCGAGACAGAATTAGTTAGAAAAGTATCATTTGTTGATGCTCCAGGTCACGAAACCTTAATGGCGACTATGTTATCTGGTGCTGCAATAATGGATGGTGCAGTTTTAGTAATTGCTGCAAATGAATATTGCCCACAACCACAAACTAAAGAACACTTAATGGCTCTTGATGTTATTGGTGTTAAAGACGTTATTGTAGTTCAAAATAAAATTGATATTGTTTCAAAAGAAAGAGCTATTGAAAGTTATCATGAAATTAAAGAATTTGTAAAAGGTACTTGTGCAGAAGATGCTCCAATTATACCTGTATCTGCTCAACAAGGAGCTAATATGGATATTTTAATTGAAGCTATGCTTAAAAGAATCCAGCCACCAGAAAGAAGTTTGGATAAAACTCCTTTAATGCATGTTGCAAGATCTTTTGATATTAACAAACCGGGTTCCGGTGCTGCTAAAATCAAAGGTGGAGTTATTGGTGGAACTTTGGTTCAGGGTACTTTCAAACTTGGAGATACTATTGAAATAAGACCTGGAATTACAAATAACAATAAAAGAATAACCTTAAAATCTGAAATTATTGGTCTTGAAGCTAATGGAAAAGATGTTGAAGAAATAGGTCCTGGAGGACTTATTGGTGTAGCTACAAAATTAGACCCTTCATTAACTAAAGCTGATTCATTATCTGGTTCTGTTGCTGGTGCAGTAGATACCTTACCTGATGTTTTAGACAGTTTTACAATGGAAGCACATTTACTTGACAGAGTAGTAGGTACAAAAGAAGAACGTGATGTAGCTCCAATTAAACTTAAAGAACCTTTAATGATTAATTGTGGTACTACAACAACTATTGGTGTTGTTACTTCTACTAAGAAAAAGAATATTGAAGTTGCTCTTAAATTGCCTGTTTGTGCCAGTCCCGGAACTAGGGTAGCTTTAAGTCGTAGAGTAGGAGCTCGTTGGAGATTAATTGGTTATGGAATTATTATATAGAGGGAAATAATGGAGTCTAAAGAAGTTGTGATTGATACCAATTTTTTTATGGTTCCTTTTCAATTTAATGTTGATATAATCGACGAACTTGAAAAAGCACTGCCTTCATATAAATTAACTACTCCAAGCTTTGTTATTAATGAACTGAAAGGTTTAAAAAGAAATAATAAAGGTAAAATTAGGCTAAATGCAGATTTAGCTCTAAAGTTAGCTAATTCTTCCAATATTGAAATAAAGGATATTTCATTAGAAAATAATGAAACTGTGGATGATGCGTTACTTAGAGTTTCAGAAGTTTTAGCTACAAATGATATTGAATTAAAAAAACGTGCTAAAAAGAAAGGTATAACAGTAGCATATCTAAGACAGAAAAAGTATATAGCTATTGATGGAAAAATATAAAAATTAGACTTATTAATTTATCATAAAATTAATTATAGGTGATTTAAGTGAATTTATGGAGTGAAATTGAATCAGGTTCTGATATTCCTGATGTTGTAACAGCAGTTATTGAAGTACCTAAAGGTTCAAGAAATAAATACGAATATGATAAGGAAAAAGAAGCTTTCATGTTAGATAGAGTATTGTACTCTCCTGTTGTTTATCCGGCAGATTACGGTTTTATACCTAAATCTATATATGATGATGGCGATCCTATGGATATTCTTGTTCTTATGGAACAACCTACATTCCCAGGATGTCTTATTGAAGCAAGACCTATTGGAATTATGGGTATGATTGATGGTGGAGATAAAGATTACAAAATCTTAGCTGTACCGGAAGATGATCCACGTTTCAGTGATGTTCAAGATATTAGTGATGTTCCATCTCATTTATTAAAAGAAATTGAACACTTTTTCTCAGTTTATAAAAATCTTGAAGGAAAAGTTGTTGAAACTAAAGGCTGGGAAGATAAAGAATCAGCTAAAAAAGAACTTTTAAGATCTTTAGAAATGTATAAAGAAAAATACGAATAGAGGGATTGTTTTGTATTACATGACTAAAATTGAGGATACTGTAAGAATACCACCTTATAGATTTGAAGATCCTCTTGAAGAGGTAGCTATTCAAACTTTAAATGATACATATAATGGCCGTTTAGATAAAAAATTAGGTTTACTTATTTGTGTTAATGAAATTGAAGAAATTGGTGAAGGTAGACTCATCATGGGAGATGGAGCTTCTTACCATAATGTTGTGTTTAATGCAATATTCTTCAAACCTGAACAGCAAGAAGTTATTGATGGTGAAGTAATAGAAATAGCTGAATTTGGTGCTTTTGTCAGAATTGGACCTATGGATGGTTTGGTTCATGTTTCTCAAGTCACTGATGATTATATTAATTATGATTCTAAAAGAGGAGCACTCCTTGCAAAAGAATCTAATAAAACTTTAGATGAAGGAGATTTAGTTAGAACAAGAATTGTAGCTATCAGTCTTAAAGACAACTCTACTAAAAATACTAAAATAGGTCTTACTATGAGGCAAAATAATTTAGGTAGATTTGAATGGATTGAAGAAGCTAAAAATAAAAGTAAGAAGGCTAAATCATGAATGCATGTACAGTTTGTAAATATATTACTAATAAGGAACGTTGTCCAGTTTGCGGTAACCCAACTTCAGATAACTGGAGCGGTCTTTTGATAATTACAAAACCTGAAGAATCTGAGTTAGCTAAGGAATTGAATATAGATTTAGCTGGCGAATATTGTTTAAGAGTAAGGTAGAAGGTTTTATTGTGTTACGTTTAGATGCAGAATTAAATAAGGATACTATTTCAAAGCTTAAAAAACCATTAGGTAAATTATATCCTGACTTTGAAGATGCTATTGAAGAAATTAAATCTTCTGAGTTTTTAATTTCTGTTGGTGATGCAACTTTTAATAATCTTACTAAATATGAATTATATCCTGATATTGGTATAATTGATAATTTAATTCAAAGAAAAAATCATAATCATGAAGTTATCAAGGCAGAAAATATTTTAAAAGCTAAAAACCCTGCAGGAACCATTACAGATGATCTATGGGAAACCATAGGCCAAGCTATGGAGTTATCTGGCGATGGAAATTGTCATGTAATTGAAGTAGACGGGGAAGAAGATCTTGCAGTTCTTCCTTGCATCTTAATGGCTAGTGATGAGACTACTATCTTGTACGGTCAGCCAAATGAAGGTTTGGTACTTTTAAAAGTTTATGATGCTAAAGATTATGCTCAAAATCTTATTGATACCTTTATTAAAGAATAAAAATTTAAAAGAGGGTTAATTATGGAAATTGATATTTTTGAAGATAAGGAAAATAAAGTTTTTAACAGAAGAGAAGTAAAATTCTATGTTGAATATGAAGGAGAAGCTACTCCAAAAATTATTGATATTAAAAGTAAATTAATAGCTTTATTAAATTCTAAAAAAGATGCTACTGTTGTAGATAATGTGCAACCTCACTACGGTGAACCTAAAGCATTAGGTTATGCTAAAGTTTATGACACTGTAGAAGATTTAGAATACATTGAAACTAAAAGTGTAATAGCTAAAAATACTGAAGCTTCTGAAGAAGCTGAAGAAGACGAAGAATAAGGTGATTTTAATGGTAAAAAAATCTGATCTTTACAAAGTAGACGGAGATAAAATCGAAAGAAAAAACCCAGTATGTCCTCGTTGTTCTGATGGTGTATTTATGGCTGATCATGGTAATAGATATGCATGCGGTAAATGTGGATACACTGAAATGAAAAAAGATTAAATAATCTTTTTTTAACTATTTTTTTTATAAAATTTATTTTTAAGAAGGGAGTCTTGTGAATTTAAGAAGTGGTAGACTTAAAACAGAAATGACTGATGAAGCTGCTGAATATACTTCATCACTTGAATTTGATAAAATTATTTTTGAAGCTGATATTAAAACCAATTTTGCACATACTTTAATGTTAAAAGAAGAAAATATTATTGATAGTGAAATAGCAGATAATATTTTAGGTGCTCTTGACCAATTAAAAGAAGATGGCTATAATGAGCTTGTTTTCGACCCTTCTGTTGAAGATATTCACATGGCTATTGAAAATTATGTTACTGATAAAATAGGTCCAACTGCAGGTTTTATGCATACAGCCAAATCACGTAATGACCAGGTAGCTACTGATGTCAGATTAGTTCTTCGTGATAAAATTACTGAAACCCAAATCGGAATTTTGGAATTTATGGAAGGATTAGTTGAAAAAGCAGGTGAGCATTTGGAAACTGTCTTTATTGGTTATACTCATCTTCAGCATGCACAGCCAATTACAATAGCTCATCATTTAATGGCTCATGTACAGGCACTTAAAAGGGATTATGAACGTTTGGAAGACACTTATAAACGTGTTAATTTAAATCCTTTAGGTTCAGCAGCTATGACTACAACCAGTTTTCCTATTAACAGGCAGTTAACCACTGATTTGCTTGGTTTTGATGCTTATCTTGAAAACTCAATGGATGGTGTTTCTTCAAGGGATTTCATTTCAGAAACAGTTTTTGATTTATCTGCATTATGTACAACCTTATCTAAAATCTGTGAAGAACTTATTTTATGGAGCACTTATGAATTCGGTATTATAGAAATGGCTGATGAATATTCATCTACATCATCTATTATGCCTCAAAAGAAAAATCCGGATGTTGCTGAACTTGCAAGAGCAAAATCAACAATTGTCAATGGTGAACTTGTAACTATTTTAACTATTTTAAAAGCAATTCCTTACACCTATAATAGGGACTTACAAGAAATCACTCCACACTTATGGAATGCAGTTAAAGTAACTCAAGACACTTTATCAATAGTTACAAAAATGTTGCTTTCTGTTAAATTCAATGAAGAGAGATGTTTAGAATTAGCAGGAACTAATTTTGCTACAGCTACAGATTTGGCAGACATTATGGTTCGTGAAAAACAGATTCCATTTAGAACAGCTCATAAAATTGTTGGAAGGATAGTTAATGAAGCTACTGCCAGCGGTTTAAAAGAATCAGATATTACATCAGAATATATTGATGATATAGCTTCAGAACTTGGTTTTGAAAAATTAGGTCTTGAAGATGATTTGGTTCAAAAAGCTTTAAATCCTTTGGAAAATGTTAAAATGAGAACTGTTCCGGGTGGTCCTTCTCCTGCTATGGTTGAAATAGCTAGAGATAATATTAAAGAATTTTTAAATGAAGAATTTGAGAAAAAAGGAATTTAATCTTTTTCCAACTCTTCATTTTCATCTGTGTTTTCCTGAGGATGTTTTTGTGATTCAAGATATGCTTCACGTATTTCTTCAGATAACTCCTCATTACCTTCTATAATTGGGCCTGTGTAATCACAGTCATAACATTCCCATGTTGACCAGTTTTGAGGAATAATCCATTTCACTCTTTTTGATCCACAACGTGGACAGATTTTAAATAACATATTCATTAATTTTAACTATTCCATATTTAATCTTTTGTATTATAGAAACTCCAGATTAAATCAAGAGCTTCCCCTACTTCCAGAGCTGAAGACCTTGTTTCTCTTAATATTCTTTGAATAGAATATTTTTTTAAATATGGGTATTTTCTATGGACTTCATATAGTAGAGGACATCCAAATCCGCTAAATGACTGTAAATTAAATTGCTGTGACAGGGATTTGTTTTCCTGTTTTCCAACAGCTAAACTGGCAGGTAAATTAAGGCGATACAGGTCTTTTTCTTGCAGGGTTATACATTGTGTTCCTGTTGAGAGCATATCTCCAAATATAGTTATTGGAATATTATTGTTTATTGCATATTGGTTTATTAGCTCTTCAGTATGTTTGGAGCATCTTCCGCAGGGGTGAAATCTTCCATTTAGTGATTCTCGGATTATTTCACTGTAATCGGCTTTGATATATTCATGGTCTACATTTAATTCTTCAGTTAATTTTTTAATGTTTCTTTTATATTGATTTGGTAAAATGATAGTTCCAGGATCAATTGTAATAGCTATTGGGTTAAATCCAAGGTATTTTGCTAAAATTAATGAAAAGCTGCTGTCAACTCCACCTGATAGTGCAACTACTGCTTCTGTTTTTTCAGATTCTTCAAATGTATTGTTTTCAAAATAGCGGTTATAATCAAAGCTGTAGATGTTTTCTAATTTAGTATTTAGAATTTTTTTCAGGTTTTGGATTCCTGTTAAATTAGAGCTAAAGTTATCTAAAGTTTTTTTGGAAAGTTTAAGTTTGTATTCTTTAGTTAGGTAATCTCCGTAACTTTCTACATGGATGCTGTTTATTTTTAATTTTTCTTTTAGTTTTCCAACTACCCATCCGCCTTTTCCAATAATTGCAGATTTGTCTGGTCTGTCCTGTGTTATTATCCATAATTCCTTTTCTTTTTCGTTGTAATAAATGTCTTTAATATGAATTTCAAGTTCTTCATGACCTATTTCTTTTCTTACCTGATTTATTTCTTCTAGCAATTTTTCTTTAGTATACAAGTTTTTCACCAAATTTGCAATATTTTTCTTGATTATCTAGTAAATAATATATACTAAGATGTTATTAAATATAGTTTAATAGATATCATATTTTTAAATTAAATAAAGGTGCGATAAAATGGTTAAGTTTTTAGGAGGATTGGGTGATAATCGAGTAAGAAATGTAGAAACACCTACTTTTCTACCTGAGGACAATATAAGATTTGGTGTAGAATATTCTCCGGACTCCAGGCCTCCAGTTATTGGAAGAAATCATACAATTCGTTCTAATTCAATTATTTATAATGATGTTGTAATTGGAGATAATTTCAGAACAGGACATAATGTTGTTATTCGTGAAAATACTAACATTGGAGATGATGTTTTAATTGGAACAAACACTGTAATTGAAGGTGATGTTATAATTGGAAATGATGTCAGCATTCAGTCTAATGTTTATATTCCTACTAATTCAGTAATTGAAGACAATGTTTTTATTGGACCTTGTGCTTGTTTTACTAATGATAAATATCCTGTAAGAATTAATTATGAATTGCAGGGACCAAAAATAAGAAGAGGAGCTTCTATTGGTGGTAATACTACATTTTTATCTAATGTTGAGATTGGTGAAGGATCTATTGTTGCTGCTGGTGCTATTGTTATTCATAGTGTCCCTCCGTTTTATTTAGCTATTGGAACTCCTGCAAGAATCAAGCCTCTTCCTGATCATTTGAAAGTTCCAAACAAATTATAGTTTGTATATTTTCGAACAAATTTCGAAAAGATTATATAGTAGTTTTAATAACATAAATAATTGTTTAAATTGAATAATTTAAATTGGAATAAATTTTAGAAAGGAGATATTATGTCTAAATGGAAATGTAGTGTATGCGGATATATTTACGACAGTGAAAAAGGCATACCAGAAAAAGGCATTGAACCAGGTACTGAATTTGAAGATTTACCTGATAACTTTAAATGCCCAAGATGTGGTGCTGGTAAAGCGTTGTTTAAACAGTTATAAGTTTAGACGAAAGAATAAATTCTAAATAATTTAAGGAGGAGTTATTATGGCTTATGTATGTAAAGTATGTGGATATGTTTACGAAGGCGACGATTTTGAAGACTTACCTGATGACTGGGTATGTCCTCTTTGTGGTGTGGGAAAAGACCAATTTGAAGAACAATAACTATTTATTCTTCATTTTATCTTTTTTAAAACCTGCTTATTTTTAAAATTAACCTTAATCTTATTGTGGAATTTTTCAAACATTTCTTTTATATTTCTATTATTTTTGGAAACTAAATCATAGATAATTTTATCACTGAAATCTTTTTGAATAATTGTTAATTTATTGTTTCTGATTTCTCTTTCAATATCTTTTAAATCAGAATAATTAAATGTAATATTATAAACATCATAATATTCAACTTCAATTATTTCGCTGGCTTCAATAGCTTCAAGAACAGATTTGCTGTAGGCACGAACTAAACCTCCTGCTCCAAGTTTAATTCCTCCGAAATACCTTGTAACAACTGCTGTAACATTATGCAAATCATTTTTCCTTAAAGCATTAATCATAGGTTTGCCTGCAGTTCCGCTTGGTTCACCGTTGTCATCATAACCTTCACCGTCATTTGTAATGTATGCTGTGCAGTTATGGGTAGCATCATGATATTGCTGATTTAACTTTTGAATAATCTCCTTACTTTCCTTTTTGGTTTTAGTTGGAAATAAAGAGCAGATAAACTGGGATTTTTTAATATTTATTTCACTTTGAACAGCTTTTTCAATAGTTTTCATAATATCAAATACTTTTATATATTTTTGCAGACATAATTTAAGTTAATTAATTATAATATTAAGGTGGTATTTTGTCAAGTAAACCTGCTACATTATTGGTAGTTTTTGTAATATCTGTTGTGGCATTTTGCATAGCTAGTGTTTTTGGAGCTATGACTGGTGAAATAAACATTTTACCAAATGAAACAGATCTATTAAATTCATCAGATAATATTACAGATAATGCATCTGTAAGTGATTCATCATCTTATGATTCTGGAAATGATTATAGCTATTCATCAGGTGATTCAGGAGCTAGTTCATCTCAAAGTTATGATTCAGGATATAGTCATGATTCTTCTTCAGGTACTCATGATCAGCTTCCAGATGGGAGTCCTTCTGAAAATCCGGATGAGGGTTCTTCTAGTTCTGGTGGAAATGAAGGGCATAACTAACTCATTTCATTTCTCTTTTTTTTTAAAAATCCAAAAGCTTTTCAACATCAAATACAACAGAGTTAATAGCTAAATCAAAGAGTTGTTTTCCATAGACTTCATCAACATAAACTCCATTTTCTTCAACATCTCTTGCACCTTCTTCAATGTTAGGATCATTTTCACGGGCTTGCTTGAAACCATATAGACCAACTTCTTCATATTTACTTAAATCTGTCTGGTTTTTAATTTCAGCTTCATTGACTATTCCTAAAACCTTTGCCATTGAAAGTTCGCCGCTGCCTCCATGAGGGCCTTCTGTTGAAATAATTTTATTATTAAAAATAATAGTCAAACCTGTTTCATCTTCAATATCATACAGTTCAGTCATTAAAGGAATATTTCCTCCATGTGAATTTACAATAACTACTTTTTCAATATCTAAATATTTTTTAGCAGAATTGAGAGTTTTAATTACATTTCCCTTTAATTCATCTAAAGAAACATGTATTCCATGGTCTATTTCATCTAATTCATAAGCCGGAAATATTATTCCCAAAAATTTAGCTCCGCTTTCAAGTGATGCCTGAAATGCAATGTGAGCACCGATTTTAGCATCAGTATCTATAGGTAATGCAGGACCATGATTTTCCAAGTGTGATCCAAGAGCTATTATTCCAATTTTATGAACTCCGGGATTTTTAATTTTTCCTGCTCTGTATCTTAATTCTGCCATTTAAATCACCAAATTATAATTCAAAGTTCCAAATGTCGTCTCCAACATAATGTTTTGTTTCAATAGCTTTACCAGAATCATTTTCAACCATTTCTTCACCAGTAATTAAGCTTATTCCAATAGCTAATGGTTTTCCATGTGTTTCATCAATAATTAAAACAATGTCTCCAGGATTGATGTTTTCATCAGCAGCTACAATTCCCGGACTCATAATATCGGCACCATTACTTACAAAACGGATAGCACCCATATCTACTGTTACTTTTTTTCCATGGATTTCATTAGCCAGTGCAGCTTTTAAGGTTGGAAATGGCTTTTCATCAATTAATATGATGTAAGGTTCACCATCAACTAAAATAAATGAATCAGGTTCGGCTTCAAGTATTTCTACATTTTTCTTATTTTGCAGCAGTTCACCATATTCTTCTAATTCTTTTTTAATTTCTTTAATTTTCTTTTTTTTCAGGAAGTTTCTTTTTTTAACTTTTATAGTCATATTTTTTCCATACCTTAAATTTTGATATGATGTATTATCTGATTTTTATTTATTATATTCTTTGGTTATGAATTCAGTTAAATTTTTTAATGACTTTGTTTAAAATAAATTTAGATGTCTTATATAGTGTAAATTACGGTTAAATTAGTGATTTATATTATTTTTTGGGCTTAAATCAAACTAAACATTTATATAGTAGTAAAAGCATATAATTTAATATTAGTTTTAATTAGGTTTTGTCTTATCTAAACTTGATTATATTATGTCTAATATTTAAGAAAGTGATTATTTCCAATTGCTTTTAAATTATAAAATACAATAAAAAATTATAGTAATATAAGGTGATAAAATGAGCGGACAAAATGTTCAAAGACCACTTGATGCTTTAGGCAAATCTGTAAACTCTCCTGTTTTAATAAAACTTAAAGGAGATCGTGAATTTAGAGGAATACTTAAAAGTTTTGATTTACATATGAACTTAGTTCTTAATGATGCAGAAGAACTCCAAGACGGAGAAGTTACTAGAAGACTTGGTGTTGTGCTCATTAGAGGAGACAATATTGTCTATATCTCACCATAAGTACTATTTTAATTCTAATATTTGTAATAAACGAACTGATTAATTAGGAGGTGTATCAGTGTCAAAAGGTACTCCATCAATGGGTAAAAAGAATAAAAAAACCCATATAAGATGCAGAAGATGTGGAAGAAACACTTACCACATACATAAAAAAGTTTGTGCTTCCTGTGGATTCGGTAAATCTAAAAGGATTAGAAGATACAGCTGGCAAAACAAAAAACCAACTACTAGAAAAAGATTAGTTTAAGTTGGTAAAATCGGAAGATTATTTATTTAATCTTCATCAATTCTATTTTTCTATTTTTATAAAAACTTATTTAGCGATTTATTGGATTATTTTTTATTAATTAAAATTTTTATTTTCAAAATAATTTTTAGGATTTAACGCATGTCTGAAAGGGAAGTTTTCATAGCAAAAGAATTAGGCAGTGAAATAAAAAGTGACCATTTAATTAGAAATCTTTTTAAAAATTTAAATAAATTTGACAGAGTTATAATGAATTTTGAAGATGTTAATGTTATAAGTTTATCTCCAGCTTATGAATATGTACTTCAGAGAGTGGCTGCTGAATTTGAAATTGTTGAGATTAATGTTCCTGAAAATATTCAGGGAATATTTGACATTGTTATACCATTTCATAATCTGAATACTGTTGCTGTTAAACAGGAATTAAGTGAAATTGAAAACTGGCAGGATATGAAATATAAATTTTCTGATTTTACTGCAGAAGGAAAGCGAAGAGAGGTAAATAAGATTTCTCAGGAATTAAGGGCAAAACAGGAAGAACTGGTTCAGGTTAATTTGCACTTGATGCTCAAAAGTTAGGGTTTTATAATCCGGAATATGTTTCGAAAAACTATGGGGATTTTAAAGATAAATTAAATTTAATTCGTAAAAAACAGAAGGAATTAGTTTTTGATAATCAAGCTACTGTAATTAATAAAAATAAGGAAATCAGGGGACATTCATTAACTGGCAATATATTTTATTCTTCTATTGTAAAGCTAATGATTAGAAATTTCAATATTGAATCAGAAATGATTATTAGCAATGTGAATTATTTAAATAGATTAAATTCTATAAAAAGATTGGAAAAATCTTTTGATTATATAAATGGATTACATAGAGTATTTAACATTGCATTATCTAAAAAATATCTTGATTTAAAGATTCAGGAATTAAATCTGGTTTCTGATTTTAAATTAAAAGCCAGTGAAGTTGATGATAATTTTACTGGTGATGAAGTATATCATAATTTAACTTTGGAGCTGATTGACGGCAAGTCTTTTAAATTTCTAATCAGGGGATTAACTAAAGATGAATGGTATCAATGTAAAAACAGAAGGTTAGATGACGGAATTGCAATTGAGAGACATGTCTGTGAAAAATGTTTATTGAACTTTGATAAAAAACACTTACCTAAAAATATCTTTGATTTATTACCTGTAGAAACAATTGAGGAAATTTTTAATTTAATCTGCAATTTTTCAGGAATCTGGCCATAATTTTTGTGTACCTAAAAAATAGTTACATTTATAAATAAGTTATGTAATAACATCATGCAATGGAATAAGTTATTTCATTAAATTTCATAGGGGGTTTTTAATTATGACTCAATTAAAAGAGATTGTTAAAAAAGAAAACATAAACTTAGATGAATATGTAACCTTTGTAACAGATAATCAGGAAGTATTGGCAGCTAATGTTAAATATGTAAAGATTAAACAAAGGCAAGATCATTTAATGGGTATAACATTTACCATAAACCCTAAACAACTGAAAGATGTTAATGAATTTTTTGATTCATTAACTTCCGGTGAAAGAATTTATTACAATATTAGTCAAACTGGCTATATTCCTGTAAATTACAGGGGAATGTTGCCGATTTCTAAAAATGTAACACATAATCCTGAGGAAACATTTTCAATAACTGTCATGGTAGACCCGGCTATTAATATCCCTAAAGATACTTATGAAGAGCCTACCTGCGATAATTGTGTGTTTCATCATATAAAATAATAGGTGTAAAAGATGGATGATAACGAGATAAGCCCTTATATAACAATGACTAAAGTTCGTTCTGGTGAAAAACTGCAGATTGAACAGAAATATGTTAAAATCAGAGAGGGACAAAACAAATTAATGGCCGTTAGTTATCAAGCTCCAATTTATGAAATGGTTGAACTTGAAAGGTTTTTTGAAGATTTTGCCCCTTCTGAAAAAATAAAATTTAATATTGGTGGGACTGGAAGCATTGGCGTAAATTTCAGAGGCATTATTGAAGGAGGTCAAAAGAATTTCAGCAAAAATATTGACCATAAAATAATACTTTTGGAAGAGTATAAATGTCCTAAAAAAGATGAATATGCTATTCCTAAAAGGTCTTCCAAGTTTGTACCTAAAGTAGCTCAGAAATCCAAATAATATGATAATCTATTATTCTGCAACTGGAAACTGCAAATATGTTGCAAATAGAATAGCTAGTAAAAAACACGAGACATTGCAAAATCTATGATTGGATATAATGATTCTGTTTATTTGGAAAAAGACGAGTCTTTAGGTATTGTAGTTTCTACTCACTTTTGGGGCCTTCCCACATTTGTTGAATGGTTTTTATCAAAGATTAATATAATATCTGAAGATAAAAATCCTTACATTTTTTTAATTGCTACTTTTGGAACAAGTCCAGGGTACTGCTGCGGATATCTTGCTGATTTAATTGAATCTAAAGGGTTTAATGTATCTGCTAAATTCAGTATTCTAATGGTTGATACATGGACGCCGGTTTTTAATTTATCATATAAAGATATAAATTAATAAAAAGACTTTAAATTCTGATAGACCGATTGAAGATGTAATTTCTAAAATTGTAAGTAAAAATCAGGGAGATTTTGTTAAAAGAAAGTTACCTAAATTTGTCTGTGATATTTTTAGAAAAATCAGCAAATCCGGCAGAAAAACCGGTTATTTGCATATTGATGAAAAATGTATTGGATGTGGATTATGTAAAAACAACTGTCCAGCTGATGCTATTGAATTACAGATGAAAAAACCAGTATGGATTAAAAATGAGTGTGTTATGTGTTTGAGGTGCCTTCATCTGTGTCCTAACTTTGCAATTCAATATGATAATAGAACCAAAAATCATGGACAGTACTTAAATCCACATATAGATTCTCTGGATTAATCGATTACACTTGGAACTTCATCTTCTACAGCATCCCATAACTCTGTAGCCCATCCCTGTGAACCGTCAATTACCATATCCAGGAGTCTTACTTTCCCATCTTTGAAACGGAATAGTCTGTAGTCCTGCTGAGATTTTTTAGTAGTTCCTTCTTTATTGCAATCAAGGTATAATCCTTCATCATATTCTTCTTCAAAGTCCCCTGCTTTTACAAAGTCTCCAACAAGTGAATATCCGTTTTTTACTGTTTTATCTAGTTTTTCAACAGTTTTTAACCATCCGCCCTGTGCTCTAAATTTTATATCAGGGTCAATTCTTTTTATTTCTTCGAACCAATTTAATTTCATAATTACCAAATCCTGTTATTTCTAATATTGGTTATTTTTGCATTATAAAAAGAAAGCAAGAGCATTTGAAAAATAATATTTTTTTATAACAATAGTTATATATACTTCTTTTTACAACTATATATTTATATAAACCTAAAAACAAAATTTATTAACATATTTAAAGAAATCCGGTCTTATTATGAATTTATTAGAAAAATTTAACATAGTCCCAAAGGATAAACATCTCTATGATGTTGCATTTACTCATGGGTCTTACGGAACAAAACACGGTTTGGATTATACATATGAAAGATTAGAGTTTTTAGGAGATTCTGTTTTGAATATGATTGTTTCAGAATATTTATATAAGCAATATCCTGATTATGAAGAAGGTAAATTAACTAAACTGCGAGCAAATTATGTTTGTCAGGCAGCATTAATTTATTATTCCCATGAATTAGGTTTGGATAAGCATATCAAAATATATGGTGATGACAGCAAAATAACTGAAAATGAGGTTTTGTCAATTACTGCAGATGTTTTTGAATCATTTTTAGGAGCAATATTTTTGGATCAGGGTATAGAATTTGCAAAAAATTATATTTCAAAAATAATATTTCCATATATTGATGCAAAAAAAGTATTTTTCTTTGATTATAAATCAGTAATAAAAGAATACGGTGACGCTCAGGAAGTGGATATTGAATATAAAATACTTGATGAGTGTGGTGTGCCTCATAATAAAACATTTATAATATCTATATTGATTGATGGAAAGGAAATGGGTGTTGGTAAAGGTAAAAATAAAAAAGAAGCTGAACAGGCCGCTTCAAAACAGGCTATGAAAAAACTGAAAATACAGAAATATTAGGTGTTTTAAATGAAAAAAGAATCAGTTGGAGTTGTTCAAAGAAAGTATTATAATATTGAAGAGCCAATTGAACTAGAAAGTGGAAAGACTCTTGATAACATCACAGTAGCTTATGAAACTTATGGTGAACTTAACAAAGAAAAGGATAATGCAATTTTAATATGTCATGCATTATCTGGAGATGCACATGCAGCAGGATGGCATGAAGGAGATAAAAAACCGGGATGGTGGGAAATAGTAATAGGCCCTGGAAAAGCTTTGGACAGTGAAAAGTACTTTATAATTTGTTCTAATGTATTAGGTGGATGTAAAGGAACAACAGGTCCATTATCAATTAATCCAAAAACGGGTAAAGAATACGGTCTGGATTTTCCGGTTATTACAATAAAAGACATGGTTAAGGTTCAAAAAAGATTGGTTGATGCATTTGGAATTGACAAGTTATCTGCAGTTGTTGGAGGTTCAATGGGAGGAATGCAAACCTTGCAATGGCTTGTTTCATATCCTGAAATGATGAAAAAAGCAGTTGCAATAGCTACAACAGCAAGATCTTCACCACAGCAAATAGCATTTAATGAAGTAGGTCGCCAGTCAATAGTAGGTGATCCAAACTGGAATGGTGGAAATTATTACGGAACAGGTAAAATTCCAAAAGAGGGACTGTCAGTAGCTCGTATGATAGCTCATATTACTTATTTAAGTGATGAATCAATGTATCTTAAATTTGGTAGGGATTTGCAGGATAAGGATGAAATTACATATGATTTATCAATGGATTTTCAGGTTGAAAGTTATCTTCATCATCAGGGAGCAAGCTTTGTAAAACGTTTTGATGCAAATAGCTATTTATATATTACAAAAGCAGTGGATTTATTTGATCTTGCCCAAAACAACTCCTTAATTGATGGTTTTAAAGATGTTAAAGCAAAAGTTGAAATTATTTCAGTAGATTCAGACTGGTTATATCCTGTTGAACAGGGAACAGAAATTCTGACTGCTCTTAATGCAAATGATGTTGAAGTAAGCTTTTCAGAACTTAAATCTAATTATGGTCATGATGCATTTTTACTTGAAAAAGGACAGCTTAACTATATTTTATCCAAATTCCTGTCAGATAATATAGTTGAAGATTTAATGCTTACAGATGTAGCTACAATCACAGAACAGGCACAAATAGAAGAAGCTGCCAAATTAATGTTTAACCGTAATGTTACTCATATTCCAGTAGTTACAAATGATAAAAAACTGATTGGAATAGTAACCAGCTGGGATTTGTCTAAAGCAATAGCTACAAATTCAAATGATTTAAAGGAAATAATGACAAAAACAGTTAAATTCTGTCATGCAGATGACTCTATTGAATCAACAGCACGTAGAATGAGAAAATTGGATATTTCATGTCTTCCAGTTGTAGATGATGACTTCAAACTAAAAGGAATTATTTCTACTGATCAAATAAGTCATTTAGTATCAGAATATAGGTAGAAAGGTAAAAATCCTTTCTAACTAACTGCTTTTTTTAATGCCTGGTCAATATCAGCTATCAAATCTTCAGCATCCTCAATACCAACAGACATTCTGATAAAGTCAGGAGTGATTCCCCCTTCAAGCTGTTCTTCTTCAGTCATGTTGGAATGGGTAGTGCTGGCAGGATGGATAACTAGAGATTTTGCATCACCGATATTAGCTACATGACTTAAAAGCTCAACACTTTCAATAAACTTCTTACCTTCTTCCAAACCACCTTTAATTCCAAAACCGACAATTCCACCATAATTGCCGTTTAAGTATTTTTCAGCCATTTCATGGTTTTCATTATCTTCAAGACCAGGATAATTAACCCAGGAAACAGCTTCATGATTTTGCAGAAATTTAGCTATTTCCAAAGCATTTTTACAGTGCTGATTAACTCTTAAGGAGAGAGATTCAATACTTTGCAGGATTAAAAATGCATTAATCGGACTTAAAACAGTACCTAAATCTTTCATTAAATGCACACGGGCTTTGGTGATGTAGGCTTTATTTCCAAAAGCTTCACTATAAATTAAACCATGATATGCGGGATCTGGTGTAGTGAACTGTGGAAATTTACCATTTGCCCAGTTAAAAGTACCTCCATCAACAATAACTCCTCCCATGCTGGTTCCGGTTCCTGATAAAAATTTGGTGGCAGAATGAACAACAATGTCTGCACCGTGTTCCAGAGGCCTAACCATTGTAATAGCTGAAGTATTGTCAACAATCAAAGGCAAATCATGTTTATGTGCTATTTTAGCTATTTTCTCAAAATCAGGAATGTCTAATTTCGGATTGCCTATAGATTCGCAGTAAATTGCTTTGGTATTTTCATTAATTGCATTTTCATAAGCTTCCAGATCATGTGTAGGTACGAAATTTACTTTGATTCCCCAGTTAGGCATGGTATTTTTAAATAATGTAAATGTGCCTCCGTAAAGATTATTTGATGCTACAATTTCATCTCCTGAATTGGCTATATTTAAAATAGACAGTAAAATTGCACTCATTCCTGTTGACTGTGAAAGAGCTCCAACACCTCCTTCAATTGCAGCTACTCTTTTTTCCAAAACATCTAATGTAGGATTGGATATTCTAGTGTATAAATAACCTTCTTCTTCAAGAGCATATAATTTTTTAGCTTTTTCAGCACTTTCAAAAGCATATGAGCTGGTATGGTATATAGGTGTAGCTCTGGCTCCTGTAACAGGGTCTACTTCTTCACCTGCATGAACTTCCAGAGTTCGTTGTTTGTATTTTCTTTGTTTATTCATATTATTCCTCAACTTTTATTTTTGTTGATTAATTATTTAATTAATTATGGTATAATTTATGGATTATTAGGTGAACTTAATATTCTGAACGAATTTTATATGCATTATCTTTTTTGTTAAACATTTCATAATTATTTTTCATATTTTTTAGTTATAACATAATTAAATATTATTGTTATTTTGAATAATATATAGTTAAAACTGATTATGTATGGTATTTTTGTCATATTGGGGGGGGGAAATTATATATTGTTTAATTAAATTCTGTTATTTATAATATTTTGTATAATTAACTTTTTTAATTATGATGTTTTGTATAGCTAAATAGAAACATATATACATCATATGTTCCAAATATAATCCTGTAGAATTTTTATTTCCATATAGTAATTTATATGAGAAAATTTTTTGAATTCTAATAATTGATGTGTTGATAAAATGGTTAAAAAAATATTCGCTGTTGTAGCGTTAGCTTTATTATTTTTATTAATAATTGGAGCTAGTTCTGCAGCAGACATTGATATAAATAATGATGGAACATTTACTGATGTTCAAAATGGAATAAATCAGGCTCGATCTGGTGATACAATTTATTTAAACAATCACACTTTCACCGGATCTGGCAGTGAGATTTCTGTAGATGGTGGATGGTTTTCTAATAAAGATAATATTATTATTGACGGTTCTATTAATCCAAACAAAGGTGGAACCGGTAATGAGATGTCTATATTAGATGCAAAATCAAGTTCTCGTGTGTTTAACATTGGAGCCAGCAGTATAACTTTGAAGAACATTATTATAACTAATGGTAAATATTCCGGACGTGATGCAAATGGTGCTGGTGTTTACAGTTCAGGTTCTAATCTTGTTTTGGAAAACTGTGTTATAAGTAACTGTGAAGCATCATCTAGCTCAAGAGGAGATGTTCATTCTGCATTATATTCAGAAAATACAGTAACATTATCTCGTTGTACTTTGGTTAACAATAAAGCTACCAGTACTTACAATACTGTAACAAATAGTTATGTTGTCAGAACTGCCAGTTTTGACGGGTCAATGACTGACTGTATTGTTCGTGATAATTATGTTTCTTCTATAGGAACAATGGCTATTGGAATTACAATTGTTGGTTCCAGCAGCAATAAAGTAAGTAACACTAAATTTATGAACAATTATGCCACATCAACAAATGGAAATGCCTTTGGTGCTGCATTACAGGTATTGGGTACAGTTTCTAATTGTACATTCGAATATAATCAGGCAAATTCGGATGTTAATAACTCTCATGCCGGTGCACTTTGTTTCAGACCTGGAAGTACTGTTTATAACTGTACTTTTATAGGCAATATTGCATATAGGGGAGCGGCTACCACTTTCCATGCAAGCGGTGAATTGAAAGATTGTATATTTATTAACAACACTGCAACCGGTTTTGGTGGTGCAATCTCTACCGGATATGACGGTACTACAGGTCAAAAGGTAAAAATTTCAAATTCTTATTTTGAAGGAAACGCTGCACCTATCGGTGGTGCTATTACTACTCACGGTAACGATATAACTGTAGATAACTCCACATTCATATCAAATAAAGCTGCTGATGATGGTGGAGCTGTTTATGTTGTTGATGATGGAATCACTGTTTTAAATTCTAATTTTGGAAATAACTCTGCTAAAAACCATGCCGGAGCTATTTATGTAAAAGGAAATAATGTTAAAATTCAAAATGCAACATTTGTAAATAATTCTGCACACTTCGCAGGTGCTGTGAGGGTGGAAGGAAATTATGTTAATGTTTTGAACGCTACTTTTATAGGAAATAAAGCTATTTCTGATGGTGTTTCAAAATCTCAAGCAGGAGCTTTAGGAATCAGTGGAAATAATGTTAATATAGACAGTTCTTACTTTGCAAATAACACTGTAGAAGGTGATGCAGGAGCTATAGGTGTAAAAGGAAGTCATATAAAAGTAACCAATTCACAGTTCTACTCCAACCATGCTGATCCATTTAACAATGATTTAAATACTGGTTTAGGTGGAGCTATATATACTATGGGTAATAATGTAACTTATGATAATGCAATATTCAGATATAATACAGCTGTTAACGGTTCTGCTTTATTTGTAGACGGTGTAGCTTCTCTTAAAAATATTGTATTTTACAGAAACCAGGCTTATACTTATGCATTGCCTATTATTGTTCAAAATCCGAAAAATCCTTATGGAGTAACTGTTAATGTTACTGTAGTGATTATTGGTGGAAACAATATTGCAAATGCAATACATCATGTAGGTCAGCTTAATGATATTTCATTTGATAATGTAACTTACTTATTTAATGTAAACGGAACAATCATGAACAGAACAACCGGAGCAGATGAACTTCATCCAGTTGATGGTGTGGAAAACAGTAAAAACGGTACTTTAATCTATAGGGATGAACGTGAAAATACTCAGTCAATCAATCCGATTGTTATTTATGATGAGGATGGAAACATTATTTACAATGAAACTTTAATCTCTTCAATTTATGGTGATGTCAGGTTTTCATTAAGCGGTCTTGCTCCTGGTAATTATACCGTTAAAGCAGAACATCCTGAAGATCTCTTTTATAAAGCTATCAAAAATGAAACTAATTTTGAAGTAGTTGGTTTTGTTGATTTGGATGTTGATATTACAACTGATAAAGATTATTATGGATTAGACGAGGAAGTTGAATGGACTATTAGTTTGACTAACCATGGTCCGCATACTGACAATTATTGTTATGTAAATGGAATTAAACTTGATGATATTGTTGGTTTTACTCCTTCAAAAGGTACTTTTGATGCAGCTACAGGTGTATGGAATGTTGGAAAATTAGCCAAAAATGAAGTTGTTACTCTCAAAGTTAAAACAAAAACTACAAGTCTTGGCACTATTACTCTAACTGTTAATGCAGTAAACAGTACTGAAGATACTAACATAAGTAACAATGTGGCTACTAAAACCATATACATACAAGAACAGCCTAAGGTAGTTCCTACAAAAGATGTAAATGTTACTAACCCTAACTATGGTGATAAAGTTAAATACACTATAGTAATAAGTAATGTTGGTAAAATTGCTGCTGATGTAACTTTAAGAGATATTCTTGATGAAGGTTTAATATTTGCCGGTGCTAGTGGCAATTATGAATATGATTCTACTACCCGTACTATTACCTGGAATATTGGCGGTTTGCCTGTAGGTCAAAACTTAACATTCTATGTATATGCTACTGTAAATGCTTATGGTGTTTTAAACAATACAGTTACTGTTGGAGACAATACTTTTATAAGAAATGTAACTGTTCCTGAAATTACTCCGGATAAAACCATTGACAATGATTCACCTAATTTCGGTGATAATGTATCTTATACTGTTACTGTTACCAATGGTGAGTTTGGAGCTAATAATGTTGTTGTTAATGATGTTGTTGGAGAAGGATTAACTGTTACTGGCATTAGTGATAACGGTCAATATGATCCTCTTTCTCGTACTATCACTTGGATTGTTGACTTAGCTAAAAACGAAGTAAAAACATTTACTGTTGAAGCTACTGTTTCAGGCTATGGAAATATATCTAACAAAGTTGTTGTTGGAAATAAAACAATCTTTAAAAATATAGATGTACCTGAAATTACTCCTAAAAAAGATGTTAACAATACAACTCCTAATTTCGGTGAAAATGTAGCTTATACTATTGTTGTTTCTAATGATGGTATTACTGATGCAAAACAAGTTATTATAAAAGATGTTCTTGCAAAAGGACTTAAGTTCATTGAAGCTAATTATAATGGTGTTTATGATAAATCTACACATACTGTAACTTGGATTTTAGATATTAACGCAAAAGATAAAGTTACTTTAAATGTAACTGCTGCTGTAGATGCTTACGGTGTTTTAAACAACAATGTGACTATTGGTGATAAAACAAGTTCTGTTGATATTACAGTTCCTGAAATTATTCCTGATAAAACAGCTAATACAACTAACACTAATTATGGTGATGATGTAACTTATAGTGTCATTGTCACTAATGATGGTGATGTAGATGCTAAAGATGTTATCATTGTTGATCAGTTAGGTAGTGACCTTAAATATGTCAGTTCTTCAGATGGTGGTGTTTGGGATGAAAAAACCAACACTGTTACTTGGATTATTGATTTATCTAAAGGTGAAACTAAAACATTTACTGTTGTAGCTACTGTAGTCGGATACGGCAATGTAACTAACTCTTTAACTGTCGGAAATAAAACTTCTAAAATAAATGTTACTGTTCCCGAAATTACTCCAGATAAAACTGTAGATAACGAAAACCCTAATTTTGGCGATAATGTAACTTATACTATTGTTGTTTCTAATGATGGTATTGCTGATGCTAAGGATGTTGTTGTAAAAGATGTTCTTGCAGAAGGTCTTAAGTTTATTGAAGCTAATTATAATGGTGTTTATGATGAAGCTACAAGAACTGTAACTTGGATTGTAGATATTAATGCTAAAAATCATGTTGATTTAACTGTTAAAGTTAAGGTTGAAGATTACGGCGTTTTAAACAACAATGTAACTATAGGTAATAAAACCAGTTCTGTAAATATCACAGTGCCTGAAATTAATCCAAACAAAACTGCAAGTATTGATAATCCTAACTTTGGTGATGAAATAACATACACTGTTAATGTTACCAATGCAGGTAAAGTTAATGCTAATAATGTAGTTGTTCATGATGTTTTAGGTGAAGGTTTAGAACTTATTTCAGCAGATGGTGGGGTATATGATGATAAAACTCGCACTATTACATGGACTGTTAATCTAAATTCAGGTGAAACCAAATCATTTAAAGTAGTTGCTAAAGTAATCGGATATGGGAATGTAACCAACTCTTTAGTTGTAGGTAATAAAACCTCTGCTGTAGATGTTAATGTTCCTGAAATTATCCCAAGTAAAGATGCTAATAATAAAGCTCCTAACTTTGGTGATAGCATAGATTACACAATTACTGTTAATAACATTGGTAAAGCAGATGCTAAAAATGTTGTTGTTGTAGACCATTTAGCTAAAGGATTGAAATATATCAGTTCTTCTGATAATGGTGTTTATGATGCAGCTACCCATACTGTTACATGGGTAATTGATATTGCTGCAGACAGTTCATTTGATTTGACTGTAACTGCTGTTGCTGAAGCTTATGGTGTTTTAACCAATATTGTATCTGTTGGAGATAAAAGCGCTTCTGTAGATGTAAATGTTCCTGAAATTATTCCTGACAAAACTGCAGACATTGAAAATCCTAACTTTGGTGACAATGTAACATATACTGTAACAGTCACTAATGGCGGAAATGCAGATGCTAAAGCAGTTGTTGTTCATGATGTTTTAGGTAAAGGTCTTAAATTTGTTTCAGCTACTGGTGAGTATACTTTTGATGAATCTACTAATACTGTTACATGGATTGTTGATGTAGCAGCAGGTAAAACAGAAACATTTAATGTTGTAGCTACTGTTATCAACTATGGTAATGTAACTAACTCTTTAGTTGTCGGTAACAAAACATTCAGTAAAAATGTAACTGTACCTGAAATTACTCCGGACAAAACAGTAGACAATGAAAATCCTAATTTCGGAGATACTGTAACTTATACTGTTACTGTTAAAAACGAAGGAGATGGAAATGCTGCTGATGTAGTTATTGTTGATACTCTTGGTAAAGGTTTAGAATATATCAGTTCTACTGGTAACTATGATAATAAAACCAATACAATTACCTGGAAAGTTAACCTGGCTTCTGGAGAAACTAAAACATTTACTGTTGTTGCTAAAATAGTCGGATACACAGATGTAACCAATGAAGTAACTGTTGGTAATAAAACAGCTATTGTAAATGTAGATATACCTGAAATTATTCCTACTAAAGATGTTAACAATACAACTCCTAACTTTGGAGATACAGTTGAATACACTGTAACTGTTAACAATAATGCAAATACAGCTGCAAAACAAGTTGTCATAGTTGATACTCTTGGTAAAGGTTTAAAATTCATTAATGCAAGCCATAACGGTAAATATGATGAAGTTACAAGAACCATTACATGGATTGTTGATCTGGATGCTGGTGAAAGTGTTGTATTTAGTGTAAATGCTACTGTTGAAGCATATGGAAACATAAATAACACAGTAGTTGTAGGAAACAAGTCATTTACTAAAAATATTACAGTACCTGAAATTACTCCAATTAAAAAAGTTGAAATTACTAATCCTAATTTCGGTGAAGAAATAACCTATTTCGTTTCTGTTTTCAACAGTGCTGTTGTTGATGCTAAGAATGTAGTTGTTGTGGATCATTTGGATAAAGGATTGAAATATGTCAGTTCCTCCAATAATGGTGTTTATGATGCAGCTACTCATACTGTTACCTGGATAGTTGACATTGATGCAGACAGTTCACTTGACTTGACTGTAACTGCTGTTGCTGAATCTTATGGTGTTTTAACCAACATTGTATCTGTTGGAGATAAAAGCGCTTCTGCTGATGTGTCTGTTCCTGAAATTACTCCTGATAAAACAGTTAATATTACTAATCCTAACTTTGGCGATAAGGTAGATTACACTATTAAAGTTACTAATGATGGTATTGGTGATGCTAATAATATAGTTGTCAAAGATGTTTTAGGTGAAGGTCTTAAATTCGTTTCAGCTACTGGGGAGTATACTTGGGATGAAGATAGTCGCACTATTATCTGGATTGTTGATTTGGCTAAAGGTGAATCTAAAATTTTCCATGTAATTGCTGTTGCTGAAGCTTATGGTGTTTTATCTAACAATGTATTTGTTGGGGATAAAAGTGCTTCTGCTGATGTGACTGTTCCTGAGATTATTCCTGATAAGACTGTAAGTATTGCTAATCCTAATTTCGGTGATAATGTAACTTATACTGTTACTGTTTCTAATGATGGTATTGGTGATGCAAACAATGTTGTTGTTAAAGATACTCTTGGTAAAGGATTGAAATTTATTAGTGCTACTGGTAATTATACCTTTGATGAAGCTACTAACACAATTACATGGATTGTTGATTTAGCTAAAGGTGAATTCAAAACATTTAAAGTAAATGCTACAGTTTCAGGATATGGAAATGTAACAAATACTGTAATTGTTGGTAATAAAACATTTAACAAAAATGTAACAGTTCCTGAAATCAATCCAAACAAAACAGTTAACAATGAAATTCCTAATTTCGGTGATAATGTAACTTACACTGTTAGCGTTTCTAATGTTGGTATTGGTGATGCTAAAGGTGTTGTTGTTCGTGATGTTTTAGGTGAAGGTTTAGTTTTCGTTAGTGCTTCAGATGATGGAGTATATGATGAAACTACCCGTACTGTTACTTGGATTGTTGATTTAGCTAAAGGTGAAAGTAAAGTTTTTACTGTTAATGCTACTGTTGATGCTTATGGAAATGTTTCTAATTCTTTAGTTGTTGGTAATAAGACTGCTGGTGTTAATGTGACTGTTCCTGAGATCATTCCTGATAAAACAGTTAATGTTGTTAATCCTAATTTCGGTGATGATGTAACTTATACCGTTACTGTTTCTAATGTTGGTATTGGTGATGCTAAAGGTGTTGTTGTTAAAGATACTCTTGGTAAAGGATTGAAATTTATTAGTGCTACTGGTAATTATACCTTTGATGAAGCTACTAACACAATTACATGGATTGTTGATTTAGCTAAAGGTGAATTCAAAACATTTAAAGTAAATGCTACAGTTTCAGGATATGGAAATGTAACAAATACTGTAATTGTTGGTAATAAAACATTTAACAAAAATGTAACAGTTCCTGAAATCAATCCAAACAAAACAGTTAACAATGAAATTCCTAATTTCGGTGATAATGTAACTTATAGTGTAACAGTCACTAATGATGGAATTGGTGATGCTAACAATGTAGTTGTTTGTGATATTTTAGGTAAAGGATTAAAATTCTTAAATGCAGATGGAAATTTCACATATGATGAAAAAACTGGTACAATTACTTGGATTGTTGATTTGGCTAAAGGCGAAACTAAAACATTTAATGTAAATGTTACTGTTTTAAGCTATGGTGATTTATCTAACAAAGTAGTTGTCGGTAATAAAACAGTTATCAAAAACATTACAGTACCTGAAATTAACCCGGGAAAAGAAATTAACATTGAAGTTCCAAACTTCGGTGATAATGTAACATACACTGTAATTGTAAACAACACCGGAAAAGTCAATGCCACTAATGTTGTTGTAGCTGATAAATTAGGTGAAGGTTTAACTTTTGTTAATGCTTCAAATGGTGGAGTATACAATGAAACTACTCGTACAATCACTTGGATTATTAACTTAACTGCTGGAGAAACCAAATATTTATATGTAAATACCACAGTTTCAGCATACGGCAATATAACTAACAGTGTAATTGTCGGTAATAAAACATTTAACAAAAACGTAACAGTTCCTGAAATAATCCCTATAAAAGAAGTTAATTCCTCTGATATCCATATTGGAGATGAAATAACTTACACTATTGCTGTTTCAAATCCTGGAAAAACCAATGCAACAAATATCGTAATTAAAGATGTACTTCCTGAAGGATTAAAATTCATTAATGCTTCAAATGGCGGAGTATATAATCCAGCTACTGGAATTATTACATGGATTGTAAACATTACAGCTAATTCAACTGTTGATTTAACTGTTGTAGCTAATGTAACTAAATCAGGAAATATTACAAATACTGTAAATGTTGGAAACAAAACTGCTAACTGTACTATTGAATCAAAGGATATTGCTGATTTGGAAATACACATAGTTGCTGACAAATCTGAAATATACATTGGGGACTCTGTTGTCTGCACAGTTACTGTCATAAATAATGGACCAAGCGATGCAATAAATACAATTGCTAATGTACTTGTACCAAATACTTTAAGCATTATTTCATATAATGCAACAAAAGGAACATTTGACATAACTTCTGGCAAATGGTATGTAGGAAACTTAACAAATGGTGAAAAAGTCGTATTAACATTTGTAGCTAAAGCATTAAATGAAGGCAATTCAACAGTATATGTCAATGTAACAAGCGAAACATTTGAGGTAATCTTGGAAAACAACTACGACAATGTAACTGTTAAAGTCCTTAAAAAAGCAGCTCCAATCGGTCCGGATAAACCAGTTCATCCAGACGATTCATCTTCAGCTGATGATGGTTCATCTTCAGATGCAGGTAGTGAATCTGTAAGCTTACCAAATACGGGAAATCCACTAGCAATATTGCTCTTATGTATTTTAAGTGTAATATTCGCGGGATCTAGAAAAAGAAAATTATAATTTATTTGTGATTTGGGTTTAATTACTCAAATCAGCTTTTTTTATTTTTTTAAGATTAGCTATTTTTTCATTTTCTATTAATGGATTGCTCTTATTATTTTCTTAGAAATTAACAGTAACTTGTATATAATCAGCACAACAAATATTAAAAATAATTTAAGTATTATTGTGATAATATGGCTAGTCAAAGTGAAGCAGCTTTAGAAAATAATTTAATTAAAACTTTAGTTGATGGAGGTTATGAGCAAGTTTTAATTAAAGATGAAAAAGAGTTAGAATCTAATTTTAAACAGCAATTAGAAAGATTTAATAACACTACTTTCACTGATGATGAGTTTAGAAAGATTCTTATTCATTTGGAAGGAGGTTCTATTTTTGAAAAAGCTAAAAAGCTCAGAGATCAATATGAACTTTCTCGTGAAGATGAAACATTCTATGTTAAATTTTTAAACAAAAAAGAATGGTGTAAAAATATTTTTCAAGTTGCAAATCAAATTACAATGGAAGGAACATATAAAAATCGTTATGATGTAACTATTCTTATTAATGGTTTGCCTTTAGTTCAAATTGAACTTAAAAAGAGAGGTGTTGAACTAAAACAGGCTTTTAAACAAATTCAAAGATATCAGCTACATTCATTCCATAATCTTTTTAATTATGTACAGATTTTTGTAATAAGTAATGGTGTAAATACTAAATTTTTCTCAAATAACTCAGAACTAAATTATAACTTTACATTTTTCTGGAAAGATAAAAATAATAACAATATCAATAATTTAGAAGATTTTGCAACTACATTTCTGGAAAAATGCCATTTATCTAAAATGATTTCACAATACATTGTTTTAAATGAAACAAAAAAATCACTGATGGTTTTAAGGGCATATCAGTATTATGCTGTTGAAGCTATTCTTGAGAGTGTTTCAAATAAATCTAACGGATATGTATGGCATACAACAGGTTCCGGTAAAACTTTAACTTCATTTAAGGCTTGTCAAATATTAACCAGTAGAGAAGATACAGATAAGGTAATGTTTATTGTTGATAGAAATGATTTGGATTATCAAACAACTAAAGAGTTTAATAGTTTCTCAGCAGGAGCAGTAGATGGAACAGATAATACAAATGCTCTTATTAAACAATTAAAAGGTAAAAATAAACTTATTATTACAACAATACAAAAGCTGCATCGTGCTGTAAAAGGTAGGGCAAAACAATTAGAAAACTATAGAAATCTTCGTATGATTTTAATGTTTGATGAATGTCACAGATCCCAGTTTGGAGATATGCACAAAGACATTACAAATTTCTTTACTAATATTAACTATTATGGTTTTACAGGAACTCCAATTTTTGCTGAAAACGCAAATAAATCAAGAACTACTGAAGATTTATTTGGAAAACGCTTGCATTCCTATTTAATTAAAGATGCTATTCATGATGAAAATGTTTTAGGATTTGCAGTGGATTATGTTGGAACATATAAGAGCAGGGTTAAAACTGATATTGAAGTTGAAGCTATTGATACAAGAGAAGTTATGGAATCTGAAGAAAGATTGGAGAAAATTGTTGATTATATTATTAAATATCATAACAATAAAACATATCACAAAGAATTTACAAGCATGTTTTGTGTTTCATCAGTTCCCGTTTTAAATAAATATTATAAGATTTTTAAAAAGAAAAATCCCGATTTAAAAATTGCAGCTATTTATTCTTATGGGGATAATGTAGATTTGGAAGAAGGCAATAAACATCCTCGTGATAACTTAGAAAGCCATATTGCAGATTATAATAAAATGTTTGGAACTAATTATTCAACAGATGATTTTGGTTCGTATTATGTTGATGTAAGTAAAAGAAGTAAAAACAAGCAAATTGATATTCTTTTAGTTGTCAATATGTTTTTAACTGGTTTTGATAATCCTTTATTGAATACATTATATGTTGATAAGAATTTGCAGTATCATGGTTTAATTCAAGCATTTTCAAGAACAAATAGGATTGATAATGTTAAAAAAACACAGGGAAATATTGTCTGTTTTAGAAATCTTAAAAAAAGAGTTGATGAGGCAGTTAGACTTTTCTCAGATACTAATGCTACGGGTTATGTAATAACTTTACCTTATAGTGAATATGTTGAAAAATTTAATTCCTGTGCAAACAGACTTTTAACATTAGTGCCGGATGTACAGGATGTTGATGGTTTAGAAGATGAAAAAGATGTTGAAAAATTTGTTTTAAACTTTAAAAATATTCTTAGGGTTTTAAATCGGATGACTACATTTGCAGAATTTAGTTATGATGATTTAAAATTAACAGAACAAGATTTAAATGATTATAAAAGTAAATATTTGGATTTATATGCTAAGGTTAGCCGTAGAGAAAGTCCTGAAAAGTCAAGTATTTTAGATGACATTGATTTTGAAATAGAACTTACAAGGCAGGATAATATTAATGTTTCATATATAATAAATCTTTTAAAAGACTTGGATCCAAAAGATTCTTCATTTAAGAAGGATGTCCGGTTGATTCATGATTTAATGCAAGCTTCACATGAACTTAAAAGTAAAGCAGAGCTTATTGATAAGTTTATACATGAAAATATTGTAGAATCTAATGGGCAAATTGATGTTGATGAGGAGTTGCCGCAATACTTTGAAAAAGAGAAAAATAAAGAAATTGATGAAATGGTAGCTTCTGAAAACTTATCTGATGAGGAAACTAGAAAAATCATTGAAGAGTATGAATATAGTGGTAAATTACGTGATGATGATATTAAACAGTCATTTAATGAAGATATTGGATTTTTAGAACGCAGACATAAAGTTAGCTTGTTAAAAAGTAAAATAATTGATTTGGTAGATAAATTTGCACTGATTTAATTTTTCTTATTTTTGTCCTAATTAATTAGGACAGAAACATTTATATGGTAGAAAGTATAAAGTATATCTTGTCCTGTGCGAATAGGACAGAATTAATTTAAGAATAAAAAAACTTGCCATATAAATATGACAAGTAAATTGATTGCACTTTAATCTATTTATTTCAACATTATTAAACCTTTGTTTAATTGTGAAATTCAAATAGAAATATAAAATTTGTTTTCATATTTACAGGCAGTTTTTTTCTAAATAAAAAAACAAAGGTCTTAAAATGAACAAACAAACTACTCAACAAAAAGTACAAGAATTAAATGATGACGGAATAACTTTTGATAGATTTAATGATAAATTAGTAATTCATAACAATAATCAGGAATATCTAATTTCTGATAATGTATTGGAGGTTATTATACAACATGGAATTAAAAAAACAGTATTTAATGAAGAAGACATATTTAATCTCTTCAGAAAATATGAAATATATGAACCATTAACAATTGCAGACTATGAAAGAGTATTGGAAGAACATGAAATTCTTAAAAATGAAATGCCAAATGCTGAATCAATAGAAAACAGTGATGCTGTAAAATTTGGATTAAACTATTTCATCAACCATGAGTATGATAATGGGGGATTATACCAAACACTGAAAATCATCGATAGCTATGATGAAATTTCTGAAATGCCATTAATAGGATTCCAGTTTGAAAACAATTATCGGGCTAAAATATTAGAAATATTTGGAATAAACGATTTTGGAAATTTTGCAAGAAAATTATATAATAAACAATATGTTTTACTTGAAAGTGAATTTGATAAACTGTTACTGACAAGAAATAAATATGCAAGGGTTGTAAATGGAGTTAGATATAATGGAATAGATGAAGTTCCGTTACACAAGATAATGGAGTACGGGGAAATTTATAATAATATTTATCGTAACCCCCGTGTGAAATGCGGATACAAATTCAATCAAAAACCTTCAACATACAAATTAATAAATCCATTATCCTTAATTAAATATGCTAAAATAGAATATCATGATAAGGTTGGTTGTGAATTCAGACCTATGGGATTAAAATGTTCTATATAAAAAATTTGGGGGAATTTAAATAGAAATAAAAAGATTATCACAGATAGCTGATGTTTTTTCAGGAGTTAGATTATCTAGATATGGTGATGAGCATGGAGAATCACAAGTTGTGGTTCACAAAACCTACTCTGATAATTTTTTAAAGTTTGACTGTGAATCTAAAACAGTTTCAGATAATTATCTTAAAAAATTTGAAAAATACTTTTCAAAAGAAAATGATATTATTGTTCATAGTTTTGATCTAGATAAAGTAACTAAAATTACAAAAAAGGGAATCATAATTCCAAGCGATTATATAATCATAAGATTACATGAAAATATAGATTCTGATTTTATGGTTTTTCTTTTAAAAAGTAGTATATTCCCGCGTGAACTAAATAAGTTAAGAGAAGGTTCAGCGGGAAAATGGATTAAAATTAATCATATGAGGGAAGTTAAACTACCAATTCCAGATTACAATAATCAAAAAGAGTATGGTAAATTATTAAGATTATTAGAAGATAAAATTCAATTAAAATTAAAATCAGTAGAAAACAATAAAAAAGCACAAAAAGCAATATTGGATAAATTAGTGGAGGATTAATAAATGTCAGACAAACAACAAAATTTAGAAACAAAATTATGGGCAGTAGCAGATGTATTACGCGGAACAATGGATGCAAATGAATTCAAAAATTATATTTTAGGATTTATTTTTTACAAATATTTATCTGAAAAAATTGAGTTAAGATTAACAAATGAATTAAAACAGGACGGTTTAGATTTTGAACAGGCATATGCAATAGATAAATTCAAAGAAGATTTAAGACAGGAAGCTATTGAAAACTTGGGATATTTCATAGAACCTCAGGATCTTTTTTCAAATTTAGTTAAACAGGCCAGTGTTGGAGATGAAGATTTAATTCAAAATGTTGAAAGGGCATTTAAAAAAGTGGGAGATTCTTCAATTGGTGGAAAAAGTGCTCAGGATTTTGAAAATCTTTTTGATGATGTGGATTTACAGTCATCCAAACTTGGAAGAAAAGTATCCGATAAAAATAAGTTAATTGGACAAATAATAAAACACTTGTCTGAAATAGATTTTGAACTTGAAAATGATGAAAATGACATTCTTGGAGATGCATATGAATATCTGATAAGTCAATTTGCATCAGATGCCGGTAAAAAAGCAGGAGAATTTTATACTCCTCAGGAAGTAAGTAAAATTTTAGCAAAATTAGTTACAGTAGGTAAAAGCAGATTAAAATCTGTTTATGATCCAACATGTGGTTCAGGTTCACTTTTGCTTCGTGTAAGTAAAGAAGTAAGAGTAACAGACTTTTATGGTCAGGAATTAAACCAAACAACTTATAACTTAGCTAGAATGAACATGATTCTTCATGATGTAAACTTCAATGATTTTGATATTCGCCAAGGAGACAGTTTAGAGGAACCATTGTTTATTGATGAGCGATTTGAAGCAATAGTAGCGAATCCACCATTTTCAGCAAATTGGAGTTCAGATAAAAAATTCTTAGATGATGAAAGATTCAGTGCAGCAGGAAAATTACCTCCAAAATCAAAAGCAGATTATGCATTTGTAGAACATATGATTTATCATTTGGATGAGAACGGAACAATGGCAATAGTATTACCTCATGGAGTATTATTTAGGGGAGCAGCTGAAGGAACAATTAGAAAATTTTTGGTTGATGAGAGAAATTACCTTGATGCAGTAATAGGAATGCCAGCTAATCTTTTTTATGGAACAAGTATTCCAACATGTGTTTTAGTATTTAAAAAATGTCGTGAAGAAAATGATGATATATTATTTATAGATGCATCTCAAGAATTTGAAAAGGTTAAAAATCAAAATAAATTAAGAGAAGAAGATATTGATAAAATTGTCAACACATATATTAATCGTGAAGAAATAGACAAATACTCACACAGAGCTTCACTTGAAGAGATTAAAGAAAACGATTTTAACTTAAATATTCCTCGTTATGTTGATACTTTTGAAGAAGAAGAACCAGTAGATTTAGATGAAGTATGCAAAGAACTTGAAAAGATTTCTGAAGAAATGAAAGAAGTTGATGCAGAAATTAAGAAATATTGTGATGAATTGGGTATTAAAGCACCATTATTTTAGGGATTGATTTTGTATGAGTGAAGAAAAATTAGTTCCTAAATTGCGATTTAGCGGATTTACGGATGAATGGTCTGAGCATAAATTTGAAAATATTTTTGATATAAAAAATGGATTAAACAAAGGGAAAGACTATTTTGGGGAAGGTATTCAAATTTTAAATTATATGGATGTAAATAAATATGAATTAAATACTGAAAATACAATTAAAGATTTGGTTGAACTAGGTGATGATGAAATTGAAAGATATTCTGTTAAACCTAATGATTTATTTTTCACAAGAACTTCAGAAACATCAGAAGAAATTGGATTAACTAGTGCATATATGGGGAACACAATAAAATGTGTATTTAGTGGTTTTTTATTAAGAGCAAGGCCGAAAATAGATTTGAATTCATTATTTTTTGCATATTATTTAAGATCTCCAAGACAACGAAATAACATCATTAAATTTAGTTCTATAACTACAAGGGCATTAATATCTGGTGGAAATTTATCTAAAATGAAAATAAAATATCCTGACATTGAAGAACAAAATAAAATTGCTAATCTTTTTTTAATTTTAGATAAAAAAGTAGAATTGTTGGAATCAAAATATCAACAATATCAAGAATTCAAAAAGTATTTAATGCAACAGATTTTCACACAGAAATTAAGATTTAATTTTACTGATGATTGGAAACAGTATAAATTAAAAGATGTATTAACAGTGAAATCATCCAGCATCTCAATTAATCAATTGGAAGAAAACACAGGAGATTATCCTTTATATGGGGCCAGTGGATTTTTAAAGAATATTGATTTTTGTGAAATGGATGTAGATTATATTTCAATTGTTAAAGATGGCTCTGGAGTTGGAAATTTAAGTTTTCATGAAAAGAATTCATCTATTGTAAATACTTCACAATATTTATTACCTAAAAAGAATTTTAATATTAATTTCCTTTACTATCTTTTACAAACAATAAATTTAATGAAATATGTTAATGGATCATCTATACCTCATATTTATTTCAAAGATTATTGTATTGAGAAAATAAATATTCCTAGTTTAGATGAACAAGAAAAAATAGGCAAATTATTTGTTGATGTTGATATAACTATGGAAAATTTAAATAAAAATATCAATGCAACACAGGAATTCAAAAAAGGTTTACTTCAACAAATGTTTGTTTAAATTTTATTCATGGATAAAAATTAAATTATAAAATAGAACTATTAGGACTTTAAAATCTTAATTCTATTTTATAAATCTTTTTTTAACTTAAATATTTTCTATGTGAGTTTTTCACATTGTTCTGATTAACCATAGCATAGTGCATTGTTGTATCTATTTGTACATGTCCTAATAGTTTTTGTACTTGTTCTATTGGCATTCCTTTGTCAATTGCATTTGTTGCCATAGTTCTTCTGAATTTATGGGGGTGGACTCTTTTGATATTGGCCTGCTTTCCAAGTTCACGTATTCTTCGCTCAACACCATTTATTCCCAAACGATTGTATGGTTTTTTAAATGAGACAAATAATGCAGGATTTTCATCTTTACGTGTTTCTAAATAGTTCATTAAATGTATTTTTGTTTTAGCATCAAAATATACAGTTCTTTCACTATCACCTTTTCCCAAAACAATACATTCACGTTCATTAAAAAATACATCATCTATATTTAAGTTTACAAGTTCTCCAACACGTATTCCAGTTGAATTTAAAAGTTCAACCATTGCAAGATCTCTAATATTAGTACATGTGTCTCTTAATATTTCGAAGTTTTCATCAGTCAAAACTTCTTTTACAGTTTTTCTTGTTTTTATTTTATGAATACGTCTTACAGGATTTTTGACAATATAATCTTCATCCTCTAACCAGCTAAAAAAGCTAGATAAAACTCTTCTTATATTGTCGATGGTTATTTTGGATGAATTTGTTTCTTTTTTATAGTTTGCAAGATATGTTCTTAAATCGTCTGTTGTAATGTGTTCTATTTTCTTTTTAATTTTATCAAGCATTTTTATTATTGTTGTCCTATAGTAGGTTACAGTTCTTTGTGAACACCCTTCAACTTGTTTTGCTGATAGAAAATTTAAAACAAGGTCTTGATTTTTCTTAGATTCAATTGATGTTAAAATTTTGTCTTTTTTTATTACATCAAAATGTTCTAAATTTTGTTTTAAAGTATTTTCTAATTTTTTCAGCTGGTTTTTATCTAAAAAAGGTTTCATGTCTGTCTGAATATTGGTTATAATTTTAGTTTTCATTAAAACACCATTTTTAGATATGTTTCTTATTTTGTAATAATGATAAAATTAATTGTACAACAAACATTTGCTGGAGAAGACCTTTTTTAAATTCATTCATTTTGATAATTTCTTTTTCGGTATTTTCAATTTTTTCATCAGCAAAAGATAATATATTAACAATCATCTCTTGTTCTTTTAATGAAGGCAATAATACTTCAAAACTTTTCAATAGCTTTGCATTCAGATTTCCTTGAGTTCCAGTTTCAATATACCTATGAACATTCTTTTTGAAATAAGTCAAATAATAATACATATATTCCAATGAAACACCTTCTTTTAATATTATTCCATAGATGGCTTGACTTGTAGAAATTTCTGTACGATTAATAGCAACTAATCCAATGGAAGCATAGATAGAATATAATAAAGAATATTTTGGTATTATCCAAGCACTTGAATTATTTAAACCTTCATTAGTTATTGATTTTTCAGTTTTAACAATATATTTTCCTTGTTCACTCATATCCTTAATACTTAAAAATGGAATGTCTCCATTATAGTAATCTAAGTTAGTTGAAGAAGGTGTTCCTCCTGCTTTTCCTTTTTTGATTAAAGTTTCTAATTTTACAATTTTCCAGCCATCAGTAAAATTAAATCTTAATTCTTGTGCGAATAGTTTTTGCATAAGATACTTTTTGAAATCCTGATAATATTTATGTTTTTCTTCTAATAATTCAATTTTATTATTTATTAAATCTAAAAAGCTAATTATTTTACTTTGTGTTTCTAAGTTTGGAATAAGTAATGGGATATCTAAAATTATCTGTTTTTTAGCAATATTTACTTGTGATGAACCTCCAGCACTTGAGATTAAAGAATTATAACCACTATTTGTTTCTAAAAAATATTTTAGGAACTTTGGATTAATAATATTGGAATTTGACCTTAAAATTAATAGGGCTTGACTAATAATGCCTTTTTCATCATTATTAGTTATTAAAGATGTTTTTCCAATTGTTCCAGAACAACTGACAATTAAATCATTGGGAAATACCTGAAATCTTTTTAATTCTTGAAACTTGTCATTATCAATGTAATACCTAAAAATTCTATTATTATAAATTGCATGTTGTTGTTCATAAACAGGAATGCCCTCCTTTTTCATTTCTCCTCTTTTTAATGCAGAACCAAAAGGTCCACGAATATAACCTTTTTTATCCAGTACTTCCCCTAATTTAAATAAATTCCAGTTATCACTTTCATCTATAAATCGCAAGTTATTATTTTTAACTCTTATTTAATAATTATTAAAAAAGCTATTTTTACATATGGAATTATAAAAAAACCACGGTTGAATTTTTTAGTTTTCGGATATTTTCTGTTTTTTAGTTGAATCCGTATACTGATTTATATTCTTAAAACACATCTGAATTTCATAAAAATGTTTATATTTTAACATACAATCATTAAATATCTGTTAATTAATAGATTACAGGTGAATTCATGTTTAATAGAAAGTATTTTATTTTAGTTTTTTTTGTTTTTCTGATAGCTATAACTTCAGTCAGTGCGCAGGATGATGCTGTAGCTAGTCAGGATTTAGATGAATTGTCATTTAATGATAATGTGGTGTTGGATACTAACACTGATGCAGAACACTATGCAGAGGGTGGCGTAAGACAGGACACGCATCAGACTGCTGATGATTTGATTAATTTAAGTGAATGCAGTTCAGCTGTTCTTCAGGTAAGTGATAATGAAGGAGTTATCTGTGTCAGACGTGATGCTACAAATGCTGCGGATATTTATATTGAAAGCGGTAGCTGGGGAGATATTGGTTATCTGAAGCAATATAAAACCAGTGATGGATATTTTTCACATGCAATTGTTACGTCCAACGGCTGGCTTATTGGTAATGGGGGTGTAACAGACGGTTCGGCATTTCGCCAGATTGAAAGCATAGCTTCTGAAATGGTTCTCAGCAATCAGATTACAAATGACTATCTTTCAAGAATTTATAAGATAATGTCCAGATATTCTTTAGGTCATTTTGTAATTAAGGCAGCTGACGGAACTTACGGTGTTGTCTTTACTAATTTATATCATGTTTCTAAACTGCAGCCGGGACAGTATGTTTTATGTCCTAATGTTTATTCCATGTCTCAGAAAGGCAGTTATGACAGCAGTCTGAATCCTGTTGATGCAGCTATTAAAAAAGTTTATACTGACAGCTATGGTGTCAACAGGAGAAATATAATGACTTATCACTGGAAGCTGACTGCTTCTCCCAACGGACTGTCCTATGGAGTAGATTCCTATGCATCAAATGATGACGGTGCAGGTGTTGGCCGCTCAACATCCCATATGGCAGATAATGTTTATTACTTCAGTAATTTCCATTCAAGAAATTCCCTTCCCTTAGCAAGGGATAAAGTGTTTTTGGGAACTCATGTTTTTGAAAACAGTATGGAAGTTTTCAGATTACTGACTCCAGTCAGCTCATGTCCTGTTGGAGATAGTATTGAGCTGAAATATCAGGTTAACTATATTGCTCATTCAAGCCCTGTAGTTCAGTTTGCTCTTCCTGAAGGATTTGATTTTAATAGTGCAACAGTATCTAAAGGAAATTACAGATTGGATTCTGGCCGCATTGTAGTTTGGAATTTAAATGACTGTGATGTGAATAATTACATTACACTTTCTCTTAAAGCTGTCAGATCAGGACAGTTTGATTTTTACCATTCACTGGATAATAATTTTGTCGGCAGCGATAAGTTATTTGTAAATGATTATGGTGCCGTACTTTGGGTAAATGATGTAAACAAATATTATAAAGGTCCTGAAAGGCTTAATGTATACTTAAAAGATGTTAATGGTAATCCTATTGCTGGTGAAAATGTTATTATTAATATCAATGGTGTTGATTATAAAAAAGTTAGTGATGATAAGGGCACTGCTTCACTGGCAGTTAATTTGGAGTCTGGGGAATATCCGGCTAAAGTAACTTATAATGGACGTTTCGGCAGTGATTCCAAAAAAGTCAATGTAAAAGTATATGAAACTATCTCAGGAAATGATGTTGTAAAGATGTTCAGAAATGAAACCCAGTTTTATGCAAAATTCATTGATAGTTCAGGAAACCCATTAGCTAAAAGGGCAGTTACATTCAATATCAACGGTGTGTTTTACACAAGAGACACTGATGATTCAGGTTATGCCAAATTAAACATTAACTTAAGACCTGGAACCTACATTTTAACTGCACACAATCCTGTAAATAATGAGAAAAAAGGTTTCAACATAACTGTCAAAGCACTTATCTGTGAAAACCATGATATAGTCAAATATTATAAAAACAGCACGCAATATACAGCAAAAGTCTATGATAAAGATGGAAGATTAGCTGTTGGTAAAACCGTAACATTTAACATAAACGGAGTATTTTATAACAGAACAGTTGATGAAAACGGAACAGTAACACTAAACATCAATTTGAATCCCGGAAAATATATTGTAACTGCAATATATGAAGGATATGATGTGGGAAACAATGTAGTTGTTAAAAGTGTCCTGCTTACTGATGATTTGTCCATGAAGTTTAAGGACGGCAGCAAATTTAATGCAACTGTTCTTGACGGTCAGGGAAAACCCTTAGCTAATCAGACAGTGATATTCAATATAAACGGAGTATTTTACAATAAAACAACAGCAGATAATGGTGTTGCAAGTTTAAATATCAACCTCCTTAAAGGAAAATATATCATCACTTCAGCATGGAACAGTTATCAGGTTGGAAATAAAATTACAATCAGTTAGGAGAAATCTTCTCTTAACTCTTTTTTTATTTTTATTAACTTATTCCAATAATTTAACCATTCCAAAACCCATTGAATTTTTCTCACCTATTCCGACATCATAAGCAAATTCAATCAGGTCAGAATCTCCTTCTAAAATAAGATCCATCATATAAGCTCTGTGATGAGTTGTAGCATTGTCTTTATTTATTGAAATTCGTTTTCTTTTTACAAAATTCATATCTGAATATATATTGATTTTTTTATCGGTTTTTGTTAAATTATTAAATTTAATATATTTTTTTATTAAATTATTTTCCAATGATTTAAAAAACTTATCTGAAGGTGCAAGATCCCAAATTTTAAGTTCACCATCAATTTCTTTTTTAGTTCTGACAATTATTGGTGCCAAGGTTTTAAATTCACTTTTAGATGAAAATTCAGGGGTTTTTAATGCTTCAATTTTTTGAATTGTTAATTTTTGGTTTTGAAAGCTTATTTCTAAATCTTCAAGAAATCCGTCAACAAGACTTTTAATTAAAAAATCATTAGGTGAAGATATATAAAAACTAATAACTCCGTCTTTAGCTATTATTCCATCTTTAACGATTCTTCTTTTAGGAATATAAATTTGAGAAAAAGTAAAAAATTTAAATGATTTTGAGGAGTGCAATTCATTGGCAAAATTTAAATCAGCTATTTTATTGTAAATAATTGCTGATAAAATATGATTGTAATTAAATGGAACTTTAAAGTTGTTTTTTCCTTTTAAGATAATTTCGAGTCTCATTAATATTCTTATTTATTTTGGATAATTAAAGTATCTTTTGTTTTTGAATTTAAATTCTGTCCAAGTTGTAATTCTAGAAATACGGTTAAAAATGGTACTTATGAAAGAAAGCTTATTTTTTTAAGAATTTTTAGTTATTTTAATTATAACTTGTTATTTATTTGTTAAATTTGGTATAATTTTAAATTAATCAGTGATATTTAAAAATAGTTTTTAATAAGTTTTATATAATTGAATGAGAATATTTATATGTATGAATAGCGAAAATAAACATTCTCCAATTATAATTAGTCGTTTAAAGTATAAAACTCTTTTGGATTTTGGGTTCAAAAAGCAGTCCACGAAAATTTTTCAAAAAAATTAAAAATAAGAGTAAAAACTGTTATAATGCCAATGAATTGATTAAATTAATTGAATATACTTACTGTTATGTTAAATTATCTTTAAATAAGTATTCAAGTCGTTATTCGAAGCAATTATATTCTTAACCTGCGCTTTTGACTATTTTGGTGTTAAAAATTTATTTAAAATTAACTTATCGTCAAATAAGTGAATATTTGGAGTTTTCAGATAGATTAAGGAGTTATTTAAGTATTAAATATGCTCTGGATCCATCAACATTACAGAAATTCTTTAAAAGAATGTCTACAAACATGTTTGAAAAAATAACACAATTAATACTTAATAATTTAGAAATTAAAGTTAAGTATGTGACTCTTGATGGTACGGGTTTCACTAGCGACAATGCAGACAAATATTACGCAAAAATACGCAATAACGAACGAAAACACTTACACCAAATCACGCATTGTAATCAATATTAATTAACGGTAAACGGATTTATATTTTAGATTTATTTAATGTTAAATTAAATATGTTTGTTTCCATCAAATTGGTCGAATCAGAAGATTCTGAGACCATTTATCAATTTTTAGATGGATCATTAAGAAATCAAAAGAAAATTTCAATTGGAACCGATTTAAAACATGAATATATGGAAGCAATCGATAAATTAAAAGTTAAACACTATTTCTGTAAATTTCATGTTAAACAAAGAATAAACAAAAGATTTAAAAACTATTTTGATAAAATAAACTTGATGAAAATAGTATTGGAGGATTAATTAATTTTAAACAATTAATTTTCCAATTATTGGATGTAAAAACACGTGCTGAATCTAAAAATATACGAGACAAAATAATTAACTTTAAATGTTCAAATAACAAGTTTATAAAAAAATTATTGTAGAATTTTATCATTTTTCACTTTAAAAAATTAACAACTCTTCTTGAAAATAAATGTATATCATCTACAAACAATAAAATTGAAAATATTTTTCAAAAAGTGTTTCTAAAACACATACAAAGAACAATGAAAATAAAAAAAGGACTTTTAAAAAGATTTATGCTAAAATTAAACCATTGGGAAATAAAAAATGAAAATAAAAAAATCACACAAGTTTTTGAAAGATCCTATATTATTTTAGGGATAATAAATATATACTAGTTTAATAAATCAGTTTTTGAATAATTTTTAATAAATATATTATTTTATAACAATAATGTGGATAATAAGTATTCAATAAGATATATTAATAATAAAATTAAATATTTATAATTGTAAATAATATAATAAATTAATTAGATTATTGGTGGTTTTTTTGGATTTAACTTTAACTATCTCTAAAACTAATGATTGTTGGTTTGATAATGCAATTGAAAATTTTTATTCATTGTTGTTAACTTTTGATTATAATCATAAATTAAACATATGTTTAAATGAATTTGATTTAAAAATTTCAGGTAATGAAAATGATTTTATAGAAATTTTAGACAATCTTTTTGAGCATCATAAAAATTATGTTTGCATTAAAAAAGAAGAAAATGGTGAAATAAAAGAATTTTTAAAAGATTTTATTCTTATTCAAAAGCGTAGAAATGGACTTTTTATTAATTTAAATCCTATTTTATTTAAAAATTCAAAAGAAGAAGTTCCAAAAATTGTTCATCTTTTAAATGAGAAAGGATCAAAACGTTGTGTAATATGTGATAATTCTTTCAAAAAAAAATATGATAAGTTAACACAAGCTGTTTACCCATTTACAACAAAAATTAAAAGTTTAAATGGTGTTAGGTCGTATAAGAATGGTATGTATTACTCTTTTAAAGATTATGAAAATAATATTTGTCCGTTATGTTTTTTAATTGGTATTTTGGGATGGGTTACTGAAAAATTAATTTATTGGATGGATTTAAATAGAAAAAAGGGTTACTTGTTTTTACCCAAATCCCGTAATTTATTAGAATTATATGAGTTTAAAGAGGATTGTTTTAATGTATCATTGTTAAATAATCAAAGATTGTCAAATATCAATGTATACTTAAATGATGAGAATAAATTTACTGAAGGTAAATTTAGTACTTTATTATGTTTTTATAGTCGCTTTATTTTGGAGTGCGATTATGTTCCAAATATTGATTGGGATATATTAGAAATTCCTCTTGGCAGTATTAAAAATGTTAGAGTGTTTAATGTTGATGTTAATTATTTAATTTTAAATATAATAAAAGATTTCATTGATAAAAATGAGGATGTTTATATTTTATTTAAATCGATTCTATTTTTTAATAATGATCGTGTAGACTGGGGTTTGACAAAACAAATTGTAGAAAATTTAGCAGAGTCTTTTCTTAATAATGATTTTAGAAGTTTTTCAAGAAATTTTTTACCTAAAAATGGAAGTAAAATATTATTTTCTTCAAAAAATATTAATTTTTTAGAATATTTTGATTTATTAATATATTTATGGAGGTTAAGACCTATGAGTATTAAAAAAGAAGATTTAAAAACTATTAAAAGTGTGGCAAATATTGTTGCAAAAATTTCGGTTCATAATTCTAATTTATTTTATAAATTAGATAAGATTAAAACTATTGATGGATTTTGGAGTTGTTTGAGAGAAATTTCTAAGAAATTACTTAATCCTGATTTAGATAAAAGAAAAATTAAAGAATCATCATTAAGTGATTTGATAATTCTTTTAAAAACAAATGAAGGTAATTGGAAAGAAATAAGAGATTTATTAATAATATATTCAGCAGTTTATTTTAGTATAAATTCTAGGAGGGAATTAAATGGAGATTAAAGGAATTAATATGGTTTGGTTATCTGAAGTAGATTTAACTAATTTGAATTCAGGAGAGGGTGAAAGTAACTTTGTGGATGTTAAAAAATTCAAAAAAGATAATATTGAATATCCATATGTTAGTGGTCAAGCAATGCGTTTTTATTTAAGGGAATCCATTCGTAGAGATTTAAACGATAATGAAGCTATGTGTTTACCTAATAATAAAGGGGAAACTTGCGGAAATATTGAAAATTGTATTAATTGTGATTTATTTGGTTTTATGACAACCATTAAAGATAAGGGGGCAGATGTTAGAACATCACCTATAAAAATATCCCCTGCTATTGGACTTTTACCTTTTGAGGATAATTCTAATATTGATTTTTTAACAAGAAAACATCGTGTGGGTGAAGGTGAAAAAAATAAAGGAGATATTGTTAATGTTGAAATCGGAACTAATATATATAAATCAGGACTTTCAATTGATGTTCGTGCAGTAGGTGCGATAGAAATTATTAAAGAAAATGAAAATAGTAATGTTCCTTCAGAGTTGGAAATGGATTTTAAGCTAAAAAATGAAAATGAAAGATATAATAGAATTAAAAAAGTATTAACTGGAATACTTTCTATTTCTAATTATTCAAAACAAGCAAGATTATTAGTTGATTTTACTCCAGATATATTTGCAATTTCTTTACAAAATCAATATAATCATCGTTTACAAAAATTGTTTATTTTGGATGAAGATAGAAATTTGAATATTTCTAGAATAAATGATATTTTAGATGATGTTTTAGAATATAGTAATGATATTGTCATTGGATGGACTTCTGGTATTATTAACAATGAAATTGATGTGAAAAAGGTTTTTAAAGATAAAAATATTCAAATTTTTACTCCTAAAAAAGCAATTCATGAAGTTATAAATTTAATTAATGTAGATGATTAAGGAGTTTTAAAAATATGTTAGGATTTAAATTTACACTTGAATCTCTTTATTTTACTTCTTTCAGAAAAGTTACAAGTACTAGTGTATTACTGTCATATAGAATACCCCCATTTACTACGATTAGAGGTTTAATTTCTAATGCGCTAGGATTAAAAAGAGATAATTTTCAAGTTCAAGATTTGATAAAAATTGGGATTAAATGTGATAATGTACAGTTATCTTCAGAAATGAGCAATGTTTTAAAACTTAAGAAAGAGGGTAATGAAAATTATAAACGTTATTTTCCTTCATCTCCAATTTTTAAAGAGTTTTTAGTTAATCCTATTTTTGATATTTATGTTGGGGGTAATGATGAAGATATTATTAAAATTCATAATGCACTAAAAAATCCTAAAAGGGATTTATATATAGGGTCTTCAGATAATTTGGTTGATTTAAACATTTTTGATTGTATTGAGTTAGTTGAAGAGAAGTCAAATCCAAATAGTGTTTTAGAAGGTATTCATGAGCATTGTTTCATTGATAAAATACCCTATAAATTTTATAAAATTGGAAAATCTCAATTTAATTTGGAAAAAAAAGTAATTTCAATACCTACTGGAGATATTGATTATGTTACTGATGTTTTTGATTTTTATGGAGATAAAATAGTTTTAATGTAGTGGATAAGTATGATTGCTAAAAGGGTTGTTAAAAATAATAAAATATTTTTTCAAACTTTGAAAGGACATACTGAAGATTCTCTTAAAATTCTCTATTCTTATTTTTATAATAATTATTTAGTTTTAGAAGAATTTTGTAAAAATTGGAAAATAGATTTAAATTTATTTTTAAAAAATTTATTCATTGCTATTTGTTTCCATGATTTTGGTAAATTATCTATTGAATTTCAAGATAATATTATAAATGGTAGAAAATCTAGGCATTATCCTCATGCAGTTTATTCTTTTTTTCTTTTAGATTGTATTGATTATTCAAAAATTATTCCTGAAGTGTCTTTTGAAAATTTAGCAGTTTTAGCACATCATACACAATTATATAAAGGTATTTATTCTAATTTTCAAAATATTAAGACTCCAAATTTTAAAAATGATGATGTTGATTCTTTTTTTAAATTTATGAATCAGGTATATAAAGATTTGAATTTTGACTATTATTTTGATTTAGATTTTTCTGAAAATGATATTAATTGGAATTATAAGTTTTCTCAAATTAAATTTGCTAAATTAAGAAAGCAATATATGTTAAAAACAGCACGTTTTAAGGATAAATACATGTTAAAAGCAGTTTATTCTTTTTTCTTTTCAATTCTTCAATTATGTGATGATTATTCTAGTGCTAATTTTGAAGATTTTATTAGAAATAATAACCCTAATGATGAAATATTTGATAGTGTTTTGAATAATCCTAGTAAATTTGTTTTAAATTTAAGATCAGATTATTTTAATCAGTTATTTGTAGGTAAAAAACCATATAAATTTCAAAATGACATAATGGAAAATGTATATAAGTTTTCATTACTTTTTGCGCCTTGTGGTCGTGGAAAAACAGAGGCTTCGTTAGCTTGGGCTTTAAAAGTAATGGAAAAATATCATAAAAATAAGATAATTTTTGCCATGCCCACACAGGTGACAAGTAATGCTATTTGGGAAAGGTTATGTAAAATTTTTGGAGAACATAATGTTGGTTTATTTCATGGGAAAAGTTTTATTAAGTTAAAACATGAAAAAATTTTTAATGGTTTAGAGGACATTTCATCAGAAGTATTTAAAGGTAATGTTTTTTTTAAACCAATTACAGTTACTACTATTGACCATATTATTTACTCATTTGTTCATGGATTTAATCAATCTGATTTTGCATTAGGTAATTTACAAAGTGCTGTTTTAATTTTTGATGAAGTTCATTATTATGAAACAAAAACTTTAAATCATCTTTATTCTTTATTCAATATCTTAAAAATGATGAATATTCCTCATAATTTAATGTCTGGAACATTGCCTAATTTTTTTATAAAGTCTTTAAAAGATTATAAATTAATCATTGATGATGAAGGTTTAAATTTAACTCCCTTTAAAATATCTTATTTTAATAACGAGTTAATACAATCAAATGATTCTTTTCAAATTAATAATGATTTAATAAATGAAATTAGATGTAATATGGATAAGAATTTTAAACAGTTTTTTATATTTAATACAGTTAAAAGAGCACAATTATTTTTCAAAAAATTAAAATTAGTTCTTCCTAATGATTATAAAATAATTTTGTATCATTCTCAATTTACGCATGATGATCGTATTAAAAAGGAAAATGAAATTTTATTTTATTCAAAAATAAATGAAGGATTTATTTTAGTAGCTACTCAAGTAATTGAAATTTCTTTAGATATTTCTGCAGATATTATGTACACGGAATTATCCCCTCCTGATGCATTAGGTCAAAGAGGTGGTAGGTTAAATAGAAACAATAACTCCGATAAAATATATGAAATGAAAATATTCAAAGCTGAAAAATATTTGCCATATAGTGAAGAGTTAATAAATAGTTCTAATAAATACTTAAAAACAGGTTTAATTTCGTATAATTTGATTAAAGAGTGGTGTGATAATGTTTATGAAGGTAAAGTATTAAAAAACACTAATTTGAATAAATATTTCAATGATTCTGTTCTTTTTGGAAATAAACCTCATGATATAACATTTGGTGAAGAATATGGTAATAAATTAGAGATTAGATCAAATGATATTCAAAAAATTGATGTAATTCCATTTGATATTTATAATAATCATGAGGAGATGTTAATTATTGAAAATCAAGTTAAAATTCCTCTTTGGTGGATTTATGAGGATGAAAATAAAAATTTAAATAATTCAAGAAATTTTTATAATGTATTTAAGCAACATAAAAATAATGAACTAATGTTTATTATTTGTAATTTTGATTATTCGTATGAATACGGATTTGATAAAAATAAGAAGTCAAATAGGTATGTTGATTCTGAAGATAATTTTTGTTAGGGGGTGTAAACTGAATGAACTGGGTATCTGGTGAACAGATAAATTACTATATGATTTGTAAAACAAAATTATGGTTGTTTTCCCATAATATTGAAATGGAAAATTCTTCGGATTTGGTGTTATTAGGTAAATATTTAGATAAATCAACATATTCTAGGGAAAAACATAATTTCATAATTGATAATTTGATTCAAATTGATTTTATAAAAAACAATAATTGTTTAGAATTGCATGAAATTAAATTGAGTTCTAAATTAGAGAATGCTCATAAATTTCAATTATTATATTATATGTATTACTTGAAAATAGAAAAAGAAATAACGTGTATTAAAGGAATTTTAAATTATCCAAAAATTAAGAAAAAAGAAGAAGTGTATTTTGATTCTGAAAGTATACATGATTTAAAAGAAATTATTAAAGATATTAATATTGTTGTAAAACAAAATATGCCAAAACCTAAAAAGAAAAGAATTTGCAGTAAATGTGCTTATTTTGAGTTTTGTTTTTCATAGAGGTGTTTTTTAAAATGTCAAAAAAGAATTATTATATCTTGTCTGAAGGGATTCTTAAAAGGAAAGAAAATACTATTTATTTTGTCAATGAAAAAGGTAAAAAACCAATTCCAATCAATAAAGTATATTCAATTTATGCATATGGTCAGATAACATTTTCTTCACAGGTAATGAGTCTTTTATCTAAAAATGGTGTCCCTATTCATTTTTTCAATTATTATGGTTTTTATAGCGGATCTTATTATCCTCGTGAAACATTATTGTCTGGTGATTTGTTAGTAAAACAGGCAGATTATTATTTAAATATTCAAAAAAGGTTGGAGTTAGCTAAATTATTTGTTGAAGGAGCAGCAAATAATATTTTAAAGGTTTTGGCTTATTATAAAATTGAAAACAATATTAAAGAAACATTATCAGAGTTAAATTCAACAAATAAAATAACTGAAATAATGAATATTGAAGGTAGGATTCGCTCGGAATATTATTCTAAATTTGATGAAATTCTTCCCGATGATTTTAAAATGGAAGGCAGATCCAGACAACCTCCTAAAAACATGATAAATTCTTTAATTAGCTTTGGAAATTCAATGATGTATTCTACAGTTTTGACAGAATTGTATAATACACAATTAAATCCTACAATATCTTATCTTCATGAACCTTCTGAAAGAAGATTTTCACTATCTTTGGATCTTAGTGAAATTTTTAAGCCGATTTTTGTTGATAGGTTGATTTTTTATATGGTTAACAAAAGAATGTTGTCTAAAAAAGATTTTAATGAAGATTTAAACTGTTGTCTTTTAAATGATAAAGGACGAAATAAATTCATAAAAGAATACAATAAACGGCTTGAAAAAACGATTAAACATAAAAAATTAAAGAAAAATGTTTCTTACCAAAGATTAATCCGATTAGAAGCATATAAACTTAAAAAACATATTTTAGGTATTGAAAAATATGATCCATTTGTAAGCTGGTGGTGACTTTATGTATGTAATTATAGTTTATGATATTAAGGTTGAGCGGGTCAATAAAGTAAAGTCATTTTTAAGGCAGTACCTCTTTTGGATTCAAAATTCTGTTTTTGAAGGAGAAGTTAGTGAAAGTGAGTTTAAGATAATTCATGATGGTTTAATGAAAATAATTGACACAGAGGTTGATTCAGTTATAATTTATAAATTAAGAATGGCTGATGTGATGAATCGTGAGGTTTTAGGTATTGAAAAAGCGCCTATCGATGAAATTTTATAAATTTGATATTTTTAATTTTATTTAAACTGTTAAATTTGATAAAATAAATTTTAAAAGCTTTGTTTATCACATATTTTATTTTTTGATTATTTTTTAGCTATTTAAAAAATTTTATTTTTTGATTATTTTTTTAAGTTTTATTTATTTAAATAGGATAATTCTCTTTTAAATAGGTTGATATTTTATTTTATAAATTTCTAAGTTTTATTTTTTATTTTCAATTATTTTGTCTTCTTTGTTGATACATATAAATAAAAAACATTTTTTATAATCAACAAATTTAAGTGCATGAATAAATAAATTATAAATTGTTTTAGCCCTTTTTGAGAAAAAATGTGGCCTGTTAGAAATAAGACTATAATAGGATTGAAATCCGATTCCCATCAATAATAATGTGCAGTTCATATGGTTAGAAATAAGACTATAATAGGATTGAAATTTATGTATGCGTTCTTCAGGTATCATTGATAATGGTTAGAAATAAGACTATAATAGGATTGAAATATTTTGAAAATGAGTGAAACAACAGTAGATACTTCCAGTTAGAAATAAGACTATAATAGGATTGAAATTATCATATCTTATCACATATACAAAAACTTTATCCCGTTAGAAATAAGACTATAATAGGATTGAAATGCAGTAAGTACTGCAATACATTTGGCGATTATGTGTGTTAGAAATAAGACTATAATAGGATTGAAATTATGCTTTTACTTGAGTTACTACGAAAGTATTGTAAGGTTAGAAATAAGACTATAATAGGATTGAAATGCACTTGCTTTAATATTCAGTACGATGGATTCAAGGTTAGAAATAAGACTATAATAGGATTGAAATTTAACTGCGAGCAAACCTTTTTTATTTTTATCTTGCGTTAGAAATAAGACTATAATAGGATTGAAATGAGGGTCATTGAATAAGTTATTTAAGTAATTAGCTGTGTTAGAAATAAGACTATAATAGGATTGAAATCTGATTTTATTAAGGGGATTGACACCATTGAGGTTAGAAATAAGACTATAATAGGATTGAAATCCTCCTCCACCCCCACCGCCTCCATTACCCCCGGATGGTTAGAAATAAGACTATAATAGGATTGAAATGAAGCAAGACAGTATTTCATGACACATGCATATGATGGTTAGAAATAAGACTATAATAGGATTGAAATACGAATCCACTCGTATCTGTACTGAAGTTGTCGTCATGGTTAGAAATAAGACTATAATAGGATTGAAATAATTTAGAAACTTCAACATCATTAGTATTCAATAATTGTTAGAAATAAGACTATAATAGGATTGAAATTAGATCAGTATTATAGAAATATTCTATTAGTATATCTGTTAGAAATAAGACTATAATAGGATTGAAATGTTGGTGATTTCATACAAGGAATATTCTCACCAAGTTAGAAATAAGACTATAATAGGATTGAAATTTAAATTTTTTGATAGCTGCTTGTAGCAGCTACTAATTGTTAGAAATAAGACTATAATAGGATTGAAATGCGTTTGTGGAAGAGTTGCAGTACTCACAAAAGGTTAGAAATAAGACTATAATAGGATTGAAATTCAGCAATGACTTATTACCAAGCGAGAAACTCAGGTTAGAAATAAGACTATAATAGGATTGAAATGGTAAAAATGATTTCACAGCAGGAGTACCTATATACGTTAGAAATAAGACTATAATAGGATTGAAATAATACTTGACAAGAACAATTTACTTGTTATTTTATCGTTAGAAATAAGACTATAATAGGATTGAAATAAAAACATGGCTTGGGGTATCTGGAAAAACCTTAGTGTTAGAAATAAGACTATAATAGGATTGAAATACAAGTATTGCATCAGATTTCACTTCAGAAATTGACAGTTAGAAATAAGACTATAATAGGATTGAAATGATACTGATGGGGAATTTACGGATTTTGGAATATCGTTAGAAATAAGACTATAATAGGATTGAAATTGCTTGTCATATTCTACTGCAAATGAGGAGTTAATTGTTAGAAATAAGACTATAATAGGATTGAAATAAAGAAAGTGATGCTTTTAGTGTATTGATTAATAAAGTTAGAAATAAGACTATAATAGGATTGAAATTAATTTTTTTGTGCTGCTACTTGTAGCAGTTACTAGTTAGAAATAAGACTATAATAGGATTGAAATGTTTTAAATCAGCAGGATTGGTCATGAAATATACTGTTAGAAATAAGACTATAATAGGATTGAAATGAAATGTCTTGATGTGTTACTTTATCCAATGGTAAGTTAGAAATAAGACTATAATAGGATTGAAATTATCCTTGTACTGCGTTTATAAAAAGTGGAAGTGTTAGAAATAAGACTATAATAGGATTGAAATTCGATTGTGAATTTTGCTTTGATTATATTTTTGGAAGTTAGAAATAAGACTATAATAGGATTGAAATGAAGCAGTTGAAAAAATATTAGTGGGTGAAGGTTGTTAGAAATAAGACTATAATAGGATTGAAATATTTCAGGATATGTTATATCAGAGCAAGATAAAGAAGTTAGAAATAAGACTATAATAGGATTGAAATATTGTAATTGCGAGTAAGCAGGACAATATTAATGCATGTTAGAAATAAGACTATAATAGGATTGAAATAACGGTAATCATTTTACCGTAGTGGATGAAGAGGGTTGTTAGAAATAAGACTATAATAGGATTGAAATATCAAATACAAAAGCATTGCAATCTGATGCTTTTGTAGTTAGAAATAAGACTATAATAGGATTGAAATTTACTAGTATCCCAATTACGGTCTACAAGAATAGTTAGAAATAAGACTATAATAGGATTGAAATCAGTATCAGGGAGAATTAGTTTTAGTTCCAATTCCAGGTTAGAAATAAGACTATAATAGGATTGAAATACATCAATCTGAAAACTACCTTGAGCAATACTAATAGTTAGAAATAAGACTATAATAGGATTGAAATCACTGTATTCAAGTTGCATTGCGTTAGGATAATCACGTTAGAAATAAGACTATAATAGGATTGAAATTAATTTTTTGTACTGCTACGTGTAGCAGTACTTACAGTTAGAAATAAGACTATAATAGGATTGAAATGTTTCTAATGTTGATGTGTATTTTCAAGAAGAAGGAGTTAGAAATAAGACTATAATAGGATTGAAATATTGAAGGAAATACTGTTGATACTACTGTCTCCGGAGTTAGAAATAAGACTATAATAGGATTGAAATAAAATAAATTAAAGGTGTTAATATGGTTAGTTTAAAGTTAGAAATAAGACTATAATAGGATTGAAATGTTAGACCAAGACATAGAAAGGATATTAGGGGCAAAAGTTAGAAATAAGACTATAATAGGATTGAAATGAGTTGGAGGAGATTATTAAGTATTTTGAAGGAGTTAGAAATAAGACTATAATAGGATTGAAATACCATTTACATAAAAAAGGAATAAGGGCAGAAGAGTTAGAAATAAGACTATAATAGGATTGAAATTCTATCGTTGTACTTGTTAATGTTTATTAACCTATAGTTAGAAATAAGACTATAATAGGATTGAAATTTTACCATCTTTACCAGTCACATAATTAGGTAAAAATGTTAGAAATAAGACTATAATAGGATTGAAATGTAGCAATAGAAAAAAAATACTTTATACTTATGTAGTGTTAGAAATAAGACTATAATAGGATTGAAATAATTTTTTTGTAGCTGCTACAATGTAGCAGTACTTATGTTAGAAATAAGACTATAATAGGATTGAAATATGTATGTAGAAAGAGATTTAGAAATTTTATACAACTGTTAGAAATAAGACTATAATAGGATTGAAATAAAAGAATGGTTTTCAGATTTTCTATGCATAAAAATAGTTAGAAATAAGACTATAATAGGATTGAAATCTCCAATTGCTTAAAATATTCTTTTTCACTTCAAAAGTTAGAAATAAGACTATAATAGGATTGAAATGTCCATGATGCTGGATACAAAATCGGAAGGTGTTTTGTTAGAAATAAGACTATAATAGGATTGAAATGGGATTGTTGGTGCTTTTAATTTAATAAGTAGTGCTTGTTAGAAATAAGACTATAATAGGATTGAAATGAAGAAGCAATACAAATGATTGAATTAAAAAAAGCGGGTTAGAAATAAGACTATAATAGGATTGAAATCAATTTGTTCTAATCTTAATTTTAACTCTTGTCTTAGTTAGAAATAAGACTATAATAGGATTGAAATGATGCAGATTTTGAAAAAATCATCGGTGATTTAATTGTTAGAAATAAGACTATAATAGGATTGAAATGAGTATGGAGTTGAAGACAAATCATTTGATTTCACGTTAGAAATAAGACTATAATAGGATTGAAATCAAAGATAAAACCATAATTCTTTAACATTTTTTTAAGTTAGAAATAAGACTATAATAGGATTGAAATTTAACTGTAAGCAAACCTTTTTTATTTTTATCTTGCTGTTAGAAATAAGACTATAATAGGATTGAAATGTAATCTGTATTACGAAGACCCCATTGACTAGTATCATGTTAGAAATAAGACTATAATAGGATTGAAATGATATTTCACATATTCATTAATTACTTGTGATTTTGTTAGAAATAAGACTATAATAGGATTGAAATTGTAGAAACACCAGGACACAATTATAATGTAGGGGGTTAGAAATAAGACTATAATAGGATTGAAATTAATCTGGTTTGTTCTTCCACATACTCTGCATACGTTAGAAATAAGACTATAATAGGATTGAAATAGAAATACTCAAAAGACAAAAACACAAGTAGGAGGGTTAGAAATAAGACTATAATAGGATTGAAATGTAGTGAACATTGATGATCAATCTACAATATTAGCAGTTAGAAATAAGACTATAATAGGATTGAAATGAAGCAGTTTCTTTTATAAAGGAATATGCGATTACAGAGTTAGAAATAAGACTATAATAGGATTGAAATTTAAAAAGGCTAATAAAATAGCAACTTATTTTAAAAGTTAGAAATAAGACTATAATAGGATTGAAATTCTGCCAACCACATATCATCATCAGCATAAAAAAGTTAGAAATAAGACTATAATAAGATTGAAATATCGATGATATCTACAACAATCAAGAATTGTTTGATGTTAGAAATAAGACTATAATAGGATTGAAATAAATCATCCATTAATCTTTCAACCATAGTTTCAAGTTAGAAATAAGACTATAATAGGATTGAAATAATATTAGCACAAATCAACAGATTTTTGGAGGACAAGTTAGAAATAAGACTATAATAGGATTGAAATATTGTTAATGATTTACCTTATTTGGATGGTGTTGCAGAGTTAGAAATAAGACTATAATAGGATTGAAATGATTTTGCAATGTTTTCTCAAAGATTTTACTATTCCAAGTTAGAAATAAGACTATAATAGGATTGAAATGATCATTAATTAACTCCTCATTTGCAGTAGTGTACGGTTAGAAATAAGACTATAATAGGATTGAAATCAAATTTTAGACTCTGAAAAGTTAATGATTTACAAGTTAGAAATAAGACTATAATAGGATTGAAATCTACTTGTTTTAATCTTAATTTTAACTCTTGTCGTAGTTAGAAATAAGACTATAATAGGATTGAAATTATGTGAAAGCAGATAAAATGAGAGTGTTGATGGTTAGAAATAAGACTATAATAGGATTGAAATTCCAATATTTCAATACAAACACGGTTCTTTTTAAAAGTTAGAAATAAGACTATAATAGGATTGAAATTTTTAAATTTTTGTGTCTTCTGAAGTTGTAACACTGTTAGAAATAAGACTATAATAGGATTGAAATCATCATAAGTTGAAACTTGTGTTCAATGGTGCGGGTTAGAAATAAGACTATAATAGGATTGAAATCCTAATATCTTTTAAAAACTTGGATAGTAATCAGTTAAAATAATGCACTATGAATTGAAATAATCAAATGTTTACTTTGTACTATCATTATTTTTTTAAACTCCAAAATTTAATATTAAATCATGTGTTCAATAGTTGGTCTTCAAGGTAATTTCAAAGCTGATGATTTAATAGCTATGTTAAAAGCATCAAAAAATAGGGGAAAAGATGCTTCAGGAATATTTTTAGACGGCAAAATACAAAAAGGTATTGTTTTAAATGATTTCAATGATGAAAACGCTTATTCTTTAGGTTTGGGCCATAATCTGCTGGCTGTCCATAATTTGGAAAACAGAACTTCCCATACTCAGCCGATAGCTAAAAACACACTGACATTGGTTTTCAATGGTGAGATTTATAATTATTCTTCCCTAAAGAATTTGCTGGCTAAATTAACCAAAAATGACAATATCAATTCTGATTCTGAGTTATTAATTAATCTGATTGATTTTTATTATCATGAGGACCTTTTAAGAGCAGTAAGTCAGGTTAATAATCTTTTGGATGGAGATTATGCCTATGCTGTTACAGACGGCAATAATCTGGCTGTCTCAAGAGATCCTTTAGGTGTCAAACCTTTATTTTATACAGACAACGCTTTTGCTTCTTCAAAGCAGTGCTTGAAAGGAGATATCAAAACATTAAAGCCGGGACATATCCTTTACAACTGGGAAGAAATAGCTCCTAAAACGGATATTTTCCAGAAGAGGTTTGAAACCGACAACAGAAAACTTGAAAAGCTTCTTAAACTGGCTGTTTTAAAAAGGGTTGAGGATTTGAATGAAGTGGGAGTAATATTTTCAGGAGGTGTGGACAGCTCTTTGATAGCTTTGCTGCTTCGGGAAATATCTTTAAATAAAAATCTTAAAGTTACTTTGTATGCTGTCGGTAAAAAGGATTCCAAGGATGTGGTTGCAGCTAAGTGTGTAGCCGAGTATTTGGGTCTTCCTCTAAAGGTTCATGACATTACTGAAAGTATTGTAAAGGACAGTCTGAAAGATGTTGTTCAGGCAATTGGTGAAAACAATCTGATGAAGATTGGAGTGGGAATGACTGTTTATCTTGCTTCTAAAATGATAGCTGAAGATAACATTAAGGTAGCTATTTCCGGTCAGGGTGCTGATGAGCTGTTTGGGGGCTATAACAGATATCTGAATAGCTATAGGGAAAATACTTTAGATGATGAATTAAGATATGATATGACTAATATGTATCATGTTAATCTGGAACGTGATGATGCATGCTCAATGGCAAATGGCGTTGAGCTGCGCCTTCCTTTTTTAGATAAGAATCTTGTTGAATTTGCCCTCAATATTCCTGTCAGATATAAGATTTCAGGTTCTGATGATAAGCTGCGCAAAAATATTTTAAGAAAAACGGCTTTCAATTTGGGACTGGATAAGCAGATTGCTTACAGACCTAAAAAGGCAGCCCAGTACGGCACGGGCATTGACAAAATTTTAAGAAAAAAAGTTTTAAGGGATACTGATATTGGGGAGTATTTAAAATAGAGTTTAAAACTCTATTTAAGGACAGTTACTCCATACCCCATATCTAATCCGGTTACCGGTTCGATAGCTGTTATGATATATTTTCCAGGTATCAGATTTATATTTAAAGTAGCTAAACCGTCATTATTGGTTTGACGTGTATAGAAAACACCGTTGATGTTAAATGTTACATTTACATTAGCTAACGAATCACCATTTCCCTTAACAAACTTTGCATTGAATTGTGATGCATTTAAGTAGGTTTTTGTTAAGTTTTTAGCTATAATTGTAGGTAAAACCGTAATGCCAAATCCTATATCCAGGCCGGTTTCAGGATCAGTAGCTGTCAGGATGTAGTTTCCGGGTCTTAAGTTTATATTTAACTTTGCAATACCATTGCTGTCGGTTTCGCGAGTGTAGAAGACTCCATTAATATTGAATGTAACATTTCTATTGGCTAGTGCTTCCCCATTTCCTTTAACAAACTTGGCATAAAACTCTGTTCCGTTTTTATAATATTTAACAAGATTATCTCCCGTAATGGTAGATAAAACAGTTACTGTGTTGGTTTTATTTATTCCGTTGAAAAATGTTGTAATATTATAGGTTCCGGGTCTTAAATTAATATTTAAGTATGCAGTTCCCTTTTCATCAGTTGTTTTGGTGTAATTGATTCCATTGATGCTGAATGTTACATTTGCATTAGCCACGTTAACATCCGCACTGAATCCGGATGCATTTTTATAATATTTTACTAAATCGCTGCTTTTAATTGAATTGGTTGTGGTGTAAATTTTTAAACAGACTATATTTTCAGATGCATTCCATATTTTGCCCTCAGCACTTATAAATGATGTATAACCGTCATTGTGAACTCTGGTATTTATGGATAATGGGACATTTACACCTTTAATTACAGCTCTGAAAATGTCTCCTTTGTTAACTGGAATGTAATTATTTAATTTGACAGTTGAAAAACCGCCAAATGCACTTGTTCCGTTTTGTGTGTGTTTTAATATATCATTTACATAAATGCTGATTTCGTATTTTTCACCGCTGCTGCTGAAGTAGGTTCCGACTGCAGCTATCAGATCATTTCCCAGTGCTTCAAATTCATTGGCATAGTAAACCTGGCTTAAATTGAAGTTTTCATATTTGTCCATTCCGGTAATGTCAATCTGGTAGTTTTTATTATATGAAACAGTGTTGTTTACAATAACACCTATTGCAGGATAACCTCGTACAAATTGGGTATCATAATATGAAATGTATAAATATCCTTCGTCACCAAAATCAGTTCCCCAGCTGTTTTTAAGGATAAATGCACCGTCTCCAGGTGGAGTTATCATGAAGTTGTCTTTGCTGTAACTGTCATCCCATCCAACAAGAAGAACTGCATGGTTTGCCTCTTCAGTTCCATTATAATATTGTGCTGCGGTTTTTGAATTGTAGTATGGGGCTTGCTGCTGAGCATTGTAGGCAACCCAAAGTCCGCCATATTTAATTAAAACATCTTTCAGCTGATTGTTGTCAGTTGAATTCATACGTGGGTGAACAAAAATCATGTCCTGAACATGAATGTCTTCGTTAGTGGATATTAATGGGGATATTTTTCCAAGTTCATCATAGGAGTCGTATCTGCTTGAAAACATTCCAAGCCAGCTTAATAAATATCCTGCACCCATAAATTCAGTTCCGCCTTCATTTTCTATGGTATGGCCGTAAATTGAGTATTTGATCATACTGTTTTGAACATTGTTTTCAGAAAAATCATATTCAGTATCTGCTGCTTTAAGCAGAGCTGATTCCAGAGATCCGCAGGTTCCAAAAGTCCAGCATGCACCTATTGCACCCTGATTTTTAACTGAACTTACCCATCCGAAGTCACGTAAATCAAATCTGGAAGGAAGATTGGTTAGAGTTAATGTATTGTTTACTAAAGTTAATGTAATTCCTGACCCGTCAACGATTGTTGCATAGATAGTGTTGTTTAATGAAATGATGTCTTCAGTAAAATTGCAGTTTAGTGCAGTGTAGTTTTTATCAAATGCAGAAAAAATTCCTGTAGTGTTAAGCAGGGAATTATTGGTGAAATAGCTTTGTTTCATGGATAATGAAGTATCATATGTGTATATAGCTCCTCCATTAAATGCAGCAAAGTTATTTGTGAAATTGGAATTGTTTATTGTAGCGTTTGTCATATCTAAATATAGGCTTCCTCCATTTGATCCTCTATTGCCGTCATTTAATCCATAGTTATTTGCAAAATTACTGTTGTTTATTTTTAAATTAACATATGATGTGTAGATTGCCCCACCATCATAAAGAGCAGAGTTATGTGTGAAATTACAGTTTTCAACACTTAACTTACCTTCAAGCTGAAGTATAGCTCCTCCAAATTCTGCATATGATTGTGTAAAAGTTGAATTTGAAATTTCTACATTTTCAACTAAATCAAAGTATAGGCTTCCTCCGTTTTTATCGGAACTTATATTTGAAAATTCAGAGTTTTTAATTATAAATTCTTTTGATTCTTTAGATCCGATAGCTCCGGCAGTTTTGCAGGATTTTAAGTTGGTGAATTTGGATTTGTCAATCATAACCTTGGAACCGGTAGCATAAACTGCACTGGCATAATTTGAGCTTAGATTAACAAAATCAGTATTGGCAATATTTGCATTTGCACCCAGAAGGTATACTGCACCCCAATTTGAAGAAGATTTTTGGATTTCACTATTTTTTATTTTAATATCTGCCAGGGCTCCAAAAACAGCACTTCCTTTTTCAGAAGTTGTATTTATAAAAGAGGAATCTTCAATAGTTAGGCTTCCGCTGTTTATCAGACATACACCTGTCTGACTTGAATTCATATTTTTAAAGGTTACATTATTTAAAATAATATTTGAGTTTTTAGCATATATTCCTGAACCGTATTGTGATAGTCCGTTAGTTAAAATAAGATTGTTTACTGTCAGATTGCATTGATTTACAAGAAGTATTCTGGCCTGGTCGGACCCGTCAAAAGCATATCCGTTTCCGTTAATTACAAGTTCTCTGTTGCTTATTACAATTCCATCACCATATTTTCCGTCAGCAGAGTTGTTATAAGCATAATCACGGTTTATGTTTACTTCATTACCTGATTCATCTATTGCTGTTTGTAAATCTGTAAATGTATTGTTTTCATTAGCTGAAACTGCAGTTAAAGACAATAACAAAACAAAAGATATAAACAAAAGCTTTAGTTTAGTTTTATTTAACATTTTATCCACATTTTAATTTTTTTAGTTTCTATAAACATTAATATATTATTAAGTCATGATTTTTAATGTTGATTGTATAAATCAGTATTTTTTACACAAAAAATGTTTGTTGTCAGGATTAACTGGCGATGTAATTTTAAGCTGGCAAAAAGCCCAAGTTTTAATAAACATTTATTAATATTAAAAAACAAAATTATTTTTATTATTATTGAATAATCATAGGAGATTTATTTATGAAAATTGAAAAAGATGCAGAAAATATTTTAAACAAGTTTTCAAAAACTTTAGAGAATATTCCAGATCTTGAAGAAACTTGGTATATTACTGATAATTTAAATCTTACTCGTGAAGATAAATCTCATGAGAAACATCCTGAAAAAATTTTAAGGAATGCTCATATTGATAAAGAAGGCAAACTTGTTGTTAAAAGAGCAGATTGGGTTAATTAGGGGAATTTTTTATGAAAATGGATTTGGTTTTAGAACTTATGGATGTTCCGGGACAGCTAGTTTCTGTTTTGGATCCGATTAGTGGCCTTGGTGCAAACCTGGTTACTGTAATCCATAAAAGAGATTCTAAAAATGAAAAAGGAATGATTCCGGTTCAGCTTACTCTTGAAGGTGAACGTGATAGTCTTGACAGGGTTATTGAAAGATTCAAAGAGTTGGGAGTTTCCATTATTGCAATGGATGGAGTTGTTAAAAAGGAAGTTGTAAGCACTATTTTAATTGGCCATATTGTTGATAATGACATTAGAGACACTATGGATAAAATTAATTCTTTGGAAGGTGTTTATGTAGTTGGATTTGATATTAAATTAGATGGAGAATCTAAATCTTCTGCTTTAATTAATATTGAAACAGACTTTGGCATGAAAGAATTTGTATTTGATAAGATTGGTAAAATAGCTGCAGAAAAAGATTTACTTATGATTAATGAAGTTTAGGGATAATATGAAAGAATGTAAAGTCATAGTAATGGGATTTGGTGCAGTTGGTCAAGGTGTGGCTAGGGCAATCTCATTAAAAAAAGACATGATTAAAGAAATATTTGATGTAGAATTAAAAATAGTAGCTGCTGCAGATTCTTCATCTTCTGCAATTTGTGCTGACGGATTAGATGAAGAACTGCTTGTAAATACTAAAAATGAATTTGGAAAGTTATCCAATTATCCGGAATATGGCAGTACTATTTCAGGTTTGAATGTGTTGGATGCTGTGGAATATGACTGTTTGATGGAAGCAACTCCAACCAATATAACTGATGCAGAACCTGCACTGTCTTTAACTTTAAAAGCATTTAAAGCTGGAAAAGATGTTGTAACCTCCAATAAAGGACATTTAGCTTTAAAATTCAAAGAAGTTGTATCTGAAGCTGAGAAAAACAATGTTGAATTTAAATATGAAGCCAGTGTTGGTGGAGCAATGCCTATTATTAATTTCACAAAAGAAACACTTTCATCCTGTGGAATCAAATCAATTGTAGGAATATTGAACGGTACCACCAATTACATTTTATCAAGAATGGCATCAGAAGGTTCCTCCTATGATATAACCTTAAAAGAATCTCAAGAGTTAGGAATAGCTGAAACAGACCCAACTCAAGATGTTGAAGGTATTGATGCAGCTTGTAAAACTGTAATTTTAGCTAATTCACTTTTAGGAATTGATGCTACTTATGATGATGTTGATGTTGAAGGTATTTCAAATATTACTTCACAGGCTATGGATTTGGCCAGAAAAGAAGGTTATTTAATTAAATTAATAGCTGAAGTTTCTAAAGATAAATTACAGGTATCACCACGTTTAATTAAAAAAGGCAGCGCATTTGACTTAAGCGGAACTTTAAACATGGCTACTGTTCGTACTGACCTTGCCGGTGATGTTAGTGTTATTGGACTTGGAGCAGGATCTCTTGAAACTGCTTCTGCGATGTTGACTGATTTGATTAGTATTTTAAAAGTTAAATACTAATTTACTTTTACTTTTTTTGATGATAATATGAAATATGTAATTTTTATCCCTGACGGTTCAAGTGACTATCCAATTGACGAATTAGACGGTAAGACTCCACTTATGGCAGCTGATACTCCAAACATTGATAAAATGGCAAAAGCGGGTTTTGGAGGTTTAACCAATAATGTTCCTGATGCATACACTCCAGGTTCTGATGTAGCTAATATGAGTATTTTCGGATTTAACCCTGCAAATTATTATACTGGTCGCGGACCACTGGAAGCAGGCAGTATGGGTATTGAAACTACTGATAAGGATGTAATTTTCAGATGCAATACCATTACCCAGAAGGACAACCATATGGATGATTTTAATGCAGGTCATATTACTTCTGGGGAAGCTGAAATACTTATGGACAGCTTAAATGATTACTTCAATGAAAAATATGATGATTTTAAAGGCAGATTCTATTCAGGAGTCAGTTACAGACATCTGTTTGTGTATTCATGTGACAGTGCTGAAGATGCTGAGCTATTGGCTGGTTTGAAGACTATGCCTCCTCATGATATTACAGGTGAAGACTTAAATGAAAATACTTCAGGTGACAAATGGGATGAAAAATTACCTGATTTCATTAAAAAGATTATGTGGGAATCAGGTGAAGTTCTGGAAAATCATGAAGTCAATAAAAAAAGAGTAGCTGATGGCAAAAAACCTGCAAATATGGTATGGCTATGGGGTCAGGGAGTAACACCAACTTTACCTAATTTTAAAGATGTTTACGGATTGGATGCAGCAGTAATTACTGGTGTTGATTTGTTGAAAGGAATTGGTGCTTTTGCAGGCTTTGACATTATTGATGTTCCCGGAGCTACCGGATACTTTGATACTGATTATGAAGCTAAAGGAAAATATGCAATTGAAGCTTTAAAAAATCATGATGTAGTGTTTGTACATATTGAAGCTCCTGATGAAGCAGGACATGCATCAGACACTGCTGAAAAAGTTAAAGCTATTGAACAAATTGACAAGCATATTGTAGGTCCGGTTTTAGACAGTTTAAAAGGTCAGGACTTTAAGGCAGCTATTTTGCCCGATCATCCAACACCGGTTTCAGTTGGAACCCACACAAGAGATGATGTACCTTTAATAATATATTCCTCTGATAAAACAGGTGATGAGAGTGTATCATTTGATGAACAGAGTGTTCTTAAAGGTAGTTTAGATAAAAAAGAAGGATATAAATTAATGTCCAGACTAATTAATGATGATTTTTAGATAAACCATCTCCTTAATCATTTTCTTTTAATGTTGTTAATCGCAACAGTTATATATCTGGAAATTTATAATTCATGTTGTAATTTACAACAATAATTTTATTTTTTATGGTGTACCAAAATATGGAATCTTTAATTAAAACCCCGAAACATTATTTATTTTCCAATAAAGCATTATTTGCCCTGTTTTTACCGTTGCTTATTGAGCAGGGACTTGAATTTTTTGTAGGGTTTGCAGATTCTGTAATGGTTGCATCTTTAGGTGAATCAGCAATTTCAGGTGTTTCATTAGTTGATTTTCTAATGCAGCTACTGATTTTCGGATTTTCTGCACTGGCTACCGGAGGAGCAGTAATAGCCGGTCAGTATTTAGGAAACAATAAGCCAAAAAAAGCTAGAGGAGCATGCAATCAGCTTGTATGGTTTTCCGGAATTTTATCAGTTTTTTTAATGCTATTTGTTTTAATAGCCAAATCCTTTTTAATAAGCACTTTATTTGGTCAGATTGAAGCAGATGTATGGAATTATGCAGATACATATCTGCTGTTTATGGCTTTTTCAATACCGTTTATAGCTATTTACAATGCAGGTGCAGCAATTTACAGAACAAGCGGAAATGCAATTCTGCCAATGAAAATAATGGTTATCTGTGATATTTTAAATGTTATAGGTAATGCATTCGGTATTTATTATTTGGGTTTAGGTGTTGAAGGAGTAGCTGTTCCTACTGTAATTTCAAGACTGGTTGCAGCAGCAGCTATAATGCATTTCACATTAGATGAAAACTTCAAACTGCATATTAAAAGAACTTTAAAACATAAATTTGATTGGAAAGTTCTTAAAAAAGTGCTGAATGTAGGTATTCCATACGGTATTGAAAACGGTTTATTCCAGTTTGGCCGTGTGCTGGTTTTAAGTTTGGTTTCAACTTTTGGAACAGTAGCTATTGCAGCTAATTCTGTAGGTTATGCAATCGGAATATTTTCAGTATTGCCGGGTTTTGCAATTAATCTGGGAATGACTGCAGTAATTTCAAGATGTGTTGGAGCAAATGATTATGAACAGGCAAGATATTACAATAAAAAGATTATTTTAATTGTTGTTGTATGTCACATTATTGTCAATGCAGCAATATTTGCCCTGTTGCCGGTTATTTTGAGCCTTTATAATTTGTCTCCTGCTACTGCAGCACTGTCTGCTAAAATGATTATCTGGCACGGTACACTTGGAATTTTAATTTGGCCAATTGCATTTACACTGCCTAACCTGTTTAGAGGTGCTGGTGATGCAAAATGGGCAATGGCGGTAAGCTTAGCAGTAATGTTTACCTGCAGGATAGGCTTATCTTATATTTTAGCAATAAACTTTAATATGGGAGTATTTGGAACATGGGTAGCTATGTTTATTGACTGGTTCGTAAGAGGCGGATTATACATCTACAGATACTTCAGCAATAAATGGATGGAATATAGGGTGGTTACATGAATATGATTATATATTTTTCAGCTGAAGGCCATACAAGAAAAGCAGCCTTCAAACTCCATGAATTAATCAGCAGTGAAATTTTTGAAATTAAAACTAAAATTCCATATCCGAAGAATCATAAGAAACTTCTGGAAGTAGCTAAAAAGCAATGGGAAAATCATGAAGATGTAGAACTGGAAAATGACATAAACATAGACGAATTTGATACAATATATTTATGTTATCCCAATTGGTTTGGAACAATTCCACTAGCTGTATCTGGTTTTTTGAAAAGTCATGATTTTACAGATAAGCAGATAGTAGCTATTTGTACTCATGGGGGCAGTGGACTTAGAAATAGCTTAAAAGATATTGAAAAATTAGCTGAGGGAGTTAATATTGGTGGTAGCTTGGCTATCAATTCAGCAGATATAAAATAAATTTATATATTAAAAAAATTAAAAATTATGTTGTAATTTGCAACAGTTTGTGATATTATGGTATTGTTTAGAGGAGATATTAAGTGCAAGTCACTTCAGAGAAGAACATCTGTCAGTGTGATTTTACCTGCAGACAACATACATTACTTGCAGGGTACTGAAGAAATAGCAGAAAAGCCATATAAAACCTTATATTTGCTGCATGGGCTTTTTGGTAGTGATGATATATTTTTGGCAAACACTACAATTCAGAAATTTGCAGAAGATCATAATATTGCAGTTGTATTGCCAAGTGGAGAAAATAGCTTTTATGTAGACCAGAGAGATTCTCACAAATATTATGGAGAGTTTATAGGTCGTGAGCTTGTTGAAATGACAAGAAACATTTTTCCGCTATCTCATAAAAAAGAAGACACATATCTTGCAGGTTTTTCAATGGGAGGATATGGAGCTATTAGAAACGGATTGAAATATCATGGTACTTTTGGATGTATAGGTGCAATTTCTGCAGCTCTGCTGACAGATGATTTGCATAATTGGGGCGAGGGAGATGATTTACTCTCTTCAAGATCTTTTGCCCAGTCCTGTTTCGGCGACTTGGATAAAGTAATCGGAAGTGACATGGATCCCAAATTTTTAATTGATGATTTAATAGCTAAAGATATAGAAATTCCAAAGATTTTCATGGCAGTTGGAGATAATGACTTCTTATATAATGAAAATATGGATTATTACAATTACTTAAAATCAAGAAATGTTGATGTGGAATTCAGATGCTCTTCAGGAGAACACACCTGGGAGTTTTGCAATGATTATATTAAAGAATTTATAGAATGGCTTCCATTATAAAAAAGAGATGATAATATGAAAAAATTCGGTTTTGGATGCATGAGATTACCATGTAACAGTGACAATCCTGAAGATATTGACATGCCTCAGGTATTTGAAATGGTTGATAAATATATTGAAAGCGGATTCAATTATTTTGACACTGCATACGGATATCATGAGGGATTAAGTGAAGTGGCAATTAGAAAGGCAGTTATTGAAAGATATCTGAGAGAAGATGTAATAATAGCTGATAAATTACCTGTGTACATGCTTAAACCTTCACATAACCTTGAAGAAATATTCAATGAGCAAAAAGAAAGATGCGGTGTTGAGTATTTTGATTATTACATGCTGCACAATCTTACAAACAATTTCTACAATGGAATTATTCCTCAGTTAAATTGTTTCGAGTTTGCAGAAAAGTTAAAGGAAGACGGATTTATCAAACACCTCGGAATTTCATTTCATGATGATGCAGACACTCTTGATAAAATATTAATGGAACACCCTTCTATAGAATTTGTACAGTTACAGATAAACTATCTTGACTGGAACAATGAGGGAATTCAGTCAAGAAAATGCTATGAAGTAGCCAGAAAATACAATAAGGATATTATTGTAATGGAGCCTTTAAAAGGAGGATCACTGGTAAATATTCCAGATGAAGCAGGTAAAATATTGACAGATTCAAATTCTGATTTGTCACTTGCATCATGGGGAATCAGATTTGCAGCCGGTCTGGAAGGTGTTTTAACAGTACTGTCCGGAGTAAGTACATTGGAACAGCTTGAAGACAATTTAAGCTATATGAAAGATTTCGCTCCATTAACTGAAGATGAACAGAAGGTTATTGGGGATGTTGTTGAAATTATTAATGATTCAATAGCTATTCCATGTACTGGGTGTGATTACTGTTTGGACGCATGTCCTACAAACATTCCAATTTCAAAGTTCTTTGCTCTTTACAATGATGTTAAACAATCTATTGAACTTCAGTTTTTACATTATTTCTACTATGATAATTTAGCAAGGAAAAATGCACCTGCATCTTCATGTTTGGAATGCGGGGAATGTGAAAAAAATTGCACTCAGCATATAAAGATTGCTGATGAACTTAAAAAGGTTAAAGACTTGCTGGAAGTTGATTTGGAATCTATGTTATGATAGCAAAGTATTTATAAATAATGCTATAAATGTTACTATCGGAAGAGTTTTACTCTTTCTGATTTTTGTTTAAAAGAATTTATCTGAGGTGATTGGTCATTCCACCACCCAACCCGATGGCTGATTGTCGGAATTCTTTTAGGTAAAAATTAGGTAGCTATACAATTACACCACCCAAGTATAGCTACCATAATTTAATCTAATTTTTTCAAATTATTATATATATCATGAATAACTAAACTATAAATGTATATAATTTTATTTTTTTATAAAAATGGAGAGGATTTTTCTGACAAAGTATATTATTATAACTGGTGGGGTAGTTAGTTCTATTGGAAAAGGAATTACTTCTGCATCTATGGGTCGTATTTTAAGATCTTATGGTTTAAAAGTAGCTGCTATTAAAATAGACCCTTATTTGAATTGGGATTCAGGAACATTAAACCCTTATCAGCATGGTGAAGTTTTTGTAACTAATGATGGAATGGAGACTGACTTGGATTTAGGTCATTATGAAAGATTTTTAGATGTTGAACTGCCTGGTTTATCTAACATTACTACAGGTAAAGTTTATAAATCTGTTATTTCTAAAGAAAGGGAAGGTAAATTCTTGGGGGCTTGTGTTCAAGTTATTCCACATATTACTAATGAAATTAAAGAAATGATTAGGTTAATCTCTGATAATGGAGATTATGATGTTGTTTTAATTGAGTTAGGTGGTACTGTTGGGGATATTGAAAGCCAACCTTTCCTGGAAGCTTTAAGGCAACTTAGAAATGAAGAAGGGCATGATAATGTCATGTTTGTTCATGTTACATTTATTCCATACCTGAATGCTGCCGGTGAATTTAAAACCAAACCAACACAACATTCTACAAAAGAATTAAGAAGTATGGGTATTAACCCTGATGTTATTGTATGCAGATCTCAGGAACCGATTGATGATGCTTTAGAAGGAAAAATAGCTCATTTCTGTGATGTGGATCAGAAAGCTGTTGTAAACACTCCTGATGCAAGTACTATTTATGAGGTTCCATTGGTTTTAGAGGAAAATAACATTGGTGAATTAATAGTTAACAGAATAGGATTGGATATTAAACCGGATTCCTCAAAACTTGATGACTGGCGTAAAATTGTAGAATCTCTTAAGATTGAAAGTCCTGTTGTGAATATTGGAATTGTCGGTAAATATGTTGAGCTTGAAGATGCATATATCAGTATCAGAGAATCTCTGCAACATGCTGCAGCTAGTGCAGGTGTAAAAGCCAATATCATTTACATAAGTTCTGATGTTGACAAGTTGGATGAAGGTGTTATGGGCAATCTCCATGGTATTCTTATTCCTGGAGGATTTGGAGAACGAGGATTTGAAGGCAAACTTGATGCTGTAGATTATGCTATTGAACATAATGTTCCACTCTTCGGTATCTGTTTAGGAATGCATTCTATTGTAACCCAATTTGCAAGACGCAACGGATATCCTGAAGCTAACAGTGCAGAATTTGACAGCAATAATCCTCACCCAGTTATTGACATGATGGAAGAACAGAAAAAAGTTAAAAACATGGGTGGAACTATGCGTTTAGGTTCTTATGACTGTAAGCTTATTAAGGGAACTAAAACATATGAAGCTTATAATAAGGAAGATATTGCAGAACGTCACAGACACAGATTTGAATTTAACAATAATTACAGGAAAGATTTGGAAGACAAAGGTTTGATTATTTCTGGAGTTAGTCCTGATGACTTCTTAGTTGAAATTGTGGAATTGCCAAATCATCCATGGGCTGTCGGCTGCCAGTTCCATCCGGAATTTAAATCAAGACCGAATAGGCCACATCCATTATTTAAATCATTTTTAGAAGCTATTTGTGAGTATTCTAAAAACTGATTCTCTTCATTTTTTCATTTTAAAAACAATTTTACACTCTTATTTTCTAGCTAATTAATATATTTCTTAGTTTATACTAGAATTATGGATTTTAGTATTATATTTTTAGTTCAAATTATAGTTACATCTTTATTTTGTTGTTTGGCTGCAATTTTTGATGTTAAAACAGGAATTATATCTAATAAGCTAAATTTCTCTCTGCTTATTTTCGGATTAATTTCTAACCTGTTTTTGTCAGTTCTTTCTACTAACATTAAATACATTTTATGCTCAATAATTTCAATGTTTGTAACATATATGGTAACTTTGCTTTTTTGGAAATTAAAAATTTGGGGTGGGGGAGATGTAAAATTACTCACAGCTATTGCTACAGTTATACCATTTGGCATAAATATTAACTTTTTAAATATTTATCCTCAGCTATCAGTTTACCCCTTTTCATTTACAGTAATTATAAACAGTATTTTAGTAGCATTTCCATTTCTGCTGATTTTTACTGGTTATCTGGTATTAAAAAACACAATATTTAACTCAAATAAGGATATGTTATTTTCATTTTTAAATATAAATTCCATATCTCTATTTTTAAAGTTAAATCTAAATAAATTAATACTGGTTAAAGACCTGAAAGAGGGAATGATTGTCAATGACTATTATTTTAATAATGAAAAGATAGCTATTTTAATTAATGACATCAACGGCAATTTAAAAGTTTATAAAACAAAAGATAATCCGGATTTTGACTACTACTTCAAATCCCAAAGTGCAGGGGGAATAACCCTTCAGGATATGTATTTGTTAAAGATTATGAATGCTCAAAAAATCATATCCAACAACATTTCAATAAAAATAGGATTTCCATTTGCACCGGCAATACTTGCAGGATTTTTAATATCTGTTATTTATGGTGATTTGATGATGCTGTTTATAAAAAAGTTCTTTCTGGTGATGTGATGCTTAAAGAAAATAACGGCCAAATTTCAGTTGAATATCTCTTTATATTTGCAATAGCTTTAATTCTTTTAACTGTTTTTACTCTGCCTTTAGCTAATCTGACTATTGAAAAAACAACAGACATTTCCGATACCATAAATGTCAAATCCCAGTTATATAAAATAGCTGATGGAATTAATCAGGTATATGGTGAAGGTCAGGGTGCAAAACAAAGTGTTAATCTGGAACTTGATCAAAGCATTAATGTCAATATCTACAAAAAACATCTATCAGCCGGTGTAAAATTCAATGACCACTCATCTAAGCTGATTAAGGTAAATCATGATGGGGATGTTATCAGCGGAATTCTAAATTTAAATAAAGGTAAAAATACTATTGTTATTGAATGGCCTGCTGAGAGTGAAAATATATTTATCTCTAAAAAGTAAATTAATAATGTATGTGTGAGGTTAATTTATGAGTAATCTAGATAATGCTAAACTTAAAGAGTTAATGAAAATTGAACCGGAATCTATGAGTAAAGAAGAATATGAAAGTTTTGTATATGAATTTAAAAATGCACAACTTTTACTTCCTGTTGAAATATATTCTAAAACTCAAAGTGATAAAATAAATGAACCTCTTAGCTTTAAACCTGTTACAATTGAAGAAAATGGGTGCAAATGCATTCCATTATTTACCGACAATGTTGAACTGAAAAAAAACAATCCTCCAGTTTCTGTAATAGCTATTTTCATGAAAGATTTAAAGGATATGCTGGAAGATTCATCAGAAATTGATGAAATCATGATAAATCCGTCTAGTAAGGATACAGTTTGCATTGATTTGGGTTCATTTTTTGACTTATTTGCCATAAATAATAATTCTAATGATTGGATTTTTGAAAAGGCCCGACCTTTAAATCAGGAAGTTAAAGTTTATTATCGTGAATTCGAACCTTTAATGAAAAAACAGGCTATTGACGGTGTTTATTCTTCTAAAAATCCATTTAAAGCCAGTGTAAATATGCATTTTGAAGATCATATTCCTTATTTAAATGTTTTAATACTTCCAAAAGACACTAAAACTGTTTATTTGGGAGGTATGATGGATCCTGAAATGAGTTGCGATATTCTTCTAGCTCCTGAAACGGAATTTAAATTTATAAGTCAGGAAGACGAACATACAATGATTTGGAAGTGTGTTAATCAGAAATTTTATGATTGATTAATTCTTATTTATTCTTCTTTTTTTAATGGGATATAATCCATTATTCTATCCAAAACTTATTTAAATCACTTGTTATCTTAAATAGTAATATTTATTAATTGGCGCGTGAATTTATGGATATTTTAATTGCTATTGTATATGTTATTTTATTCCTTATACTGATGGTATTTGTTTTTTCTATAGGAATGTTAAAGCCATTTATGCCTAAAAAAGAAATAGTCCTTGTTCTTGTTGTAGCTTTTCTTATAGGTGCTATTGGTGGAGCATTTTTCCTGGAACCTTTATATGAGGAGTTTCCATCGGTTGTAGGCGAACTTGAAAAGAATGTTCCAGGAAATGAAGAAACATTATATTTGGATTTGTCTTCTGCCACAGATGTAGGTGAATTGGAACAGAATTTATCTAAAATTGAGGGTTTTAAGTCATTTAATGAAACTGGAATAACCTTTTTCTTATGGAGTTTTAATGACCGGGAATTATCTTATTTTAATAGTGTAATAGGCAATATTGATTCTCATTATGCAAATTATACAGTTGAACCTTCTGGTAGAATTAATATTACTTTAGAACCGGGTTACACATCTAGTTCTGCATTGCAATCATTTTCTGATTGGTATAAATTGGTTTATGGTGATTCTATTGCTTATGCTCAAATACATGCTAAGTTAGTTGTATCATCTGCTTCTTTAGAGGAATTTGAAAATGCTTTATTGGAAAGAGGAATTGTTGCAACTCATATTGAAGGACCAACACAGGATGTTATTAATCAGACTAATCAGTCAATGTTATCTGATAATGAATTTATAGCAGTTTCAGGGGTTGTTGGTGTAATTGTTTCTATTGTTGGAATTTACTTCGATGCAGTTGTTGTCAGTTATAGGAAATTCAAAAAGTTCCTTAATAAAAAGGTTAAAAGGTAGTATTTGATGAAAGTAGCTGTTTTATTTTCTGGAGGCAAAGACAGTACTATGGCATTATATAATGCTTTAGAAACAGGGGAAGATGTTAAATATCTTCTTTCTATGAAATCTGTTAATGATGAATCTTACATGTTTCATGTTCCGAATATTCATATAACTGATTTGCTTGCAGAAGCATTGGATATTCCAATTATTACTGCACAAACTCAGGGTATTAAAGAAGAGGAACTTGAAGATTTAAAAATGGCTTTTATAAAACTTAAAGATTTAGGTGTTGAAGCTATATATACCGGTGCACTTTATTCAGTTTATCAAAAATCAAGAATTGAAAAATTAGGCGGTGAAGTTGGACTGGAAATTATATCTCCGTACTGGCATGTAGATGAACTTGAATACATGCGAAAGATTGTTTCTTTAGGTTTTGAAGTTATAATAAGTGGTGTTTTTGCTTATGGCCTTGATGAATCATGGCTAGGTAGAAAAATCGATGATAAAGCTATTGATGAATTAGTTGAAATCAACAAAAAAGTTGGTATTAATTTAGCTTTTGAAGGCGGGGAAGCAGAAACACTAGCTATTGACGGTCCAATATTTAAAAAAAGAATTAATATTTTAAAAGATAAAAAAACATGGCATTTGGATAGTGGTTTGTATATTATTGAAGAAGCAGATTTAGAAGATAAATGAATTTAAAGTGTGGTGTTTTCTTTTAAAAATTCATTTATTTCTTTTTCATAGCTTTCAAGATCTTTTTCATTAATAATGATTTTATCAGATAATGAGATTACAGTTCCAATACCGAAATCCAATTCCATCTGGTCTCTTTTTAGGAAGTCTTCATAATTTTTAGAGTCATCTTCTCTGTTTCTTTCCTGCAATCTTTTAAAACGTATTGCAGGATTTGCAAAAATAGAAAGAATTATAAAATTATCAAAGTTTTCTTTAAACATATTTACTTCAAAAGGGCTTCTGATTCCTTCTACAATAATTGTTGTAGCTAATTTGTCTTCAATCATTTGTTTGATTTTTTCAATAGTCAGCTGTGCTACAATATATTTTCCATGCTCTTTTCTAAGGTTGGTTGCAGTTTCCTTTGAGCTTTCTCCTCTTTTTTTAGCTTCTTCACGTATTATGTCTCCCATACTTACAACTACTGCTCCTTTTTTAGTTGCAATTTCAGACACTAAACTTTTTCCAGATCCAGGTAATCCGGATATTCCCATTATTTCCATTTTATATTCCTCGTTTTAATTATTTTTAAATAGTTTTAGTGATTCTTTAAGGTTTTCCTTGTTGTCAAAGTCATTTACCATGTTTATTAAAAGCTGTTTGTCCTGAGTTTTCAAGTCTTTAGCAATTTCTGTCATAAACGGAAATGCACGTACAACATTGTCTACAATTGAAATGTTTGAAGTTTGTGAAGTTCTAGATAAAGGATTTAAATCGATAGTGATTGTTTTTTTACCTGTTTTACTTAGAATTTCTGCTCTGTCTCCATCCTCTAAAGGTACAAGAACAGTGTCTGCTGAATAGATACCTGTTTTGCTGGCTGAAGCTCTTTCATTTTTAATGCTTTTCAGGTATTTGATGTCGTCATCTTTTGTTCCAAGTATTTGGCTGTATCCATGTTTCTTGTAGAGCTCAGTTATTTTTTCTACTCTTTCATCAGTTCTGTAAAACAAGTTGATTTCTATTTTGGCATTTACGGTTTTTGCAAATTGAATTACTTCATCAATAGCTAAAGCAGTTGTATTTCCATTTACGGATATGACGGGATTTTCAGATAACAATATTGTAGCTACTGCTGCATACATTGCTCTTTTAGCGGGGAATGTGGTTTTTTCACCAAGAAGATAGTCAAATGCTTCTCCTCTGCCATGTGCAATCATTGCAGAATCTGCCAAATATCCTTCCTTTTGGGCTTTAACTATTTTGTCTCTTAAAACTAATGATTCATAACGTGGATGTGATTTAGGTATCATATTCAAACCTCTTTATTTTAAATCTATTTCCATTTGTGCTAGATAACCTAGTAATGTAGTTGTAATGAGAGTTAATATAATCATAGAAATTACATGAATCGGATAATCGTCAATCAGGATATTTGTTTTATTGCGAAGTATAAAAAATACAAAATCACAAATAACATCCATTAAAATAAAGATTATTCCAATTTTAAATCCTTCAATAACTTCATTTTCATTTATATCTCTAATGTAGAGGATTCCAAAAAAACCGGTTACTACGATAATAGCTATTGGAGCAACAATATTGATGTATGGAATGTTATCACTTATCAAGGGGCTAAATATTGCTGTAATTAGATATACAAAAAACCATATTAAAATTCCGTAGATTATACCTAATTTTAGCTTCATTATTGCAACCTTAATATTTTATATATTAACTAATTTTAATATTAGTTTTAAAATATTATTATAGTTTTCTAAAGAATTTTTTTTAAAAATAGTATTTTTTGGGATTATAAGGCAAGTATTTGAGAGTTTCCTTGCCTTATAATGTGTTTGTTTTTACAAGTTTTTTAGAGAAATGAATTTTAAAATTGGCTGTTTTTTTATCTATCTCTGACTACTAATAATTGCTGAAGTTATTAGTAGTCAATTTACTATTGTATCAATCTACTATATAAACTTATTTGTATTTTATTAAAATTCAATTATACTTTAATTAATAATATATACAATAAATGACTAAATTAATGTAAATGACACAAAGAGAAGAACACGAAAGGTATTTGTTGGAAGCGATATTGTCAGATTCAATATCTTCAGATAACCCTTCTGAAAAAGCTAAAGAAAAAGCTAGGAAAACTTCACCATCTTATTTTAAAGCATTGGAAGAAAATCTTCTAGTCAAATATGAAAATAAAAAGCTGTCCGATATTAATGGAAGTAAAATAATAGATACTGATGCTGGTGAAACATTATGTATAACTGAAAGTGAAAAAATAAATTTCAAATTAGCCGAAAATAATTTTAAACAACAGATGAATCATAATCTTAAATTACTTCCAAAAATAGGTGTTAAAACAGAACAAAACCTAAAAAATGCGGGATATGACACTATTGAATCTCTTGCTAGTCATGACAGATACGGATCATATGCAGACAGATTCATAGCCAATATTGAAGAGATGTCATTTAAGGATGTTTTGGGATTACTGAATAAAAACAAGTACGGTAAAAAGTGCAGAGATAATTTAATTAAATGTGCAAGTATTCCTGATGCAGAAAACTTTAAATTTATGGATATTGAAACATTAGGTTTATCAAATGTTCCGGTTATTCTGATTGGTGTAGCTGAAATTAAAAACAATAAAATAACCTCTTCACAATATTTCTTAAGAGACATTTATGAGGAACCTGCAGTTTTGGAAGCTTATCTGTCTCATTTGGATGAAGATTCAGTTCATGTAACATTCAACGGATCAATGTTCGATGTTCCATTTATTAAAAACAGATGCAGCTATTACAGAATGAATCCCCATTTGGATTTGCCACATCTTGATTTGCTGTATTTTGCAAGAAATCTGTGGAAAGACAGTCTGCCGAACTGCCAGCTTCAAACAATTGAAAAGGAAATCTTTGGAATTGAAAGAAAAGATGACGTTCCTGGCCAGTACATTCCGGGTTATTATCAAACATACTTGACTGAAAGGAATATAGGGCCGATAGTTCCGATTATAGAACACAACAGACAGGATATTGTTTCTCTGGCCAGCTTTTTGATGAAAATGTATGATATAGTAAATGAAAGCTGATGATTTTATAGATATGTTATGTAAAATAAACTATTTTTATTATAAAATATAATAAGTATCAAATGAGGAATTACAATGGGATTTTTTGATAGATTTAAAAAGAACAAAAACGCAAATAAAAAAGTAAAAAGGGTTGAAAGAAAAAGAAAAGCAATTGATAAACAGCCGGACATTGAAGAATCCCAGTTAGCTTTAAGAGAAATAGCTGTTAACAGTAAAAATAGACATGAAAGGGCACAGGCTACAGATTCAATTACAAATCAGTATGTAGCATTGGATATAGCCAAACATGTAACTGACAGAGCTATAAGATTAATAGCTGCAAATAAAATTCAGGATGAGGATCTTTTGTGGGATGCAGCTGAAAATGCTGAATTTTATGATGTCAGAAGCTTTGCTTATGAAAGATTAGGTGAAAACAACAAGTCAATAGCTGAGATTGTCATTAATCAAAAAAAGAATAGGCATGTAACTGAAATCTTTGAAAAAATCGAAGATGAGGAAACCTTAAAGGATATTGCTATTAATGCTATTGACAGGAAATTCAGAAAATTATCTTTGGAAAAAATTGACAGTCAGGAAATACTGGAAAGCATTGCATTTGAAGCTAAAGATAAGGAAATCAGAAAAATGGCAGTTAATAAAGGTAATTTTTATAATGAAGAAGTGCTTCAGAAGGTAGCTGTTGAAGATAAGGATGACGGTGTAAGAATAGCTGCTATAAATAAAATTAACGATGAAAACAAATTAGTTGAAATAGCTAAAAATGAAGAAAATACAAAAGTGAGAAATGTTCTTTTAAGTAAAATTGTAAATCCCAAATTATTGGAAGATATTGCACTTAACTCCCAAACTGCTGATATTCGTTTGGATTTGGTAAAAAGGTTAAATAATGAAGCTTTGCTTGAAAAAATAGCTTTGGAAGATAAGGATAGTATTGTTAGAACAGAAGCTATTAAAAAACTTGATAATGAAGAGATTTTAACTGAAATAGCTAAAAGTGAAGCAGACCGCTTAGCCCGCCAGAGTGCAGTTAAAAAACTTACTTCTCAGGAAACACTGGTCAATATAGCTCTTGAAGATGTAGATTCATTTGTAAGAGTACATGCTATTAACAATCCTAATCTGACTGATGAGAAGTTGTTTGTTGAAATAGCTGTTAACACTCCTTTTAAAGAGACTGCTGATGAAGCTATTGAACATATCAGCAAAGAATCTTCATTTATTCAGATTTTACATAATGCCAAATTAGAGGAAGTTAGAAAAGAGACTTTATCTCATATTGATGATATTAAAGTCCTGATTGAAATAATTAAGGAAAATGAAGATACCGAATTTTCTCTAAAAGCTTTAAATAAAATCGATGATGAGGATATTTTACTTAAAGTTTATGGAGCCAATATTGCAGAGGAATTGTCTGTAAGAGCTGTTTCTAAAGTTAAAACACAAAAGCCTTTAATCGAATTAATTAAAAATGAGCCTTCCTGGAGAATTCGTGAAGCTGCTGTTAAAAATATTTCAAATAAGAAAGTTTTAAAGGAAGTTGCAGCAGGTGATGAAAGCGAATATGTAAGAAGTGTTGCAAAAAACAGAATTTAAAAAAGAAAATAGCTAAACTATTTTCTTATAAATAAAATTCACTTTCTTTTCTTTTGCTGAAATTAGCTAGGAATTTTTCTTTCATTCCTTCAAATAAGTCTCCGGTAAAGTATCTTGCATCTTCAGGACATGCATATATACAGGCAGTACATGCACTGCAAAGATCAGTATCTGTTTCTGCAGGATCCATATCTGGAATAGCTTCTTCAGGACAGGATGAAACGCACTCGTAGCAGTAAACACATAATGATTCATCACATATTGGAGCTAATGGAACTTTTTTATATTCGCAGTATGGTTTATTGCCTGGAACTTCAATGTCTTCAAATTCTTCAGAATCTAATTTTTCTTTGCATTTTTCTACAAATTCATTAAGTTTTTCCAAATCTTTGCTGTCTGGTCTTCCTGTTGCAACATCTGTTACTATTGAGTGCTGACTGACTGTTGCACCGGTTCCTGTAATGTTAAATCCATTTTCTTTTAATATGTCGTTTAACTCAAGTAGTGCATCTCCGATATTTACATTTCCGTAGTTTACAATAGCTATTGCAGGAATGTTTTCTCCTTTGAAGTTCATTAATTTTTTACTGGCTGTTTTTGGAAGTCTTCCAGCAAAAATAGGCATTCCTACAATTACTAATGTGTCATCATCAAATTCTTTAGGAGTATTTTCACTGGCTGCATTTAATAAATCATATTCTTCCTGTGTACCTTCGAATTTATTGGCTATTTCATCTACTATTTTCCTTGTTGTACTTGATGGGCTAAAATAGATTTTAGCAATTTTTGTAAATGTTTTCATACTCTCACCTTTGTTTTATTAATAATAATTATGTATTATTTAAATGTGTTGTTTAAATATTATTTAATATTTTATACTATAATTGTATTTTTGTATAGTTTTATTTGGTATAAATTAGATTATCTAAACAAATTTTTGTTTTAATTTGCTTTTAAAGTGTTTTGTTTAGTTTGATAAAAAACTTTAAATGATATTACGACACATATATTATATTAATATGATTATGTTAGCATAAGAGGTGAAAAATATGGGTAATAAGAAAACAGCTATGGTAGGAACTCCTTGCCAAATTTTAGCAGCTACAAAAATTAATAGATATGAAGAAAAAACCGGCGGTTCTCCTATTGATGTTAAAATAGGTTTGTTTTGTATGGAAAACTTCTCATACCAGTATCTTAAAAGATATTTAAAAAGTCAGGGTATTGAATTATTTGAAGTTAAAGAATTTAGAATAGAAAAAGGACAATTTGTTGCATATTTAATAGATGGTAATGTATTTAAAATACCAATAGCTGAAACTGAACCTTTTACTCGTAAAAATTGCCATATCTGTACTGATTATACTTCTGATGTTTCAGATATTTCTGTTGGATCTGTCGGTTCTCCGAAGTATCAGTCAACTGTTATTGTAAGAACTGAAAAAGGTAAACAGATAATTGATGCATGTATAGCTGAAGGATACATTGAAGCTGAACCGATTTCCAAAAAAGGTCAGGATTTATTGGAAAAAATAGCTAATCAGAAAATCACTAAAAATACAAGGATTTACAAGAAACGGGAAGCTATCGGAAGACCTGTTTTATCAAAAAGACAAATATCTGAAGAAGAGTTTTATGATGAATGCAGCAAATGCCAATTTGATAACTTGCAAAACGATGTAATCAGTGTAGGAGCCTGTGTTTTATGCGGTGCATGTGAATATGTCTGTCCAATTGAAGCTATTCAGATAAACAACAGAAAACCGGTATCAATAAAAGAATGTGAAGAAGAATGTCATGCATGTTACTTTGCATGTCCTAGAACATTTATCAGTGATGCAATATATCCTGAAGGAATTGATGAACAGCCGTTAGGTGAATACCTTGAAATTTACTCTGTAAAAGCAGATTCAATTATGGGTCAGGACGGTGGTGTAGTATCAGCTATTTTAGTATACCTTCTTGAAAATGACATTGTTGATGAAGTTTCTGTTGTTGGTGAAGATAAAGATGCACCTTGGAGACCTGAATCTTATCTTACATCTAAAATCCAGGATGTTATTAAAGCTGCTGGAACCAAATACAGTACAACTACAATTGGATTTAAGGCATTAACAAATAAGAAGTAAATCTTCTTACTTTTACTTATTTTTTAAACTATTTATAATATAAAAAATACATTTATTTAGTGGTGATATGATGGAATTAATGAAAGAGCTTTCTTTAACTCCAGGTGTTTCTGGATCTGAAGAAAAAATAGCAAACATTATTAAAAGAGAATTAAAAGATGTTGCTGATTCTATTGAAGAAGACAGTATGGGCAATGTAATAGCTACTAAAAAAGGTGAGAAAAAAGCACCTACTGTAATGTTAGCTTCCCATATGGATGAAATCGGATTGATGGTCAGATATATTGATGAAAAAGGATATGTCAAATTCTCAACAATCGGTGGAATTAATGACCAAATGCTAATGAATCAGTCTGTAATTATTCACAGCAGCATTGGAGAAGATGTTCCGGGGGTTATTGGCTCAAAACCACCTCATGTTACAAAACCTGAAGAAAGAAACAAAGTTGTAAAAGCAGACGACATGTTTATTGATATCGGTGCAAAAGACCAGGAAGATGCAGAAAAAATGATTCGTATTGGAGATAAAATAAGTTTCAGAGCCTGGTTTGAAGAATATCCAAACGATTTAATTATGGGTAAAGCATTAGATAATCGTGTAGGCTGTTATGTAATGATGGAAGTTTTAAAAAGAGTAAACACAAGAGCTACTGTTTACGGTGTAGGTACTGTACAGGAAGAAGTAGGTCTTAAAGGAGCAAAAACTTCTGCATTTAAATTAAATCCTGATATGGCTATTGCATTAGACGTTACCTTATCCGGGGACCATCCTGGAATTAAACCTGAAGAAGCACCAGTGGTAATGGGTAAAGGTCCGGCTATAATTTTAGCTGATGCAAGCGGACGTGGAATCCTTACTCAACAATCAATTAAAGACTTGCTTATTAAAGCAGGTGATGAAAATGAAATTGATTACCAGTTAGAAGTAAGTGACGGCGGAACAACTGACGGTACAGCTATTCACTTAACAAGGGAAGGAATTCCAACTGGAGTTTTATCAGTTCCAACTAGATATATACATACTACTGTAAGTGTCTGCAGTATGAAAGATGTTGAATCAACTATTCAGTTAATTACAGAAGCTATAAACTCTTTATAGCTTTTTTCAATTTTTTTGGAGATTATAAAAAATGTTTAAAACTACTGTCACACCAAAATTTGGAGATCTTGATGGTTTAAGGCATATTAACAACAATACATTAGGTGATTGGTTTGAAACCGGGAGAAATGAATTATTCAGAATATTCACTCCTGATTTAAAAGTTGATTATGAACACTGGAAATTAATTTTAGTTCATAATGATTATGATTACTTAAAACAAATTTTTTTAGGTCATGATGTTGAAATAAGGACTCATCTTTTAAAAATAGGAAACAGCTCTTTTACATTAGGTCAGGAAGCATGGCAAGACGGAAAATTAAAAGTTAAAGGAACTTGTGTTCTTGTTCACTTTGATTTTATGGAACAAAAATCAGTTCCAATACCTGATGATATCAGATTGCAGCTTGAAAAACATTTAATTCCTGTAGATGAATTTGGAAAAGAATAATTATTTAAATCTGTCATCAGATTTTTGAGATTTAGCCTTTTTATGGTTATTCTCAAACCAACCTATTTTTAAATCATCAATTGTGTCTTCGTATAGTTGGGGAACATAAGGTTTAATGTCCAATAGGGGTGTACCATTCAGAACATCAATATTTGAGATGTATATGGTATTGCCTTCAATTTTATCTAATTTTACTACAGAAGAACCTATGCGGTTTGGTCTTTTGGGAGATCTTGTTGCGAAAACTCCGTGTGTGTTGTTGTCCATAAAAGGTTTTACTTCCAGCAGATATCCTTCAACTTTATGGAGCAGGTAAAGCAAATGTATGTGGGAAAAATCTTCCAAATCCTTTAAACCTGCTGCATATTTTTCATCAAGTACTATTTTTCCTTTAATGCCTTTTGCACCTGTTGGCTGTATAGGCATACCTTCAATATTTTCAAACTCGGTATGTATAGTTCCAATAGATTCTAATTCGATTTTCATATTTTTTAATTTAAATTTCAATTTATTTAAAACAATCGAATCTGTATTAAATAGGAATTTTAATAATGATTCTGGCTTTTTGGTTGTAGAATTTGGATTATATATTGGTATTGGTGATAAAAAATAAGTTTGTAGGTAATTATTCTTTACCTACAATAATTTCAGTTGATTTGATGATAGCTGTTGCATCATCTCCTTCTTTTAAACCGAGTTTTTCAACGGATTCTTTGGTAATTAAAGCTGTAATTTCACCAGGTTCTTCAACTTGGATTTTAACACTAGCCATAACTCCGCCAGTTTTAATGTCAGTTATTTTTCCATTCATTTTATTTCTAGCGCTGATTTCCATTTTAAAATCTCCTTAGGATATTTTCAATAATATATTAATATCGAATTGCATATAAATCTTTCGTTTTATGGAATATTAAAACTTTTTACAACGATTACATATTTTTTTACATATCGATATTTAAAGTATTATTTAAATACAATATATTAATATGAATAAAAAGGTTGTATTTTTAATAAGCTTATTTTTTCTGCTGTTAACAATACCATTGGCTGCAGCTGATGATAATATAACTCAGGAAAATTTATGGTATGTAAAAGCAGGGCCAAATGATGGAGACGGTTCCAGCAGCAATCCATTTAATTGTTTAGATTCAGCGTTAAACAAAGCTAATGATAACGACACTATTATCGTCAATAATGGATATTACAATGGTCCTCATAATAACGGACTGGAAATATCAAAGAATAATCTGAATATTATTGGCTGTGAAAACACTGTTTTTACCGGGCAAAATTATGAAAACTTTTTTAAAATAACAGGCAATAACATAACAGTTAAAGGAATCACATTTACTGAAGGGTATGGCGGAATAACTGTAAATAAAGATGCCAGCTTAAAAATCATGGATTCAAAATTTATTGAAAACAGCGGAATCAATGGAATATGCATTGATAATCACGGTAATTTAACAGTAATTTCCAGCTATTTTTCAAATAATACAGCAATACGTGATGCAGGATGCATATCCAGTCTTGAAAGGAGCCATACAACAATAATTAACTCTACATTTGAGTTTAATAGTGCTGGAAGAAATGGAGGAGCACTTAAAATAAATGATTCTTATGCAGATATTTTCAATTGCAGTTTTATTAATAACACAGCTTCAGGTAATGATAATTATGGTGGAGCTGTTTATCACTGGACAGGAATAACAAGAATTTATAATTCATCATTCATTAATAATACAGCAGGCAAATGTGGCGGAGCAGTTTATACAAACGGAAAAAATGGATATGGGATTTTTGAAAGTTATAACTGCGAATATTTAAACAATACATCTCCGGAAGGTGGGGCAATTTATATAAGAAGTACAGGGGGTCAGATTAACTATTGCGGATTTATCAATAATACCAATACAATCTATTATGAAAATTTCAAAGAAAAAATGGATTTAAATGATAACTGGTGGGCAAATAACAATCCGAATTTCAGTAATTTAATAAACGGTCAGATAACTATTAAAAACTATACTACTGTAAAACTGAATATGGATTCTGAAGCTAAAGTTAACACACCTGTATCTATTAATCTTATATGGAATAATGCAGTTTTTAAAAGAAATGCAATATTTAAAAGCACAGGTGGGGATATAAGCGGAAACATATTCACAACCAATACTTCAGGTAAATATGTGATAACTGCTATTGTGGACAATGAAATCTTAAATACAACTGTTGATGCAGTTCAAAATGCATTTTTAAGTCTTAATGATCTTGACATGTATTATAAAGACGGATCCAGATTAATAGCTAATTTGTCTGATAATTTCAAAAAGCCAATAGCTAATGCTATAGTAACATTTAATATCAATGGAGGAGTTTATAATCGAACAACAGATAATGAAGGTTTGGCATTTTTAACAGTCAATTTGAAAGCTAATCACTATCTGGTTAATGTAAGTTATAATGGAAACTTCACTTACAATCCAACTGAAGCTAGCGGAAAAATAAATGTCAAATCAACTGTTTTAGCCAGAGGCACTGTTTTAATGTATCAGAATGGTACAGACTTCATTGCTGAATTTTTAGACAATACTGGATGTGCATTAGCTAACAGCAAAGTTAAATTCAATATTAATGGAGTATTTTACACTCGTGAAACTGATGGTAAAGGTGTAGCTAAATTAGAAATTAAATTAAGGCCGGGCAATTACATTTTAACTGTATATAATCCGGCAAATTCTGAAGAAAGAGGATTCAATATCACTGTAAAAAGTTTAATTGCATCTGGTGATTTAACAAAATATTACTTAAATGCTTCTAAATTCAATGTAACACTTTATAATAAAGATGGAAGTTTAGCTATTAATAAAAATGTAACATTCAATATAAATGGAATATTCTACACCCGTGAAACTGATTTAAATGGTTCAGCTAGTTTAGCAATTAGCTTAAGACCCGGAAAATACGTTATTACAACAATCTTTGACGGACTTGAAATAGGAAAGCAGGTTAATGTATTGCCGACATTAGTAACACGAAATCTTACTATGGACTATCTGGACGGCAGCAGATTTACAGCACAGGTGCTTAACGGTCAGGGCAGACCACTAGCTAATCAAAATGTTTCATTTAATGTAAATGGAGTGTTTTATCATAAAATTACTGGTGCTGATGGTTTAGCTAGTTTAAATATTCGGTTAATGTCGGGGGAATATATCATAACTTCAATATGGAATGAATTCCAGACAGGAAATACCATAAAAGTTAGTTAATAATAAAAATAATTTTAATTATATGAGAATACTTGAGTTAGAATAGCTGTTGCATCATATCCGAAGACTGTCTGAAGTGCAAAAAATAAGAAAATCAGTGCCAGAACAACAAAAATAAACTTAATGTTTTTTACTATTAAGTAAATGACTAAAAACAGGATTATTAATTTAATAAAAAAAATTAGAGGTATAAAAATCAACCTCCAGCCAGTATTGTTTTGCTTCCATTATCTGAAATTTCTTCTTTTTTAAACTCAACATCATATTTTACTTTTTCAATTACTTCTTTTAGTGCATCAAGTGACTCTCCTCTATGGCCACCTAATACAGCAACTAAAAACAGACTGTCTCCTGTGTAAAATTCTCCAATATAATGTATTACAGATATTTCAAAAACATTGAATTTGATTTTTGCATCTTCAACAATATTTTCAATGTCTTTTAAGGTTTTTTCTTTATCGGGTGTAGTCAGTATGAGTTTTTCAAGGTTCATATTTTCTTCTTTTCCACGAACAATACCTTCAAAAGTAAAGATAGCTCCAGAATAATCTACTTTGTTTGATTTTTTCAAATCAGCTATTAAATCAGCCATTGTTACTTTATCTTCTTTTGCTTCAATAACTCTAACAACCATTTTTTTAATCTCCAAGTTCACTTATTTCTTTTATAGCTAAGTTTTTTAATCTTTCAACACCATTTATTTCTTTTACAACATCTATTGTAGCTTGAGGAACAAGTTCCTGCCAGTTTTCATCTTTAAGCATTCTTTTTCTAATTTCTGTTCCGGATAAGTTCATTCTGTCATAAAGCGGAGGATTTCTGACTTCAAACCCTTCTTCATAAAAGAGCTGTTTAACTAATGAATTTCCAGAATAAACAACAGAAAAAGGAGGCGTCATCATCTTAACATGAGCAACCCATATTGCATTAAAATTAATATCTTCCATTGGTATGATGTAGTAGCTACCCGAATCGATATTATTTTCAATTAGTGCATGATTTAACATCACTACACGTTCTCCTGCAGTAAACGGGTCTTTTAATTCATGACTTTTTTGAGCACTGCCGATTCCTATTATTATTTCATCTACTTCTTCCAGTGTTTTTTTAATGACTTCAATATGTCCATTATGGACTGGCTGCATTCTGCCGATTAATATTCCGCGAATTTTTTCCATATTAATCACTTTTTCAAATTATCTAATGTGTAAATTAGTTTTTCTGCAGTATTATGTTTTTCTTGCAAGGAATTTGTAATACAGGTTTCCATTAATAATGTGTTTATTCCTTGAGCAGCTATTGGCTCTGTAACTTTATGAGGACTTGTACCTTCTGTAAAGTTAAAATTCTCAATACTTAAATTATCCGCTATTATATGAGCATATTCATTTGATTTTGCACTATTATTTGATATTGAATAAATAAAATTGGAATATTCATATTTAGGATCAATTTCATGAACATCAATTACAACAAATGGATTATCTGCTTTTATATTGGGAACAATAAAGTCATGAGCTAAATTTTCACCAGCAGGTCTTGTGTCATCACGTGAAGTTAGATTATCATTTGCAACAACATAGTAAATTACGAATTTTTTAGTTAAATTATTCGTTCCGTTTTCTCCTGTAATATTAGCAATCGTTTTATTTACTTCTTCATGGATTTCATGTTCTCTAGGATGAACTCCAAGGATTACCCCAACAGTATCATTAGAAGAATTGTTTCCGGCTATAATTTTATAAACTGTTCCGTTTTCATTATTTCCCACAGTTGTCATATTATAGCAGTTTTCATCATCACTTTTTTTTTCAGGGTGGCTGATAACAACTGCAGTGTTTATCAGTACAACACCTATTAGAATGATTAAAATTAATTCGTACTTTGCTTTTTTATTCATAATTAACAACTAAAATTCTTTGTTTAATAAGTTATTGTTTTTAGTATAATAAAAGTTTTTGTAAAATTATATAAAACATGTTGATTAAAATTAAATTATAGTAAACTTATTAATGGAGTTTTATAATGGAAAAAAAGAATATGATGATAATAGCCGCAGTTGTTATTTTGGCTATTGTAATTGTTGTAGGTTTTATTTTTATTTCTGGTAATTCTAATGATTCATCTAAAGGATTAACTTCATTTTCTTCTCCTTTCATGGCGGGTAGTTTTGTAGGTAATGTTTCTTTAGAAAATGATTCTCTAGATTATGCTCATGCGTATAAAGATAAAGCTCATGATATAGAATATAATATTACTACAATGGATAATGCATCTGCATTAATGGAAATTTATGAATTCCAGGGTATTGGTACTCCGGAAAAAAGAACTTTCAATGGTCAGGAATGGAATATTTACTTTGGTGAAGCTGTTCCTAATAGTGGAGATAATAATTCTACAAAATCCAATGATACAATGGGAATTATTATTTGTGAAGTTCAAAAAGAAAACCAAGGTTATGTTATTAATGTAATCTTTGGAAATAATTCAGATGTTAACTTTACTAAAAATACTTATGGTGATTCATATATTGATTATGTGGAACCATTACTTAAATCTATTAGTTTAAAAGAAAGCAAGGATGTTCCATCTGTAGCTGATCAATTCGGATTGTCTCAGGATGAATTTAATCACCAAATTGATTTAATACATCAATATGAAGCAGGAAATACTTCTGTATTGGAAGGCAGTGTTTAAATGAAAATTACAGTTTTTCATGCAAATGAATGTGATAGAAAGAAATGCACTTCTATTAAAATGGAAAAATTAGGTAAATGTAAATTAGTATATAATATTAATAAAATACCTAGTGGAGCTGTTGTGTTAAACCCATTTGCCCAAAAAGCTGTTTCATACGAAGATTACAGATATGTTCACAGAAGAGGAATTGTAGGACTTGACTGTTCATGGAATGAAGTATCAAGTTCTAAAAAATTCTTCTCTTTATCTAAATATCATAGGTCTCTTCCGTTTTTAATAGCCACTAATCCTGTTAATTATGGGAAACCATGTATTTTATCTACTGTTGAAGCTATTTCAGCTACTTTATATATTACTCGTTTTAAAGATGAAGCAAAAGATATTTTAGATGGTTTTAAATGGGGACATACATTTTTAGAATTAAATCATGATCTTTTAGAAGCTTACAGTGAAGCTGATACTAGTAAAGACGTTGTTCGAGTTCAAAACGAATTTTTAGAATCTAAAGAATAATTTTAGATTTTTATTTTTTTTTAAAAGCCGCTTTTTGATTTTTAAGTCAGTAAAATTACTGCAGATAATATTTTATAGTCTAAATTCTAAAACTGATATTATAATTTTATTTTAAGGATTTTTTGATTATGAAACATATGGAAAAGTTGCTTTGGTGATTAATCACCGGTAAAAAGGAGGCATCAACAGAGCTAAAATTATTAAAAAGATTAATGAAAAGCCATGTAATGCCAATCAATTAGCTGGTGAACTTAATTTGGATTATAAAACTATTAAACATCATTGATTTATATTACATTAGCTATTGCAGCTGTTGTTGGATTTTTAAGAATCTATTTAGGTGTTCATTATCCGATAGATGTTTTAGGAGGTAGTGGTGTAGGCGTTTTGTCTGGTTTGGCTGCTTTAAAATTAGGAGACTATGTATTAAAAATTTAGGTGTATATAATGGCAATTACTGAAGTTTTATCAATGTTTGTAGTTCATGTTATTGAAACATTAGGTTATTTTGGTGTTTTTATAATGATGACATTAGAAAGTGCATGTATTCCTTTTCCAAGCGAAGTTATAATGCCTTTTGCAGGCTTTGTAGTTCAGGAAGGGCAATTAAGTTTTCTTGGAATTGTAGTTATCGGAACTTTAGGAAATCTTGTTGGATCTTTAATAGCTTACTTTGTTGGTTTGAAAGGCGGAAGACCAATTTTAGAAAAGTATGGAAAATACATTTTAATTACTGAAGATAAACTGGATTTGGCTGATGATATTTTTAATAAATACGGGGCAGCAACAGTATTTGTTGGGCGTATTTTACCTGTTATAAGAACTTTCATTTCCCTACCTGCTGGTATAGCCCGTATGGATATTAAAAAGTTTACACTTTACACAACACTTGGATGTTTGCCGTGGACTTTAATACTTGCATATTTAGGTGTAATATTAGGTCAAAACTGGTCTGTTCTTACTAAGTATTTCCATATTCTTGATGCGGTTTTAGTTATTGCTGTTGTAGGTTTGATTTTATATTGGTGTTATAAATTTAAGAAATAATGAGGGTTTTAACTAAACATTTAAATACTATTAAAACAAAATAATTTATTAATAGTTATGATAATTAAAATTCTTATTTTTGTTTCATAACATATTTTCTTTAATTAAAATTACATTTTTCATGATTATAAGGAGGAGTTATTAATGGCAAGATTTGAAGAAGCAGAAAACAGAATGTTTAATGTTAAAATCTGTTTAAAATGTAATGCTCGTAACCCTGCTGCTGCAACTACTTGTAGGAAATGTGGGTACACAGGTTTAAGGTTCAAAGCAAAAGAACCAAGAGGATAATCTTATTCTCTTTACTTTAATTTCTTTTTTTTAAGGCTTATGTCTTTTTTTAATATAATAATTACTTTATATGTTTATTTCTGATATTTTTTAGATAAAAATCCTTGCAGTTTAGCTAATAAAATCATTTTATTGCTTTAAGTGCTAAAATAGCTAAAACTGAGGTTAGTACAAAATACAGTTTTATGTTAAAGTTACTATTCTAACTGCTGAAGATACTGATGTCTGCACTTTATGTTTGGATAATGTTTACTTGTTTAATAAAGATGAAGATAAGGTTTATCGTTCTGGTTTAAAGGATAATGTGCATCGTATTAGTGATTTGGATAATGATAGTATGTTGTCTGTGTATCCTAATTGCTGTTGTTCTTATTTTGAGTGTCTGAGACAGTAAAACTGGAGGTAGTGTTGAGCCTGAAGTAATTAACCTAACACTATTGAATGAATTGTCTGCTACCAATAATTTAAATAATAATTACACTAAATATATTCTAACGATAAACTAGGCATTCCTAATGCAGATAGGTATGCTATTGAAGTCAAAGAATTAACAGATAAAGAATTCTTCCTTGACAAATTAAAAAAAGCAGCAGCATCACAACCACCAAATAAATCATGGAGAGTAGACATTCCGATGATACTTCATTCTTTGATAATTGTAGAATGTTCATCACCAAGAATGGTAGTACAATAGCTATTCGTGATGATGGTGATATTATAAGTGTATGTGCAAATAATTCAGGCAATGTAAAAGACCGTAGTAGTTCTTTATTAAAATTCGCTACAACAAAAGGCGGAACCAAACTAGACAGTTTCGCAGGTAATTATGAGTTTTATCGCCATTGTGGTTTCGAACCAGTAAGCCATGTTAAATTTAATGAAGAATATGCTCCTTCAAATTGGGTGAAAGGAAGAGATGAAGCTGAGAATGTGATATTCTTTAAATATACTGGTAGACAAAGTAGATATACTAAACCTGAACAGTTTTATGAAGCAGTTTCCCCAGTAACGGGGGATGATGCTTATGATAAAGCATATGCAATCAGGGATGATAGCCAAAACACACAATAAAATAAGAGGAAGAGGAATAATGAAATCTGAAACTAATAAAGAATCAAAATATCCAATGACCTATGAAGAATATGAGAAGAGAGTTATTGAATTATTTTTAGAAGAAGCTGATTCTCCCAAGGATTTAGAATTTAGAAGATATCTTCTAAATGAATATGGAGATGACATAATAATGGGAGAATACGAAGACGCATGTTATTATTATGATAATCCTGAGTATTCATGTAATCAATTTACTGAGGAACGTTTACTTAGTCAACCTGTCCGTATACTCGAAATGATTTAAATAAGTGAGGATATATTTTTCAATGTTTATGTATCCTTTCTTAATCACATAATCTGAATTATCATTTGGAGTATAAAAAAAGAGGGGGTTTTTTGTTCTGTTTTATTTTAGTTTCTTGGGTTTCTTCTATGATTGTGTTCCCCCATCCTTTTTAATTAATTTACATTTATAATGTATAATCCTTTCATATAATCTATATTTTTTTCTAACTGTCTACTGTGAATATTGAAGAAGATTAAAACATGTATTTTTTTTGGTTTTCTTCAAAAAAATATCATTTTTTTTATCGCCTAAAAAAATAACTAAAAAAAACCGGAAAAAACATCTTTTTTTAATAATAGTAATGAGGATGGGGGGGGTGAATAGTTAACACCACCATTTTACTATTAAAAAAAAGATTCCTAATATAATAATGATTATGACACTTAAAAACAACCAATTCCGCGTCTACTTACCATTAACCAAAAACCAACAAACAAAATATAACTTAAACGAAGACGGGACACTAAACATAATTGGAATAGCAAGTACAACAACCCAAGAATTGTAAAAATGATATTATACAATCACCAGCTGTAAAAGCATTGAATGTACTTGTTTTATGAGGTCTGTAATAAAATATTAAAAACATAATATAGAATTATTAGATGAAAAAAGAACAGAGAGTAATAAAATCTCTAACTGATGTAATTAAACATTAATTTAATATAATATCGTTTACACAAATAATTATATTAAGATATTTAGGGATTTTTATGGAAATGGTCGAAGAACATATTAAAGGCATATTAAAAAATAGGAAAATTCATTTTACTTTAATTGATCCAGATGAACAAACACCTCAAGAAGCTTTAAACATAGCTGAAGAAGCTATTCTTGGTGGAACTGATGGAATTATGATTGGTGGATCAACTGTTAATAATGATGAAGTTGATGAAACTTGTAAAATATTATCTGAAAATATAGAAGTTCCAATTATTTTATTCCCTGGAAATATTAATAGTGTAAGTAAATATGCTGATGCAATTTTCTTTATGAGTTATTTAAACTCTACTAATCCTTATTGGATTTATGGTGCTCAGGCATTAGCTGCACCAATTGTAAGGCAAGCAGGAATTGAAGTTTTACCAATGGGTTATATGGTTGTTCAACCTGGAGGAACTGTTGGCTGGGTAGGAGATGCTAAATTAGTACCTAGAAACAAACCAAAAATACCTGCAGCTTATGCAATGTCTGCTGAACTTTTAGGAATGAGATTTTTCTATATTGAAGCAGGTTCCGGAGCAGATAAACCAATTCCACCAGAAATGGTAGGATATACTAAAAAAGCTACTGAAGACATGATAATTATTGTTGGTGGAGGTATCCGTGATGGTGAAGCTGCATATACAGCAGCAAAAGCTGGCGGAGATATAATTGTTACAGGAACAATTGTTGAAGAAACCAATGATGTTAGAGGTAAAATTGAAGAAATTACATCAGCTATCAGAAAAGCTTCAATAGAATAGTTTTCAGACACTCTTACCTAATTTTTTTATTATTTAACTAACTTATTTTTATTAGAGATTATGTTAAATTCATTATATATTAAAGCAGCTAGTAAAAGAGGATCCATTAAAGAAATTATCCCGGAACTTGGAGGAAATTCCATTGTTTCAGATAACTGGAACGAAAAAAACATTACAGGCAGTGATGATGAATTTTCAATTGGCGCTGGTGACGGCAGTTTCAATAAAAAGAAATTTTTAGGATTTAACTTTTATGCAGTAGCTGCCGAGTCATTGATTTTTGACGGACAACTTAAAACAATTGAACAAAGTGACATTGATAAATTTCCTTATTTGTCATATTTGGATGAATTTTTAAGTAATTATATGTCTATTTTTGAGCTTAAATGCTGTTTAAGTTCTCTTGAAGAATATAATGTGGATTATTATTTAATAGACGGATCTATTTATGGAGATTTGCAGAATCCATTTCCAAGAGGTGTTGAAACATCTGCCAAGGCTAAAAAAGATTTGATATCTGCTACATTAAATGATTTTGAAGATATGGTTAAAAATCCCTCTGATAAAAGTGTTTATTCTCCAAAATTATTTAATAAATATTTTAAGATCTATCAGGAGCAAAAATATCCTTATATTTTGTATTTAACAACTATTGAAAGATTAATAGTCTTAAAAGAGATTTTAAAGAATCCTAAAAAAATGATAGCTATTTCTAAAAGTTCTTCAAATAATGATATTTTCCATAGTAATATTCCGGATATAGCTATTTTTGATAAATACACTCAAAAACAGGGTATTTCAAGAGTAATTCGTAAAAAAGTATCAAAAGATATTAATACAACTTTCCCGGTTTTTGATGAATTTTTTAAGGATTTAAAATTTACAATTTTTTATTTAAGATTAGATGATTATAAAAATGTATTGAAAGTGGAGCTTCCTTATGATGCTTCTATGGCTGAAATTGAAGAAATTGCCGCAAAACTTAAAAAGTTTTCAACAGATGGATATCCATATCTGCTTAAAAAAGCACATAATGATGTGGTTATTTCAGATAAAAACATAAAAGAGCTTATTAATATAGCTAAAGTTCGTGAAAAATCAGGTAGGGAAATGTTATAAATTAAAGGTGTGATATTGATGATTATAGGAAGATGTATAGGGGAAATTTCATTATTGGAAGTTGATTTTATTTCAAATTCAATGCCTCAGGTTGGAGAATATGTTTCCATTAAATATGACGGGAAAAATGTGTTGGGAATGATTGAAAACTTAGTTAGAGGTAATGTAGCATTAAATAGTGAAATATATGATGTAGATGACATTGAAACAATAACTAAGGTTAGCGGAAATGATTTATATGTTAAGGGAAAAGTTCGCTTACTTGGTGATGTAGATGATAATTTAAAGCTGCCAAGGATTCCTGCACCTCCAGGAACTCCGATTACAAAAGCAGATGATGAACTTCTAAAAAAAGTATTTAACTTGAAAAATCCGCTGAAATTAGGGACATTAGTTAATCAGAGTGATGTTGAAGTTAATGTGGATGTAAATTCTATTATGAACAGGCATTTAGCTATTTTAGCTATGACTGGAGCAGGTAAATCAAATACAGTATCTGTTTTAATTGACGGATTATTAAAATACAATGCTCCTGTTTTTGTTTTTGATATGCATGGAGAATATGTGGATGCCACCTTTACAAATGGTGAAGTAAACGTTATTGAACCTGTAATAAATCCAATATACATGTCCTTTTCAGAAATTAAAAATTTGGCTAATATTAAAGGTTCAGCTCATATTCAGGAAAGATACTTCAGAAAAGCATTTAATGAAGCTCGTGAGGTTATAAGCAGTGGTGGATCTAGCTCAAAAGACTTTTTAGAAATTATTTTTACAATTTTAGAAGACAAGTACAATGATGAAAACAGTAGTTCCAATGAAAAAACTAAAATCATGGATGTTATGAATAAGGTTGATGATTTAAGAGAAAAATATGATAATCTTTTCAATATAAATAAAGGCAATATTTTAGGAACTATTAAAATAGGCAAAGCTAATGTTTTGGATTTAAGTCAGGCTGATGAATCAACTGCTGAAGTTCTTGTAAGTCATATTATGAGAAATTCATTACAGTATAGGAAAAATGCAGTTCATAAAACAAGCAATAAAACCTTGGATTTCCCAGTATTTTATATTCTTGAAGAAGCACATATTTTAGCTCCTAATAAAAGAGATTCCAACTCCAAATTCTGGATTCAAAGAGTAGCCAGGGAAGGACGTAAATTCGGTCTTGGATTATGTTTGGTAAGTCAGTCTCCAAAAACAGTGGACCATGATGCATTATCTCAAATGAATAACATGATTATTTTAAGATTAGTTGAACCTGAGGATCAAAGGCATGTACAATCAGCTAGTGAAAGCTTATCTGGTGATTTGGTAAAACAGTTACCTTCCTTAAATGTTGGTGAAGCTATTTTAACAGGACTTATGACAAATGTTCCGACACTGGTTAAAATCGATGAATTTAAAGGTCGCAGACATGGTGGAGACTTGGATATTGTATCTATACTGGATAATTTTAAGGAAGATGAAGCTGAAGAAATCAAAAAACAGGAAGAATACATTCTTAATTTAGGTTACGACTATTGATTTAATCATATTACTTTTCTAATGCTACCATAATATTAAATATTACTATTAGCTATATAATTAATTGTTAAATGCTTTAATTTTAGAGTGTTTGTTGGTTATATAAAAAATTTAAAAGGTAATATAATGAAATTTGCACATTTGGCAGATACTCATTTAGGTTATAGACAATTCGGCTTACTTGAGCGGGAAAAAGACTTTTATGAAGTATTTGATAAAATTATAGATAAAATAATCGAAGAAAAAGTTGATTTTGTAATACATAGTGGAGATTTGTTTGATTCAGCAAGACCATCACCATCTGCTCTTTTAGCTTTTCAAAAAGGTTTGCTTAAATTAAAAGGTGCAGGAATACCAATGTATGCTATTGCCGGAAATCATGATGTTGTAAACCGTAATGGAGCTATACCTCCTCAGGTCTTATTTAAAAAATTTGGTTTAAAATTAATAAGCACAATTAATACGAATTATATGCATGATGATGTTTTTATTGCAGGATTGCCATTTCTTCCAGCTTCCCAAAACAAAAATCTTAAAAGCAAATTAGATGAATTGTCCAAAAAAGCAGAAAATCATGAAAAATCCATTCTTGTTTTACATCAGGGAATTGACAAATATTTCAATTTACAGTATGAATTGGAAATTGGAGATATTCCTGATAATTTTGACTATTATGCATTAGGCCATATTCATAATTATATTTGTGATGATTTTGGTAAGGGAAAACTTGTCTATCCGGGATCAACTGAAACATGGAATGTTAGTGAGTTAATAGACCTTAAAAAGAATGGTAAAGGTTTTGTTGTAGTTGATTTAGACGGACCAAAAATGAATGTTAAAAGAATTAAAATGGATATTCCTCGTGAATTCATTGTAAAAACTATTGATTATAGGAATTTAGGTGCTGAAATAGATTCTATTAAAAATACAATAAAAGACTTTGATAAACAGCCTATTTTAAATCTTAAAATCAACAACATTGATTCAAATATAGGGGAAATATATGAATTTATTAATAGGGAACTTGGTGATTTGGCATTAATGATCAGGCCTACATTTAATGTACTTGATAGGGAAGTGGATGTTAATGCTATTATTAATGATAAAAATGCTTTAGGTCCTAAAGAGCTTTTAATTGATGAATTAAAAGAGTATGATAGTGAAGATGTCAATAATTTAGCTATTGAATTATATGACTTGCTTTCAAAAAATAAAACAGATGAATCTGAGGATTTAGTTAATCAATTTTTCAATGAAAAATACAATATTATAAATGATGATTCTGGTGATGAAATAACTGAAAATAAACCTGAAGATGGTCAGGTAAGATTTAGTGGGGCTCTTCAATGATTTTTACAAAATTAACATTAAACAATTTCAAATCCTATAATCATGAAGTTATTAGATTTGGTGATGGGATTACAGTTATTGTAGGGGAAAATGGTGCTGGAAAATCTACTATTTTAGAAGCTATTAGTTTTGCATTATTCAAACAGCATACTGCTAAAAAAATTGATGATTTAGTGAGAAATGGCAGTAATGAAAACATGTATGTTGATTTGGAATTTATTTCTAATGGTAAGGAATATAAAATTCATCGTGAAAAAACCAAATCAGGTTTAAAATCAACAATTCTTAAAAAAACCACTTCTAAAGGTCAATTTATTCCATCATGTGCTGGAGATAAAGAGGTAGCTAATGAAATTCAGTCTATTTTGGATATTGATTCAGATTTGTTTTTAAATGCAATTTACATAAGGCAAGGAGAAATTGCAGAATTAGTTGATAAAACTTCCTCTGAGAAAAAACAATTAATTGGAAAATTATTAGGTTTGGATTCTCTGGAAAAAGCCTGGAAAAACTTACAGCCTATTATTAGCAATTATGAAAAAGCTCAGTCAGAACTTAAGGGTAAGTTATTTTCATCTGAAGAGTTAAAAGAGGAATATAATCATAAAAAAGCATTATTGGATAGGCTTAAAGAAAAAGGACTTGCTTTAGAAAAACAGATTGAAGAAGTTAAAGAGATGAAAGCTGAAAAGCAAAATGAAAAAACCAATATGGAAAGAGAAAAAGAAATCTTTGATAACTTCAATAATAATTTAGATGCTGAGAAAAAAAGATTGGATTCTCTTGAAAATGATAAAAGAGCACTTCAGGATAATTTAGATGAAATAAAAAAAGCCGAAGAGCAAATTGTAAGATTGGAAAAATTTGTTAAGAAATTACCGTTATACTTGGACTTTGAAAAATCTGTTACAAGTATTCAGCAGTTGGAACTTGATAAACAAAAAATTGAAAAAGATTTAGATTCAATTGCAACACAGGAAGAACTTTTAGCATCTAAAAAAGAAGGATATAATAAATTTTTAGTAGCCGATGAGAAAATTGAAAAATTAAACAATCAAAAAATTAATCTTGAAAAAGAATTAGCTACTCTTACCCAACTTGAAAAAGATAAAAAGCAACTTCTTAAATCAATTGAAGGAAATAGAAATGAAATTGAAAGTTTTTTTTCTGTAACTAAAGATAAATTATATGATAGTGGTTTGTCTCAGGATATTTTAGCTGATGTTGATAATTTCAGTCATTTAGAAGATGTTACCAACAACTTCAGTGAGGAAGTTTCTAATAAAGTTAAAGATTTAAGTCTTGAGATTATTTCTAAAAATGAGGAAATTGTTAAATTTAAACAAGCTATTGATACAGCACAAAAACCTTTAGATGAATTATTGGATGTTGAAAATAAATGTCCTGTTTGTAAATCTGATATTAATCCTCAAAAGAAAAATGAATTAATTGATTCTTATAATAGTGAAATTAATGTTAATAAGAAAGCTATTGTAGAAAATAATGAAAATATTCGTCTTTTGAATAAAAATAAAGATAGTTTTGAAGAAAAATATAATAAACTTCAGGATTTATCTAAAGATATTATAGGATATAAAAATAAATTTGACAATTTAGAAAAAGATCTGGTTAAACTTAATGAGATTGATGAAGGATTAGAATCTAAAGAGTACACTAATAATAAATTAGGCGAACTTATACTGGATATATCTAAAGAAAAAATTGGCCGTGAAGAAAATAAAGAAGATTACAATACATATATAAAATCAAAAGGAGCACTAGATGTTTTAAGTAGTAAAACTGAACTTCAATATAAATTAAATCAGGTTAATAATGAAATTGATGTTCATGTTAAAAATATCAAATTAGCTATTGACCAGGATCCTCATTTAAGTGGTGATATGAGTACTGCTGATTTACAAGCACGTATTACTGATTTAAAAAATAAGGAAGAAGAATTTAATCAGCTTAAAGGTTTTGTTCAAAATAAAAAAGCTTTTGAATCTCAGTTAACTTCTAAAAAAGATGATATTGGTGTTTCACTTAATCAAATTGAAATCTTGAAAAATAAAATAAATGCTTCTGTTTATGATAAAGAAAAATATGAAAAAGTAATTTACTTTTACGAAGTTTATGAAAGAAGATATGATGAGTTTACAAATGAGCTTTCAGGAATTAAAGGTCAAGCTAAAGAATTAATAGCTAATGTCAATGATTTAACAGAAAAAATATTAACTAACTATAAATTCCAACAAGAATATAAAAACACTACAGATTATATTGATTTATTGAATCATATTAGAACATTATATTCTAAAAACGGTATACAAAAAGAGTTAAGGAATCGTTCAAGGCCTGTAATTCAAAAATACACTAAGGACTTCTTTGATGAATTTAACTTTAATTATTCTGATTTAACATTGGATGAGGACTATGAAGTAACTGTATTTGGTCCTGAAGGTGAATCTTCAATGAGTATGGTTAGTGGTGGTGAAAAAATAGCTATTGCCCTTGCTTTAAGACTTGGTATTACTCAGGCTATGGCAAAAGGTGATTTGGACACTATTCTTTTAGATGAACCTACAATACATTTAGATAGCTTTAGAAGACATGAATTAATTAATCTGTTAAAAGACATGACTGTTTTACCGCAAATGATTATTGTGACTCATGAAAGCCAACTTGAAAATGCTGCAGATAATTTGATTAAAGTAGAAAAAGATAATGGTATTTCAAAAGTATCTAGTTAGATACTTTTATTTAATTTTTTTAAGTGATTAATTTAGATTCTGCCTATTTCCTCAGCATTTTTTATTGCATCTATAATACAGTTAGCATTCCATCCTACAATTGTTGATGCTTCTTTTTCCAAGTTTTCAGGAACTTCTTCAAGTCCATGTGGTCTTACAAGAACTATTGGAATATTATAGTTTTCACTAGCTTTAATTAAATCATTAAAAGTTTCTTTATTGTAATTATATAAACCTGCTAAAAGTATTATAACATCTATTTTTTCAAAAAATTCTTTATTGGCTGTTGAATAAGACCCGGAAATAGATTCTTTCCATAAAAAATCATTTTTAGAATACATTTGTTCAATAAATTTCATATATTCCTTATTTTTGTCATAACCGTTACTAATGATAAGACGATATATTTTATTATCATTTTCCTCTTCAAACATTATTTCACCTTTTAAATGAATTATGAATGTTATAATATTTATACTTGAATAACAATATTTTATACTGTTATAAATAATAATAAAGGTATTTTTTTATGAAAGCAGCAGTTATAGGTTTAGGTGTAGAAGGAAAAAAAGCAGTTAATTCTCTTTTAAATCATGGTTGGGATGTTTATGCAACTGATTTAAATAGTAAAGTTGATTTATCAGATTTGGAATTGCCTATGATTTCAATGAATTTGGTTAGTGGTGATGAAACTGTTTCTATTGTTTCTGATAATTTAACTGTTGATTTAGGTTTTTCAAATTCACATGCAATTGAAGAATGTGATGCAATAGCGATTAGTCCCAGCATGTATGGGGGAGCTTTTGCAAATAAATTGCTTGAAAAAGGTAAACTGTTAAGTAATGTTGTAACTAAGCATAAAGACCTTTTTACTATTGGCATTACTGGAACTAATGGTAAAACTACTAGTGTTCATATGTTAAAAACTATTTTGGAAAATGCAGGTAAAAAAGTTTTAGTCGGTGGAAATGGTGGTGGAGGCTTTTCAGGTTACTATGATTTAGTTTTAGAAGCCTCAAATGACGATTATGATATATTACTTGTTGAAGTTTGTGACATGACACTTGATTTTTGTAATTATTGTTTTGATTTTGACATGGTAGGTCTTACTAATATTGGTAATGATCATATGAATGTTCATAAGACAATAGCCAATTATAAAAATACTTTAGTGAGATTCTTTGAAGGAAAAACGATTTTTACAGCTTTTAATCAAGATTTCAATGCTGATTTTAAAGAAGTTGCTGATAAAGCTATTCCTTTTTTTGAATATGATGAAAAGTTACAGGTTTGTGGTAGATTCAATGCATTAAATGCTGGTTTGGCTGCAGCTATAGCTACTGAATTAAAAATATCTAAGGATAGTATTATGAAATCTTTAGCTGATTTTAAAGCAGTTGAAGGTAGAATGAATGTTTATAAGATTAATAATGCTTCTATTTTTGTAGGTAAAACTGATAATTCTGATGCATTAACTTCAGTTTTAAGTGAAAATGATTTCTATGCATTATTTATAGGCACTCCTAGAGCTAATGAAGAACATAGATTAAGTATTTTAGATGAAGCAGTTAAATATAATCCTGAAGTCATTGTTCTGTTTCCGGGATTAGATGATACTATTGATATGGGATTGTATCGTTTAAATAGTCTTGGTTATGAAGGCAGAATTGAGATAGCTAACTCATTAGATGAGATAATTGCCCTTATTGCTGAATTCTCTCATGAAGATGCACTTTTCATTGGAGGTAACGGTCAGGAAGCTATTATTGAAATCCAGGAAAGAATAAGACTCTTGTCTGAAAACCTTTAGTTTGTATTCATTGAAATGAAAATATATAAATATAATAGTAACTAAATATACTATCGTTATATTATTATTGAAGGTGTTAAATAATATGAGTTATAAATGGAGAAGTACATCTATTAAGATAATATTGGCATTATTCTTTATTTCTTTACTTTTATTCGCATTTTCTTTTGTAAATCATAATACATACACTGGTGAATCCTTTGCAAATGAATATAATTTGCCTATTGGCCAATCTATGTTTGAAGGGGATTCTATTTTAGGTGAGAATCAGTCAATTCAGGTACCTTTATTAGGTAATCTGCCTTTTATAGCTCACCAGATTACCAGTCTTGATTTGCAGGGTATATTAATAACTTTAACAACAGGAACTGTTCCATTTGACTTTGCTACAATATCTAGTGAAGGTATAGATTCTTATGGTAAAGCACAGGGCTTTGAAGGTCCAGGTTATTTAACTTATGAAGGTAATCAGTTAGCTGTTAAAGCGCCACATACTTATGTATGGGGTTACAGTGCACCTTATAAGGTTTTAACCAAAACATCTGATGGTGTTGATGTTGTAGAAAATGGTACTGTCGTTAAATCAATTCCTACTTCAGAAATTAAAAACACTGATTTTGGAAGTAAGTATTACAATACTACAACTATTCAAAATTGGTATAATTATGATTCTGACAAATCTAATTTCACATTAGAGCGAGGAATTGTTAACTTTTCTGATGGAAGAAATGATATAAGTGCTGGTAATGTATCAATTATATTTGGTAACAATGTATCTGATTATGTAGCTGCATATCCTGATGGCACTCCTATTGTATTGTATATGGGTAATGTTACAGAAGAGGATGGTGAAGTTTATTCTACTTCTTTAGGTTCTCACCCTGAATATGGGGATGGGGTAAGAGAATTTAATGCAAGATCTTTTGTAGATGCATGGAATAATACAGTAATTCCACCAAATTCAAGTGGAAATGGAAAAGCATATATTGATTTTGGTTCTGCTTCTGACAGTAATGCTCCTGGAGGTAGTGCTTCTCATGGAGTATGTCCGCCAGCTAGGGTATTAAGAGCAGCTGTTCTTGCTGAAGGATTTGGATTGCCAGTAGGTATGTGTGGAGATAATGATGCAGTATTATTTGGATTTAATCCTTCTGAAGATATTAAAGTTACAAATAATCATGATTATCCAGTTAAAATAGTGATGTGGACTGAAGGTTCAGGTCCGAGTATGGCAATTTATGGTAAGATAGAAAGATTTATTCCAAGTTAAAGATAATTTTTTATCTTTTACTTTACTTTTTTTAGTGTTTATTATGACAGTTTCAGCTATTATTACCGCTGCAGGTAAAAATTCCCGTATGAGAAAAGATCAGATTTCTAGAAATATTTCAGTAAAAAACAAACTTATTCTTCCGTTTCATAATAAAACTGTTTTGGAGACAACTATTGACAATGCATTATCTTCAAATGTAGATGAATGTATTGTGGTATTAGGCCATTATAGTGATGAAATAAAAGAAGCTATTTTTGATAATTATAAAGACTCTGTAAAATTTGTAGAAAATAATCCTGTTGATGTAGGTTTATCAGTATCTCTTTTAAACGGTTTAAAAAATATCAGTTCTGATTTTGCACTTTGCATAACTGGAGACCAGCCAACAGTATCAGGTGAAACATTTGATGAAATGATTAATGTTTGTAAAAATTCAGATAATCCTGAAAAAACAATAGCTATTTTAAGACGTAGAAAAACAGGTTTATTAGACACTGCTGAGGGATTAGGAATGCCTTTTGTAGCATTTAAAGATAATTTAATAAAATATTTGGAAAATGAAAATGATAATTTAAATCCAATTTTAAGAAAAATATTTGATGATGGCTATACTTTTTATGGTATAAAAGAAAAAAATGAACTGGAATTATTAAATATAAATCATTATGATGATTATTTAAAGTTATTCGATAACTTTTAGGTTTGAAATAACTTCTTCTAATTTTTCACCACTAATTCCAATAGTCATTTCATTGTCTTTAATATCTGCTGCATTTCTGGAACCGTCACAGCCTAATGTGAAATTAACTCCACCAGTTATAAACGGATTAGCTAAAGCGTCACCACAAAGTGATTGGATACCTGCAAAATTAGGTCTGACTTTATCTCCTGAAGAATAAACAATAGTTTGAGCTAATTTCATTCCGCCAACAGGTTCGGTAATTATTAAAACTACATCGGGTTTGAAAGTAGCTTCGTCTAAAGGTGAATATACAATTCCCCAATATCTTTCTTTTATTATTGAAAGTTTTTCAGTAGCTGCTTTTGCAGTTTCCAAATCTTTAAATCTTCCTAATTCAAAATATTTTTCTCCACTAGCTAATTTAGGAGGCATATCTCTAAGACCAATAGCTCCAGCTCCACCTAAACAGGCTTGCTGTTCAATAGTACTATAAAATTTTTCCCCATATGATGCTTTTCTAATCATTTCACAATGTCTGACCTTTTCATCTATTAGATCATAGCCTTCAGGAAGTTCATCTTCACTAGCTAAAAGTTTAACAGCTACTGCTTTACAGGTTAGTTTAACATTGTCTTCAAGTACTTTACTATACTTTTGATTGGTTTCTAAACTACTCATAATATCACTTACTTTATATATTTATTTTAAGGAATAGTAAATTCTTTTGTTTTTGTTTTTTTATTTTTACAGAATGTTTTGAAATCACATGCATCACAGGTTCTTTCATCCCCCTGTGCTTTCCATGCATCCTGAATTTTACAGCCTTTAATTTCTTTAATTAATGATGATTCAATATTATTTACAACATTGTCAAATTCATTCAAAGCCTTTTCAATTTCATCAGGGTTAATATTGATTATTCTGATTGATCTTGCTGTTTTAAATTCGGAACTTAATTCAGGAACTTTAGCGTCTTCATCCCAGTTTTCAATTAGTGCAACATCTTCTTTAAATTCATCATCTTTCGGAATATCAGTTAGATTATTATGAATATCCTGCTGAACAACAATCAGATCTTCCTTTGAGGGAACAAGTTCATTTAAATAGAAAATAATTCCTGCAACAATTGGTTTGGCATCTGCCTGCTGGTGTCTAAGCCAGGCATATGTTAAAATTTGCCATTTGTGACGAATCCATGTTTCATCATCATCTCTTTGATTTGAAGGCCTTCTCATTCCTTTATAATCAATAATTACCTCATATTCATCACCGTCAATGTTATGCACATGCTCTTGAAATTCTTTATCATTTCTCAGATATTCGATAATCTTATTTCTATAGGAATCCAATGTTGTCTGTTGGGTATTTTCAATTGTTTCATTAATTTTTAATGAGCTTAAGACATCAATAACACCATTGATGCCATAATAATTGGAACGGCTGGTGTTTTCATCGTAATTAGGCATATTTCGAATTCCTTTTATCAACAGTTCTGCAGAATCAATTAAAGGGAATAAATGAGGACCCCAATAATTAATAGCCCTTTCAGCTCTTGCACTGGCTAATTTTTTATGGTCTCTTTCATTAACATCAACATTTTCATTACTTGGATGATTTGTTGAAAAGAAATGTTCTTTTGGAGGATAAAGCCCCCTTACCTGTAATCTTGCATCAATCATATTTTCAATAGGTCTGATGTCTTTTTTCCAGTCCCATGGAAACGGTGTTTTATTTAATTCCCATTGTAAGTAAGCTTCTTCCATTACTCCATGTATAAATTCTCCAAACCATAATTGTATAGGCATTGATGGAGGAAGAGTACCTTTATTCTGATATCTGTACTGTAAGTTACAAGTTAAAAAGGAGAGCAAATCTCCAGTTAAACTATATTCCGGAATCATATATGCTTTTGATCTTGAAGATAATTTCATTTTTAAGCCTCCTTTTTTATATTAGATATATTTCATCAAATCCAACTAATTTTTCATCTCTGCTCCAGCCAAGTGCAACATTAGGAATTTGTTTAAGATTATTGTTAACTGAATATCCGTCAAGGGAAGATATTAATCCAATAAGCAGCAGAACATTTTCAGCTCTGGAAAATGCCACAAAATAAAGTCTTGTCAAATCATCAAAGGATCTGTCTTTTTCACTTCTTTGTGATTCTCCAAGAGAGCTGAAACAACGTATACTGTCTTCAATACTTCTGTTTTCAGGTTCAATTTTTGGAAATCTTAAGTTTTGAGTATTGAAAGTGTTCTTTTTAAATTTGCTGCCGACATCAACAATTACTAATGGAAATTCCAGTCCTTTAGATTGATGAATAGACATTATATTTATTCTGTCATCAGGCAGTGTTTCAAGAAGGTCTTCGTCAATTCCAACTCCTCCGGTAGCTATTGGAATGAAAATATTCCAGATAGCTTCAAGAACTGATTCTCTTTCGGTTTTTGAATTGGTAAATACAATATTTCCGGAATACTTATTGAAAAATCCTGTTTGCTTAATTGACCTTGTAATAGCTTCTAGATACACGATTCCTTCAACATCTTCTTGAAGGTCTTCAATCCAGGTAGTTAATTTATAAGCCAGTTCCATCAGACTAGCACTTTCAGGCCATTTGTCACGATTTTTAGGGTGGCGGTTTTGCCAGGAAATTACAAATTCAGACAGTGAAACAGGTTCATTAGGTTCAGGTTTTAATTTAATGTAGTCTATTGCTCGGTATCTCCAGCGGGTCATGTTTCTATTAGCTAAATTCTGGATTTGTTTATCTGATTTTTGGATTATGCCTTGAGGATCAATACACTCTAAAATCAATCCGCAAAATATTGCAACTGATTTTATATCTTGCAGGTCTCTTCCTTTTGGATTGAAAACTTCAATAGGTTTTCTGAGTTTTTTAAGATTTTTTCTTAAGTAATAATTAAATGTTGGAGTGCTTCCTTTCATTTCTTTAGGAGAATATGATAAAATAGCTATATCTGATGCAGACCCGTATTCTTCATCTAATTTCAATGTAATATTTTCTAAATTTTTGCTTTTTTTAGCGTTATTCTGTTTTTGCTTGTTAATGATTTGTAAGTTTGAATTGCCATTTAATGTATTATAATAATCTTTATTTAATACTCTTCTGATTTTCAGTGATGTTTCTCCATTATTTATGAGATTATTAATTAGCTGAGTTAAATCTTTAGCTAACATTTCAGGGTTATTTCTAAACATTCCTAAAACAGGTATTTTATCTTTATCAAAATCAGGAGCAATGATTTTAGGTTTTTCATCTACTCTTGCTTTTTGATATTCCTTGTCTAGTTCTACAAAATGATTGCAGTGACTGATAATATTTTCACTGGACCTGTAGTTGGTTCTTAAATTAATCTCTTTAACATCAATTCCTAATTTGTCATGTGCACGTTTTTTGAAATTTGTAAACAAATCTACAGTAGCTCCTCTAAAACGATAGAGAGACTGGTCATCATCACCTACAACAGTTATACTGCCGTTGTTTTTTAGGGCAGACTGGGCTATTGTAAAGTAAATATCTTCCTGAATCAGATTGGTGTCCTGATATTCGTCAATTAGAATGATTTTTATACTGTCTAAAAAAATGTCCAGTTTATGATTTTTAAGTTTGTTTAAGAATTTGGATTCGAGCATCGGGAAATCTATAATGTTTCTATTTTGCAGTTCTGCTTCGTAATCTTTTATACAGTTAAGAGTTAAGTTAGCTCCGCTGCCTTTTTCAAATTTATCATAGATTTCATCAAAGTTCACCTGGTCATAGTACATTCTATTTTTCATATTCAAAATGATTTCTGCCATTTTTGAAGGTTCTTCCAGCTTTTCTTTAGGTGTAAAACTTTTAAGATATTCCTTTAAATTTTCATTTAAGTATCTGTTGTCTTTAAGAAGAATATTTGTCATAGCTGACTTCGTAACAAAATCTTCAATTACTAAGGGCTGATTTGTTCCGGGCTCTCTATGAATTCTCAGCAAATCTTCAGCTACACTGTCAGTAGTTCCAATATTGATTTTGTTTAAGTCTATCTTTTTTTCAATGAAATTCATTAATTCCAGTTCTTTAATAGGGTCATCTTCAACAATATTTTCTAAAAGATAGTTTTTAATCTGGTCTCCCCAACTTAAAATACGTGAATGTAACTCGTTTGCTGCTTTTCTGGTGAAAGTAGTTGCTAAAATTTCATCTGGAGCAATATCATCAACAAAAATATATTTAAGTATTTTAAGTACAATTACAGTAGTTTTTCCAGATCCGGGGCCTGCTACTATAAAAAGGGAGTCATTTGCATCAGATGAAATGGCTTTTTTTTGATCTTCATTTGAAGAAATGTTTCTTTTTAGTGTATTTACAACAATATCCTCAAATTCTTCATAACTAATCATTATTGTCCTCATTTTGTTAATTATTTATTATTTATATATGTTAACTATATAAACTGCTCTACAGAGCATTTGATAAGTATCATTTACACGAATAATTTAAATATTTAATTTATTCATATATTATTTTATAATAAATAACTGTTTTTCAAGATTATTATGACAAAATCAACAATTGATATGTTTAAAAATGATGTAAGGTATAGGGACAGAATAGCTCATGTAGAAACTATTCCTGCCAGAAAAGCCAGCTATAAAAAAGTTGAGAATTTAAATCCTAAAATTGTTGATTATTTAAAATCTAAAAATGCCAAATTATACAGACATCAGGCAGAAACTTATGAAGCTATTCAAAAAGATGAAAATGTAATTATTACAACGCCGACAGCTTCAGGTAAAACATTGGCTTTCAATTTACCTATTATGGAAACAATGATTGAAGATAATGATGCTACAGCATTATATATTTACCCTGCAAAGGCACTGTCAAATGACCAGCTTCATGTTTTGGAAAATCTTGAAAAATCTCTTGATATTAAAATTAATCCACATACTTATGATGGAGACACTCCAAAATCCAAAAGATATGATATTCGTCAGAAATCAAGGATCATTTTAACTAATCCGTATCAGCTGCATCTTATTTTGTCCTGGCATCATCAGTGGAAGCGTTTTTACAGCAATCTGAAATTCATAGTCATTGATGAGTCCCATTATTATAAAGGTATTTTTGGTTCAAATGTAGCTTATCTTATTCGCAGATTAAAAAGAATAGCTAATTTCTATGGGTCTGATCCACAGTTTATATTGTCTTCTGCAACATTAGCTAATCCATTGGAACTGGCTAACAGATTAACTGGTGAAGAGTTTAAATTAGTAGATAATGATACCTCTCCAAGCGGAGAAAAAGATTTTATATTGTATAATCCATTTAGAAATTACAGGAGAAAAAAACACAATAACTCTGAAGCACCTTCTGTGCATATGGAAACAGAAAATATCTTTGTTTACTTAATGTTAAAAGATATTCAAACATTATGTTTCACTGTTTCACGTAAAATAACAGAGTTAATAGCTATGTGGGCTAAAAAAGATATGGATAATATCAAAAGGAAATTAACTCATAGAATAACTGCATACAGGGCAGGTTATCAGGCAGATGAAAGACGTGAAATTGAAGACGGCTTAAAATCACGCAAATACTTGGGGGTTACCTGTACAAATGCTCTGGAATTAGGTATTAATATCGGTTCACTTGATGCAGTGATTATTTCAGGATATCCCGGAACTATGATTTCCACATGGCAGCAAAGCGGAAGAGCAGGAAGAAGTAATCAGAAATCATTAGCTATTTTAGTTGCTTTTGAAAATCAGCTGGATCAGTATTTCATGAAGAATCCTGATTTCTTTTTTGATAAACCTCATGAAAATGTAATTATTGATTTGTCAAACCATATATTGCAGGAAGCACATTTATTGTGTGCTGCTAAAGAGTTAACTCTTAAAAAAGATGAAGCTATGAATTATTTCGGAGCAGATAAAAAAGTTTTGGATAAATTAGTTTCTAAAAAAGATTTATATCAGAATCCTCGTGGAGATTATATTTATCCATATGATGACAATCCTGCAATGTCACATTCTTTGGATCAGTTATCCAATGATGAATTCAGAGTTATGAATAATGGTAAACTTTTAGAGGTTATGGAACGTTCACAGGTATATAGGGAAGCACATGAAGGAGCTATTTTAATTAATAAAGGGGAAACATATCATGTAGACAGTGTTAATTTAGATAGTCGTTTTGTAAATGTTTCTAAAAATACTGTAGATTATCATACTATGGTTTTAAATAAGGTACACATCAATATTAAGAAAAAATTATCTAAAACCAGATATGGTGATTTAAAAATCCATTTTGGTGAATTAACCGTAGAAGAAGATTATTACAGATATAAGAAAATGCATTTTTCAAAAGTAATTGGGCAGTTTAATTTAAATTTGCCTCCTTTAAAATTCAGAACAAAAGGATTATGGTTTACAATTCCAAGGGAAGTTAAAAATAAACTTGAAGATTTATATAAAGATGAAGAGGAAGTCTTTGAAGGAGGACTTCACGGTGCAGAACATGCATTAATCGGTTTATTTCCGCTTCATGTAATGTGTGACAGATTTGATATTGGTGGATTATCTACAAATTATCATGAAGATACTCAGGAAGCTACAATATTCATTTATGATGCTTATGAAGGTGGAATTGGAATAACACAGAAGGCTGTTGATGTTTTTGTTGATTTATTAAAATCTACAAGAGATTTACTTAAAAATTGTGATTGTCATAATGGATGCCCTTCATGTATTTACTCTCCGAAATGCGGAAATGATAATAAGCCCCTTCACAAAAATGCAACTGAATATATTTTAAATTATATGTGTGATTTAATCTCACAAAAACAGGAAGAAATAGTTGCTGAAAAAGTTGATAAAGAGGAGATTATTGAATCTTCTAATGATAATATGAAGCTTGAAACATTATATGAAGAAGCTTATGATTTATATTCGCAGGGAGATTATTTTAACTCAAAAGAATCCTTGAATGAGTTAGTGGATATTGATGATGAATATGCTGATGCATGGGCTTTATTTGGTAGAATATTATATGAGCAGGGTGATATGAATGGAGCTAAAATGTTTACAAAACGGGCTCTAAAAATTGACTCGGCCAATGAAGATGCTAATGAATTATGGTTAGAATTAAAATAATTTATTTTATTTTTCTTCGTTTAATCTATTACAATTTTTTTGAATATTAAATGGAAATACAGTAGGAAACTTTAAATATTTTCAATGTTAATATATACATAATACGATAATTTTGTATTGGTTTTTTTAATTGAATTATGGAGGGGTATTATGGTTAGTCCAATAGTAGCAGCTATTATTTCTTTCTTCTTACCGGGTATTGGTCAAGTAGTACAAGGTGAAACCAAGAAAGGTATAATAATGTTTGTTGCAGCAATTGTTCTTTCAATTATTTTAACATATGCATTAGGCACCATTGGTAATATTATTTATTTAATATATGCTATATATGCTGCATATGATGCTTATAATATGGGATAAATTAATTTTTATCCATTTTATTTTTTTATAAAACTTATTTTTTTTTTGATTTTCACATTAATTAACAATATTTATTAATCATCCTAACTATAATTATAATATTAAGATTTTTTTCTGAATATGTAGGAGAAATAAAATGCATGAATTATCTATGGCTCAAGGAATAATAAATGCAGTAATAGATACTGCAGAAAGTAACAATGCAACTGAAGTTACTGAAGTTGGTATTGAAATTGGCAGATTGGCTATGATAAACCCTGAACAGTTACGTTTCATGTTAAGTGTTTTAGTTGAAAATACCATAGTTGAAGATGCCGATATTAAAATTGAAGAGATACCTGTTGAAATTGATTGTCCTGAATGTGGATTTAAAGGAGTAGCAGAACTGGATGATAAAGATCACTATGCTCCAATTGTAGACTGTCCAAAATGTGGAAATAAAAGGATATCTATTTTAAATGGAAAAGATTGTATTGTTAAAAATATTGTTATTGAGAAACCTGATGATGATTAGATAGGAGGAATTGACTATGCATAATGTAGCTGATGTAGAAGTACAAAAAAATATTATGGATGCTAATAAAAGATTAGCAGACAGGAATAAGAAAAATCTTGAAGATAAAAATATTTTTTGCGTTGATTTTGTTGGAGCTATTGGTTCTGGTAAAACTACCTTAATTGAAAACATTATTGAGAATACTGATGATAAAATTGGTGTAATTGCAGGAGATGTAATTAGTAAATTTGATGCAGGCAGAATAGAAAAACACAATGCTCCTGTAGTTGGTTTAAACACTGGTAAAGAATGCCATTTAGATGCTCATTTAGTAGGTCATGGACTTGGAGATTTGCCATTAGATGATTTGGACATGGTTATTATTGAAAATGTGGGTAATTTGATTTGTCCTGTTGATTTTGATTTAGGTTCCCACATGAGAATTGTTGTTGTAAGTGTTACTGAAGGGGATGATACTGTAGAAAAACACCCATTAATTTTCCAGACTTCTGATTTAGTAGTTATTAATAAAGTGGATTTAGCTGATGCTGTTGGTGCAGATGCTGATAAAATGGTTAATGATGCAAAACGTTTAAATCCTGATGTTCAAGTTATTAAAGCTAGTTTAAAACAAGGTGAAGGTTTATCAGAAATAATCTCTGCTATTAATAAACAAAAAAGATAGTTAAGGTGATTTCGTTGAAAATTTGGATTGATATTTCAAATGCACCTCATGTAAGATTCTTTAAGGATGTCATTAAATACTTGGAATCTGAAGGAGAAGATTTAATAATTACAGCTAGAGACTTCGGTGATATTCATAAACTAATGAATATGTATGATATAGATTTTATTTCTGTTGGAAAACATGGGGTAAGTTTATATGATAAGCTTAAGGAAAGTACTTCACGTGTTTATGAACTTGTAGATGTTATTAATAATGAAAAGGTGGATGTTGCACTTAGCAAACATTCTATTGAACTTCCGAGAATAGCATTTGGTTTAGGAATTCCAAGTTTATATGTTTTAGATAATGAACATGCATTGGCTGCAAACAAATTAACTCTTCCATTATGCAACAGGATTATCACACCAAATAAAATTGACATCTGGAAACTGATGCAGTTTGGAGCAGATCCTAACAGCATCATACCATATAATGGAACTTCCGAATTGATGCATTTTAAGAGCTTTGAATATAATGACAATATTTTCGATGATTTGGATCTTAAATTAAAATATCCAAAAACTATTTTAATGAGGCCTGAACCATCTTTAGCATCTTATTTAGATGCAGATTGTCATAAATCAGTTTTATCTCCAATTGTTGATGTATTAAAAGAATATGCTAATATATTGATATTGCCAAGATTTAAAGCACAAGCAGAAATCTTTGAAGGTATTGACAATGTTACTATTTTGGAACCTCCCGTTGATACTTCAAGTTTAATGAAAAAAGCGGATTTGGTAATTGGAGCTGGTGGAACTATGAATCGGGAAGCAGCAATATTGCAAACTCCTGTTATTTCATGTTATCCTGGTAAAACATTAGCTGTAGATCAGTATTATATAGATCAGGGTTTAATGTTTAGGTCTAATGATATTGATGAGATTATACAAAAAGCTTTGGCTTTTATTGTTAATCCTCATGAAAAAATAGATTTTAAAACTGATGATTTATTCCAGATTATTATTGATAATATTTATGATTTAGGTAATGGGAGTAAATAGTTTTTTATATTAAAATAACTAAATATTATATAATATATTTAGTTTTTATTATTATGGGCTGGTAGCTCAGATGGTAGATCGTCGCCTTGGCATGGCGGAGGCCCCGGGTTCAAATCCCGGTCAGTCCATTTATAAATTTTCAAAAAATAAATTTTAAAATTGTGATTAAATTATGATGTTAATAGCTCAGAATCATTTACAACTAATCTTAGAAGTAGGGGCAATGTTATTTGTTACATTGGTTTTTTGTCTTAATTTAATTCCATTGTCACTTAGTGTTGTAACATTTTTATCTCTCTTTTTAGCTGGTGGTTTCACACTTCTTTTTGGAGCAGATATTCTTTTATTAATTATTTCATCTAGTCAGAATGAATTTACACATCCATTTGGGCCAATTGCTTTAATGGCTATTGTTTCTGCATTTGCATCGCTGAAGGTGATGAAGAATTCGGGAGTGGATGTAAGACCTCTTAGAAAAGTTGTTTTATTATTCCTTGCAGGTATTACCATTTTTGGTGGATTAATGCACAGATCTTTCTTAATCTTATGGATATTAGGTTTATTTGTAGGATACATCATAATATCCAAATCTTTCAGAGAAAAATCAGTTTTTACGCTTAAAAGAATTTTAATGTTTTTCGGAGCAGCTGTTGCAGGTTTCTGCGGACTTGAAATAATAGCTAGAATAACTGGAATGACTATTTTCTCTCCATTATTAAGATTAGGAAGAATTGAACAATACTCTTCATCCAGTATTAAAATGGTATTAAATAACATTCAGTTAATTGGACATGATGGTGCAGCTTCTTTCTGGGGTACTGAAGGAACTGCATTTGCTGAAGGATATATTACTTTACCTATGCAATTAATCATATTCTTTGGTTTGCCGTTTCCATTATTCTGTGGAGTCCTTGTAAATCAAAAAGATACAATTGATTATATGCTTCCAGGTATTTTCGGATATGGATTTGACTTTGGTTATTTGGGGCTTGTTGGATTAATAGTTTTTGTTTTAGGAACTATTATTATTGGTTTAAAAATATTAACCATGTATAGAGAAAAAAGAGAACATAATAATAAAAAATACTTAGGTAAGGAAGTATTATTGACTGGTGCATTAACTGCATTTATTTCACAAGCATTAATTGGTATGTTTGTGTTTAATAGGTCTATTAACGGGCTAGCATTACTTTCATTTATATTCTTAGGAGCATTAATATTAGCTAATGTTGTCACACTTAAATCAAGAACTAATAAGAATATTTAAAGAGGTTGAAAAGATGAAAGCATTAATATTATTGGGGTGTCCAGAAACCCCGTCACAAACACCTATGTCAATTTATGCAGCTTATAAATTGGCCGAAAAAGGTTATGATGTAACAATAGCTGCTAATCCTGCAGCTTCAAAATTAGTTAAAGTTTCTGATCCGGAAAAATATTATATTCATGAAATGATTGATTTGGATGATTGTTTAGCTAATATTCAGGAAGGGGAATATGATTTATTACTGGGATTTGTACATAAAGATGCAGCTGCATCTTATTTTGTAACTTTTTATCAACTTTTACAAACTAAATCTATTGCACTTGTATTTGAAAAAGATTCTGAGTTATTAAAGGAATATACAGAAACAGTTAGTGAAAATACGGATGCAAAAGTAATTTCTGTAAGAGCATTCCATAATCCAAATCCACTTAAAGTTAATTTAGATAAAGCATTGAAGGAGTTGTAGTAATATGTCTTTTTGTTTAGATACCTATCTTCAACAATCTGATAATTATGAAATTTTAGCATCACAGGCTGGTTTTAAAGATTGTGCAAGACTTATCAGATATAAATCTCCAGAAATCATTTATGTTAATGCTGGAGAGGAAATTTTAGGATCTCGTGTCATTGGTATAACTCCAATTCCTATTGGAGTTGATTCAATAAAAGGAACTGTACTTATTCCATATACTAAACCATGTTATGGTACTGCAGTTGTAGAATTGCCTGTTGATATAGGTGAAATTGAAAAGATAAGAAAATTAAATATTAAATAGATGATTTTATGATTTCTACTGTTGTTGGTAGTTTCCCAGTTGAAATAAAATCTCCAACTACTACAAAAGACAAAATATTAAAAGTATTTGGGGCTTATGATTCATTTAAACAGTCTATAAAACAAACTGTAATCTCACAACTTGATGCCGGAGTAGATATTATTTCTGATGGTCAGGTTCGTGGAGATATGGTTTCTACTTTTACTAATTTTATTCCTGGAATGATGCTGGAGGGAAATAATACAGTTATTACTTCTAAAATCAGACAGCCTACAAAAGAAATTTCTATTAATGATTTAAAATATGCTAAAAAAGTTATGAATGATTATTTTAATGGAAATATTCCTAAAGGTAAAGGAATTAAGGGAATTATAACTGGTCCTTCTACAATTGTTTATTCATCACGAATTGAGTCTTTTTATAAACATAAGGAAGATGCAATTTTAGATTTGGCCAGAAGTCTTAAATATGAAGTGGAAGCTATTGAAAAAAAGATTAATCCGGTTTACATTCAGGTTGATGAGCCATTTTTATCTACAGGTCTTGTGGATTTAAAAGTAGCAAGTGAAGCTATTGATATAATTGGAGAAAATCTCACTGTTCCATTAGCTATGCATGTTTGCGGTAATTTAGACAGTGTTTTTAAAGATTTGATTAAATTCAATATTGATATTCTGGACTGTGAATTTGCAGGAAATGATACTAACATTAAAATTTTAGAGGAAAATGCATCTTTAGTCAAAAATAAAAAAATAGGCTTTGGCTGTCTTGATACTTCTATAAATGAAGTGGATTCTAAAGAAAAAATTGAAAATCTTGTAGCTAAAGGTGTTGAAATTCTTGGAAAGGAAAATATAATTTTAGATCCTGATTGTGGGTTAAGAAGAGCCAGCAAAGATGTAGCTTTCAGTAAACTTAAATTAATGAATAATATAAAAGAGGAATATAGTTAAAAATTATCTATATTCATGTTTAAAGTTTGGATCATATAGCTTAGAAGGTGTGAAATCTCCAGGGTTTAACACATCTCCTACTACAATCATTGCAGTCTTTGTAATATTGGCATCTTTTACTTTTTGTGCAATATCCTTTAAGGTTCCTCTAATTATTTCCTGGTCATTCCAGGTTGCTTTTTTTACAACAGCTATCGGAGTGTCTTCATTGTATCCGACCAGCAATTCATCAACAACTTTATCAATCATACCAATTCCTAAAAAGATACACATAGTTGCATGATGTTTTGATAAGCTGGAAATGCTTTCACTACGTGGTTTTGGAGTTCTGCCTTCCGGACGTGTAATAATAACTGTTTGTGAAATTTCAGGTAATGTCAATTCTGTTTCAAGTACACTGGCTGTACCAAATAGGGAACTTACTCCAGGAATAATATCATATTCAATATCATATTTCTGCAGCTCTCTTATTTGCTCACCGATAGCTCCATAAATGGAAGGATCTCCAGTATGAACTCTGGCTACTAACTGTCCTTTAGAAGTTGCTTCGCGACAGATTTCAGTTGTTTCGTCTAAATTTAATACAGCACTATTGTAAACAACACATTCTTTTTTTCTAGGATTTAAAACTTCTTTGTTAACTAAAGAACCAGCATAAACAATAACATCTGCTTTTTCAATAACATTTCTTCCTTTAACAGTTACTAAATCCGGGTCACCAGGACCGGCTCCAATAAAGATTACTTTACCTTTCATAATACAATTTTTTGATTTAACTTCTATTTAATGATTATGAAACTAAAAAAGAATTTAACACCAATATTTCACTTTAATTTAAACAAAGTTTATTAATTCTTAAGATAATTAAAAAATATGAACGAAAAAGGATTTATATCAATAGAAGCCATTTTTTCTATTTTTATAATATTATTAATAGCTACATCATTATTGTTTTACGCTCAATCAAATTTGGAATCAAATAAAAATATTGAATCAACTTTTAACCATAGGCTGATTTTAGATAATTTAGCTAATTGTATAAATCAGGTTAACTCAAATGGTGACGGTTTTTCTAAAAAAGTTTTATTGCCTCAAAAAGAGTATTCTTATAAGATTACAGTTGAAAAAAGCAAATTAACAATTGAATACTCAAATAAAAAAGGTGAAGTAACTATTTTGCCAATTGATATTAGTAGAAATTATGAGTTATACAGCGGACGGACTTATTTAATCGAAAAACAGGATGGAAAGATTGTGATAATATGAATGATGAAAAAGGCCAGCTTAGCGGGGAATATTTACTGTTGATTGGGTCATTAATAACTGTTTTGATGATTTCAGCATTTTTGATAGGTAATGAAAACGAACTTAACATAGCTATGGCTGCTGCTAAATCAGGTGTTAGTGAAGGTGTTGCATCATCATCAAGTGCCATATATCCAAAGGAAACATTTAATGAATATGATAATATGGACGGTTTAAAACATCCTTACAGTGTAAGTGTTTTGAATATTAGTTATAATTCATCGGGAATTGATAAAAACTATGGAAAACAGAAAATACAATTTAAAGTCTATGCAAAAGCAAGTCAGGATTATAATAAAAAAGAATTAGATTCAATTGGTGATAGGATTAATTATAATTTAAGAAAATCAATAGCTATAAGTTTTAACACAACAAATTCCACAAATAAACTATATAATCCTGTATTTTCCAATAATTATGTTTTTACAACAGCAAATGTGGTATGGGTTTAAATATTATTAAAAATAATTAATCTTTATGTATAGTCAGGATGAAAAAGATGAGCTTTTAAATGAGCTGAAAGAAATGGAAAGTCTTCAGATAGATATGGATAATGAAGGTAAAATTTTACAGAATGATATTATTGACTTTCTGTTAAACGGAAAAGGAAATTTGGAAGATTTGGGAGACAGAATTGAATTATATCTTTATGAATTTAAGCTGTTTTGTAGAAAACCAGTAAGATTCGGTCAGAAGGATTTTGATGTTTATTTAAATGCTGTAGATATTCCTTTTGAAAAATTAGATGCTCTTTTAAAGGATTTGGATAAATTTAATTTGGTGATTTATACAGAAATAGATAAGGGATTTAGTGTATTAAATCTAAATCTTCTGTTAAAAGATTAGATATTAAATACTCTTTTTGCATTGTTGGTTGTTATTTCATCAACAGTGTTTAAATCCATTTCTTTAATTTCAGCTATTTTTTCACAAGCTTTAATAACATTAGCTGGTTCGTTTCTTTCTTCTTTTGTCATAGCCAGATACGGGCTGTCGGTTTCAGTTAAAACATGATCCAATTTAATGTCTTTTATTAATTCCTGATGTCTTTGTGAGTAACAAAGCATTGTGGAAAAGCTCATATAATAGTTGTCATGTTCCATTATTCTTTTAGCTGTTTTTAAACTTCCGCTAAAGCAGTGAAACACTACATATGGCAGGTCTTCGTATTCGTTAATAATATTCAGTGCTTTTTTCTCACAGTCACGAACATGCATAAGCAATGGGACTTTATAGTCATTAGCTATTTCAATAAAGCTAGTAAATATTTCTTTTTGTCTTGCTCTTAAGGATTTATCTTTTACATAAAAAAAGTCCATTCCTACTTCACCAATAGCTACAATATCATTAATATTATCAATTAAATGTTTTTGAGCTTCGTGCAGTTCTTCATTTGTACATTTCTGTGAAGTTACAGGATGAAATCCGAAAGTTGGATAAATAAATCCTTCATTTTCTTTTGATAAATTTAATACAGTTTGATTGCCTTCAAGGCTTGTTCCAGAGTCAATTACTGCATCCAGCTTTTCTTTTGCTCTTTTGATTACATCTGTTCTGTCGCTGTCATAATCTTCAAAATCTATGTGGCAATGTGTATCTATCATATTTTTTATACTCCAAATCTACGTTCTCTTTCTTGGTATGATCTGATAGCTCTTAAGAAATCTACTTTCCTAAGTTCTGGCCATAAACTTTCACAGAAGTATAATTCAGAGTATGAGGATTGCCATAGTAAGAATCCGCTTAATCTTTCTTCTCCGCTTGTTCTGATGATTAGATTAGGATCATCTAATCCTGCAGTATAAAGGTTTTTACTTATTAAATCTTCATCAACATCATCAACTGTTATTAATCCTTTTTCAACATCTTTGATGATTTTTTTAACTGAATCTACAATTTCTAAACGACCGTCATATCCAATAGCTAAATTAAGTTGTCTTTTGTTATAATGTTTAGTTGCTTCTTCGGCATCGTTAATAGCTTCTTTTACATTATCAGGTAATAAATCGATTCTTCCTACTACTTTGACTTTTACTTCGTTTTTATGGATTTTTTCGTGATCAACAAGTCTTTTAAAGTTTTTAAAGAATAAATTCATCAGTCCTTCTACTTCATGTTCTGGTCTGTTAAAATTTTCTGTTGAGAATGCATATGCTGTTACTATTTCAATTCCAAGTTCTATTGTCCAGTCTAAAACTTTTTCTAGAGTGTCTACTCCAATTTCATGTCCTGTTACAACATCCATACTTCCCTGAATCTTAGAATAACGTCTGTTACCATCCATGATGATTGCAACATGTTTAGGCATTTTGGAGGATTCTAAATTTCTGGAAATATACCATTCATATATTTTATAAATAAAATTTTCACCCATAATAACTACCTGAAGTAAATAATTGTCTATTAATAAATATATATTATTTAATGCTTTTAAAGTTTGGCCAATTTATATGCTAATTCTAAGCTGCGTAAATAACCTTCTGTACTTTGATCACGGCTGGTGTCAATGTATATTTCATTAATACCAAATGTTATTGCTCCAAAGCTTGGCCATGAGTTTAATAAAACAAGGGTTCTAAAAATAGTATTTCCTACAATTCCATTTGGAGCTATTAGTATGTTACATTTATTTTTTATAGCTTGGTCAATTAATACACACTGGTTTTCAATTTTTTGATTTGTATGCTTTTCAATTAATTTGCTGAGCTTTTCAGTATCATCCAGTGACTGGTTAATTTCTTTGCTTCTGCCGTAATCTCCAGGTCTTGCATATGAAAGTGTAGCTATTTTAGGAGTTTTTTCAAGTTTTTTCATGAAATTTATACAATGAATAGCTATATTAAGCTTTTCTTCTAATGTGTTTCCCTCATCAATGCCGACAGAGCTTATTAAAAATTCATGACCTTCACCATTGATGTAGGTGGCTCTTGATATTTTGGGATAACTTTCTTTTAGTTGTTTTAAAACATTAGATGCAGATAGTGAGCCTCTTATTGTTGCATTTATATTTTTGTCTGAAATACTTTTGGCCAGTTTTTCGTCATTTTCGATTAATTTCATATTGACATCTGGTTTTTGTGTTTTAAAAATATCACAAGCCTCTAAGATGTTTTTATTTTCTCCAACTCCAACAGCTATAGTTATCATTAATTTTAATTATTTATTGTAATGTTATTTATAGCTATTTTTTAATAAGAAAAAACTAAACATTTATATGTAAGTAAGTACTTACTTACATTATGGAAATTGAACTAGATAAAACAGAACAGAAAATTGTTGATGCAACAATATTCCTTTTAGATAAGGAAGGGATGAACGGCACAACGACTAAAAAAATAGCTAAAAAAGCTGAAGTTAGTGAAGTTACTGTTTTTAGAAAGTTTAAATCTAAAGATAATCTTTTAAAAATAGCTAAGATTTATTATTCAGATTATTTCCTGGAGAAGATAAGTGATATTTTCACTAATTACGAAGATACAGATTTGGAATCATTATTAAAGAATACATGGTGGAAACTTGTTAATTTTTTAGATAACAATTTGGACATTATTAAAATAGCCTTAGACGAGCTGATGTCCAGTCCTGAAGAGGAAAAAATGTTTTCAAAATTTTCAGATGAAGTTCTTAAAAATCTGACCAATATTTTTCAAGAACAGATTGATAAAGGAAAAATACGTAAAATCAATCCTTCCGCAGCTGCATTAACTGTGTTTAGTGTAATTGTTGAAGGGATAATATTCTGGAAATTTGAATCAAAAGTTTCCAATGATGATATTAATAAGTATCTTGATGATTTTTTAGATATATTTATTAACGGTATAACTAACTAAAACGGTGGAACTAATGTCAATAGATAAAATATTTCATATAATGAAAAAGGATTCAAAAGCAATCTTTAAAAATCCGGCTGTTGTTATTACAATAATAGCAATTATTATTTTACCTTCCTTATATGCACTTTTAAATATTGATGCATGTTGGGATCCTTATGGAAATACAGATAATTTGGATTTTGCAGTAGTAAACAATGATCAAAACGCAACATATAACAATGCTTCATATAACTTTGGAGATAATGTAGTTGATAAATTAGAAGACAATGATGATTTTGCATGGGATTTTGTAGACGAGGATGATGCCCGGGACGGGGTGGAAAATGGAACGTATTATGCTGCTATAATAATACCTGAGAATTTCTCTTCAAATTTATTATCAATCAATGATCAAAACCCAAAACAAGCAGAATTAACATATTTGATTAATGAAAAAACAAATCCTGTTGCTTCAAGAATGAGTAACAATGCAGTAAATCAGATACAAAGTAAAATAAATGATGAGGTTATTAAAACTGTAAACGGTGTAGCATTTAACCAATTATCAGTAATGGGTCAAACAACACCTCAATCAAGCTTATCACAATTATCTTACATGAATTCAAGTGGTGTAGATAACTATTTCTACTCTCCAACTGAAGTTACAAAAGAAAAAATAAACCCTGTAGATAATTACGGTTCAGAAGTATCTCCCTTTTACATAGTACTTTCAATATGGGTTGGTTGTGTAATTTCAATTGCATTGATTAAAGCAAGATACTTAGGTGAATCATTATACAAACCATTAGAACTTTACTTCGGTAGAATGGGATTATTCTTAGTAATAGGATTATTGCAATCAACAGTAACAATAATTGGCGCATTCTGGTTAGGAATTGAAGTCTCTAATCCTGGACTGTTCATAGGATGTGTTTATTTAATAACATTAGCATTTATGACATTTATTTATTCATTGCTGTCATTATTTGGTAATGGTGGTAAAGCATTAGCTATTATTATATTGGTACTTCAAATATCTACAACAAATGGTATTTATCCTGTATATGTAATGAATGACTTTTTCCAAGCATTAAATCCATATTTACCTATGACTCATGCTATAGCTTTACTTAGAAATGCCTTACTTGGTGTTTATTGGCCAACATTTTTCACTGGTGTTTATGCAATGATTGGAATGATTATTGGAACATTGATTGTAACAATTATTATTAAAGAAAAATTCGATAAAGTAGCTAATAAATTTGAACAAGCATTAAAAGACTCAGGATTATTCTAATTCCTGAGCTTTATTTTTTTTTAAATCTTAAATTTTTATGTATGGTAACATCCTGCATTATAATCATATGGAACATATGCTCCCATATCATTTCCTTCATCATCCATACCTGGAATATAGTGCCATCCTTTAGCAGCTGCTTCTTCACGACTAACTCCTAAACAATCATAATCAGGTCCATATCCAGTTTTATACGAATATCCGTCTTCACTCATTATGCTTTCAGTTTTATCGCTGGAACTACTTTCACTATTACTTAATGATGTGGTTTGGTCAGATATTGTTAATGATTGTGTAGTTTCACTTTTGGAATATTTGTCGTTTCCGTTGTAAATAACTTTTACAGTGTATTGTCCGTCACTGATTCTGTTAAGTTGCAGCACGCCATTGCCCATTTCATCAGTTGTTACTTGTTGATTCTTTTCATTTTCAATTATTATATCTACTTTTTGATCAGCTATGGGATTTCCATTTGAATCTTTTAGTGTAATTGAAATTGTGTCTCCATTTTTTAAAGTATCCTTGCTTATAATATTTATTTCACTGGATTCCTTTCCAAAATTAGTCATTAATGTTATTAGTGTTAAAAGTAGGATAACAACAATTATTAACAGTATGACGATAAGTTTCTTCTTATCTTTTTTCATTTCATTTCCTCAATTATTTTAGTATTAATATATTGTATTAAAGAGGTTATAAATTTAGTTGTAAAAAAAGTAAAAAATAAAGAAATTAATCTTTATTAAAATCTTTGATAGCTTCATCAACTATTTCTAAAACGGATTTGGATAAATCAGGATATTTGTAATTTATTGGAACTGGTATATTGTCACAGTATACCACATCTAAACCAGCTTTTATTGAGTCTTTAGTAGCTACATCAACAGCAGCTGCCTTAAGTTCAGTAAGCATTATATCTGCTTCATCCATGTGTTTTTCTATGTCTTTTTTCAAAAGAGGTCTGTTGGATAAGTGTGGGGTGGTTCCAACGATTTCACAGTTATAATTGGTTTCCAGATAGTCAACTAATTCATGTTCAATACTTTTTGGAGCAGTTGTAGCAAACAGCACTTTTTTACCGGAAATATCTGCTAACGGTTTTGGCCTAAATACAGTTGAGATTACTTTTGCTTTTGGATTTATCTCTTTTATAAAGTGTTCAATGTATTCTCTTTTTTCTTCATTGCACATTGGTTCTTCACACATTGTTAAAATAATTAAATCACCAAGACCAATTCTATAAGGTCCAAAATAATCTATAATATTGTTTAATGGTTGATTTGCACCGATAAGTACAATATTTTTATCTGTTTTAATTGGAGGAATTGCTGCTCCACTACCTTCAAATATAGCAAATTTAGAATCTACCTGATTAGCTAATTTCGCTCCTTTTTTCATATTGGTTAAAAAGACTTCACCTGCCATTCCACCTCCACAACGTCTGCAGCCTATTGTTAAGATTCTGCTCATTAAAGCATCTTCCCAGTGATCACTAGCTGCATGAACTCCTTTTTCAGACTGTTCCAATAAAAATTCAGGGGTTATTTCAAGCTGTTCTCCGTGAACTATTTCCGGTTCTTGAGGCCCGCCTCTTCCCATGGCTATTACACATGGTTCATATCCGTTTTTATCAATTAATCTGGATACAAATCCTGAAACTGCTGTTTTTCCTATTCTTTTTCCAGTTCCGATTATTTTTATTGAAGGTTTTTCCATTATTTCATATTGTGTAACTGGATCAAATTTAAAATCAGGACCCTGATAACTTACCCCTTGTGCAAGTGTTTTACAAGCTATTTTAAATCGTTTAGGATAATCCAGGATAGGTTCATCACTTAAATCCATCACAGCATCTACATCATATTTTTTAATCATTTCTACAATAATATCATAGGGAATATCATCATTTTTTGCAAATTGCACTGGAACACCTAAAACTTCAGAATATGATTCTTCAGAGTCATCTCTTAATTTTTCAGTTCCTCCAATGAAAACAGCAGCTACTATGTCGATATGTTCTAAGTTATTTAAAACATCGATTGATTCTTGGGTGACAGGAAGGTAATGTTCTCCGTCAACTAAACAGAGCATTTTACTAGTACTTTTCATATTAATCACTTTGGATTTTTTTGATTAATTAGTATTATGGTAAGTAATAGTATTAAAAATATTTGAATTTAAAAAAAGAAGAAAATGGGATTTAATCCATTTTTATATCATTTTGAGACCTTTTAACAAGATCTGCTAAAGAGTTACATACATTGTCCGGTATTGAATTTTTATCTTTTTCGTTTATTACCTGTGCAATTATTTTACAGAGAACAAAAATAGCATGTTTGTGTTCTGCTTTTGTTTTATGGATGTGGTGAGGGCTTATTTTAAGGGATATGTATTCGCTACAATCGTTTTTTATTTGATCGTTTTCTGCTAAATATTTTAAAATATAAACTAAAAATTGATGTAATTGTATCATTTCATCTTTGTACATATGTATCTGACCTATTATCTATAATTATATAATTAATTAAGAGTTTAAGTAAATTATTTAAATGAAATAAATAATTAGTTTTTAATTATTTATATTATATTATCATTAATCTTATTTAAATATTGCATTGACTATAATAAGTTACATATTAACCTTTTATAAATGGCAGGTAAGTTTTCATCTAAAACATCCAATCCTTTTTGTGTTATTCCGTTTTTTGTTGCAACTTTGTTAATTAATTCATCAGGTGAGTAAATATCCTCATTTAATATGTATGTTGTACTGTTTAATGTTTCCGCAAGTATTTTAAACGTTTCTTCTTTTGACAGATTGCATCTCTCTTCAAGTTTGTTTGCAAAAAGGTCTAAACTAAGAGCTATAAATGCAGGCATACAGCTGGCAGCTATTGTAGCTATTTCCAAATCAAGAGTATTGTCAACAACTTTTATATGGCTGAATTTTGAAAATAGATCTTCAACAAAATCTTTATTTTCCGCGGAAACATTTTCATCATGCATAATAATGGAAACACCTTTTTTTGGATTGTTTTTATCGTATGTTGATGATATTGTTGGAATGACACAGCTTAAACCGTTATCTTCAAATTTTAAATCTATTCCTGCACAGGTATGTATAATTTGAGTATCTTTATTTAGGTGTGGTTTTATTTGCTCTAAAACATTTATCAAATCGGGGGTTTTTACTGAAATTATTATTTTTTCGCAGTTTCTTGCAACTTCTGTATTATCATCTGTAACTGATATGCGGGGGTCAGTATCTTTCAGGTGATTTATTTTAGAAAGTGTTCTATTTGCAATGTAGAGTTTATTTAAATTATAAAAATCATGATTGATCATGTTTTGGCTGATAAGCTCTCCAATATTTCCATATCCAATAATTCCGAGGTTCATATATTTCACATCTTAACATTAAATTCTTCAGTTTCAACAATTTTTGGCAGTTTTCCAACAGTTCCTACATTATCCTGAGAAATAATTAAAACTCCATCAAATAACTCTTTATAGTTTTCACTAGCTTCAAGAGCATTTGATACTTTATCTTCACTATTTTGTCCAACAACTTCATTAGCTATTCTGGTAGCCAGTCCGTCAGCTATTGATGCCTTTTTACTTAGTACTGTAACGCTGTCTGATTGACCAAAGCTTATTGAGTGTCCAATTTTACCTGATGATGTGCAGATTCCAAGAGGTGTTTTTCTTGCTTTTAATTTAAATCCAATTTTATTTCCTAATATGGGGTTATTTGAGTAAATGCCACATACTGCTTGTTTACTGTTTATAATAGCTATGTCTCCTCCATTTTCAACAATAGAATATTCTGATTTTTTGGAAATTAAATAATCAAGAGACATTTCAGATATGCATCCTGCAACACAGGCCATAGGACCTACATCACAGTAACTGGAAGCAGTATACATTCTTTTTATTATTTCACTTAAATTCTCTTCACCAGGACTGACAGGTTCCAGAGATAATTGAAAATCTTTATTTTTAGCTATATGATGTTCCAGTTCTTTTCTTAGTTTTAATATGTAATTTTTCAGGTTACTGTTTTTTAAATCAGTTGTTAATCTGATATGGGTCTGATTTAAATCAATATGTTGGAATTCCATAATAGTATTTTATTTAATTATTTTCTTTTATAACTATTGTTAGTGAATAAGTTAAAAAGTATGTAAGTTAATATACTATTAAACTAATAAATAAAAATTATAACAGATGTGATATATTGAAATCTTTTAATTTTTTACTTAAAAAAAGAGAAGAAAAACCAAGAAAAAAAGGTATAACAATGGTTCTAGACAAAGGTTTAGGATTGGAAACTGCTGAAAGTTTAATGAATATCTCTGGAGATTATGTAGATTACTTAAAATTTGGATGGGGAACATCAATTGTACATGAACAGGATATAATCAAAGATAAGGTTGCTATGTATAAATCTCATAACATAACTCCATATACTGGCGGAACTCTTTTTGAATTAGCATATATGAATGATAAATTAGAAGAATTTTTTCAGGAAGCTCATGACTTAGGTTTTGAGGCTATTGAAGTATCTGACGGGTCAACAACAATATCCCATGATAAAAAATTAGAATGTATAGAATCAGCTAAAAAAGACGGTTTTGAAGTATTGTCTGAAGTGGGTAAAAAAGATCCTGGATTAGATAAGGAACTGTCTTTAGATGAAAGAATAGATTATATGCAAAATGAATTGGAATCTGGGTCATCATTAATCATTGTAGAAGCAAGAGAAGGTGGAAAAAACATTGGAATTTATGATAAATCAGGAAATGCAAAAGAAGATGAAATAAATTATATTTTAGATAATTTCGATGGAAATAAAATCCTTTGGGAAGCTCCAAACAAAGACCAGCAAGTATTTTTCATTTTAAAACTTGGAAATGATGTTAATTTAGGTAATGTGTCAACTGATGATATTACTTCCCTTGAAACCTTAAGAAGAGGTTTGAGAGGAGATACCGTAGGAAAAATTTAAACCGTAGGAAAGTTTAAAAGAAGGTATTTAATTTGAAAGAGAGAACAATTGACCAGATTAATAAAAAAATTGAAAATAATGAAGCCAACATATACACAGCAGAAGAGTTTAAAAAACTTATAAAAGAAGACAATGCTCCAGACTTTGAAGAAGTGGATGTAGTAACTACTGGAACATGTGGAGTTATGAGCGGTACTGCAGCTATCTTTAACTTTACAGTATCAAAGCCAGGAGTATTTATGAGGGCAAAAAACATTTATTTAAATGGTGTTCCTGCAAATATCGGCCCATGTCCTAATGAATGGTTAGGTTCTGTAGATTTAATTCTTCATGGAACTTCAAAATCACTAGAAGACCCATCATATGGTGGAGGATTCTTACTGAAAGATATTCTTGAAGGAAAAGATATTGATGTTAAAGTTGAAGCAATTAATGGAGATATTATAGAATCAACAACAAACATTGATGAAATTACAAGGGCACAAATGATTGGAACACGTATGGCATTTAAAAATTACACTGCATTTGTAAATCCATCTGCTGAACCTGTTTCATCAATATTTTCAGCTATTCCTCTGGAAGGAAACTTGAAAGGATTGACATTTTCAGGATGTGGAGATTTAAATCCACTTCAAAATGATCCAAATAATTTAATAATTGGGAATGGAACTAGAGTATTATTAAATGGTGCTGAAGCTATTGTTTTAGGGCAAGGAACAAGAAGTTCACCTGAAAAACCAAATTTAATGGTTTCAGGAAATCTTAAAGATATGGAAGCAAATTATGTTGGAGGATTTAAAACAGGTGAAGGCGGAGAAGTTTATGATACACTGGCTATTCCAATTCCAGTTTTAAACGAAGAAATATACAATAATTTATTAATTAAAAATAGTGATATTCCGTTAACTGTAGCTGATATTAAAGGCCGTCATTTACCTTTAACACAAACTAACTATGGTGCAATGTGGGATAACCATGAGCTAAGACCAAAATATGTCTCAGATAACTGTAATTGTGATATTTGTACAGTTGAGGAAGTATGTCCGACAAATGCTTTTAAAAATAAAAAACTGGATTTATCTAAGTGTTTTGGTTGTGGAATGTGTGTACATTATTGTAAAAACAATAGCTTTACAATGGATGCGGGTAATGTTGATTTGGAAATAGAAGGCAAAAAACATAATGTTCCAATTATTTGCAGGCAGTCAGATGCCTTAAGAGCTAATAAATTATCTTTAAAATTGAAGAAAATGATTAAAAATCAGGAATTTAAATTATAATTGAGGTTATGAAATATGCATACTCAAAAAATCAATGAAACACCTCTTGATTTTGCTGAAGCTATAAAAGAAGATATTAAAAGTTCAAAAGATGAAGGTGTTTTAAAATGTGTTCAGTGTGGAATGTGTACCTCAACATGTCCTGCAGCACGTCATTCTAATTATAATCCTCGTGAAATAATGGAGAGAGTCTTTGAAGGAGATGAAACGCTTCTGGAAGATGAAGATTTATGGAAATGCTTTTATTGTTATACATGTCATAGCACATGTCCTGTTGGAAACAGTGTCTGTGAAGTTAATCAGATTATTAAGCAATTTGCCATATCAAAAGGAATTGCATATGAACAGTTATATGATTATTTAGGATTTGCAGATAGCTACTTTAATGCAGCTATTGGTGCAATCCCATCTAATTTTTATGAAGAAATCAGCGAAGATGTAGAAGGCTGGTGGGACTTTAGACAGCATTTAAATGAAATTAGAGATGAATTAGGTTTAGGTCCTGTTTCACCACCTCAGGAAGTTGTTGATGAAGTTTCTTTAATTTTAACTAACACAGGCTTTAAAGATAGAATGGATAAAATAAGAAAATCAAAGGAGGGTAATGATGAAACAGGTTCCTGATAAAAATATTCTTTTGTTTAAAAGTTGTCTTGTAAGTGTTGAATATCTTGGAATAGAATCATCTACCAAATTTGTTTTTGATAAAATTGGCATAGATTATGAGATTTCAGATAAACAAACCTGCTGTACAGGTCTTGGACATTACTCTGATGTTTTTGACCAGTTTACAACAACAGCTATTGGAGCACGTAACTTTAAAGTAGCCGGTAATTTAGATAGGCCAAATTTAGTAATGATGTGTGCAACATGCTATGCAATTAATAAAAAAGTAGCTAATATTTTAAATAAAAAAGATAATGTTAGAGATAAGGTAAATGACGTTTTTGATAAATCAGATTTGAAAAATCTAAAATATGAAAAGGGTGATGTTGATTCATCTAAAAATATTTTTCATGTAGTGGATATCTTATATAGCAAACGTGATGAAATCTCTAAAAATATTAAATATGACTTAAGTGATTATACAATAGCTACTCATCATGGCTGCCATTATTGTAAAGTTCATTATGATGATACAATAGGTGGAGTTAGGGATCCTAATATCATTGATGACATAATAGAAGCATGCGGATGTAAAACAATTGGATGGTATGATCATAAACGTCAAACCTGTGGAAGCGGATTCAGACAGAGATACTCCAATAAAGACATTTCTATGGAGGTAACTGAAGATAAATTGCACTCAATAAAAGATGACGGAGTGGAAATTTTAGTTCATTTATGTCCTAATTGTCATGTTCAGTTTGACAGATATCAGAACTTAATATCTGAAAAATGTGGTGAAGAATTTAATACTATTCATTTAAATATAGCTCAGTTTGTGGCTATTGCAATGGGTGGTGACTTTAATAAGGTTATAGGTGTAAAAGCACATACTGTACCAGTAGATTCAGTCATTAAGGATTTAAGGGAGGTTGACTAATGTCTGAAGATTTAAAAGTGGGAGTTTTCATCTGTGAATGCGGAGGAAATATTTCAGATACTGTAGATATTCAAAAAGTTAAAGATTCGCTAAATGTGGAAGTTGTAGAACAGTTTGTAAATTTATGTTCTTTAAATGGAAGAAAAATCATTAGGGATGCAATTTTTGAACATCATTTGGACCGTGTTGTAATTGCAGCATGTTCTCCAATAAGTCATGAAAAAACTTTTCAGGATTATGTTCAACCGTTAAATCCTTATTTGATGGACATGGCAAATATTCGTGAACAATGTTCATGGGTTCATAAAGATACTGATAAAGCAACTAAAAAAGCTATAACTCTTATTAATGCTTCTATAGAAAAAGTAAAAAAATCAGATGCAGTTAATCCGATTTACTGTCAAACACCAAGTGAAGTAGCAGTGATTGGTGGTGGAATAGCTGGTATGAATGCAGCTTTATCACTGGCTAAACAGGGAACTAAAGTAACTATTATAGAAAGTTCTCCATCTATCGGAGGACACATGGCTAAAATAGGAAAAGTTTTCTCTCCTGTAAAAATAGCTGAAGAATGTGGAATGTGTCTGTTAAATCCTATATTGAATGAAGTTGTTTGGAATGAAAATATTGAGATTATAACAAATGCAAAGGTCGTTGAAGCAGAAAGAAGAGCAGGAACTTATAATCTGGTTGTTGAGAAATCTCCAAGATATGTAGATACAGAAAAATGTATAGCATGCGGAAACTGTGCAGAAGTTTGTGAAGTGGAAGTTCCCGATGATTGGAATGACGGATTATCTAATAGAAAAGCTATTTATCGTCCTTTTGGACAGTCCTATCCTGAAGCATATGTTGTAGATATGGAACATTGTGACAGATGTGGAGATTGTAAAAGACAATGCAGTATGAATGCTATTCGTTTTAAAGTAAAACCAGAAAAGATTCCTGTTTCTGTAGGTTCTATTGTTATAGCTACTGGACACAAACTCTTTGATCCTGATTTAAGGCCGGAATATGGATATTCAAGATACGACGATGTTATAACTCAAAGTGAATTAGGCCGTATTACAGGAGTAAACGGTCCGACTAAAGGTAAATTAGTAAAATCAAATGGGGAGGTTCCAAAAAGAGTGGTCATGATACAGTGTGTTGGATCCAGAGATGAAAAACCGGACGGACATTTGTATTGTTCCAAGGTATGCTGCAGTGTTGCTTTGAAAAATGCAAATATTATAAAACACAAACATCCTGAAACAGATGTTGTTATCTGTTATACAGATATGAGAACTCCAAGCATGTATGAAAAGTATTATAAACATACTCAGGCCAATGGAGTAAGATTCATACGTGGAAGACCTGGAGAAGTTGTTAAAAGAAATGGTAACTTTATTGTTCGTGTTGAAGACACTCTCAAAAGGGAATTTTCAGAAATTGAAGCAGATATGGTTGTATTATCTACAGCTATGGAACCTTCTGAAGGTACTAAGGAGATTGCAAAAATCCTGAATGTCGGAACTACTGAAGATGAATTCATTAAAGAGGCACATCCAAAAATCAAACCTGTAACAACTGATATTCAGGGAACTTTTGTTTGTGGAACTGCACAGGACCCAAAAGATATTACAGAATCAATTATGCAAGCTACTGCTGCTGCATCTAAAGTCGCTGAATATAACTATGGTGGAATAGAAATTGAACCCTTCATTGCAGAAATTGACGAAGAAAAATGTATTGTTTGCGGTGAATGTGTTGAACGCTGTAAATTCAAATCAATGAGCATTCAGGATGATAAAATCTACATTGACCCAATGAGCTGTACTGGATGTGGAAAATGTTTAGTCGGATGTAAGCAGTTTGCGATTACAGTTAACGGTAATATTGATGAAAAGATAAAAGCTACAATTGATGGGGTATTAGCTAAAAAAGCACCTGGAGAACGTATGATTTTAGTTTTCCTTGATAATATAGGTTATACTGCAGCAGATAATATTGGAGTTAACAGGTTATCCTATCCTGAATCTATTCATATTATTAAAGTACTTTCTGTAAACCGTGTAAGGCCTCGTCATATTAAGCATGCTCTTGAAAATGGAGCTGACGGAATATTTATTGGCGAATTCCCAGGAGATTTAATGTATGATGAAGTTGAAAGGAAAATAGAAAAAGTCAAAGAAAGAATTAGTGAAGTTAATCAAAATCCGGATAGAATAACATTCTCAAAAGTTTATATTCCATATTATTCAGGATTGGCGAATAAGTTAAATGATTTTGATAAGAAAATTAAGGAATTAAATGAGTCTGAATAGATTCATTTAATTTATATACTTTTCATAAACCTTTTTTTAATTTCTATTGGTGTTAAATCGATAATTGGTGCTGATGAATTTCCAGGTTCTGTATTGAAGCAGATAAAGTTACATTCATTGTTGTTTATTATTTCTTTTAAGTCTATTTCTTCATAATTGTAACAGTTTTTGATACCAACACTTTTAGCCATTTCTTTTAGGTCTAAATGTTTTGCATAAGTTTCCTGATTTCCTGTTGAACCATATGCTTCATTATTAATAACAATCCATGTTAAATTACACGGATTTTGAGCAAAAATAGTAATTACTGATCCTAAATTCATTAAAAATGATCCGTCACCGTCTATAATAACAATCTTTTTATTAGGTTTAGCCAGTGCAAGACCGAGACCTATTGAGGAAACAAGTCCCATAGAACCAATCATGTAAAAGTTTTCATTTCTATCATCTATGTCGTATAATTCTCTTGAAGGAAATCCGATATTGCATAATACTAATTCATTATCGATTGCACCCATTATTTTTGCAATTGCATTTCTTCTTTTCATCAAATCACCAATATTTAATTTCTAATAATACAGATACAGGTTTGCCTTCTTCAATAGACAATTTCCATGCATTTTTAACATCTTCATATGCTGTTTCAGGATTGGTAGGTTCAAAGAAATGGAAATCCATAGCATTTAATAATCTTGGGGTAGATTCTCCCATTGGGATTTGTCCGCAGATAGTTTCACCTTCAGTTCCTCTATGGCTAATGATTATTACTAATGGAAAGTTATATAACTCTGTTAATGATTTAAGTGCATTAATAGAGTTTCCAAGTCCTGAATTTTGCATTAATATGGCAGGTTTGCGACCGCCCATATATGCTCCTGCACAAATGCCTATTCCTTCTTCTTCTCTTGTAACTGGAACATGCATGATTTCTTCATCTTCATCAACCATTTCCAATAGTTTACTTAAGTTAACACAAGGAACACTAACAACAAAATCAATTTCAGCATCTTTTAATCCGTTATAAATAGCTTCAGTACTATTCATATTCATCCTCTTTATAGTTTTTAATATGTAATGTTGTATTGTTCAATTATATAATTATTTTGGATAAAATATTGAATGAACTTACTATATTTTTATTATGTTTAATTTTCATATGGAAAGATATTTATTTAATTAAGTTATTATATTATTTTATGTTTGATAAACTACCTATATCTTCTAAAACAGAAAAGATTTTAACTAATTCTCTTGATGAACCAATTTCTGTTGAAGATGCAAACTATTTAATAAATATTAAAGGGTCTGACTTGTATCCTTTACTTGCAACTGCTGATTATCTCAGGCAAGAAATTGTTGGAAACAACGTTACATTTATTAATAATTGTAATATTAACTTCACAAATATCTGTACTGTAAGATGTGGTTTCTGTGCATTTGGTAAAGATGCAGATGACCCTGATGCCTATATTTTAGATGATGAAGCTATATTAAAAAAGGCTCAGGGTGCTGTTGACAAAGGAGCACATGAGTTTTGTGTCATGGGAGGAGTTTTACCTGATGCAGATGTTGAATATTATGAACATTTGCTTCAATTATTAAAAGGGGAATTTCCGAATACTTTAATTCATGGTTTTTCACCAACTATGATTAAAGATGCAAGTGTTGTATCAGGCATAAGTGTTGCAGAAGCATTTGAAAGGCTTAAAAGTGCAGGTTTGGATACATTACCTGGAACTGCTGCAGAAATCTTAACTGACAGATCCAGAGAATTGATTTGTCCTGAAAAGGTAACAACACAGGAATGGATTGATATTGTAAAAACAGCTCATGAAGTTGGAATTTCAGGTTCAGCTACAATTATGTATGGGCATGTAGAAACTCCTGAAGAACGTGTAGAACATATTGACATTATCAGAAAAATTCAACAGGAAACTCATGGTTTTACAGAATTTATTCCAATGACATTTATGCACGAGTATTCTCCAATCTTTTTAGAAGGTCAGCAAAACTTAGGAGCTACAGGTACTGAAGATTTAAAATTATATGCAGTAGCTAGATTAATGCTTAAAGATTTAATTCCAAATATTCAGGTATCCTGGGTAAAAATGGGTTTCAGATTTGCACAGGTATCTTTAACAGCTGGAGCAAATGATTTAGGTGGAACTTTAGGAGGAGATGAATTGTCTGAAGCTTCCGGAGCGCCAGATGGAGTTGAAGCATCTATTGATACTTTAAGTAATATGGTTAAGGATTTAGGTAGGAATCCTATCGAGAGAAATTCAAAATACACAGAATTTTATCCAATTGAATCTAAAAGTTCTGATGTGAAAATAGTATCAAAATAAAGTTTTAAAAGGGATAACATGAATATGACAGATATAGGATTATTGGTTTTAGTATATATTTATGTTATCATAATTTTTGTTATTTCAGAGAAGTTTTTAAAAGATAAACCTTCATTTTCCCGCCGTTTTGTTCATATTATGGTAGGAAATTGCATTTTCGTAATGCCTTTTTTCAATGACCCTTATACGATGGTATGGTTTTTAACACTTCCGATTACAATAGCTGCATTTTTATTGACTAAATATTCTCCAATTAAAATTAAAAGCGGAGTTACAGAGGCAGGTCATGCTTTAGGTTTAGTTTACTATGCAGGAATATGGACATTTTTAATATTTTTACTTCCTGATAAATTATGGATAGTAGGAGTAGCTATTGGAGCTATGGTTTATGGAGACGGTTTTGCATCTTTAATAGGTCAAAAATATGGAAAACATCATTTTAACTTAACAGGTGATGTAAAATCTGTGGAAGGCTCAATTACCATGTTTATAATGGTTTGTATAATGTGCAGTGCTGTATTTTTAGTTTATGGTGCAATTGGCTATAACATTCCAAATTATAATTTTGCATTTGTGGTATTCATAAGTTTAATAGCTACCGTTTGTGAAGCTGTTACTCCAAAAGGTTTGGATAATTTAAGTGTTTCATCTGTTAGTGCTGTTTTATATTATATTTTAATGGTGTGATTTATGGACAAATTCATAGTTATAGACGGTTTGGATGGTGCCGGAAAAGACACACAGGTTAAATTGCTGGCTGAAATGTATGAAAAACAGGGAAAAAATGTTGTTGTACGTTCTCACCCATGTAAGGATAATAAATATGGTATAAAATCAAAGGAAGCACTTTTAAAAACTGGTAAAATTAATCATTTAAAAGCTACAGTTTATTTTGGATTAGATGCAATCAGATCTCTTCGCAAATATTATTATAATGATAATATTGATGTTTTAATCTTTTCAAGATATATTATGGCAGTTGTTTATCTTCCAAATGTTATTAATGTAATTATTTATAAATTTGTTTCATTTATTCTTCCAACATCAGAGTATATGTTTTTCCTGGATGTAAGTCCTGAAGAATCTTTAAAAAGAATTGATAATCGTAGTGAAGATACTGAAATGTTTGAAAATATGGAAGAACTTAAAAAAGCCAGATTTAAGTCAAAAAAAGTTACTTATGAATGGAATATTATAAATGCAGACAATAGTGTAACTGAAGTTAATAATGAAATAAAAGAAAAACTATAATACTTCTTTTATTCCTTCAATGGTGTGAATCATTATAGAATTAAGGTTTTCCAAGTTAATTGAACTGATAGGAATATTTTGATTGTCTTCATTCATAAATAAAAGCTCTTTATCCATAAATATAATCCAATTTACTTTATGAAGTACCACTCCATTGATTATTAATTCGCTGTATTGTGGTATAAAACTATTTTCATTTATTTCCTTAAAATAAGGATTTTTACGAAAGATATCTTTTAATACTTTATCCATAAAACTTATTCTCCTCTTTCTTCAACAAATTTAGGAACAGCATCTTGCAGTGGGTCAAATGTTTCCCTATTTTTAACTTCCATACATTTCATACTTACTTTAGAATGAAGTGATGATGGGAGCCTTAATATTCTTTTTAAATCAATAGATACTTTAGCATCAATTGTAGATAAATTAACTCTTGCCATAGCTTCTGTTAAATTTTTATATCTTCTAGGGCCGATATCTCTTTTAAAATATCCCCAGTTATCATTATCTAAATGATGTCTGTATTTTATAATGTCTTTCATTAGTTTGGGATTGATTTCATCTAATTCCTCATTACCTACTAAATGCTGAATATTATATTTTAATTTATCAGTAAAAATTTTTGAGTATCCGATAGGAATGCTGAAATGTTCAAAATTAAAGCTTTTATTGGATATGTCAGGATTAAAAAAGTTGGATTTAGGAACTTCTGCACCGGCTGCATATTTTAAAACTTCTGATCGTAATTCGCTTCCGGAAGTCATCATTTCTTCATCAAGAATTCTAATATGATATCCTCTTCCTGAGTAAACTAAATGAATATTATTTAAACCTAAATCGTCTTGAAGTGTATCAATTAATGAATTGACAATTTCTAAAGCCTGTCCCAAACAGACTTCACAAACACCGTCACACTGACAGGTTCTGATTGGAATATCTTTAGCATCAACATCAAAAATATATTCTGCTTTCTGCCAGTCTTCCCGTCTTCTTGGATTATTATAAAAAGCTACAGAGATATAAGCTGCAAAGGGAGCTTTATATCTTAAAAATTTCTTTAAAGACTCTCTTCCTTTAAATACTTTATATCTATCATTAGGTCCTTTTCCATTATGGTCAAAACCAAACTCTCTTTTCTTTAAATCTTTAAGAATAAAGTCAGGCAAGTCTTTAGTGGACCATTCCTCACGGTAATACTGCCTTCTTTCTTTAAGTGTAGCTTTAGAAAACATAATAATCAGATATATTATGATTATTATTTTAAAGTATTTAATAATAGTTATGGTGTGCAAATGCACAGTATTATATAATAAATTTAACTATAATTCATATTATGAATGATGAAGTAAGAGAAGTAATTGGTGTTGAACATTTAAAAACAGTTTTATCCACTTTAACCCCTGAAGATATTGTTAAACATGCTTATAAAGAATGGTATCCTTGCCAAAGAACAGGGCATACTATTTTAAACCTTGAAAATGGAAAAATATATGGTTTGGGGATAGAATTAAATCAGTTGCCTCTTGTTGATACTGTTTATATAGAACTGTATTCTATTGATTGGGAAGAAGATCCCATTGAAGTTGAAGAGTTGTTTTCACCTCAGGAGTATGAAGAATACCTGGAATTTAAAGATGATGAAGTTTGTGAATACACTCCGGATATTGTTTCTGATTTTTGTCAAAAAAAGGGTATTGATGAAAATGAACGTAAAATTGGTCTTTTAGCTTATAAATTTGAAAAAAATGAACAGAGCAACTACAATCAATGGGAATCAAAAATTTTAAATAAATATTATGATGTTATTATGGATGATTATAATCCGTTTAAACAGATGGATAATGATTTTTAATCTTTTTTATTATCAATTTGATATTTTTTACGCCCATAACATGATAGGGGATTATTAATTCCCTTGCATGAGCTGTCAGGTTTACATAACTGAGGTAAATGAATTTTAATTTTTTCACAGCTCATTGGAGTGTACCATTTGGTTTCCCCTTCATGACTGATGTCAACTTCACTGTGCATACCAAAGCCTAATTTTGATATGATGTTGATTTTTTCTTGAGGCTGATCATCAAATAACGGTGGTGAACAGTTATCTGCAGCTTCATAAATCAATGGCAATATTTCATTTTCTGTTATTGATAAATCAGGATCAATATCAGATACTTTAATGCTTTCATCACTTGCAAATATTCTTGGATATAATCTGGCATATGATGCAAAGGAAGTTAATAATAATACAATAGCATCATTACGTCCGCCAGAGGAAACTCCTTCAATAGTATTTCTGATACATGGGGGAAATGCTTCTCTAAGTAATTTTCCACCTTTAACAGTACCGTAAATACCGCCGCTGCCTGCATAGAAAGTGTTGTATTTGCTGATTTCTTCTGGAATAAATTCTTTTAATTCCTCTCCGATTTCAGTAATGGCTGGATGGAGTTCAATTCTGGAAGACATTTCTTTGATTCTTTTGATGTATTCCTCTGTTTTTTGCATAATAAGTCTGGAGAGAATTAATTCCTTAATATTATTTCCAATTAGTATATTATACATCCTGTCGGGGTTTCTATCAGTAAATTCATCAGAATATTCCTCTAAAAATTCATCTTCTTCTAGAATAATATTTCCATGATTAATTAGTAAATCAGTTAAGGATAATCTTTTAGAAGCTATTACATCTTTTAAGGCTTTCCATTGAATTGATCCGTCAGTTTTGATATCTCTTAAGATGCCATCAATGATTTCACTTCGGCTTCCGGGAGGAATTTTAGCAAGTCTTTCTTCAATTATTTTTCCTTGAGATTCAATAAAAAGTCTGGTTTCTCTTGAAGTTACATTAAACTGAATGGCTATAGCCTGACATAATATATGGAATGTTACAACATCCTGTCTGTATAAATTACTATTTGTTAAGTACTCAAATTCACTTTGAGCATAATTTTTATTGTTTTTTTTCTCAATTGCCCATTGTATTCTTTTTATAGCTAAATCTTTATATGATTTAGGAATTAAGGAATCGTCGGATATTTTCTGATTTGCAGTATGTATTATTTCATTTACAAGTGTTTCGTCTTCATCAAAGAGTTTATTTAAGTCTCCGTACTCTTTAACAATTTGTCTTCCTTCACTGGACAATGGATTAATAAATGAAACTTCAACCATGTTTTTTATATTTTATTTCATGTTTTAAAAAATTATCTTATTTTTAAGGTCATTATTGCTTTTTTAATAGAAAATTGTTAATATTACTGATTATTAAAATAATAATTAAGATTTTTAAGGGTAGTATATATGGTATGTAGAGGTAATTTAACATTTCAGTCATTTGAATGTGAATATGATGAAGTTTATGAGGCTTATGATGTTGATGGCGACATTAAAAATGATGTTCAGATTTTAGCTGATTATTATACTTATTCTGGTTATTATACTTTTTTAAATAGCTCTTTTTGGAAAAGTCTGTTTGATTGTATTTATTGGGAGGATATAACTGGCAGGGAATTTTCCAAAACTGATTTTGAAAACCTTTATTCTAGATTTTATGAAGATATGATTCCATTCTCATGTAATATTAAAGATATTCAGGAAAGAATTGATGTTTTTTCTCAAATAATAACTGTTCAAGCAAATCTTAATGAGCATGCTTTGTTTAATATGGTGAATGTAAAGGAATTAAGTTTATTTGAAGATTTTATGGAAGTTTTTTTCAATAAACAAAATAAAAAAGTCAGAAAATCTTTTCTCCATTCTCACGGTTTTAAATATCTTGATGAATATTATAATGAAGGAAGACGCTATGATTATTTTACCATGTTCAAGAAATATTTTGGTGATAAATTTTCTAAATTCATTGATGATGAACTGAAAAAATATGGAATTAATGAAAAGTTTTCTGCAATGAATGTAGTAAACTCAATTTTTTCCAAAATTTCCAAAGATCAATTATTGTCAATTATTAACAGATTAAATTTAAATAAGGAAAGTTTTAACTCTTTTAACCCATATTTAGCTTTCAATGGCCATGATATGATTTTTGTTTTCATGTGGGATGAATCTAAAAAACACTTTGATGATTTGGAAGTACTTTGGATTGATTTTTTATTAAATTCAGGTTTTGATGTTGAAATTTTTGCTTTTAACAAATCCAATAACTCATTGTCCAGATTTGTAAATAAATTTAAAGAAAATAAAATTAAATTGGAGTTATTTAATCTGGATGAAAATGGACAGGAGAACTTTAAATTAGAAAAATCAGATAAATTAATGATTGATGATTTCAGACAACTGAAAAATGAAATAAACAATTTAAATAATGAAAATGTTGTAATTAAGCTTGATGAAGAAAAAGTAATCTTTGACGATATTTATGATGTATTTTTATGTACTTCAGAAAAAGAAAATAATGGATTATCTAAAGATTACTGCTGCAGATATTGGGATTCAAATCCCAGCAAATTTTCATGTAAGTATGTTGAAGAGTATTTCAATTCTATTTTTAATGTAACTGAAGGATTTGGTCATATTACTGATGATGGAATATGGAAATTCAATAAAGATAAAGTTAGGGGTAAGCTTAAGGATTTGTCCAAAACAATGAAAATATGTCCGTTTTTTGATTATATGTCAAATAAAAAAGCTTTAACCAAGTATCTTAAAAATATCAATCCTAAAACTATGCATCAGTGGTGTTTTGTAGATGATTATGGTCATTCCTGGTACTTTTTAAGGAAAGTCTGGTTTAGTGATGAAGCTGATTTGGATTTTCCAGGATTTTCTAAAATGGCAGGTGTTAAAAAAACAGATGAAAATGTTAAATCTAAAGCTGTAGCTATTTTAGATGATAAACTTAAAAAACAGAAAAAAAGTATGAAAAATGATGATACTGAACAGACACGGTTTGATTTTTAATTTTTAAATTGAAAATATTATTTTTCATTTTTTAAAAAGTTTATATTTGATTTAACATTTCTGTTTAAAAAATTAATAATTTACAGTGAGTATAATGACACATAGAGGAAATATTACAGTTAAATCTGTAGAATATGAGTATGATGAAATTTTTGAAGCATATAATGTTGGAGATGATATCAAAACTTCTGATAAAATTTTAAGAGATTATTATATCTCTTCTGGTTATTTTGTATTTTTAGATTCTTTTTTCTGGAGGGAATTATTTAAATATCTTTTTTTGGAGGATATAGTTGGGGAAGAACCAAATGAAGAATATTTTGATTTGGTGTCATTTTTTTCAGATGATTTTGATTTGCCTTTTTCTTTTAATAAAGCTAAAATAAAAGATAGGTTTTTAGATGTTTTAGAGATAATTGATGAGGAATATGATTATAGTAATCAGAGTTTATTCAATCTTTTGAATTTGTTTCATTTAAATATGTTTGATGATTTTTTAAAGGTTTTTTTAGATAAACAAGATGAAAAAGTTAAAGAATCATTTTTAGAAGAATGTGAATTTGATAGGGATTTATTCGATTTCAATAAATATCTTTGTTTAGATATGTTTGTAGAATACTTTGATGAAGATTTTATTAAATTTATGACTGTAGAATTGGAAAAGCATGGAATTATTAAAGAATTTTTTGAAATAAATATTCTTTTATTTATCTTTGCTGAATTGTCTTCAAAACAAACATGTTCCATATTGCACAGATTAAATTCAAACAATGAATGTTTTGATTCATTTAGACCATATTTAGCTTATAATGGTGAAGAAATTCTTTTTGTTTTTAAATGGCCGGAATTTAATAAATGGAATAATGAAAAAAGGTTATGGATTGATTTTTTATTATCCAGGGGCTGTAATGTAGAAATATTTGCTTTTAATCAGCCAAATACAATTTTATCAAGATTTATAAATAAATTTAAGGAAAATACTATAAAATTAGAATTATTTGATTTTGATGATGAAGTATTGGACGACCAGGAATTTCCTAAATTTAAAAAAGTGGACAAATTCACCATTGATGATTTTAATCAGTTAAAAGATGAAATGGAGATATTAAGCCAGGAAGATAATAAAAACTTATTAATTAAAGTTAATGGTGAAGAAGTAAACTTTGAAGATATTTATGATGTATTTTTATGTACTTTAGAAAAAGAAGAAAACTGTTTGTCAAAAGATTACTGTTGTAATTATGAAAATTTCAAATCAACTGATTTTCCATGCAGATATGTAATGGAAGAATTTAATTGTGCATTTACTTGTGAGGATAATTTTGGTCAAATTACGAATAAGGGGATATGGGAATTCAATAAAGATGCTCTTGAAAATAAATTTTATGAATTAGCTAAAACAATGAGAATATGTCCATTTTTTGATTATATGGAAAATAAAAAAGCTTTAACTAAAAATTCTAGAAATGTTAATCCAAAAACTTACAGAAAATGGTGTTTTATAGATGAAGATGGTCATTTCTGGTACTTTTTTAGGAAAATGTGGTTTAATGAAGAGGCCAATATAAAATTTCCAGGGTTTTCTAAAATGGTCGGTGTTAAAAAAACAGATTATGAACTTAGATCTAAAGCAGTAGCTATTATGGATGAAAATATTGATAAAATAAAAAAAGGAAAAATTATTAAGTTTAAGAGTACTCAAAAATCATTATTTGATTTTTAATTCTTAAATTGAAAGCTGTTAGCTATTTGTACAGTATCTTCCACTTCAGGAGTTACAATTTGAATTTGCAGGTTTTTATCATTATTGTCAATTATTGCAATAAATCGTGGTTCTCCGACATATTCTCCCACATTAGCTGTTGAATTGTATATTAATACATTATCAATAACTGATGATGGATATGTTTTAATTTCATTATTAGCTAAACTTAATCCGTAATTATAATAATAGCTTCCCTGAGAAAGATTGAATACCTTTACAGTATATCTTCCATTATCTGCTATATATTCTTTAAAAGGGCCATCAGTCTTGTTTAAAGTGAAATTCAATTCATTACTGCAATTAAAAGTTCCCACTCCAACATCCACTACTTTTACAGGTTCTGTAGTGAACATTGAATAACAAATAACACCAATTATAGCTATAATTATTATAATTAAAGCTATTATGATTATATTTTTCTTATCTGTTATGGGTTTCTTTTTCAATTTATGTGAGCAATGTTTACAGTATTCATCATCTGAATCTACTTCATTGCCACATTTAGGACATTTAATCATTTTTTTAACCTCTTTACAGATTCTTTCTTTATAAATATTATAATGTATGTCTTAATTTAATTAAATAGTTTTTTTATTCTTTTAAAAAAGTTAACTTAACCTAGTACTTTATTTTTCATAAGTAACAATAATTTAAACTTAATTACATAATTTTGCTTAATTTTATCTTATTTTTAATTTCAACTTATTTTAAAACATTTATAAATTGACTTTGTATATATTAATTTTATATTATATGAATGACAAAATTATTAATGCTTAAAAAAGTTAGGAGAAAAGATTAATGTCTAAAATTTTTATTTCATGTGCGCTTCCTTATGCAAATGGACCCTGTCATTTAGGTCATATTCGTTCTACTTACTTGCCTGCTGATATTTATGCAAGATATAATCGTATGATTGATAATGATGTTCTATTAGTTTGTGCTACTGATGAACACGGTACTCCAATTGCTGTTAAAGCTGATAACGAAAACAAAAAACCGATTGAAATTGCTAAAAGATATCATGATATGATTGTTCGTGATGTAGAGTCAATGAATATTTCCCTAGATAACTTTACAAGAACTACTGATGATTTACATTATGAAATTGCTCAGAATTTCTTTTTAGAATTATATAATAAGGGGTTAATTTATAAAAAGGATATTCAGCAGCTGTACTGTGAAAAGTGTAATAAGTTTTTGCCTGACCGTTATGTTGAAGGTATATGTCCTGTTTGTGGATCTGAAGCACGTGGTGATCACTGTGAAAAATGCGGAAGGGCTTTGGAACCTACTGAACTTGATGAACCTAGATGTTTAACCTGCGGTTCCACTCCAGTTATTAAGGATACTTACCAATATTTCTTTAAGTTAAGCGAGTTTGAAGATGATTTGAAAGATTATATTAACAATAATGAAAATCTTCCGGCTAATGTTAGAAATTATGCCAGAAACTGGCTTAAAGAAGGATTAAATGACTGGGTTTTAACAAGAGATATGGATTGGGGAATACCTATACCTCTTGATGAAGCTAAAGGCAAAGTACTTTATGTTTGGGTTGAAGCATTTTTAGGTTATATCTCATCAGCTGCACAATGGTCAAGGGAAACTGGCATTAAATGGGAAGATTATTGGAATGATACTGTAATCCATTTCATTGGTAAGGATATTATTTATCATCATTCAATCTTTTGGCCGGGACTTCTTAAGGCATATGGCTGTAAATTGCCTGATAACATATATGCTGGAGAATTTTTATCTTTGGAAGGGGAAAAAATGTCTACCAGTAAAAATTGGGTTGTTTGGATAGCAGATTTTGTTGATAAATTTGACCCTGATTTACTTAGATATTACTTAACTATAAATGCACCTTTAAACAAAGATACTGATTTCTCATGGGATGATTTCCAGAGAAGAAATAATGATGAATTGGCAGATGTTATTGGTAACTTTTTACATAGGACCTTTACATTTACTCATAAATTCTTTGACGGTAAAGTGCCTGAATATAAAAATCCCTCTGCAGAAGATATTAAATTCAAAGAAACTATTGAAAAACTCCCTGATACTGTCGGAGAGTATATTTCAGATTTTGAATTTAGAGACGGATTGCTTGAGATTTATAGAGTAGCTAAAATAAGTAATAAATATTTCAATGATCAGGAACCATGGAAAGCTGTTAAAGAGGATATGCAAAAAGCAGCTAACTGTTTATATTTATCAAATCAACTGGCTAAAACATTAGCTTATGTACTTAAACCTTATATTCCAAATAAAGCTGATGCTATAGCTAAAATTATTAATCTGTCTACTCCTGATGAGTGGAAAGATGCAAAAGTCCCATTAGCTGAAGGACACAAAATAAATAAAGCTAAACCGTTATTTACAAAAATTGAAGATGATGTAATTAACAAACAAAAAGAAGAATTGCAGAAAAACTTAAAAGAAAGTGAGGATGAAAATATGAGTGATTTAATTAGTATTGATGATTTTGACAAAGTAGTTATTAAAATTGGACAGGTAAAAGAAGCTGAAAAAATAGAAAAATCTGATAAATTATTAAAATTACAGGTAGATATTGGAGATGAAACAAGACAAATTGTAGCAGGTCTTGCAAAACAGTATGCTCCTGAAGAATTAATTGACAGAAAAGTGGCTGTTGTTGTTAACTTGCAACCTGCAAAATTATTCGGAACCTTATCTGAAGGAATGATTCTTGCAACTGGAGAAAGTGCAGCATTATTGTCTCCAGATGAATGTGAAGTCGGTGAAAGAATACAATAATCTTAATTTAATTCAGTGATTTTAATGGAAGAATCTGCTCTAGTTGCAAAGGCTGAAAAATATCTCAAAGAGATTTCAAATGACCGTATTAGTTTGAATAATATTGAAGAGTTTGAAAATTTCAAAAGATTATACTATAAACTAGATGACAGATTAAACAATCTACAGGAATTAAAAGAAAGTATGGATGCACAGGGATACACCACTCCTTTTACATCCTTAAATAAATATGGTACAAAAGCAATAGCTGAAGTTTCACTTGAGGAAATGAGTGAAAATAGTAGACATAATCAGATGTTTAGAATGAAAGCTAATGCTAAAAAAAATGTTCTAGACAGAGTAAAATCAGCTATTGATGCTCATAAAATTGCAATTGGACATTTGGAACAATGCGGTTATCTTAAATGTGATTCATGTTATAAGAAATATTCTCTAAGCGAGTTCAGACTTAAAGGTGAAAAATGCAGCTGCAGTCATGAAAATTTCTCTTTTAAAATAAACAGGGATGCAACCTACAGGTTGGAAATTATTCCATATTTGCCTTTGTCCGGCAATTATTTAGTGTTAATGAGTGAATTATCCGGTTATGGAAGAAATTCATTTAAAAAAGTATTAAATATTCTTAAACAGGAACGTAAAGGTCTTGTAAAAACTATTTCTTTAGTTATCCGTTTTAGAGATGAAAATGGACGTTGGATTCGTAAGAATGTAACTCTGGATTCAGAATATATCAATAATTATGAAGAGGAAGTTAGAAACAGATACGGAAAAGACGTCAGAATTGAAGTTTTAAGATTTCACAGAACCAAACCAGCTATTATTGACGATAAATATGTCAGAAATGCACTGGCTATCAGTTATGTTAAATATAGTGAAGACATTATTTCCAGCATTAAAGATTCTATTTTAAAAAGGAAACTGTCTGATTTTAAAAGAATTAATAAATATGATGCTATCAGATATAAATATGAAAATGAAATTCCAGGATTTATCGAAGAATATGATATTGGAGAGTTAGAATCCTGGAGACAGTCAAAGATTACAGAAGAATTTGAAAAGCTTCATTTCATTGATAAATTCGGTAATTACAACCGTTCTTTAAAAAGAGATTTAAAAATAAGGGAAAATATTGAAAAAACCATATTTGAAAATATGGCTCCTACTTTAATGATGTGGGATATTTTCAGATATTACTTAACAACATCACACAATAACCGTAAGATTAGCAATGGTCCATTTCCATATATTAGAGCAGAACTTGATCGTCAACAACGTAAAGTGTTCCAGACTACTTTTAAAAAGGTTATCAAGGTTTTAAATGAGTTTACAGACTTAAAAATAATTTCAATTCCAGATATGGATCTTATTTTATATGAAAAATTCAAGTTTGAAAAACAGTCCAAAAACTCAAATATTTTATTTAACTATCCTGCTTTAGGTGCTGGTTTAATACATGAACATGGTAATATAGAAATAGAAACTATTGGAAATGTATTAAATATTAATGATTCTAAAATTAAAAAGGAACTTAAAAATATTAATCATATCAGAAAACCGAAAAGTGCAAAATCCAAGAAATTTTTAGATTTAATTAAGAAGTGATGTTTATGGATGAGGATGTTACTTCTGTACATATAACAAAAGGATTAACTTCTTCAACTATTTTGGATTTAATTGAAGAATATCCCAATCTGGAAGAGATTACCTGTTGTCCCAGTATTTTTAATAGGATTTCCAAGAATTATATTGATGCTTTGGACCAGCTTGATATTACTGTTTCTAAAAAGTATAACTGGGGAGCTAAATCTAAATACTCATCATTGGAAAAAGATGTATTGGATTTAGCTAAAAAAGGTAAAAAGGCAAAGGAGATTGCAGGTTTATTGGATATTTCTCAAAATAAAGTTTATTATCTCCTTAGAAAAAATAAACAGGGAATTAAATTCAGTAATTATTCTAAAAAACATGATCATGAGGAAGTCAAATCTTTAAAAGAAGAAGGTTTAAAACCAAAGGATATAGCTTCAAAATTAGATATTCCTCTTAGAACAGTTTATTATATTTTAAATAATAAATAGCTATTTTATTTTTTAATAATCGGAAAGGACTTGATGAAGATAAATAATGTTTAAATTATCTTAAAATCAATAGGACAACAATAACTTAATAAATATAAACTTGTTCTTCCATATATAATATTATAAATATCAGTTATGATTATTTTATATTTTGATAATTATGGGGAAATGAAAGGTTATTTAATTGATTAGTTCACAGTTATTTTAATAGATAAATATCCTGAAATAGTTTTTAAACTAATTTAATGGAGGTATTATGATGATTACATGTAATGTTTGTGGCCATCTGAATGATTCATCAAGAGCAATATGTGATGAATGTGGATCTGACTTATCAGATAGTCTGGATTGGGGGAATGACTTTGATGACAGTGATGATTTTGATTAAGTGATTCATAAGTATATAAAATTATTTTGAGAGTCTGAATTTTTTCAGCAATGAGTATGAATTGGATATACATAATTCATAGAGAAATTTAATAATTAAATTAAAAAATATTTAGATTTTCATTTTACGAAAGTAAGGTAAATGAATATTTTTTTGGTGTAAATATTTGGTAAAGTAGTATAGTAGGTTTTTTTAGTTATTAAAAAAAGTTTTAGGAAAATAAAATCTCCCTTTAAATTAATTTAATTTGATTATTTGTGGATTTAAAAGTTTTTTATTTTATTTTCCGGATTCTGCTTTTATTTGTTTAATTGATTCAATGTTTAATTGTGTTATTTTTGCTATTTGTTTTATGGTGTAATTTTCTTTTAGCATGTTTTTTGCAGTATTTATTTTTTCTTCTTCTTTTCCTTCTTGTTTTCCGTTTTCGTAGTCTTCTTGTCTCCATTCATCTATTATTTTCATGGTATCCCTCAGTATGTTTGTTAATTTTTTGTGTTGTCTTTCATTTTTGATGAATTTTTCTACTATTAATAATTCTATTCCAAATACAAAATCACTGCTGCATTTCATTGATTTTCTTACTTCATCTAGTGTTTTTACGGTTTTTTCTATTTGTTTGTCTAATGGTTTTTTTGAGCTCATAAATGGAGCTAGAGCTAAATTTAGCATTTCATGTTTGGTTATTTTTTGATTGTTTTTTATTTTATTTTCTATATTATTTATAATTTTATCACCATCAAAGTCTTTTAGTGATACGATTGGAATTGTAAAAACACAGTCTTTGTTTATTTTATATTCATTTATTTTTGTTTTCTCAGCAGTGCTGATGACTATTAGTATTAGTGGTTTATTGTTTCTTTTTGCATAATCCACAAGTGCCGTGTATAACCTGTATCGTTTTTCATCTATTGTTTTTACAATTGTTGACTGGAATTCAGTTAATACAATTAAATGATCTAATTCCAGTATCATGTCTGTTTTGTATATTTTAGGATCTAATTCTACTAATTCTGTAGGATTATATGTTAAATTTTCGGATTCAAAGTCTATTTCTTTTATATTTGCATTTGATTCTTTAAGAAGTTTCAATAATCCAAAGCCATCTTCTTTTGTAGCATATTTAAATAATTGATCTTCACTTTGATGAACCATTTTTTCACCTCTTATTTTTATTAGTTATATCCAGTATTATGAACTATCTAGTATTTAAAATAGTTAGTTTTTAAAAATAACAATTTTTAGGTCTTAATATAAAATTTTAAAGTCAAATAAATATTATGATTACAATATAAAAGTAAAGGAGGTTAAATTATTTGGAGAGAGGTATGTGATTTATTGACTTAGTTGAGAAGTGAACTTTAGCTAGTTTTATCATAAATTTATTATTCTATAAGTGATAAAAATATCTCTTAAGTGATTATTATGATGTTATTCCCACAACTTCCGTTGTACGCAATAGCAATAATTTGCGGCATTTTATCTTTTTTAGTAACAAGATTATCAATGCCCAGAATTATTAGAAAATTAGAAAAGGCAGATATTGTAGGTAAGGATTTGCATAAATCATGGAAGCCTATTGTAGCTGAAATGGGTGGATTCGGTATCCTATTTGGATTTATAATAGGTATTTTTTCAGGAATATGTATGCATGACATTCTTACATTCCCATTATGTATTGTTTTAATTGTAATTCTTCTTGTAGGAATTATAGGTATTGCAGATGATTTACTTGTGCTTTCCTCAAAAGAAAAGTTATTCTTATTGTTCCTGGCAGGTATTCCTTTAATATGGGCAGCACCTCCAAATGTTGGAATTGTATATCTGATCTGTATTCCGATAGCTATTTCAATCGGATCCAATTTAACCAATATGTTGGCAGGTTTAAATGGAATTGAATCAGGGCTTGGAATAATTGCACTTACCTCTTTAACAATATCTTGTATTATCTTAGGAAAATATGATGTTACAATTATCAGTATGAGTATGCTTGGAGCTTTAATAGCTTTCCTGTACTTTAACAAATATCCTGCAAAGATTTTCCCGGGAGATACAGGAACCTTAATTATTGGAGCAACAATTGTTTCAATAGCTTTTATAGGTCGTGTAAAATTAATTGCTTTAATCGTGCTTTTACCGAATATTATTGATGCGGCCCTTAAATTTTACAGTGCAGGAGTTATGGAAAGGCAACAGTTTAAACCAACTCAACTGGATGAAAATGGAAATCTGGTAAGGCCCGAAGTAGGATTCAAATCTTTAATCAGGCTTGTACTGCGAAAACCGATTCCTGAAAAGCAGGCAGTTAAAATAATTTGGGCTATTGGAATTGTTTGCGGATTAATAGGTATAATTGTTGCAATAGTAATGCCGGGTGTACTTCAAAACCAGACATTGGCTAATTTCATGCAGATTAAGGAATTCTTTTATCAGTTAGGATGATTTGAATGAAACCTTATGTTATTTTAAATGCAGCTATGACATTAGATGGAAAAATAGCTACTAAAACTGGAAGTTCCAATATTTCAGGTGAAAAAGATTTGAAAAGAGTTCATGAACTTAGACGTGAAGTTGATGGAATAATGGTTGGGATTAATACTGTTATTGCAGATAATCCCAGACTGACAGTTCATAAAATCGATGCAAATCCTGAAGACAATCCTGTTCGTGTAGTGGTAGACAGCAAATGCAGAACTCCAATAGCTGCACGTATAACAAATAAAGACGCAAAAACCATAATAGCCGGAGCTAATGACTATAAATTTGATTTTATTGTAAATGACAGATATGCTAATTTCACTAAAAGGGGAATTGACTTCTTTTTCAGCGGAAATAAAAGAGTTGACCTAAAAGCTTTAATGAATTATCTTTATGAAAAAGGTATTAAAACATTGATGCTTGAGGGAGGTTCAACTCTAAACTTTTCAATGATTAAGGAAGGATTAATTGATGAAATAAGAATTTGCATTGCTCCTTTTGTTGTTGGCGGTAAGGATTCACATACTTTATTTGATGGTGAAGGATTTGACACAATGGATGAAGGAGTAAGATTGGAGCTTTTTGATTCTTTTAAATTAGGGGATGATTTAATCCTGCAGTATAAAGTTTTAAATAAGTGATTTTTTTCATTTATTCTCTTTTTTTTTAAAATATAAATGCAAATGGCGGATTTTTACAGATGCAGTATTTGCAAAGGGATCTTCTGTCTTTTATAAATTGTGCTCTTCCTTTACAGTAATAGCTGTTATTTTTCATGTAAACTTCATCTTCTTTAGGATCATTTCCATAAGGATGCAGAGGCTTTTTAGCTATTAGTGCCAGATACAGGGAGATGTATTTTGTAAATTCTTTAGTTTCATTGTCGTTTGGAGCATATTTGTCAAAATAAAAGTTAATGTCTCCTTTTATTTTTTGAATGACTCCATCGTTTATTTTGAAATCATTTTCAAGCTCTTTTTCATAGATTTCATCATAAACTCCAGAATTATATTTGGCCAGTGATTTGGTAAGGGGATCTTTATATCTATCATCAGTTACCTTGTTTTTCAGATAATCAATCGGATAATCCTTTAGGTTTTCTCTTATTTCATTAAGTAATTTTGATGCTTTCATAAAATCCCTTTAGATTTAAGTAATTCCCGAGGATTATCAACAATAGCTGCCATAGCTTCTTTTTTACTTAATCCTGCTCCAAGAGCTATTTCATAAGATTTTTCAAAGGTAATTAGATTATCCGGTGAATGTGTATCTGTATTTACAAGTAATTTATTACCTACTTCACTGGCTATGTTGGCTACATGACCGTTTCCAAGACAATGGCCACTTCTTGCACTTATTTCCAGATAGATTCCATTTTCTTTTGCAATTTGAGCTTCTTCATAAGTAATCAAACCGGGATGGCCTAGAATGTCTACATATTCGCTGTTGACTGCAGCATAATTGGTTCCTTCAATTACAGGTTCATTTAATGTTTCACCATGAACAACAACAATTTGTGCACCTAAATCTTTTGCTTTTTTAGCTACTCCGTCAATAGATTCTGTAGGCACATGAGTTACTTCAGCACCTAAAACAACCTTGATGTTCCAGTTGGCATTAATATCGTCAATAGCTTTTTGTATTTGTGGTATCTGCTCAACATTGGAGTAATCAACATGGTCGGTAATAGCTATCACTTCGTGATTTAAATTAGCAGCTCTTCGGGCCAATTCTGAAGGCAATAATTCTCCGTCACTAAATAAACTGTGCATATGTAAATCTATTCTTTTATTCAAAGTTTTTCTCCCCAGTATAATTGTTATATTATTGAGTTATATCAAATATAATAAATAAATATTGCCCAGTATTTTTTTTAAAATGGAATATACTTAATAACTGTTTTTTATATAAATTATATTTAGATAATAAGGAGATATTTATGTCTGGAGATTTGATTTTATATTTTTCCCGTGCAGGTGAAAATTATTATGAGGGGGATTTGAAAGTAGTTGAGAAAGGAAACACTGAAGTCATTGCCGATTATATTAAAGAGATAACTAATGGGGACGTTTTTAAGGTAGAACCTGAAATCCCATATCCTGAAGATTATATGGAATGTACTGAAGTAACTAAAAATGAGAAAAATGGCAGAATATTAAAGGAAACCCTTGAAGATGTCGGAGATTACGAAGGAGTTTATATAGGATTTCCCATTTGGTGGGGAAAAATGCCGATTGTTTTTGAATCTCAGTTAGATAAATTGGATTTTAAAGGTAAAGTTGTAAAACCTTTTGTTACTCATGAGGGTTCAGGTTTTGGAAAATCTAAAAAACAATTAAAAAAGCTATGTAAAGGTGCAGATATTAGAAATGGTCTTGAAATTAAGGGCAGTGATGTTTTAGGTTCAAAAAACAAAGTCAAATACTGGATTAATGATAATTTATAATTTTTTTTAAAGTTTTTTTTTATTTATTGCTGTTTTATGTAATATTTTTTTATAATTTAAATAATTTTAAATATTTTAAAATACTACTTTTAATTATAAAATTTATATTGTCTAATGAAAAAAAAGAAATTATTTAATAATTTTTTCAGTACAAAGAAAAAATTTCATTTAATTAAATATTTTTTCTATAGGTAAGATTTTTTTTATTAGAAATGGTGGTAAAATATGATTAAAAGAGAACATTATTTAAATCAAATAATTGATTTAATTGATAAGGATATTATTAAGATTTTAACAGGAGTTAGGCGTTCTGGCAAATCTGTATTGTTACAACAGGTTGTTAATCATTTAAAAAATAATGGAATAAAAGAGGAAAATATTATTTTCATTGATTTAGAATCACCAGACTTTCTTAGTTATTCAACAATAAATGACTTAAATGAATATATAAAAAGCAAATCTAATAAAACAGATAAATATTACTTGTTTTTTGATGAAATTCAAAGAATTGAAGGTTGGCAAAGACTTGTAAATGCATATTTTTCATTAGATAATTTTGATGTTTATGTTACAGGATCAAATTCTAAATTATTAAGTGGGGAATTTGCAACATATTTGACAGGACGTTATATTAATATTAAAATATTTCCTTTTTCATTTGTTGAATATTTGGAATATAACAAAGATTCTAATTTGTCTGAAAAAGAATTATTCATGGAATATTTAACATTTGGGGGATTTCCAGCATCATTTGAATTGAATAATAAAATCCAATATTTAAAGGACTTATTTGATTCAATTGTATTTAATGATATTATAAAAAGGTTTGATATTAAAAATGTTGATTTGTTAATTAGATTAACTCATTTTTTAGTATCAAATATAGGTCAGTTGGTTTCAGCTAATAGTATTGTTAAATATCTTAAAAAAGATAGGATAAATGTTTCTGTAAATACTGTTTATAATTATATTTCTTATCTTGAAGAGGCTTGTTTGATATATAAGGTGAAAAGAGAGGATTTAATTGGTAAAAAAATATTAAATCATTTGGAAAAATATTATGTTGTGGATTTAGGTTTTAGAGAATCTATTTTAAAAAAAGATTTGGATATAGGTCAGTCTTTAGAAAATATTGTTTATTTTGAGTTACTTAGAAGAGGATATGAAGTTAATATTGGTAAATACAATACTAAAGAAATTGATTTTATTTGCAGAAAAGGTTCTGAAAAAATTTATATTCAGGTAACTTATATTCTAGCTAATGAAGAAATTCATAAAAGAGAATTTGATCCACTTTTAAAGGTAAATGACAATTATCCAAAATATGTTCTTTCATTAGATGATTTTGATATGTCTTATATGGGAGTTAAACATCTTAATATTATAAATTTTTTAACAGGTAATGAGATTTAAATAATATTAAAAAGTAATTTTATAGTATGGATATTTCAGTTTTTGTTCCAGGTCACATTACCGGTTTTTTTAGCATTGAAAATAATGCAAATCCTTTAAAAAATGGGTCCTGTGGAGCTGGTTTTTTAGTAAACAGAGGTGTTTTAACAGATATTTCTTCTTGTGATACTTTGGAAATTGAAGTTAATCAGGGAGATTATACAGTTATTAATGAAGTTTTGAAGATTTTAAAGATTGAAAAACCGGTTAAAATCACTCAGGATATTCAGCTTCCAATTGGAGCGGGATTTGGAACATCAGCTGCATCTGCATTAGGTCTGGCTATTGCTTTAAATGAATTTTTCAGTTTAGGATATACTTTAGAGGAATGCGGTCAGATAGCTCACAGGGCAGAAATTAATTTAGGTTCCGGGTTAGGTGATGTAATAGCTCAAATGGGTAAAGGCATAGTTTTAAGAACAAAGGCTGGAGCTCCGGGGATTGGTGAAATAAAATCTTTTCCTGATGAAGAAATCATAATAGCTACTAAAACATTTGGTGAAATTGACACTGCATCTGTTATTCAGAATCCAGAATATAAAAAAATAATTTCAGATGCAGGTTTGGAGTTAAAAAACAGATTTGTAGAAAATCCGTCAATTGGGAATTTTTTAGACTTTTCTTTTGAATTTTCAGAAAAGACAAATCTGATGTCTGATGAAGTAAGTGAACTTATTGATTATTTTAATTCTTTGGATGATATTTTAGGTTCTTCAATGGCAATGCTTGGAAATACAGTTTTTGCCTTTGCATATAATGAAGATGTTTTCAAAAACTTAAACATTGAAGGTTTAGATATATATGAACTGGATAATATTGGTATAAAGTATGATAAACATTAGCTATGATATAAAAGAATATAGAAAACAGCTATTTGACATAGTCAATGACGGAAATGTTATTGTTGAGCTGGGATGTCATGTAGGAAACACTACAAAACTAATTTTGGATAAATTTGACAATGTAAAAATAATAGCTATTGATAATAGTCCTGAAGCTGTAGGGAAAATGGAAAAACTGGCTGATGATTATTCCAATTTAACATTTATATCTGGTGATGTAAGACGCCATGAGATTCTTTTGGAAGCTTTTAGGTTAACTCAAAAGTGTGATGTTTTATCTGTTGATTTAGGTGGGGGATATCATCCTGACACGGTTTTTAAAGTATTTTACATTTGGTCATCAACATTCAAACCAGTTCATTCAATAATTAGAAATAAGGGATTAGTTGATTTTTGTAATTCCGCTGTTGTAGGCTGTGAAGATTTTAAATCACAAAATGGTCATCTGGAATCTTATATTGATGAAGGAATTCCTCCTCAGATTAAAGAATTTGAATTATGGACACCTTCTTTAAGGGAAAAATAGCTAATTATAAATAAATTATTAACAAGATTATTAGTTATGTTAAATGAAAATCAACAAAAAGTAGTGGAATATAAAGGAGATAAACCTTTATTGGTAGAAGCAGGTCCGGGTTCCGGTAAAACAAGAGTTATCATTGAAAGGGTTAAATTTTTAATTAATGAGCTAAAAATCAATCCGAGCAGTGTGCTTGTTATTACATTTACCAGAAAAGCTGCAAATGAACTTAAGGAAAGATTATCTGGTGATATTCCTAAAGATATAATTAATCAAATGCAGATATCTACTATTCATTCATTTTGTCTTGACTTTCTTAAAAATAATGGTATTGTAACTAATTTGTTTGATGATGATTCCGGTGAAAAAAAGAGATTAATTATTCAGAAATATAAATCTGTTTTAGGATTTAAAAATGAATTTTATTTGGCAGATTATCAAATCCCTTCTGTTATTAATAAATTTGATGAATACACTACTTTTAAAGTTGATAGTGATGCTTTGATTAATTATATTAAAGAAACAAGGCCTGTCAGTAAAGAATATGTTGATTTTGTTAATTCATTTAAGTTTTTTCCATTGAGAAAAGTAAAGGAAAATAAAGATTTTAAACAGTCATGGTATAATGCAAGATATCTGCAGACTGCAAGGGCTTATCCAATTTATTTGAAATTGCTGGATAAGTATAATGCTGTTGATTATAATACTATTCAGATAAAAGCTTTAAATTTTTTAAAGGAAAATCCCTCAACTCAGTATAAAAATATTTTAGTTGATGAGTTTCAGGATACTGATCCGGTTCAGGCTGAACTGTTTGAGATTTTACTTCAGAATGCAGAGTCATTTACAGCTGTAGGTGATGTTGATCAAAGTATTTATTCTTTTAGAGGTTCTTTTAGAGATTATTTTGAAGAATTTTACAATAAATATAACTGTAAACTGATTAGTTTGGATTATAATTACAGATCAACAGATAACATTATCAAAGCCAGTGAAATGTTTATCAAACCTCAAAGAAAAGAGTATTCTAAAAAACATCTTGTTGGCATGAGAAATGAAGATAATGAATCATATATTTTAGAAAATGCTGATTATAATGAAGAAGCAGATAAAATATTTAATTTAGTTAAAGATTTAAAAGATTCCGGCAAAATTAAACAGTATAGTGATGTAGCTATTTTATATCGTTCTATTGTTTCAAATAAGAATATTCCTATTTTAATAGAAGAATTTAAAAAGAACAATATACCTTATCATATTTCCGGAACTGATGATTTAATAGAAAGTGATGAAGTTAAATCTGTTTTAACATTGATTTATTATATAACCCGTAAGCTTGATAATTCCTATGGGATGTCCAGATTGGAAAGAGACTGGCTGAATTTAAAAGCATTTTGCGGTTATGATTTCAATCCTAAATTTAGGGATTTATCCGGTCAAACTAAAGAATATTTAACTAAATTACAGGATGATTATGAGGAGTCTATTTTAGAAACAGAAAAGGAAGTTTATCTGGAATTAACAGGTAAGAAAAGCAGAATTAAAAAATTAAGTGGTGTTTTCAATAGAACTGAAGATGTTTTAATTGAAATATTTAAAAGAATCAGTAAACCTGCTGTTGATTTAGATCTGATTAAAAACAAAGAAGACAGGGCATTTTTTACTAAACTGGAAAGCTTAAGGGAAGATATTTTCAGGGATGGTGATGACGAGGAAAAACCAACAATATTGGATGTTTATTATGAATTACTGGATTTGTGCGGTTATCTTGATGAATCAGTTATTAATGAAGATGACTATGATTTTGAACTTGAAAATCTGGCCAGAATTTCAGGGATTATTTTTAATTATGAATCAATTATCTCAAAAGATGATGTTAAAGGATTGTTTTTCTTTTTAACTAATATTATTGAAGATTACGGGTCTTTTAATGATGCTGTTGATGGTGTTCAGTTAATGACTATTCATAAAGCTAAAGGATTGGAGTTCCCAGTAACTATTGTATCATCATTAGGTGAAAATAAATTTCCGATGCTTCCAAAAGATCCTGAACGTAAAAAAGATACTGTTAATATGAGAGACACTTTTTACACTCCAAATAACTGTTTAAATTATAAGGATTATACTGAAAATCAGGAAATAGATCTGGAATTGGCTGAGGAAAACAGGGTTATTTATGTAGCTATGACTCGTGCTCAGGATGTTTTAGTTTTATCTATTGTTGGTGAAATGCCTGCAGATATTAAACGAATATCTTCATTTTTTAATGAACATTTGAATTTAAATAATGTTTCTATAAGCAGTATTGGTTCTAAACCGGAAGAAAGTAAACTTAATTTAAGCTATTCCAGTTTTGCAGATTATAACAACTGCCCTTGGAGATATAATTTATTAAACAAGCTGCATTTTAAAGTTTCACAAAAAGAAGTTACAAAAATGGGTTCTATTATTCATGAAGCTCTGGATATTATAAATCAGGAAATTAAGGAGGCTGGAGAAATATCTGAAGGTGACATTCAGAAAATAGCTAAAGATACTTATTACTTACATGGTGGAACAGATGAGGAATTTAATGAGTATATGGATTCAGTATTTGATTATTATGATGAATTCGGATTTAAAATAACTGTTGTTGATTCTGAAGTTCCATTTTCAATTGATAGGAACAATTATCGTTTTAATGGGGCTATTGATTTAATTTATAAAAATCAGAATGGTGAATATGGTATTTTAGATTATAAAAACACGGTTTTCAATGATTATAATCGTAAAAAGTATGCTCAGCAATTATTAACTTATATTTTGGCTCTAAAAAATGATTTCAAGTATTGTGATGTTGAAATTACTGAAGCAAAAATATATGCAATTAAATCCCGAAGTTTAATTGATTTTAATATTGATGAATCCAAATTAGCTACTCAAAAAGAGGAGATTGAAAATACTGCTGATTTAATTAACAGCCATGAATTTAATAAGAATGAGAGCAGCTATTGTAATATCTGTGAGTTTTCAAAATATTGTAATGGTTAATTTTGACTTTATTTGTTTGTGAAAACATTTAATTTTTATTGAATGAAATAATATCATTTTTTCAGTAGCATATATTATTTTTAACTTTTATTTATATTGTGTTTAACTTTGAATATTTTTTCATTTATTTTGTTTTATTTCTTTTAAAATATTAGTTTGGATATTATATGCTATTTATATTGTTAATGGGGTGTTTGTATAAAAATTTTTTAGGATTTATTTGATTATCATAATATAATTCTGAAATAGATTTACCATAATCTTTATATATTATTTTGACTAATATAAATTATGTATACTTTATGTGTATTTTAATTTTTAGGAGATTTTAAAAAATGAATATGAAATATTTAATAACTGCTTTAATTGTAGCTTTACTTTCATTAAGTACTGTAGGTGCAGTTGATATTGATGCTGTAAATGATGCAATTATAAGTGATAATGATAATAATACTCCAGTTATTCCAGATCATGGAAATGAATCTGTTGTAACTGATAAAAATGCAAGTACTGTAAATAATACTACTAATTCATCAAACAGTACTGATAATGTAAATTCCACTAATATAACAACTGGAAATACAACAAATGTAACTACTAATGGTACTTTAAATGTTACTAATGGAACTAATGGTACAGTAAATATTACAAATCAAAGTAATGTCACTGTAAATATTACAAATTCCTCAAATGTAACTGTTAACACTACCAATTCCTCAAATGTAACTGTTAACACTACAAATTCAACTAATACTACTGTAAATGGTACTAATACTACAAATACTACTGTTAACACTACAAATTCAACTAATACAACTGTTAACAATACAAATACAACCAATACTACAGTAGACACTGGAGATAATTCAACAAACACTACTGTAGATAATGATGATAATTCAAAAGATACAGTTGTGAATACTCCTGATTCAAATAGTGTTCATGTTACTGGTGATGGTGCTGATGATGTAGTATTTAATGATAGTCAAGCTACTACTTCTTCATCTGATTTAGCAAAAACCGGTATTCCAGTAGCTATTCTTATATTAGCATTATTCTCTATTATTGGTGTATCATTTAAAAGAGAATAAATAGAAAGTATCATTAATTTGATACTTTTTTAACTTTTTTTAACTAATGTTTTTTATATTTTTAACCTAAAATTAGCTTTTTTTATATGATGTATTAATGTTTATATAGTGCATTAAAGATAATATTACTCATAGTTATAAATGAGGTATTAAATATGATGATTGGTAAAAAGATTCGTTTAGAAAGAATCATTAACAGACATACCGGTAGAACTGTAATAGCTCCAATGGACCATGGAGTTTCTGATGGCCCAATGAAGGGTATTATAGATATAGACAAAACTGTTGAAAGCATTTCCCAAGGTGGAGCAGATGCAATACTTATGCATAAAGGTATTGTAGAACAGGGCCACAGAGGATACGGTAAAGATATTGGTCTTATTGTACATTTATCTGCAAGTACTTCCTTAGCACCAAATCCAAATAATAAAGTAATAGTTACTTCTGTTGAAAAAGCTATTCAGTTAGGAGCAGATGCAGTATCTGTTCATGTTAACTTAGGCAGTGAAACAGAAAGTGAAATGTTACAGGAATTAGGGGAAATTTCTGAAACCTGCAGCTACTGGGGAATTCCTCTTTTAGCTATGATGTACCCGAGAGGTCAGAAAGTGGAAAATGAACATGATGTAGAGTTAGTTAAACATGCTGCACGTGTAGGTTCAGAACTTGGTGTGGATATTGTAAAAACTAATTATACTGGTGATCCTGATTCATTTAAAGAAGTAGTTGAAGGAGCATTAGTACCTGTAGTAATAGCTGGAGGTCCAAAAGTAGACACTGATGAAGAATTATTGCAGATGGTAAAAGATTCTATTGAAGTTGGTGGAGCAGGTGTAGCATTTGGACGTAATCTTTTCCAGGCTGAAAATCCGGGTAAAATAACCAGAGCTATTTCAGAAGTGGTACATAATAATTTAGAAGTAGATGAAGCTTTAAAATTCTTGAAATAAGGTGATTTTGTGGAAAATAAATTCGCTTGGATAATGACTCCAAATAAGCCATGGGATGATAAAAAAGAAATGATTACAACTGCATTGGAATCAGGCATCAGCTATGTCTTGGATTTAGAAGACTGTGATAAAATCCAAAAATTAGGTAATGTAAAAACAGTAGCTAACAGTGATGATGCAGATATTTATCTTGTTGGAATAAATGGTGAAGGTGACGGATCTTTAATCCTTAGTGAAGATTTGAATCAATCACAAGATTTACAGGAAGCAAAAAAAGCTAAAAGAGAAGGCAAAACTGTTTGTGCTTATGTGGAAATCACAGATAAAAATCATGAGCAATTAGCTGTCAGTTTAGGTTCTGTTGCTGATTACATTATTTTAATAAGTACTGACTGGACAGTTATTCCATTGGAAAATATTATTGCAGACTTGCAAAAAGAGGATGTGGAAATAATAGCTGCAGTAGCAGATGAAGATGGAGCTAAATTAGCTGTTGAAACTTTAGAGCATGGTACTGATGGAGTAATATTTGAAGCAAATGATTTTAATCAGATTAAAAAAATAGCACAGTTAGTTGTAGATGCTTCTAAAATAAAATATGATTTAAAAGTAGCTACAGTTACTAACGTTAAACCGTTAGGTTCCGGTGACAGAGTATGTGTTGACACTACTGACATGATGAAACCTGGAGAATGTATGTTAATCGGATCATATTCCAAATCATTATTTTTAGTACATAGCGAGTCACTTGAAAGTGAATATGTAGCATCAAGACCATTCAGAGTAAATGCAGGTCCTGTTCAGGCATATGTAATGGTTCCTGGAAATAAAACAAGATACCTCTCAGAACTTGTTGCAGGAGACGAAGTTTTAATTGTTAATACAAAAGGTGAAACAAGAACTGCCTATGTCGGAAGAAGTAAAATTGAAAGAAGACCTTTAATATTAATTGAAGCAGAATATGAAGGCAAAACAATCAGAACACTTCTTCAAAATGCAGAAACAATTAGAATAGTTGATGCTGAAGATAATCCTCTATCAGTAGCTGATATAAAAGTAGGGGATAAAGTTAAAGTATATGTTGAATCAAATGCCAGACATTTTGGTATAGCTATTGATGAAACAATAATTGAACAATAAAGGTGTTTTAATGTCTCAGATCAGGTCTTTTTTAGCTATTGATTTAGATGATGATTTTAAACCGAAAATAAATAAAATCATAAAAGAATTTAAAAAAATTGATGCAAACATTAAGTTTGTTGATTTAAATAATTTGCATTTTACTTTAAAATTCTTTGGAGATATAGATACAGAAGGTATAGATTTAATTTCTGACAGGATTGAAAAGGTAGTTAATGATTTTGAGCCTTTTAATATTAAAATAACTGGCTGCGGTGCTTTTCCTAATAATAATCATATAAAGGTTATCTGGATTGGAGTTGAAAGTGATGAACTTTTAGTCCAGTTACATGATAAATTAGATAAAGAATTTGCAGCTATTGGTTTTGATAAGGATAAAAAATTCTCAACACATCTTACTATTGGTCGTATGAAATCAGCTAAAGGAAAGAATCAGGTTAAGGATGTTATTGAAGAGTTTGAAAATGTTGAAATTGGAGAAATGAATGTTTTAGATATTGCTTTTAAGAAAAGTACTTTAAAACCTTCCGGCCCAGTTTATGAAAATTTAAAAACTTACGATTTGTGATTTAATGGATTATAAACATATTTTAAATGAAATTAAGCCTTCAAAAGAGGAAAGTAGGGAAATTCTTAAGACTTCAGATAAATTAATCACTTATTTAAATGAAGTTTGTAAAGATGAAGGAATCGATGCCTGTGCTTCACTTGTAGGTTCTGTAGCTAAAAAAACTTATTTAAGTGGAAAATCAGACATTGATATTTTTATTTCCTTTCCTTTAGATGTAGATGTTTTACAGCTTAAGGAAACAGGTTTATATTTAGGATATAAATGCAGTGATTATTTTAATGGAAAAGCTAGTGAACATTATGCATCTCATCCATATGTAACTAGTCAGATTAATGGTTTTGAAGTGGATTTTGTTCCATGTTATGAAATTGAAGACGGAAGTCAGCTGAAATCTGCAGTTGACAGGACAATTTTACATACCAAATATATTAAATCTCATTTAAAACACAATCAAAACGAGGAAGTTCTTCTTTTAAAAAGATTTATGGACATGACTGGAACATACGGCTCTGAATTTAAAGTAGGTGGCTTTGCAGGTTATCTGTGTGAACTGCTGATTTTAAAATATGAAACCTTTGAAAACACTTTAAAAGAAGCTTCAAAATGGAGATATGGTCATACTATTGATCTGGAAGGTTATAATACTGTAGATTTGTTTAATGACCCGTTAATTGTAATAGATCCAACTGATATGAACCGTAATGTTGGGGCTGCATTAAGATTAGATAAAATGGCTGAATTTATCCAGTCTGCAAGAAATTATTTGGCCAGCAATAATAAAGAAGACTATTTTTACCCGGTAGCTAATAAATTTACCAAAGATGAAATTTTAGAAGAGTTTCAAAAAAGAGGCAGTGATGTAATAGCTGTTAAATTTAGTATTCCTGACATTCCTTTAGATACCCTTCATCCTCAGCTTAGAAAAACAACTGAGTCTTTAGCTGAGAAATTAAATGATGAAGATTTTTCTGTTTACCAATCTGATTACTGGAGTGATGAGGAAAATACAGCAGTTTTATTTTTTGAAATGAGTGTGTCCAGGTTAAACAATACAAAAATCCATTATGGTCCAAAGGTTTTTGTTAAAAAAGGCTCACAAAACTTTATAAATAAACATGGAATTGAAAACTGCTATATTTTAAATGATTTTGTAGTTTCTAAAATCCCTAGGGAATTTATAACAGCTTCTGATTTTATTAATTATGTTTTAACTTATGAGAATATTTCTTTAATAAAAGTAGGTAAAAATCTTTTAGATAATATAATTGATAGCTATGAACTGCTTTCATTAGATGAGCTGGACTTAAATAATGAAAGTTTCGTGACTTTTTTAGATGATTTTTTAAATCCCAACAAATATTTATTCAGATAACTTTTTTTTGTTTACTTTTTTATTATTTATTTAACTGTTTCAGCTATTTTAATTCTGTTTTTATAACAATATTAAAAAGGAAATGATTATATAATTTACAAAACATAAATTTAACCGTTATGAATTTAATTCATTTCAATCAATAATCTTTATTATTATGAAGGTTATTTATTAATATTGGGAGATGAAAAATGTTAGATAAGTTAAATAAACATATATTTTTATTATTAATTGCATCTCTTGTTTTAATTTTAATTCCTGCATCTTTTGCAGAGGATTTAAACGATACTCAAGTAATTATCAATGGTAGTGAAGATACCCAGATAATTACAGATGCTAATTTAGATAATAATATATATGTTTCAACTGAAGGTGATGATGATAATGGTAACGGATCCCAATCCAATCCATATGCATCTGTCTCAAAGGCTGTTGAAAAATATAATTCTTCAGTAAATTCAAATATTTTCATTAAAAATGGAAATTATTCATTTACTGATACTGTAATTTTAAACAAAACAATTAATATCACTGGTGAATCTTCAACTGGTGTTATTTTAAATGGAAATCATCAGAATTATCTTTTTAAAGTTAATAATAAAGCAACTGTATATTTAAGTAATTTAACTTTGATGAATGGTAATTCTACTGATAAAAGCAGTTCATACTCTGATTATCCTGCAGGAGCAATTTATTTGTCTTATGCTAATGCTCTTAATGTAGATAACTGCAGATTTATAGATAATATGCAATCTGCATTGTCTTATTATTCTTCTTTTACTGAAACTGTTGTAACAATTATAAATTCTATTTTTGAAAATAACAAAGGAACTTTATGGGGAAAACCAGGTCATGGTGGTGCTATTTATTTCTTTGGTCCGGGTATTTTAAATGTAGCAAATACTACTTTTAAAAATAATTTTGTTAATTCAAGTTTTGGTAATGGTGGAGCTGTTTATCTTGCTGGAAACAGTAAATTAGCTATTTTTGATAATTGTAAATTTATTAACAATTCAGGAGGTAGCGGTGGAGCTATTGGAGCTTATTGTGCTGGCGATATTATTGTTACAAATTCTATTTTTGAAAATAACACTGCATCAGATAACAAAGGAAGCTGTATTTACGATAACCAAGTAAATCCAAAATATTTAACTTTAAGTGTAGGAAATAACATTTATATTAATAACTCTCCGGCAAACAACACTATTTATACTGAAGGTAAAGTTAATTTTGTTGATTTAGACGGTACTACCAGAATAAATGCAGATAATATTGATATGGATTATGGTGATGATAAAAACTTTACAGTTACTTTAACTGACAGTGAAGGTAATCCTTTAGCTGCTCAACAAATTATTATAACTTTAACTGATTATTACAAAAATGTAACTACTTTTATGGTTAAAACCAATAGTCAGGGTCAAGCTATTTTATCACTTAAAAACCAACATCCTGGAAGATATTCTGTTGTTTCAAAATTTGAAGGAAGTGGAAAATACACTGCAATCGATATAACAAATTCTATTAAAATCATGTCTAAAGAAGACATGTCTCTTATTTTAGATAAAACTCATGTTGTAATGTCTGAAGGTGACTCTGTTATTATAACCGGTTATATGGTTGATTATTACTGGGAACCTTCCAATGCATTTGATGGCAGTGAATTCTATGTAATTTGGAAAACACACACTGGGTCTACTCATTCTATACGTGGTGGAATGTTTGTAGAAGATGGTAAAATTGTATTTGATTTGTCTGATTGTCATTTAAGCAGTCAGGATGAATTATATTATGTAACATTTGTAGTAACAACTGATGACTACGGAGATTTCAATGCTACTGTAGAAGTGGATATGTCTAAAATCATGCCGCCTGTACCTGAAGATATTGATGTTATCTATGTTGCTAAAAACGGTAGTGATGTAACAGGTACCGGTAGAGAATCTAATCCATTAGCTACTGTTCAGATGGCATTATATGTTAATGGTCAGTTAGGTGGTAATAAAACCATTTTTGTAAAAGAAGGAATTTATGATATTTCCATTTACACTCTTTATGATAATGTAACAGTTATCGGACAATATAATAAAACTGTATTTAGACAAACTATGGGTAAAATGGGTATGTTCATGATTGATCAAGGAACCAGAGCTAATTTTACCAATATTACATTTATTAATGGATACACAACACCTAATCCTTATTCCTTACTTACAATAAGATATAATTCTGTAGTTAATATTGATAACTGTATCTTCAGGAATAATACTTGTCTTAGTGGTGGAGCTATAGCAGTATCTCAGGGAGCTATTGCAAATATTAATAATTCAATATTTGAAAATAACAAAGCTATTCTGATAACTTCTGAAGGTGGAGCAATCTGGGTATATGAAGCTACTTTAAATGTTCATAATTCATTATTCTACAATAATACTGCATGTGACGGAGGAGCAATATACTTTGGCCATGGTTCTCTTTCCCGTATTGTAAATACAACCTTTGACAACAATACTGCATATAAAACCACTCTTACTATAGGTGGTGGGGGAGCTATTTATGCAACTTCTCAGGTAGATATTACAATAGACAATTCTACATTTGTAAATAATTACGCTGACTTAAATGCAGGTGCAATTTTCCTTGATGGCTCAAATATGACCATTACCAAATCATACTTTGAAAATAATATGGTTAAAAATGATGGTACTGCAAAAGCTACAGATATTGGTTCTGATCAGACATATCCTGTTTTCTTAAATGTAACTTACAGTGTATTCATCCCTAAAAATTCATATCTTTATCAAATTTCATTATCAGGATATGCTGATGAATATTATGTAGATATTGATGGTAATTATTGGGGAAGTAACTCAAAAGGAAGGTCTAATGAACCTATCCATAATTGGGTAATTATTCAAGCTAACACTGATGATTCCCTTATTGAAGTTGGAGATAATGCTGTGATAACTATTGAATTTAAAGGTAAATCTCAGGATGGTATTTTTGATTTAAATGGAAGTGTACATGACTTTAATGTTGATTTAACTCCTAGTTTAAATAATGTAAATCCTGCAGCTGTAACTATTGTTGATAATGTAGCTAAAACCAATTATACAGCTGCTAAAGAGGGATTAGAAAAAATAAACTTTACTGATGTCAATAATAAAGTAGTTTATGTTTATTCCTTTGATGTAGAAAAACACATTGACAGGACCAATTCCACTTTAACTGCTGATAATCTTGTAATGTATTATTTAGATGGTTCTAAATTCATAGCTAAATTAGTAGATGTTAACGGTACTCCAATAGCTGATGCAACTGTTAAATTCATAATTAATGGTGTAACTTATGAAAGGATTACTGATGCAAACGGTACTGCCAGCTTAAACATAAAACTGCTGGACGGTTTGTATAATATAACTTCTGTATTTGAAGGAAACAGATATTCTTACGGATCTTCTGTTAATAACACTATTTCAGTTAAACCGGCAGCTACTTCAATGACTGTATCTGCATCTGACATTTTTGTTGGTGATGAAGCAGTTATTACAGCAAAATTAAATGTAACTGAAGGTATTGTATTATTTAATGTAAATGGAGCTACTCAGTATGTAAATGTAACTGATGGTATAGCTACTTTAAGATTAAATAATTTAGCTAACGGTGTATATAATGTAACTGCAAAATATGATAAATTCAAAGGATATTTAGGATGTGAAAATGTCACTTCATTTACTGTAAATAAAGTAAGTAACTATAAATTTAATGCTAATGTAAATGATGTTAAAATAGGTGAGGATGTAACTGTTAATGTAGAATTACCTGTCGATGCAACTGGTGATGTTGTAGCTATTGTAAATGATAAAAATTACACAGCTAAAGCAGTTGATGGTAGTGCTAATATAACTATTTCCGGATTAAGTACTGGTAATTATAATATTGCTATAACTTATAATGGTGACGGTAAATACACTAAAAATACTATTAATAAAACTGTAAATGTTAATAAAAATAATGTTAATTTCATTGTTGCAGATTTGGAAAAATATATGGGAGGCAGTGAAAAATTAGAAGCTATCTTACTTGATGTTAATGGCAAGGCTATTGTTAATGGAACAGTTATATTTACTATTAATGGTAAAGACTATGTTAAATACACTAATGAGAATGGTAGTGCATTTATGAATATTGGTTTAAAAACAGGTATCTATAATGTATCTGTTAAGTTCAACGGAACCAAAGATTATAATTCTGCTGCTGTTAATGCTACTGTAACTGTCAAATCAACTGTTATTGGTCATAATATTGTTAAAATGTTTAGAAATGGAACTCAATATTCTGCACTATTTTTAGATGGCAACGGTAATGCTTTAGTAAACACTATTGTTAAGTTTAACATTAATGGTGTTTTCTATACTAAATCTACTAATGATAAAGGTATAGCTACTTTAAATATTCAACTGCTTCCTAAAGAGTATATTATAACCAACTATAACCTTGTTACCGGTGATGAAAACTCAAATAAAGTAACTGTCAAATCTTTACTTGTTGATAACTCTGATTTGGTTAAATATTACTTAAATGAATCCAGCTATACTCTTAAAGTAATTGGTAAAGACGGTAAAGTAGCAGCTGGTCAGGAAGTAACCTTCAACATCAACGGAG